>Ga0256841_1000093_pt1 | contig 95492 bp, 85 predicted proteins | sample 356308metaG_FD_185971 | JGI IMG/M metagenome (GOLD analysis project Ga0256841, IMG submission 185971) | Hydrothermal vent microbial communities from Mid Atlantic Ridge, Atlantic Ocean - 356-308 | ecosystem: Environmental > Aquatic > Marine > Hydrothermal vents | place: Atlantic Ocean: Mid...
AATCAGTTTATCGAATGAGGCGAATAGTCAGTCTATTTAACGAATTCGATAAGCTGAGTTAATCGCCCTCCAGGGATTTGCAGCCGATCAGCGTTAAATCCGACAGACTCCTAGACATTGTCCAGAAGGGGATTCAACGGCCGTGTTTCACTCAAAAGGCCTGGGCTCTGGCGTAGTGTCCACAGACGGCGGGAGGATGGGAATCACGAACTGCGGCTGCTGCCCGGTGAGGGTCTTCAGGAAGGCGACAATCCTGGCATTCTCCTCGGGCGTGAACTTCCTGCCCAGCTGCAGCCGGCCCATGATGTCCACCGCCTCGGTGAGGGTCTTTGCCGCGCCGTCGTGGAAGTATGGATAGGTCAGCTCCACATTGCGCAGCGTAGGCACCTTGAACATGAAACGGTCAGCATCCTTGCCAGTCACCGCAGCACGCCCTTTCGCAGAATTCCGGGTATGATAAGGTTCAATCACCCCCATTTTCTGAAAAGAGTTTCCTCCCACCGCGGGACCATTGTGGCAACCGGTACAGCCACTTTCCTTGAACAGCCTGTAGCCCGCCAGTTCCTTTTCGGTGAGTGCATCCTGCTTGCCCAGGAGCCACTGATCAAAACGTGAATTAGGGGTAACCAGCGATTTTTCGAACTCGGCGATTGCCTGGGTGACCCTGTCTATACTGATGCTGTCATCACCATAAACCAGCTTGAACTCACGAACATAGCCCGGGATGGACTTCAATACATCCACTGCCAAGGAATGATTGGATGCCATTTCACCTGGATTGGCAATGGGGCCTCCGGCCTGTTCCTTGAGATCCCTGGCCCGCCCATCCCAGAACTGGGCAACATTCATGCTGGAATTGAGTACCGTAGGTGCATTGATGGGGCCCTGGGCCCAACCATGACCGATGGAAGTGGGGAGGTTGTCGGTACCCCCCATGCTCAGATTGTGGCATGAATTGCAGGAAATGAACCCGGACTTCGACAGTCGCGGGTCAAAGTAGAGCTTTTTTCCCAGTTCGACCTGCGCGAGATTGATATTCTGAACCGGCTGAATCACCTGGATGGGTTCGGCTGAAAAAGCCGTGGACAGCAGACCGGCCATGCATGCGGAAAGAAATATTCTTTTCTTCATTTGTCAATCACCTGTTACTGCAGACGGTTCAATACCGCCGTTAGGAGAAGAAAACCTTCCTTGAGAAACATCGCCAATCCCATGGCAAAACGAGGGTATATATTAGAATTAATCCAAATCTAAAGTATTGCGGTAGATCAATGGATGTACGAATTTTTCAGGAAAATGGAAAAAAGAAATCAGGAGTGATTTCGAACCCGAACCACCACATCTACACCCTCAACAACCGTGCCATGAGGAAGTTTGTGCAGGATCAGGTCATCCGCGATACGGCCATCCATGTCTGTCAGACAACCTTCATCGACATTGTAGAAATGAAAATGGGGATGAATGTTGGAATCATAAAAGGTATGCGTGGCATTGACGAAAATTTCCCGCAACAGCCCTTTTTCCACAAAAAGATTCAGCGTGTTGTAAACCGTTGCCCGGGACACCCGGATCCCTTTGCTGCGTGCTTTCTCAAAAACCTGGTCGGCAGTCAGATGCTGATGCCTGTCGAACAATATTCCGGCCAGAGCCCGACGCTGGGAAGTAGGATAGATCCCGGCACGGGAAAGATGTTCGCGAGCATCTTGCACAACAGGCGACATTGATCCTGATTCCATGATTGGAAGGTTTCCCCGGAATGAGCCAATAATAGTGTGATTTCGCCATTATACGTGCAAAAGGGCGTGGTTTGAAACCTGGAACCTGGACTGGAGTTCGGGAAAACGGTTTTCCCGACCCCTTCATGTTCAACACCTATCTTGGCAACCAGACAATGACCAGGCCGCAGAGTACGACCAGGACAATGAACCAGAGGACAAATCTCCTGCGCGCACCGGCCCGATAGCCCTTTTCCTGAAAATGGGATACTGCACCGCAATGGGGGCAATGCGCGGCATCCGCGGAAATGCGCTGCCCGCAGTAGAGACAGTTAACCTGGTCTGCCATCGATCCGTGGCCTGATCAGTATGGGGGTGTACACCAGCACAAAAGCCATAAACGCCAGCATCCACAATCCACCGGCGATATTGATCCAAAGATTGAATTTCTCTACTACAAGCAGGGGGCCAAACACCCGGAATGCAGCACCGAGATTCAGCAACACGAAAGCTACGGGAATCAGAGGGCCGGTATCATTGATGTTGCGCCCGGTATGCCCCAATGCCACCCGGGACATCATGCCCAGGGTAAGCACGCCGATACCTCCCACGGTAATGGCATGCAAAGCGATGGCATAAGATAGCAGGTCAAAGCCGGCCAATCCACGCAAGGCCAAGCCCAGCACCAACCATGCATAACCCAGATGCAACACCCAGAGAATGGGCACGCGCCAGATTCCGTGGTGGTACCAGCCAGCCAGCCGTATGCCCTGCACCATGGCCGTCAGCAGAAGCAGGGTTCCGCCCGCGGGACCATGGGGAAACATCAGTTCAGTCAGCGCAGCCAGCACCATGCTCACGAAGGTCGCATTCTCCACCCAGGGACGCACCCTGGCACGTGCGCCCGGAACCGCCTTTTCCGTGAAAAAAGGCACCACTCTGCCAGCCACCAGCAGCAGCACCAGCAATACCATGTCCACCATCAGATAGACACCCCGGGGCCAGAGGCTGCTCCCCACGCCAGCCACATCCAGATGCACCAGCAGATTGGCCAGGGTCATGCCCACAAAAATCAGCAGAAACATGCGATTGACCTTGTTCTGCCCATGCCAGAGCGGACGCCACAACGACCAGCTCACCAGGGGAATGAAAGCCAGATCCACCAGCGCCACCGGCATCCCCGGCATGCCAGGGGTGACCACCATCAGCCTTGCCAGCAGCCAGACCAGCGAAAGGATCAGCAACTGCCGTCCCACGGGCACGGCCATCCCTGTCCAGTTCTTTACCGCAGTAAGCAAAAACCCGGCGATTACCGCAGCGGTATAACCGAACAGCATTTCGTGTGCATGCCACTCCACCAGGGTAAAATAGCCTCCGGCAGGCACCACACCCTGCCACAGCGCCAGCCACAACCCCAGCAGCACCAAGGCAGAAATGCCTGCTGCAAGAAAGAAAGGGCGAAAACCAAGGGCAAAGAGCGCAAACCGGCCGGTCTTGCGCATGATCGGCGGTTCACCAATCTGTAACGACATCCTGGAACACTCCTGAATACTATGGGCGCCTATCTTCCCCACCCCTTCGATCACTTTCCTTGACGTTCCTCAAATGGCAACCGGGACAGACATGGCAAACTGCAACCATGATTACACGATTGCCCCTTCCCTTCTCCCCGCCTCGTGCCGGGTCATTGCTTTCCCTGCCGGGCAGATTGTTACCCAATCGCCTGCATTCACAGGGATTGACACTGCTGTTGAACCGTTTGTTGTCAGAGCCTCTGGCAAATGGCGAACTGGATTTCCTGCAGCAGCGGGTATTGCAGATCGAGGTGATGGATCTCGCCCTGGACTACCGCCTGACGCTACAGGCTGGCAAGCTGCTCGCTGCCCCTGCACAGGGCAGTGCGGATGTACGCTTCGGTGGCAAGGCGAGGGAGTTTCTGCTACTGGCGCTCAACCAGGAAGACCCGGATACCCTGTTCTTCCAGCGCCGCCTGCAACTCGAAGGCGACACGGAGCTGGGGCTGGAAATCAAGAATCTGCTGTATTCCCTGGATGAGAATTTACTCCCCGACCCCTTGCATCGCATCGCCAGCAAACTTGCAGCAGTGCTGAAATAGCAATTCCCGGCAAACCACCCGCCTGTTCTGTGATTTCGAAAGCAGTCGCCAGGTCGCGCAATACGGCCATCAGTTCCAGCTGATTGTTCACCCCGATTATCCCGAATACCCTTTGGCGCTGGCTCTCCATCGCTTGACCTGGAGTTCACTCCAGGTATTAGCCCGAATATTGCACCAGAATGCGCAAAATATTGGTTTTTACCATGAATTACAGCCTGTTGCGTGACGATTATGCTGGATACAGTTTGTACCTGTCATGCTATCCGGTTTTTCCCGGGATCTTTTCACCCAGCTTGCCCGAACGCCCTGCAAGCCGATGAATAACATCGGCTTTTGTCCGTTCGAACAATCCGGGCAAAAATCTCTCCGGGAAAATTCCGGATTCCGGTGCAATACTCGGGTTAAATCCGACAGATTCCTGGATTAAAAATTGTTCCACTAACTTGAAAACAACATAGGACAGAAGATGGCGGATGTCATTGATGCAGGTCATATGATGCTCCCGCCGGTGGGAATCGACGGGTTTCCTCTGGTTTTTTATGCCGCTGTCCAATTTTATTAAATATTAATATTCTAACATATTGTTTATTAAGCATATTTTCGTTGCGCATGGAAGCTGATAATGTTATTCTCCACATCGTTGCCTTCACAAGTGCTGTATTTATACCAAAGGAGGCGAATTTGGAGGGGGGTGTTGCCAACGGACGGCGACATCAAAATTCGATCATAAACGGGAAATCTTTGAACAGCCTGATTATCTGAGCGTCCTGTGCTGGAGCATGTGCCAAATCGGCAACAATTCATGTGTGCCTGTTTTTTCAGGGAATTGTTTGTTTCAACCGCGATGCAAATTAGGTTGATCTCAAGGTGCTCCCGATAACAGGGGGTTATCATGAAAAAAGCCTTGTCCGCAGCAATCGTTGCTGCAATGGCAGTAGGCGCTTGTACCACGCAGGAAGAGGTTGCCGAAAAAGCGCCGGCAAAAGCTGCTGAATCACACGCACAAACCATGTCCGCAGGCCCCAAAATGTATGGGGGGCCGGAAGTTGCGGCGGATACCAGCAAACCCAAGAACGATTACAACATCACTATCAATTACGAACTGGGCATGCATTGCACCGGTTTCGATTTTACCTATTGCTGTGTGTTGCCACCGTACAATTCGGTTCAGTCCCAGGTCATCAAGACGGCGCGAGGAAAAAAGAAATATCCTGAATTGCTCGAAGCCGACGAGAATGACCCCACTGTGGTCGTCGATGGCAAGAAGAAGTTCAAGCTGGCTTATGGTTTTGTCGACAATACTTATTCCGAAGGCAACAAGCTGAAGTACTGGGACGTGCCCTATGATGTCAACGGCGATGGTAAATATGACAAGGATGAAAGCGTCGCCAATGCCTATTTCACTCATTTGTATGTGTACAAGGATCTGAAAGGTACCAATCCCAAGGGTACCAGCGCCGACAAGGAAAAACTGTTCGTGGGCATGCAGATTCCCGTGCCCCGGGACAACGGTCCTGCCGGTGCTGCGGCGCCCAGCCCCATTAGTGGCGGCCATCTGCACTATACCGGCGAAAAAGGCACTATCGTGTACACCAAGTCACCGGTGCTGGACAATGTGCCCATCGTGCTGACCAACCCTGGTATCTGGGATGCCCTGGGTCTGCCTTTGACGCCGTTCAATGATCGTACCGCGGCCAAGGATCTGCTGACCCTGGTGGAAAGCGATATTCAGCCTTTCCAGGAAAACTGGGTGAGCCTGGTGGACGCAGAAAGCGGCAAGCCGGTGTTGGACAGTCATAGCGGCAAGCCCATTACCTTTGTGGGTACCAACCCCATCGATATTCCCAACTGCTCCAACTGTCATGCCAATGAAACGGCCAATGGCAAGAAGTACAACCTGTACAAGCAGGAGCGGGCTTTCTGGAAAGGTCTGGGTGCGTCCGACTGGATTGCGGATCTGAAAGCGACTTCCGTATCCATTCTGGAAATGCATGACGATCACAACGGTACGGATTTCATGAAGAACTATGACCCGAACAGTCGGTCTACCATGAACCGTCTGGGCCGTGACCCTGTGCTTTGTCAGAAATGTCATGCGGACAACGTCATTGGCGTACTGGCTTCTGTCAAGCGCAAGAACAAGGAAGGCAAGGAAGTACAGGTTCCGGCGCTTACCGAGGCAATCCATACGGTTCACCAGACCAAGGTCCCTCTGCCGGATTCCCAGGGCCGTTCCGGTTCCTGTCAGGGCTGTCACCCGGCACACCGTTATGACCGTAGCATGGACGAGTACCCCATCACGCCGGACGGCAAGAACGCATACGCGGATGCGGACAACCGGGATGCTTCCGGTGGTTGCTACGTGGGACGCGACGTGCATTCCAATCCCAACAAGGACAAGGATGGCGTGGAGTCTGACGAGCACCTGAACGCCATCGGTGAATGGCTGCAGGCGAATGTCTCCCAGATTGGCAATGGCAAGGGCGGCAAGGGTCTGTGGTGTACCAATTGCCACAACCAGCTATCCCGCGAGCTGTATCAGCGTGACAATCTGAAAAATGCCTTCAAGCAGGAAGGGGATACGATTCGTAACAAGTCTCTGGATGAAATCGCCAAAGCGATTGGAGTAAGCAAGCAGGAGCTTATCGACAAGTACATGGATCCGAAGGTGGTGCTGGATGCCAAGGGGCATGACACTCCGGGCAAGTCTGGTATTCTGTTGACCTGGGCCAAGAAGCGTACCGTTCCTGATATCGCTGTTATTGCCCTCAAGGGCAATGGTCCCATGGTGAGCAAGGACGAGGATGGTGATATCAATGTGGTGCCCCTGTCCGCCAATCCGGCTGTCGATATTGCTAGCCTGAAGCTGCCGGCAGGCGCAACCGGCGCGGCCGCCGTGCCTTACGAAGCGGCAACCCATGGTCGTGACTACTGGCTCTCTCCCGGAGCGCCTCACTGCGCGGACTGTCATGCGGCTCCCTTCGTCGAAGGACAGGGCGGTGTTGCATTCCCCATCAACCAGCCGGGCAAGTACAGCCTGATGCGTTATTCCAAGGGTCATGCCGGACTGGCCTGTCAGGCCTGTCACCAGTCCATTCATGGTCTGTATCCGGTAGCGCCCATCGCGGATACCACTACCTACAAACAGGCGCCGCAGTACAATCCGGATGGCTCTCATGGCCCCTTCCGTTGCGCGGCCTGTCATGAGGTGAACGAGAATGGCGTACCCTTCATTGCCAATGATGAAGAGCATGTCTGGAAAGGACGGCCGATTCTGGAGGATTATGACTCTGCGGTATCCTGGATGCACGCCAGTGCGCCGGATCTCGGAGGCAAGATCCCTGAAGATTGAGTTCTGCCGGAAGCTGTAACAAAAACAGGGAGCCTGGCTCCCTGTTTTTGTTGTCAAGGCCCGGTTTCTGTCCGGGTGAACGATTTTATGAGAGTGTTGCCCCTATGAAGTTTGCCAACCGAACATTGTTATATTTTCTGTCGATGATACTGGCTATGCCGGGCATGGTGGCGGCCAAGGCCACGGAGGTACTGGTCACCGTGGGGCCGGCCCAGGTAACAGCGGCAGATCTCGAAACAGCCGTGCGTTCGTCGCCTTTCGCCACCCAGTTCAATACCATGGACGCACCGCAGCAGGCGGCGTTACGAGGAAGCCTGCTCAAGCGGCTGGTGGCTCTGCGTCTTTTACGCCTCGAAGCCAGCGTCCGGGGCCTGGATCAGCGTCCGGAATTTCTTCAGGAACTGGAAGACTACAGAACCGCGCGCCTGTATCGCTATTACATACAGAAATTGCGTGAACAACTGTCCATTCCTGAAGACGAGCAGAAAAAACTGGAAAAAACCTACGCCGGACAGGCGGATGTCCTGGCCGCAGCCAAGGCATCCATGCTTGCGGAAGATTTTCGCCAACTGCGCCTGTTGACCCTCCAGATGTTGCGTGAAAAACAGCATGTAAAGTTTCATCTGGATCGGATCACAAAGGATATTGCTCCGGATACCCTGCTTGTGGAAGGTGACAACCTGCGCCTGACTTATGGGGACATCGTGAATGAGGGTGACTTCCCGAAAACGCCAGACGCAGCCTGGATAGAAGAACAGCTCTACCAGCGCACCGAACTGTTGTTATTTGCCCGCGCCGCAGCCCATGAGGGGGTAAATGTGGATGCCGAGGTACAGTCCTATGCGGATGAGTTGTTGCCGGCGATGATGATGGAGGAACTGGAATCCGAGTGGATTCCCGATGAGAAGGTACTCAGGGACTATTTTGCGGCCAACCCCGATCTGGCGCGGATTCCGGAACGCTGGCATGTAGGGCAGCTGGTGGTTTCTTCCTATGCCCAGGCTGCGGCCATGAGAAAACGTATTCAGCAAGGCGAGAGTCTGTTCGTGCTGGCCGGGCGGTACAGCATCGATCCCTGGGGGCGCTCCCACAATGGCGACATGGGCTGGTTCAAGGAAGGTGAAGGTGCGCCGGAAATCGAGAAGAGCCTCAAGGGTATGGCGGATGGCGAGGTAAGTGAGATCATCCACACCAGCAAAGGCTATCATCTGGTTACTGTGGTGGAGCGCCGTCCCGGCAAGGTTCGCGGCTTCTCTTCCATGAAAGACAAGGTACGGCAGACCATAATGGATGAAAAGCTTGCTGCTTATCTTGATGAATTGCAGAAGCGCTATACCGTGGAATGGAAGATTCTGGCCAATGGCAGCAAAGGGGAAAGCAGTGGTGGATAGCTTTCGGCGACTGCTGATTGCCGCTGTTTTTCCGGGTATGCTGGCCGCGTGTGACAGCCAGGTAAATGCCACCGGCTCCGCCACACAAGACCCGGGACAAAGCAAGCCGGTTGCGGCCAGAAGCGCAAGTACCACTTTGCCCGAAAAAACCAACAACGCATGGGAAATGACGCCGTTTTCCTTGCCTGCTCTGGATGGTGAAAACCATGGTCTGGAAGACTGGAAGGGCAAGGTCATCATGATGAATTTCTGGGCCAGCTGGTGCGCGCCTTGTCAGTATGAAATTCCGGAATTCGTCCAGTACCAGAAGCAGTATGCTGATCGTAACTTGCAGATCGTCGGCATCGGCGTAGACGACAAGCGTCCCCTGGAAAATGTCGCCAGAAGTCTGGGCATCAACTATCCGGTGTTGGTGCTCGATCCCATGGACTCCCGCCAGCTGATGCGCAAATGGGGTAACGACACCGGCATCATTCCCTATACTGTGGTCATCGCCAGTGACGGGCGTATCAAGTATATTCATCGGGGGCAAATGGACGAAGACGCTTTCAATTCCTATGTGTTACCATTGCTGCAATAGATTTTTCCGGAATGTGATTACGGTCTGAGTCCGCAATGGGTTCAGGTTGCCACAGGATGCCAGCTTATTCATCAAAACCCGCCATGATCAGGCAGCTTTTGCCTTTGCTGCTGGCTGCTTGTCTGGTGGTAACACAGCTGTTGTCTGTTTTGCATCAGCACCAGCCGCTGGATACCCCTGACGGTGAAATCTGCCTCAAATGCCTGGTGTTGCAGCAGGGCTCCAGCGCATTGTCAGCTCCGCTGTTTTCTTTCCATCAGCCTGTTGTATGGCTGGTTGTACCACTCGTCGCCCTTTCGGGCAAAGTGAGTGAAACGCAAATTTTCACTCCGATAGCCCGTGGCCCTCCTTCTGATTCCTGATCGCTGAAACCGGTTTGAGGGCAGGGGTTACTGTCCCAGCGCCATACCAGGCAGGCCGGTTAACCATCCTTTTATTGCTCCCGGGCGACAGGTCCGGTTGCGCGTAATCGAGTCCCGTACCGGGAATGCGGTGTTTCCGTATTTCCGGTCTGGGCAACACAACAATCAGGAAAAATCATGAAATACAGGTTCAGCATGCTTTTGCTGGGCAGCATGATCTGTGCGCCTTTGGGTGTGCGGGCAGAGACTGCCCAGGATATTCAGCAACTCAAACAACAACTTGCCGATATTCAGAAGAATTATCAGGCCCAGATCAAGCGCCTTGAGTCGAGAATCGAGGAACTGGAAAATCAGCAGCGCCAAGAGCAACCCGCTCCCGCGCCGGTTGCGGAGCAAAGTCGTCCCAACGCCTTCAATCCGGCCATTGCCTTGACTCTGAATGCGCGTTATCAGTCGTTCCGTCATGACCGGGGAGACGATATTCCGGGATTCAGCACGGCAGGGGAGGCCGGTAATGGCAGTCAGGGCTTCTCCCTGGGCGAATCGGAGCTGAACTTTCAGTCCAATATAGACGATCTGCTGTTTGGCAACCTCACCCTATCCCTGGCGGATGAGGATGGTTCTACCTCCGCGGAGCTGGAGGAAGCCTGGATACAGACCCTGGCCATGCCTGGGGATCTGACCCTCAAAGCCGGGCGGTTCTTTTCTGCCATTGCCTACATGAACGAGCGCCACTCGCATACCGACGATTTCGCGGATCGCCCCCTGCCTTATCGCGCCATGCTGAATGGCCGCTATCTGGATGATGGACTGCAACTGCGCTGGCTGGCGCCTACCGATACCTTTCTGGAGTTCGGTGGTGAATTGTTGCGGGGCGCTCAGTATCCTGCGGGCGGGTCCGCCCATCAGGGACTTGGCAGCTGGAGCCTGTTTGCCCATGCGGGCGGAGATGTGGGGTTGAGCAACAGCTGGCTGGCCGGTCTTTCCTATCTTTCCGTGGATGCCCGGGAGCGGGAATCGGGAGACGAAGACAACCCCGATCTGTTCAGTGGCAACAGTGATCTGGTAATCGCGGATCTGGTATGGAAATGGGCGCCCATGGGAAACCCCTATCGGCACAACGCAGTGTTGCAGGGCGGTTTGTTCTGGCGTGATGAATCCGGTCGTTTCAAACCTTCCGCCGTGGACTGGCTACCCTATGACGGCAGACAGTTTGGCTGGTATGCGCAAATGGCCTATCAGTTTCGACCCAACTGGCGGATCGGCATCCGCGGTTCCGGACTGTATGCGGATGACAATGGAAGTCGCTTTGATGGTACCTCACTCGATACGCTCGGCCACGATCCCTGGGACGTCAGTCTGATGGTGGATTGGAGTCATAGTGAATTCAGCCGCCTGCGTTTGCAGTATACCCATGATGAAGCCCAGTCACTCAGTGATGACCGCTTCATCCTGCAATATATCGTGAGTTTGGGCGCGCATGGCGCTCACCAGTTTTGAGGACGAGACAATGAAAAAATCAAGTGTTTTGCTGTTTGCCCTGCTGGGGTTCAATGCCAGTGCTCATGCTGATCTGAACGTGTTTGCCTGTGAGCCGGAATGGGCTGCCTTGTCCCGGGAGTTGGGCGGCGACAAGCTGCATGTCAGTGTCGCGACCACGGCATTGCAGGATCCGCATCATGTCCAGGCGCGTCCCAGCCTGATTACGCGCTTGCGCAAGGCGGATTTGCTGATTTGTACCGGCGCGGATCTCGAAATCGGCTGGCTTCCGGTGTTGTTGCGCCGGGCCGGCAATGCGCGTGTGCAGCCGGGGCAGCCGGGTTATCTGGAAGCGGCATCGGCTGTTCCGTTGCGGGAAAGACCTGCCAGGCTGGATCGCGCTCAGGGAGATGTGCATCCCCAGGGCAATCCGCATATCCAGACGGATCCGCACAACATCGCCAGGGTTGCCAGGGTGTTGAGTCGGCGGCTGATGCAGCTGGATGGAGAAAACAGCGCGTATTATGAACAAAGATCGGCCCGCTTCATGAAACGCTGGAAGGAGGCGCTGGCAAACTGGGACAGGCAGGGAGCGGCGCTCAAGGGCATGCCTGTCGTGGTGCAGCACAACGGCTGGACCTATCTGCTGCACTGGTTGGGACTGGAGCGGATCGCCACCCTGGAGCCAAAACCCGGTGTGCCACCCAGCAGTGCGGATCTGACCCGGGTACTGGCCCTGCTGAAGCAGACGCCCGCGCGAGCGGTGATTCGCGCTGCCTATCAGGATGGCCGGCCCAGCGCCTGGTTGTCTGAGCGTGCAGAGATACCTGAGCTGGTCTTGCCGTTTACCGTGGGTGGAGATGATCAGTCCGGGGATCTTTTTCAGCTGTATGATCGTACCCTCGAACTGTTGTTATCGGCAGCGGGATCATGAACATCGTTGACTGGTCCATTATCGGCCCGCCTTTTCTGGCGGGCTTGCTGGTATTGAGTACCCATGTGCTGCTGGGCAGGGAGGTCTTGCGTCGCGGTATCATATTCATCGATCTGGCCATTGCCCAGATCGCTGTACTGGGTGTGTTGCTGGCACAGCAACTGGGTTGGCCGGAAGGCGGCTGGGAAACGCAGGCAGCTGCCTTGACAGCGGCTCTTGGCGGCGCTCTGTTGCTGTACAGCTTCGAGCGTTTCTGGCCCCGTGAGCAGGAGGCGCTGATTGGCATCAGCTTTGTTTTGGCCGCTTCCGGTGGCTTGCTGATCAGCGCCAGCAATCCCCATGGTGCCGAGCACCTCCAGGAATTGCTCACCGGACAGCTGTTGTGGGTGCGCTGGAGCCAACTGCAATGGATGGCGGGGTTGTATGCCCTGATCCTGTTGCTCTGGAATCTCATGGGGTATCAGGGGCGTCGGTTTTATGTGCTTTTCTCCCTGGCCGTGACAGCTTCCGTGCAGGTGGTGGGCGTTTATCTGGTGTTTGCCAGCCTGATCATACCGGCTCTCGCCATTCGCAAACTGCCCCGGTACAAGGGACTGGTGACAGGGTATGTCATTGGCGTGCTGGCATACGGGGGTGGGCTGGTGATTTCATCCCTGTACGATTTGCCTGCCGGCCCGGTGGTGGTCTGGTTACTGGCGCTGATAGCGGTGCCGGGCGGTGTGTTCCTGGCGCGTCATCTCAGATGATGTGAGCTGTGTCGGAAAGCAGGAAATCCTGTCCAATTCCCTGTAAAATCGCGAACTTTGAACGGGGATAAACAGCTTTCATGCTCGACGTGGTCAATCTGCAATGTACTCGTGGTGATCGACGCCTGTTTTCGGGCATCGATTTCACCGTGGAGGAAGGGGAGCTGTTGCACCTGTATGGCCACAATGGCAGTGGAAAAACCACCCTGTTGCGCACCCTTTGCGGTCTGGTCGCGCCTTCACAAGGAGAGGTGCGCTGGAAAGGGGAAGCGATCAGGAACCAGCGGGACGAGTTTGCCGCGGAGCTTTTGTACCTGGGGCACAAGAATGGGCTCAAGGACGATCTGACCGGTATCGAGAATCTGCTCGTGGCCTGTCGCATGGCCGGATTGAAGACGAAGCAAGATCAGGCCTGGGACGTACTGGAACGCATGGGGCTGCGTGGTCATGAGGATCTGCCGGCCCGGGTGCTTTCCCAGGGGCAGCAGAAGCGGGTGGCCTTGGCGCGCCTGTTGTTGAGCCAGGCGCCCTTGTGGATTCTTGATGAACCTTTCGTGGGTCTGGACGTGGCGGCGGTGGCTCTGCTGGAAAATGTCATTGCCGGACACGTGGCCAACGGCGGGCTGGTGGTGCTTACTACCCACCAGGAAGTTGCCCTGACTTCCGGAAAAGTAAAGAAGCTGCGGCTGGGATGGAAGGAGGATGGTCATGTTTGACGCTTTTCGGGTCATCATCGCCAGAGATCTGCTGCTGGCCATGCGGCGTCGCTCCGACGTGCTTACCACCCTGTTTTTCTTTGTCATCGTCGTCAGTCTTTTTCCCTTGGGCATAGGTCCTGAGCTGGATACCTTGCGCCTTATTGCACCCGGGGTTTTCTGGGTGGCGGCTCTGCTGGCCTCCATGCTGGCGCTGGAAAAGCTGTTTTTCGTGGACTATCAGGATGGCGCCCTGGAGCAGATGCTGCTTGCGCCTCAGCCTTTGTCCATTCTGGTGCTGGGGAAGGTATTTGCCCATTGGCTGGTTACCGGGGTGCCTCTGGTGCTGCTGTCGCCTTTGCTCGGACTGCAATACGACTTGTCGGGCGATACCATTCTGACCATGATGATTACGCTCCTGCTCGGTACTCCGGCTCTGAGTCTGATCGGGGCTATTGGCGCTGCCCTGACCCTGGGGTTGCGTGGGGGAGGGGTGCTGGTTTCCCTTCTGGTGCTACCCCTGTATATTCCGGTATTGATCTTTGGCGCAGGAGCCGTGGAGGCGGAGGTATCCGGTCTTGGTGGTGCCGGGCATCTTTCCATGCTCGGCGCCATTCTCCTGTTGTCGATACTGGCGGCGCCCCTGGCAACCGCGGCCGCTTTGAGGATATCCGCGGAATGATTTCTGTTACGGTGGAAAACCCGATGAATCTTAACAGGATGTTGAAAAAGGCCTCCCCTGGACTTTTTCAACCCCGGAACCGGAAAATGCGGTTCCCCGGTTCCTTCATTTTCAATGGCTTGCAGCCACTGAAAATGGCGGTATATCCCGATACTGCGCACAGACTGTCGAAAAACTGCGTTTTTCAACGGTCTGTTAACAAAGCTTTAATCCACAAATGGAATTTTCCGGTTACCCTATGGTCTCAAGCTGAAGCGCCTTTGCACATGGGCAAATTTTCATGAGCGGACGAATATTCAATATCTACAGATTTTCCTCGCCGGCGACCTTCTACCCTCTGGCCGGAAAAATCGCCAGGATTGCCGCCTGGATAGCGCTGCTGTTGCTGGCGGTGGGGTTGTACATGAGTTTTTTCGTCGCTCCCACGGATTACAAGCAGGGGGAAGGCTACCGGATTATCTTCATCCATGTGCCAGCTGCCTGGATGTCCATGTTCATCTATCTGGTCATGGCATTCTGGGCGGGCATTGGGCTGGTGTTCAATACCCGGCTGTCTTCCATGATGGCCCAGGCGCTGGCGCCGACCGGAGCCATCATGACCTTCATCGCCCTGTGGACCGGAGCCTTCTGGGGCAAGCCCATGTGGGGCGCCTGGTGGGTATGGGACGCCCGCCTGACCTCGGAACTGATTTTGTTCTTCCTCTACATTGGCTTCATTGCCCTGCAAGGCGCCATCGATGACAACCGCCGGGCCGACCGGGCGGGAGCTGTCCTGCTCCTGGTGGGCGTGGTGAATATCCCTATCATCTATTTCTCGGTCAAATGGTGGAATACCCTGCATCAGGGGGCGTCCGTGAGTATCAAGAATGGTTCCAGCATGAGCACCATCATGCTCCAGGCCATGCTTGTCATGACCTTTGCCTTCTGGGCCTACAGCATCGCCGTGTCCCTGTATCGGGTACGCTCCATCATTCTCGAACGTGAAAAGGATGCGCGCTGGGTATCGGAACTGCCGGAGGTGGGGCGATGAAAGCCTTGTCGGAGTTTTTTTACATGGGCGGCTATGCCCTCTATGTGTGGGGATCTTTTGGCGTTACCGCGCTGTTGATGATTGTTGAACCCATCATGGTTCACCAGCGCAGAAAATCGGTATTGCAACGGATTTCCCGCCTTGTTCGAATCAAATCGGAGCAAAAATCATGAAAGCCAGACACAAGCGATTCGGCTTCCTGCTGGCGGGGCTGGTTGTTCTCGCCGCTGCTGCCTACCTGGTATTCAATGCCCTGGGCAACAATCTTTCCTACTTCTTCTCGCCCACCGAGGTGGCGGAGCACAAGGCGCCGGAAAACCATGTTTTTCGTTTGGGCGGTCTGGTGGAGCCAGGTACCCTGGAGCGGGGTGAGAAACTGACCGTGCATTTCAAGGTCACCGACAATCATCACACGGTAAAGGTTGCCTATACCGGCATCCTGCCGGATCTGTTCAAGGAAGGACAGGGAGTAATCGCCCAGGGTCGCATGGGACCCGATGGCGTTTTTGTCGCTGAGGAAGTGCTGGCCAAGCATGATGAAAACTACATGCCACCGGAAGTGGCGGATGCCCTGGAAAAGGGTCACCAGAAGGGAATCGAGGCCATGGCCAGGGAGAACAAGCCGCTATGATCCCCGAGATTGGACATTTCGCCCTTATCCTGGCGCTTGGCGTCGCACTGGTTCAGGCCACCCTGCCTTTGATCGGTGCACACAGAGGCATTGCTTCCTGGGTGGCTATCGCCAAACCGGCAAGCCGGCTCCAGTTCCTGTTCATGGCCATTTCCTTTGGCTGCCTGACCTGGAGTTTCATGCAGAGCGACTTTTCCGTGCTCTATGTTGCGTCCAATTCCAATACCGCGCTGCCGGATTTGTACAAGATTTCCGGCGTGTGGGGCGCTCACGAGGGATCCCTGCTTCTGTGGGCGCTCATCCTCTCCATATGGACCACGGCGGTCACCCTGTTTGGTCGCAGCATACCGCCGGTAATGATGGCTCGGGTGCTGGGTATCCTGGGGCTGATCTCCATTGGCTTTCTGGCTTTCATGCTGTTTACTTCCAATCCTTTCGAGAGGCTCATGCCGCCAGCGCCGGAAGGGCGTGATCTCAACCCCCTGCTTCAGGATCCCGGTCTGGCCATTCATCCTCCCATGCTCTACATGGGCTATGTAGGCTTCGCCATTCCCTTTGCTTTTGCCCTGGCAGCCATGCTGGGCGGGCGCCTGGATGCGGCCTGGGCGCGCTGGTCCCGTCCCTGGACCCAGATCGCCTGGGTTTTCCTTACCCTGGGTATCGCCCTGGGTTCCTGGTGGGCCTATTATGAACTGGGCTGGGGCGGCTGGTGGTTCTGGGATCCGGTGGAAAACGCCTCTTTCATGCCCTGGCTGGTAGGCACGGCCCTGATGCATTCCCTGGCGGTGACGGAAAAACGGGGCGCTTTCAAGGCCTGGACAGTGTTGCTCGCGATTTTTGCCTTTTCCCTGAGCCTGTTGGGTACTTTCCTGGTGCGCTCCGGAGTACTTACCTCCGTACACGCCTTTGCCTCGGATCCTTCACGGGGATTGTTTGTTCTGTTCTTCCTGGTTGCGGTTGTCGGTGGTTCGCTGACGCTGTATGCCCTGCGTGCATCCCATATCCGCAGTTATGTGCGTTTTGACCTGGTTTCCCGGGAAACCGCACTGCTGCTCAATAACGTGATATTGGTGGTTACCTGCGCCAGTATCCTCCTGGGCACGCTCTATCCTCTGCTCATGGATGCGTTGGGCGTGGGCAAGATATCGGTGGGGCCGCCCTATTTCAACGCGGTCTTCCTGCCCCTGACCATCCCGTTGGTGGTACTTCTGGGGCTGGGCAGCCTGGCGCGCTGGAAGAAGGACAGCCTGCACAATATCTGGTCAAAGGTACGCCTTGCCCTGGTTGCCAGCCTGATATTCGGCGTGCTCTATCCGGTTGTGGTGATGCAGCAGTTCAGCTGGCAGGCGGCCTTGGGCATGACCCTGGCCTTCTGGGTGTTCTTTACCACCCTGAAGGGAGTGAAAGAGCAGTCTCGTGGGCGTGGTCTTGGGGGGCTGTCCCTGTCTCAATGGGGCATGACTTTGGGGCATACGGGGATTGCCGTGTTCATCGTGGGCATTACCCTGACTTCCATCTACAGCACGGAAAAGGATCTGCGCCTGGAGAAAGGCGAAACTTTCGAAATGGGAGGCTATGCCTTTACCTTCAAGGGCGCCACGCATCTGAAAGGGCCCAACTATGAAGGAGATCGTGGCGAAGTGGTCATCACCCAGGAAGGCAAGATCATCGCCACCCTGTACCCGGAAAAACGCAACTATCGATCCGGCATGCCCATGACGGAAGCAGGTATCGACGCCGGTCTGACCCGTGACCTGTTCGTGGCCATGGGGGAACCTTTGGGCGATGAAGGCGCCTGGAGCGTGCGCATGTATCACAAGCCCTATGTGCGCTGGATCTGGCTGGGCGCCATCATCATGGGTCTGGGAGGAATCTTTTCCGCTTCAGACCGGCGTTACCGGGTACTGGCGCGGCGCGCGGCGGTGGCGGACAAGGCGGGAGTGGTCGCATGAGCAAGAATCGCGCATTCATTCCCCTGCTGATTTTCCTCGCCATGGCGGGATTGTTTTATTTCGTCCTCATGCAGATGAACAAGGGGGAATACAATCCCCGGGACATCCCCACCGAGTTCATCGGACGTCAGGCTCCTGGCATTGATCTGCCCAACCTGCTGGCTGAAAATGATAGGGTAAAGAGCAGCGACTATGCAGGCAAGGTGTGGCTGCTCAATGTCTGGGGCACCTGGTGTCCGGAGTGTTGGAAGGAGCATCCCTATCTTCTGGAATTGAAGCGCCAGGGAATTCCCATTGTTGGTGTCGACTGGCGGGATGACAAGGCCGATGCCATTGCGTTTATCAAGCAGAAAGGCAATCCTTTCGTTGAATTGGGTTTTGATCCCCAAAGCGACGCAGCTATTGACTGGGGCGTATATGGCGCGCCGGAAACCTTCCTCATCGATGCCCAGGGCATCATTCGGGAGAAACATACCGGAGCCCTGTATCCCCAGGTCTGGGAGGAAAAGTTTGCTCCCTATTTCCAGAAGTCTCCCGTGGAGTGATTCATGAGTTTTTCTGTCAGCAACAGCCGGGTGCTGGTTCTGCTGCTGTTTCTGTTTGGCGGAAACAGCGTCGTAGCCAGTATCGATACCTACCAGTTTTCCGATCCACAACAGGAAGTGCTCTATCAGGAGCTGACTCAGGAATTGCGTTGCCTGGTCTGCCAGAATCAGAACATTGCTGATTCCAATGCCGAACTGGCCAAGGATCTTCGGCGCAAGACCTATGAAATGATAAAGAAAGGTCAGGACAAGGATCAGATCGTGGATTTCATGGTCAAGCGTTATGGTGATTTTGTCATGTACAAACCGCCATTCAAGGCCAGCACCCTGATTCTGTGGCTGGGGCCGGTCATCATCTTCGTTCTGGGCTTGTTGATGATGATCCGCATCATTCGCCGCCGCGCGGCAACGGCAGAGCCGTTGTTGACGGATGAACAACGCCGGCGGGCAGAACAAATGCTTGAAGGCAAGGACGACAACAACGACAACCAGGATGATGACTCCACCGGGGACAAACAATGACTTTCTGGATAATTGCTGCCCTGATGACAGGGTTTGGTGTGGCGGTGCTTGCCTTCGTGCTATTGCGAAAACGCCCTGAAATTACTGATAATCAGCGTGAACAGAATTTGCTTTTGGCGAAAGAGAAGCTTGCCGAGCTGGAGCGTGAGAAGGCTTCAGGGAATCTTGATGAGGAAAGCTATGCCCAGTCTCGGGAAGAGCTGGAAATCGGCTTGCTGGAGGATACTGAAGGTGAAGACCTGGTAGTCAGTGTACGCCCCGCCAGTGCCCGGCTGGCGACGGTGGTGGTGGCCCTGCTGCTGCCCTTGCTGAGTATTGGTTTGTATATGCAGCTGGGTTCACCCCAGTTGCTGGAAACAAGTGGTACTCCCGGAGCAGCCAACCCGCATGCGGCAAATGCCGGCGGCAAGACCATCAGCATGGAAGAAGCGCTGCGCAGGCTGGAGCAGAAGCTGGAGGAAAATCCGCAAGATCCCGAGGGCTGGTACATGCTGGGAAGGGTCTATCAGTCCATGAACCGTTTTGCAGATGCGGTCAAGGCTTACGAAAAGCTGGCCGAACTCACGGACAATCATCCGCAGGCGCTGATTGCATTGGCCGACTCTCTGGCCATGGTTCAGGGTGGCAAGCTCAGTGGCCGTCCCTATGAACTGGTGCGTCAGGCTCTGGACAAGGCTCCGGATGATTCCACTGCCCTGTGGCTCGCGGGTCAGGGCGCCATGGAGACCGGAGACTACCAGAATGCGATCTATTACTGGCGACAGGCAGAGGCGGGGCTGGCGGACAAGCCTGAATATGTGCAAGAGCTTCGTACCTTGATCCTGCAGGCCAAGACGGCTGCGAGCAAGGCGGGCGTGGAAGTGGAAGATCCCGGATCGTCTGTTGGCGCGATGGTAGCGGCTGCCGGGGCAAACGGCGCTGCTGCCGCAGCCCCTGTGGAAATCCAACTTGAAGTGAAGCTCAGTCCGGCTCTGCAAGACAAGGTGAAGCCGGAAGACCGCCTGTTTGTCTTTGCCAAGCAGGTAGGGGGCAGGCCCATGCCCGTGGCTGCCATTCGCCTGACTGCAGGTGACTTGCCGGCGAAGCTGAAATTGAATGACAGCAATATGCTGCAACCTGGCGCCAGCTTGTCGAATTATCCCAGGCTCAAGATTGCTGCGCGTATTGCCAAGGGAAATCAGCCCATGGCCAGCAGTGGTGATTTGCAAAGCGCGGACATGATAGTGGAACCGGGTAACAGCGGCGTGGTGGAGTTGGTTATAGACAAGATCGTTCCTTGATTGGCAATTTCCTGCTTGCAGGCGCCAGAATGGGATGTCTTGCGCCTGCGTATCAGGATTTCAACAGCAGATTTCGGTGACGTAGCAGATCTGCATTGTCAGGCAATGGTCTTTGTTCGATGAGCCAGTCGGTCATTCTGCGCGCATACCATGGGATGCTGAGACTGCCGTGCGCGCCAAAACCGTTGAACAGGTGCAGGCGACGGTGTTGCGGATGGGTGCCGAGGAATGGCTGGCGGTCGGATGTGGCCGGTCGAACACCGGCGTCAGCGCGTATAACTTCCAGGGCCTCCGGATACAGAAGCAGTTTGTTCATTCCCTGTAACAGACGTTGCTGACCTGTTTGTGTCGCCAGGTTGTCCTGGCGGTCGTGGTAATGGGTGGCGCCGAGACGGAAATGATGATCATCCACTGGCAGTAACCAGTTGGCACCATTGATGATGCGATCTGGCAACGGTGCGCTGCTGACAGGCTTCAGGGTAAGGATTTCGCCCTGATCCGGAGCGAAAGGCAGCCAGCTGAACCAGGGATTGTGCATGGAGCGGTAGCCGTCGCAGAAGACCACGTGACTGGCGTGGATGTCTTTCCAGCAGAGGCCGCTTTGCCTCATTTCCAACTCTTTCCAGGATACCGTAGCATTGCGCAACATGCCTCTTGTTCTGAGCCATCGGGACAGGAATTCCAGCAGTCTGGGCAGGCGCACCCAGCCGGTGTGGTGCTGTTCGAATCCGCCCCAGGGAGCCTGCACAGGTTGGGTAATATTCTCTGCTTCCAGACGTGCTCCAAGCAGATCCTCGATTTCTTTTTTCCCTTTTTGGCGCTCGAAAAAACGCTGTTGTTCAGGGCTGCGGAACAGACGCAGCATGTCCAGCCATTGGAGAAATTCCTCGCCGGCCAGCCCGGCCAGCTCGTGATAGGTCTGCGCCACATCTCCTAGCCAGTGGTGTATGAAAGGCGAATGGTTGAAGCGCATGCCGGCCAGGGGATTGATGAGCCCGGCGGCGACCATGGAAGAGGCTGTGGCATGGCCATCATCCAGTACCAGTACCCTGCGCCCCTTCTGCGCCAGACGCCAGGCAAGCAAACTGCCAGCCAGGCCCTGGCCGATGATCAGATAATCGTAATGCGTTGCTGAAGACATTATACTTTGCGTTCATCCAACAATAATCACTGACAGCATGAGCTACCTTACCCGCCCTCTTGATCAGAAGGGCATGCCTGCGGGCATTCCTTACATTATCGGCAACGAGGCTGCGGAACGCTTCAGCTTCTATGGCATGCGCACCATATTGGTGGTGTTCATGACCCAATATCTCATGGGGGCCGGGGGTGTGCTTGCGCCCATGAGTGACGAGGATGCCAAGGGATGGTATCACCTGTTCGTTTCTGCGGTGTATTTTACGCCCTTGCTGGGCGCTATTCTCGCGGATGTGTGGTGGGGCAAGTACAAAACCATTCTGTTGCTTTCCCTGGTATATTGTGGAGGACATCTGGCTCTGGCTCTGGATGATACCCGCCTGGGCCTGGCCATTGGTTTGGGGCTCATTGCCCTGGGCGCCGGAGGGATCAAGCCCTGTGTGTCGGCGCATGTCGGCGACCAGTTTGGTCATGGCAACCGGGGATTGATCAGCCGGACCTTCGGTTGGTTCTACATGGCGATCAATGTCGGCGCCTTTGTCTCCACCTTGCTTACCCCCTGGCTGCTGAAGCACCATGGGTCGCATTGGGCTTTTGGCGTGCCCGGTGTGCTCATGGCGCTGGCGACTTTCATGTTCTGGGCCGGGCGCAACAAATTTGTACATGTGCCGCCGGCGGGCAAGGCATTTCTGGGGGAGGCTTTTTCTCCCGGCAGCTTGCGCATATTCGGGCGTCTGGCGCTGATCTATGTGTTCATCGCCGTATTCTGGGCGCTGTACGACCAGACCGGATCATCCTGGGTGCTGCAGGCCCAGCAGATGGATCGCCATCTGCTGGGATTCGAGCTGCTGCCTTCCCAGATCCAGGCGGTCAATCCCCTGCTCATCATTGTCCTTATTCCCCTGTTCAGCTATGTCATCTATCCGTTGCTGGGAAAGATCATCAAGCTCACTCCCATGCGCAAGGTGGCCATGGGTTTCGGCCTGGCAGCGGCAGCTTTTGCTATTTCTTCCCTTGCCCAGGAACGCATCGATGCCGGCGCCATGCCCAGTGTTTCCTGGCAGTTGCTGGCCTATCTGGTTCTTACCTGTGGTGAAGTCATGGTATCCATCACCGCCCTGGAATATTCCTATACCCAGGCGCCCCGCGCCATGAAATCCTTTATCATGGCTCTGTTCATGCTTTCTGTTTCCCTAGGGAATATTTTCACCAGCGTGGTGAACTTTTTCATTCAGAAGGACGATGGCACGCTGATGTTGGAAGGAGCAGAATATTACTGGTTCTTTACTGTCCTGATGGCGGTTACAGCGGTAATCTTCGCCTTGCTCACGCCCTTGATCAAGGACAGGACGATTCTTCAGGTGAGCGAAGGGTCTTCCAGCGCGGCCTGAATGATGTTGCGCGAGGCTTCCGCCAGCCCTTTCCTGTCGTATTCGGTCGAGGTCAGGATGCTGGAAAAGCACACATGTACCTCGCTTTTCCTGCGCGCCAGGATGCCGACAAGAATATAGAAAAAACTGCGCCCCGGCGTATAGGGAACCAGAGTATCCGGCTGGCCACTCACACGGTAACAAAGGGCGACCGGGATGACGGGTTTGCCGGTGTCGATGGCCGCGCTGAACAGGCGCGGAAAGAAACGCCGTACTTTCCTGCCATCCGATGTGGTGCCTTCGGGAAATATGGCCATGCGCCGGTCCTCATTAAGGCGGGTAGCGATGGCTGCGGAGATGCGTTTGGCCTCATGATTGCCGCGGCGGATGAAAAGCGTACCGGAAGCGATGGCAAACCAGCCGATGACCGGCCAGTAGCGGATGCTGTTCTTGGAAAGGAATGCGGCGCCGGTAAGAGAATTGATCACCGGAATATCCAGCCAGGAAACATGATTGGCCACCACCAGGCCGGTTTCCCCGGGTATTTTTCCATGTACGACAACTTCTACTCCGAGGATTTTCAGCAGCCGTGCTGACCAGTTCGCCACCGGCTGTGGATCGGGGTAGGATACGCCATCGGGAGCCTTGCGCTTGTGAATGCGCAGGCTCAGCCAGATACCTCCCAGGGTATGCAGGAGCAACAGTATAAATCGCCAGATCACCCTGAAGAGCATCATGGCTGTCGCTGCCTGGTATATTCGTACATGACGATGGAAGCGGCGATGCTAACGTTGAGGCTTTCCACCCGGCCAAACTGCGGGATGCGCAACAGACGGATATCCGGATACTCTTCGGGAGTGAAGCTCAAGCCAGTCTCTTCATGGCCGAAAACAAAGGCGCTCTTGTCCGGCAGGGCTTCCTGATCCAGGGTTCTGTCGCTGTCCGGAGACAGGGCGTAGAGGTGGTAGCCCCGTTCCTGCAGATTTTTGTGGCTCTGGCTGAAATCCGCGAAAAAGCGTGCCGGTACCTGCCGGAAAGCACCCTTGGCCGGAGAGGGATCGAAGGGGCCGATGTCGATGAGCTGTACCTCGTGGGCGCCAAAAGCCTCGGCGCTGCGGAATATCTTGGGCACATTGTAGCCCGCCTTGAGCCGATCCAGTACGATAACAAATTCATGTATGCCGGGCTTTGCCAGCAGATTGCGGCGGCGGTTCTTTTCATAGGCGCGCAATATCTGCTCACGCCGGCGCTCGCGCAGCTTGCGCGCGGAGAGTTTTTCGGTCATGGAGTTGCTCTAAACTGTTAGAATAAGGGATTACCCCTATAATTTATCCAGAAACGCATTCTACCCCATGTCCAGTACCCGCGAGCAATCATCCTCATCCTTGCTAGAACAGGTCGACCTGCCGGAAGACCTGCGTCTGCTGGAAGCGGATCAGCTACAGCCGCTGGCGGACGAACTGCGTGAATTTCTGGTAAAGAGTGTTTCCCGTACTGGCGGGCATCTGGCCGCCGGCCTGGGCGTGGTGGAACTCACTGTGGCGCTGCATTATGTGTTCGACACTCCCAGGGACAAGCTGATCTGGGACGTGGGTCATCAGGCCTATCCGCACAAGATTCTTACCGGTCGCAGGGAGCGTATGGATAGTCTGCGCCAGAAAGGCGGCTTGTCGGGTTTTCTGAAATGCAGTGAATCCGAATATGATGCCTTTGGCGCCGGTCATTCCAGTACGTCCATCAGCGCCGCCCTGGGCATGGCCATCGCCGCCAAGACGGAAAACATACAGCGTGAACATATTGCGGTTATCGGCGACGGCGCGCTTTCCGCAGGGATGGCTTTCGAGGCCTTGAATCATGCTGGCGCCCTGGACATGGATCTTTTGGTCGTGCTCAATGACAATGACATGTCCATTTCCAATCCCGTGGGTGCGGTGAGCAACTACCTGGCGCGGGTTCTGTCCAGCCGCTTCTACAACCGGATGCGGGAAGGTGGCAAAAATGTCCTCGGCGTGATGCCAGGCATGCGGGATCTCATGGATCGCTGGGAAGAGCACATGAAAGGCATGCTGATTCCCGGCACCCTGTTCGAGGAACTGGGCTTCAATTACATCGGCCCCATCGATGGTCATGATCTGCCTTTGCTGCTGCAAACCCTGCGCAACATGAAGCAGATGCGTGGTCCGCGCTTCCTCCACGTGGTTACCCAGAAAGGCAAGGGCTTCGCCCCCGCGGAGGGTGATCCATGTGTCTATCATGGGGTGGGGCCTTTCGATCCGGATACCGGTGAGCAAAATGGTTCCGGCGGAGAAGGTCAGACGTATACCCAGGTGTTTTCCGACTGGATCTGTGATCAGGCGGCAAAAGACGAGCGTCTGCTGGCGATCACTCCCGCCATGTGTGAAGGCTCCGGTCTGGTGCGTTTTGCCATGGAATTTCCTGATCGTTATTTCGATGTGGGCATCGCCGAACAGCATGCGGTGACGCTGGCGGCAGGCATGGCCTGTGATGGCATGAAACCCGTGGTGGCCATCTATTCCACCTTTCTGCAACGCGCCTATGACCAGCTCATTCACGATGTGGCGCTGCAGAATCTGGATGTCACCCTCGCCGTGGACCGGGCGGGACTGGTGGGCGCTGATGGCGCCACTCACGCGGGCGCCTTTGATCTGAGTTATGCCCGTTGTATCCCGAACATGGCCATACTCGCGCCTGCCGATGAAGATGAGTGCTATCGCATGTTGCAGGCCGCCTGGGAACATCCTGGTCCGGCCATGGTGCGTTATCCCCGGGGCAAGGGCCCTGGTGTGGCGGTGTTACCAACTCATTCCGGTCTTCCCTGGGGAAAAGGGGAAGTGCGGCGCGAAGGCAAGGCTGTTGCGCTGCTGTGCTTCGGCAGCATGTTGGCTGCCGGTCTGGAAGTGGCGGAAGAGCTGGATGCGACGCTGGTGAATATGCGTTTTATCAAGCCTTTGGATATGGATTTGCTAAAGGAAATGGCCGCCCGTCATGAATTGCTGGTTACCCTGGAGGAGAATGCCCTCATGGGTGGTGCGGGTTCCGCAGTGACCGAGGCGCTCAGTGGCGAAGGAATCAGTCTTCCCGTTCTTCAGTTTGGCCTGCCGGATGAATACCTGGAACAGGGCAGCCAGCAGGAGCAGCTGGAAATGGCCGGGCTCACCGCGCCCCAGATCCTTGAGGCGTTGCGGCAGTATCTGAGCAACTCCTGAATACTGCACATCCCGAAAACCCAGGATTTCCTTCTTTTGTGCCCGGTCAGCGGGGTATTGGCTGGGAGAAGAAGTCGAAAAACAGCCACATGATGAGGCTGGATGTGGCCAGGCTTAGGAGCATGGCCGGTGTGCCCTTGCGGAACCACAGCCCCGGGGTTACGCGCAAGTCGGGGTTTCCGGTTTCCTTTGCTACTCGCTCCGACAGGGTAACGATGAATACGTTGGCGGTAGAGCCCAGATGGGTACCGTTGCCACCCATGCCCACACCCACCGCCAGTGACCACCAAAGCGGCGCCACGTTGATGCCTTGTTGTTCCATGCCCATGATGATTGGGATCATGGCTGCGGTAAACGGGATGTTGTCGATCATTGCGGACAGTATCGCGGCTACCCACATGAGCAGTATGGAAGCGAGGAGCAGATCGGATTCCACAAAGGGCCGTATGAACTGCCCCAGATATTCAAGAAAATGGCTGTGTTCCACGCCGCCAACCAATACGAACAGGGACATGAAAAACATCAGCAGGCTCAGTTCTATCTGTTCCAGCGAAGCATCCATGTCCACATTTTTCGATATCAGCAGCAGGATGGACAAGCCCAATACCGCCACTACCCAGGGTTCCCAGTGCAGGTGATGGTGAAAGATAAAGAATACCACCATGATTCCCAGCACCAACAGGGACATGCGCCAGGTATGGGGATCGGCAAGTTTTTCCTGTGCGCTGAAGTCCCGGGGGTTGGTCTTGATGCTCAATTCCTTGTGGAAAAGGAAACGCAGGGCGATAAGAATGACGACCCAGGCTACTGTCACCATGCCGCCCATCTTGATAATGAAAGTGTTGAAATCGATGTGGGCGGCGGAACCAATCATCAGGTTGGGCGGGTCACCCACCAGGGTGGCGACACCCCCGGTATCTGAAAGCAGGGCGGCGGCCAGCAGATAAGGCACCGGCGAGGTTCTCAATGCCTGGGCAATGAGCACGATCAGTGGCCCGAAAATAACCACCGTGGTGACATTGTCGAGAAGCAGGGATATGACGGTTACTGCCGTGCCCAGCAGCGCCATGAGCAGAAACTGGCGGCCCTTGCTGAAATCCGCGATACGATAGGCCAGCGCCTGGAAGCCTCCGGTGGGGATCATTATGGCTACGATGGTCATCATGGCACCAAGCAGGAACACCACGTTCCAATCGATGGCCTCCAGCGCCATTTGTGGGTCGTAGAATCCCATGAGCTGACCGGCCAGAACCATCATCGCGGCACCGCCCATGGCGAATTTGGTACGGTGGAATCCATGCACCCCTTCGGTGAAGATGCCGATAAAAGTACCTGCCAGAATCAGGCCGGATACGGCCATATTGCTGTTCCAGGTCAGGGTTTCGGTAATCGCTTCCATAGTTTCACCTGGTTTTTACTGAACGATGCCTTTGAGGATTCAGGATAACTGCATGAATCGGGAAGTGGTCTGTGGGGCGGCTGTAGAGCGAGGTGTTTTTATTGTGGCCATCCTGCATGAGGTGGCAGGATGGCCGTGGTTGTTCCGATCGTGAAGATCAGCCGCGCTCGTGCATCATTTTGTCGATGATGGGGCCGAGGATGATTTCCATGGCGAAACCCATCTTGCCGCCGGGTACTACGATGGTGTTGCGGCGGGACATGAAGCTGTCGGGAATCATGTTGAGCAGATAGGGGAAATCCGTGTCGAATTTCTCCGGATCGGCAAAACGGATAACTACAAAACTCTCATCCGGGGTCGGAATGTCACGGGCGATGAAAGGGTTGGATGTATCCACCGTGGCCACACGCTGGAAGTTGATGTCCGTACGGGAGAACTGCGGGGTGATGTGATTGATGTAGTCCGGCATGCGGCGCATGATGGTCTCTACGGTAGCTTCCGCAGAGTAGCCGCGTTCCTTGGCATCGCGGTGAATCTTCTGAATCCATTCCAGGTTGACCACGGGAACCACGCCAATGCCCAGATCCACCTGGCTGGCTACGTCGTGTTCTTTGGTGACCACCATGCCGTGCAAGCCTTCATAGAACAGCAGATCCGTACCTGCGGGGATATCTTCCCAGGGTGTGAATTCACCAGGATTCTTGTCCGTTCCCAGGCGTTCATTGTGTTCGTCGGCTTCTTCCTGGCTGTGCAGGTAATAGCGTTTCTGGCCGCTGCCGGTTTCGCCGTAGGTCTTGAACAGTTCTTCCAGTTTGTCGAAACGGTTGGCTTCGGGACCAAAATGGCTCATGTGTTCTTCAGCCATTTTCACTTTCATCTCGGCCCGGTCGTAGCGGTGGAAACTGTCGCCTTCGACGATGGCGGCCTTTATGCCTTCCCGGGTAAAAATGTGCTCGAAGGCGCGTTTTACCGTGGTGGTGCCAGCGCCGGATGAACCGGTTACAACAACAACGGGGTGCTTCTTGGACATGAGATTCTCCCAAAAATCATATTTACAGAATAGTCGAACGGTTAAGTGCGCTTCCGGCGAAGCCAGGCGCTTAACGATTGAACCACTCAATCGTGAGACTATACCACAACCGGGAATATTCTGAATTGAGCCGAAAAGTTGTCGAATATGGGGTATCTCGAAAAATCGGGATGCCCGCGCGGGACAAGGGTGTCCCGCCATTTTCGATCACAGCAAGTGATTGAAAATGTGAGCAAACCGGAAATCGCATTTTCGGTTTGCGACGAGAAAAATTCCAAGGAGGGAATTTTTCGAGATCCTCGATGGGGGTGACTCGACTGCGGTGGAGAAAAATGGACTGCTCAGCATCCGCTCAGAAGAGCCCCTTGTTTATCCACATATGGGTGGCAATGCTGGCGGCATAGCCTGCGGCGATCACCGGCATCCATTTCAAATGGCCGAAAAAGGTGTATTGTCCCCGGGCCTGCCCCATGAGGGCTACTCCGGCAGCGGAGCCAATGGAAAGCAGTGACCCACCTACACCAGCAGTCAGGGTAACCAGCAGCCACTGACCGGCGGACATGTCGGGCAACATGGTGAGAACGGCGAACATTACCGGAATATTGTCCACAATGGCCGACATGATTCCCACGGCGATATTGGCGCTGGTGGCCCCCCATTGGCTGTACATGACTTCGGAGGCCATGGACAGATAGCCGATAAAGCCCAGTCCGCCCACGCACAGCACCACGCCATAGAAAAAGAACAGGGTGTCCCACTCCGCCCGGGCTACGCTGCTGAAGATATCGAAAGCCACCGGGTCACCGATGCGGCCGGCTCGCTCGGCAGCCTTGGGGGTTTCCCGGCGGGTGCGGCTCATGCGCAGGTAATAGCCGAAGAATTGCAGATAGGCCAGACCCGTGAGCATGCCTACTACAGGAGGCAGACGCAAATGGTTGTGAAAGAAGACCGCGGTGGCGATGGTGAGCAGGAACAGGGCGATAATGCGCCGCGCGCCGCGTTTCATGCCGGCGGATTCCGCTATCGGATCAGGATGTGCCGCCGGTACGGAAAAACTCATGATGCTGGCGGGAAGCAGCCAGTTCACCACGGCTGGCAGGAACAAGGCAAAAAAGGACCAGAAACTGATCATGCCCTGATCGGTGGTGATTTCCTTCTGCCACACCATCAGGGTAGTGATGTCGCCAAAGGGACTGAAGGCACCACCCGCATTGGCGGCGATGACGATGTTTATACAGGAAAGGGAGATGAATTTCCGGTTGGTGCCGCCCACGGCCAGCACCACGGCGCACATCAGCAGGGCGGTGGTCAGGTTGTCGGCAATGGGGGAAATGAAGAAGGCCAGCAGACCGGTAACCCAGAACAGGCTGCGGAATCCCAGTCCCTTGCGCACCAGCCAGATGCGCAGATTCTCGAATACCAGCCGTTCATCCATGGCGTTGATATAGGTCATGGCTACCAGCAGGAACAGCATCAGTTCAGCGTACTCCAGCAGGTTGTGGCGCACAGCGTGTTCCGCCTCGGTGGTAAAACCGTGGCTTTGGTATACCAGGGCAATCAGCGCCCAGATGATACCTGCTGCGAGCATGACCGGCTTGGACTTGCGCAGATGCGTGAATTCCTCTGCCATGACCAGCAGATAGGCGATGAAAAAGATCGCCAGCGAGGCAAAGCCCACCCAGTGGTCAGTGAGATCGATATGGGGCTCACCTGCTGCGAGCAGGGAGCCAGGTACTGAAAGGAGCAAAAAGCCCGTGAGTCCGCCTTTCATCAAAATATTCTGTTTCCCGTGGTGGTTTTTGGAAAAGAATACAGGAACTTGCGGATTTGTGCCTGGTGGCCGGTTTCCTTCAGGAAAACAGGGCGCTGTTCAGCCAGAAATGGAGGGCGATGGCGGCGGCATAACCCAGAGCAATGACCGGTGCCCATTTCAAATGGCCAAAGAAGGTATATTTTCCGCGGGCCTGGCCCATGAGCGCTACGCCGGCGGCGGAGCCGATGGACAGCAGGGAGCCGCCCACGCCCGCTGTCATGGTGACCAGCAACCAGTCGCCCAGTGACATGTCCGGCATCATGGTAAGCACCGCAAACATGACGGGAATGTTATCCACGATTGCGGACATCAGACCCACGGCGATATTGGCGGTGTCCGCGCCCCATTGCAGATACATGACTTCAGAGGCAATCGTCAGATAACCAATGAATCCCAGGCCGCCCACGCACATCACCACGCCATAGAAGAACAGCAGGGTGTCCCATTCGGCTCCGGCCACTTTGGTGAAGACATCGAAAGCCACGGGATCACCGATATGCCCGGATTCCTCGGCAAGCGCCTGGGATTCCTCCGCGGTACGGGTCTTCTTCAGGTAGTAGCCAAAGAACTGCAGATAACCAAGGCCGGTCATCATGCCGATTACCGGCGGAATGTCGAGAAAGTTGTGAAAACTCACTGCGGTGACGATGGTAAGCAGGAACAGGCTGATGATGCGCTTTGCCCCCCTGAGCATGCCGCTGCTGGCCTGTACCGGTGCGGGTTTTTCCCGGGGTACCGCCAGCGCCATGATGGCTGCCGGAACCAGCCAGTTGACCAGAGAAGGAAGGAACAGATGGAAGAATGTCCAGAAATCCACGGGGCCTTGTGCTGTCTGAATGTTTTTCTGCCAGACCATAAGTGTGGTGATGTCGCCAAAGGGGCTGAAGGCGCCGCCGGCATTGGCAGCCACTACGATGTTGATGCATGCCAGTAGTACAAAGCGGTGGTTGTCTCCGGCCACTGCCAGTACCACAGCGCACATGAGCAGTGCGGTGGTCAGGTTGTCGGCGACGGGAGAGATAAAAAAGGCCAGCAGGCCCGTGATCCAGAACAGAGCGCGGAAACCCAGTCCCTTGCGCACCAGCCAGATGCGCAGGTTTTCGAACACCAGTCGCTCTTCCATGGCGTTTATGTATGTCATGGCCACGAGCAGAAACAGCATCAGCTCTGCGTATTCGAGCAGGTTGTGGCGGATTGCATGTTCCACCTCATGAGGCAGTCCCTGACTGTGGTACACCCAGGCGATAACCGTCCAGATGATGCCTGCGGCTATGATGACGGGCTTGGATTTGCGCAAATGCGTGAATTCCTCGGCCATGACCAGCAGATAAGCGCCGAGAAACACCATCAGGGCAAGATAACCGGCCCAGTGATCGGTGAGATCCAGGGAGTGCTCGGATGCCCGGCCCAAAGATGGCAGCAACAGAATTGCCAGGCTGAAAAAGATTTTCTTTGACATGGGTCAAGTCTCTCCCGTCAGGCCCACGTTGGCGGGCCGGACATCTTGTACAGGGGTTGTATTCCGGCGAGCTGCCTTGTCAGGGCAGCCGGCGCGGCTGACGGGAGACAGGAATTAGTAGCGTACCCGCACCTGATATTCCAGAATGACATTGCCTTCAGCGGGTATCTCCACCTGCCATTCGACAAGATTGGAGGACAGCTTCCTGTGCTTCCGTGATTCATGCAGCATTTCCCAGTCACCAGGAATGGGTTCCTGCACACTCACAGTTGTCGGTGAACTTTTGGCATTCTTAAGTTCGATGCGAAACGAAGCTTCTGCGGCGTAGCGGTAGGGATGGCCGAAATTCACCTTGCGGTAGGCGGTTTGCTTGCGATTTGCGGTAACATCGAAGGATTCCCCCAGCTTGAGACGCAGCTGTTCATTTTTTGGCGTGTGGTCGATGCGGTCTTCTCCCACGAACTGGGCGTTACCCTTGCTGTCTTCCTTGTACACACGCACGATGCCCTTGGGCAGGGGCATGCCCAGGCCGCTTTTTTCACGGTTCTCGAAAATGAGCCAGGCGCTGGCCTTGAGTTTGCTTCCCAGGCTGTCGTAGCGGTTACGGTAGTAGTAATCCTGGCCCTGGATCACCAGTTCCTTGTGCGCGGGCACTCCGCTGGCGTTGAGCAGAGCGACCTGTTTGGTCTGATTGTCGGCTATGCTGGTGGGGCGGTTGAGCGTGTACAGATGGTATTCGAACAGGGATTCTTCGGCCATTGGGGCCGGCGTTGCTTCGGCCACCGCCATGCCGGCGGATTTTCTCATATGGCGCATGTTGTCCCGTACCTGATTTACGTCGCCGGCCACCAGTTGCAGATGTGCGTTTGGGTAGGATGTGCCGCTCTTGTTGGTGAGGGTTACCCAGCCGGCCAGATCCAAAGAGCGATCATCTTCACTGAGATTCACCACATAATCTGCCTTCCAGGAAAGCCCGCCGGACAAATAGGTAAGTTCCAGTTCGCGCTTTCCTGATTTTTGTGTGTTCAGATGCGTGACCAGGGTAGGTCGGTCGCGCAGATTTTCAGGAATACGCGGAAAGATCCAGCGGCCTTCCGGATTGGTTTCCACGCGCCCACCGATTTCAGCGACCACGCCCTCATTGGTGCTGAGTATGGTCGCGGCTTCCCGGGTTTCCTTGCCCGTGGCCGGATTCATGCGGATGATCTCTACCGTTTGTCCGGTGTATTTTTCCAGCATCTTGTCCGGGGTGAGCAGGTCGAAATTGAAATTCTGCTCCAGCACCTGCAGGTCATCGGGATGATCGATGCTGCGCAACAAGGCGGTTTCCGGCCGCATCCGGGCGCTGACGCCACGCAGCGCCAGGTCCACAGTGTTGCCAGGCAGGCTGACGGCGCGCTGATCCCGGATCAGGGCCAGGTTTTCGTTATAGATGGTTACAGCCAGGCCGGTCTGGTCGCTGATGTCTGAAATCATTTCTTTCGCCTGCAGGTTGTCGCCAAGGGTGAATATGGCGAGAAGGGGAAGGAGGGCTGCAATTTTCAACATGATTGTGGTTCCACTGAGACAGGGATATTTCGATGTTACTCCAAAAACAGGCAGGTTGTCAGGGCAGGGTCTTGCCCGGATTGAGAATGTTCAGGGGGTCGAAAACCGTCTTGATCTGGCGCATCAGCGACAGAGTGGGATCATCGATTTCACGGCTGACGAATTCGCGCTTTACCAGCCCGATGCCATGTTCTCCGGAAAGTGTTCCGCCAAGTCCCAGCACCAGGTCGAAGACTTCGTTCAGGCAGGCGTCTGCGGCCTGCATTTGCGCCGGGTCATCAGGATCGATGAGCAGATTGACGTGAATATTGCCATTACCGGCGTGGCCGAAATTGACGATGGTGATGGCGAATTGTTCCGCCAGACGGGTAAGACCGTCGATGAGTTCGGGGATATGTGATACCGGAACCACTACGTCTTCGTTGATCTTTTTCGGCGCCACATTGCGCAATGCGGGAGACAGGGCTTTTCTGGTGCGCCACAGGGTTTCCACCTGTTCCCTGTTGTTGGCGATTTGCACTCCCAGACAACCGGAGATCCGGGCTGTGGCTGCCAGCTGCGCGGCAGCGTCATCGATGGCTGTGGCGTTTTCTTCCAGCTCTATCATGAGCAGGGCGCCCGCATCATCGGCGATGCCCGGATCCGAATAGTTTTTTACCATGGACAGCGCCTGGGCATCCATGAACTCCAGGGCGGAAGGTACGACGGGTTGGGCCATGATCCGGGAAACCGCCATTGCAGCGCTTTGTACGTTCTTGTAGGTTGCTTGCAGGGTGCGTCTGGCTTGCGCCAGTGGAGTGAGCTTGAGAGTGGCTTCGGTGATCACCGCCAGAGTACCCTCGGAGCCGATGATCAGACGGGTCAGATCATAGCCCACCACGCCTTTGGTGGTACGCACGCCGGTGCGCAGCAGGACGCCATTGCCGGCAACCGCATGCAGGCCCAGGGTGTTTTCCCGACAGGTGCCGTATTTGACCGCACGCGGGCCGGCGGCATTGCAGGCCAGATTGCCGCCAATGGTGCATACCGCGGCGCTGGTGGGATCTGGTGGCCAGAAAAAGCCATGTTCAGCTGCGGCTTGTTGCAGTTCGCGGTTGGTGACTCCGGGTTGCACCCGCGCCAGCCGGTTGGCGGGGTCGATCTCCAGAATCTTTTTCATCCGTTCCAGGGACAGGGCCAGACCTCCGGCAGGAGGAATGGATGCGCCTGCCGTGCCTGTGCCTTTGCCCCGACAGGCGAGTGGCATGCGCCACTGATTGCAGTATTCCAGCAATGCCTGGATCTGTTCTTCCTCCCGGGCAAACACTACCGCAGCCGGCAGGGACTGGCGCTGACTGTTGTCGTAGCTGTAGGCCAGGGTGTCAGCCGGATGGCTGAGCAGATCTTCACCAGGAAACAGTTTCCGCAGTATCTTCAGCCGGGAAGAAGACAGGGAGGAAGAGGTTTCATTCAATCGGCGTCTCCCAGAAGCTGGGTGTCGATGAGATCGCAGAGACAGTGGATGACCAGCAGATGTGTTTCCTGAATGCGTGCGGTGGAATCACTGTCCACGCAGATTTCGATATCGCCTTCACGCAGCAGTGTGCCGAGTTTCCCACCGCCCTTGCCGCTCAGGGCGACGATCTTCATCTGTTGCTCCTCTGCTGCTTCCACGGCGCGCAGCACATTGGGTGAGTTGCCGCTGGTGCTGATCGCAAGAAGAATGTCGCCAGGGTGTCCCAGGGCGCTGATCTGCTTGGCGAAGACTTCTGCAAAAGCATAGTCATTGGAGATCGAGGTCAGGGTGGATGTGTCCGTGGTCAGGGCAATGGCCGGCAATCCCGGACGTTCCCGTTCAAAACGGTTGAGCATTTCCGAAGAGAAATGCTGGGCGTCTCCCGCGGAACCGCCATTGCCACAGGCCAGGACTTTTCCGCCTCCCAGCAGGCTTTGCACGATGGCTTCCGCCGCTGTCCGGATTGGTTCGGAAAGCAGGGGCAGGCAGCGTTGTTTGGTGGCGATGCTGTCTTTGAAAAGTCGTTCGATGCGCTCGCTTGGGTTCACTGTGTCTGTCCTGTGGGGGCTACTGCAGAGCGTTACGTATCCACTGGATATTGTGCTCTGGATCAATGCCGATTATATCGAATCGGCAAGGGGGTGTATCGGGTGATTGCTGCAGATAATGCGCCGCCGCGCGCAGCAGTTTCTGCTGTTTCGTGGCAGTGACGGATTCCGCCGCGCTGCCGTAACCGGGATGGCTGCGGTAGCGCACTTCGACAAATACCAGGGTCTGGCCGTCTTCCATGATGAGATCGATTTCTCCGGACTTGCAGCGGTAGTTTCTTTGCCGCAATTTCAGGCCGCGGCTTTCCAGCCAGCGGCAGGCCAGTGATTCGGCGGCCTCACCTTTGCGCAGGTGGGGTGCTTTCACTGTGCTGTTCCAGCGTCTGCTGTTCGGGTTCCATGGGCACCACCTGTACGCTGTTGGCCGCGGGGGTGACGCCCAGCACCCGGGGTGGGGTTTGCAGGGAAATCCAGGTCATGCGCCGCATCAGCTGGCGCTGCGGGTTGAGATACAAAAGCCCCGTGAGTCCGGGCGTGGTTTCCCTGTCACTGCTTTCCAGACGGCGCAACAGGGGGGCAACCGTATAGGCGTCGATACCCATGGGCAGCAGGCGCAGATATTTGCGCCCCCGGGGTGGCAGGCTGGCTTGCAGGACACTGCGGGACAGGGGATCCTCTGACTGCCTGTCCAGCATCCAGGGCATTTCCGGCAGCATCAGGCCGGCAAGGTCGAAGCTTTCATCGTGGCTCATCTGGCCGTCCCAGGCGCGGGAAGTACTGAACACTGGCAGGTCTTCTGCATAATGAAATTGCACCATGGGGCGGATCTGGCGCATTTGCTTTTTATTGCCGATGGCAAATACAAAATCGATTCCGCGCGGGGGCAGTTCGTAGCCGATTTCCGCAAGACCCTCCTCCCTGGCCTTTTCCCGGGCTTCCTTGAGTTTTTCCAGTTGCGCCTTGCGTTCCCTGGCCATGACCAGTTCCGCCACCGGCGTGGAATAGTCTCCGCTCGCAGGGTCATAGTCCCGGGTGCGTATGCTCTCGCCTCCCAGTTCCCGCCAGGTTTCCATGAATGCGCCTGCCATGCGTTTGCCCAGTGGAGTGGCGGGATAGAGCATGGCGGGCTGACGGTAACCCTGCCAGGCTGCCCAGATCGCCACCTGGCGTGCTTCATCTTCCGGAGAAAGGGCAAACTGATACAGCCCCTGGGGTGGAGTGCTGTCGGTGTTTACCTGATTCAGAGCCAGCACCGGCAGGGGCAGGCTGCCAGCCCGGGCCAGTTGTTCCACGGCGGATTTGCTCAGAGGGCCGATGACGATACTGGCTCCCTCGTCGGCGGCCTGGTTCAGGAGAGGCCAGACCTGTTCCGGGTTGCTGGAATCATAGAATTTGATTGGCGGGCGGTTCTCGCTGCTGTCCGCATACCAGGCGGCCATCAAGCCATCCCGAAGTGTGGCGGCGGCTCGGGCATAGGGCCCACTCATGGGCAGGAGCACGGCGATCCGGCTGATTTCCAGGGGGGCTCGTTGCTGTTGTTGTGCGTAATAGCTGGTGATCAGTTCCGGCAGGGCAGGGTGGTCGGGAAAAAGGTCGCGCCATTCACGATAGGGTGCGATGATTTCCTCGGGGGTGTTGGGAAAGTCCCGCAGCAGGGCGGCCAGCTCCATCCAGCCACGGGTGTCGTGGTCGCTGCCAGGCATCTGTTCCCGAAGTTCCTGCGGCTTGAAGCGGGTCAGTGTGTCCAGAATCCCGAGTTGAGTCTGCAGCTGCTGTTCAGTATCTAGCGGCAGCTTGCTCAGGGCAAGCAATTCTCTGACATATGGCAGTCTTTGTTGCAGTTCCTCGAGCGCGGCGGCGCGCAGACTGTGATAGCGAATGGCCGCATCTTCACTGGCGTTCTGTGGCAGTCGGGGAAGCACGCTCAATACGTTTTCCGGCTGGTGGCGTTCCAGGGAGAGACTGGCTTGCACCAGATTCAGCCTGAACTGCTCTGCCGGAGCCAGTGTCGTGGGTTGAATCTGATCCAGAAGCGTTTCCGCCTTGTCAAGCTGCCCTTCATGAATCAGACTGTCCGCTGCCAGCAGCCGATACAGGTCGCGCTGTCCGTTCACAGCGCGATGAGCCAGATCCAGATACAGATCGGCGGCTTCCTGGTAACGCTGCTGTTCGTACAGGGCGCTGGCATGGGCAGCCTGGGGATCCACCGGAGGCGAGCGTTTGAGCTGCGTGGTCTCACATCCTGTGATCAGCGCCAACAAAATGAATGATACGAGGAAGAGCCGTGAAAATTGTCTGCTGTGCATTGTCCATTTGCCACGAATTACAAGGCAGCAGAGTATCCGATGCCGGAGGGCAGGGTGTCAAATAACCGGGGCACACTCTATATAGTCGCTACGCCCATAGGGAATCTGGAAGATATCAGTCTGCGAGCCATCCGGGTATTGAAACAGGTTCATCACATTGCTGCGGAAGACACCCGGCACAGTCGCCGCCTGTTGCTCCAGCATGGCATCGATACCCCCATGTTTGCCCTGCACGAGCACAATGAGCGACAGGCTGTGAAAGGCGTGTTGAAGCTGTTGCAGGAGGAAAAGGATGTGGCGCTGATCTCCGACGCAGGCACGCCGTTGATCAGCGATCCCGGTTTTCCCCTGGTGCGCGCCTGTCGCGAAGCAGGAATACGGGTCTCTCCTGTGCCTGGTCCCAGCGCCCTGATGGCAGCCTTGAGTGTTTCCGGTCTGCCTCTGGACAGCTTCTGTTTTCGGGGTTTCCTGCCGCGTACTCAGGCAGCCCGCCGTGACTGTCTGGCCAAGCTGCTCACCGCCAATCATACTCAGGCGTATTATGAATCCTCCCATCGCATATTGCATGCCTTGCGCGACCTGCATGAAGTTCTTGGAGCAGAGCGTGAAATCTGCGTGGCCAGGGAGTTGACCAAGCAATATGAAGACATCATGCAGGGCACAACAAGTGAAGTGCTGGCCATGCTGGAGAAAGACGAGATGCGCCGCCGTGGTGAGTTCGTCATCGTCATCGCCGGTGCTGCTCCAAGGGAAACAGATCTTCCCCCGGCAGAGGCGATGCGGGTACTGGATGTGTTGCTCGGGGAGTTGCCCCTGAAGCAGGCCGCATCCCTGGCGGCGCGCATCACCGGCGAGAAGAAGAACCGCTTGTACCAGCTGGCGCTGAAGAGGCGCTGATCGACGGGGCTGCTTGCTTTTTATTTTTGTTGCCTATATGTTCTCTACGGGAAGACGGTCGGATAGTCGCTGTTGTATTGCAACAGAGGAAAGTCCGGGCTCCACAGGGCAAGTCGCCAGGTAACGCCTGGGAGGCGCGAGCCTACGGAAAGTGCCACAGAAAATATACCGCCTGTTTCCGCAGGTAAGGGTGAAAAGGTGCGGTAAGAGCGCACCGCGCTGCCGGCAACGGCAGTGGCAGGGTAAACCCCGGCTGGAGCAAGACCAAATAGGGAAGCGCATGCTGCGGCCCGCAGTGGCTTCCGGGTAGGTTGCTTGAGGCGTCCGGTGACGGGCGTCCCAGATGAATGACTATCTCGCAACTTCGGTTGCTGACAGAACCCGGCTTACAGACCGTCTTCCCACCCTCTCCGGCATGTTATGCCGCGCACATTTTTTGCGGCTGTTTATCGGCCAATCCTCATAAACCACTTTAAGTTGCTTCCGCAGCTTCCTGTTTGCAAATCTTTTTTTCTGTTTTTTCTCTGTTTCGTAAGACCTTGAGATTTAAGCATTTTTTCCTTGTATTTTCTTGACCCCGTGGGGTGCAGCGCCTATTATTCACATCAATGTGGGGAATTGTGGGGAAATAGGGGTAATTGTGTTTCTAGGATCCAACAACTTGAATCTGGACGCCAAGGGGCGTCTGGCCATTCCGGTGCGCTACCGGAAGGATCTGGTTGGCTCCGAGAATGCCAGCGTGGTGGTGACCGCAAACCCCTATGAGCGCTGCCTGTGGCTGTATCCCCGTGATGAATGGCAGGAAGTTGCGCGCAAGGTGATCGCCCTGCCGGATCTGAAAAAGCAAAGCAAGAGTCTCAAGCGTCTGTTGCTGGGGTATGCCTCGGAACTGGAGCTGGACGGGCAGGGGCGCATCCTGCTCGGGGCCGCGTTGCGTGAGTATGCGGGCATGGACAAGCCCGTGGCTTTGATTGGCCAGGGAAACAAGTTCGAGATCTGGGCGGAAGAGGCCTGGCTGGCCACTCGTGACGACTGTCTGGAAAGCGTGATGCCTGGAGATGAAGCGGATTTGTCAGAAGAGCTGGCAAATCTCTCCCTGTAGATGAATGACTCGCCGCTGCACAGACCCGTACTGTTCGAGGAAGCGATAGATGCGATGAATATCCGGCCTGACAGTTGTTGCATGGATGGTACTTTCGGTCGCGGTGGTCACAGTGGCGCAATTTTGCAACGTCTCGGAAAGACGGGTTGTCTGATTGCCATGGACAAGGATGAAGCAGCGGTGGAGCATGGACGAAAGATCTTTGCCGGGGATACCCGGTTGCATCTGGAGCACAGCAGTTTTGCCCATTTGAAGGACATAGCGGAAAAACATGGCGTGAGCGGAAAGGTGCAGGCCCTGCTTCTGGATCTGGGGGTTTCCTCACCGCAGCTGGATGAAGCAGAGCGAGGTTTCAGTTTTCGTCAGGATGGCCCTCTGGATATGCGCATGGACAGAAGTTCCGGCATGAGCGCGGCGCAATGGCTGGCTGTTGCGGAAGAAAAGGAGATTGCCCGGGTATTGTGGGAATTTGGTGAGGAGCGTTATTCCCGTCGCATCGCAAAAGCCATTGTCGGTCAGCGTGAAACCCGGCCTTTGCATACGACCTTGCAGCTAGCGGATCTGATACAGAAAGTCAGTCCGGTGAAAGAGCGGCACAAGCATCCGGCCACCCGCAGTTTTCAGGCAATTCGCATCCACATCAACAGGGAGCTGGATGATTTGCGTGAAGGTTTGCGTCAGGCGGTGGAAGTGCTGGCAAGCGGCGGGCGTCTGGTGGTGATCAGTTTCCACTCCCTGGAAGATCGCATCGTGAAGCGTTTTTTTCGCGAGCAGTCGCGTGGCGATATGTTGCCCCGGGGTGTGCCGGTGCTGGAGAAGGATCTCAGGCGGGGAGTGCTGAAACTGGTGGGAAAGCCTTTGCGTGCGGGAAAGCGCGAACTGGCAGAAAACCCCAGAGCGCGCAGCGCCATCATGCGGGTGGCTGAAAAGCGCGCATGAAAACCTCGCGCAAGGTCATGCTGGCGTTGTTGACGCTGGCGGTGCTGGTATCGGCGGTTGGCGTGGTGCACAGCAAATACCGGACCCGGGTGTTGTTCCGGGAGTTGAAGGCCCTGGATCGGCAGATTGACGAAGTGGATATCGAATGGGAGCAACTGCTCCTCGAGCATGGAGCCTGGGGAACGCCGGCCACCATTGAGGCCGGCGCCAGAAAGCAACTGAAAATGCGTATGCCCAGGGCAGACGAAATTGTGATTATCAAGGAGCAACATCGTGGCTAGACGGGAAAAACGCGCCAAAAGGCAGAAGCAGGCGGAAGCCCTGCCCAAAGCCTATGTGGGCCGCCGTCGTGTCGTGCTCAGCATATTCATGCTGGCCTTGTCCGGTCTGGTCTGGCGCGCAGTGGATCAGCAGATATTCGAGCGGGACTTTCTCCAGTCGGAAGGAAACCATCGTTATCTGGATCGGGTCAAGGTGCCGGCGCACCGGGGAGCGATTACGGATCGCAACGGCATGGTTTTGGCCATGAGCACTCCGGTTGACTCCATTGCCGCCAATCCCCGCCTGTTGCGCCCGGATGCCAATACCCTGGCGCCCCTGGCAAAAGCACTGGACGTGGGTCTGGACGATCTGCGGCGCAAGTTGGCGCGTTACAGTCACAAGCATTTTGTCTATCTCAAGCGGCGCATGCCGCCGGATGCGGCCCGGCAGGTCATGGAGTTGGCCCGGGAGCACCACATAGGCGGTCTGCAGGCGATTCGCGAATACCGGCGCTTCTACCCGGATGGTGAAACCTTTGCCCATGTGATCGGTTTTACCGACATGGATGATGTGGGGCGCGAAGGACTGGAGCTGGCCTTCAATGATCAGTTGTCCGGCAAGCCCGGGCTGAAGCGCGTGTTGCGGGATGGGCGGCGTCAGGTGGTGGCGGATGTGGAAAGCCTGCACATGCCCCAGCCGGGAAAGAATCTGGCGCTCAGTCTGGATCAGCGTTTGCAATACATTGCCTATCGTGAACTCAAGGCGGCAATCAGCCGCAACAATGCACGATCCGGTTCCGTGGTCATGCTGGATGTGAAAACCGGTGAGGTGCTGGCCATGGTGAATCAGCCCGGCTACAACCCCAATGCGCCGCGCCAGCGTATCGACGGACGCTTGCGCAATCGTGCCATCACGGATGTTTTCGAGCCTGGCTCGACCATGAAACCCCTGACCATCGCCGTGGCTCTCGATCTGGGCATCATTCGGGAAGATTCCGTTATCGACACCAGTCCCGGTTATTTCAAGGTGGGGCGGCACCAGGTGAAGGATCACAACAATCTGGGGATAGTGGATATCCGAACCATCATCAAGAAATCGAGCAACGTGGGAGCAGGCAGGATCGCCCTGTCGCTGCCCAGCAAGAAGTTTCATGACTATCTGGCCGCCCTGGGTTTTGGCAAGCGCACCAGCAGCGGTTTTCCCGGCGAGGCAGCCGGACAGTTGCGCCCCGCGGCAAACTGGGCGCGTATCGACCAGGCCACCCTGTCTTTTGGTTACGGCATATCCGTCTCGGTGCTGCAGTTGGCGCAGGCCTATGCCACCCTGGCCAATGATGGTGTTCGCCTGCCGGTTACCCTGTTGCGCCGGGATCAGGCGCCCGAAGGCCGGCGGGTGTTCAGCAGCAAGACCGCAGCTGCGGTACGCAGCATGATGGAATCCGTGGTTACTCCAGGCGGCACGGCCGTCCGCGCCGCGGTACCCGGATACCGGGTGGCGGGCAAGACCGGCACCGTGAAGAAAGCCGGTAAAGGCGGTTATTCCCAGCGAAAATATCTGTCCCTTTTTGCCGGCATGGCGCCAGCCAGTGATCCGCGGCTGGTGGTGGTGGTCATGATCGATGAGCCTCGGGGCAGGCAATACTATGGCGGACTGGTGGCGGCACCGGTATTTTCCGCAATCATGGACGACGCCTTGCGCTTGTTGAATGTTCGTCCGGACAATCTTGCGCCCCAACAGGCGGTGCGTCTGGCTGGTGGGGGGGTGCAACCTTGATGGTCAGCGCCAGACATTCCGATTCGCACTGGCTGGCGGCAGACCTGCTGTCCGGCTTGTCCCTGGAAAAAGGCGTCTGGGGCGGCATCCCGTTGTCCGGCCTGTCGCTGGACAGCCGTTACGTGGAGACGGGACATTTGTTCATCGCCCTCAACGGAACCTCTGAACATGGATTGATGCATTTGTCCCAGGCGCTGCAACGGGGCGCCGCCCTGGTGCTTGCCGAACCCGGTGATGACTGGCCGGTGGAGAGAATTTTCCGTCTGTCTGGTGATGTCCCTGTTCTGCCGGTAGAAGGACTGCGCGCCCAGATGAGCGCCCTGGCTTCGCGATTTTACGGTCATCCCGCCAGACAGATGCGCATGGTGGGCATAACCGGCACCAACGGCAAGACCAGCGTCAGTCTTTTTCTTGCCCGTGCGCTTCCCGAACCATGGCATTGTGCAGTGACTGGTACTACCGGAAACGGCTTTCCCGAGGCGCTGCAGGCAGCTACCCATACCACACCGGATGCCGTTGAAGCACAGCGTCTGTTGGCTCGATTGCATGAGCAGGGTGCCGGGGCGGTGGCGATGGAAGTGTCCTCGCATGCCTTGGATCAGCATCGTTTGGCAGCAGTGCCCTTCCATACCGCGGTCTTTACCAATCTCAGTCGTGATCACCTGGATTACCATGGCTCCATGCGCGCCTATGCCGCCGCCAAGCAAAAACTGTTCGAGACAGATGGTTTGAAGCTGGCGGTCATCAATACGGATGATGAAGCAGGAGCGGAACTGCTGGAGACGGTCAAGGGCAAAGTGCGGACGGTTGCCTGTCACTGCGGCGGGAAGACGCTGGGTGCAGACGAGTTCGTGCGTCAGGAGTCTTTGGAACAGGGACCACAGGGGCTGGTGCTGGGGTTGTCCACTTCCTGGGGGCAGGCGCAGATCCACAGCCGGCTGCTGGGTGATTTCAATGCTTCCAATCTGATGCTGGTGCTGGCGGTGCTGCTGGCCTGGAATGTGCCCATGGAACAGGCGCTCGCCCGTCTGGAACAGCTGCAAACCGTGCCCGGCCGGATGCAGGCGCTTGGTGGCGGGATGCATCCCCTGGTGGTTGTGGACTATGCGCATACGCCGGATGCCCTGGGCAAGGTACTGGCTTCCCTGCGCGCCCATTGCCGTGGGGAGCTGATCTGTGTTTTTGGTTGTGGAGGCGACCGTGATCGTGGCAAGCGCCCGCAGATGGGAGCGCTGGCCGAAGCCATGGCAGACAGGGTCATTGTTACCGATGACAATCCGCGCCATGAGGCATCTCCCGCGATCATCGCAGATATTCTCGAAGGCATGCAGCAGCCGGACAATGCTTTGGTAGAACCGGACCGGGCCAGGGCGATTGCTCTGGCCATGGCAAAAGCCAGGCCTGAAGATGTGGTGCTGGTGGCCGGCAAGGGGCATGAGACCTGGCAACAGGTTGGGGATCTGCGTCTGCCTTTCAGCGACGTGGAGCAGGTATGTCGGAATCTGGGAGGTGAAAAATGATTGCCTTTCCGTTATCCGAGCTGGCGCAGACCCTGAACGGCCAGGTACTGGGCAAGGATGTGAGTATCGCTTCCGTGAGTAGCGACAGCCGCCATCTGCGGGCCGGAGATCTGTATGTCGCGTTGCAAGGGCCGCGCCATGACGGGCATGATTTTCTGGATCAGGCGGCTGAGCGGGGGGCTGCCGCCGCCATGATCAGTCACGGCAGGCATGCGTCTCTTCCCTGTCTGCTGGTGGAAGACACGCGCCTGGGTCTGGGGCGCATGGCGGCTGCCTGGCGCTCCCGTTCCGACGCCCGTGTTGCCGCAGTGACCGGCAGCAATGGCAAGACTACGGTCAAGGAAATGCTTGCGGCCATTTTGCGGCGCATGGGAAAGACCCTGGCGACCGAGGGTAATCTGAACAATGATATCGGCCTGCCCCTGACTTTGTGCCGTTTGCAGGAAGAAGCATATGCAGTGGTCGAAATGGGGGCCAATCATCCTGGAGAAATCGATTACCTGAGTCGTATTGCGCATCCGGACGTGGCCATCCTGAACAACGCCGGGCGCGCTCATCTGGAAGGCTTTGGCACTCTGGAAGGGGTGGCCAGGGCCAAGGCGGAAATCCTCAACGGTCTCTCCGATGACGGAGTGTTCGTGTACAACGCCGATGATGGTTTCGCCTCTTTGTGGCAATCCCTGGCGGCAGGGCGCAAGAGCCTGAGTTTTGGCGTCCATCAGCCGGCTGACGTGAGCAGTCCGCAGGATGCTGCTCGCCTGGTCTGGGATCGGGATGGCTTCCACAGCGAATTTTCGGTGCGCGCTGCTGAGGGCGAGATGCGCATCAAACTGCGTCTGCCCGGCGAGCACAATCGCATGAATGCCCTGGCGGCGATCGCTGCTGCCCAGGTGCTGGGCGCTTCTCCCGAGGATATTCAAACCGGCCTGGCTTCGTTGCGTCCGGTTCCTGGTCGTCTGTGCAGTTTGCGCGGCAGGGCGGGCATACAGCTGGTGGACGACAGTTACAACGCCAATCCGGATTCGGTGCGCATGGCGGTGACAGTGCTTGCCCAGGCGCCAGGACGAAAGTTGCTGGTATTGGGGGATTTGGGAGAGCTGGGTGAAGGTGCGCAGGCACTCCATGAAGAGCTTGGCGTGCATGCCCGTCAAGCTGGAGTGGACCGGCTCTACAGTTGTGGCGAACTGAGCGCCTGGAGCAGCCGGGGCTTTGGTTCGGGGGCAAGACATTTTTCCCGGCAGGCCGAACTGCTGGCCTGTTTGTCCGATGAGCTGGGTGCGGGAGACACGGTGCTGGTCAAGGGTTCACGGGCGGCGGCCATGGACAAGGTGGTTCAGGCCTTGCGCGAGGAGGATGACGCATGCTGATCTGGCTGACAGACTATCTGGCGCATTTCGACCCGGCATTCAAGGTGTTCCACTATATCACCCTGCGCGCGATTCTCGGGGTGCTGACTGCTCTGGTGATTTCCTTCCTGGTGGGGCCGGTAATGATCCGCCGGCTCAGCCAGTACAAGATTGGCCAGACAGTAAGGGATGACGGACCCGAGAGTCATTTTTCCAAGGCGGGTACGCCGACCATGGGTGGAGCGTTGATTCTGGTGGCGGTTTCCATTGCGGTACTGCTTTGGGCGGATCTGGGCAACCGCTATGTCTGGATCGTGCTTCTGACCACCCTGGCATTCGGCATGGTGGGCCTGGTCGATGACTACCGCAAGCTGGTTTTGCGTGATTCCCGGGGATTGCCGGCGCGCTGGAAGTATCTGGGACAGTCCGTATTTGGTTTTGGTGCGGCCATTGCGCTGTATGTGACTGCGTCCGTACCTGCGGAAACCCAACTCATCATGCCGTTCTTCAAGGATGTGGTGCTGGACCTGGGGCCGGCCTTCATTCTGCTCAGTTACTTTGTCATCGTCGGAGCTTCCAACGCGGTCAATCTTACCGATGGTCTGGACGGCCTGGCGATCCTGCCGACGGTGATGGTCGCCGGTGCGCTTGGCGTATTCGCCTATGTTTCGGGACATTTGTACCTGTCCGAGTATCTGTTGATTCCCTATCTTCCGGGTGTGGGGGAGCTGGCCATATTCTGCGGCGCCCTGGTGGGCGCCGGTCTCGGTTTTCTCTGGTTCAATGCCTATCCCGCCCAGGTGTTCATGGGGGATGTGGGCGCCCTGGCCCTGGGCGCTGCTCTTGGCGTGGTGGCCGTGGCGGTGCGTCAGGAACTGGTGCTGTTCATCATGGGCGGGGTGTTCGTCGTTGAAACCATATCCGTGATCCTGCAGGTGGGATCCTACAAGCTTACCGGGCGGCGCATATTCCGCATGGCTCCGCTGCATCATCATTTCGAGTTGAAAGGCTGGCCGGAGCCACGAGTCATCGTGCGTTTCTGGATTGTCACGGTCATCCTGGTTCTCATTGGTTTGGCGAGTTTGAAGATAAGATGATGGCGAACGCGTTGCAAACAGAGCAATTGCCGAGCCGGGCCCTGGTCGTGGGGCTGGGCAAGACCGGTCTGTCCTGTGCCCGTCATCTCAGCGCCCGGGGCATGCAGGTGGCAGTCACCGACAGCCGTGAACATCCGCCAGGGCTGGAGGCCCTGCGCCGGGAACTGCCCGATGTCGCGCTGTTTCTGGGAGGGTTCGATGAAGAACTGTTCGCCGCGACCGACATGCTGGTGTTGAGTCCGGGTGTGCCTCTGGAAACTCCTGCGGTGCGTCATGCCCTGGAAAAGGGCGTGCCTGTGCTGGGAGACGTGGAACTGTTTGCCCGGGAAGTCGGCGCACCGGTAGTAGCCATTACCGGTTCCAATGGCAAGAGTACCGTCACCACCTTGCTCGGACAGATGGCTCGTGCCGCTGGCATACAGACTGCCATTGGAGGCAACCTGGGGGAGCCGGTTCTGGATCTTCTGCATGAGCGCAATGAGATCTATGTACTGGAACTTTCCAGTTTCCAGCTTGAGACCACCCGCTCCCTGAGCGCGGAGGTGGCCGTGGTGCTGAATATTTCCGCCGATCATATGGACAGGTACCCATCCCTGGATGCCTATGCCGATACCAAGGCTGCTGTGTACGGAAAAGCGCTCGCCGGTGTCTATAACCTGGATGATGCACGGGTTGCGGCCATGCCGAGAACGCCGCGCGCGCGATTCTTCCGGCTGGGCAGGCCAGGGGATGCAAGTACTTTCGGACTCTGTGAACGGGATTCCGGTATCTGGTTGTGCCAGGGAGAAGTCGCGCTGATCAGGGCGGATGATCTGCGCATGCCAGGGAGACACAATCTGGCGAATGCCCTGGCCTGCCTTGCCATGGGAAGCCTGCTGGATCTGCCCATGGAAATCATGTTGCAGGTTCTCGCGGATTTTCCGGGGTTGGCGCATCGCACCGAATATGTGTGCAGCCATGAAGGCATCAGCTGGTACAACGATTCCAAGGGCACCAATCCGGGAGCCACCATTGCCGCCCTGCAGGGGCTGGACAAGGGGGATGACAGCCGCACCGTGCTCATTGCCGGTGGTGAGTGCAAAGACGCCGATTTTTCCGACCTGGGGAGGGCGGTAAAACAGTATGCCCGGGCGGTGGTGTTGATGGGGCGGGATCGGGATCAGATTCGCAGGGAGCTGACGGATGATCTTCCTCTGGTGGAAGCGCGGGACATGAATGATGCGGTTCGCCAGGCAGGCGCGCTGGCCCGGCCTGGCGACCGGGTGCTGTTGTCCCCGGCCTGTGCCAGCTTCGACATGTTCAGCGGCTTTGAAGATCGTGGTAGGCAGTTCAAGTCCAGTGTGCGGAGGCTCTGCTCATGAGTGTGGCCGTGCGCCCCCTGCCCCTTGCTTCACGGAATGCCCCGGCCATGGACTGGATGCTGCTGCTGGCGGTTGCGGCGCTGATTGGCCTGGGCATCGTCATGGTCAGTTCCGCTTCCCTGCATCTGGGGGGGGACAGCGGTTCCTTCCGCTATCTGGGCAAGCATCTGATTGCCCTGGGCCTGGGTCTGAGCGCTGCTTTTGGCGCCCTGCAGATTCCGAGTAACTGGTGGGAAAAGGCCAGCACCTGGCTGTATTTTTTCGGTTTGCTGTTGCTGGCTGTGGTGTTGATTCCCGGATTGGGCAAGACCGTCAATGGCGCAACCCGCTGGGTTGCTCTGGGTCCGTTCAATCTGCAGACTTCGGAGTTCATGAAGCTGTTCATGATTTTTTACATGGCCGGTTATCTGGTGCGGCGTCAGGTGGAAGTGGCATACACAGTCTGGGGAGTGATCAAGCCTTTGTTGCTACTTACCGTGGCGGTGTTCATGCTCATGGCCCAACCGGATTTCGGCACCACGGTGGTGCTGCTGGCGACCGCCCTGGGGTTATTGTTTCTCGGTGGGGCGCCCTTGTGGCAGTTTGCCCTGTTGCTGTTGCTGGCCGTGCTGGGCGGAGCCGTGCTGGTGATCACATCGCCGTATCGCATGGAAAGGGTGACCTCTTTCCTCAATCCATGGGCCGATCCTCTGGATTCGGGGTATCAGCTTTCCCAGGCGCTGATTGCCTTTGGCCGGGGAGAATGGACCGGCGTAGGCCTGGGCAATGGCATACAGAAGCAGTTTTATCTGCCCGAAGCCCATACGGACTTCATCATGGCGGTGATCGGTGAGGAGTTTGGTCTCCTCGGCACTCTCACGGTCATCGCCCTGTTCAGCGCTCTCGTCTGGCGAGCCTTCAGCATTGGCGCGGCGGCAGAAGCCATGCAACGCCGTTTCGCCGCCTATGTCTCCTATGGCATCGGACTGTGGCTGGGCATGCAGGCTTTCGTCAATATCGGCGTGAACGTGGGCTTGCTGCCAACCAAGGGGCTGACGTTGCCGTTCATCAGTTATGGAAGCAACAGTATGATCATCGCCTGCCTGGCCATAGGCGTGTTGTTGCGTATTCACTGGGAAAATGTCACTGGTCGGCATGGCCCGGGAGGTCCGCCATGGCGCGGATGATGATCATGGCTGGAGGCACCGGCGGGCATGTGTTCCCGGCGCTGGCGGTCGCCCGTGAAATGCGTGAGCGCGGTTGGGATGTGGACTGGATGGGAACGCCCGACAGTTTCGAGGCGCGCACGGTGCCCGCCGAGGGATTCTCCCTGCACAGCATTAGCGCCTATCGGCTGCGGGGGCAGGGTGTGACGGGACTGGTGCTGGCTCCCTTCCGTCTGCTGCGCGCCATGAGGCAGGCGGGAAAGATACTGCGCCGGCAGCGTCCCCAGGTTGTGCTGGGCATGGGTGGTTTCGTTACCGGGCCGGGCGGGATCATGAGCCGGCTGCTGGGTATTCCCCTGGTGATTCATGAACAGAATGCCATACCGGGGTTGACCAATCGCTGGCTGGCGAAGATTGCGGCACGGGTGCTGGAAGCCTTCCCCGGCAGCTTTCCTTCTGCTGTCGGGGCCAGGGAAACGGGTAATCCGGTGCGTGCGGAAATTCTGGCGTTGGCACCGCCCGAACAACGTCTCGCCGGACGTCAGGGGCCTTTGCGGGTGCTGATCATTGGTGGTTCCCTTGGCGCGCTGGCGCTCAATGAGCAAATTCCTCCGGCCCTGGCCAAACTGGAGCTTCCCCTGGTGATTCGTCATCAGGCCGGTCGGGGCAAGGCGGAACCGGCCCGCAGTCTGTATGAGCGCCTGGGGCTCGATGCCCGGGTGAGCGAATTCATCGATGAAATGGCGGAGGCTCTGGCCTGGGCGGATCTGGTGATCTGTCGCGCTGGAGCGCTGACCATTTCCGAACTGGCGGCGGTTGGGGTGGCTTCGGTGCTGGTGCCTTTCCCTCATGCGGTGGATGACCATCAGACACGCAATGCCGAATATCTGGTGGGGCGGGGCGCCGCTTTGCTGCAGCCTCAGTCGGAGATCAAGACCGACACCATGGCGCGGCGGCTGGCGGACTTGCTCGGAAGCCGCAAAAAGCTGCTGGAAATGGCTGTCGCCGCGCGTGCCCTGGCGCGTCCCGAGGCGACCCGTCAGGTGGCGGATGAATGTGCCGCGCAGGTGAACAGATGAGTGATATTCGTGACATGAACAATGTGCCCCGAGTGCATGCCGCCGAAGCCATGGGGCGCATGCGCCGGCTGCATTTTGTCGGCATAGGCGGTTCGGGCATGAATGGCATCGCCCAGGTGATGCTCAATCTGGGCTATGAGGTCAGTGGTTCGGATCTGGCGGAGAATGCCGCTACGCGCCGTCTTCAGGAACAGGGGGCAAGGATTCATATCGGGCATGCCGAGGCTCATGTGCGGCATGTGGATGCGGTGATCATTTCCAGCGCTGTCACGGATGAGAATCCCGAGGTGCGTGCGGCCCGGGAGCGGCGCATACCCGTGGTGCCCCGGGCGGAAATGCTCGCGGAGATCATGCGTTTCCGCTATGGCATCGCCGTGGCCGGCACGCATGGCAAGACCACGACCACCAGTCTGGCAGCCAGTCTGCTGATAGAAGGCGGCATGGATCCAACCTTTGTCATCGGTGGCCGGCTCAATGCCGCGGGAAGCTACGCCCGTCTGGGCACGGGTGAAATCCTCGTGGCCGAAGCTGATGAGAGTGATGCTTCCTTTCTCTATCTGCAGCCCATGATGGCAGTGGTCACGAATGTGGATCGGGATCACATGGGGACTTATGGAGGGGATTTTTCCCGGCTTCAGGATGCCTTTGTCGAATTTTTGCATCACCTGCCTTTCTATGGATTGGCGGTGCTTTGTGTCGATGATCCCGAGATTCGCAGTCTGTTGCCGCGGGTCACTCGTCAGGTACTCAGTTACGGAATCCGGGAGGAAGCGGATCTGCGCGCCTTGAATCTTCGCCATGATGGCCTGAGTTCGCGTTTCGATGTGCAGCGCAAGGGTCAGGAGGCTTTTTCCGTGTGCCTGAACCTGCCGGGAGAACACAACGTCCTGAATGCCCTGGCAGCCATAGGCGTGGCTCTGGAAATGGGCGTGCCGGTGGCGGACATACAAAAAGGGCTGGCCGGCTTTCAGGGAATAGGGCGACGTTTTCAGGTACGTGAAAAATGCGATTTTGGTCAGGGTGAATTCACTCTGGTGGACGATTACGGCCACCATCCCAGGGAAGTGGCGGCGACCTTGCGCGCAGTGCGCAAAGGCTGGCCGCAGCGACGTCTGGTGCTGGTATTTCAGCCGCATCGTTACTCCCGCACCCGTGATGCATTCGATGATTTTGTGGAAGTGTTGTCCGGTGCTGACGTGCTGGTGCTGAACGAAGTCTATGCGGCGGGAGAAGCACCCATGGCGGAAGCGGATGGCCGCGCCTTGAGTCGTGCGGTACGCGCCAGGGGGCAGATCGACCCGGTATTCGTGAGCCAGCTTGCGGATCTGCCGGAGGTACTCAGGGGGGTTGTCCATGAGGGCGATATGCTGCTCATGATGGGAGCCGGTGACATTGGACAAATGGCAGCGCAGCTGTCGGAGGAATGGGGCAAATGAAACAGCGAGACGTGATCAGGTATCTGCATATGGGTTGTGGTGAATCGCTGGCAGCGCGTCAGTTCCCGCAATCCGGACGGGTGACAGAACTTGCTTGCGGGCAAATCGGGAAGCGAAAAACGGCATCCCAGCCGAAGAGGAGGAAGGCTTATGAGGAGCAATGTTGAAACAACCGCTCATCACACCATGTTGTTGATCGATGAACCCATGTCACGGCATACCACCTGGCGGGTAGGTGGGCCGGCGCGTTTTTATTTTCAGCCGGCGGATGAAGCAGACCTGTCGGATTTTCTGAAATCACTGCCCGCGAGCGAGCCCATTCTCTGGCTGGGCCTGGGTAGCAATCTGCTGGTGCGTGACGGTGGTTTTTCGGGCACGGTGATTGCCATGCGCGGGCGTCTGGACAGCATCGAGGTTCTGACCCCGAACCGCCTGCGGGTGGGCGCAGGTGCATCCACTGCTGTGGTGGCTCGTCACGCGGCGCGAGCCGGTCTTTGCGGCGCAGCTTTTCTGGCAGGCATTCCCGGAACCATGGGAGGCGCCCTGGCCATGAACGCGGGTGCTTTTGGCAGCGAGACCTGGGAGCGGGTTCTGAATGTACAGACCATCGATCGTCGGGGCGTAATTCACCGGCGCACGCCTCTGGAATACAAGGTGGCCTACCGGGAAGTCGTCACTCCCCGGGAAGAGTGGTTCATCGGTTGTGAACTGCAACTGGAGCCGGGGGATACGGAGGCAGAACGGCAGGAGGTTCAGCGTCTGCTGAACAAGCGCAACGCCAGCCAGCCCATAGGGCAACCCAGTGCCGGTTCCACTTTCCGTAATCCTCCGGGAGACTATGCGGCGCGCCTTATCGAGGAATGTGGCCTGAAGGGTTTTCAGCTTGGCGGTGCGCGAATTTCCGAAAAACATGCCAACTTCATTATCAATACGGGTGATGCCCGGGCAGCGGATGTAGAAGGGCTGATTCAGCACATTCAGCGAACCGTGGAGAAGCAGACGGGCGTGCGTCTGCAGCCGGAAGTGCATGTTGTAGGTGATCCGGCATGACATGCAAGGCTTCTGATTTCGGCAAGGTGGTGGTGCTCATGGGAGGCTGGTCCGCAGAGCGAGAGGTTTCCCTGGACAGTGGCGCAGCCGTGCTTGCCGGGTTGAAGCAAAAGGGCGTGGAGGCCCATGGCGTCGATGTGGGCAGGAATATCTGCCAGCAGTTGATGGAAGCAGATTACGATCGGGCTTTCATCATCATGCATGGTCGTGGTGGCGAGGATGGCGTCATTCAGGGGGTTCTGGAAACCTTGCAGATTCCCTATACGGGCAGCGGCGTGCTCGGTTCCGCCCTGGGCATGGACAAGGTGCGCTGCAAGCGGCTTTGGTCGGGCATGGGATTACCCACTCCCGAATATCTGATGATAAAGGATGAAGACAGCCTGGATATGGCTGGCGCTCTGGGATTTCCCCTGGTGGTAAAGCCCGTACACGAAGGCTCCAGCATCGGCATCAGCAAGGCGACGGATGCGGAGAGTCTGCGTCGCGGCTGGGTCATGGCGCGTCAGTTTGACCATGAGGTGCTGGCGGAACGCTGGATAAACGGCGAGGAATACACGGTCGGTATTCTGGGCAAACAGGCGCTGCCGGTAATTCGCCTGGAAACACCCCATGAGTTCTATGACTACGAGGCCAAATACCGGGATGACAGCACCAGTTACCACATTCCCTGCGGTCTCTCCGCCGAGGCCGAGGCCGGCATGCAGGAGATCGCGCTGCGTGCTTTTCGCGCCGTGGGCGCACGTGGCTGGGGCCGGGTCGATTTCATGGTGGACGCTGATGGACAACCCTGGCTCATGGAAATCAATACCGTGCCGGGCATGACCAGCCACAGTCTGGTGCCCATGGCGGCGGGAGCCGCTGGCCTGGATTTCCCGGCGCTGGTATGGCGGATCCTCGAAGATTCCCTGGAGGCGGGTGCATGAAAAAGCGCAAACAGGGCTTTGTCTCCCGACATGGCCGCCTGTTGGGTCTGCTGGGTTTGGTGCTCATGCTCGGACTGGGGGGCATGGGGTTGGGACAATATCTGCTGAACCCGCAAAACCTGCCCATACGCAGTATCCAGGTGAAGGGGAAATTTCGCCATCTCGATCAGGAGAATATCGAGCAGGTGTTGGCCAAGGCGCTGGATGGCGGTTTTTTCAGTCTGGATCTGCATCGCCTGCGCAAGGCGATATTGGCTTCTCCCTGGGTGGCGGATGCGCATATCACCCGGATCTGGCCGGATCGCCTGCTCGTGGATGTTACCGAGGAACAGCCCATTGCCCATTGGGGGCGTGACGGATTGCTGAATGCCCAGGGAGAAGTGTTTCATCCACGCAAGGGATTGAAAAAACGCCTGCCACTGCGTTTCAGCGGCGATGAGAGCAAGGCGGCACTGATGCTGGATTTCTTTGTCAGGGAACAGCCACGTTTCATTCGGCAAGGGAAATCCATACAGGCCGTGATTCTGGATCGGCGTGGCGAATGGCGTCTGGAGCTGACCGATGGAACCCGGATCATCGTGGGCAAGGAGAACATGGATCAGCGCATCGTGCGCTTGCTGGGTGTTTATCCGGTGCTGGAGCAGGAGGCGCGCAGGCCGGAAAAAGTGGATCTTCGTTATGAGCAGGGCTTTGCCGTGAGTTGGCGGCCAGAGGAAAAAAGCGGATGAGAAAAGCGGGCAGGAAAACTGTCGTGGGGCTCGACATAGGCACGTCCAAGGTAGTGGCCATTGTCGGGGAAGTGACCACTGACAACGAGATCGAGATCATTGGTATCGGAACCCACCCTTCCCATGGCCTGAAGAAAGGCGTGGTGGTGAATATCGAATCCACCGTGCAATCGATACAGCGCGCGGTGGAAGAGGCGGAACTCATGTCCGGGGTGGAAATCGAATCCGTATACGCGGGTATAGCCGGCAGTCATGTGTCCAGTCTCAATTCCCACGGTATCGTGGGGATCAATGACGGAGAGGTGACGCGGGAAGACGTGGACCGGGTCATAGATGCAGCACGGGCGGTACCCATACCGGCGGATCAGCGCATTCTGCATATTCTTCCCCAGGAATTCATCATCGACAATCAGGAAGGCATCCACGAACCCGTGGGCATGTGTGGCGTTCGCCTGGAGGCCCAGGTACATATGGTCACCGGAGCAGTGAGCGCCGCCCAGAACATCATCAAGTGTGTGCGCCGCTGTGGTCTGGAAGTGCAGGATCTGATCCTGGAACAGATTGCATCCAGTTATTCGGTGCTGGATGAAGAGGAAAAGGATCTGGGGGTATGTCTGGTGGATATTGGCGGCGGCACCACGGATATAGCGGTGTTTACCGGCGGATCCATCCGGCATACGGCGGTGATCCCCATCGCCGGTGATCAGGTGACGAATGATATTGCGGTGGCGCTGCGCACGCCCACTCATCATGCGGAAGAGATCAAGCTGCGCTATGCCTGCGCCCTGAGCAAGCTGCCTTCGGCGGACGAGACCATAGAGGTGCCGAGCATCGGCGACCGTCCGGCGCGGCGCATGTCCCGCCAGACCCTGGCGGAAGTGGTTGAGCCTCGATACGAGGAGTTGCTGACCCTGGTGCAAGACGAGCTGCGCCGTTCCGGTTTCGAGCATCTGATTGCTGGCGGCATCGTGCTCACCGGGGGCAGTTCCAAGATGGAAGGCTTGGTGGATCTTGCGGAAGAGGTTTTTCACATGCCGGTGCGTCTGGGGATTCCCCAGTATGTGATCGGTCTGGTGGATGTGGTGCGCAACCCGATTCATGCCACCGGAGTAGGGCTGCTGCTGTTCGGGCAGCAAAACAGTTTTATCAATGTACCCCATGAAAACAAGGGTGCGTTGCGGGCCACCTGGGAACGGATGAAAAGCTGGTTCCAGGGGAATTTCTAGAATTGACAAGCATGTTTAAGCAGCTCCCCGGCAGGAGCATACAGGCAGATGACAGGAGTAAGACAAATGTTTGAGTTAGTGGATGTAGACAGTCAGAACGCGGTAATCAAGGTTATCGGTATCGGTGGGGGTGGCGGCAATGCCGTGACCCATATGCTCAACGCCAACATCGAAGGCGTGGATTTCATCTGCGCCAATACCGATGCGCAGGCGTTGAACAGCTCGGATGTAAATACCACTTTGCAGATTGGCTCCAGCCTGACCAAGGGGCTGGGCGCGGGCGCCAATCCCCAGATTGGTCATCAGGCCGCCATGGAGGACAAGGAGCGCATTGCCGAAGCCATCAAGGGATCAGACATGATCTTCATCACCGCGGGCATGGGTGGTGGCACCGGCACTGGCGCGGCGCCAGTGGTGGCGGAAGTGGCCAAGGAGCAGGGCATACTCACGGTGGCGGTGGTTACCAAACCTTTCCCTTTCGAGGGCGACAAGCGCATGAAAGTGGCGGAAATGGGAATCGAGGAACTGGGCAAACATGTGGATTCCCTGATTACCATACCCAATGAGAAGTTGCTTGCGGTGCTGGGCAAAAGCACTTCCTTGCTGGATGCCTTCAAGGCAGCCAACGATGTGCTGCTGAATGCGGTGCAGGGCATCGCCGAGCTGATCACCCGCCCCGGTTTGATCAACGTGGATTTTGCCGATGTACGCACGGTAATGGCGGAAATGGGCATGGCCATGATGGGATCCGGCTGCGCCAGTGGCGAGGAACGGGCGCGCAAGGCGGCGGAAGCGGCCGTCAATTGCCCATTGCTGGATGATTTCCATCTGGCTGGCGCCAAGGGCGTGTTGGTCAACATCACTGCCGGTCTGGATCTGGCCATCGGTGAATTCGACGAAGTGGGCACAACGGTGAAGGAATTTGCGCGTGAAGATGCCACTGTGGTTGTGGGCACGGTGATTGATCCGGAAATGCATGACGAGCTGCGGGTTACCGTGGTTGCCACCGGCCTGGGAGAAGAAGAGGAAGTCCGGATCAACCGTCCGGAGATGGAAGTGGTTGCCCCTCCCAGGGTGGTCATTGCCCAGACGGAGGAATCCGAGCTTGCCGAGGAGGCCGCGGTACAGCCCAGGAACACCCAGGATCTCTATGAAGATCTGGAAGTACCCACTGCCATACGACGCCATCAGGAAAAGCAGGCGAGTTCCAGAACCAGCGAAAAGCTGGACATGGACTATCTGGATGTACCCGCTTTTTTGCGTCGTCAGGCGGATTGATGAACAGGCGCAAATTTGCATTTGGGGTAGAAACAGGGTAGATTAGGGAAATCCCTGAGTTCTGTCGTTGGGTTCCCTAGGGTATTTTGTTTCTTGACGGTAATTTTGACCGGGGCGGAGAAAAAACGCTGATGATAAGGCAAAGAACACTGAAAAACGTTATCCGGGCCACCGGTGTGGGGCTGCATACGGGCGAAAAGGTATTTCTTACCCTGCGTCCCGCAGCCGTGGACACGGGCATCGTGTTCCGACGGGTTGATCTGCCTGAACCCGTGGATATCCCTGCTACTGCCGAAAACGTGGGGAATACGCAGTTGTCCACCACTTTGGAAAAGGATGGAGTGGAAATTTCCACCGTGGAGCATCTGTTGTCCGCTTTTGCCGGGCTTGGCATCGACAATGCCTATGTGGATGTCAGCGCCCCCGAAGTGCCCATCATGGACGGCAGCGCAGGGCCATTCGTGTTTTTGATCCAGTCTGCCGGCGTGGAAGAACAGAATGCCCTGAAAAAATTCATCCGCATCAAGGAATCCGTGGAAGTGCGTGATGGAGACAAGTTTGCCCGGTTCGAACCTTTCGAAGGCTTCAAGGTCAGTTTTGGCATTGATTTCGATCACCCGGTGTTTACCGAGGACACCCAGTTTTCCAGTATCGACTTTTCCTCCACTTCCTTTGTCAAGGAGGTAAGCCGGGCGCGTACTTTCGGTTTTCTTCGCGAAATCGAGATGTTGCGCGAAAAGAACCTGGCCCTGGGTGGCAGCATGGACAATGCCATCGTAGTGGACGATTACCGGGTGCTGAATGACGATGGCCTTCGTTATGAAGATGAATTCGTCAAACACAAGATTCTGGATGCCATTGGTGATCTATACCTTCTGGGGCACAGTCTGATTGGCGCTTTCTATGGTTACAAGTCAGGCCATGCGCTCAACAACAAATTGCTGAACAAGTTGGTGGCTACGCCAGATGCCTGGGAAGAAGTGACTTTCGAGGAAGAAGACGGGCTGGTTCCCATTTCCTATATCGCTCCGGTGCACGCTTCCTGATTTGGAGCGGTTACTCTTCTGAAGATCTGCCCAGGCGTTTGAAAGCTGCGCGCAGATCCGGATCTTCCATGTCGTCGGCCAGATCCCGGATCAGCCTTGCGGTTTGCCGGGACAAGGAACTTCCCGATGTTTTGGCAGGTCTGAGCTGCTGTTGGACGATGATACGGATATCGACCTTTTTCAGATTTGGCGCCAGTGACTTTATCTCACTGAGCATGCGCGGGGCATGAAAACGCAGGCTGGTACTCCAGGCGGGTGAGTCCGTATGCAGAATCAACCGGTCTGCCTTGATCCGGGCATGCAGACAATGTTCATCCAGAGGCGCAGGCAGGATTTTTCTGACCTGTTCCAGTAACGCCTGCTGTTTTTTCAGCATGCGCAGGAGATGGCTCAGTTGCGTGCTGTCTTCCAGTACGCTGCCCACCTTGTGTGGTTTGTCGATCATGGGTTGATTATACGATGTCCGAGAGTGATGGAAACAACAATACCCCGCCTGTTTCTTTCTGGTCAGTCAGAAACGGGTTGGTATTGGTTGTGCTGGTGGGACTGGCCCTGTTTTCCGCTTACCAGTATGGACGCACGGAAGGGAAGCAGATCGCGGCAGACAAGAATCTTCAGCTTGCCATGGACGTCATGGCGAAAGAGAAACAAGAGCTGTCTTCCTTGCGCGAAAACATGGAGGCGGAACTGGATGCCCTGGCCCTGCGTATCGGCAGTCTGCGGGCCAATCTGTTGCGTCTCAATGCCCTGGGCGAACGCCTGGTGAAAGTCGGTGAGCTGGACGAGCAGGAATTCGATTTTTCCTCGGAACCCCCTCAGGGTGGCGTGGATCAGGATACACAGGAGCCTGTGGTCATGTCCGAGCTGCAAACTGAACTGGCTCGCCTTGCTGCGGCGTTCCGCGACCGGGAGCACAAACTCCTGTTGCTCGAAGACATGCTTTCCCGGCGTGAGGTGAGGAAGCAGGTCATTCCCTCCGGCCGGCCTTTGAAAAAAGGCTATGTGAGTTCCGGTTATGGGCGCCGTACCGATCCTTTCACCGGCAAGAAAAAATACCACAAAGGTATGGATTTTGCTGGCAAGCGTGGCAGCGAAGTATTGGCAGTAGCGGCTGGTGTGGTAACCGAAGCCGGCCCTGTGAGCGGTTACGGAAATCTGGTGGAGATCCGCCATGCGGATGGCTATGTGACCCGTTACGCCCACAATCAGGAAAACCTGGTAAAAGTGGGTGACCGGGTAGAAAAGGGTGAACCCATCGCCATGCTGGGTTCCACTGGCCGTTCCAGCGGGCCTCATGTGCACTTTGAAGTGAGAAAGGACGGCAAGATCGTCAATCCCTTGCGTTTCATCAAGGGTGGCTGAGACTTCTTTGACAGTGTGTTTTCGTGCGCCGGTCCTGATCCCTTGAGGGATATACATATTAACCCGGCATCAATTCCTTGTTGTTACGGTAAAAACCTCGTATTTGCGGTATCATTCCCGTTTTGTTTTCAACTGAAAAAGGCTGCGGTATTGTGCTGTTCGCCGCTGTCCGTATATCTGGTTCTGGAAGGTTCCAAACTTCATGTTCAATAAAATCGCAAAAAAGGTGTTTGGCAGTCGTAATGAACGGCTGGTCAAACGCATGTTCAAGGAAGTAGAGAAGGTCAATGCCCTGGAGGATTCCGTCAAGGCGCTATCCGATGAGGAGCTTAGAAACAAGACCGGGGAATTTCGTCAGCGTCTGAAAGATGGCGAAAATCTGGACAAACTGCTGCCCGAGGCTTTTGCCGTGGTGCGTGAAGCCAGCGTCCGGGTGTTGGGCATGCGCCATTTCGATGTGCAGCTCATCGGTGGCATGGTGCTGCACCAGGGCAAGATCGCCGAGATGCGCACCGGTGAGGGAAAGACGCTGGTGGCGACCCTTGCGGTGTACCTGAACGCCCTGGAGGGCAAGGGCGTACACGTGGTTACGGTGAACGACTATCTGGCCCGGCGGGATGCTTCCTGGATGGGCAAGCTGTATCACTTCCTGGGCATGAGTACCGGCGTCATCAATTCTTCCGGTGGTTCCGGGCCGGACAGCAGCTCCTATCTCTTCGATCCGGATGCGGACGGCAGCGCCAGCGGCCACCGTTTTCTGGTGAATGTGGGGCGCAAGCAAGCCTATGATGCCGACATCACCTATGGCACCAACAACGAATTCGGTTTCGACTACCTGCGCGACAACATGGCCTTTGAAGCCGGTCAGCGGGTTCAGCGTCGCCATTACGCTGTGGTAGATGAGGTGGACTCCATTCTCATCGACGAGGCGCGTACTCCCCTGATCATTTCCGGTCCCGCGGAAGACAGTTCGGATTTGTATCAGAAAATCAACCAGATCATTCCCCGGCTCACCCGCCAGGATCCCATCACCAATGAAGAGGGCAAGCCTGATTTCGGTCCGGGCGACTACTCGGTGGACGAGAAGGCCAAGCAGGTATTCCTCAGTGACGAGGGACACGAGCATGTGGAGCAGATGCTTACGGAGATGGGCCTGCTGGACGAGAACGCCAGTCTCTACGATACGGCCAACATCATGCTCATGCATCATGTCATGGCGGCCCTGCGCGCGCATGTGATCTTCCAGCGCAATGTGGACTACATCGTGCGTGATGGCCAGATCATCATCGTCGATGAATTTACCGGCCGCACCATGCCCGGACGGCGCTGGTCGGAAGGATTGCATCAGGCGGTGGAAGCCAAGGAAGGAGTGGAGATTCAGCAGGAGAACCAGACCCTGGCATCCATTACCTTCCAGAATTTTTTCCGTCTGTATGACAAATTGGCGGGTATGACCGGTACCGCGGACACCGAAGCATATGAATTCCAGCAGATCTATGGTCTTGAGGTGGTGGTGATCCCCACCAACAAGCCCATGCTGCGTGATGACCAGACGGATCTGGTGTATCTCACCGCGCGAGAGAAGTTCGATGCCATCGTGGAGGATATCCGCGATTGTGTGGAGCGTGGTCAGCCGGTGCTGGTGGGCACCGCTTCCATCGAAGTATCCGAGCTGGTTTCCCAGTTGCTGGACAAGGCGGGGATCAAACACGAAGTGCTCAATGCCAAGCAGCATGAGCGGGAAGCACGCATCGTCGCCGAGGCGGGGCTGCCTGGTGCGGTAACCATAGCAACCAATATGGCGGGCCGGGGTACGGATATCGTTCTGGGCGGTAACCTCGATGTGGAACTGGAGAATCTGGGACCGGAAGCCAGCGAGGAACAACATGAGAAATTGCGTGATGACTGGAAGCAAAGGCACAAGCAGGTTCTGGATGCCGGTGGTCTGCGGGTTATAGGTACCGAGCGCCATGAATCCCGGCGCATCGACAATCAGCTGCGGGGTCGTTCCGGTCGCCAGGGGGATCCCGGTTCCAGCCGTTTCTACCTTTCTCTGGAAGACAATCTGATGCGCATCTTTGCTTCCGAGCGGGTCGGCAAGCTGATGCAAAAGCTGGGCATGAAGGAAGGTGAAGCCATCGAACACCCCTGGGTGAACAAGGCCATCGAGAATGCCCAGCGCAAGGTGGAAGGCCGTAACTTCGATATTCGCAAGCAGTTGCTGGAATACGATGATGTCGCCAATGATCAGCGCAAGGTGGTCTATGAGCAGCGCAATGAACTCATGGACAGCGAGGACATATCCGAAACCATTGCGGCCCTGCGCGAGGAAGTGCTGAATGAAGTCATCGACAGCTATATTCCGCCGCAGAGCATCGAGGAGCAATGGGATATTGCCGGTCTGGAAGAAGCCCTCAGGGAACATTTCGATCTGGATCTTCCGCTTCAGCAGTGGCTGGATGAGGATGATCATCTGCATGAAGAGCCCCTGCGCCAGCGGATACTGGAAGAGCTGGAAAAAATCTATCAGGAGAAAGTGGCCCTCGCGGGTGAGGAGCAGATGCGCTATATAGAAAAAGCCGTCATGCTGCAAACACTGGATACCCAATGGAAGGAGCATCTCGCCGCCATGGATTACCTGCGTCAGGGTATTCATCTGCGTGGGTTTGCGGCCAAGAATCCCAAACAGGAATACAAGCGGGAAGCCTTCGAACTGTTTTCCGGCATGCTGGACTCCATCAAGCGTGAAGTGGTGGAGATTCTGAGCAAGATTCAGCTGGCGGATGCGCCCCCCCTGGAAAGAGAGCCCCAGGTGAATGAGTTTGAATTCAAACACGAATCTTTCGACGGCTTGCCTGAAGAGCAGGCTGCCGGGGAGCAACAGGCACAAGAGGAGGTACAGCAGCCCTATGTGCGTCCGGATCGCAAGGTGGGACGCAATGAACCCTGTCCCTGTGGCTCTGGCAAGAAATACAAGCACTGCCACGGCAAGCTGCAGTAGGAGGGGGCATGGCTGATATTGCCCCGGTTTCCGGCGTTCGCCTGGCGGCAGCCGCAGCGGGCATTCGCTATCAGGATCGTGATGATCTGGTACTCATGGAGCTGGCGGAAGGCAGTTCGGTGGCCGCGGTATTCACCCGGAATGCATTTTGTGCGGCGCCGGTGCTGGTGGCTCGTAAGCATCTGCAAAAGATTGCGCCACGCTATCTCCTGATCAACGCCGGCAATGCCAATGCCGGTACCGGCGAAGCTGGTCTCGGTGCCAGCTTCGAAACCTGTCGTTTGCTGGCCGCTGCCACGGGCGTGGCCATGAACCAGATACTGCCATTTTCTACCGGTGTGATCGGTGAAGATCTGCCTACCGAACCTTTTGCCCGGGCCATTCCGGGTCTGTTGACGAACCTGGACGAGGATAACTGGCCAGCGGCGGCCAGAGCCATTATGACCACGGATACGGTACCCAAGCTGGCTTGTCGCCAGTTTGAGGTGGATGGCATGATGGTGACCGTCACCGGCATGTGCAAGGGATCGGGAATGATTCGCCCGGACATGGCAACCATGCTCGCCTATGTAGCCAGTGATGCCCGTTGCGAGGGTGAAACGCTGCAGCAGATTCTTCAGCAAGCGGTGGAACCTTCCTTCAATTCCATTACCGTGGATGGCGATACTTCCACCAATGATGCCTGTGTTCTGCTTGCCAGTGGCGCTACCGGCGTGGACGTGAGCGATGCCCGAACCGAGGCCGGGCGTTTGTTCCGGCAGGCAGTGGATGATGTCTGCATGGACCTGGCCCGCGCCATTATTGCCGATGCGGAAGGCGCCACCAAGCTGGTGGAGATTCTGGTGGAAGAAGCCGAGACCCGGTCACAGGCGAGAAAGGTGGCGTACACCGTGGCCCATTCTCCCCTGGTAAAAACCGCATTGTTTGCCTCCGATCCCAACTGGGGACGAATTCTGGCGGCCGTGGGGCGCGCCGGAGTGGAAGAACTGGATATCAGCAAGGTGCGTATCTGGCTGGACGATCTGTGCATTGTCAGCCAGGGTGGACGCGATGCGGCCTATACCGAAGCCAGGGGACAAGAGGTGATGGAGCAAGATGCCTTTGTTATCCGTATTGCCCTTGGCAAGGGAGCAGAGTCTGCATCGGTTCTGACCTGTGATCTGTCCTTCGACTATGTGAAGATCAACGCGGAATACCGTACCTGAGATGCAGTTTGTTCACGTGGCGGCTGGTGTGTTGCGGCGCGCAGATGGAAAAGTACTGGTAGCCCGGCGTGATCACAATGCACATCAGGGAGGACTTTGGGAGTTTCCTGGGGGCAAGCTGGAAACCGATGAATCCGTTCCTGATGCTCTGTCCAGGGAGCTGAAAGAGGAGCTGGGCATTCAGGTTCTGGAAGCGCGTCCCCTGATTTCCGTAGCTCATGTCTATACGGATCGCAAGGTGTTGCTGGATACCTGGCTGGTCAGCCGTTGGCAGGGGCAGGCGCAAGGGAGGGAAGGTCAGCCATTGTCCTGGCTCGATCCGCGGGAACTCGATGATCTGCCCATGCCGCCAGCGGACATCCCCATCGTCAAGGCAATCCGCTTGCCTGATGTCTATCTCATTACGCCACCTGCGGTGACTCATGCCGACCGCTTCCTTGAAGAACTGGAGACGGCTTTGATGGATGGGGTCTCATTGTTGCAATTTCGTGTTTTCGGCTTGCCGGAAGACCTGTTGGAGAACCTGGCCCGGGCCGCGCGCGATTTGTGTGAAAAACATGGAGCGCGAATGCTTCTCAATGGCCCCCTGGAACGGGTGCGGAAAGTAGCTGCCCATGGCTGGCATCTGGACCGCCGCCAACTGGGGAATCTTGTCACGGCCAGGGATTATCCGGAATTGCTCATGGGGGCGTCCTGCCATGATGCGCAAGAGCTGGCCATGGCGGGTGAAAAAGGCCTGGATTTTGCGCTGCTGTCACCGGTGCTGCCCACCGCCAGTCATCCGGATGCGGAGCTGTTGGGCTGGGAGCGTTTTTCGGATCTGGTGTCCGGTCTGCCTTTGCCCGTGTATGCCCTGGGTGGCATGAACAGAGCCATGCTGGAGCAAAGCTGGCAGGCTGGTGCTCAAGGTATTGCCGGTATCCGGGGGCTTTGGCCGGGTGTTATTCCTGAGTGATTTCACACTCATCTTCGACATCCGTAAGCCATTCATCCAGATCAATAAGCTGGCATCGCTTGCTGCAAAAGGGGCGCCAGGGCGATTGCTCGTCCCAGGTTACCGGGGCCGCACAGGTAGGACAGATAACGGTCACCAGGGAATTGCTTGAGGCTTGTTTCATGTTCATATGGCGCAGGTCTTGAGTTTGAAAGCCACTTCCTGGCTGGTCTGTTCCGGCTGTTCCCAGTCCCTGCTTTCCATGAAGCGAATGCAGAACCGGTGTTTGTTGCCGCTGATTTCGGCGTAGAGAACGGATTCAGCCGGCAGCATTACCTGAATCAGATCCACACGGCGGTTCTTGTCCAGGCTTTGTTGGAAAAAACCGTCGCGGGTTGAACGGGAGCGGAATACATTGCTGTTGCGCAGAATGCCCAGTAACAGATCCGTGCTTTCCTGAACCACGCTGATTTCATGTCGCCAGGCGTCGAGTTGCATGACCCGTTCCGTGTGGGGGAGATTGAGCCAGTGATGCAGCTGTGGCAGGTCAAACTCGAAGCTGCCTCCAGGAATGACGGAACGCTGCAGGATACTTTTGAGAAATTCGTTGCCGCGCAGACTGCTCCCCAGCTGACTGCTGGTGTTGAACAGGCGTTCGCTCATGTGCGTGATGTCTTCCAGCACCTGCTGCAGACGCAGTTGATCCACGCCTGGATTGTCACCAATGCGTTCCAGGGAGGTTTTCTGCTGTTCCAGTTGTTTGATCAGTTCCTGCTTGATATCCGCCCGGCCGAGTATGCTGGTGATATCCAGCAGCGCCTGTATGGCGACCCGGCTCTGCCAGGGGCTGGAAGCGGGAAGGTGGTACTCGAATTGTTCGAACAGATGAGAAATTCGCAGCAAGGTGCGAGTCCGTTCGTTCAAGGGGTGTTCAAACAAAAGGGAGTTATGCAAGTCAGGCATCCGGCCAGGGGCAATGTTGTGGCGATTGGGTATCCCGAAAAATTCCTTCCATGGAATTTTTCTCGTCGTAAAGAGAAAGTGCGATTTCCTCTTTACTCACATTTTCAATTACTTGTGGTGATCGAAAATGGTGGGACTTCCTTGTCCCACTCGGGCATCCCGATTTTTCGAGCTGCCCTATTGTCTATCAGATGCCACCAGGGTTCAAACGGGAATAGTCATTGAGACAGTTATTAACTCGGCAGCAATCTATATCGCGTTCAGCCCGCTTGCCCTTGTTCGCGGCAAGGCATCAGCCTGCCGTTGTAGTGATTCTACAACAAAGGCTGATAACGCTGTCCGCGGGCAAGGGCAAGCGGGCCTGTCCTTATAGATCAATCGGTTAGGGGTTTCAAGAAAAGGCCAGCTCCGCGTTCCGGCTCTTGCCAAGGGAACAACCCTTGCCTGCGAGCCGCGCCTTGATCTGACCTTTTCTTGAAGCCCTGAACACGACATAGATTGATGCCGGGTTAATATTAACCCGGCATCAATCTATGCCATCCTCAGGACGTCAGACAAAAGTCAGAACGCGGCGCGCTTCGCAGGCAATGGTGATTCCATTGGCAAGAAGCGCAACAAAGTGCTGGCTTTTGTCTGACGTCCCGATCTTTTTTCAATTCAATGGGTTCGGCCACCACGAGCACCCCCGTGGACGTCGTTGCCGCACCTCGACAGGGGATCACCCTGCCTTCGGCGCGGCGCCTCGCCACGGGTGCGCTCGTGGTGGCTGAGGGTGACATAGATTGGTGCCGGGTTAATATCAATGGCTGCCGGTTCCATCCGAAACAAGGGAAAGATAGTATTTGTGCAGCATTTCCACCTGGGCAAGCAGGGCGTTCATGTCCTTGCTGTTGTCGATGAGGTCATCTGCCGAAGCCAGTCTTGTTTTCCGGGATGCCTGTGCGGCAAGAATCTGCCTGGCCTGCTTTTCCGATATCTGGTCCCTCAGGCATACCCGCTGAATCTGAAGCGCTTGTGGAACATCCACCAGCAGCACCCGATCAACCATGCCCTGCATGTCATTTTCCACCAGCAAGGGGATGACTACGAGGACATAGGGGGCGTTGTGCAGCTGATCCAGGCGACGCCCGACTTCCTCGCGGATCGCCGGGTGAAGGATGTTTTCCAGGGTGTTTCTGGCTTCAGGAGAAGAAAAGATGTGCTGCCGCAATTTCTGCCGGTTCAGCCTGCCGTCATGGCGGATGAATTCGGCGCCAAGCCGGTTTTTGATTTGCTTGAGAGCGGGCTGGCCTGGTTCCACCAGTTCTCTGCTGATAAGGTCGGTGTCGATAACTGGTATTCCAAGACGGGAAAAGTGATCACTGACAGCGGTCTTGCCGCTGGCTATGCCGCCGGTAAGGCCAATCTTGAGCATGGGTGGCCTGTCTATTGCAGCCCGGCGAACTGCAGGTAGCTGCGGTTGATGTCTTCACCCCAGATCATGGCGATCCAGCCGGCGGCCGCGAGATAAGGGCCGAAAGGTATGGGGATGCTCTTGTCTCTTCCCAGCGCCAGGATCATGCCCAGTCCGCTGATGGCGCCAACCACGGCAGAGATGAGCAGAATCTGTGGCAGGAACTGCCATCCCAGCCAGGCACCAAAGAGTGCAAAAAGCTTGAAGTCGCCATAGCCCATGCCTTCCTTTCCCGTGGCCAGCAGAAACAGATGGAACAGCAGCCACAGGGACAGGTAGCCGGCGACGGCGCCATAAATGGCTGATTGGATGTCAGCAAACATGCCCTGCAGATTCAGCAGCAGCCCCAGCCAGATGAGAGGAAGTATGAGTATGTCAGGAAGAATCTGCAGGCGAATATCGATGACGCTCATGGCGAGCAGCGCCCAGGTCAGAAGCAGTGCCGCCAGCGCCTGCCAGGTAAAGCCGAAATGCCAGACCACTACCAGAGAAAGAATGGCGCTCAGAAGCTCCACCAGCGGATATTGAACCGACAGAGATGTGCCGCAGGATGAGCACCTGCCCTTTTGCCGCAGCCAGCTGATGAGCGGAATATTCTCCCAGGCGCGGATCCGGTGTCCACAGGACATACAACTGGAGGGCGGATACATGAGATAGGCGAGGCCAAACCAGCGATTGGGGCGGTATTCCACTTCCTTTCCTGCCAGTTCCGCGCAGGCATCCTTCAGTTCCTGCTCCATCCGTTGGGGAAGCCGAAATATGATTACATTCAGGAAGCTGCCCACCAGCAGTCCAAGAACAAAGCCCAATGGATAGAGAATTGCCGGCTGGGCAAAAACTTCTTCCATCAAACGGCGGCGCCCAGTTTGAAGATTGGCAGATACATGGCGACCACCAGTCCACCGACCAGGGTGCCAAGAACAACCATTATCAGCGGTTCCATGAGGCTGCTTAGCGAGTCAACCGCATTGTCCACTTCTTCTTCATAGAAATCCGCTACCTTGGCCAGCATTTCGTCCAGTGAGCCGGATTCCTCACCGATGGCAACCATTTGCTTGACCATATGCGGGAACAGGCGTTGCTGTTCCATGGCCAGGCGAAGGGACTGACCGGTGGCGATGTCCTCGCGCATTTCCTTGACAGCGTTGCCATATACCACGCTGCCGGTTGCGCCGGCTACAGACTCCAGAGCTTCGACCATGGGGACGCCGGCGGCAAACATGGTGGATGTGGTGCGGGCAAATCTCGCCAGGGCCGACTTGTGCATGATGGAACCGAATACCGGAGATTTCAGCATGGCTCTGTCGATAAATTCACGAAACTTCGGTGAACGCTTCCAGATATTGGAGACGATGATGATAACCGCAGCCAAAGCCAGAATGATGAATACCCAGTTGTCCCGTATGAAGCGGGACATGCCTACCACCATTTGCGTGAAAGCAGGCAGTTCTGCGCCAAAACTCTGGAACAGCTCCTCGAACACAGGGACCACGAAAATCAGGATAATGGCGGTGACCAGTATACCCACACTAAGAACGGCGGCAGGATAGATCAGTGCTTTCTTGATTTTCTTCTTGATGGATTCGGTCTTTTCCTTGTAGGTGGCGATCCTGTCCAGGAGGGTTTCCAGTACACCGGCCTGTTCACCGGCTTCCACCAGGTTGCAGAACAGATCATCAAAATACAAGGGGTGCTTGCGCAGGGCATTGGTCAGGGACGTGCCGCCTTCGATATCGGCCTTGATGGCCAGTATCATTTCCTGCATGGAAGGATTGTTATGCCCCTTTCCCACGATATCCAGCGCTTGCACCAGGGGTACGCCGGCTTTCATCATTGTGGCCAGCTGGCGGGAGAAAACAGCGATGTCTCCGGTAGTGATTTTTGGTTTGCCGAGCGTTATGTTGATCTGTTTCTGAACCTTGAGAGGAGTAACTCCCTGACGGCGCAGATCGGCGCGAACAATGGCATCGTTGGCGGCCCGGGCCTTTCCCTTGATCTTCTTGCCTCTTCTGTCCGTACCGGTCCAGGCGTAATCGTAGGTTTTTTCCGCCTTTGGTTTTTTCGTGGCTTTTTTTGCCGCAGTTCTTGTCGCCATGGATTCTAGTCCTTGGTAATTCGGTTGATTTCTTCCAGACTGGTAATGCCGTTCTTCACCTTCAGCAGGCCAGCGGTCCGCAAATCATAATAATAGCCTTCTTTCAAGGCCTGTTCCTTGAGCTGCATAGCATTTCCTTCTTCGAGGATGATTTGTGCGATTCCTTCGGAAACCGGAAGAATTTCAAATATTCCCACTCGGCCCTTGTAGCCGTTGTTGCATTTGTCGCAGCCGACGGCCTTGTAGATGGTAAGCCCTTCGGCGATCTCTTCTTCGGTGAAGCCTTCTTCCAGCAGGGCGGTGCGCGGCAGATCCTCGATATCCTTGCAGTTCTCGCAGAGCCGCCTTCCCAGGCGCTGCGCCATGATCAGGTTGACCGAGGAAGCAATGTTATAGGGCGGTATGCCCATATTGGCCAGACGAGTCAGGGTTTGTGGTGCGTCGTTGGTGTGCAGAGTGGACAACACCATGTGGCCGGTCTGGGCTGCCTTTACCGCAATTTCGCCGGTTTCCAGATCCCTTATCTCGCCCACCATGATAATATCTGGATCCTGGCGCAGAAAGGCACGTAGTGCATCCGCGAAATGCAGTCCACTGGACGGGTTGATGTTGACCTGGTTGATGCCTTCTACCTGGATTTCCACCGGATCTTCCGCTGTGGAAATGTTTACTTCAGGGCTATTCAGAATATTCAATGCCGTGTACAGGGAAACAGTTTTACCGCTACCGGTGGGGCCGGTAACCAGAATCATGCCATACGGCTTTTTGATTGCCTGCATGAACAATTCCTTCTGGTCTTCTTCAAAACCCAAGGCATCTACTCCCAGGGTGGCGGCCGAGGCGTCGAGGATACGCAGAACGACTTTTTCTCCATAGACCGTAGGGCAGGTATTGACCCGGAAATCGATGGCGTGATGCTTGGAAACCTTGAGCTTGATGCGGCCGTCCTGGGGAACCCGGCGCTCCGCGATATTCAGCCGCGCCATGACTTTCAGACGGGAAGCAAGCCGCTGTGCGATATTGACTGGTGGACTGGCTTTTTCAAACAGCAGTCCGTCCTGACGATAGCGTATACGATAACGTTTTTCATAGGGTTCAAAATGAATGTCTGACACGCCGCCATTGATTGCATCCAGCAGTATCTTGTTGACGAAGCGGACTACGGGGGCTTCATCGATTTCCGTCTGGGATTCTTCGTCGATTTCGCCATCGCCATCCAGGCCGAAATCGATGTTTTCAAGATTTTCCTCCAGCATGGCGCCCATGGCGGCGTCCTGGGTCTGGGAGGCTTGTTCCAGAGCGGCTTCGAGTTTTTCCTCTTCCACCAGGATAATCTCGATGGCCAGTCCGGTGCTGAACTGGATTTCCTTGATGGCTTCCTGGTTTGTCGGATCGGATGCCGCCAGAAACAGGCGGTTGCCGCGGCGCACCAGGGGCAGAACATGGTGTTTGGTAAAGAGGTCTGCCTCCACTTCTTGCAATGCAAGAATGTCCTTGTTGATCGCATCGAGGTCGAATAGTGGCAATCCAAATTCCTGGTGAGCCAATACCGCAATCTGTCTTGACGGCACCAGTCCGTTGCGCACCACATAAGTGATGAGCGGAATGCCCTCCTCCTTTGCTTTCTTCTCGGCTTCCAGGGCTGCATCCAGCTCCAGAAGGCCGGCATTCACCAGATAACGGGAAAATCCTTTCAGATTCTTGTTTGAGTCTTCATTCATAACATTTCACTGTCGAACGGATCTAAAGCTTGGTGTACCATGCCCTTTGGCTACAGTAATTGCATTTTGTTCTGAAATCATGTGAATGTCCAATAGCTTATTGAATTTATTTGAGAGCTTGCTTCAGGCGATTGGAAGATGACGGAAACCCGCAGGGGTGCGAGGAGCCGATTGAGGCTTGTGAGATGCTTCTTCCAGGGGCGTGAGACAGAAGTTTTTTCGCCGGGCACAACAATAGAGGGAGTGTAAATTGTCAGCAGAAAGCAACTTGTCCATCATCCTGCCCGCCTACAATGAAGCCGGCGTGGTGGGGACTGTCGTGCAGGGTTTGAGGGAGTCTTTTCCTCATGCCGAAATACTGGTTGTCGATGACCGTTCCCGGGATGAGACCGCGGAAGAAGCTAGTGCAGCTGGCGCTCGGGTGATCTCGCACAAGTACAACATGGGCAATGGCGCTGCGATCAAGACCGGCGCCCTGCATGCCACTGGAGATGTGCTGGTATTCATGGATGCTGATGGCCAGCATAGCGCGGAAAACGTGCGCGCCTTGTTGACAAAAATAGATGAAGGTTATGACATGGCCATTGGCGCGAGAGATTCTGACGGTCAGGCGAACCGGCGCCGCCATTTTGGGAATGGTTTGTTAAATCGTCTGGCTTCTGTATTGACCGGACACAGAATTGATGATCTGACTTCCGGTTTCAGGGCCGCGCGGGCAAACACATTCCGCCAGTTCCTGTATCTGTTGCCAAATGGCTTTTCCTATCCAACGACATCCACCATGGCTTTTTTGCGCTCGGGGCATTCGGTGGCATTTGTGCCTATCAAAGTACATAAACGCAAAGGTGCTAGCAAGATAAGCCTTGCCAAGGATGGCGTACGTTTTTTGGTCATTGTCATGAAAATGACCACGCTATTTTCACCAATGCGGGTATTTTTCCCATTAAGTATACTGTTCTTTGTGTTGGGAGCAGTTCGCTATGGTTATTTCTATTGGGAGACAGGAGGGTTTTCTGCTTTTGCTGGTGTCATGTTCATTACCGCAATACTAATCTTCTTGATTGGATTGATATCCGAACAGGTTACTGCGTTACATTATGGGATTTCTCGTGCAGAAACGGATTATAAGAATTTGGATGATAATTCTTCCTCTTGATCATAGTTTATAGTTCAGTATTTTTTAAAGGGTTATTTAAGTGCTAGGGAACCTCTGATCAAGTTTGGATCAAGCGGATGGTGATGCAATATGTTTCTATACAAGGCGAAAATTGAGTTTAATAGCGAAAGCTATTGCGAAGATTGGCAAATTTTCGATCCTGAACATGCTGCTGACCGGTATTCCTGCGGGTCGGGAAGTAGCCGCGTGTTTTGGGTGCAAGATGCGAGTTCATGATTTAGTCTGAGGTCTCTTGGCTATACTGAAAAGTTTCCTCTATGAGGGAGGTGTTCATTGTCGACAATTAAATTAGCACGCTTTCTTGACTTTCTTAAGGGGAGTCTTCTTCATCCGCAATGGTTGTCTGACCGATACCACTTGCTTTCCAGACGCAAGTTGCGTGCGATAAAGAAAGGTTTGGTTTTTGATGTTGGTAGTGGAAATAGTGATTTGCGTCAATTATTGGATCCTTCAATAAGCTTGGTTCGTATTGACTATCCTAGTACTAATGCGCTTTACAACAAAAAGCCAGATATATATGCGGACGCGAAATGCTTGCCTGTTTCTGACCAATGTGCAGATGGTGTTCTTCTTCTGGAAGTTATTGAACATATATTTGACTATAAGGTGGTTTTTAGAGAATGTCACCGGATTCTATCGTCTGAAGGGATTTTGTGTATTTCTGTTCCATTCATATATCCAATACATGATTCTCCTTATGACTTCCATAGATTTACTCGATATGGTCTGGAGAATGAGCTTCATATTGCTGGATTTGATGTTATGGAAGTTCTGCCGCATGGTAACTCTATTATTGTAGCAATGCAGATGTTTAATCTGTCTTTGTTGGAAATAGCTAAAAAATGTATTGAAAAAAATTTGTTTGTCGGTGTTTGTGTTTCATCTATGGTGTATATTGTTTGTGTGTTGAATAATGTTCTTTCTTTTCCTTTTTTGTCGTTAAAATTTAATAATTCTGCTGTTTTTGGCTATTTCATTATTGCCACTCCTGCTGGCTAAGAGAATTTCTCATGAATGTCCTTTTCGTCACGACTTCATATCCGATTAGATGTGGGTCGTCCAGTGGAATATTTGTCAAACGATTGGTTTCCCGGCTGAGTCGATCCCATTCTGTCAAGGTGGTAGTGCCCGCGGATGCATCTTCAGAACCTATATGTGTTAGCCAGGAGGGGCTGCAGATTCTGGATTTTCGCTATGCCCCCCGAAGATGGCAGGTGTTGGCTCATTCGCCTGGAGGTATTCCGGTGGCACTGAGGAATCGGCCATGGATGTATTTAATGATACCTTTTCTTCTTGGAGGCATGTTCTTGCATTGCTTGTGGTATGGCAGAAACAGCACAGTCATTCATGCAAACTGGGCAATAACCGGCTTGATTGCTGGATTGGCGGGCAGGTTGGTGGGTGTACCGGTCGTCGTGACTTTGCGTGGAGAAGATGTAGGTAGAAGTTCCAGGAAAGCTGTGAATCGATGGATTCTAAAAAAGGGTATTGCCTTATGCAACCAGGTGGTTGGTGTCAGCGAAGCCATTGTGGCAGATATAAAACAGCAATTTCCTCAATATAGTGATAAATGCAGGTTGATTGAAAACGGAGTAGGCGATGGCTTTCTTTCCATTCGGCGTTCTGTCTGCCCGAAACCTCAGCTGCGACTGTTGAGCGTTGGAAGCCTGATCCCGCGAAAGGGAATGAATACAATTATCGACGCGGTGGCAGGCATGACTGAAATCAGTCTTACGGTCATTGGTGATGGCCAGGAACGAAAGAATCTTGTTCGCCTGATAGAAAAATACGATTTGTCACATAGAGTAAGACTCGTCGGCTGGGTTTCACCGGATGAGATGCCAGAATTTTTTGCTGAACATGATGTTCTGGTTTTGGCAAGTTATAGTGAAGGACGGCCCAATGTGGTGCTTGAAGCGATGGCGGCGGCCATGCCGGTGGTGGCAAGTGCCATAAATGGAGTTGATGAGCTGGTGCAGCCAGAGGTGACGGGGATGTTGTTTCCCCCAGGTGATAGTGATGCTCTAGCAAGCTGTATAGAACGATTGTTGCAAAATGATCGTCTGATGCGGGATATGGGCAACAACGGGCGCAAGTATATTGTTGATCAAGAACTGAGTTGGGAGAAGACAGCAGAAAAATACAGTCGTGTCTATGGACAGATCGTAACAGGAGTCTGCTGATGTGTGGATTTCTCGGGCATGTGGTCGATTCGCCCATGAAAGCAGATCCGATTGCGGTGAGAAAAGGTGCCGAGGCATTGGCTCATCGTGGGCCGGACGGCAACGGGCAGGTAGATGTTGAACAATGCAGTCTGGCCCATCGCCGGCTGAGTGTCATTGATATTCAAGGCAGTTCCCAGCCTTGGCAATCAGCATGTGGCCGTTTTCTTATGGTTTTCAACGGAGAAATTTACAACTATGTTGAGCTGAAAAACGAACTGCAGGCAAAAGGCGTTCGTTTCCGCAGTGATGGTGATACAGAGGTTCTTATGAATCTTTTCATCGAACAGGGCATAGACTGCCTGAGTAGGCTCAATGGAATGTTTGCCTTTGCTGTTTGGGACAAGCGGGATAGGCGATTGTATCTGGCTCGAGACAGAATGGGTGAGAAGCCGTTGTACTATTCCGCTGCCTGTGGACAACTTGCATTTGCTTCGGAACTGGCTGGTCTTGAATATTTCAAATTCATCGACAGATGTATGGATGCATTTGCCATTGGAGATTTCTTCGCTCATCAGTTCATTGGTGGAGAACGCACTATCTATTCCGGTGTTCGCAAACTGATGCCTGCACACTATCTGGTATGGCAAAAAGGACAGACTGAAGTTCGCCGGTACTGGAGTATCCCCTGTCCGAATAATACATCCTGTACGGAGGAAGAGCTTTGTGAAGAGTTGGCCGCTCTCATCGAAAGCTCGGTGCGGCTTCGTTTGCGAAGTGACGTGCCGTTGGGAACCTTCCTTAGTGGCGGACTCGACTCTTCCCTGATTGCCCATGTCATGCGCCAGCAAGGCGGACTGGTGGAGGCATTTACTATCGGTTTTATTGACAAGAGTTATGATGAAAGTGACATGGCCGAAGCGGTTGCCAATGAATTGGAGATTGTACATCATCTGCAAAAAGAGGAATTGGATGATGTTGGCGAAATAAATTCCATTATTGACAGTTTTGGGGAGCCTTATGCAGATCCTTCGGCGGTGCCAACATCAATGCTATGCCGTTTTGCCCACAAGAGAGTTACTGTAGCCTTGTCAGGTGATGGTGTCGATGAGTTGTTTGGCGGATACAGGCGTTATTACGCCCGTGCCTTGCTGGAACGATTGCCTGGGTCCATGAGTTTATACAGCAACAAGATCATGAATCGACTAGTTCAAAAAATTCCCGAATCCTCAGTTTATTATGGTAATAGCTTGAGAAAGAAACTACGACTCATTCATGGCTTATTGACGCGCATTGTCCAGTCACCTAGGGATCCACTGGCTCAGACATTCACACTAGAAGAAAGAACGCGTCTCCTGAAAGAAGAAAGAGTACGGCATCCTATGGATCTCCTGGGCGAGCTGGATATTCCGCCTTTGGATCCTGTAAGCACCATGTTGATTGCTGATCAGTTGATATACCTGCCGGAGGACATTTTGACCAAAGTAGATCGCATGAGTATGAGGCACGGGCTGGAAGTAAGGAGTCCATTTCTCGATCATCGGTTGGTGGAGTTTGCCGCGCGACTGCCTTTGCGTTTCAAGATGCGAAAAGGGATTCAGAAATACCTGATAAAAAGTTGCTATGCAGGACAATTGCCAGAAGCTGTCTTGAAGCGTGCCAAGCATGGTTTCGCCGTACCGCTTGGAAGATGGTTTCGTGAAGGCTTGCGGAAACCTTTTGAACAACTGGTTCTGGATGGAGGATACGATGTGTTGAACCGAGGTGAAACAGAAAGTCTCTGGAGGGATCATCAACAAGGCAGGGTGGATAATGGCTTCAAACTGTGGAGCATCTATGTTTTCTGTCGTTGGTATTACAGGCATGTGGGACAATGAAAGAAAGGGATTACCAGCATGATCTGTCCTTGCATTCTCCTATTTTGCTGGATTTGGAATACAAAAGTCCCAAAGTAAGGAAGATGTTGTCCATTTTGCAGGATGCTGACGCCATAGGCGGCGCGGACAGGAAAATGTTGGCTGTGGACATTGGTTGTTCTGGTGGATTCTTTACTAATGGAATCGCACCATTTTTCCAAAATGTACTGGGAATGGATATTGATTTCAACGCACTGCTTGTGGCCCACCAACAGCGAGAGTACGAAAACCTGCATTATATTGGAGGCGATTCCATGAGCCTCCCTTTGCCTGACAATTCCGTGGATCTTGTTATCTGTAACCATGTATATGAGCATGTACCTGATCCTGAAAGGCTCTTCAGTGAGATTCACAGAATACTAAAGTCGGATGGTATCTGTTATCTCGGTGCGGCTTCCCGTTGGATTCCCATGGAGCCGCATTATCATTTACTATTTCTTTCCTGGTTGCCAAAGTATCTGGCTCATCGCTATATGAGATTTTTTGGAAAAGGAAATTATTACTACGAAAACCTGAAAAGTTATGGCGGCATAAAACGGCTCATCCGAAATTTCCGTATAACTGACTATACTTTGAAAATTATCAAGAATCCGGAACAGTTCCATGCAACGGACATGATTCCAAAAAATGGACTGGTGTCCCGGTTACCGCTTTGGGTTTGGAAACTATCCTATAGAGTTCTGCCAACATACATATTGATCTTGAGGAAATGAGCTGTGAGTAATGGACTCAGAAAACAGTGGTTCAGGGGAATCAATTGGCTATCACGCACGTTTTTTGCCAGTCGGCTCAGTTTTTCACACATCCAGGCTTTCCTGTTTTACAATTCACCGCGAAAATTCTGGAATTTCCTCAAAGTGCACTGGGTCATGAAAAGTGGAAAGGAGGTCATCGACTGTTATCCCTATCTTTTTGTCATGGAAGTGACCAACGTATGCAACCTCAAATGCCCTTTCTGCCTGACTGGAAAAGGCATTTCTGGTGGTCGCGATGTCCGGCACATGAAATATGAGGAAGCAAAAAGAATGTTGGATGCCGTGGGTGATTATCTGTATTTCCTGCAGGTATATACTTGGGGTGAGCCTTTACTGAACAAGGATGTCATTAAAATAATTGAATATGCAAAAAAGAAAAATATCTATGTAATGTTGTCCACCAATGCAACAGCCATGACTACGGCCTATAACAAGCGCCTATTAGAATCCGGGATTGATTACCTTATGGTGGCTATCGATGGCGGAAGTAAGCAAACTTATGAAGCATATCGCCGGGGTGGCGACTATGACAAGGTCATAGCCAACGTACAGGACCTTCTTCGGCAAAAGGAAAATAGCCGAACCGCAAAACCATTTGTCGAATGGCAGTTTATTGTTTTTCGTCACAACGAACATGAAGTTGATGCCACCGAAAAAATGGCTTACGAAATGGGTATCAATAAATTTACACCTTTGCCGGCGTATGTTGAAAATGAAGAATGGGCTGCCACGGATTCCCGTTATCGAACAGATCTGGGTAATCCGGAACGCTTATATAATTGTGATCGTCCATGGTCTCATCTAAATGTGCGTGCGGATGGTGGCGTGGCGTCTTGTTGTTATACATTTTTCAAGAAGGATGATTTTGCCCATATCGATGACGGAGAATTCATGAGTGTATGGAATAACGACAAGTTTCGTACAGCTAGACGAATTATCACTCAACGGAGAAAGGGACTACTCTTGGAAGAAGGCGATATTGCCTGTTATGACTGTATGCGAACCGGAATCCGTCCATCCTTTATTGAGATTGAGAATGATGAAGAAGCAGTTTCATCCGAAGTTCAATTTGAAAGCAAGATTATTGGGCATCTCGAATAATCGAAATGCCTGAGTGGGACAGGGATGTCCCACCATTTTCGATCATCACAAGTGATTGAAAATGTGAGCAAAGAGGAAATCGCATTTTCTTTTTTCGAGGTTCTCTATTCAGGGTTGAACAGAACCGGTATTCCTTTTTTTTACATGGAAGAGGATTTCTATCAGGAATAGAGACAGGCCCTCTCCTGCCATGATCCATATCCTGGATCCTATGGCTATGAGAAGAGCGTCCGGTGCTGGGATCACAGGCGTGAGTAGAAGATAAAGAACAGATTCCCGAACACCGATGCCACCCGGCACGAAAACCATTACGAAACCGGAAAAAAAACTCAAGCCTATGCTGGAAGCAACCGGAAGCCACTGAGTTTCTGTAAGCGGGTGCAGCATATTTACGAAGACGACAAATGCGACGCCGAACAGGCACCAAAATATCAAATAATAAAGATACAGCCCGGCCATCTGGCGAAATGATGGAAGATTTATACGGGAAAAACTTTTTCCCAGCTTGCCGGGCAATTTTTGCAATAGCTGAAGGCTGGCAGGGTGAAACACGATCATTGTGGCAACGACGAGCAGTAGTGGCTGCCACCATCCGAGCGAATAGCCGTTTGCGATTATCAAGGCTGGGAGGCCAGCGACAAACGAGCTGGCGGCAAGTAACAGGGTTTCAAGAAAGAGCGCCACACTGATGCTGGGCAGGTCTACTCCCTGTTTGCTGGTCATTTCGGCACGGGATACGTAGGACCAGATGCCACCCGGAATATAACGTGCTATGGAAGACAGCAGCCAAATACGAATGGACTCGAGATGAGGAGGTGAGTGCGCAAGGCTGGATAGGATGATTAACCAACCGAAGGCATCCAGTACAAACAGTAACACCAGCATTGTCAGTGACAGCAGCAATGCACCTCCTTGCAGGTGGTAGTCAGTGTCCCGGAGCTGAGGCCACAGGTCGACCACAATACCAGTCATGAACCCAAGAGATAACAGAACAACCAGATAGCGTGCGAAACGCACCTCAGTTTTCTCCTGTTGACATTATTGGTCGCGCCGGAATACCGACTACCGTAGTGTAAGGTGGAACATTACGGGTGACTACGGCGTTGGCGCCTACAATGGCGCCATCACCGATATGAACACCATCAAGAATTTTGACACCTGCGCCTATCCAGACATTGTTGCCGATGCTGATACCTTTTGCCGTAAATCCCTGCTCTGTGTAAGGCGTATTTTTATCTTCATGTACATGGGAGGAAGCCACGATAAAGCACTGTCCGGCAATCATTACATCATCGCCAATGGTTAGCCCACCGTTTCCGTAGAGAATTGTGGACTGCCCGATACGACAGTTCCTTCCTAGCCTGATATAGCCTTCTGGTGGACCTGCATTGAGCATGACAAAACTGCGCAAAAAGCTGTTGGCTCCTATCCGTATGGCCTCAGGAGTTGTTGAAGTGGCAATCAGTTGCACGCTGTCATCCACGACTACGCCGCTGTTTAAGTGGATCTGACGAGGACAACGCAGGGTTACGCTCCTGCCGATAAACGCCTTTCTGCTGAATCCACGAAAGAGTAACGGGTAAATCAGAGAACGAAGCCCGAAGCCCAATATGCCCGGTATGTACAAACAAAAACCAAGTGCAATTTCATGCAGGATGAGACTGGCGATCCCCGCATTTTCGCCTACGGTTAGGCGAATATATCGTCTTAGTGCTGTTTCCGCCACAAAGCCTCCCAAGCCAAAATATCAGGGATCACCTGAAGAATGTGTTTTGGTGTCTTCGGTTTCTCTTTGCAGGTTTTTTTCCAGATATGCAAACTCGTGCTCCCAATATTTTTGGGAGTGCAATACATAACGGTGTATATACTGCATATTGATCCCCTCAGGCTCATCCTCCTGCCATATCTTTCTACCAAATTGCAGCAATTGCAATCCCTGTTGATGGTACCCTCTTCGAGCAAATTTTGCCGCTAATTCCAGTATGATTTCAGGCTGTGGGTCTGTGATTATTGACTTCTTGAACCAATCTCGGGCCTTGTCGGGGTGGCCATATTCCAGATCCACTAATCCTCTGAGAAAGAAAATATCCTGTTGCCCTCCAGGAGTCTGGAATTGCCGGTTTTTTTCCGCCGCATCAAGCAGCTTCTTCAGTGAAGATGCGTCAAGTCCTGAACAAGCTTTTGTTTTACCATATGCGCCAATGACGGATGGAATCCAGTTAAACAATATTCGTCGCCCTCGCCGACTTTCTGCCAAAGCTGCTTCGGCCATTTTCAGATCTTCAGTGGTCAATCGATTCAAGGCGCACTTGGCACTGATTAAATTCAGTGTCGCCTGTACGCTGAAAGGATGTATTTTTCGTATGGCCTGCAGCCGTTGTACTGCCAGCTCATGGCGATTGCGCTGAATGTCATACAGAGCCGCATGTGTCTGGGCTCGAGCAGAATCCGGATTCATCATCGCCCAAAGATAAGCCTGATGTTCTCCATTTCCCCACAGATCCGCACGCATCCAGGAAAGGATGGCCATTATAACAATCATGGTGCTTCCTATGAGGATTTTGCTGGTTTTGTTGAGATGAATGGACTGGATCAGCATTGCGGAAAGTGGCCAGAATAGAAACAGAGCTGCGACATAATTCCGGTGTTCAAAATACAGTTCCAGCGGAAGTATTGTAGATTCCAATATGTGTGCGGAAAAGAAAAACAGTATGGCTACAGAAAACAAGGGATAGTTTTTTCTCCTCTTCCAGGAAAAGTAAATAAGCCCGAAGACAATTCCAATTGCTGGTAATGTGGTCCAAGGGTGGAAGAAGTCCATGGAAACAGGATAGGCATCATTGAACAGCCCTGTAGTATATGGACGAGGGAATAACAACAATCCCAGGTAATCCAACAGAATACGAAATTCACTTAAAAGGCGCTGGCCAATGCTGAAAGGGCGAATGGCTTGTGCGGTTGCGATGGATTGAGGCAGTTGTAACAGAAGCCAGCCCAGCACCAAGAGAGAAGGTAGCCACAGAAAAATCAGCCGCCAGAATACTCGGATTTTTTTCCAGGGGGGAACATCGGGCCATGGCAGATATCTTTGCAGCAATGTTGCTTCCATAACCCCAGCCCACAATGGCAACAAAGCGCCATTGGCTTTGGACAAGGTGGCGAGCAGTGTACCCAGAAAAAGACTGAAAGACATCCACAGGAAACCACGCAAGGGAGATTGGCTCAGAGTCTGTCTTCCATGTAAGTAACCCAGCAATGTCAATAGTGTCCAGGTAGCCACTAGTATGGCCTGGCGTTGTACGATATAGAGTACTGTGGAAATCCATAATGGATGTAGCAACCACAGGGCGGTAGCCAATAGTGCCACCGTGGTTGACCGGTGCTGCTGAAGTCCGACAAGCCGATTGAGTCTCAACAATAGCATGTAGAGAAATACCCCGTTTAACAGGTGTAAAACCAGGTTTGTACGCTTGAGCGGCCAGGGGTCGGTTGGCCAGTTGTTGGCATCGAGAAGAAAACTGAGTTGGGCTACCGGACGACCGGTTGGATCGGCAACCCCGGCGGTGATATAACGCAAGAAGACTGGCCAATTGTCCACCGGGCCAAAATAGCCAAGAACAGGCAGGTTGGCCCAGTCATCAAAAAGAAAAGGGCCATCCAAGCCTGGAAGGTATAGGAAAGATGTCAGCAGGAGGATCAGAAAAAGCAGCAGTAAATGAAGTTTTTCTTTGAACAGGTAGGTGACCGGGGCAGTCTTCATGGGGGGTATTGTGAAAAACCGAACAGCCTTGGCCGATGACTGTCAATTGCGACAGGCGGAAGGGAGATATCTCCTGTCGATACTGCTGGACTTGCATGTCCAGGAAATGCTGTTTCTATTGGCAGTCAAAAAAGAAAGCAGCACCGTTTTCCCATTGATTACCGTATTGGCGCGATTGCCGAAAGTGGCGCTGATGACGCCATTGATGATATCAAGTCGGGTCACATAATTCCCCTGGATGCTGGTGGGGGTTTGTAGTCCAGCCTGGGAATTGTTGGCAGGAACCCCTCCTTTGTCCGTATAATACATGCTTATCAGGTTCTTGGCATTGGTCGCCAGGGAAAGACCCTCAGTAACTTGACTGCGAACGGTATAGTCTTGGTATGCCGGAATGGCGATGGCTGCGAGTATGCCAATAATTGCAACCACAATCATTAGTTCAATAAGAGTGAACGCCTGTTGCTCGGTTATTGGAACGGTTCGTTTGATCATGGCTAATTTGGTAAGAAAGCCCGCACTGATGCGGGCTTTCTTTGGCCTGAATTAACGGCAGGCAGAAGGCAGATACTTATCTGGGATGTTGCCATCATCTTTGCATACCCATTCAACGCTTCCGTTGTTGGCTGCACCGATAGGAGAGAGTTGCAGTTCATCACCACTGATGTTGGCATGGGCATCATTACCGAACTGTGCGGCAATCACGCCATTTGTTACGGTAACCTGATCCACATACTTGCCCGTGATGCTGGTATTTGCAGTAAGACCGGCTGCGGTATTGTTAGCGGGGAAGCTCCCCCAGTTGGTATAGTATTCCGCAACGGCGGTTTTGGCACCGTCGCCAAGGGACAAACCTTCAGAAACCTGCGCCCGAATGGTGTAGTCCTGATATGCAGGAATCGCGATCGCGGCCAAGATGCCGATGATGGCAACGACGATCATCAGTTCGATAAGGGTAAAACCAGATTGTTTCTTCATTTATTAATCTCCGTAAATGATCAGATTATTTAGTGAATGTCCTTGTAGTCACCGTGTGACCACACTGAACATAACCTCAATTAAGCATGAATCGTGCCAGATTCAAAAAAGTAATCGTAATTCGCTGTAATGCCAAAGGTATTTTGTGTAAACGGGAGCTGTGAATCTGCCGTAGAGCTGACGTTTTTTGTCAGTTGCTGACGTAAATCAGCCGTTCCTGGTGTTGAATTCATAAAGACTGTAGCCATTGCTGGAATATACGGGTTTCAAACAGCTTTTTAGAAAATGGTTAAGCCGGAGTTTTTGGCCGTCAGGTAGCCGTTTGGCCCATCCCATGAACAGATCATTGCGAATCATCAGTAGAGAAAAACCTGAGCGCTTTGCGCCCAGACAGTTTGCTTCGCGGTACTGGGGGTCCTGCAGGGCTTTTTGCAGCCATCCGGAATCGGTAGTCACCGGAAGATTGAAGTAGTAGCGACGATTGCCCATATACAGAGCCAGCACATGATGATTCGCATCATATTTTTGGTTCAGATATTGAATGAGTGAATATTCGCCAAGCCGTTTGGATAATCGTGTTTCTCTGTCTTCCTTCCCTGTCAGATAGGGGATGGGATCGATTTTGTTGTATAACTGCTCGATATAATGGATATTTGGAAATAGCCAGGCGATTGACAGCAGGGCGATGATTCCATTGGCAGTCAGCGGTGCCTTGGATGCAACTCGCTGCCAAATTTTCTGCATGCTGTAAATTGACAGCACGACCAATGGAGGAAGCACCGGGGCCACCCATCGAATCCGCATGTCCGTCTGAAAGAAGACAATAAGAATGAACAGCAGGGAAAAAGTACTGAACAAGCTATATTCTGGCCATGATTTTTCTTCATCCTTGGAGGGGAGCAACAATAAGGCCAAGGGAAGCAGCAACAGAAGCAGATTCAGTTGGCCATCGAAATGTTGTGGGTCATCATCTCGCCCGTCATAGAAAATGCGTAGAGGAATCAGCAGAATATCAAGAGCATTTTCATTATAGAGTAGGTCTCTATATAAAAAATGGGCATGAGAACCTACCTGAGGTGTTTGATTGCCAGTCGAATCTTCCGTTGCCGTATTGGCGGGTGTTGGGTTGAAGAATTGTTCATACAACGGAAAAACGGGGTTGCCTTTCCAGATCCAATTGCGAGCCATCCAGGGGGAAAAAACCAATAGCGCAATGAGTGCGAACAGTACGCCATTCCTCCATGCGCCATTGGAGAATTTTTTCTCTTTTCTTTGCGCAATTCGCATCTGAAAGAAGGGCCCCAGCAATGCTAGCAAGGTAAATGTCACAAGCCCGTTGTATTTGGTGGACAAAGCCAGGCCACAGGCAAGAGCTGACAGGATCAGCCATTTTTTCTTTCGTGTATCTTCCAGCCAGAGTGAAAGGGAGAAAATGGCCGCGGCAGTAAAGAACACTAGACCAAGATCCACATAGACCATGACCGATAGTCTGATGATAACCGGGATAGTCAGAAAGAATAGTGCGCCCAGCAATCCCCATGTGCTGCCTAGTCTTCTTCTGATGAACAGGAAGAGAAGCAACGCCGTGGCAAGTGCAAATGTGAAATGGATATACTTTGCGCCGATATCCCATTTCAGCGCCAGTGGCACCATGTACAGCAGATCCAGCAACTCCGGATAATAAGAGAACTCTATTTGTGGAAGCTCCACTATGCCATTGTGCTGGAGATAAAGTTTGGGTACCGCTAGATGATGGGTCAGGGCATCGCGGCTTTCCGGGGGTACCGATGCCATCAGCAGGATTAGGAGAGTGATCGCCACCAGCCCTGCCGCCAACAATTTCTTCAACCACCGGGATTCTTGCACTTCTTTCCTCCAGTATTTAAGGGACTTCTGATAAACCTGAGTGAAGCAGATTGTGGTCTAAAATGTTCCGATACAAGGCACAAATCGCACGTAATGTCCCAAGGCGCTCTCTCTTGCGCGAGCGCAATTCACCTTGTAGCCAGCTATTGCGAAGCTTCCGCTCTTGATTATTCACAGGGGTGAAGTATGCAGGTTTTGCAGGAATAAAAACCTGCCACACCCCTGACCTGTATCCCTGTAGGCTACGCAGTAGCGGGGCATTTGGGGCGCAAGATGCGAGCTCATGATTTAATCGGAGGTTCCTTGGATGTACAAACACGAACCCCGTCGCGGGTGCGATATGGTGGCGGCCCTGCCAGTCAGTTCGGTCAATTGTGTTGATCAGTAGGTGCTCATTCGAGAATGAAAGTGACCTTGAGCCGTACCTGATAGCTGGCGATTTTTCCGTTTTTCACTTTTACGCTTTGATCGGCTACCCAGGCGCTAGTGATGTTCTTCAGTGTCTTGCTTGCGCGTTTGATGCCATTGGCAACGGCATCTTCAAAACTCTTTTTGGATGTGGCAGTGATTTCGGTGATTCGTGCAACACTCATGTTGAGGTTCTCCTTTCTTTTCCTCCATACCCGTTATGGAGAATTGACAGGCAAAGTGTAGCAGGTAAAACAGACTGCGTGGGCTTGGGAGGCGGCAGGATGGTTCTCTACCGGATGTTGGTGGGTATGAAAGCAGGGACTCCTGTTCGCAGGTTGGTTTGCCACGTGGTTCCCTAATATGGCCATACCGTCAATGGCTGAAGGCCCACAGAAAATCCGTCGGAAAAGGAGTTCCAGTTTGGTGGCACTTGATCTACCCCGGTAGCAGGGAATCGGTCGGGGGTTTTTCTTTTGGGGGGCTTTCTTGCATGCTGTTGTGCAAAAGACTTATTGAAACCCTGATGGGTCAAATCCAGAGCGCGGACAATGGAAATTCGGTGGCATCGAAAGGCGCTACAGAAACGGGTTTGTCGTTGTCCAGGATTTCCAGCAGGGTCCATTTGCCGTCGTGCAGCTCATAGGCTTCCAGGGTCTTGATGTCCGGGTCGATGAGCCACAGGTGGGGAATGTTGAACTCGGCATACAAGGGCATTTTCTGCGCCCGGTCGAGATGTGCGGTGGACGGGGAGAGAATCTCGCAGATCCAGTTAGGCGGTAGTTCGAACCAGGCGGTATCGGGCAGTTCTGGCATACGCTCGCGCCGCCAGCCTGCCAGGTCGGGTACCAGCACATGACTACCCAGATGCAGTTCGGGTTCGTCCAGAATCCACCAGCCGCCAGGGCCATTGATTTGTTGGTCATAAGGATTACCTAGCCGCATACCCAGAGAAGACAAGGCGCGGCTGTGTTTAGGCGCAGGTCTGGGGCTGGTGTGCAACTGCCCATGGATGATTTCCGCTACCAGATTGTCCGGTACGGCAATCAGGTCATCATAGGTGGCGAGTTTTTCTGCGGTTTCGTTCATGTGGGCTGCCCGGAAAGTTCGTATAACAAGCATAGCTTAATTGTCAGGGCAAGAAAAACCCCGGCAGCATCCCTGTTGCCGGGGCGGGGATCGTTGCTTGAAGCCGGACTTCCTGTCCGTTGGCTTCCCTGCCTGCCGGTTCGTTCCCGAACCTGCTTCAATAACGATGGGTGCAGTATATGAATGTGACGGCTCGTTGCCTATAGTGGTTTTCTGAACATCGCGTAGGAAAAAACTGACAAGCTCCCCGGGTGGGAAGGCGATCAGGAGTGTGTATTACACAGGCTCCACATGTGCTTACGCTTACCGGAATGCTATCCGTCAGTCCCAGTTCAATGCTCCTCCGGTCTGATACTCGGTGACCCGGGTTTCAAAAAAGTTCTTTTCCTTGCGCAGATTGGCTTGTTCATCCAGCCAGGGCAGGGCGCATTCGGCGCCGGGGAAGGGTTCTTCCCAGCCGAGTTGCAGGGCGCGTCGGTTGGCGACGAAGCGGAATTGTTCCATGTGGTCTTCCTTGCTGTAGCCAAGGATGGGGTCGCGCAGGATGTAGCTGGCGTAGTTTTCTTCGCAGGCGTGGGCTTCGTCCCACATTTCCCTGATGGCTTTGGGGTTCAGGCTGACCTGTTCCTCATGAATGATCTGTTTGACCACCCGTATGCCGAAGGAAGCATGCAGGACTTCATCACGCATGATGTACTGGAACTGCTCGGCAGTGCCTTTCATCAGGCCGCGGCGTTGCAGGGCGAAGATGGGACTGAAGCCATTGTAGAACCAGCAGCCTTCAAAAATGCTGGCGAAAAAGCTGTAGGCCATGACGAAGTTTTCCAGCTCGTCCCGGTTTGTGAGATCGATATCGGCGCGCAACACCGATTCCAGGCGGCGGTTGGCCATCTGGATCTTGCCGTTGATCTCGGGCACCACCCGGTAACGGTTGTAGATCTCGCCCTGATCCAGTCCCAGGGTCTCGATGCAGTGCTGGTAGGTCCAGGTGTGCAGGGCTTCTTCATAGACCTGGCGCGCCTGATAGATCTGCAGCTCGGGGGCGGACATCTTTTCCATCACCGCCAGGCCGATATTGCGCATCGCCAGCACGTCGGATGTGGTCAGGTAGGAAAGGACGTTTTCATATACATGGCGTTCTTCCAGGGTCAGCTTGTGCTGGTAGTCCTGAACGTCCTGAGCCATGTTGATGTCCAGGGGCGTCCAGTGGTTCTTGTTGGCGTTGAGAAAGTAGTCCCAGGCCCAGGGGTATTTGAAGGGCGCCAGCTGGTTTACGTCGGTCATACCGTTGATGACGCGTTTGTCTTCCGGGTTTACCGGCTTGAGATCCATGGGCGTCGGGGCAGAGGGCTCCTCTTCTGGCGTGTCGGGTAGAGGCTCGCTTTCCGTCGGCGGCATGATGGTTTCTTCCGATGGCGGCATGATGGCTTCCAGGGTCGGAGAAGTGGCGCCGGCCGGCTCCAGCCGGGTTTCTTTGGCGGGTGTGAGGGGGTCGTCCCAGTTCAACATGATATCTGTCTCCTTATGTTACTGGCAGGCTTCGCATTCAGGGTCGAGGATGGAACAGGCCTTGGGGGCTGCTCCGGTGGATCCTCCAAGCATGTTCACGGCGGTTCCGCCGGTAGGGGCGGTGGTGGTTTTTTCCACGCCGGTGGCGCCCATGGATCGCAGGTAGTAGGTGGTTTTGAGACCGCGCACCCAGGCCAGCTTGTACAGGTTGTCCAGCTTCTTGCCTGAGGGTTCGGCCATGTACAGGTTCAGGCTCTGGGCCTGGTCGATCCACTTCTGACGGCGCGAACCAGCCTCTACCAGCCAGCGCGGATCCACCTCGAAGGCGGTGGCGTACAGGGCCTTGAGGTCTTCGGGGACCCGGTCGATGGGCGCAACCGAGCCATCGTAATATTTCAGGTCATTGACCATGACCTCGTCCCACAGTCCGAGCTTCTTCAGGTCATGTACCAGATAGGGGTTGACCACGGTAAATTCCCCGGAGAGGTTGGATTTGACAAACAGGTTCTGGTAAGTGGGCTCGATGGACTGGCTCACGCCGCAGATATTGGAAATGGTGGCGGTGGGCGCAATGGCCATGGTGTTGGAGTTGCGCATGCCCACGGTTTTGACCCGTTCGCGCAGACGATCCCAATCCAGGGTGATGCTTTCGTCCACCTGCAGATAGCCGCCGCGTTCCCTGGCCAGTTCCGCCAGGGAGTCGTAGGGCAGAATTCCCTGGCTCCAGAGGGAGCCTTCGAAGCTGGAATATTTGCCGCGCTCTTCCGCCAGATCGGTACTTGCCTGGATGGCAAAATAGCTCACCGCTTCCATGGAGCGGTCGGCGAATTCCAGCGCCTGTTCGCTGGAATAGATGATGCGCTGCTTGTACAGGGCATCCTGGAAACCCATGATGCCCAGTCCCACGGGGCGGTGCTGCAGATTGGAGTTGCGCGCCTGAGGCACGGAGTAATAGTTGTACTCGATGACGTTGTCCAGCATGCGCATGGCGGTGGAGATGGTCTTCTCCAGTTTTTCCATGTCCAGGCCGTCTTCAGTGACGTGCTGCACCAGGTTTACGGAGCCAAGATTACAGACCGCGATTTCGCGCTCGTTGGTATGCAGGGTGATTTCGGTACACAGGTTGGAAGAATGCACCACGCCCCGGTGGCGGTTGGTGTAACGCACGTTGCAGGGATCCTTGAAGGCTACCCAGGGATGGCCGGTCTCGAATAGCATGCCCAGCATCTTGCGCCAAAGATCCACGGCTTTTACGGTCTTGTGAATGTTCAGTTCGCCACGCCGGGCTTTCTCTTCATAGGCTTCATAGGCCTGCTCGAAGGCCTGGCCGGTGAGCTCGTGCAGATCCGGAGTCTCATCGGGTGAGAACAGGGTCCATTCCTGCTCTTCGGCGACGCGCTTCATGAACAGATCGGGAATCCAGTTGGCGGTGTTCATATCGTGGGTGCGGCGGCGCTCGTCGCCGGTGTTCTTGCGCAGATCGAGAAATTCCTCGATATCGATATGCCAGGTTTCCAGATAGGCGCACACTGCGCCCTTGCGCTTGCCGCCCTGGTTTACCGCCACGGCGGTATCATTGGCCACCTTGAGGAAGGGCACCACGCCCTGGCTCTTGCCGTTGGTGCCCTTGATATGGGAACCGAGGCCGCGCACCGGGGTCCAGTCGTTGCCCAGGCCGCCGGCAAACTTGGACAGCAGGGCGTTGTCGCGGATGGCGCCAAAGATGCCGTCCAGATGGTCGGGTACCGTAGTCAGGTAGCAGCTGGACAGTTGCGGTCGCAGGGTGCCGGAGTTGAACAGGGTTGGCGTGGAACTCATGAAGTCAAAACTGGAAAGCAGATTGTAGAACTCGATGGCCTTGTCTTCGCGGTCGATCTCGTTGATGGCCAGACCCATGGCCACGCGCATGAAGAAGGCCTGAGGCAGTTCAAAGCGTGTGCCTTGGTCGTCATGGATGAAGTAACGGTCATAGAGGGTCTGCAGCCCAAGATAGGTAAAGCTCAGATCCCGGTCTGCCTGCATGGCGCTGGTGAGGCGTTCCATGTCGTACTGTTCCAGACGAGGATCCAGCAATTCCAGTTCCACGGCGCGATGAATGTAGCTGCGGAAATAATCGCCATACACTCCGGCCAGTTGCTCCTGGGTGTCTACCCTGGGCATGCCGAGAAAATCCAGTGCCTCCTTGCGCAGAATGTCCATGAGCAGGCGCGCGGCGGCATAGGAATAGTTGGGTTCGGTCTCGATGAGGGTGCGGGCGCTCATCACCAGTGTCTGGGAGACATCCTCTTCTTTCACGCCATCGAACAGGTTGCGGCAGGAATCATCGAGGATGACCTGGGGGTCGGTCTCATCCAGACCGCGGCAGGCTTCTTCCACCAGGGCGCGCAGGCGCTGTACATTGAGGGGCTGGACGCTGCCGTCGGCCAGGGTGATGTTGACCAGATGTTCTTCTTCACCGGCTTCCTTGCGCGCCTGTTCGCGTTCCTGGGCCCGGGCTTCCCGATACAGCACATAGTCCCTGGCTACCTTGTGCTCCCCGGCGCGCATCAGCGCCAGTTCCACCTGATCCTGGATATCTTCTATGTGTACGGTGCCGCCATCAGGCTTGCGTCGTACCAGGGCATCGGTCACCTGCCGGGTGATATTGCGCACTACATCATGCACCCGGGCGGAAGCGGCCGCGCTGCCGCCTTCCACAGCCAGAAAAGCCTTGGTTACCGCGATGGTGATCTTGTTGGCATCGAAATTGGTGACCTTGCCGTTGCGGCGAATGACGCGCAGTTCGCCCCAGCCGGTGTCTTCAGCGGGCGGAGGGGCGGGGATGTCGTTGGCGCTCGGGGGGACGGCAATATTGTCGTCCATGGAAGGTGTCTCTGTGGTAGCCATGCAGTATTTTCTCCCTGGGGTGTGTTCGGTATCGCCTGAGCTCTGGGGTTCAGGTGACTGCGCCGGGAATGCTCATGGGTCATGGGCCGCTTGTGGGTATTATTTATGGGCCGGAACCGCTTTTCCCTGGGCAGTGTCTGGCATCATATATGGGCGTTTTTTCTCCGTCAACCACAATATGTTGTGTATAAGAGGGTAGAAAGAGGTGGGTTTACTGTGCAAAGGCTGTGGATAAAATCGGGGAAAAGGGGAATAGGCACAGGAATTCAGGAACTTGGAATTTTTTTAGAATATCATGGGATTCTCATGCGCCTGGCAGTGGCCATGGCATGTCGGCATCCGGAAAAATCGGGATGTGAACAAGGTTGCACTTTGCGACGGGAAAAAATGAATTGTTCGAGCTTCCCAGTTGTGTACTGGTCGGCAGCCTGATCCCCAGGGAAGAGCACCCCGAAGGAATTCGGGGTTACAATTGACGCACATTCTGTGCCTGCGTGGTAAACATCTTGTCTGAAGCAATCTATCTGCCCGGCCAGCGCTGGCTGAGCGACACGGATCCGGATCTGGGTCTGGGACTGGTCACCGAGATTGAGCACCGACGCCTGAAACTGCTGTATCCCGCCATTGGTGAAAGCCGGGTATACGCCTTGCCTGAAGCTCCTTTGACCCGTCTGGTGCTGGAGCCAGGCGATCTGCTGCAGGATCAGGCGGAAATGCCACTGACGGTACTGGAAGTGGAAGAGCATGAAGGACTGTATATTTATCTTTGTATGAATGAGCAGGGTGAGCGCCGGCGCCTGGCAGAGATGGATATCAGCCCGCACCTGCAGCTCAACCGTCCCCGGGAAAAGCTTCTGGCTGGCCGCCTGGACAGCAACCACTGGTTCGACCTGCGTCAGCAGAGCTGGCGGCAAATGGCTGCCGAAGCCGTTTCGCCCGTGCAGGGTCTGGCCGGTCCGCGTATCAGTCTTGTCCCTCATCAGTTGTATATTGCCGCGCAGACCGCGCGGCGTTTTCTGCCCCGGGTGCTGCTGGCGGATGAAGTGGGTTTGGGCAAGACCATAGAAGCCGGTCTCATTTTGCATCGCATGCTTCTGGCCGGGCGTGCCCGGCGGGTGCTGGTGCTGGTGCCCGAATCCTTGCTGCACCAGTGGCTGGTGGAAATGCTGCGGCGCTTCAACCTGCGCTTTTCCCTGTTTGATGAGGAACGTTTTGCCGCATCGGATTCGGAAAATCCCTTTACTGACGAACAACAGGTTTTGTGCAGCCTGGATTTCCTTTTGTCCTCACCCAAAATCGCCCGCGCTGCGCTTGAAGAAGAGTGGGATCTGTTGATCGTGGATGAAGCTCATCATCTGTACTGGAGTGAAGAGGAATCCAGCCTGGAATATGATCTGGTGGAAGCGCTGGCGGAGCAGGCGCTGGGGGTGCTGCTGCTCAGCGCCACTCCGGAGCAGCTGGGGCGCGCCGGTCATTTTGGCCGTTTGCGCCTCCTCGACCCGCACCGCTATCCCGATTATCAGAGTTTTCTCGCCGAAGAAGCCCACTATCAGAAAGTGGCGGATATTGCCGCCCGCCTGCTGGAAGGACGGGATCTTGGCGCAGCCGGACAGAAGCTGCTGGAAGAGTTGTTGGGCGATGTGCGGGAGCTGGAGCCGCATACTGTGGTGCGCCGCCTGGTGGATCAATTTGGTACCGGGCGGGTCATGTTTCGCAATACCCGCCATACGGTACAGGGTTTTCCCCGCAGAATCCTGCATGTATCCGAGCTGGCATGGCCGCCAGCCTATGCCGCTCTGGATGATCCCATTCTGGCGCTGGCGCCAGAGCGCCAGACGAAAGACTGGCAGGCCTTCGACCCGCGCCTGGAATGGTTGGCTGCCCTGTTGCAGGATCTTTCCCCGCAAAAGGTGCTGCTGATCTGCGCGCACAGGGAAACCGTGCTGGAACTGCAGGAATGGCTGCGGCGCAAGCATGCCATTCATGCGGCGGTGTTTCATGAAGGCATGGAGATCGTGGAACGTGATCGGGCGGCGGCGTTTTTTGCCGATGCGCAAGAGGGCAGTCAGATTCTGCTCTGCTCCGAGATCGGCAGCGAGGGGCGCAATTTCCAGTTTGCCCGCCATCTGGTGTTGTTCGACCTTCCCCTGGAGCCGGATCTGCTGGAACAGCGTATCGGGCGTCTGGATCGCATTGGTCAGGGGCAGGTCATCGATCTGCATTTGCCGGTGATGCGGGAAAGCCCCATGCACTGTCTTTATCGCTGGTATCACCAGGGTCTGAATGCCTTCGAGCAACCCTCAGCCGTGGCCGTTGCCCTGTATGAGGAATTCTCCAATCTGTTGCACGAAGTGCTGGAAGAGCCTTCTCTCGCGGATGATCTGCTGGAGAAGGTGGCCGTGCGGCGCAAGGCTCTGGAAGAGAAGCTGGCGCAAGGCCGAGACAGACTGCTGGAACTTCAGTCCTGTGATGCCAGGGAAGCCGCGAGGCTGGTGAAGCAGATAGAAGAACAGGAACGCGATTCCGGTGTGGCGGATTACATGCTGCGTTACTGGGATGCCTTTGGCGTGGAACATGAACCGGGGCCGGGCAGTTCACAGATTCTGCGACCGGGGGAGCATATGCGCCAGGAACAGTTTCCCGGTCTGGGGGAAGAAGGCGCCACGGTCACGTTTTCGCGCAATGATGCCCTTGCGCATGAAGATCGCCTGTTCCTTACCTGGGAACATCCCATGGTAAGGGAGGCCATGGAAGAACTGGTGAGTTCCGATCTGGGCAGTGCCGCCTTTCTCGTGCTTGAATCCGGTCCTCTCCCGTCTGGCACTTTGCTCCTGGAGCTGGTTTTTGTCCTGCATTGCACCGCTCCCAGAGAGCTGGAAGCGAATCGCTATCTGCCTCCCACTATGCTGCGCCTGGTGCTGGATCGTCAGGGCAGGGACTACGCAGCCTTGCTGCCGCCGGAGAAACTGCAGGGCCGATCCATGCACAGGGATCGCCAGACAGCGGCAAAAGTCATCAAGTCCCAGGCCAGTCTGTTGCGTACTCTCATGTCCATGGCAGAGCAGCAGGTGGCGGATCGCGCCACGGAAGTGGTGGAGAAGGCGCGCCAGCGAATGCGCCAGGAGCTGGAAGAAGAGCAGCAGCGCCTGCGCAGTTTCAGTGATGGTTCCGCCATGGAAGAGTTGCAATTGCTCGAAGATCATCAGACCTTGCTGGAAGAATATCTGCCGCGCACCCGTTTGCGCCTGGATGCCTTGCGCCTGTTCGTGCGCGTATAATTTGCAGCATGATCCGCATGAGCATAAAGAGGTTTGGCGGGAAAATCCTGTTGTCGGCGCTGCTGTTGTGGTCGTTGGTTCTGGCGGCGGCGGAGCGGCCCAAAGTCGGGCTGGTTCTCAGTGGCGGCGGCGCCCGGGGGGCGGCCCATATCGGTGTGCTCCGGGTTATCGAGGAACAGGGTATTCCCATAGACTACATTGCCGGCACCAGCATGGGAGCCATCATCGGTGGTCTCTATGCTTCCGGCATGTCGCTGGATGAGATCGAAAAGCAGTTGGCGGGCATCGACTGGGCAGACATGCTCACCGACAGCCCCAGACGCAAGAATCTCAGTTACCGCAGAAAGCGCGAGGATGAGGAATTTCTGGTGCGTTATTCCGCAGGCTTCAGTGACGGTGAAATCAAGCTTCCCCAGGGGCTGCTGCAAGGACAGAAACTGCTGTTGTTTCTGCGCAAGCTGACCCTGCCTGTGGCAAAGATCAGACGCTTCGATGATCTGCCCATCCCCTTTCGCGCCGTGGCCACGGATATCAGCACGGGGGAAGCGGTCGTTCTGGGGCAAGGTGATCTGGCCCTGGCGATGCGCGCCAGCGCATCCATCCCCAGTGTTTTTTCTCCCGTGGAGCTGGAAGGGCGTCTCCTGGTGGATGGTGGCGTGAGCGACAACCTGCCCGTGGATGTGGTGCGCGCCATGGGTGCGGACCGGCTCATCGTGGTGGATGTGAGTACTCCCCTGGCGGACAGGGAAAAACTGGGTGATGTGTTGTCCATCACCGATCAGCTCACCACCATCATGACCCGGAAAAACACCGAACAGAGTCTGCGCATGCTGGGAAAACAGGATGTGCTGATTGTCCCGGATCTGTCCGGCGTGGCTACCACGGATTTTCCCAAATCCATGCAGGCGCTGATTCCTGGAGAAAAGGCCGCCCGGCAACAGCAATCCGGCCTTGCGCAGTTGGCGGCGGAAACGGAAAAAACCGGGCTGGCGCAAAAGCCGGGTAAGGTAAAAGATGGAATGCCGGTGATCGAATTCATGGAGCTGGCGAACGATTCCGGATTGTCGGACAAGGCCATACAAAGGTATTTCAGTTCAGTACAGCTGGGTCAACCCCTGAATGTCCTTGCTTTGGAAGAAGGCATCAGCGAACTCTACGGACTGGATCTGTTCAAGCAGGTGAGTTACAAGCTGGTGGAGAAAGATGGCCGTACAGGCATACGGCTGGAGGTGCAGGAAAAGCCCTGGGGGCCGGCTTATCTGCAGGGGGGATTGCAGCTTCATGGGGACTGGAGCAATGGCAATGGCTTCAACCTGGGGATGAGTTATACGCGTACTGCAGTGAACAGCCGGGGCGGAGAGTTTCGCGGAATTCTGGAGCTGGGTGAACGACCGCGCCTGTTTGCCGAGTTCTACCAGCCTCTGGATACGGATCGTGATTTCTTCATTGCGCCCCGGCTGGAATATACGCGCAATACCATAGGGCATTACATCGAGGGAGAGAATCAGGGGGAATACGATTTGTCTGAGGTGCTGGCTTCGCTGAGCCTTGGCCTGAACCTGTCCAGTTGGGGAGAACTGCGCGTAGGCTGGCAGGGGGGACGGGGCAATGTGGATATCCGCAGTGGCTTCCCCGGTGTGGAAGAAGGAAGCTATGGTACAGGTATGTTGTTTGCGCGATTTGGTCTGGATACCCTGGACAGTCTCTTTTTCCCCAGACAGGGCTACTGGTTACAGACCGAGTTGCTCAGCTACAGCCGCAACTGGGGCGATGATCATGATTTCCAACAGTTGGAGCTGGATGCAGGCTGGGCGTTTTCCCGGGACAGAAACAGTTTCATGTTCAGAGGCCAGTTGGGGCTGACCAAGGACAGTGATGCTCCGTTGTACGGTATGTACCGTCTGGGTGGGTTTCTCAACCTGTCCGGTTATTACAAGGACGAATTGTCCGGGCAGCACATGGGGCATGGCATGCTCGGTTACATGCGCCGTCTCGACGATGTTGGCCTGATTCCGGTCTATCTGGGCGCTACCCTGGAAGTGGGAAACACCTGGCAGTTTGCCGAGGATATCGGCGAGGACTGGTTGCTTGGGGGCAGTCTGTTTCTGGGTCTGGATACACCCCTGGGGCCGCTCTACATGGGATATGCCCGGGGTGAAGAGGATCACAGCACTGTATTCCTGTATGTTGGTGCACCGCTGAAATAGTCTTGAGGGGATCTCGAAAAATTCCTTCCATGGAATTTTTCTCGTCGCAAAGAGAAAATGCGATTTCCTCTTTGCTCACATTTTCAATCACTTGTGGTGATTGAAAATGGTGGGACAT
>Ga0256841_1000094_pt1 | contig 95098 bp, 85 predicted proteins | sample 356308metaG_FD_185971 | JGI IMG/M metagenome (GOLD analysis project Ga0256841, IMG submission 185971) | Hydrothermal vent microbial communities from Mid Atlantic Ridge, Atlantic Ocean - 356-308 | ecosystem: Environmental > Aquatic > Marine > Hydrothermal vents | place: Atlantic Ocean: Mid...
CCATCCTGCGCGATGCCCTGCCGTACAGACGGCAGTTTCAGGCCGCTTGGGCTTCAGGCGATGGCGATGCGACTATATCTCCCCCTTGGTCATAAACGAAGAACAGCTCCGGGTTCAGGTAAATCCTGACTTGCGCGCCGATGGAGCGGGGGTGAATGCCGTTTTCCTGGACAACCAGGCGCACAGCGCCATAGTCTACGTGCAGAAACGTTTCCGATCCGTTGATCTCCGACAGCTCGACCCTGGCCTGAATTTCAATATCCTGCGCACCGGTTCTCGACAGGCCGAAATGATTCGACCGCACGGCAAACTGGTATTTTCCGGCGCTCAATGACCGCATGTGCCCCGGCAGCGGAATTTCAAGGCCGCCCGCCAAATAGACCCGGTTTTCGGCAATCGTCCCGCCGATGCAGTTGATGGGCGGATCGCTGAACACCTCGGCTACTTTGAGTCTGGCCGGGTTGCGGTATACTTCCGGCGTCGGCCCGGTCTGCAGGACGCGCCCCTCATCGATCACCACAATATTTCCGCCGATCATCAGGGCCTCGGCCGGTTCGGTGGTCGTATAGACCACGATGGCCCGGCGGCGTTTGAAAATCTGCTGAAGCTCGAATCTCAATTCCTCGCGCAATTTGAAATCCAGATTCACCAGGGGTTCATCCATCAACAGCAGGTCGGTTTCCTTGACCAGGGCACGGGCGATCGCCACACGCTGCTGCTGGCCGCCGGAAAGTTCCGCCGGCAGGCGGTCGAGCAGATCCTCGATGTGCAGCATGGCGGCTGTTTCGCGTACACGCTGCTCAATTTCTTTTTTTTGGACGCCGGCAATTTTCAAGGGCGATGCGATATTTTTGTAAACTGTCAGGGACGGGTAGTTGATGAACTGCTGGTAGACCATGGCCACGCTGCGTCTGCGCACCGACACCCCGGTGACATCCCGCCCGTCGATCAGAATCCTGCCGTGGCTGGGACGGTCCAGGCCGGCCATGATCCGCAGCAGCGAGGTTTTGCCCGCCAAGGTGCGGCCCAGCAACACATTGCAGCTTCCGGATTGCAGGTCAAGGTTGATGCCTTTCAGATGAAATTCTCCGTGAACGATTTTGTCGACTTCCTGCAAACACAGGCTCATCCGGCCTCCCCATGTGTCCTCGTTCCAGGCCGGTGCAATCCATTTTGGCCCGGTGTCTTTTGTTCTAGGGTTCAGCGTTCCCCGCATACCATTGGCAGGCAAATCTTTGCAAAGGATTTTTCAGAAATTTTCACGTCCGGCAGTGCCGGATTGTTTTTGCGCCGCTGTTTGTGTATAGTTGGCTGCCGGCCGGCCGCATCGCGCTGTCAGGAGATTCAGCGCCCTCTGCCGGACGACCAACGAAAAATGACCGTGGAGGCGGGAAATGCATAATTGGCAGGAACCGGCAGGCTTGGGCGCCTACCTTCCGGTTCTGATCACGATGGTGGCCGGCGCCGGCATCCTCTGGCTGGCCAACTGGTGGCTGCTGCGCCGCCGTCCCGACCTGGGGGCGGAAGCCAGACTGCCGCGCCAGCTGCTGATGCTGGGGCTGGCCGCAGCCGCACTGCTGGCCATCCTGCTGCTGAACCCCATGTCGGAAAACACCCGCGGACAGATTCTCAGCCTCGTGGGTATCGTGCTCACCGGTGTGATCGCCCTGTCTTCCACCAGCTTCATCGCCAACATCATGGCCGGCCTGATGCTGCGAGTGGTCAGAAGTTTCCGCCCCGGAGACTTTATCGGCATCGCCGAAAAATTCGGCCGCGTGACCGAGCGGGGCCTTTTCCATACCGAAATCCAGACCGAAGACCGCGACCTGACCACGTTCCCGAACTTCTACATAGCGACCCACCCGGTTACCGTGGTACGCAGCTCCGGCACCATCGTGTCCGCTTCGCTGTCTTTGGGATACGACATCCCGCGCATCCGTGTGGAAGAACTCCTGAAAACCGCTGCCGAAGAGGCCGGACTGCACGAACCTTTTGTGCACATCACGGCCCTGAACGACTTTTCGGTTGCCTACCGCATCGCCGGCTTCCTGCCGGATGTCAAGCACCTTCTGACAGTACGCTCGGACCTGCGCAAACGCATTATCGATGTGCTGCACGCCGACGGTGTCGAAATCGTCTCGCCGGCTTTCATGAACCAGCGCCGGCTGCCGGAAGAAAAGAAGATCATCCCCCGCCCACAGACCGGCAGACCCGCCGTCCCGGACGCCCTGGCAGGCCAGACCCCGGAAAACCTGATCTTCGACAAGGCGGACAAGGCCGAGGCGCTGGAAAAGCTGCGCGACCGTTTCGAAGCCCTGCAGCGGGAAATCGACGCGCTCAACAAGGCCCGCAAAGACGCACCGGAAGCGGCGCTGCCCGGCCTGAAAGCCCGCATCGAGTCCCGCGAAGCCCGCAAAAACCAACTGGCACAGCTGCTGGAAAAGGCCCGGGAAAAGGGAGATACCAAGTAAGGCGCCGGGGTCTTTCGGGGCGCGCGGCCGCCATCTGCACCGTCGCCTTAAAATGCGCCGACGGCCCATTGCCACAGCATGAAAGCCGCCATGCCGCCCACAATGGTCACCAGCATGTTGCGGCTCAAGCGGCCCAACAGAACGGTCAGCAAGGCACCGATCAGGTAGGGATTACGCCACGACAGATGCATTTGGCGGCCGTCGGGCATCAGCACGGCCGGCACGACAATCGCCGTCAGCACCGCCGGCGGCACATAGCCCAAAGCCTTTTGAAAAGCGGCCGGAAAGCGGATACGCGCGGGGAGCATCAACAGACTGTAGCGGATGAAAAAGGTCACCAGCATCATGCCGCCCACCAGGTATACGGTCTGCACGTCAACCCTCTCTTTCGGTGACCGGCGGCGAGAAACGGGCCGCCAGCATGTCCGCCGCCAGGCCGGCGGCGACTCCCGCCAGGGCGGCCAGCATCAGGCCGATCTTATGCGGCAGTCCATTGAACAGCAGGGCGCCGGCACCGGCCACAATCACGGCGCAATAATTGGGGCGGTCCTTCAGATAGGGCAACACCATGGCGATAAAGGCGGCCACCATGGCAAAATCCAGCCCCCAGCTGCCGACGCCCTGGAGCAGGCGACCCGCCACCAGCCCGATCAGGGTGCACAGGTTCCAGTTGACGTACATGAAAACCGCCGAGCCCAATTGATACCAGTGTTTGTCGGGGCTGTCGTCCGGCTGTCGGTAGCGTCCGACAGTTACGGCAAAGGTTTCGTCTGTCAGGCCGAAGGCCAGTATGATCTGCCACAGGCGCGGCAGGCGCCGCAGGTGGTTCCGCAGCGTCGCCGTGTAGAGCATGTGGCGGAAATTGACCACGAAGGTCGTCACCACGATCATGGGCCAAAGCGTGCCGGCGCCCACCAGCCCCATGGCGATAAACTGGGCCGAACCGGCGAAGACCAGCAGGCTCATGGCCATGGTCCCGGCCGCCGACAAGCCGCAGCTGCCGGACAGCGTGCCGAAGATGATGCCGAAGGGCACCGCTCCGATCACCAGAGGCAGCGTGTCCCGGGCTCCCTTGAAAAACTCCCGGCGTCGATTGGCCGTACGCATGGTGCTCCCTGACAAAGTTTCGGACCGGCGGAAAGCGCCGGCCGCTGTCCAGGCGGCATATCATATCTGCACACCATGGCAAAGATCGTTTTCCGCAGACCAGCTATCACGGAAACAGGCCTTTTACCGCGAAATACCAGGATTGTCCGGTCATCGCAGCACCCGGCAATCCGCTGCTGCGGTCAAGATCGGCAAAATCTTCTCATGAGAAAGCGTGCACCGGCGGCTGAAAAGCGGTTGATATCCTGGAACCAACGGGTATATATACCGGAATCGGTAAAATTTCACCGTAACGCGCCGCTGCAACCAACAGGACAAACATATTTTCCGGACCTTTGCGCTGTTTTTGAATTGAAAAACATGACGACCATTACTGCCGATGAAGGATTTTTAGGGAAAATCGACGTCCATGACCGCCTGCGTTTTGAAACCAAATTCGATTACCCTTTTGTGGAGGGGGAAAAAACCAGCCGCTATGCCGTCGAAGCCTATTTTTTCATTCCCGCCTCCCTGCAGTTGAACGCGCACTCCTATCCCATCGATGATTTCTACGCGGACATCAAGGGCTACGTGCGCTTCAAGACGCCGCAGATGACACTGGAGCAGCTGCTTTCCGAAAAGAACGCGAACTCGCCCTTAAAACGCATCCGTGATGATGTGCAGGCACTGCTCGTAGCCGGCCGGGACCGCCGCGACGCCATCATTTACGAAAGCAAGATGCTGGTGGCCATCATGCGGGCCGCACTGCGCGATGTCACCCTGTTGATCCGCAAACTCGGCAGCGCCCGTTATCAATCCGGGCCGCACGACGCGCAAAAGGTGCTCCACCGCGCGCTGGAGCACATCCAGCAGATAATGAATGCGTTCCGACAGCAACTGCAGCTTGCGCTTTCACCGGCTTCCACGGAGGATTTCCGCCTTTCACTCAACTTCGCCGATGAGTACCTGAGCCTGACCGTCGAGTCCTTTGCGGTGATGGCCTATGATGAGCTGGCGCGTATTCCGGACTGTGAGTCCAGCTGCGACGAGCTGCTGGCGCTGATCGTCCAGGAGCGCAAGCACCGCAAAAACCGCGGGTACCCGTCGCTGCCCGAACCGGAAAGCGATAACGAGCAGTTTATTTACCGGGTGAGCATGCTGAAAAAGTACGTCTCCAGCATCCTCTTTCTGGAAATCGCCAGAACCTCGGCGCGCAAAAAATACGAAACGACTTTTTTTGCCCTCGGCGCGGGTCTGGCCATGCTCTTTTCCACCCTGGTGGTGTTTTTCGCCCAAGCGCACCTGGTGCGTTTCAGCTGGGCGCTGGTAGTCGTGTTCGTCTGCAGCTACATGGTCAAAGACCGCCTGAAAGAATACCTGCGACTGACCTTCGACCGTTTCATTTCGGACCATTTCTGCGATTTTGAAACGCATATTTATGACCCCAACCGCAACGGTCACAAACTGGGCAGCAGCCGGCAGAAAGCGCTTTACCTGCCCAACAGCGAACTGCCGCGGGATGTTCTGAAGGTGCGCAACCGGGGGCGGACGGAGCTTCTGGTGGAACGGGAATTCGAAGAACAGGTGATCCGCTATCAGAAACAGATCGTCCTGTTGCCTCAGGAGCTGGAGGAAATCCACGGGCGTGTGCGTGCGGTGACCGACATCATCCGCTTCAATGTACGCCATTTTCTGGGAAACATGGACGAACCCGTAAAAGAGGTGCGCATACTGGATCCCGAAACGCACCGGCCCCAGGTCAGACCCGCCTCAAAAGTGTATCACCTGAACGTCATCCTGCGTTTCAAAAAAGAACGCGACAGCAGCTATACGCTCAAAAAACTGCGGGTGATCCTCGACCGTAACGGGATCAAGCGCGTCGAGCGTTTCGACGGCCGCAAAGCGCCATGAAGCCGGTTTGCACCTTGAGTGGCTGCCGACAGGTTTTCCCGGAAAATAAGGAATTGACAAAATCGGCCTGCAAAGGTATTTTTATGAATTTTAAGCAACATACCGGTTAAGGATTAGAAAAAGGATTTTTGATGATCGAACTGAATTTCGACAAGATGGGCGGCCTTGTTCCGGCCGTCATCCAGGACCACCGCAGCGGCGAGGTGTTGATGCTGGGTTTCATGAACCGCGAGGCTTGGCGGACGACGCTGGAAACGGGCCGTGCCACCTTTTTCAGCCGTACGCGCAACAAGCTGTGGGTCAAGGGCGAAACATCCGGGCACACCCAGGAGGTCAAGGAGATCTTCGTGGACTGTGATGACGACACGGTTTTGCTCAAAATCGAGCAGCGCGGAGGCGCTGCCTGTCACACCGGCCAGCGCAGCTGTTTTTACCGCCAGGTCGACGGCGGCCGCCTGAAAACCATCGCCGCGCCGGTCTTCGATCCCAGAAAGGTTTATCAGAAATGACAGATGCGCTGAAACTCGGCCTTCCCAAGGGCAGCCTGCAGAATGCCACCATCGCCCTGTTCAAACGCTCGGGGTGGGACATCAACGTCAACGGGCGGAGTTATTTTCCCGAGATTAACGACCCGTCCATCTCCTGTGCGCTGTGCCGGGCCCAGGAGATGTCGCGCTACGTGGAAAACGGCACCCTGGACGCCGGCTTGACCGGCAAAGACTGGATTGCCGAAAACCAGTCCGATGTTCACGTGGTGGCCGACCTGGTCTACTCCAAGGTCAGCGCGCGTCCGGCCCGCTGGGTACTGGCGGTGCCTTTCGATTCGCCCATCCGCGACCTGTCCGGAATGGCCGGCAAAAAGATCTCCACCGAACTGGTCTCCTTCACCCGGCGCTACTTCGCCGAGCGTGACATCGCCGTCGAGGTGGAGTTTTCCTGGGGCGCTACCGAGGCTAAAGTCGTATCGGGCCTGGCCGACGCCATTGTTGAAGTCACCGAAACCGGCAGCACCATCAAGGCGCATGGCCTGCGCATCATCCACGAACTCATGCAGACCAATACGCGCCTGATCGCCAACCACGATGCCTGGCGAAACCCGCCGAAGCGGGAAAAAATCGAACAGATCGCCCAGCTGTTGCAAGGTGCGCTGCTGGGAGAAAAACTGGTCGGTCTGAAAATGAACGTGCCCCAGTCGCATCTGGAGCGCGTTATCGCGCTGCTGCCCAGCCTCAACCGGCCGACGGTGGCCCCGCTTTACAATTCGGACTGGTTCGCCGTCGAAATCGTGGCCGAGATCCAGATCCTGCGGGACCTGATCCCCAGGCTGCTGAAAAACGGCGCCGAAGGCATCATCGAATACCCGTTGAACAAGGTGGTCTGAACCCATGCCAACGCAACGCTCCAAAGGCACCTGCGAGCCATTGGCGGCGGATTCCGGCAATAACCTGCACGCCGGCTGGAAGGCTTCCAAACGCACCCGCGAGATGACTTCCTTCATCGTCATGGACGTTCTCGAACGGGCCTGTGAACTGGAGCGCCGGGGCAAGGACGTCATTCACCTGGAGGTGGGCGAGCCGGACTTCGACACGCCGGCCTGCGTCAAGGCGGCGGCCTGCCGGGCGCTGGAAGATGGGTTTACCCACTACACCCACAGCCTGGGGCTGCTGGAACTGAGGGAGGCGGTGTGCGAACACTACCAGCGGGCCTACGGTGTCTCGGTGGATCCCGGCCAGGTGGTCATCGCTTCGGGCACCTCGCCGGCCATGTTTCTGCTGTTTGCGACCCTGTTGGACCCAGGTGACGAAGTCATCATCTCCGATCCGCATTACGCCTGCTATCCCAATTTCATCCGCTTCGTCCAGGGACGGCCGGTGGAGGTACCGGTTTTTGAAGAAGACGGCTTTCAATACCGGCCCGAGGCCATCCAGGCGCAACTTTCTTCACGCACCAAGGCGGTTTTCATCAATTCGCCGTCCAACCCCACCGGCAACCTGCTGTCGGCCGCCCGCATGCGGGCCATCGCGCAGCTGGCGCCTTTCGTGGTTTCCGACGAGATCTACCACGGACTGGTCTACGAGGGGCAGGCGCACTCCATCCTCGAGTTTACCGACCGCGCTTTCGTGCTCAACGGTTTTTCCAAGCTGTACGCCATGACCGGCCTGCGGCTGGGCTATCTCATCGCCCCCAAAGCCTTCATCCGCCCCATGCAGAAGCTCAACCAGAATTTCTTCATCTCGGCCAACGCCATGGTACAAAAAGCCGGCATCGCCGCCCTCCGGGAAGCCGGCGACGACGTCCGGCGCATGCGTGCGACCTACGACCGGCGCCGCCGGTTCATGATCGACGGCCTGCGCCGACTGGGCTTCGGCATCCGCGTGGAACCCACCGGGGCCTTCTACGTTTTCGCCAACGCCCGGCACCTGGGACAGGACTCCTACCAGCTGGCCTTCGACATCCTGGAAAGAGCCCGCGTGGGGGTGACGCCGGGCATCGATTTCGGCAAAAACGGCGAGGGCTATCTGCGATTTTCATACGCCAACTCCATCGAGAACATCCGCGCGGGATTGAAGCGCATCGAAAACTACCTGAAGACCCGATGATCATCAAGTCCGCCGAGTTTGTGACCAGCGCGCCCGGCATTGCCCAATGTCCACCGGATGATCTGCCGGAAATCGCCTTCGTGGGGCGTTCCAACGTGGGCAAGTCGTCGCTGATCAACCGCCTGCTCAACCGCCGCCGCCTGGCGCGCACCAGTTCCACCCCGGGCCGCACCCAGCTGCTCAACTTTTTCCTGATCAACGGGGCTTTCCGGTTCGCCGACCTGCCCGGATACGGCTATGCGCGCGTGCCGGCTTCCGTTCGACGGCAGTGGGGGCCCATGATCGAAGGCTACCTGAGCGGGCGCGCCAATCTGCGTGCCATCGTGCTGATCATGGACATCCGGCGCACCCCCGAAGCCCAGGAGCGTTATTTGATGGACTGGTTCCGGCAGCTGCAGCGCTCCTGCGTCGCGGTGCTCACCAAGACCGACAAACTCAAACGCAGCCGTCTGGCCGGCAGGCGGCAGGCGGCCGCCGCCGCGCTGGACTGCAGCCTGCAGGAAATGGTCCTGTTTTCGGCCAAGTCCGGCCAGGGAAAAGACGACATCTGGTGCCGCATCCAATCGCTGCTGGCGCCAGCCGCATAGGGAAAAATGCACATGTCCGAGCCCGCCGCCCCTTCTGCCGCCTTCCGCTCCGGTTTCATCGCCATCGCCGGCGCACCCAACGTGGGCAAATCCACGCTGCTCAACCGCATCCTGGGCGAAAAACTTTCGATCACCTCCAAGAAGCCGCAAACCACGCGCCACCGCATCCTCGGCATCCTGCACCGGCCGGCGGCCCAGCTGGTTTTCGTGGATACGCCCGGTGTGCACACCGCCGCCGGCCTGCTCAACCGCCGCATCGTCGATGCGGCCATGGCGGCCCTGGGCGATGCGGATGTGCTGCTGGCCATGATCGATGCCGCCAATCCCGATCCGGACGCGGAAAGGATCCTGCTGGCCGCACTGGCCCGAAGCGGCCGGCCGGTGGTGCTGGCTATCAATAAAATCGACCTGTTGGCCGATAAAACAGACCTGTTGACACTCATCGACAGATGGTCCGGCCGCCGCCTGTTCGAAGCCCTGGTACCCATCAGCGCGCGGCGCGGCACGCAGGTGCCGCGGCTGATTGAGGTCATGGAAGGCCTGCTGCCCGCCGGCCCGCCGCTGTTTCCGGCCGACAGCCTGACCGACCGCTCGCAGCGCTTTCTGGTGGCGGAGATAATCCGCGAAAAGGTCTTTCGCCTGACCGGCGCCGAGATCCCATACGCCAGCGCCGTAACCATCGACAAATTTTCACGCCGTGCGCAACGGCCCATCCATATCTTCGCTTCCATCCACGTCGAACGGGCCTCCCAGAAGGGCATCGTCATCGGCAAAAAAGGGGCCAAGCTGCGCCAGATCGGCGAAGCCGCGCGCAGGGACATCGAACGCCTGCTGCAATCACGGGTCTTCCTGAAGCTGCACGTCAAAGTCCAGAAAAACTGGAGCCGGGACAGCCGTGCGCTGCAACGCCTGGGCTACGAATGATTCTCTCCTTTCACCCCTGCATCGTGGCCGACGAAAACCGCATCTGCGCCGGCCGCAAACCGGACCACCAGGACCAGGCGGCCATGCGGCGCGCGGCGGCCGTAATCCTGCCCCAGGGATGCCCGCAGGATCTGTACCACATGGCGCGCGGCTGCTGCCGGCATGTATTTCCCAACTACGATGCGCGCTTTGCCTACCCGGGCAAAACCGGACAGGCGCGCCTGTTTGAGCGCTGCGGGGCACCATGTCCGCCGACCGCCGTGCTGACCGATGCGCGCGACCTGACCAGCGCCCGGCTGCCCTTCGATTTCCCCTATATGGTCAAACTCGACTGGGGCGGCGAGGGCCGCACCACCTTTCCCGTTTCGGGTCGCGCCGATCTTGACCGACGGCTTCTCGATGTTCTACAATCGGAGTGCGCCAAGGGGCGCGCTTTCGTGGTGCAGCGTTTCGTGCCCTGCGGCGGGCGCGTGCTGCGGGTGGCCGTTATCGGCGGACAGCGCTTTTCCTACTGGCGCACGCTGCCCGGAAACGGCGGCCAGCTGGTCGGTCTGCGCCAGGGTGCCGGGATCGACCGGCATGCGGATCCCCGGCTGCAGCGTGCGGCCGTGGATGCGGTGGATGCGCTCTGCCGGTGCGCGGCCATCGACCTGGCCGGATTCGACCTGATTTTCGACGACCGGCACCACCCCCTTTTCCTGGAGATCAATTACTTTTTCGGCCGCTACGGACTGGGCGGATCGGCCGCCTTTTACCGCATCCTGAAGCGCGAAGTGCTCAACTGGCTGCGCAACCGCGGCATAGAGGTGCCAGAGTGACCATGGAACCCTACGCACTGGACCTGGATGAAGCGATGATCCGGCGGGAACGGCGCAAGGCACGCGCGCTGCGGGCCACCCAGTGGTGGAAGCGGCGCATCGCCAAGGGCGTCTGCGGCTACTGCGGCCGGCCCACGCCTCCGAAAGACCTGACCATGGACCACATCGTACCCATTGCGCGCGGCGGCCGCACCACCCGCGGCAATGTGGTGCCGGCCTGCAAGTCCTGCAACACGCGCAAAAAACAGCTGCTGCCCATGGAATGGGAAGCCTACCTCGAGGACCGTTTCGAAGGCTGACTTTCCCCCGGCGCGAAGGCGCAGTCGGAAGCGCCCGCGGCCGGGACTTTTTCCTTGACACCCGGAATAGGCAACCCTATTGTGATGCGCATTTCCAGGCAAAGACCCGGCCGGGCGACGCCTTGGCAACACGCCGTGCGCAGCCTGCTACAATCCCGGAAACATGCAACACCTCCAAAAAAGAAAGGAATCGCGCCATGAACCGTCGAACTTTACTGGCCATCACCGCCATCCTTTCGATTCTGCTGGCTTTCCCCCCGGCCGGACGCGCCCAGGCGAAGAGAATCAAAGTCGCCTTTGCACTCCTGTGGACCATCGACGACCAGGGCTGGACCACAGCGGCCTACAACGGCATTGAATACCTGAAAAAACAGCTCGGCGACCAGATAACCGTCAGTTACACCGAAAAAGTCCGCGCCGCCGATGCCGAACGGGTGATCCGGGGATACGCACGCAAGGGCTACGACATCATCTTCGGCACGACCTTCGAACACATGGATCCCATGCTGATGGTGGCGCGCGATTTTCCCAAAACGGTCTTCGAACACTGTTCAGGATACAAGACCGCGCCCAACATGGGCAACTACTTTGCCCGCATGTACCAGGGCGAATTTCTCTCGGGTTATCTGGCCGGCCTGATGGGGTTCAAGAACGTCGGTACCGTGGCGACCAACCCCATCCCCGAACCGATCCGCGGCATCAATGCCTTTACCATCGGCCTGCTGAAAGGGCTCAGAGAATCCGGCCGCTCCTATGATGCCGGACACGTGAACACCGTGGTCTGGCTCAAAGCCTGGCGCGACCCCATCAACGAAACCACGCTGGCGGAAACCCTGATCAGCCGCAAACACGATCTGATCCGCCAGATGGCCGATACGCCCGACAGCAGCCTGGCAGCCTGCGCCAAGGGCGTACCGGCCATCGGCTACGGGGCGGATGCCGCCAAATACGGTGCCAAGTGCGTGCTGGTCTCGCCCGTCTGGAACTGGGGGCCGTATTTCGTTAAAGTCGTGCGCCAGGTTCAGCAGCACACCTGGAAACCCGAGGCCTACTGGGGCGGATTCGATCACCATGACATCCTGCTGACGGCTTTCAACCCCTCCGTACCGCCGGCGGTGCGCCAGAAAGTCCTGGCACAAAAGGCGCTGCTGGAAAAGGGCATCGACACGATCTTTGCCGGACCGTTGTACGATCAGCATGGCAAACTCAGAGTTCCGGCCGGCAGCAAGGCCAGTGACAAGGAGTTGCTGACCATGCGTTGGCTGGTCAAAGGCGTGCGCGGCAGCATCCCGGACTAGCCGGATTTCAAGGATTTGGACAACATGGCCGATACGCTGGGATCACTGGAATCGGGAAAGAAATATACACTGCGGGTTCCCGGCCTGGCGTATACCCTCGAGCTGCCCTGGGTTACCCTGGCGGTAAACGGCCGCCGACTGGACATCGTTTCCCTGAATCTGGTGGGCCAGATCCGTTTCAACCATGACCTGGGACGGCTGCTGGCGCAACGCATCCGCACCGAAATTCCCGACCTTGCGGGCATCGTTCTGCTGACCGTGGTGGAAAAGGCCCTGCAGCTGACCCAGGCGGCAGCCCACGATCTCGGCGTGGATACAGTGGCCGTGGCCTACAACCGGATCAAGCCGCACATGGAGCCGGACCGCCGGCCGGTGATCCAGGCCGGTACGGACTCCGTCACCAGCGGGGGAAAATTTCTGGCCTTCTATGAACGCGACCTCAACCTGCTGGCCCACGCCCGCAGGGGAATCATCATCATTGACGATGTGGTCAGCACCGGCGGCACCATTTACGGTCTGGCCACACTGATTGAGGAGGCGGCCCGCTGGCGGAAAATGCCCCGCATACCGCAGATTCTGGGCGTATTCTGCGTCGCCCGTGAAGGCCGTGAACACCCCCTGCTGCCGGTTCCTCTGTACAGTCTGACACAATTGCCGGCACCCCAGCCGCGCGACACCTGACCGGACACGGGTCCCATGAGCCTGCCATCTTCCGCGCCTGCCGCACCCATCCTGGAGCTTGACGGCATCAGCAAACGTTTCGGACCCGTCGTGGCCAACCGCCGCATCCAGCTTAAGGTATATCCCGGAGAAATACACGCCGTTTTAGGGGAAAACGGCGCCGGCAAAAGCACCCTGATGTCCATTCTGGCCGGCCGCTACCGTCCCGATACCGGCCGCATTCTCCTGGACGGACAGCCGGTTTCCTTCGCTTCCCCCGCCCAGGCACTGGCCAGGGGCATCGGCATGGTCTACCAGCGTTTCATGCTGGTGGACGCCTTGAGCGTCGTTGAAAACCTCCTTTTGGGGCATGCACGGGGCCGCTTTCGGTTGGATATCGACGCCGCCTGCCGCAAAATCGCATCCTTCTCCCAAGCTTACGGGCTGGCGGTCGACCCCCGCAAGACCGTTCGCCAGCTCTCCATGGGGGAACGGCAGCGCGTGGAGATCCTGAAACTGCTCTTGCGACAGGCGCGCATCCTGATATTCGACGAACCGACGGCCGTTCTGGCACCGCCGGAAGTCGAGTCCTTCTTCCGCGTCCTGCGTCGGCTTTCACGCAAAGGCCACACCATTTTGTTTATCACCCACAAACTGGAAGAGGTGCTGCAGATGGCCCAGCGCATTTCCATCATGCGCCAGGGTGCGCTGGTGGCCACGCTGACACCACGGCAGGTCAGCTCGCGGCGTGAGCTGGCGCGCCTGATGGTGGGACGCGAAATCGTGCTGAATGTGCACAAGCAACCCTCAAATGCCGGAGAAGTCATTCTGGCCGCCGAAGGACTTCGCGCCAGGGACGACACCGGACAGGTGCTTTTTGAAGACATCCGGCTGCACCTGAAAAAGGGCGAAATCCTGGCCTTAACCGGTGTGGCCGGAAACGGGCAGTCCCCTCTGGCCGCCGCCCTGGCCGGCATGCCGCCCGCTTTCGAGGGCCGTATCACGTATCGCGGCAGGCCGTTTGAAAATTCCCGCTGGCAGCGCCGACCCAAACCGAACATGGTTTACATTCCGGAGGACCGCCATACCACCGCCAGCGTCGGGCCGCTCAGCCTGACGGACAACTTCCTGCTCACGCGCCTGAAAAACTTTCGCCGCCAAGCGCACCTGGCACGCGGCCGCGCACGGCTGGCCACGGGCGACATCCTGACGCGCTACGGCATCAACGCGCCGGCCGGTCCACAGAGTCTGGCGCGGCAGCTCTCGGGCGGCAACCTGCAGAAGTTTATCCTGGCACGCGAACTGGACCGCCGGCCGGACGTCATCATTGCCGAGTCCCCCACCAGCGGCCTGGACGTCCGCGCCACCGAGGAAATCTGGCGTCTCCTGCTGCAGCAACGGGAGCAGGCCGGCGTGCTGCTGGTTTCCGGAGACTTGCGGGAAGTGCTCGCACTGGCCGACCGCGTGGCCGTCATGTTTCGCGGCCGGATTCTGGCAACCCTCTCCACGGCCCGGGCAGAACAGGTCGCGCGCATCGGCCTGCTGATGGCCGGCGTCCCGGAAAAAGCCAACCGTCATGCGATTGAAGCTTGAAAAAAAAGCGCATTCAGGCCTGCGCATCGTTCCGCTGACACTGATGATCGCGGCACCCGTGCTGCTTGCCGGCGCCGTGCTCTTCGAGGCCGTGGGCGCCGACCCGCTGGCGGCCTATGCGGTCATGCTGCAGGGGGCTTTGGGCAACTGGTTCAACTGCTCCGAAGTGCTGGTCAAGGCCATTCCCCTGATGCTGACCGGGCTCGCAGTGGCTGTGGCCGCACGCATGCAGCTGTGGAACATCGGCTGTGAAGGCCAGCTGGTTTGCGGCGGCATATTTGCCGCCGGCTTCGCGCTGTACGCCGCCGATGCGCTGCCTGCACCGGCCGTCATCCCGATTCTGATACTGGCCGGCTTTGCCGGCGGCGCCCTCTGGGCGCTGATTCCGGCCCTGTTGAAAGCGCGCTGGAACGTCAATGAGATCATCTCCACTCTGATGTTCAACTACGTGGCCGTCATCCTCATGCAGCACCTCTACTTCGGGCCCTGGCGGGACCCCATGGGACGCGGCTTTCCGGGAACCGCCATGTTCGTCCGCTCTGCCTGGCTGCCCCGGTTTTTTCATACGCGCATCCACCTGGGACTTTTCATCGCGCTGGGAGCGGCCCTGCTGCTCTACTACAGCCTGGGGCACACCACCTGGGGCTATCGCGTTACGGTCATCGGGTTGAGCCCGCAGGCGGCGCGCTACGCGAACTTCGATGCCGGCCGTCAGCAGATCGCCGTTTTGCTGATCAGCGGCGGCCTGGCCGGCCTGGCGGGCATGGGTGAGGTCTGCGGTATCCACCTACGGCTGCAGCAGGGCCTGGCGGTGGGTTACGGTTACGACGGCATTATCGTGGCTTTCCTGGCATATCTGAACCCGTTGGCCGTTCCGTTGGTTGCCCTTTTGCTGGCCGGGCTGATCGTGGGCGGAGAGCAGCTGCAGGCCGTCGCCCACCTGCCGGCCTCCATCAGCATGGTGCTGGAAGGATGTCTGCTGCTGGCCATCCTGGCCGCAACGGTTTTCTCCACGCACCGGTTGCGGATCGTGCGTGACGACGAGGAAGGCCCATAAATGGACGATCTTATCTTTATCGTCGCCATTACCCTGAAATCCAGTCCGGCGGTGCTTTTGGCCAGCTTGGGCGAACTCATCAGTGAGCGCGGCGGCATCCTCAATCTCGGGGTCGAAGGCATGATGCTGGTCGGTGCCCTGGCGGGATTCGTAACCGCCAGGCAAAGCGCATCCCTTGCGCTGGGCTTGTGCGGCGCCATGGCCGCCGCGGGCCTGCTGGCGCTGCTGCATGCCTTTTTGTGCGTTCATCTGCGCGCCGACCAGGTCATCAGCGGCCTGGCGGTCACCATCCTGGGCACGGGGCTTTCCAGTTTCCTGGGGCGACCCTTCATCGGGCAGACCGGTTTGCATTTCAGCTCTATCGGCGGAACCTGGATAGATGGGCTGCCGCTGATCGGACCGCTGCTGGCCCAACAGAATCTATTTGGGTTGCTCTGCCTGGCGGCGGTACCCGCGCTGATGTACCTGTTGGGCCGCACCTGGCTCGGCCTTTACATCCGTGCGGCCGGACAGGATCCGGCCGCTGCGGATGCCGCCGGTGTGCCGGTGGCGGCCATTCGATACGGCTGCACGCTTTTCGGGGGATGCATGGCGGGCCTGGCCGGCGCCTATCTGTCGCTGGCGTACACGCCGGGCTGGAAAGAGGGCATGACCGGCGGTCAGGGCTGGATCGCCATCGCCATGGTGATTTTCGCCACCTGGCACCCACTGCGCGCATTGCTGGGAGCCTTGCTGTTCGGACTCCTGAACGCCCTGCAGTTCTACTTTCAGGCCACCGGTATCGAACTCATTCCGGCGTACATCCTGCACATGCTGCCCTATCTGCTGACCGTCGGCGTCCTGGTGCTGGTGACCGTACTGGAAAAACCGGTGCTGGGCAGCGTGCCGGGGGCCCTGGGCAAGCCTTTTTCACGGGAGGAATGAATTCCGCCGGCGCCCTTTGTGCTTGCCAACCGTGTTCAAATGGGATATGTAGCATACATTTACAAATAAAATCAGGAGGATAAAATGAAAAAACTCGCGGTGTGTCTCGTGTCGCTGATGATCTTGAGCGCCGGCCTGGCCATGGCCGCCTCGCAGGATTTCCAGGTCGGCTTCGTGTATGTATCGCCCGTGGGCAACGCCGGCTGGTCCTGGGCCCACGACCAGGGCCGCCTGGCCGTCGCCAAAATGCCCGGCGTCAAGACCGCCTACGTGGAAGCCGTCGCCGAAGGCCAGGATGCCGAACGCGTGATTCTGAACATGGCCCGCAAGGGCTACAACCTGATTTTCACAACCAGCTACGGCTACATGGATCCTACGCTGAAGGTCGCCCGCAAATTCCCCCACACGGTCTTCATGCACTGCTCAGGGTTTAAAACCGCTAAAAACATGGGCAACTATTTCGGCCGCATGTACCAGGCCCGCTATCTCACCGGCATGGTGGCCGGCGCCATGACCAAAAGCAGGATCATCGGCTATGTGGCCGCCTTTCCCATTCCCGAGGTGATCCGGGGCATCAATGCCTTTACCCTGGGGGTACAGCGCATGAACCCCGCCGCCCAGGTGCGCGTGGTGTGGACCAAGACGTGGTACGACCCGGCCACCGAAAAAGAAGCCGCCAAGAGCCTGCTGGACGTGGGCGCCGATGTGCTGACCCAGCACCAGGACTCCCCGGCCGTACAGGAAGCCGCCCAGGAAAAGGGCGTTTATTCCATCGGCTACAACTCGGACATGTCCAAATTCGCGCCCCAGGCCCACCTGGTGGCGGCCGTGTGGCACTGGGGGCCGTTTTACCGGGAAATGGTCACCCAGGTACGCCGGGGAACCTGGAAGCCCAAAGCCTACTGGTACGGTCTGAAAAAGGGCATCGTGGACATCTCCCCCATGGCCAAAACGGTGCCGGCGGCCGTGCAGCAGAAGGTCATGGCCGTCCGGCAGGCCATTTCCGACGGCAAACTGAAAATCTTCGCCGGTCCTCTGTCGGATCAGGCCGGCAAAGTGCGGCTGACCGCCGGACAGGCACTCACGGACAAACAGCTGCTGGGCATGACCTGGTTCGTCAAAGGCGTGGTCGGTTCGACGCAGTAGGTCTGTTTTGAAACATCTGAACGTGCCGCACCCTCCTTGCACTTCATTGACAGCCGGCGGCTTTCATGGGCATGCGTTTTAAAATAAGCCGGCGCCAGAACCCGCGCCGGCTGCATTCCGGGCTGGTTCTGCTGGCGGCTGTGGGTCTGTCCCTTGTCATCTGTGCGCTTTTACTCGAGCAGCAGGGAAAACCCTCCCTGCGGGGCCTCATGCTCCTGTTCCAAGGCGCCTTCGGCTCCGGCTGGGCACTGCAGGATTCGCTGATCAAGGCCGTACCCATCTTTCTGTGTTCCCTGGGGGTTGCCATCGCCTTCCGGTTGCAGATCTGGAACATCGGTGCCGAGGGGCAGTATGCCCTGGGCGCGCTGGGGGCCTCCTGGGTGGCACTGCACTTTCCGGACCTGCCCTGGTTTGTGCTGCAGCCTGCCATGCTGGTCGCGGCCACGGTCTGCGGCGGCCTGTGGGGGCTGCTGCCGGCGGTGCTGAAGCTGCGCATGCGCGCCAACGAAATCATCATCACCCTGATGCTGAATTATATCGCCATCTTTTTGCTCGACTACCTGGTGTACGGACCCTGGAAGGATCCTTCCAGCTTCGGTTTTCCCATGACGCGCATGTTTTCACAAAATGCCGTGGTGGCCAAAATCGGCGCCGGCGATCTGCACTGGGGAATTCTCCTGTGCCTGGTCATCGGCATGCTGGTATGGATCTTTCTGGGTTTCACCCGCCTGGGATATGAAATCCGGGCCTGCGGTGAAAATGTGCAGGCCGCCCGTTATGCCCGCATGCCGTACGCCGCGCTGGTCCTGCTGGTCATGGCCGCCAGCGGTGCGCTGGCCGGCTGGGCCGGGTTCCTGGAAGCCTCCGCCAGCCTCAACCGACTGGAGCCCAGCATCATGGCCGGCTACGGCTACACCGCCATCGTGGTCGCTTGGCTGGCCAGACTCAACCCGCTTTTCATCGGGCTGGCCGCTTTTCTGTTGGCCGGCCTGCGGGTCGGTGTGGAGCAGCTGCAGCTGGAACTCCAGATACCGGCGTCCTTTGGGCAGATCATGGAAGGCCTGATTCTGATGACCGTTCTGGGCGGCAGTTTTTTCGTCACCTACCAGATCAGGCTGCTGAAAAAAGAATGACTGAGAACTTTGCGATATCCCTGCTGGCCGCCGCCGTACAGTCCGGTACGCCGATCCTGTATGCCACGCTGGGTGAAATTCTGTGCGAAAAATCCGGCGTCCTGAACCTGGGTGTCGAAGGCATCATGATGATCGGCGCCCTGGCCGGTTTCATGGCGGCGGCATCCACCGGCAGCCCGCTGCTCGGATTTCTCGCCGGCGGGGCCTGCGGCGCACTGCTGGCCGCTGTCCACGGATGGGTATGTCTGAGCTTTCGCGGCAACCAGGTGGTTTCCGGACTGGCGCTGACCATTTTAGGAAGCGGTCTGGCCGATTACCTGGGCACCCCTTTCGTGGGGCGGCAGGCACCGGGATTCGACCCCTTTGCCCTGCCGCTTTTGTCGCGTGTGCCGCTGCTGGGAGATATTTTTTTCAACCAGGACCTGCTGGTGTACATTTCATATCTGATCGTGCCGCTGATGTGGATCTTTCTGCGCAACACCCGCTGGGGATTGTCCCTGCGCTGTGCCGGCGAGAACCCGGATGCTGCGGTGGCCAACGGCATTAGCGTAACGGCCTACCGCTGGATGGGGACCCTGGGCGGCGGGTTTCTGGGGGGCCTGGGAGGTGCCTACCTCTCTTTGGCCTACACCCATCTCTGGTCCAACGGCCTTTCGGCCGGACGCGGATGGATCGCCGTGGCGCTGGTAATTTTCGCCTTCTGGCGTCCGGAGCGTGCACTGATGGGCGCTTACCTGTTCGGCGGTGTTATGGCTTTTCAACTGCGCCTGCAGGCTGCCGGGACATCGATACCCTCCTCGATCCTGCTGATGCTGCCCTATGCCCTGACCATTTTCGTCATTGTGCTGGCCTCGTGGCGGCGCCCCCAGAGCGCCATGCCGACCAGCCTGGGTGTAAACGTTGAACCGACTGAATAAAATGGAGATATCCCATGGCTGATAACCGCTATCAAAAAACTTATCCCATCTCCTGGGAACAGCTGCACCGTGACTCCAAGGCCCTGGCATGGCGCCTGCTGGACCTTGATTTTTTCAAGGGCATTATCGCCATCACCCGCGGCGGACTGGTGCCGGCGGCCATTGTGGCCCGCGAACTGGACATTCACCTGGTGGACACCGTGTGCGTATCCAGCTATAAATGGCAGGAGCAGGAGGGCGAACCCGAAATCCTGAAGGCTTTTGGCGGTGACGGGCAGGGCTGGCTGATCGTGGACGATCTGGTGGATACCGGCAAGACGGCCGCCATTGTACGCAAGCTGATTCCCGGAGCCCACTTTGCAACCGTCTATGCCAAACCGGCCGGCCGGCCCCTGGTGGATACGTACATCACCGAGGTCAGCCAGCAGACCTGGATTTTATTTCCCTGGGATACCGAATCGCGTTTTGTCCAGCCGCTGGCCGGTACACGGCAGGAGCCCTGACAGTGTCGCCCGACAGCGAAATCATCCGGCTGCAGGGTATCAGCAAGTCGTTTGGCCCCATCCATGCCAACCGCCACATCGACCTCAGGATCCATGCCGGCCGGATCAAGGCCATCCTCGGCGAAAACGGCGCCGGCAAAAGCACCCTGATGGCGATTCTCTCCGGCCTGCTGCAGCCGGACAGGGGCCGCATTTATGTGGCCGGCCGGCCCGTGCGCTTCTCCTCTACGCGCCAAGCCCTGAATATGGGTGTCGGTATGGTCTACCAGCATTTCAAACTGGTCGATGCCATGAGCGTAGCCGAGAATCTCTTTTTAAGCGCCCGTCAGGGCGTCTGGCTGAGCCCCGGGAAAATGGTCGCTGCCACACACCGTCTGGCTGCGCGCTACAAACTCGAAGTGGACCCCACCGCCAGGGTTGCGGACCTTTCCATGGGAGAGAGGCAGCGCATCGAAATTCTGAAGCTTCTGAAACTGCAAAGCCGCGTTTTGATTTTCGATGAGCCCACCGCCGTACTGACGCCCCTGGAAAGTCAGCAGCTTTTCAAGGCCTTAAAGGAAATGCGGCGCCAGGGCAAGGCCATTGTGTTCATCAGCCACAAACTCGATGAAGTCATGGAAATCGCCGATGAAATCGCCATCTTGCGCCGCGGACGCATTGTCGGCCGGCTGGATGCCGCCGCAGTAGCGTCCAAAGCGGAGCTGGCCCGGCTCATGGTGGGCCGCGAGATCCTGCTGAACGTCGAGAAAACGCCTTGTGAATCCAAACAGATCGTCCTGAAAGTCGAGCGTCTCAGTGGAGGGGGGCTCGGCGATGTTTCACTGCAGATACGACAAGGAGAGATTCTGGCCCTGGTAGGCGTGGCCGGGAACGGCCAGAAAGTGCTGGCAGAGACCCTCTGCGGCCTGCGGCCCCCTGCCGCCGGGCATGTGCGGATTCTGGGCGCCAGTTGGAAGCGTTTTTATGCCAACCCGGCCAGCAGCGATACCCTGAGCTACATTCCTGAAGACCGGCAGCGCCTGGCAACCTGCCTGGGCTTGAATATGGTCGACAACTTCCTGCTGACCACCCGTCTGCGATTCTGCCGCGGCATCTGGCTGAAGCGTGAACAGGCGCAAACCAGCACCCGGCACCTGGTCAAAACATTCGGCATTCAACCGGACAATATCGCGCTGCCGGTCGTGCAGCTTTCGGGCGGCAATCTTCAGAAGTTGGTTCTGGCGCGCGAATTCTACCGTCGACCCAGGCTGATCATCGCCGAACAGCCCACCCAGGGGTTGGACATCAGTGCCACCGAAGAAATCTGGGACCTGCTTTTAAAAGCACGCGAACGCGCCGGCATTCTTCTGATTACCAGTGATTTGGGTGAAGCCCTGTCGCTGGCCGACCACCTGGCGGTCATGTTTTCCGGCCGTATCGTCGGCGCCTTTGCTGCCGATGACGCGCAAAATATCGCTTCCATCGGCGCCCTGATGGCCGGAATCCAGCCTGCCGCCGGGGAAAACTCCGTCCGCCGGGAATCCTAAGCCGCAGTTTTCCGGAACGCTTTGCGCTGTGGCCCGGCCACTGCCGGCAGCCGCCCTCCGGCGTTGCAACCGGCCCATTATTTTGTTGACTTCTGCAATTTGCGTGCTATTGAAGCAGGTTCATAATCTTAACGCACCGGATCCCTCAGCCCGTTGCCGGGGGCCGGCATGCATCCCTTCCCATGAGGAGGAATCGTTTTGTACGGTTTGGAAGCGATCACCCATTACAATGGATGGGCCCAGGCCATCATCGGCGCCACAATCGTTTTGGCCGGCCTGAGCGCCCTGTCATTCGCCATCTCCCAGATCCGTGTACTGGCCGAATACCTCGAACGGCGGAAAAGCGCATCTGAAAACGGCGGGCCTCCCGGACTGGTGCGCCTGTCGCCGGAAGAACCGGCCCCCGGAGACCTCGCACAAACCATTCGAAAATACCAGCAGCTCGTCCAGCGCCTGGCAAGCCCGTTCAGCCTGCAGGACCTCTACGCCGCCTGTCGGAAACACGGCTTTCGGCATCCCCATCAGAGCATCAAAATGCTGCGCGAAGCCGGCGTCCTGCAAGCCACGGGAGATGGCACTTTCACCTGGAGGCCGGATGTTGTCTCTAACCCCATCTCACACTAAGGATCCTCGCACCGATGCATCTCTTTATTCAGTTTCTGACCAATACCGGATACTACCTGGGCGATTACCGCAACTGGCTCATGATCGTGGTGGGATGTTTTTTCATCTACCTGGCCATCGCCAAGAATTACGAACCCCTGCTGCTGCTGCCCATCGGCTTCGGCGTGCTCGTCGGCAACGTGCCATTTTTTAAAGGGTTCGGTCTCGGCATCTACGAGAACAACAGCGTTCTGCACTACCTGTACTTCGGCGTCACGTCCGGCGTATATCCCTCCATCATCTTTCTCGGGCTGGGCGCCATGACCGACTTCTCATCCCTGCTGGCGCGCCCCAGACTGATGCTGCTGGGGGCGGCTGCCCAGGTGGGCATCTTTTTCACGCTTCTGAGCGCCCTTGCATTGGGGTTTTTGCCCAAAGAGGCCGCCTCGGTGGCCATCATCGGCGGTGCGGACGGTCCGACTTCCATCTTTCTGACCGCCAAGCTGGCCCATCACCTGATCGGCCCTGTGGCCATTGCCGCCTATTCCTACATGGCCCTGATTCCCATCATTCAGCCGCCTATCATGCGGCTTCTCACATCCCGCCAAGAGCGCCTGATCCGCATGCCGGAGCCGCGCGAGGTTTCGCGCACGGAGCTACTCATCTTTCCCATCGCCGGCGTTGTGCTGTGCTGCTTCCTGGCGCCGGCCTCCATTCCGCTGCTGGGTACCTTTTTCTTCGGCAACATCATGAAAGTCAGCGGGGTAGTAGACCGCCTGGCTCAGACGGCGCGCACCGCCATCATCGATACGGCCACCATCCTGGTGGGGTTCTGCGTGGGGGCCAGCACCCAGGGCGACGTTTTCTTAACGCCCAAATCCGTCAAAATCTTCATCCTGGGCGCCGTGGCTTTCAGCATCGCCACGGCATCCGGTATCCTGTTTGGCAAAATCATGAACCTCTTTTTAAAGGAGAAAATCAATCCCCTGCTGGGCGCTGCCGGCGTCTCGGCGGTACCGGGGTCCGCCCGCGAAGTTCACATGATGGGCCTCCATGAAGACCCGGAAAACTTCCTGCTGATGCACGCTATGGCCTGCAATTCATCCGGTGTCATCGGTTCGGCCATCGCCGCCGGCGTGCTCTGGAGTTTTAATGTCATTTAAACCGGACCCGCGCACGATCCAAAATCCTGCCTCGGTGCCGGAGGGAAACCTGCGCTTCCCTCCGGCCGTTGCCACCTTTTTGCCCCCCTGCTTTTTCCTTGACCGTTTTGCCGTGTTATGCAACGATAATACCGTTTTGCAGCGCATCACTGCGCTTTTTCGCCTGAAAGACGGGCCTTGCACCCCATAATACATTAATATACAATAAATTCAAATTGTTGCGTTGTGCCAGATGGCTTTGAGGCTTGCCCGGTGTGTGCACGCACCGCGTCGGAATGAGGATTTTTTTACGATCTTACTGCCGCCTGTGAACCTCTCCGGGCCGCAACGGACTTGTTGTCCGCCAACCGCATTTTTCACTGCAAGGAGACAGTCATGATCGCGAAAATCATCATCAAGAGAAAGTTTTTGAAGGGAAACGAAAAGCAAATCATCGCCCTGCTCAACAAAATTCGCACCGGCGCCATGAGCCAGCCGGGTTACATCTCCGGCGAAACACTGGTACAGTACCATAAACCGCAACACCTGACGGTCATCGGCACATGGCAGACCATGGAAGACTGGCAGGCCTGGAAAAAAAGCCGGGAGCGCGAAAAGCTGGAAAATATGTTGCAGGTCTTTCAGGACGGCCCGACGCTGTATGAAGAGTACTATCTGGGGACGTCTTCCCAGTAAAGCTCGCTGGCGCGACCTTCAGTTGCACCCTCCACCACGATCCTGAACCAGCCTGGCGCCGCCGGTGTAGGACGTGGGACGGGATACGGTCGGGGTTTTTTCAATCGTTTCCGCCAGAGTCAGGCTGTCGACAAACTTCGAAAAATCCAAAAAAACGGGAGAAATTGTGTAATGCAACAGTGGCAATGTACGGTTTGCGGCTACATCCACACCGGCGATCAGCCTCCGGAAGCCTGCCCGGTCTGCGGTGCCGACCGCAGCCTGTTTATCGCGCTTAATTCACAGGGCCCCAAGGTCTCTGCCCCGGACAAGGCGTCTACCGCCCCGGACGGGCCCCAAGACCGATCCGACGGCCGGCAGTGGCAATGCGGCGTCTGCGGTTATGTCCACCAAGGCGCCCATGCGCCGGCGGCCTGCCCGGTCTGTGGCGCCGACCAGGACCAGTATGCCGCGGTACGCCACTTTGAACCGGCGTCGGCGCAAGAAATCGAAGAAAGACCTGGTCCCGGAGCCGCACCGCCGAACCACCGGCCTCCGCCCGCCGAATCAACATCAGCGGCTGTAAATCCCGGCCGCCTGGAGTGGATCCTGGGCAAAATGGTCGACCTGCACGCCCACCCCATCGCGGTACACATCCCCAACGGGGTCTTGCCCATCGCCGTGATTTTTCTCCTGCTGGGCAGCCTTTTCCACTCCCGTTCCCTTCTCACGGCGTCCTTTTACAACCTGGCTTTCGTGGCCCTGGCCATGCCGGCCGTACTGTTCAGCGGATACAATGACTGGCAGCGGCGTTTCGGCGGCCGGCTGACCCATGTTTTTCTGACCAAGATGATCTGCGGTGCAGTGATTTTGACTGGAACTTGGGGCGGGGTGATCTGGCGGCTGTTCGATTCCGCGCTGGTTTTGCCCGGTGCGCCGGGCCGCGGGGGTTATATCGTGCTGCATCTGGTCGTGCTGGCAGCCGCTATCGTGGCCGGCTATTACGGCGGCAAGCTGGTCATTTTCCCCAAAAAGCCACGCTGAACCAGCGCGGCGCGGCGCTTGAACTTCCGGGGACAAGAATATCGCCTCGCGGCGGCTTGCTTGCAACACCGAGCGTTTTGCAGGGCCGGCGAAGCATCTTAGGTTTCCCGCCGAGCATCCCTTTTCTCACTCAAAGCCTTCGCGCTGCAACAGTTCGCGGTACCAGCATGAAAAGTCGTACATCCCGCGAAAACGCTCATCCTCGTTGATCAGGCCCAAAGCCATTTCGAGCGCACCTTGCTGATAGGCATCGGAATATTTTTCGCCAACATGGGCCTGCAGGAATTCCCGGACCAAGGTCTGCGTTGTACGCCGGCTCTTGTCCTTACGGATGTCGATAGGATCCTTGGGCTCCTGAAAGGGGTCCCAGTTCTGGTAGCCTTTTTTCAGAATGTGCCGCCTGCGCCGTGGAGACATGCTTTCCAAAACCGCCCGTTTGCGCGCTTCGGCTTCTTTCGCACTGAATTCATCCACCGTTTTCTTCCCCCTTGCGGTTCTTATCGATCCCCAGGTACTGCGCATCATAGTCGGTCAACAATGCCATGGACAGCGGTACCAGTATCTCAGCCAGTTTCGGGTACCTGGATTGGATGCCGGCAACCAGCTGCTGCGAAATATCGTACAACTTTTGCTGGATGTTTCCAAGATTGACGGTCGGGTACGGCTCTCCGGGGACAAACGCCGACTTTCCGCAGGTGTGGCCCTTGCCGTCAATTGCGGTTGGAATGCCGTACAGCCTGCAGGTAATGGGGCGGTATTCGTACAATACGCACAAGTCATCGGCACCGAGCAGGGGACAGCGGGCCCGCTCGCTTGCCATTTTTTCCAGAATCTGGGCCTCACTCTGCTGTCCCTCCCTGAGTTTTTTATAAGCGTCCCTCTTCAGGCGGTAGATCTGGCGGTCAATCCGGCTGGCCGTTTCGAGAAGCTGCGCCTTGCGCTCGCCTGTAAATTTTTCGTGAAACCGGCGGTTCACATACAGGGCTTCGATCAGCGTCAAATCAAACAAGGCGTGGCAGCAGTCCGCGCACCCATGGTCGCAGCGTACACACTCAGGATAGGATTTTTTTACGCGATCGAATACTTCGTCCGCCGTCCGGCACAAGGCTTCATAGGCTTTAATGTACTGATCAAGATCGTATTCCATGATTGGCTCCCGTTGTTTCACGTGAAACATTATTTTCCGATACAGAATCGGCTGAAAAGCGCATCGATGGCCTCCTCGTTATAATGTTCACCGGTTATTTCCCCCAGATTTCTCAGTGCGGCCTCCAGATCGGCGGCGATGATTTCAGTCCACTCCTGATTCTGCATGCCGCGCAGCGCGTCCTGGCAGGCTCCGCGCGTTTTTTCCAGAATGTGCTTGTGCCGCAGGCCGGGGACTATTTTTTGGCTGGCATCGGGAATCCGGCCATCTGTAACCTGCCCGACGATTTCTTCTTCGAGGAGTTCGATATGCTGCCCGTTGCGCGCAGAGATTTCGACGCGTGGCAGGGAGTTTTCTAAACCCCGCAGGCTTTTTCGAAAAGGTGGTGTTTCAATATCGATTTTGTTGACCACCAGCAAAGCGCGGACCCCGCAGGCTGTGATGCGCTCGAACAGCCGGACGTCCCAATCGTTTAGCTCCCGGCTGGCGTCGATGAGTATCAGCACCAGGTCGGCGCCCGGTATTTTTTGCCAGGCTTTTGCCACACCGATGGTTTCGACCGGATCGCTGCTTTCGTGCAACCCGGCCGTGTCACTGAGCCGCACGCTCAACCCTTTGATCATAATCCGCTGTTCGATGACATCACGTGTGGTCCCGGGCTGTGCGCTCACGATGCACCGATCGCCGCCTGCAAGCCGGTTCATCAGCGTCGATTTGCCGACATTCGGTGCGCCAGCGATGACAATGTCGATACCGCTGCGCAGGTACCCGAGCTCATGATGGTCCTGCACCAGCTTTGCCAGCGGATTCAGAACTTCCGCCTGAAGGCGCGCTGCGGCCGCCGTGCGATTTTCCGGGCCCTCGATCTCATCGCCAAAGTCGAGGCTGGCGTAGACATCCGAAAGTAATGATATCAAGACGCTACGCATGCGCTGGATGCGTTCCCCGAGTTTTCCGCTAAGCTGCGCAGCGGCGATTTTAAGCGCGCTCGCCGATTCGGCACAGATCAGGTCGTTGACGGCTTCGGCGCGCGTCAGATCCATGCGTCCATTCAAAAAGGCGCGTTTGCTGAATTCTCCGGGACCGGCCAATTCGGCACCCTGCTGCAAAACCAGGTTCAGTACATGCTGCATCAGCAATGTGCCGGAATGCGAGTTGATTTCCACCACGTCCTCGCCGGTGTAGGAATGGGGCGCACGCATCCAGGAAAGAAGGACTTCGTCTACGACGTTTCCGTTGCGGGGGTCGACGATATGCCCGTGGTAGAGCCGGTGGGACAGAAACCCCGGATTTTTGACAACATCATTCTTGGCCGACTGCGCCGGACCGCCCGCCTTGCTTTTTCGGAAAAGCGCCGCCGCGATCTCCAGCGATCTTTTGCCGGATATTTTGATAATGCCGATGCCGCCGCTTCCCGGGGGGGTTGCGATGGCGGCGATGGTTGAGGCTGTCATTTTTTCCGGATCGGGGTTTGCATGGGCGCATTCAGCGCGCCGTTTTGCGCGGCGTTTCGGGACGATTCTTCTTACGGGGGATGATGATCAGCTTGCGGACAAAGCCGTCGCCGACGCTCTGTGTGCGCAGGTTTTGGTCTTCTTTGAGCTCCAGGTGAACAATACGCCGTTCCTGTGGTTTAAGTTGCCCGATGGTCACCGGCTTGCCGTTTTTTTTGGCCTTGGCGGCCATGCGCCGTGCCAGGCTGCGCAGGTTTTTCCTGCGGTTTTCAAGATATCCACCGACATCGATCTGCAGATGAACCCGGCTTTCCGCACGCCGATTGACAATTTTTTCCACAAGGTATTGTATGGCTTCCAATGTCTGCCCGTGTTTGCCGATTAAAATGGCGGCATTTCCGCCCTGGATTCTGAACAGAATGTGGTCGCCGTTCAGGTGGCCGTCAATGCTGGCGTCGCTGGTGATGGCATCCACCATTTTTTGCAGGGCCTGACGCCCCAGGTCAAGCACGGCCGCGTCCGGCGATTGTTCTCCTGCCGCGCCATCTTCGGCGCGGGAAACGTTTTCCGCTGCAGGCGTTTCGCCGGCGTCGGTCTTCTTCTGATCAACGCGCCCCACAGCTGCCGGTGCAGCCTCTGGCACGGAATCTAGGCGTGCATCCCCGGGAGCGTGCTTCACCCGGATTCTGGCCTTACGCACACCCACAATGCCAAAAATTCCGCTGGAACCATGCGTGATGATTTCGTAAGTCAGCGCATCCCTTACAACATTGAGCCTGTCACAGGCTTTCTGAATGGCGTCTTCAATGGTTTTGCCCTCAAATTCCTGGACCACCGACATGCCGGACCTCCTTGCGCTTTGACCTGGATTTGTGTTCAGGGCTCCGAAAAGACGCAACAACGCCGTTGCCCCGCGCAGATTATAGCTTGGCGGCGGAGTGCCTCGCGTTGGCGTTGTTGCATTCGCCTTGCACGCACGGGTCCACCGAACACTGACGCCGTTTCAGCAGGGCCGGAAGGCCGGCAAAAGATGGGGTTTTTCTATCCGGAACCCTGATCCCGGGATCGACCGCAGGTCACGCGTATTTCTTTTGAATGTAATACTGCTGTCCGATGGACAGAACATTGTTCACCAGCCAGTAGAGCACCAGGCCGGAGGAAAAGTTAATGAAAATAACGGTAAAGATGACCGGCATCATCATCATCATCTTTGCCTGCGACGGATCGCCGACCGGCGGCGACATTTTCTGCTGCCAGAACATGGTGGCGCCCATAATGATGGTCAGCACCGGAATACCATAAGGCGGCTGCATGAAAGGTATCGAAAAATGAAACCGCAACAGTCTGTCCGGCGCGGACAGGTCGTTTATCCACAGGAAAAAAGGTGCATGCCGCAACTCAATCGCCTGGTAAAGCATGCGGTAAAGCGCGAAAAACACCGGTATCTGCACAACCATCGGCAGGCACCCGCCCATGGGATTAATCTTGTAGGTCTTGTAGAGCCCCATAAGCTCTTCGTTCATCTTCTTTTTGTCGCCCTTGTATTTCTGGCGGATCTCGGCCATCAACGGTTGCAGCTTTTTCATCTCGCTCATGGAGCGGTAACTTTTGGTGCCCAGCGGCCACAGCACAATTTTAATCAGAATGGTGAGAATGATAATGGCCACACCGTAGTTGGGGATCACACGGTAAAGCTGATTCATCAGCCACAGGCAGGGCTTGGCCAGAATATCGAACCAGCCGAAGTTGACGGCTTTGTCCAGTTGATTGTCCAGTGCCCGCAAAACATGCAGACTTTTGGGGCCTACAAAGAGATTGAAATCAAATGTCTGCTGGGCGCCGGGCGCGATACTCAGGGCCGGGCTGATATAACGGCTTTCCACCAGATTCTTGGGGTGCAGAAAAAGGCGCATGTCCGCCTGCGGCGCATCGGGGAAAACCAGGCTGGTCATGAAGTATTGGCTCTCAATGGCGAGCCACTGCACGTTGCCGCTCAAGGCGTGCTTTTTCTTGATCTTTCCCGTTGCGATCTGTTTGAGCTTCCCGTTGACATAGGCGCTGGCCCCCTCAAATCCGTAACGCGACCGCTTGGCGCTCAACCGATTGAAAAGCGACAGGTACAGATTATCCTCGATGGGCTGCGCCGATTGGTTTTTCAGGGTAACTTTCACCTGAATCAGGTAGCTTTTTGCATCAAAGCGGTAAGATTTTTCGACCACCAGGCCTTGTGGTGACCTCCATAAAAAATGGGTGACCTGCGAACCGGCTGCAACGTCAATGCGGTCCCGGGCTAGGGGGCTGTTAAATACGGCGCTTTTCAGGTCGATCTGTTTGTGGTGCAGCAGGCCGATCTGCGGGTTGCCTTCCGGCAGGCCGGGAGCCAGCACCGTCTTTAACGGAGAATTAGGATCTACTTTCTCTCGATACTTTTTCAATACGAAATCTTTGATGACCGCTCCCCGGGTGGACAGCTTGGCAATATACAGGGGTGTCTGAACTGTCAGCATGCGGGCGGGCAGCGCTGGTTCAGGCGGCACCTCTGCCGCCGGCGCCCGCACCGGCTCAGCCTGCTTCTCTGCATGCGACACTGTTTTTTCTACTTGCGGCGTTTTGGCAATTTTCTTGGGTGTCGTTGCCGGTTCTGTTTTTTCGGTGGGGTGAAGCGGTTTTTTCAGTGCATTTTTATCCACAAACATAAATTGCCATACGAGAAAAACAACAAATGACAATGCGATTGCAAGCACAACACGACCCATTTCCATAACTCTCTCCTGAAACCAGTCGGCGGAATGTTACGGTTTACAAAAGCGGGATTTTCCCCCTTTATCTTTCCGCCTGGCCTGAAACTCTTTTTGAAAGACGCTGGCATGCCGGACACCTTTCCGCTGCCGGTTTTTGGCTCCAGCGGGTAAGCCCGCCGGAGCCGTCTTTACCCTCACCTGGCACAGAAACCGCCGAACTGAGACCGCATCCGGCATGGCACCTGCCGTCAGCCCCTGTTATCGCACGGCCTTCCGACTGGCGGCACGCCCGCTCGACCGTGCGTCGCATGTATCCGTCGAATTGGATTCGGGCAGTTGGTTGAATAGTTCTAGCAGGGAAGAAAAAATACGGTGGGAGTTCAGGCTTCCGGTATGCTTTTTGGCAATAACATAAACATCGAAGCATCCCTTCCACTGTGCATGGTTCAGCCTGAAAAATTCGCGCACCAGCCGCTTGACCCGATTCCTGACGACCGCATTGCCCACCTTGCGGGAAACAGCCACTCCCAACCGCCAGCGCCTGGCCGAGCTGGCCTGCACGAAGGCGATAAAATCGACATTCTGAATTTTTTTCCCCGTTTCCGCCAGCCGTAAAAAGTCAGCTCGTTTTAAAATGCGGTCTGCTTTAGGGAACCGGAAGCCGCCCAACTGGTTATACCTTCAAAATAAAACTATCCCGCGCGCGATCGGAGGCTGTGCATGTTTCTATACCGCCAGCCGTTTGCGTCCCCGCGCCCTGCGCCGATTGATGATGCGCCTGCCGTTTTTGGTCGACATGCGCTTTAAAAAGCCATGGGTTCTTGCCCGCTTGATCCGACTTGGCTGATAGGTCCTTTTCATGATGATTATTTTCCCTTAACGCTTGTTTTTAATCAGACGCCAAACATGCCGCTTGCCCGGCACCAAATTTACAATCTATTATTATGAACACTTTTGAATGAGGCTGTCAATGATATTTATGCTGCACCTGGCGGCTTGCCCGCGGCGTGCTTTCGATAATGTCGAACTCCTCGATATGAAATTTCATGTATGGATAGACCACGATTTCTTTTTGAATTTTCTTTTCCAGTGCCTCGATCAGGTGGCTTTGTTCATCGTGCAGGTACTCGGCGATGCGCGGATTCACCCGCAGGGTCAATCGGCTGGCATCGCTCTCCAGCGCACTGTTGCGTATCCGTCGCGCAATATCGTGGCAAACCGTCTGGCGGGAAATGACAAATCCCTCTCCATCACAGTAAAAACATGGCTCGCAGAGTATTTCGGCCAGCGGTCGGCGAACCCGCTTGCGGGTCATCTGAACCAGCCCCAACTCAGAAATAGGCAGTACGTGCGTTTTGCTGCGGTCTTTCTTCAAGGCCTCCCGGAATGCACTGAACACCTTTTCCTGGTTGGATTTTTTCTGCATATCGATAAAATCGATGATAATGATGCCGCCGATGTCCCGCAGCCGGATCTGATAAGCGATTTCGCGCACGGCTTCCAGGTTGGTCTTTAAAATGGTTTCGTCAAGATTGTGTTTTCCCACATAGCGGCCGGTATTGACATCGATGGCCGCCAGTGCTTCCGTCTGTTCGATGACGATGTAACCTCCCGATTTAAGCCATACTTTGCGCGCCAGCACCCGCGAGATATCGCCCTCCAGGTTAAAGGCCTCAAAAATGGGTTCATTCTCACTATACAGCTCGACCGAATCCTTGAGAACCGGCATGCAGGTATCCAGAAATGCCAGCACATCTTCGTAAACCCGCTGCGAATCCGTGACCAGTTTCTGTGCTTCATGCGTCAACAGGTCTCTCACCGCCCGCAGGCTGACACTCAGTTCCTTGTGCAACAGCGCCGGTGCCGATGTGGTTTGATATTTGGCCTGAATATCCTGCCACAGTTTATTCAAAAATCCCATCTCATACGCTATTTTCTCCTGTTGCTCACCGTCTGCGGCCGTCCGTACGATGTACCCGAAATTTTCACAGCGTAGGGATTCCACGATTTCCCGCAACCTGGCGCGTTCGACTTCATCTTCAATTTTTCTGGAGACGCCGATATGTTCGGAAAAAGGCATCAGCACCAGAAAACGGCCCGGCAGGGAAACATAAGTTGTCACACGCGCCCCCTTGGTTCCCATAGGTGCTTTGGCGACATGCACCATAATTTCCTGGCCCTCTGCAAGCAGGTCTTCTATGGCGGTGCCGGAGCCGCCAATCAGCGCCGCCGGCGCAACCTCGCCCAGATCATAACATGGACTTTCGCTGTATGAATGCAAAAGGAAATTTTCGACAAGGTCGGTATCATATTCTTCCACAACGTCGCTGACATGGATAAAAGCCGCGCGCTCGAGCCCGATATCGACAAAGGCCGCCTGCATGCCGGGCAAAACCCGCTGGACCCGACCTTTATATATGTTGCCGGCGATGTCATTTAAATCGCGCCTTTCGATGAAAAGCTCGGCCAGGTTCCCATCTTCAATTACCGCGACCCGTGTTTCACGCTCCGAGTCATTGATCACCAGTTTTCTGAACATATTCAGGGCACATCCTGTAATCTAGGCTTTGACAGTGGCAGACTTATGGATATTTTATGAATAATATCATCAAAACGGCCGCTGCACAATAGCGCCGCTGGACTGGAAAGGAAAAGGACATGCAGACCATCAAAACTGTTTCAAAATTATTGTTTTGTATGACCATTGTCGCCCTTGTGGCCGTACCGGCCGCTTCGGCCGCCACATACGGCGTGGACCCCGTTCACACCTCGGTGGTCTTCCGTATCCGGCACCTTAACATCTCCTATCTCTATGGCCGCTTCACCGGTGTAACCGGCACCCTGCGCTTTGATGAAAAAATGCCGGCTAAAAGCACGTTGACGATCAAGATCAAGTCCGCCAATGTAGACACGGCCAACACCAAGCGGGACCGGGATTTGAAAAGCGCTAATTTCTTCAATGCCGCCAAGTACCCCGATATCGTCTTTAAAAGCGACAGCTTCGCGCCAACCGGCAAAGACAGTTACGAAGTCAAGGGGCATCTGACCCTGCTAGGGGTCACCCAGCCGCTGACGGTAACCCTTCACAAAATCGGCAGCGGCAAAGATCCCTGGGGAAACTACCGCATCGGCTTTGAATCCCGCTTTACCCTCAAAAGAAGTGCCTTTGGCATGAACTACCTGTTAAAGGGGGTAGGCGACCGTGTCAATCTCATGGTGGCCATTGAGGCCATACGCAAGTGAAGACTCCAGGAGATGCGGTTTTCCCCGGCGGCGGCAGTGCCGCAGCACCGGTCATACGCGCCTTGGTGGTCAGATTCGGAAATACGCTGACGCACCGCAGCCGTCGAGGCACCCGTCCGGCGCGGCGCGAAAATTTCGGCATATCGGGAAGATGTCGTGGTTTGCGCGCTGCATCCGGACTTCGAGGCCCTGCCGGATGAATGCCAGCGTATGTATAAATCGGTCCACTTAGTGCCAGACCTGCCGGACCCGGTCGCGCGGCGCCGACCGCAGCCGCTGGTTTTCGGCATAGGGCGGAATCCGGATCCACTGTTCGTCAGCAATACGGCGCTGCATCGCAGCCCAGAACTCGGTTTCCAGCACATCGGCGTGGTACTTCATGAAAAGACTTTTTAAATCGCTATCCAACCCCATTGTGACGCGAAACGCTTCCGGGTAGACCGTTTCTTCGAACGCAGTGGACAGGGCGGCGGACGGTCCCTTCCAGCTCGAGACGGCAGGAGGCGCCTCCAGGGAATCGAAACGGCAGGCGTGCAGCGGGCAGAGCTCGTCGTAATCATAAAAAACGATGCGCCCCAGGCGTGTGACGCCGAAGTTCTTCAGCAGCATATCTCCGGGAAAGATATCGCTCTTGGCGAGATCCTTGATGGCATTGCCGTAATCGATTACCGCGCGATGCGCCGCCACGGTATCGGCGCGTTTCAGGTAAATGTTCAGGGGTGTCACACGCCGCTCGATGTACGCATGTTTCAGCACCACGTGGCTGGCGTCCACCTCCACCGAGGTCGCGGCATGCTGTTGCAGCTCGGCAAGCAGCTTTTCGGAAAAACAGGCCCGCGGAAATTTGAGCTGCTCAAATGCCTGTACATCCAGCAGGCGCCCGGCCCGGTCATGGCGGAAAACGTACTCGTATTTCTGCATCACCCGCTGACGGGTTGTTTTCTTGGGGTATGCGAAACGGTCGCGGATAATTTTGAACACCAGATCATCCGTCGGGCTGTTGAAAACAATCATCACCATGCCGGGCTCGCCTTCGGACAATTCAAAAGGTGCATTACAAAGATCCGTATGGCTGAGCAGCTCGCGGTAAAGCTCGGTTTTGCCGTGGCGGTCGAACCCCAGCACCGTGTAAAGCTCAGAAACCCGTTTTCCCGGCAGGATGCTCCGCAGAAATCCCACCCAGTCGGCTGGTCGTTCTATTTCAACGTGAAAACAGGATCTTGTGTAGCTAAAGAGAATGCTGGCCTGATCCTGGTCCAAGAGGATGCCGTCGATGACGAGCCCTTCGGCGGGGTGTAGCAGTGACAGAATCAACGGCACGCTGCGGGTGCCGCAAACCAGCCGCCCCACAAGGTATGCGCCGTTGTCCCGAAACAGGGGGTGGTGCAGCATGTCAACGCGCTCGAAATTCCGCAGCAACCCCAGAATGTGAAGTTGCTGTTCCACGCGGGCAGCCGACAGCCGGATGTCCCGCTGCAGATTTTTGAATTCGGCCTGCAGCTGAAAATCCAGCACCAGGCGCTCGAAAAGCCCAATGGTCAAATTCGATTGAAAGTAGCTCCGGTAGGACTGTTCACGGACACCCTCGTCTCTGGCGCTCAGCGGCAGGTTGACAAATTCAACGCGCGGATCCACACCGACGGTCACCAGCATGCGGCGCGTGACGGAATTAAAAAATGTTTCGGCCAGTTCTGTATCCAAACGGTTTTCAAGCCAGCGCCTGTAGGAGCGCTTGACCGCCGACCAGAACCATTTGTCCTGCAGGTTTTCGGCGATGCGTCCCCGGATGCGGTCAACAATCCCGGAAAGAACATGGTGGTACAAATCCAGCCGTGCCGCGCATACGGACCGCATCTGCGCCCAGTCGCGAATTTCGAAACATACCCGCGTCTGCCGCGTCAGCTGCCCGAAGCGTTCGCAATAGCTTTCAAAACCCCGGAAAATAATTTCCGCGCAACGCTCGACAGATCGGCCGTGAATCATGGGCCCTGGACCACCCCCGCTTTTTCGGTTTATGTCCATCCGGCTTCCGGTCAGCTTTTCAAGATAACCGGCTTCCAGCCGGACGTCAACGGCAATCAGCGGGTGTCTCCGCAAACGCATGCCGCAACCCAAGCGGCACGGCTTGACAGCCCGGTTGATTTTCTATAGTCAGTAGCGAGGCTGGCGCGGCCCTTAAAACCGGCCAGCCAACGCCAACCCTTTGCGAAAGACCGGAAATTATGGAACTCTCCCCGCTGACCGCCGTGTCACCCATCGACGGCCGCTACCACCGCAGCACGGCGGTGCTGGCAGATTTTTTCTCGGAAAGCGCGCTGATGAAATACCGCGTACAAGTGGAAATCGAGTACTTTATCGCGCTCTGCGGCCTGCCGCTGCCCCAGCTCAACGAGGTTGACCCACACCTGTTTACGGAGCTGCGCCGGTGCTACCGTGAATTTACACCCCGGGATGCGGCCCGCATCAAAGCCATCGAAAAGGTTACCAACCACGACGTCAAGGCGGTGGAATACGATGTCAAAGACCACTTCGAACGTCTCGGCCTGGGCGCCGTGAAGGAATTCGTACATTTCGGCCTGACATCCCAGGACATCAACAACACCGCTATGCCGCTCGCGCTCAAAGACTGCTGCCGGCAGGTGTTACGCCCCGCCATAGATGCTGTCGTCAGCGCCCTGAAAACACGCGCCGGTGAGTGGCGCGAAATCCCCATGCTGGCCCGCACCCACGGACAGCCCGCCTCTCCGACACGCCTGGGCAAAGAGATTTACGTGTTTGTCGAGCGCCTGCAGCACCAGCGAGCAATGCTCGACGGCATCCCTTTTTCCGCCAAGTTCGGAGGTGCCACCGGCAATTTCAACGCCCATTGCGCGGCCTATCCCGACGTCGACTGGCCGGCCTTTGCCGACCGTTTCGTCAACCATACGCTGGGTCTTCGCCGTTCACAAGTCACCACCCAGATCGACCACTACGACAGCCTGGCCGCCTTTTGCGACAATTTCAAACGCATCAATACGATTCTGATCGATCTGGACCGCGACCTGTGGGCCTATATCTCGCTGAATTACTTCCGGCAGAAGATCCGCGCCGGCGAGGTGGGTTCTTCGGCCATGCCCCACAAGGTCAACCCCATCGACTTCGAAAACTCTGAAGGCAACCTGGGGCTGGCCAATGCCATTTTCGAACACCTGTCCGCCAAACTGCCCATCTCACGGCTGCAGCGCGACCTGACCGACTCAACGGTCAGCCGCAACCTGGGTGTTCCCCTGGCCCACACCCTTATCGGCTTCAGCGCGTTGATCCGCGGACTGGACAAGCTGATTCTCAACCCGCAGGCCCTGCGCGCCGATCTGGCCGCCAACTGGGCCGTGGTGGCCGAGGCCATTCAGACCATTTTGCGGCGTGAACGCTATCCCGAACCCTACGAGGCGCTAAAAACCCTGACGCGTACCAACCGGCCGGTGGGCCGGCCGGAAATGGAGGCATTCATCCGCCAACTGGACATTCCCCGGCGGGTCAAGCAGGAACTCTTGGCCATCACGCCGGAGAACTATACGGGCGTGTGTAACTTTTAAACACCTCCCGAATGGCCTCCAGACGGCGAGTTTCCCCCAGCGCCACCATCAGCAGGATGCGTGCCTTGGCCCCTGAAAGGCACCCGCCCAGGATCACCCCCTTTTTCTCCAGGTCGGCCCCGCCGCCGGCATAGCCGTAAATGGGCCAGACGCCGCCCTGAGGGCACTGGGTGGTGAGCACCACCGGAACGCCGTCCGCCAGCATCCGATCCAACGGTGCGACGATCTGCGGCGGCACGTTGCCGGCCCCAAAACCTTCGATCACCAGACCGGCCGTCTTCTGTTGCCGCAGATGGTCAATGAGCGTCGCCGGCATGCCGGTGTAGCACTGTATCAGCGCCACATGCGGCTCGATGGCCGCAGGCCTTGCCGCCGGCTGGCGGCGGTCCGCGCACCCGGAAGAACAGCGCGTCAGCAGCACCGCGTCACCCGCCACGTACCCTATGGGCCCGCTCTCCGGGGCCTCGAAAGCGTCAATATTCAGCGCGTTGACTTTAATGACTTCCCGGGCCGCAAAGAGGCGGTCGGTCATCAGCAGCACGACCCCGCTATCGGCGGGTATGGGCAGCAGGCAGGCCTTGATGGCATTGAGCAGGTTGCGGATGCCGTCGTACCCGCTCTCGCTGTAAAACCGCATCGAGCCGGTGTAAACCACCGGTTTCCCGGAGCGGATAATCAGGTCCGCCATGAAAGCCGACTCCACCAGCACATCGGTGCCGTGCAGCACGACAGCGCCCAGGACCTCCGGATCGGCCAGGGCGGCATCGATGTCCACAGCCAGGCGGAACATGCGCTGTGGCGTCATGTGGGGGCTGGGCAGGTTGGACCAGTGTACCGCCTCCAACTCAACGTTGGGCATGTGCGGGCCCAGTTCAGACAGAAACCGTTCGACTTCCCGGCTGGGGCCCACACCGCGGCGGCCGGCCAAAGGCTTCATGGAAATGGTGCCGCCGGTAAAAAACAGTTTGATTTTGCTCTGTAAACGCAACTTCGGCATCTTTTCCCCTCTGGATCAAGCACACGGCAATGCATTTCGAATGTGCGCCGCCGCCGGCTCCAGGTTGAAACGCGGCTGTCGGGAAATCAGGGCTTGCAGCGCGCAGCCGCATCGGCCCGAACGGCCAGTTCAGACAGCCGGCGGCTCAGTTGAAAGCGGCCGTTGGCGAAAACGCCGTAGTCGCCGCCGCCGGCCATGGCGGCGGCAAAGCGGGTTGAGTTGGCGAAAAAGAGCCATCCCTCGGTCCAGGCTTTTTCCACGGCTTCGTCAAAAGGGTTGACCCCGGCCGCCAGCCCGTGGGCAGCGCCGGAGCGCCAGATCCGCTGCATGAGCGTGGTCGACAGCTTAATGCTGGCGTTGGTCTGTCCGATGGTGTTTTCGAACCGCTTCCAATGGCCGTTTACCCAGGACGTACTGTGGCATCCCCGGCAGACCGCTTGCATGGCCTGGCGGCGCTTTTCCTGCTGCAGTGCCCCGATCAGAAAAGCGCTGGCCGGCTCTCCGCCCAGGCTGGTGGGCAAGGGCCGTCCCTCGCGGTTGCGGATGATGCGGGTGTCGGCCTTTTTGGGGTGCGGGTGGGCATAGACCAGCCCGTAGATGCGCCAGGGCAGGCGGTCGTTCATGCGGTGGGTCCGGGGGGCGATGACCTCACCGTCATCGTCCGCCAGCAGGCTCACGTGACAGGCCGCGCAGGTGGGGGCGCTGAAATCCCGGCCCACGATCCAGGGAACAGCGGTAAAATCCCAGTGTCCGCCCAGGGCTGCGTAAAGCCCGCCGTGTTTGCTGGCAGCGTAAATTTTAAAGGCCGGCACGTCCGGCCCCACATGGCACTGTCTGCAGGTAGCGGGCTTGCGGGCCATTTCGATGGCAAAACCGTGACGGGGATGGCAGGCCGTACAGGCACCCCGGCTGCCGTCCAGGTTGATGCGCCCGACACCCTGGCTGGGCCAACCGCCGATTTTGGGAAAGATCATCTCACCGGCATCGGTTTCACGGGTCTCCAGCCCTTGGAACGTCAACCGCGTGCCGTGGCAGGAGTAGCAGGCCTCCGCCCGCGTTTTTTCACCGGCCGGCCGAAAGGTCAATACGCGGTTTTCAAGTTGCGCAGCGCCGATAACCGACACCTGCAGCTGGCGATACAAGGTGTTGTCATGCAGGTTGCCGTATGCGTGGGACATCAGGTTCTGGGCGTACTGCGCGTCTTCCTTGGCATGGCAGACCGCGCAGTCCCTGGGGCTGACCACCACGTGAACGTCATAGCCGTTGTGCTCGAAGGTGTCAGCGTGCCGGCCGGGCCGCAAAGTGTGGCATTCGGCGCAGCCCACGGCCACTTTGCTGAGGCGCGCCGGAATGGCCGTGGCTGAAATGCGACGGGTGTTTTGCTGCCCGGCGAGCGCTGTGGCGACGGTCATGGCGGCATGGCGACCGGAGCGCCAGTCGCCCACGATCCCGGGTGTCACCGATGCATGGCAGTCGATGCACTCCCGGGTGGCTTCGCTGAGGGGCGCCGCCGCCTGCACGGCCACGCTCCACGGCCCGAAAAACACCATTGCCAAACAGACCACCAACTGGTATCGCATTGCAACCTCCCGGGCAGATCTTGCCTTGAAGGAATTCGTTTTCTAAGTGCCGACCCGTTGCTGGATTCCCCCGCGCAAGCCCGGATACTTACCGTGAGCCCTGTGGGCTGGACTGCATGGCGGGACCCCTCGGCAGGCAGAAATTTGGGGGAATGCCGCCTTCGAACGCATAGTAGACCCGACCAACCCGAGTGATCCCGTAATCGCGTCGCTCAGGAGCGCCGCAGGCAGATCCTGCCCGGACCGGGCAGTGGGTCCGCACCGTTTTTTCGACCGGCGCCGGCCGGCGGTTCTTCCGTCGGGCCCCTGTCCAGCATGATCCGGGCATCGGCCACGGTGCAGCGCCGGGCATCGCAGATCACGGGGTTTAAGTCGATGGAGGCAAAACGTCCCGCAAGGTGCATCACCAGCGCCGAAAAATCGAGGAGCAGACAAGACAGCTTTTCCATATTGACGGGTTCTGTGCCCCGAAAACCCGAAATCAGCCGGCGGCCCTTGAGGCAATCGATCATCGACGGGATGTCGTGCGCCTCCAGGGGCGCCATGCGCACACTGACATCCTGGTATACTTCGACGGCGATACCGCCGATACCCAGCAACACAACCGGCCCGAATTGGTCGTCCATCTTGGCACCGACGATCAGCTCGACGCCCGCAAGGGTTTCCTCCACCAGAATTCCCTCGAACCCGTCCATGGCATAAAAACGCCGAAACACCCTTTCCAGTTCCGTGTCTCCACCGATACCGGTGACAACACCGCCGACCTCGGTCTTATGAATGACCTGGGACGACACGATTTTGGCCACCACGGGATATCCGATACGGCGGGCAAAGCGCTTGGCTTCCGGCAGGTCCCGCGTCCAGATAAAAGCCGGCGTATCCAGGCCGGCGGTTTTGAGCAGGCGCTTGGCTTCCGGCTCGAACACCCATCCGGCGGTTGCGGCCTGCGTAAGAATGGCATCAATGGATGGATCTAGCATGGCTGGCACCTCCGCATGGCATCGGCCATCTCGATGGCACCTTCGATGGAAGGGGAAACCGGAATACCGTTAAGCTCAAACCCCTCGATGAGCATCCGGTAGCGCTCCACATGGGGGACATAGGCGACCAAGGGCTTTTTCTGGCGCCGGCAGAGCTCGCTCAGACGTGCCCCCAGATCGGACGTAATCCCCGGGGAATACGGCAGCAGCAGGATGATGACACACTCGATTTGCTCTAAGCCGCTCAATCCGGCCGCCGCTTCGACAAAGTCGTCGTCGGTGGCGCTGCCCGTCAGGTCGATGGGGTTTTTCAAAGAGGCGATTTGGCGGATGTTGCCCGCCAGTCGGCTGCGCAGCCGTTCCTGCTCTTCGGCGGAAAGCTCGGGAACGGTCAACCCGTGCGCCGCGCACACGTCGACGGACAAAACACCGTGACCGCCACTGCCGGTCAGAATACCCACCCGGCCGCTGATGCCCCGGGGGTACGCGCTGAGGACTTCACAACAGGAGACCAGTTGGTATTCGTTGACGGCCTCCACGATGCCGTGCTGGGCCAGAACGGCTGAAAAAACCCTGTAATCGCCGGCGACAGACGCCGTGTGGCTGGAGGCGGCACGGCGTCCACCGGCGCTTTTGCCCGACTTCAGCACGACCACCGGTTTGGGGCACTCCCTGGCCAGGCGCACAAACCTGCGGCCTTCTCCCTTGGCAAACCCTTCAATATAAAAAGCGATCACGCCGGTTTTGGGATCGTCGGCCAGATAGTTGAGCAGATCGATTTCACGAATCAAGGCCTTGTTGCCGATACTCACTGCCAGCGCCAGCCCGACGCCTTCTCCGGCGAATTTGACCATCTGGTCCACCAGTACGCCGCCGGACTGGCTGACGAAAGCCACTTTGCCGGATTCCGGCCGCACAAGGCGCTCGGCCGGCAGGAAAAAGGTGTCCACCACCTCCGGCACATAGATTCCGAGGCAGTTGGGTCCGATAAACGGAAAATCCGCCGCACGCGCCATTTCCACCAACTGCTGCTGAAGATCGTGGCGCCCCACTTCGGCAAATCCGCCCGAGATGATGGTAGCCCCGCCGGCGCCGGCCTCGATGCAGGCGGCCAGCACGCCGGGGACCTGCCCGGCGCGCACCGCGATGACCACCAGGTCGACTTTATCCGGAATTTCGGAGAGGTTTTGGAACACACGGTTGCCCTGCAACCGGCCGCCGCGGGGGTTGACCGGGTAGACCGTCGCCGGGTAGCGGTGCAGCGCCTTATTGTAAATCACGTTTGCCGGGTGGCGATGATTGCCCAGGGAAACCCCCACCACCGCCATGGTTTTCGGCGCGAACATCGGTTTAAAATTCAAGGTCGACTTCCTCTACCGTCGAATCTGTCCGGCAACACGCTGCCGGTCAGGTTCGCGCACGGCAACGCTCCGAAGACGCCGGGTCACGCGGCCGGCGGGGCACGAGAATCCCAGCATGTCTGGAATCCGCCACGGTTGGCGCAACACAGCCAGTTCCGCCGGCGTGCCGCCGTAAGGGATGAACCCGGCCATTAGGCCGGAGTCACGGTAATGACGTTGTTGAAAGACCCGAAGCAGTTTTTACAAAGCTCCTGGTTTTGCGGATCCTGCACCCACTGGCCGTCGACCTGAAAACGGTATTCGTAGCGTCCGGGGGGAATCATGACGATCTTCTTCCACCTCCCGGATTTTTCTTTGCGCATGGGGTGCTTTTTGGGGTCCCACTGGTTGAAATCTCCCAGCAGCGTGACTTCCCGCGCTTCGGGACGGTCCAGGTAAAAAGTCACACGCCGGCGTTTCACGCGTGGTTTGAGATGATGTGTGGCCATGGCATTCTCCTTGACTGCATGAGCGGTTTGCGTTTCATTCGGCAACCGGCCGTTCAATGGCCCGCACGGGTTCTCTGCTTTTCCGATCACAATACCCGGTCACCGTCGATAACGCTGCCGCTCTTAATAACGGCCGGGGTGCTGCGGGGATTCGAAAGCCGCACTTTTCCGATAATCGTCACGTCGCTTTCGAAGCGCACGTCACCGTGCACGGTCAGCGCCTCGCAGGCCAGAAGCGAAGGCACCCCCTGGCTGAAACGCATATCAAAATCATCGATTTTCTCATAGTAGCGCGGGTCCAGATCGATGCGGATGGCACCGATCCGGCGGGCAGGATTGACCTGCAGCCCCTGCTCCCGGGTGTAGATGTAACAGTCCGACCGCAGCGCCAGCAGCTGGTTGCACTTTTTCACCGGGAAAAAGCGACTGCGCGGCACACGCACGGCCGTGGCGCCCTCGAACACCGATATCGCCGCTCCCATGGCGGTTTCCAGTTGAAAAACGGCGGGACTGCGCTTGTCCCGTGGATCGAGGGTCTTGGGATTCAGGATCATGGCAAGGGGTACCGTATGCCGCGATTCGATCAGTTCCTTCAGGCGGGTCAGGTCCAGCCAGAGGGTGTTGGTGTTGAAATAGCGATAGCGCCGGGCATCGCGGAAGGCATCCAGTTCGTTTGCCGGGCACTGGGACACTTCCCGCAGGATCAGGCGGCCGTCCGATCTGCGCCGGGCCAGATGTCCGCCTTTCAGGTCTGCCGGGGTTCTCTCGGCAACTTCCATCATGAAGGGAAAGCCCTTTTCACAGAAATAGCCCAGCAGCGCCGGATCCAGCACGGCCCCCAGGTTATCGGAGTTGCAGATAAAGGCGTAGCGCCGGCCGGACGCAAGCAGTTTGGCCAGCATGCCCGATGAGACCAGAGCCGTATAGATATCGCCGTGTCCGGGTGGATTCCACTCCAGGGCGGGATCCTTGGGCCAGATCGCCGGTGAAAGGTCCTGTTGCAGAATTTTGGGAAACTTGTGCTGCAAAAAAATCGCGGGCCGCCGCTTTGGTGCAATTTTACGCAGCATTTTGCGGGTGGGGGCATCCGTTCTGAAGCTGTTCATCAGCATCAGTTCGACACCCATGCGTTCGGCCTGTTCGATGATGATCTGCAGAAAAGTCCTGTCTCCTTTGGCCGGCAGCAGGGATTTGGGGCCCGTAAGCCCCATGCTGGTGCCCAGGCCGCCGTTCAAGACGATCATGACGGCCTGATTCAGCACGCGCGCGCCCCTGTCGGCAAAATATGCCAGATCCCCGGCGGCGGGAATTTCTGATTCTGTAACCGGTAGCAGCTCCCGATCGCACAACAGGCCCTTTTCTCCCCGCACCACTGACCGGTAGTAGCCGGCGAAAGTGTCCATGACGATGGCCGGCAGCCCTTCGGTGCGCATTTTTTCAAGAAAGGCAGACAGATGCCCCACTATGCGGTCTCCTTTTTTACCCCCACCTGCCGCCTTTCAGTTTTGCCGGCGCTTTTCCCGGATTTTAGGTTTTCTGAACCCTGCAAGCAAGGTTTGTTTTCCGTAAAAAACCTTATATCGGCTCGATCCAGCCGTATGCATCGTCATCCTTGCCGTACTGAATGTTCGTAATGGCATCGAAGAATTTTTGCGCCACAGGCCCCACCCGCCCGTCGCCGATACGGATCACCTGGTCACCGTATTTCAGCTCACCCACCGGCGAAATGACAGCGGCGGTGCCGGAACCGAAAATTTCCCTGAGCGCACCACTCTGATGGGCATCCATGACCTCATCGATACTGATCTTACGCTCGCTGACGTTCATATTCCAGGCGGCGGCCAAAAAAAGCACCGCATCACGGGTGATGCCCGGCAGGATACTGCCGTTGAGTTCCGGCGTAATGAGTTCATCGCCGATTACGAAAAAAATATTCATGGATCCCACTTCTTCAACATATTTTCTCTCGACACCGTCGAGCCACAACACCTGGGTATACCCCTCGCGGTGCGCTTTTTCCCCGGCCAGCAGGCTGGCCGCGTAATTCCCGGCGGTTTTGGCGTCGCCCACGCCACCGCGCACGGCGCGCACATGATCCCTGCTGACCATGATCTTAACAGGGTTGAATCCCTCGGCGTAATAGGCGCCCACCGGCGACAGAATGATAAAAAAGCGGTACGTGTATGAAGCCCGCACCCCCAGAAAAGGGTCGGTGGCAATTATCGTCGGCCGCACGTAGAGCGATGTACCCGCAGCGCCCGGGACCCATTCCTTTTCAATTTCCACCAGCTTTTTCAGCGCCTGGAGTGTAAAATCCAGGTCCACGGGTGGAATGCAGAGCTTTTTGCATGAGCGGTTGAGGCGTTTCAAATTGTCTTTGGGGCGAAATAGCTGCACCGCACCGTCCTGGCGTCGAAAGGCCTTCAGCCCTTCAAAAACCTCCTGTCCGTAATGCAGCACCATGGTGGCCGGATCCATCTCGATGGGGCCGTAAGGCTCGATGCGCGGGTTGTGCCAGCCTTTCTCGGGATCGTAATCCATGTTGAACATGTGATCCGTAAATATGTTGCCGAAACCGAGGTTGGTTTCGTCCGGCCGCGGTTTCAACTGGTCCGCTATGTTGATGGTAAGTTGCATGGGGCCTCCTTTGATGAGAAAAGTATGTGTACCTTAAACAGCCACAGGGTTACGCCGCCGCCGGAAATGCAAACCGCTTTCCGGTTCCCGCACCCTGTGCGTTGAGCAATGTTTTTCAGTATATCGACTCGCCGGTCTCTGCATCAAAGAGGTGCAGGTGCTCCAGGTTCATGGCCAGAGAAAGCCGGTCGCCGCGTCGTATACGCCGGTGTCCCTCAATTTTGGCGGTAAAAGAGACGCCTTTCAGGTCCAGGTGCATGAGCGTTTCGCTGCCCAACGGTTCAACCACTTCAACCCGGCTGTCCACCCGCCAGTCTTCGGGCAGGTGCCGGCTGTCGGCGTGCAGGTCTTCGGGCCGCAACCCCATGGTCACATCCATTTCTTCCCGGACCTGTGCGCCGCTTTTTTCCGGAAGCGGTACACCAAAAGCCTCACCGACATTCAGCCGCAAATGCCCCTTGCGGCGCTCGATCCGGGCCGGCACCAGGTTCATGGGGGGACTTCCGATGAATCCGGCGACAAAGGTGTTGCGCGGCTTTTCAAACACTTCCAGGGGAGATCCGATCTGCTCGATATAGCCGTCCTGCATAATAACGATCCGATCCGCCAGACTCATGGCCTCTACCTGATCATGGGTGACATAGATGATGGTTGCCCGCACCTTGTGGTGCAGGAGCTTGATTTCCGTACGCATCTGCGTGCGCAGCTTGGCATCCAGGTTGGACAGCGGTTCATCAAAGAGAAAAACCGACGGCTCACGCACGATAGCCCTTCCCATGGCCACGCGCTGGCGCTGGCCGCCGGAGAGTTCATAGGGTTTGCGCTGTAAAAATTCCTCCAGCCCTAGAATCTTGGCGGCGCCGGCAACGCGTTCCTGTATCTCGGCCCTGGGAACCTTCTGCAGTTTCAGACCAAAGGACATGTTCCCAAAAACACTCATGTGGGGATAGAGCGCATAATTCTGAAAGACCATGGCCACGTCGCGGTCTTTGGGCGCCACATCATTGACAACCCGGCTGCCGATCCGGATGGTGCCGGCAGACACGCTTTCGAGTCCGGCAACCAGGCGCAGGGTCGTCGATTTTCCGCAACCCGAAGGTCCCACCAGCACGGCAAACTCATTGTCTCCGATTTCAAGGTTGATGCGGTGCAAAACTTCGGTTTTCCCGAAGCGTTTGATCACGTTTTCTAAAGTTACCCCGGCCATGTATATTGTCCTGCCTGCTGCATGTACACGCAAAGCCGCCCAACGCGCGCTTTACAAAATTTTATTAAGACCATGATGTCCGGCGCAAGTCAAGCGATCCGAAAAAGTTTTTGCGGGTGATGCCAGAAAGTTTCCGGGGTACTGAACGGCAGCGGCAAAGGGCCCGGGGGAAAGTGGTTTGCAGGAATTTAACGCTTGACTCATCGATCAATCGCTTCTACCTTTACTCCTGTTGATCTGCATTGAGAAACGGTCATGTTTTCCAATTCCGGTGCAGTGTTGCCAATCATCAGACAGACAGGAGGGAATCAATGAAAATCAAAAAAGGGTTCACGGTGCTCGGCTTGCTGGTGCTTTCGGTTTTTTTGGCCGGACAGGTACTGGCCAAACCGATTACGATCAACTGGTGGCATGCCATGCGCAGTGCCCGGGGCAAGGTCGTCAATGAAATGATCAAACAGTTTAACGCGTCCCAGGACAAGTATGTGGTCGTGGGAACCAACAAGGGCAACTACGATGAAACCGTAAACGCCGGCATCGCGGCTATTCGGGCCGGCAAGCAACCGCACATCCTGCAGTCCTTCGAAGTCGGCACCCAGACCATGATGCTCTCCGGTGCTGTTTATCCGGTTTACAAGCTGATGAAGGACATGGGCTACAATGTCAACTGGAAGGACTATCTGCAGCCCGTGCTGTCCTATTATATGAACGCCGACGGCAATCTGATGTCCATGCCGTTCAATTCTTCCACGCCGGTGATGTACTACAACGTGGATTTGTTTAAAAAAATCGGTGTCGGCCGGCTCTCCAAAACCCAACCCATCACCTGGGATCAACTGGGCGAAATCTGCGCCAAACTGGTGAAAGCCGGCGTCCAGGAAGGCATGGTGACGGCCTGGCAGTCTTGGATCCAGATTGAAAATTACAGCGCCATCCACGATCTCCCACTGGCCACGCGTGCCAATGGATACGAGGGGCTGGACTGCAAACTGACGATCAACAACCCCAAGGTAGTGCATCATATCGCCCAACTCAAAGCCTGGATGGCCGACAAGCGCTTCTTTTACGCCGGCCAGAAATACCAGGGCCCCAAGTCCGAATTTATCGCCCAGAAGGCCGGGGTTTACATGGACTCCATCAGTGCCATTGCCAAGCTGCAGAAAGCAGTCAAGGACTTTGAATGGGATGCAGCGCCCCTGCCGGTGGAATCCTGGATGAAAAAACCCCAGAACAGCATCATCGGCGGTGCCTCCAACTGGGTGCTCAAGGGACACAGCAAGGCCGAGTACAAGGGTGTGGCCGCTTTTCTGGCTTTTTTGGCCACCAACAAAATGCAGGAGTACTGGCACGAACACACCGGATACTTTCCCATCACTCTGACGGCCTACCGGGATCTGAAAGCCAAGGGATACTATGCCAAACACCCCTATCAGGAAGTCGGCATCCATCAGATGACGCGGCGCGACCCCACCAAGAATTCCAGGGGAATCCGCCTGGGTTACTTTATCCAGATCCGCAACATCATCAACGAGGAACTGGAACTGGTGTGGAACGGCAGCAAGACCGCCCAGGCGGCGCTGGACAGCGCCGTCAAACGCAGCAACATCAAGCTGCGCGAATTTGAAAAAACCTATAAGCAGTAACAGTTAAAAACCCCGGCAAACGGCGCCATCGACAAAGCCGGAACACGTCGAGCCCCTATTTGCCGGGGCTGATCGAGAACACGCGAAATGCAATAGCAACGGCGCGCGCTTTCCCGCAGGCCGGGAAAGCGCGCGCTGTTCGCGGTCATACGCGTTATGATTAAACGCTCCATTTTCAAATCCAAGCTGTTGCCCTACCTGCTGATCGGCCCGCAGATTCTGGTAACGGCGGCGTTTTTTTACTGGCCGGCGGCCCAGGGTGTCGTGCAGTCCATGATGCGCAGTGATCCCTTTGGACTGCACAACCGATTTATCTGGTTTGACAATTTCAGCGCCCTTTTTTCCGATCCGCTTTACCTGAAATCCATTGCGATCACCCTGACTTTCAGTGGGGCCACGGCATTGACCTCGATTTCCCTGGGCCTGTTCATTGCCGCCATGGCCAACCGGGTCTTTAAGGCCAAAACCGCCATCCGCACCCTGCTGATCTGGCCCTACGCCGTGGCGCCGGCCATATCAGGCATCCTGTGGCTCTTTCTCCTGCACCCTTCCTACGGCATCATTGCGCTGGCCATCAAACGCTGGCTGGGTGTGAACTGGAACCCGGTGTTAAACGGCAACGATGCACTGGCCATGGTGGTCATGGCCAGCGCCTGGAAGGAGATCAGCTACAACTTTGTCTTTTTTCTGGCCGGCATGCAATCCATTCCCCATTCCCTGATCGAGGCCGCCGCCATGGATGGAGCCAGCCCTTTCCGGCGTTTTTGGGCCATTACCATGCCCCTGCTTTCACCCACCTTGTTTTTCGTGACCGTGATGAACATCATCTATTCGTTTTTCGACACCTTTGGTGTCATTCACACCGTCACCCAGGGTGGCCCCGGCGGGGCTACCAATATTCTGGTCTACAAGGTTTACCAGGATGGCTTCATCGGCTTGAACCTGGGTTCGTCAGCCGCCCAGTCCATCGTCCTGATGACTCTGATTATCATCATCACCGTACTGCAGTTTAAATATGTTGAAAAAAAGGTGCACTATACCATCTGAGGCGACCATCTCCAAGGAACCGTCGGGCAGGTAAAATTCACTGAACGATCATGGTTGAAAAAACACCCATTCTGGACACACTGACTTACGTTTTTCTCATGCTGGGCATCGGGATCGTTTGTTTCCCGATTCTGTACGCCATCATCGCGGCCACCCTGCCCCTGGACCAGGTCAGCCGGGTACCCATGCCGATGATACCGGGAAATCAGTTCTGGGTGAACATTCAGGCGGCCTGGGCACGGGGGAACCTGGGAACGCAGCTGTTTAACTCCTTTATCATGGCCGGCGGTATCACAGCGGGCAAGATCGTGGTTTCCATGCTGGGAGCCTATTCCATCGTCTACTTCGACTACCGATTCCGCACCGTGGCTTTTGTCACCGTTTTCTGCACCCTGATGCTGCCGGTGGAAGTGCGCATTCTGCCCACCTATGAAATGGCTTCCAATCTGCTGGGCCCTGTGCAGCCACTGTGGAATTTCCTGCATCTCAACGCCCTGGCCAGTTGGATTGCCGGCCACCATGTCAAGGTGACACTGGAGCTGAGCCTGCTGGACAGCTATGCCGGCCTGATCCTGCCGCTGGTGGCTTCGGCCACCTGCACCTTCCTGTTCCGCCAGTTTTTTCTGACCATCCCCGAAGAGCTCTGCGAAGCCGCCAAAATGGACGGTGCATCGGCCATGACATTTTTCCGAAAGATTCTGCTGCCGCTCTCCAAGACCAACATCGCCGCGCTGGTTGTCATCGAATTCGTCTACGGCTGGAACCAATACCTGTGGCCGCTGCTGATCACCACCAACCCAAAAATGACCACGGCGGTAATCGGCCTGCAGAACCTCATCCCCCAGGCCGACGATCTGCCCGAGTGGAACGTCGCCATGGCGGCCGCCCTGATCGTGATGCTGCCGCCGGTACTGGTGGTCCTGTTCATGCAGCGCTGGTTTGTAAAGGGATTGGTGGAAAGGGATAAGTAGGCCGGAACGGCGGGCGCAACCGAACAGCGGTTGCCAATGGCCGAAAACGTGCGCGTGTCTTCTTCCGGATGGAACACATGGACTGCGGCCGGCGCTTTACGCGAGCAGGTGCATCGTCATTTCGGCAAAGCCGAAGCCGCCTTCCTCTTCGGTCACCCATACCGGTTCTGAAGCCAGTGCATGGGCAAATTTCAAAATGTTGGCCACCCCCACCGAGTGTCGGAAAAAGGCGAACATGGGGCTGTCGTTGGGCGAGTCGCCGATGAAGAGCATCCGGTCATTTTCACGATCGATGTCCACACCGAAAACTTCCGCAAACAGTTTGCGCGTCATGGCCAGCTTGTCGTAGTCGCCGAACCAGCCGTTGACATGGATGGAGCTGATCTTGGCCTGTGCGCCGGCCTGTGAGAAAATCGCGACGATGCGCTCGACCGAGGCCGGCGGCAGGGGGGGCACGTCTTCACAGAAGTCGATGGCCAGGTCCGCCTCGCGAAAAGCCTGGTCGGCCGACACGCGGCAGCCGTCAACCTCCTGTAAAATGCGCTTGCGGATGGCGTCCAACCTGGTGCGGTCCTGCCGGCGCTGCGTTTCGGTTTTCCAGTACCGCCGCCGCATTTTCCTGTTTTTACCGTCATAGCAAAAATAAAAGGCGCCGTTTTCGCCCACCACGCCGTCGGCCGGCCACATGCGGGCGATGTGGTCGCACCAGCCGGCCGGCCGGCCGGTGATAGGTACCACGGCAATACCGGCCTTTTGCAGATTCTCCATGGCCGCCAAGGCCGCCGAGGGCAGCTTTCCGTTGACGGTCAGGGTATCGTCGATGTCGGTCAGTACGAACCGGATTTCCCGGGCAACTGTTTTTGGAAACAGGGAAAAGGGTTTCATGTCGGACGCTCTTTCACATGCAGCGCCAGGCAGCGCACAGACACCCCGTTGCGTGCTGGCAGTCAAACATCTCCATTTCAGCCACCCCGCGGTCACTCCTTTTACGTCCCATGCAAAGCCCGCCAGTGACTCAGTGAGACCATCTACACTTCAGCATATCACAACAAATCGGCCGCTGGAATCCCGTGAGCGGACAGCTTTGCCTTGCGGGGTGAAAGCCAGTCAAAGGCCCCTTTGGCAGCCCGACGGTTGGCTTTACGGCCGGTCCTGCTGCCTGGCCGTTGCTGCGCACGGCGGCCTCTGCAAGGATTTGCTTTGACACGTGCAGAAGCATGATAATTGAAATCCGCCAAAACGCGTTGCTCCACCGGCACTCCAATGACCCGCTGAATGGCCTTCACCATCTGCCGGTCTTCATCGGTGATCATCGTAAAAGCCTCTCCCCGGCGCTCGGCCCGGCCGGTTCTCCCGATGCGGTGGATATAAGCTTCGGGCGTACCGGGTATATCGTAATTGATGACATGCGAAACCTTGGAGACGTCAATGCCGCGCGCTGCAATGTCGGTCGCCACCAGCACCTGATATTTGCCCGACTTGAAGCCGTTCATGGCGTTCTGACGCCGCGCCTGCGACAGGTTCCCCTGGAGGGAGGTCGAACGATAACCGGCTTTGGCCAGTTTTTCTCCCAACTGCCGGGCGCGATGTTTGGTGCGCGTGAAAACCAGGACGGCACCGATGTGCGTATTGCCAAGCAACTCGAGCAAAAGCGCCGTCTTCAAATGCCTGGCAACAGGATAAAAGGCGTGGTTGACCGTGTCCGCAGGTGCCTCGTGCCCGGCCTGTACCCGGACATGCTTCTTCTCTAAAAGGTCACCAGCCAGACGACGAATTTGAATGGGCATGGTGGCCGAAAACAATAAAGTCTGGCGATGCGATTGTGGCAGGTGGGACAAAATCCGCCGGATATCCGGCAAAAAACCCATATCAAACATCTGGTCGGCTTCGTCGAGCACCAGCACTTCCAGGTGGGAAAGATCCACGGTCTGCCGGTGGATATGGTCGAGAAGCCGCCCCGGGCAGGCAACCACAATATCCGCGCTTTTCAGCAACTGCACCTGGCGCTGAATGCCAACGCCACCATAAACCGTGGCACTGCGCAAGCCGGTTTTGATTCCCAGCATTTCAATGTCCTGGTGAATCTGCTCAGCCAATTCACGGGTGGGGGCAAGAATCAGGGCGCGCACAGCTCTCCGTCGCCCATGCAACAGCCGATGTAAGATCGGCAACACAAAGGCGGCGGTTTTTCCGGTGCCGGTCTGGGCCAATCCCATTACATCACAACCCTGCATGACTCTTGGAATAGCGCGGGTCTGAATGGGCGTGGGGGTGGAATAGCCTGCAGCGGCAACGCCGGCTGCAATCGGGGGGTGAAATGAAAAGTCTTTAAAATTCAAGCGATATAATTCCTTGTAGTTTCAACGACCCTTTGGCAGCAGGGCCGGTTGGTTGTTATCTGTCCGGTAAAAGCGGGGAAACGCCGCTTGCGATGGACGTATCGGGTTGTAAACCCGAAAAAAGGGTAAGAGTGAAACACCCGAAGGGGGTACAAGAGGCATGAGCAGGCGTGCGGCCATTTTAGCCGGAAATCACTCTAAACGGCAAAGAGCATCTCCCCAAGCCCTGGAGACATGCCCTTTTTACAGGTCTTAAAATTTAAATCCCATTGACATTCGCTGCACCCGGACCTTTTGGCCCCTGTAAGATGTCAAAGGAAACCCGGTCGCCTTCACTGAGGCTTTTAAAACCACTTGCATGAATCGCGGAATGGTGAACGCACACATCGGGTCCGTCTTTCTGCTCAATAAAGCCAAACCCTTTTGCGTCGTTAAACCATTTAACAGTTCCTTCGGCCATGGTGACATCCTCCTTTCTATAAAATATTCAAAATCTTAGACTGGAGGATGTAAGGCTGAAAACGATTTGCTCCTTCAGAAAAAAACCGCCCCGCAATATGCACGCGGGGCCATGTTGACAAGCACATAATAACTCTTTTTATGGCGAAAGCAAGCGATTTATTTTTAAATACCCCTCCAGACACCGGATCGACGTATGTGGCCCGAAAAATAGCGGCATCTCTCTTGGCGATTTCAGATGGAATTTGTTGCAATTCTGTTTTCAGGCTTTGAACCGGCCGACCAGTTGATTGAGCTTGCACGACAGCTTGGACAGATCGTTGGAGCGGCGCAGGTTAACATGACTGCTGGAATTGACCATCTCTCCTGCTGCATGGGTCACCTCGGTGATGTCTTTTGCAATCTCCGAGGCACGGCGGAGGTTTGCACCACATTCTGGTTGACTTCCCCGATCCCGTCCGCAGCGTGGTTGACATTGGCGGCAATTTTCTTTACCTTGCCGATTTCCTGTGCCGCCTGTCCCCGTTTCCCCACCTGCACGCCGGCATTGGCCGACTGGCTGACCGCGTGTCCCTTGATTTCGCGCGCTTTTTCCGTGTTCGCGGCTGTCCCGCCGATTACCCTGGTCATCTCCCCGGCCGCCGAGGCCACCATATGGTCTGCTCAGTCGGTATCCTTCCTATAACCGTATCAGTATGGAAGCAGCGGACTTTAATGGTTTTGTGACCCAACATAAAGAACGCACGATAACAACACTTGTCTTGACGGCGATTGTGAAATCATGCTTAATGAAAATAAAAAGGTGAAGCCTGACAGAATCGTAAAAGGTCGTTTTCGGGCCGGTTTCAAGCCTCTTCGGTAAGAAAGCGCTGCACATCTCCCGAAAAGGTTTGCACAAGCGACAACTCCGGACTTTTTACGAACGCATCCGCCTTAAAGCCCAGAAAAATATTCAACCGCCGGCCTCCGCCGGAAATATTGCTCGAATAGAAAACGTGACGACCATGAAAACCATACAATCCATAGCCATTGATAAAGACCGTATTCAAAATCTGGCCGCACAGGCGCGCGCAGCAATTCCGCCCGTCGGCGCACAAAAGGAAAAGCTTGTTGCCCGTATCAAGGAACTGCTCAAGGAAAAAAACGCGGTTCTGCTGGCCCACTATTATGTGGACGAAGACCTTCAGGTTCTGGCGGATGAAACCGGCGGCTGCGTTTCGGACTCGCTGGAAATGGCGCGTTTCGGCCATGACCATCCGGCTGCAACCATCGTGGTGGCAGGCGTGCGCTTCATGGGCGAAACCGCCAAGATTCTCAATCCGGAAAAAAGGGTGCTGATGCCCTCTTTAGAGGCGGAATGCTCCCTGGACCTGAGCTGTAATGCAGAAGTGTTCAGGCGTTTTTGTGACCGGCATCCCGATCGCACCAGTGTCGTTTACGCCAATACCAGTGCCGAGGTCAAGGCCTGCGCCGACTGGGTCGTGACGTCGAGCATCGGCACCAGGATCGTTGCGCACCTGCAGGCAAAGGGTGAAAAGATCCTCTGGGCGCCCGACCGCTACCTGGGGGCCTACATCCAAAAGGTCACTGGTGCGGACATGCTGCTCTGGCCGGGATACTGCGTGGTTCACGACGCCTTCAAAGCAGACGCGTTACTGCGCCTGCGCAAAAAATATCCGGCTGCCGCCGTGCTGGTGCACCCGGAATCGCCCATGGAAGTGATCGATCAGGCCGACGCGGTGGGCTCCACGACCCAGCTGATCCGCGCGGTGACAAAACTGCCGCACGAGCTTTTCATCGTGGCCACCGACCACGGCATTTTTCACAAAATGCGCCAGGCCGCTCCGCAAAAGCGCTTTATCGAAGCCCCCCTGGGCGGTACCGGCGCCAGCTGCCTGAGCTGTGCCCACTGCCCGTGGATGGCCACAAACGGCCTGGTCAACCTGGCGCACACCCTGGAAACGGGTGAAAACGAAGTGTTGGTGGATCCTGAGGTGGGGCGCCGGGCCATGGTACCTGTCCGGCGCATGCTCGACTTCGCCCGCCGCATCAAAACACGGGCCACCGGTGAAGCAAACATTGCTTCACCGGCCTGAACGTGAATGATTGCGTTTCACAACCGTCAACGTCAACTTCACGGTCTCTCCGATTCCAGTTGTTGCATCTGCGCTTCTATGCGTTGCACGGAATTTTTCATGTTTTCATAATCCCGCGATGCACACTGATCTTCTATTTTCTTGGCCATCTCGGAGATTGTCATCAGTCCCAAGTTTCCGGACGCGCCTTTGAGTGAATGCGCGACACGGCGGATTTCAGTTTCATCTTTTGCTTCGACGGCTTCTTTGAGTTGCTCAAGCTGGGGTTTTCCGGTTTCCACAAAAAGATCGACCAGTTCCATGAATTCGTCTTTTTCCAGCCCCAGGTTTTCAGCCAGTTCGTTAAAATTCATTTAAACTTCCCCTTCAGTATACAAAATTGATGATTTCGTAAAAACTCCGGACTTCTCGCTGCTGCAGGACTTTTTACGAACCTGTTAAAATTAAATGGCCCCCGTCCGGATTAAAGCCCGGGAAGGAATAAATCCACAGATCACGGCGTATTTTGGTTCGGCGGCAGGGCGCGCCGGTAGTTTCATACTGGTTGTAGGGAACAATCGGCCGGACTCGGTAACCGGGCCAAAAGACAAGTCAGATCGGTACTTTTATTATTCCGGCGGGGGCTTCAGTATAACCCGTTTTTCAAAAAACAGAGGACCGTAAATACTGCCGGGCCACCGCGTAGGTTTTTGCTTATATGGTTTTCATCGGCCGCGTATGCCATCGGCCCCGTAATCATCTATCTTCTTGGCGTTATTATCCGGTTTTTTTTCAACGAACTTTAGCCAATTCCCCGGCGCTAAAAAAATGATAAACTAAATATCCAGCGTACTGACTTCCAGGGCATTCGTCTGAATGAATTCCCGCCGCGGTTCCACCTCTTCTCCCATCAAAATGGTGAACGTTTCATCGGATTCGACCTCATCCATTACACGGACCTGCAAAAGTGTACGTTTTTCAGGATTCATGGTCGTTTCCCACAGCTGCTCCGGGTTCATTTCTCCAAGTCCCTTGTAACGCTGAATATCGATTCCTTTCTTCCCCTCCTCCATCAAATAGCTGACCAGGGAGCGCCGATCTTGAAACACCGCCTGTGTGTCGCCCTCTTTCTTGCGGGCATACACCTTATAGGTTTTATTTTCGTAGCGCACCCACTTCTTGTGTATCAGCAGCAGCCGTTGGAAGTCTTTTGAAAATATGAAACTTCTGCCGAGGCGGACACTTTCCGTACCCAGAATGGCCAGTCCCTCCAAAACTTCGCTCTGTTCCCGTGAGATGACATCCATCTCATACACACCGCGTTCATCTTTCCATTTCAGGTCACCGACCCGGTATCCCTTTTCCAAAAGCCCTCTCTTGAGGCCCTCCATTTTTTCCCGGTTTTTAAGAAAGCTGATATTCTCAACACCTTCGGTCAGCAGAAATTCAACCAGTTCCGGCTGGACACCGCGCCTTTCAAATTGTTGCAAAATTGCGTAGTATTCTGCAAAATCGGAAATGAACAAAAACATCTGGTGATCCGGAATTTCCCTGCCCGCCTCGAACTCGATGCGTTTATTCTGGCAAATGCGTTTCAACACGTAGTCATTCAGATCCTCATCATTTTTGAGATAGATGGCGGATTTCCCCTTGCCGACACGGTAAAGCGGCGGCTGGGCGATAAACAGGTAGCCACGGTCAACAATTTCCGGCATCTGGCGAAAAAAGAATGTCAATAGCAGCGTGCGGATGTGCGACCCGTCGACGTCTGCGTCGGTCATGATAATAACTTTATGGTAGCGTATGTTTTCAACGTCATACTCTTCTTTGCCGACTCCCGTTCCCAGCGCCGTTATGATATTTTTGATTTCATCGCTTCTTAAGATCTTGTCAAAACGGGCTTTTTCAACGTTTAAAATTTTTCCTTTAAGGGGCAGAATGGCCTGAAATTTACGGTCCCGTCCCTGTTTTGCGGACCCTCCGGCCGAGTCTCCCTCAACTAAAAAAATCTCTCTTTGTGCCGGATCGGAAACCTGGCATTCCGCCAGTTTTCCAGGAAGCGTGGAATCGATCAGGGAACCTTTGCTTCTGACGATGTCACGGGCCCGCCGGGCCGCATCCCTGGCTCTTGCAGCATCCACGGCCTTTGACATGATTTTTTTGGCAACTGATGGATTTTCTTCGATAAACATATTCAATTTTTCGTTTATCAGAGATTCCACCAGACCCTTGACCTCGCTGTTGCCGAGCTTGGTTTTGGTCTGCCCCTCAAACTGTGGATTCTTGATGCGCACGCTGATTATCGCCGTGAGACCTTCGCGTACGTCGTCACCGCTGATCTTGGCCTTCATGTTTTTGGGAAGGTTTCCATTGTTGGCGTAATTGTTGAGCGTCCGCGTCAGCGCCGCCTTGAATCCGCTTAAGTGAAAGCCACCTTCTATCGTATTGATGTTGTTGGCAAAAGAAAATATCTTTTCCGTAAACGTATCGTTGTACTGGATGGCAACTTCAATTTCGACTTCGTTTCTGACACCCTCCATAAAAATCGGCTTATGCAGGACGGAATGATGCCTGTTCAGGTATTCGACAAAAGAGACGATGCCGCCCTTGTAAAAAAAATCATCTTTCTTGTCCGTACGTTCATCTTCGATTGCGATGCGTACGCCTTTGTTTAAAAAGGCCAGTTCCCTGAGCCTGCGTGCCAGGACATCGTAGTTGTAATGACCGGTGTTGAAAATGCCCAGATCCGGGACAAAATGGATTTTGGTTCCACGTTTGGCCGTTTTTCCAATTACTTTCAGTTCACAGGTTTTGACGCCCCTTTCATAGGTTTGGTAGTATATTTTCCCGTCGCTGTATATTTCGACTTCCAGGAAAGCGGAAAGCGCGTTGACCACTGAAACGCCGACGCCGTGCAGGCCGCCGGAAACCTTGTACGAATGATCGTCAAACTTGCCGCCGGCATGCAACTTGGTCATGACCACTTCCAGGGCCGGCACTTTTTCAGTCTTATGAATACCCACCGGAATGCCCCGGCCGTTGTCTTCGACACTGACGCTGTCATCGGTGTGGATGGTCACCTGGATTTGGTCACAGTAACCGGCCATCGCTTCATCGATACTGTTATCCACAACTTCGTAGACCAGATGATGCAGCCCTTCGACGTCAACATTGCCGATATACATCGACGGCCTTTTTCTGACAGCCTCAAGGCCTTCCAAAATTTTTATATTATCTTCGTTGTACTGTTTTTTCGGCATATTCAAACCTAACCCGGACAAACCGGCCCCGAAGGTGTAATTCGTGTTTAGGAAACCTCTATATTATATTCGCATGGGCATCACGACGCTCAGGTAGCTCTTGTCCTGCGCGCCCTGAATGTAGCAGGGTTTTTCGTTGTTCTTGATGCTGACAATCACCTGGTCATCTTCAATGACATTGAGTGAATCGATAAAAAAGCGTGGGTTGAAGGCTGCTTCCACGGGATCACCCGTAAAACCGATAGGCATGTCCTCCTTGGATTCGCCAATTTCCGGATTCGTGGAGTTGATCAGCAGAACATCATCTTTAAAATTAAATATCACACACTTATAGCTATCCGTGGAGAGAATGGACATGCGTTTCAACATCATCAAAAACAAATTTCGATCCATAACGATTTCGGTATAGCCGGATTGATCGACAATCTCGCTGTAGTCCGGAAATTCTCCTTCCAGCAGGCGAATCACTAAAGTTTCCTTTTCCTTTTTCACCACCAGGTGATTGTCCATGAACCCCATCTGCACGAACTCGTCGCCTTCCAGAAATTTTCCGACTTCAACCAACTCCTTTTTGGAAATCAGCACCCCTTTTTCAAAGGGAACCTGCATTTCTTCTTTGAGTGCATAATCGACTTTGGACAAACGGCTGCCGTCTGTTGAAACCATTCGGATATAGTGTTTGTCGCCTTGTCGCAGGCATTCGAAAAAAACACCGATAACGTGGGCCCGTTTATCATCGCCGGCACCGGTGATAACCACGGACCGTTCAATCATTTTCTTAAGTGCGGAAGACTTCATTTCAAAAAAGGGAATATCCTGGATTTCCGGGTTGCCGGGAAAATCTTCCGGATTCATACCGACAATATGATAGAGCACTTTTTCGTTGCCGATCTCGATCCAGTGATTTTCAAGCTCATTGATTCGGATTTCTTCACTGGGAAAATCTCTTACAATTTCAAAAAGTTTCTTGGCATTAATCACCACCATACCTTCGGAGCGCACTTTTGCGGTAAAATGTCCCTCATACCCGGTTTCAAGATCGGTTGCCGCCAGTACGACGCCGGTATCGCTGGTTTTCATCAGCAGGGACGATGTAATGGCCAGGCTGCTCTTTCTGCCGGTCAACCCCTGTATCTTGGACAATACATCCAAAAAATCGCTTCGTTTGATGGCAATGTTCATCACAACCTCTTTTTTCTTTTTTTATTTAAAAACAAGGGAGATTATAATGGCTTGTCAATAAATCCAATAAGCTTTCAATACTGTGTTTTAAAAAGAAAAAAAGATTCAATTCTGATTCCATAAGAAAAGGCTTCCGCCATTGATAAAGGCCTGTTTGAAAACATGCCGTGCAAGTATGTCAATAACCGCAGGGTTATTGTATTTTTGTAAACGCGTTATCAACGGTCCATCCAGCGACTGATCTGCGGGCGTGTTTTGGTTTCCCAGGCATCCGACAGGCGCTCTTTGACGAAGACTTGAAAAAGCGTTTCGATTTTTGCAATGATTTGCTCGCAAAGATAAATCCGGTTCAAGGCGGCGCCCTCGAGATCTTCTTTGGTTTCAACGAGCTCGGTTTCCGGAAAACTGAGGTTGGATATGGCCAGGCTCTCGGCTTTGAGGGTAAAACGCCATTTCAGGTTTGCCTGGCTGTAAGTAAGGTTGGCCTCGGAAACCCCGGCGCCCTTGCGAAGGGCGATGAAGGCCTCTTCAAAGCCGGCGTCATCTCCCTTGATGGTGATGGTTTCCAGTCCCTCGCGGGATCGGTTTTCCAAAACGATGCGGTTTCCCATCTGAAAGACGCCATCGTCCGGTGAATCCGTTTCGTGGTTCTGGGTGTCGATTCGATGCCAAAGCCATGTTAAAAATTCGTATCCCAAAAATTTATAGCGGTTATAGGCGACTGCCAGATCAAGCATGCGACCCCTCCCGAAAAGAAACCGGCGAAAGTTGGAGCAGCCTGTCTTGCTCTGAATGACTGAGTTCCGATGCCAGTACCGCCTGGGTATAGGGAAAGAGCCTGACCAGCGACAGGTTGAAGGACTTTAAAAACAGGGCTTCCAATTCTTCATTGGCCGATTTTAGGGTCGAAAAGAGCCAGAGGCGTTCCTTTTCATAGTCCCATATCAGATCGTAGATATTGGGGGTGGCCGGAATCTGGCGGCAAAGGTTCTGCACGATCTGTTCTTTCAGCAGTTTTTTTTCGTTACTGGAAAGAAAACCGCGGCCGTTTTCACGTTTGCGTTTCTCGATTTCGAGACTGCAATGTTTGCGGATGGTTTTGGCCGCAAGCGTTTTTTTGTCGATTCGAAGGGCAAACAGAAAATACGTACCGATCATAAAGGAAGATCCGCGGAAGTCGGGCTGAAAGGGCGTCTGCCAGGATGTCCAGCCGGCACTTTTTTCATCAGTCTGCTGATCAATTTCCATAATACAGTTTTTACGAAGGCCCGTGAAAACGGATTCCACCGCTGAAGATTCAAATTTACCGTTTACTTTGTAGCGGCTGACCGATACGCTGGAAGACAGCAATCCCATGCGGCAACCCCCGTTATTTTAAATAGTTTTATTAAATTCCGACTATACGCCGTTTCGGTCAAATAAACAAGTAAATATTTATTATTAAAGCAATAAAAAGACAGCTTGACCCATGAAATTTATCGCGGATCTGCATGTGCATTCAAAGTTTTCCAGGGCGACTTCCAAAACCCTGGATCTCGCAAGCATCTTTGTGGCGGCGCGCCTGAAGGGAATTGGCGTCGTCGCCACCGGTGATTTTACGCATCCGGCCTGGTTTGCGGAAATTAACGCCAAACTGGTTGCGGCCGAACCCGGCTTCTTTCGGCTGGAAGATGAACTTTGGGCAGCCTGTGAAGAAAAAATACCGCCGGGAATCCATGGAGAGGTCCGGTTCGTGCTGGTTGCGGAAATCAGCAACATCTATAAAAAAGATGGCCGGGTGCGCAAGAATCACAACCTGGTTTTCATGCCGGACCTGGAAAGCTGTGCGCGTTTTAATCAAAAACTTGAAAAAATCGGTAACATCCAATCGGACGGCCGGCCCATCCTGGGCCTGGATGCGCGCAACCTGCTCGAAATCGTAATGGAAGTTTCCGAAGATGCTTTTCTGATACCCGCCCACATCTGGACCCCCTGGTTTTCGGTGCTGGGGTCCAAATCCGGTTTCGAGTCGCTGCAGGCGTGTTTCGAAGACCTGACCAAATACATTTTTGCCGTCGAAACCGGGCTTTCTTCGGATCCGGGAATGAACTGGCAGGTATCCGAACTGGACCGCATGACCCTGGTTTCAAATTCCGACGCCCATTCCGCCGACAAACTGGGGCGCGAAGCCAATTGGTTCGACACCGATTATAACTACTTCGGCATCCGCAGGGCCCTGGAATTTCCGGAGAGAAAGGAATTGCTGGGAACATTTGAATTCTACGCCCAGGAGGGAAAGTATCATTTTGACGGTCACCGCAAATGCGGCGTGAGTCTCAGCCCGGCGGAAACCCGATCTCTCGACGGAAAATGCCCGGAATGCGGAAAACCGCTGACCCTGGGAGTCCTGAATCGCGTTATGCAGCTGGCGGACCGCCGGCCTGGTTTCGAGCCACCCGATGCACGCCCCTATTTCAGTATCTTGCCGCTGCGCGAAGTCCTGTCGCAGATCCTGCGCGTGGGGCCCAATTCCAAGAAAGTTGCGCGATACTACCGTCGGGCGCTGGAAAAATTCGGCAGCGAGTTTGACATCCTGCACCACATAAAGCCTCAGCACCTGAACAGTACGGAAATACCGCTTTTGGGAAAAGCCATCGAAAAAATGCGCCGCGGCCGGATCAAGATACTTCCCGGGTTTGACGGGCAATTCGGCAAACTCCAGCTCTTTGACGACCAGGAACGCGAACAGCTGCTGGGCCAGGCCAGCCTTTTTGCGGTTCCGCCGGCGTTGGAACATACGCTTAGCAGCCGGACGGTCCCGGTCGCGGCCACCGCCGGCACAATGGCGCCGGAAAAGCGCAGAAGCATATCGCAAGCTCCCGGACATCAGCGCAAAGCGGAAATTGGCCGGGATTTAAACGCGGCCCAGCGCCAGGCAGTTTTATGCGTCCGCGAACCGCTGCTGATCGTGGCCGGTCCGGGTACGGGAAAAACCCGCACCCTGACACACAAGGCCGCCTACCTGATGGTCGACAAAAAAATCGCCGCGGAGCAGATTCTGGCCCTGACCTTTACCAAACGGGCGGCGACGGAAATGCAGACCCGCCTGGAAAGGCTCGCCGGAGCGCGCTGCAGATCTGCAACGGTAACCACTTTTCACGGCCTCTGCCGGCAGCTTCTGGCGGGTTCCGGGAGCTATCTGCTCGACGCGCTGGCGCAGCGCAACTGGGTCAGAGAAGCGCTGGCGATGGTCAAAAAGAGAAGCGAAAAATTATCCTCGCGTGATTTGGAGCGGGCACTGTCCACTATCGCTTCGGCCAAACAGCAGCTGTTGTCGCCGGCGCGGTTTTTTGAAAAAAGAGGGCGCCTCCAGGCGGCAGATGCACAGCATAAAGTCTATGCCGCCTATCAGCGGCTGTTGGACAGCCAGAATATCGTGGACTATGAGGATCTGATTTTTAATGTGGTGCATGATCTGGAAGAGAATGCCGTTTTGCGCAAGACACTCCGGCAGCGGTTTCGATATATCCTTGTCGATGAATACCAGGACATCAATTACGCGCAGTACCGCCTGATTCGGCTGCTGGGTGCAACTGCCGAACAGGTGTGCGCCATTGGAGACCCGAATCAGTCCATCTATGGCTTCAGGGGGTCGAATCCGCAGTATTTCCTCAATTTCATGCAGGATTATCCCAACGCCAGGCTGGTTGTGCTTAACAGAAATTATCGTTCCACGCGCACCATTTTGAGCGCAGCGGCACAGGTCATCAAGGGATACGAACTGGCTGTCGACACGGCATCGGATTTTCGGTCCAGACAGGTAAAAGCCGTGGATTCCGGCATCCGGGGTTATCCGCAGGTGGATCTCATCGAAGCTTCCTCACCGCGGGCGGAAGCCGTTGCAGTGGGCAGGGTCATTGAAAATATGGTCGGCGGCCTGTCGCTGCATTCCATTGACAGCGGCAAGGTCTCGCCTTACACCAAGTCCGCCAACAGGAGTTTTGCCGACTTTGCGGTGCTGTACCGCACGGCTGAGGACGGCAGGCTTTTTTCCGATGTTTTCCGCCGGGCGGGCATCCCGCACCAGGTATCTGCCCGTGAACATGCGCTGGACCGCGGAGGCGTGCGCGACCTGCTGGACCTGTTGAAGCTGGTTGAACGACAGGCCAGTCTGCTCGATTTTGAGAAAGTCGCCGGCCTGCATGTGAGCGGCCGGAGAATCAGCCGGCATTCCTGGCGATGCTTCAAGTCCTGGTGTTTTGATCGCAAATTGGATTTACAGGCAGCCGCCGCGCACCTGCAGCGTTTTCCGGTCCCCGGGTTAAGCACGGCCCAGCAGCGCGAATTGAACACGTTTGCAGCGGCCGTCGAGGACGTAAGGGCACAGATTAAAGACCTGCCCGTGGCCCGCAAACTGGTGCATTTGAGCCGTCATGATGACTTTCCGCACCTGAAAAGCGTCTTTGAATCCGACGAAGGTGCGTGCCGGGAATTGAAAAACCTGCTTGCGGAAGCCGGGCAAGCCGGATTCAAGGCCGATGCTTTTCTGGCCGATATTAGCTTAAGGACCGACGCGGACCTGCTTAAAGCCGGTGTTGAAAAGGTTGCCCTCATGACCATGCACGCGGCCAAGGGCCTCGAATTTCCGGTGGTTTTTATTGCAGGCTGCAGCCAGGGAAATATTCCCTATATCCGCGAAAAAGATGAGGCCGACGTGGACGAGGAGCGTCGCCTGCTTTACGTGGCGATGACGCGCGCTAGGGAGAGGCTGTTTTTTACACGGGCGGAAAAACGGCGGGTTTACGGCCAATGGATCGGTTGCCGGATTTCACAATTTATTGAAAGCATCGATGGCAGATTGATAAAATACAGCCAATCAGGTGTCCAGAGGCCTGTCGGGCGAACGGGTGTGCAGCTGAAGCTTTTTTGACCGGAAGAAACGATGCGATTTTTTTCAATATACGGGCAACACGGCGTACGAATCCTGCTCTGGTGCGGCGCCTGGTTCGTGCTGATGACCTGCCTGCCCGCCAAAGCCGATATTTATGTCTATCGTGACCGGCAGGGCGTGCTGCACTTTTCCAACGCACCGGCATCGGCGAAATATCAACTCTACTTTAAGAACCGCCAGCGCTTTGCCGTGCGCCGTGGTACCCGCAGGTCTTTTCAGAGCGTCATCGCCGAGGCCGCCAGAAAGAACGGCGTTTCCGAGGCCCTGCTGAAGGCCGTCATTGAAGTCGAATCCGACTATGATCCCCAGGCCGTGTCGCGCAAGGGCGCCAAGGGGCTCATGCAGATCATGCCGCAGAACTTCGCCCGCTGTAATATCCACGATCCTTTCGATCCCCAGCAGAACATCATGGGGGGTTCCCGTTACCTCAAAAGCCTGATCGAGCACTTTGGCGGCGACCTGGGCAAGGCGCTGGCCGCTTATAATGCCGGCGTCGGAGCCGTCGAACGCAGCGAGGGTATTCCGCCCATCGCCGAAACGCGAAACTATGTTGCCAGGGTACTGAAGCTGTACCGCCACTACCGGCGCTAATCCGGGCCGCTGCCCAGGTACTCCAGAACCTGCGCCGTGCGGCAGGGAAGGTAAAGGCTGAGAAAATTTCCTTCCGTGGAGCTGTCGTAAAGGGTGAAATGCTCCTGGGCCGGCGCAAGCCGGCCGAAACCGCCGTATTCCGGGCCATCGCTGTCGAAGCACAGACGGTATTTTCCGGCCGGCGCCGTGATGCGGTAATGTTCGAAGGAAGTTTGCGGGTGAAAGTTGAAAACAAAAATCAGCGCCGCGCGCGTAAAGGCGATGATTTTATGCGTTGAATGTTCCAGCAGCAGCTGTGGTGCGCCGTCTTCCAGAATTGCCGTCTTTCGGGCCAGGCGAAGCATGTCGCGGTCGAAGCGTCCCAGAAAGTGGTAGCGCAGGTTTTCGTCATCGGCCAGATGCCACTGGCGGCGGGCGTAGTGCAGCGACCAGTTGTTGCCGGCGCGTGGAAAGTCGATCCACTCGGGATGGCCGAATTCGTTTCCCATGAAATTGAGATACCCGTGGCCAGCGGTTGCCAGGGTGATCAAGCGGATCATCTTGTGCAGCGCCATGCCGCGGTCCACGGCCGGGCTTTGGCTGTCGACGTGCATGCGGTCGTACATGTCGGCCCCGACCATGCGGAAAATCAGTGTCTGGTCGCCGACCAGCGCCTGGTCGTGGCATTCGGCATAGCTGATGCTTTTCTCCCCGTGGCGGCGGTTGGTCAGTTCATGCCACAGATCCCCCATGTGCCAGTTTTCATCCGGCACGTCCTTGAGCAGTTTGATCCAGTAATCCGCGATGCCCATGGCAAAGCGGTAGTCGAAGCCATAGCCCCCTTTTTCCAGCGGTCTGGCCAGCCCGGGCATGCCGCTGATGTCCTCGGCAATGGTAATGCTTCGGGGGCGCAGCCGGTGGATCAGCCGGTTGGCCAGTGCCAGGTAGACCAGCGCGGATTCGTCGACCTGGCTGTTGAAATAATCCGCGTAGGACGTAAAAGACCTGCCGAGGCCGTGGTGGGTGTAGAGCATGCTGGTGACACCGTCGAAACGAAAACCGTCCACATGAAACGCATCCACCCAGTAGCGGCAGTTGGACAGGAGAAAGTGAAGCACCTGGGGTTTGGCGTAATCGAAGCAGCGGGAGTTCCAGGCCACATGTTCCCCGCGTGCGCCTTCATGAAAATACTGGTAGGCGGTACCGTCGAAACGGCTCAGGCCTTCGACTTCGTTGCGCACGGCGTGGGAGTGAACCAGATCCATGATGACCACCAGACCGGCACCGTGGGCCGTATCGATCAGATATTTAAGGTCCTCCGGCGTACCGAAGCGCGAGCTGGGTGCGAAGAAACTGGAGACCTGGTAGCCGAAGGATGCGTAGTAGGGGTGCTCCTGAATGGCCATCAACTGCAGGGCGTTGTAACCGGATCTGACGATGCGGGGAATGACTTGCGCTGCGAATTCGCGGTACGTGCCGACTTTTTCAGCATCCTGGGCCATGCCCACGTGGGCTTCGTATATGAATAGGGCATCGGGCGTTGGCTCGATTTCAGGAGATTGCCAACGATAAGGATTGCGCGGTTTCCAGACCTGGGCGTTGAAAATCAGCGTTTGCGGATCCTGGACCACCCGCCGGCAGTAGGCCGGCAGGCGGTCGCCGCTGCCGCCGCGCCAGGTGATGAAAAGCCGGTAAAGGTCGCCGTGGTGCAGCTGCTCGGGCGGCAGGCGGATTTCCCACACCCCATCGGTGTTGATGCGCGTCAGGCGGTAAGCGTCATCGGCGTGCCAACGGCTGAAATCGCCGATCAGGTATATGGCCGTGGCATTGGGGGCCCATTCGCGCAGCACCCAGGAACCGGACCGGAAATGAAGGCCGAAGTACTCGTGTCCGGCCGCAAAATGCTCCAGCGGTTTTTTGCCCAGCGTCAGTTTTTTTTGTGTCGCTTCGATGAGCGCGAGGCGTCTTTTCAGATGGGATTTGAACGGCGTTAGCGCCGGGTCGTCGGCCAGCGCGCTTTTCAGGCGCATGCTTACGGCGGCTATACCGCCTTCGGTGCGTGGGTGGCGGCTGTTTTCGGAGCTTTTATGCATGGTGGCCCCGGAAGGCGCGAGTGTTGGGCATACGGTGCCGGTTTATTGAATCAGGGGGCGTTTCAGCATCTTTTCATACAGTTCGATATAGTGGCGGGCGGTTACGTCATGATTGAAAGCGGCCAGGCTTTCCCTCATGATGCGCTGAACCTGCTTTTGCTTCACGGCCGACGGGCGGCCGAAAAAGGCCATGGCCTCGGAAATCGCCCAGAACAGGCCCTGGGCGTCAAAAGTTTCGAACAAGAAACCATTGCCCGTGTCTTTTTCGACAGCCAGGTTGGATACGGTGTCGTGAATACCGCCGGTATCGTGGGCCACCGGCAGCGCGCCGTATATGGCGCCGATCATCTGCGGCAGGCCGCAGGGCTCGAAAAGCGAGGGCATCATCACGAAATCGGAAGCCGCGTAGGCCAGGTGCTCCAACCGTACGTCGAAGTCGCAGACGGCGACCCGCTGGTGAAAGCCGTGGAAGGCGACGATGTTCTTAAAGTACTCCTGATACGGACCGTTGGCCACAAAGACGATCTGCAGGTTGCGGTCCCAGTAGGTCGAAATCACCTGGTAGAGAATGTCGGCCAGCAACTGGCACCCTTTTTGGACCGGATCCAGGCGGGAAGGCCAGAAAAACAGGGCTGCTTGGTCGTCTTGCGCCAGGCCCAGGCGTTTCTGCAGGTAGCGTTTATTTTCAACTTTTCCCGCCGCGTGGTCTTCGGGGCCGTAGGTCCGGACTATGTCTTTGTCTTTGGCCGGATTGAAAGACGGGTCCGGGGCATTCAGGATTCCGGAAGCGCAGCCGGCATGCCACTTGTTCGCAAGTTCCCGGTGCAGCGGCGCTTCGATGAAACTGTGGCGCTGGTCAACAATTTCTCTTAAAAAGGTCGGGCTGACGGTGTTGACGAAGTGGGCGGCGAAAACTCCGCTGACCAGAAAATCCACCGGGTTGTTTTCGCGGGTGCTTTCATAGTCGTAGGCCATGTTTTCGTAGTAGAGGTTCTGCCAGAAATAGGCGGCGTCGATGCCGCGGTCCTCGATATGCGCCAGCGTGCTTTTCACGGTGTGGATGTTGTGGATGGTGAACAGGCAGGGGATCCCCAGTTTTCTGGACATGGCGGGAATCAGGCCGGTCATCCAGTCGTTGCAGTGAATCAGGTCGGGCTGGACGCGGGCCACGATGTTGTTGATCACCTCGCGCTGGAAAGCCAGCGCCAGTTTGGTGTTTTCGTTTCCGGAAGTGGCGTAAACCCGGTTGAGGTAAAAAAAGGCGCGGTCTTCGGCCAGGTGGATGCGGTCGTCGGGCATTTTGCGTTCGAAACGACTGAGTTCTTTTCGCAGGCGGGGTGCCAGCCGGTCGTGGAAGATGGCACGGTAGTTGGGCAGCGCCACATGCACATCGGCGCCCTGCTCGAAAAGCGCGCTGACCAGTGCGGCGGAAACGTCCGCCAGTCCTCCGGCCTTGGCCGTCAGGTAGTGCGAGAAACTGCCCATGCGGTCCGGAAGGTAGGTGACTTCCGGGGTGACCACCAGAATACGCGGATTTTTTTGGGTTTGCATGGCTTGGCACCTCAATCAGGCGGCCGACGCCCAGGTGATGAGGCCGGGGATGTTTTTCTGCCAGTCGTCCCCCTTGGGAATCGCGCGGGCGGAAAAGCCATAGCGGCCTGAGGCGTGGCAGTTCAATTCACTGCTGTAAAGATAATTTCCGTCACCTAAGTGTTTTTCAACGTTCATTTCCCTGGTCCGGCTGGACTGAACGGTTTCGGTGGCCGACATTTTGCCGTAGTAGATCTGAACACTGACCTCGTCGGGCCGCAGGGCACCCAGGTGAACGTCGGCGCTGACACGAAATGTATCGCCCACCCGAAAGGGGCCTTCGCTCTCAGCCCGGGGTGCATCGATGCGGATGTGCCGCCAGTGTTCGAGCAGTCGTTTCCGCTGGGCAGCCAGTTCGCGCGCCAGTTCAGACTGGTTGGCGACCAGTTCGTCATGCCAGCGGGCGGCCGGAAAGTAAAACCGGTTTTCATATTCGTGAACCATACGCAGTCCGGAAAATTTTTTCATGGTCATTTGCATGGCGGCGCGCATCATGCGAATCCACTGCTTGGGTGAATCGCCGTTTTTGCGGTCGTAAAATGCGGGCAGAACGTCGTTTTCCAGCACGTTGTACAAGGCCTGCGCTTCCAGCGCATCCTGAAAGGCGGGGTCGTTGAACCCCTCCTCGCCGTCTGCAATGCGCCACCCCACCGATTCGCGGTACCCTTCCGCCCACCAGCCGTCCAGGATGCTGACGTTCAGCACGCCGTTGATGGCGGCTTTCATACCCGAAGTGCCGCAGGCCTCGAAGGGGCGCCGTGGCGTGTTGAGCCAGACATCCGCCCCCTGGCACAGGCAGCGCGCCAGGTGCATGTCGTAGTCTTCGAGAAAAATAACCTTGTCCCGCACACTGTCTTTCTGGGCAAACTGGAACAGACGCTGGATGATGCCCTTGCCCTCGTTGTCGCTGGGATGGGCCTTGCCGGCAAAAATGATCTGAACGGGATAGCGCTTGGAATTCAGGATCGCCTCGAAACGCTCCTCGTCGTGTAAAAGCAGATAGGCGCGTTTGTAGGTGGCGAAGCGGCGTGCAAAGCCGATGGTCAGCACATCCGGATCGAGCACGCTGCGCGCCTCTTCCAGGATCGCCTTGGGCGCATTGCGGCGTCGGTACTGCTTAACCAGCTGCTGGCGGCAGGTGCGCACCAGGCGTGCGCGGGCCGTTTCATGGGCGTGCCACAGCTCGTCGTCGTAGATGTCCTCAATGCGCCGGGTCTGTTTGGGGTTGTGCGGGCTGCGGTGCCACAGCGGCCCCAGGTAGCGCTCGAAGAGCAGTGCGATTTCCGGGGAAAGCCAGCTCGCCAGGTGTACCCCGTTGGTGATGTGGGAAATTGGCACCTCGTCGACGGGTTTTGCCGGCCATTCGTGGGCCCACATCTGCCGGGCCACGCGGCCGTGCAGCCGGCTGACGCCGTTGCAGTACTGGGACATGCGCTGGCCCAGGTAGAACATGGACAGTTTGCCGTCGGGAGCCGTTCCCTTGGCCTGGCCCCAGGACAGTATTTCCTGGGCTGAAGCACCGATGCGTTCTTCAAAAGGTTTGAGAACCGGTTTCACCAGGTCCGCCGCAAATTCGTCGTGCCCGGCGGCAACCGGTGTGTGGGTGGTGAAAACGGTCGTGCGCGGAACGATTTCCAGGGCCGTCTTCAAATCCACGCCGTGGGTGGACATGGTGAGGGACAGCCGTTCCAGGCTGCTGAAGGCCGAGTGCCCTTCGTTCATGTGGCAAACCTTGGGGTACAGGTTCATGGCGGTCAGGGCGCGGATACCGCCGATACCCAGCACAAGTTCCTGGCAGAGGCGCTCTTTGGGATCGGAAACGTACAGGTTGGAGGTGATGCCGCGGTATGCCGGCGGATTGTCGTGCAGATTGGTGTCCAGCAGAAAAAGCGCAACACGGCCCACCTGGATTTTCCAGACCGTAGCCAGAATGTCTCCATCGGGCCCGGGGACGGACAACACGACCTCCCTGCCGGCGTGGTCCCTGGCCCGCCTGGCGGGCAGGCTGTAGAGATCGGCGGCCGGATACTCCTCCTGCTGCTGTCCGTGGGCATCCAGCACCTGGCGAAAATACCCATGGCGGTACAAGAGACCCACACCGGTAATGGGCAGCGACAGGTCGGAGGCCGCTTTGAGGTGGTCGCCGGCCAGAATCCCCAATCCGCCGGCAAAGATGGGAATCGATTCGTGCAGGCCGAACTCCATGGAAAAATAGGCGATGGTTTCGTTTTCGCCCAGCGGGACGTTTTTCTGCAGCGGGGGCACGGCAACGCCCTTTTCGAAGCGCTTTTTGATTTCCTGCATGTGGGCCAGAAAACTTTCATCGCCCGCAAGGTCTTCCATGCGGGCCTGGGGCAGGCGGGTGAGAAAGACCAGCGGGTTGCGGCCGCATTCGTCCCAGAGGCGCGGATCGATGCGCCGGAACAGCTCCACGGCACCGGATTTCCAGCTCCACCACAGGTTGCGGCCCAGCTCTTCGAGAAACGCCAGGGGTTCCGGAAGGTTGGGAAATACCTGAAAAGTAAACAGTTTATTCATTAAAACATTCCTTTGGAAGTGTTAAACCGGGATGAATTTGTATGTCTATCCGTTTTCTGCCAGCGCGAGCCAGACGCGGATGAATTCACTCAACCCCCACGCCTGGGCGTCGCAGCCCCGCTGAACATGGGGGTAGTCGCCGTCCAGGATCTCCGGGATGTGGCCCACACAGCCATCGCGGACCAGTTGCAGGCTGCTGCCCAGAAGCGCCCGTGCGGATGCCGCTGCTGTCCGGCCGTAGGCCGCCACCCATGCTTCGCAGAATGATGGAAACAGCCACGTCCAGGCGGTGCCGTTGTGGTAGGCCGGTTTGCGGTCGGTATCCTCATCCCCGGCGTAGGTGCCCCGGTAAGGGTGATGGGGATCATTCAATAACTTTCCCTTATGCCAGATTTCCAGTGCATGTGCAACGCTTTGGTCCGCCAGGCTGCGAATCGCACCCGGCACCAGCAGACGTTGGCAGGCATTGACGATGCAACGCCGCATGGCGGTGCTTTTAACGGCGCCCAGGGTAACCGCCAGCAGTTGGTTGGGCCGCAGGGCGTCGTCGGCCACCGCGTCGGCGGCGGTGGTATGGGGTTCGGCATGCAGGCAGTCGGAGAAATATCCCGCGCTCTTAAGGCAGAAGCGGCTGCTCACGGAACGCCGGACCGTTTCGGCCAGGCGCGACCACTTTTTGTGTTCGGCAGCGGCGGCGATTTTTTGCCGGAAACGCAGCGCTGCGTACCAGAGGGCCTGAATTTCAATGGGGTATCCCTGCCGCGGGGTTCCGGCCGGGTGGTTGGTGTCCATCCATGTGAAATGCACCGGGCTGAAAACCAGGCCGGATCCGGCATCCACCATAATCCCGTTGGGTGTGCCGTTGAGATAGCTGTCGATGATGGAGTTAAGCACCTGTTCGATCTTCCGGCCGCCGCAGTCGGCCTGCAGGAATGCGGGGCGCTTTTCACTACGGACGAGTTCGGCGCAGGCCAGCACGAACCACAGAGGGGCATCCGAGGTGTCGCGGTTGGCGGCGGTTTCTCCCTGGATCATGTTGGGCAGGGTGCCGTTTTCTTCGAAGCGGCCGAATTGCAGCAGGACCTTGCGGGCCAGTTCATGGCGTCCGGCGGCAATCAGCCCGCGCGTGAAAATCAGGGCATCGCGTCCCCAGTCCAGAAACCAGGGATAGCCGGCGATCACGCTTTTGGCGTCCCCGCGGTCGACGACATAGGCCTCCAGTAAATCGGCCAGCCAGCGTACCGGGCGGCGGTGATGCTGGCTGTCGGCCTCTTCCGGGGTATTCTGCGCGGCACCGCGTTGCGGCGACGGCCCGGGCTTTGAATCCATAGGGCGCACGCAGGCCGTCAATTCCTCGGGCGTGTCCCCCCGGAGCTCAAGTTCAAAATAGCCCGGGCTGAAGAGATCGGAGTCCGGATCCTGTCCGCGCTGGGCGTCCAGCCTCCGGTGCACCATGTAGCGCCACTCAGGTTCCGGGACGAAACTTCCAGAAGAAACCCGGACCTCGAGCCTCCGGTCGTCGGCGGGTTGGAAAACAAATCCCGCCGCATGCGCCGAGACGGTGGCCGGCCAGGCATGCTCGGGACCGGTATACGCTTTGGTCAGATCGTGAAAATTGCGGTCTTCGATGTCCGGCCGCAGGATGAGCGTCACCGGGATGCCGCTGCCGAGAATGCCATTTTGCTCGCGGCCGGCAAGACGCCGGAAGGTCAGGCGGACTTCATTTTTAAAGGGGATCATGCGCAGGGAGATGGCCAGGTGCACATGCTGGCCCTGGCCGGTGGGCAGGTTGAAATGCCAGCTGCCGCCATGCGCATCGAAGCGAAAAGACGAAAGGCAACGGTTGTCAACCTGCGTTGAAAAGCCCTGAAAGCGCAGCCAGGCCCGGCAGCGCGTGAACATGATGCGGCGGTCGTCCGGGTAGTCCCTGTTCAGATTGGCGGCCAGCAGAGCGTCGTAACGGCTGTAAAGCCGGCCCCACGGCACGGCTGCGCGCAGCATGGCGCCCCGGCCGTTGGTCGACAGCAGGAGGTGCGGTTTCGCCAGCAGCTCGGCTCGCGGATAGAGGGTCCGGATGACAGCGTGTTCGGCGGGGGGCAGATACAGCAACGGGGCTTCCAGATGCCGGCCGGCCGGCCGGGTGTAGAGGGAGAGCACAAGCTGCAGCACGCGCGGTTTGCGGGGTTCGGGCAGCGGGGAGAAGAGTGCGAAAAAAGTGCCGTCGCTGCGCGCAAGGCTCTTCTCACAGGCCAGCGTGGCCTTTTCCGATGCGATGCGGGCGCGGAAGGGAAATGGGGCCGCCACCAGCAGGAAATGGCCGGGAGGCACCATCACCTGGCGGTTTTCGTCGGCCGGAAAATTCCACTGGGCCACATGCGGTTCGTCACCTTGGGGGTTCATCCGGCTGCAAAAGGCCAGGGGGTCTTCGGCCAGGCGGGCGGCGGCGCGTTCCGGGTGCATGTCGCCGATATGGCGCGTTCCGTTAAAGGCGCAGAAGACATCGAGGGCCTTGGCCCGCAGCAACTGGTCGTGGATGCGTGCAGGCCGGGATGTGGTGCGGTCGTCGGTGTTTTGTATGATTTCCATGTCCCGGGACTCCGCAAGGCAGTACACCTGTCCGGGAGCCAGGTCCAGGTGAAAGCGATCGCCACGGCGTTCGGGATAGATCTTGCGGCCGCTCAACAGGTCCAGGAAAGGCGGTCGCCACGGATGCGTGTGTGCAGCCGACCAGGCACAGGGGTTGTTTCGGGAATCGTCCAGGTTGACGGCCACCACGAGACGTTTTCCGGAAGGAAGGTGATGCCGCAGCAGCGCCAGACTGTTGCCGTCGCCTTCCCCGATGATCGATATTCGGCAGCCGTCGAAAAAGGCCGGGTGGGTTTTCAGCAGGTGATTGATGCGGCGGATGAAATCCACCTGGTTGTCCGGCGCACCCCAGTTCAGGGAGGGGGCGTCGTGCACATCGATCTTTTCGGTGGCATACCATTCGACACCGTTGGCGAAGCCGAAGGCGCCGTTCTGGGAGGCCAGGGCGCACAGGGCGGTGCGCATGCGCGCCCAGGTGGGCGAGCGGGCGGCCAGGCGGTTGTTGTCATGGGTTTCGGCGAAATGCACCATCAGCCCCTGGCCGGCGGCGATTTCCAGCGCCTCGGGAAGGTAGGCCGATATCTGGCGGCGGTCGTAGTTCTGAAAGAGTTCCGAGTAGGCCCAGTTCAAATTGGCGTTGTCCAGCAGGCGGCGGGTGACCGAGATTTTGCCACCCAGGCCTTCGAGAAAAAACAGGGTATCCGGATACTGCCGGCGCACTTTGGCCACAATGTACTCCCAGGCCGCCTCCGGGATCATGTAACCCGCATCGCAGCGGAAGCCGTCCACGCCCCGGCGGCACCAGATGAGAAAAACGCCCGCCATGTAGCGCCACAGGTCCCGGTGCGAATAGTCCAGACGCGTGAGATCCTCCCAGCGGACACCCCAGGCGCCGGGGACTTCGATGCGCCCGTCGGGGTCGCGCACGAGCCATTCGGGATGGGTTTCGTGCAGCCGCGCCGCCCAGCCGGTGTGGTTGATGGCGATGTCGATGATGACCCTGGCGTCCCGGCTGTGGGCGGCGTCGACGAGCTCGATGAACTGCTCCAGCGGCGTTGCGCGCGGGTCGAATTCGGCCAGCGCCGAATCCACCTCCGTAAAGCTGAGCGCGGCGAAGGGGCTGCCGAAACGCCCCATGCGCGCATACGTAGTCGGCGTCGGGAAGATGGGCAGAAGCTGCAGAATGCGGCAGCCCAGATAATCGATGATAAAATCGAGCTTTTCGATCAGGTTGCGAAAGGTGCCCGAAGGCGGAATCAGGGTGTACCCCTGTTTATCGAGCGTTTCGGTGGGCAGCCTTTCGAGCAGGTCGAAGCCCCCGCCGGATTGGTTGGGCCCGAACTGGCGCACAAAGGCGTTGTAAATCATGTTGGCACAGCAGGTGTCCGCCGGTTCGACATTGAGCGTTACATTTTCCCCGGGCGGCCAGGATGGATCGGGGCGGTTCTTTTCCAGAAAAAAAGCCTTGGCCTCGAAATGACCGGTTTCCACCAGCGGCAGGATGAGCTCGAAGTGCGTATCGGAAACACGCTGCATGGGGATGTCGAACCAGTCGCGGGCCAGGCGGGTTTCCTGATGGTCGATCTGGCGCGTGATTTCACGGCGTTGTATGGCGGCGCGGCCGAGGTTGGTGCGCAGCCAGGCGCCGCCCGGCACAGCGTCGGCCAGCCTGAGGGTGAAACGCTGGCAGTCGCCGCAAAACCGCAGGTGGCGGGTTCCGGGAGCCGGCGTCTGTATCAGTGGATGGGGTCGGGTCATTTTAGGCAAGCGCTGCAGAAGATACGCAAATTGTGATTGATTGAGTGTCTTACCGCAGTATCCGGTCGGACTGATAGGCATCCAGGGCGCCGATGATGAAAGCTTCCAGGAATGCGTCGACAACGGCTTGCCGGATATCTTCGACCAGGTGGGTTTCACGCTTTTCTTCCACCACGTTGGTGAGGCGTTCGGGAAAGCGGAACGAGAATTCGATCTTGCGCAGATCGCCCGTGGCGGCAAAAAGCGATTGGTAGGCCCGTTTCAGTAAAAGCCGCTCATCGGCCGTGGAAGAGACCCGTTCAGGGATGAAACTCAGAGCGGCGCTCTTGAGAAAAGGTGTGTCCGACGACGCGTGCGAGGACTGCGCGATATTGATCTGGTTCCAGTAGCCGGCCTGCTGCAGGTCTCTTTCGACATCATAGATGGCCGGCAGGATATATCTTGAAAAGCAGGCGGTTACCTTTTTCCGTAAGGCCCGGATCTCTGTTTCAACCGCCTGGTCGGGCTGTGCGTGTCCGTCCGGCGATGTTTGCTTTTCTTCAAATGTTTTCAAAATCTTGCTGATTCCCATGTGGAGGCCTCCCGGGTTTTGTGTCTTGTGCCTTTTGCCACTATAGCCTCTGACGGTAAAAATGGCAATGCCGCCGGAGTTTCCGGCGGCAGAAAAAGCCCTGCCGGCGCTGATCGTGTTTTTCACCGCCCGGTTCAAAGCTTGCCTGCCGGCGACAGTTGCGCTACGCTACGTACCGTGATGCTGGAATGGGTCGGGAACGCGTTTTTACAAAAACGGCAGGCGGTAAGGTGCGTGATGCACGCTTCTCACTTTTCGATGGGGCAACTGGCCGGCCAGCGCTTGATGGTCGGTTTTGACGGTACGCAGATGAACCGCGGGCTTGCGGAAATGATCACGGATTTCAAGGTCGGCGGCCTGATCCTCTTTTCGCGCAACCTGCGGGCACCGGAGCAGATTGAAAAACTGTGCGCATCGGCCCAGGCCCGGGCAGCGGCCTGCGGTCAGCCCCCGCTGTTTATCGCCATCGACCAGGAGGGCGGCACGGTGGCCCGGCTCGGGCCACCCTTTACGCGTTTTGCCGGCAATGCCAGCATGCGCACGCTGGCCGATGCCCAATGGTTTGCCCGCATCACGGCCGGTGAGCTGCGCAGCGCGGGAATCAACATGAACATGGCGCCGGTGCTGGATGTCGCCCACGATGACCGCAGCATCATGCGCCGGCGCGCTTTCGGCGGGGATGCACAGCAGGTGGCCCGCATGGGCGCCGCGGTCATCGACACGCTGCAGCAAAACGGGATCATGGCGGTGGCCAAACACTTTCCGGGCATCGGCCGCACCACCCTGGATTCACACCTGGATCTGCCCGACCTGGACGTCGATGCCGTTGAACTGCACCGGGCGGACCTGGTGCCCTTTGCAGAGGCCGTCCGTCGGAAAGTCTGCGGCATCATGCTCTCGCACATCCGCTATACCGGCCTCGATGCGCGCTGGCCGGCCAGCCTCTCGGTGACCATCGCCCGCGACATCCTGCGGCGCCGGATGGGTTTCCAGGGCCTGGTGCTGACCGACGATCTGGATATGGGCGCCATTTGCCGGTACTACGACATCGAAACGGCGGTCGGCCGCATCCTGGCCGCCGACATCGACGTGGCCCTGATCTGCCACCAGGGACCGACCATCCGGCGCGCCTTCGACTGCCTGGTCGAACAGCTTGAAAATTCGGCCGGACTCCGTCAGCGCGGCCGGGAGTCCGTCCGCCGGATCCTGGCCGCAAAGTCCCGCTTTATGCGGTCGCAGACGGAGTAGAGGGCTTTTACCATTGAACACGATCCCGTTTTTTTAGAAACGCCCCACCCGCCGCCATAACTTGTCACCTTAAAACCAGAATCTTGCACAGGCAATTTTGAAAACGTATAAAATTATAATGTTATCTCATGGTTGTCTATGGATGCAGCGCGATAATTTTTAGCGTCATTGGTATGTTCGGAAACCTTCCATTTTGACTTCAAAATTGTCCGCCCTGCGGGAGCGCCGATTTTACCGCCTCTACTGTGATGCAGGGCATTTGCGTCTGTACACTACAGCTGCATGCCCTGCGCCTTGTATAGGCGGCAAACGCGACGCTTGCAAAATTCAGGTAAAAACCCGAAAAAGTTGTCCCGGCATCGGGGTCCACCCGGGTTTCCGCCCTGCTGATCGATTATGGAAAATACCAGCTAAACATATCGGTGATGCGGGTTCCAATTCGATGCCGGCTTTTCTGCGTCGGTTGTCGCTATGCAATTTTCTTTATCTCTAAAGGGGGAAAACGATGCTCTATGTTTCTCAAGATGACCCCGGTATCGCGGAATTAATTAAAAAGGAAAAAATCAGGATAGAAAGCACAGCCGTTGGAGCGCCTTTTTAAGATTCGTGGAAGGAGCCGACATCTGTATTGCCGCCGGGACCGCTCTATCGCCGTCTGCGATGGCCCTCAGATGCCGGTGCGGGAGTATACGTCGGCGTCAAGGGCGGCGCGCCGGCCGGCGGTAAACTCGTGATACCCGGCGGCGGCGACCATGGCCGCGTTGTCGCCGCAGTATTCGACCGGCGGCAGGTGGAGCGTCAGGTTGTTTTCGGCCGCCATGCCGGACACCTTTTCGCGCAGCCGCCGGTTGGCGGCCACGCCGCCCACCAGTGCCAGGCGCGTGCAGTCGCTGTGGCGCGCGGCGCTCAGGAGCTTGAACGAAAGGACCTCGACCACCGCTTCCTGGAAAGCGGCGGCGATGTCGGGCATGTCCTGCGCCAGCGTTTCGGCGTGGGTCTGGATGTGGCGCATGACGGCCGTCTTCAGCCCGCTGAAGCTGAAATCAAAGCCGGATTTGTCCAGATAGGCGCGTGGAAAGACGATGGCGGCCGGGTTGCCGCGGCGCGCCAACTCGGAGATGACACGCCCGCCGGGGTAGCCCAGGCCCAGCATCTTGGCCACCTTGTCGAAAGCCTCGCCGGCCGCGTCATCGCGGGTTTGCCCCATGGGTTTCATCCGGGTATGCGATTCTACATAATAGATGGCGGTATGGCCGCCCGAGGCCAGCAGGGCGACGAACGGAAAAGCCGGTGCGCCGGCGGTCAGAAAAACGGAGTTGATATGTCCGTTCAGGTGGTTGACGCCCACGCAGGGCAGACTGCGCGCGAAGGCATAGGCCTTGGCGAAGGAGAAGCCGACCAGCAGGGCGCCCACCAGCCCGGGGCCCTGGGTGGCGGCCACCGCATCCAGACCGTCGGGTCGAAGGCCGGCGCGTTCGAGGGCCTCGGAAACCACCGGGACGATGGCCTCGATGTGTTGGCGGGACGCCAGTTCGGGCACGACGCCGCCGTAATGGTGGTGTACCGCCACCTGCGTGGCGACAACCGACGAAAGTACGCGGCTTCCGTCGGCCACCACGGCGGCCGCCGTTTCATCGCAGGAGGTTTCAATGCCCAGAATGTTCATGGTTTCCTGCCAGTGGCCGAGAGCCCGGCAACGGGCAGACTCCGCCGGTGCGCGTTTCTCAATTATCCTGCTGCCCCTGATGGTTGTCGGCATCCAGGTCTTCCAGGTGGATACGGAAGCGTTTAACGTTCAGGCCCAGGCGCCGGCCGGCCGCTTTCAGGGCTTCGCGTTGCTGTTTTTTAAGGCCGGCAAAAGCAATCAGCAGCCCATCGATACGCTGCTGTGCCGCAATGGATTCCAGGGACTGAAAATTTCCCAGAACCGGAAAGCCCTGCAGCTTCTTGCCGGTTTTCAGAGGGTCGTCATCGATAAACCCCACCGGTACAACCCCCATGCGTCGGTTGTTTAAAATTTCACGCAGCAGGATCTCGCCGCCCCGGCCGGCGCCGTAGATCAGCACGCGCTGGCCGCTTAAGGTCTTGCGTTTCATGAAATCCCCGGAAAGGCGGAAAAAACCGCGCGAACCCAGCAGAGCGGCCGTTGTCAGCAACCAGTCGATGACGAAAATCCCCTTGGAGAAGTGCTGAAAGCGGAAGAGAAAGGTCACGGCGGCGATAGAGATCAGCGAGGCCGCGGAAGAGGCCTTCAGATAGACCAGCACTTCGCTGGAGCTCATAAATCCCCAGATGCCGCGGTATGTGCCGATGATGAAAAAGGCCACGAGCTTGCAGGCGATCACCGCCGGCAGCGACCGCAGAAAGATTTTGAAAAATACCGGGAAAGCGGCGGCGCTGAACCGCAGGCGGTAGGATAAATAATAGCAGAAAGCCACCATGCCCAGGTCGAAAATGACCAGCAGAAGCTGGCGTTTGTAGGTCAGCTCGATCAGCACCGGGGTGAAGGTGTGGCCGCGCAGCACCGAGAACTCCTTTTCGGGGTAGACCCGCAGTTGAGCCAGGTAAACGCCCATGAGCACGACGGCCGTAAGCAGCGGGATGATGACTGAAGGCGACGTGAGCGTGTCGCTGCGGCTGACAAAAAGAGCCGCCAGGCCTGAAATGGCGCCGATCAGGTACAGGAACAAAACGGCTTTTTTTTCGCTCAGCCCCATGAGCACCAAGCGGTGAGAGGTGTGGTCCTTGCCGCCGGCAAACGCCCGCCGGCCGCTCAAAAGGCGGATCAGCGTGACCATGGTGGTGTCCAGAATGGGAACCAGCATGACCAGGATGGGTACGGCCATGGCGGAAAGGCGGTTGCCGGTGGTTTCCGAATAGTAAAGGCTCAGCACCGCCAGTGCAAATCCGATGACCAGGCTGCCGCAGTCTCCCATAAAAATGGATGCCGGGTTGAAATTGTAGACCAGAAAAGCCGCCAGCGCGCCCGCCAGAATCAGGCACAGCAGCCCGGCTTGGGGGCTGCGACTGCCGAACACCGCCGCCAGCGACAGCGCGGCCACCGCACCGGTTCCCGCGCAGAGTCCGTCCATGTTGTCCAGCAGGTTGAAAGCATTGGTGATCCCCACGATCCAGAAGATGGTAAACATGGTATCCAGCGTCAGCGAAGAAAACCAGTGCAGTCTCAAGCCCAGAAAGGCAATCAGCGAGGCCGACAGGATCTGGCCCACCAGTTTGGAGTGCGGTTTCAGGTTGATGAAGTCATCCACCAGGCCCAGAACGAACAAAAAGGTCATGCCCAGCCAGATGACGGCGGCCACGAAAGAAGGGGATTTGGCAACAGCCGCCATCATCGGCAGGTGGATGGCATGCGTATCGATGGCCAGCAGCAGCGCTGTTGAGGTGCCGATATAAATGGCAATGCCGCCCAACAGGGCGGTGGGTCGCTTGTGCCAGCGGTCCTTAACCGGCTGCGCCATCCAGCCGCGACGGCTGGAAACACGCTTGACCACCGGTGTCAGTGCCAGACAGATCAGAAAAGAGAACAGCGGCAGACTGAAGCCCATGCAACTTTTCCTGTCAAGAGGAAGCACAGCGGCCCGGGAAGGTCTCAGGCCGCGACTTTTTGCCATGAGAAAAGCCAGGCTGGCCGCCCCACCGCAGCACATCGGTCGCGGCGCAGATTTTCCTGGCCCTGTTTCGGCCGCCGCCGGCAGGTCGCCTATTGCGGAGGCTTATTTTTTTTCCTGGTGGAAGGCGCCCAACTGGCACCGCTGCCGGAGGCGCCTCAGCCCGAGCAAAAGGGCGCCTCGGCGCTTCCCCTGACTACCCACTGGAAAAGCTTTCGCAGCCCATGGCGAATGCCGCGGCGCCTGTTCTGTTTGCCGGAGGACGCGGCGGTATGCCTTCTGGTTACTGGATCCATTGAATCCGCCCGCCCGTTTCTTTTCGCTCCACGATCTCACCGATAACAAAGGCTTTCTCGTCAAGTGCATCGAGGCGCTCCAGCACCTCCTGGGTGACCTTTTCGGGCACTACCAGCACCAGCCCGATGCCGTTGTTGAAGGTGCGCAGCATCTCGTGGTCGGAAACCCGGCCGGCGCGCTGCAGTACACTGAAAATAGGGGGAATATCCCAGCTGCCGCGTTTCAGGACCGCACCGCAGGCATTGGGCAGGATGCGCACCACGTTTTCGGCGATTCCGCCGCCCGTAATATGCGCCAGGCCATGGATGGGAAAATCCCGGATCAGGCGCAAAATGGTCTGGGCGTAAATGCGCGTCGGCCTGAGCAGTTCTTCACCGATGCTGCATCCTATCTCGGCAATGTGGGCGTCTATTTTCAACTTCAGGATATCGAAGCAGATTTTGCGGACCAGTGAATAGCCGTTGCTGTGCAGGCCGCTGGATGCAACGCCCACCAACTGGTTGTCAACCCCGATGTCCGAACCGTCGATGATTTTGGCGTTTTCCACGATGCCCACGGCAAAGCCGGCCAGGTCATATTCGCCCGGTGCGTACATGCCCGGCATTTCAGCGGTTTCACCGCCTATCAGGGCGCACTTGGCCTGCCGGCAGCCTTCGGCGATGCCTCTCAGTACAGAGGTGGCGATTTTCGTGTCCAGTTTTCCCATGGACAGATAATCCAGGAAAAAAAGGGGTTTGGAACCCTGCACGGCGATATCGTTGACGGACATGGCCACCAGATCGATGCCGATGGTATCGTGTTTGTCCATCATAAAGGCGATTTTCAGTTTGGTGCCCACGCCGTCGGTGGAGCTGACCAGCACCGGTGTGTCCAGATTTTCGGTGGTCAACGAAAAAAGCCCGCCGAAGCCGCCGATTTCGCCCATCACACCGGGGGTAAACGTCTGTTTGGCGAGTTCTTTGACCTCTTTCACGAAAAGGTCGGCTTTGTCGATATCGACACCGGCATCTTTGTATGTGAGCGGATCGGCCATAGTTAGCTCCTGATATCCTTAGATATATATTGAATTATGAGCTTATCCGTAATTAGTCCCAATGGATGCAAAAGTCAAAACAATTTTGACATCGAATACGCAATGGTCTAATTAAGTTATGAAAAATGGTAAACCCGCAAACCGGGAGATGGAAAATGCGTGAATTCGCCAGACTGGATCGGCTGCCGCCTTATATCTTTGCCACCGTCAACGAAATCAAGATGAAAGCCAGACGGGCCGGACAGGATGTCATCGACCTGGGGATGGGCAACCCGGATCTCGGCACCCCGGAGCACATCGTCGACAAGCTCGTGGAAGCCGCGCGCAAACCCCACAACCACCGCTATTCGGCCAGCATGGGCATCACCAAGCTGCGCATGGCGATTGCCGACTGGTACCGGCGGCGCTACGATGTGGATATCGACCCTGAGAGCGAGGCCATCGTGACCATCGGTGTCAAAGAGGGCCTGTCGCACCTGATCCTGGTCACCATCCGTCCGGGGGATGTGGTTTTTACGCCCAACCCGACGTATCCCATCCACCCCTATTCGGCCATTATCGCGGGCGGTGACGTACGCGGCATTCCACTGGCGCCCGAAAGCGATTTCTTCGAAAACCTGCTGCAGGCCACCAAGCAGACCTGGCCTCGGCCCAAGGTGCTGATCCTGTGTTTTCCGCACAACCCCACCACCGAAACCGTGGACCTGGCTTTCTTTGAAAAAATAGTGGACTACGCGCGCGAACACGGCATCATGGTGATCCACGATTTTGCTTACGCGGACCTGACCTTTGACGGCTATCAGGCCCCCAGTTTCCTGCAGGTCGCCGGCGCCAAGGAAGTCGGCGTCGAGTTTTTCTCGGTATCCAAAAGCTACAGCATGCCGGGCTGGCGGGTGGGATTCTGTGTCGGCAATGCCGAAATCATCGCCGCCCTGCGGCGCATCAAGAGCTATCTGGACTACGGTATTTTCCAACCCATTCAGATTGCCTCCATCATCGCCTTAAACGGCCCCCAGGATTGCGTTGCCGCAATCCGGGACACTTACCGCGAGCGCCGCGATACCCTGATCAAGGGCCTGAACCGCATCGGCTGGCCGGTGAAGCGCCCCCGCGGCACCATGTTCGTGTGGGCGCGCATTCCGAAGCAACACCTGCACATGGGATCGGTGGAGTTTTCCAAGTTCCTGATTCGCGAAGCCCAGGTGGCCGTGTCGCCGGGACTGGGTTTCGGTGAATACGGCAACGATTACGTGCGCTTTGCACTCATTGAAAACAACATGCGCATCAACCAGGCCGTGCGTGGGATCCGCCGGGTCATGTGACGGCTTGAAACGCCCGCCGGATGTTTCACCCCCGGCGGGCGGAAATTTTCGGTTGACTTTGGGGCGGCGGTCCTGCACATAGCGACGGAGTGCCGTCGGCCGCCTGCCGCTTGCGGGGGCGGCTGCGAATGCCGGAAGGCCCGCAAAAACAGGGAACCAGTTTGCGAAAACATTTTATCCCGGGAGAATCTGAATGCCAAAAGTCCATATCGGTCTGATCGGGTGCGGTACCGTCGGTGCCGGCGTCGCCAGGATCCTCCTTCACAACCAGGATGTGCTTGAAGCCCGCGTGGGCGCTGAACTCAATCTGAAGTCCGTCGCTGACCTGGATATCGAGACCGACCGGGGGGTCGCCTTTGCGCCCGGCGTGCTGACCACCGATGCCATGGCCGTGGTCAACGATCCGCAGATCGACATCATCGTGGAAATGATCGGCGGTGAAACCTTTGCCAAAGATGTGATTTTGGCGGCCGTCGCCAACGGCAAGCCGGTGGTGACGGCCAACAAGGCGCTGCTGGCCAAACATGGCGACGGTATCTTTGCCGCGGCATCCGAAAAAGGTGTGGACGTGGCTTTCGAAGCCAGCATCGGCGGCTGCATGCCGATCGTCAAAACCCTGCGCGAATCACTGGTCGGGGACCGCGTTCGGTCGATGGTCGGAATTCTGAACGGCACCTGCAACTACATTCTCTCCAAGATCACCGATGAGGGCATCCCCATCGAAACCGCCCTGGCCGATGCCCAGCAGAACGGCTACGCCGAAACGGACCCCACACTGGATGTGGAGGGTATCGATGCCGCCCACAAACTGACGTTGCTCTCATCGCTGGCTTTCGGCATGCAGCTGGATTTCGACAGCCTGTACATCGAGGGGATTCAGGGGATCAGCCCCATGGATATCGAGTATGCCACGGCATTCGGCTACCGCATCAAACTGCTGGCCATCAGCAAGTTGCGCCAAAACGGTGTCGAGGCCCGAATCCACCCGGCCATGATTCCCGTCGGCGACCTGCTTTCCAACGTCAACGGTTCTTTGAATGCCATTATGATCCACGCCGATGCTGTGGGCGATATGCTGCTTTATGGCCACGGCGCCGGCATGATGCCCACGGCCAGCGCCGTGGTGGGCGACATCGTCGACATCGCCCGCAATTTGATGAACAGGTCGCCCGGAAGAGTTCCCCTGCTGGGCTATCAGACGGAAAATGTACGCCGGATTCCGATCATTGCCATCGACGACATTGTGCTGCACTACTACATTCGCTTTTCGGCTCTGGACCGGCCGGGCGTACTCTCCAGGATTTCCGGTGTCCTGGGAAACTACGGTATCAGCATCCAGAGCGTGCACCAGAAGGGCCGCAAGACCAACGGGGCCGTGCCGCTGGTGATGCTCACCCATCGGTCGCGGGAGGCGGACATCAAGGCGGCGCTGGCCGAAATCCAGCAGATGGCCGTCATCAAGGAGCGCCCTGTGCTGATCCGCATCGAAGAGAAAAACAGCGTAGATTAAATTGGAAGAGGAATCGAAACACATGTACATCGTATGTGCGGACCTGGAGGGGGTCTTCGTTCCCGAAATATGGATCGAATTTGCCCAAAGAACACAGATCCCGGAATTGCGCCTGACCACGCGCGACATCCCGGATTATGACCGGCTGATGGAGAGACGCCTGGCCATACTCATGGAAAAGGGGTTAAAATTAAAGGACATCCAGGAAACGATCGCCGGCATGCAGCCCCTGGCGGGAGCAGTCGAATTTCTGGACTGGCTGCGGGCGCGGCTGCAGGTGGTCATTATTTCAGACACCTTTGTGGAATTCGCCAGACCCCTGATGGAAAAACTCAAGTGGCCCATGCTGTTGTGCCACAGTCTCGCAGTGGCGCAAGACGGCACCATCAGCGGTTACAGGCTGCGTCAGCGCGACGGCAAAAAGCGCGCCCTGCTGGCCTTCAGGAGCCTGAACTACGGCATCATCGCCGTGGGCGACTCGTACAACGACGTCGACATGCTGCTTTCGGCCGACCGCGGCATCCTGTTTAAACCGCCGCAGAACGTGGTTGACGAATTTCCCCAGTTGCCGGTGGCAGAAGATTACGAAGCGCTTAAAGGGATCATCCGCCGGACCATCGGGGACACGGTCTGAATATGCACACCCGGGCGCACCGCTGTTTTTCCCGTGTCATCTACGGCGATACCGACAACATGGGTTACGCCTACTACGCCAATTACCTGCGCTGGTTCGAAATCGGACGCACCGAACTTTTCCGCGCCTGGGGCCTGACCTATCGCACCATCGAGGAGCGCGGCATTTTTTTGCCGGTGGCGGAGGCTCACTGCAAGTATATCCGGCCGTTGAGCTATGACGACCGGCTGACCATCGAAACGCGGCTGGATCTCACCGTCCGGGCCGGCATGAAATTCGACTACCGGATTCTGGATGACAGCGGGGAGCTGCGCGTCGCCGAGGGGTACACCCGCCACCCTTACGTGGACCACGGCGGCCGCGTCGTGCGCCCGCCGCAGTTTATCACCGAGTTAATTCGTGCGCATAAGCAACCTGCGGCCTGACGTGTCTTTCGGAAAGCCTTGCACGCACAGCCGTGAAAGTTGGCGCCACACACCATGGAACTGCGAACCAGCGACAGAGGCATTACGTTTAATGTGCGTGTGCAACCCAAAGCCTCCCGCAACGAAATCGTGGGGCTTTATGGCGCGGCATTGAAAATCCGGCTCAAGGCACCGCCGGTGGAAGGCGCCGCCAACCGCATGTGTCTCAAGTTTCTGGCAAAGATTTTAAAGGTGCCCAAAACCCGCCTGGAAATCGTGTCCGGTGCTGCTTCACGCAACAAGACGGTTCTGTACCGCTGTTCGGGCGGCGAGCAGCGGCAGGAGTTCGAACGCTTAAAGAAATTGATGCAGCCCTATTTGTCGCCGCGATAGACGGGACCAGACAAAGCGGCTCTGAAATAATGTAACACGGTGATCACCGCCGCTTTTCGAACCGGTCCGGATAAGGAGAAAATCATGCCCACAACCACCGTCCGTTGGATCGGCGGCCGCACGTTTGTCGGCACGGATTCGCGCAACCACTCCGTGGTGCTTTCCGGAGATCAGCCGCCGCGCGGGGTCAGCCCGTCTGAAATGCTGCTCGTGGCGCTGTCGGCCTGTTCGGCCTACGATGTCGTTGCCATTCTGGCCAAAAAACGCCTGGCATTGACTTTTCTGGAGGTTACCGCCAGCGGCGACCGGCCGTCAGAGCCCCCCTGGCCTTACGAGAGCATTCACGTGCACTACAAGCTGGCCGGCAGCGGGCTGACCGACAAAGCCGTCTCTGCGGCCATCGAATTGTCGGAAAAAACATACTGTTCCGTGGCCGCCACGGTGCGCGGCGTCGCACAGGTGACCACTTCTTTCGAAATCGTCGGGGCTGTGGACTGAATCGGACACCGGTCGGCTACAGCTCGGCACCGGCGCACAGAGACCGCGACCCCTGCGCGGTACAGATGTGAAGCTTCACGGCATTGGATACCAAAAGCGGGGCAGCCGGCCAGCGCCACAAAAAACTTGACACTTATGGGACCTGCGCTTATATTGGTTTTTCAGGAAAATTGATGCGGGGTGGAGCAGTCTGGTAGCTCGTCGGGCTCATAACCCGAAGGTCGTTGGTTCGAATCCAGCCCCCGCTACCAATGATTACAAGGGGTTACGGCGTTTCGTCGTAGCCCCTTTTTCATGGGGGTGTGTCGTTTTGTGCCATTTCCACAAAACAGGTGGATCACTTTGCCTTCCCCGGAGCGCCTGTAAATGTGCAAATAGTTTGAGCTAAAATTTGACGATCTCGTAAAAAGTCGAAAATCTGAATTGCTACCACAATATATCGTGTGCGGATCTGATTTAAGACTATTTTACAGCGCGAACTCCATTCATGTTGAATGTCTTGCGAAAGTTTGATGAATTAGGTGTTAGCGCTACTTGCCTCAGGAAGTGGCAATAATGGATACACAAAAATAGAATGGAGCGATATATGCAACCGGGTTTACTGTTAGTCGATATCCAGAACGATTATTTTGTCGGTGGCAACATGGCGCTTGTTGGCATGCAACAGGCCGCCGAACAGGCAGCCGAACTCCTGCAGGATTTCAGAAACAGACAATCGCCAGTTTTTCATATCCGGCATGTCTCCAAACGCCCGGGGGCTACATTTTTTCTGGAAGGCACACGCGGCGCTGAAATACATTCACTAGTCGCACCGCAACCGGGTGAAATCGTCATCGAGAAAAACTTTCCCAACAGTTTTAGAGACACCTCGCTGTTTGACTGCCTCAAAGACGCCCAAGTCCAGGAAGTCGTTATTTGCGGGGCAATGAGCCATATGTGTGTTGATGCAACAACACGGGCGGCATTTGATTTTGGATTCAACTGTACTGTCATTGATGATGCCTGTGCGACACTAGATCTCAGCCATAAAGGCATCTTCGTTAAAGCGTCAGATGTACATGCGGCTTTCATGGCTGCGCTGGCAGCTGTCTATGCCAATGTGATTTCCGCCACAGAGTTTTTTTCTCGCTTGAAATAACCACCGGCCGCCAATTTTCTCCCGGCAAGCCTGATGCGTCTTGATCGGGCTTGCCAGGAGCGTTGGGCCGCCCCTTGTCCTCGACCTGGTCATCATGTTCCGCGAGTTGCCTCGTCTCAAGAGGATAATTCGGAAGGCGGACCCCAATGCCTTTGTGGTAGTGACAGACACGCTCGAAGTGATGGGCTTGGTATCGGTAACCAGCCCCATTGGTAGGCTTGGCCTACGCAAAAGAGTGGTGCTCAGAAACGGAAGATCAACAAAGAGGGCGCCATGCGACGGGTATCAAAATAGATGTCACCTGAAACGAAAAAGTTAAGCCGCTTTCTTGGCCGGCGGTGATCGTTGCGCGCTGGAGGCGACAACTACCCTGACACAGGGGGGTTTTGCCTTCGGATTTGAACATCTTGAACACCTCGCGGCAAAACATCTCATCCACGATCTTATGATCCGGATTGGTGCGGGGAAAAAATTTGCCCTCCCCGGGTGTCAAAATCGTAATCGGTAATGTCCCCAAAAAATAAAATACTGTAAATGCAGGCAGATGTGCTTTGGCATGCATGATGCTTGCAAACTTTACTGAATGTGGCGCAAGTGTGCCGTATCCCGAAAGCACCGGCAAAAAAACATGCGCCAGAGGGGATGGGTCATGGCAGAAAAATACCGGCTGGCGGCTGCATGCAGCATCCTGACGTTGACACCAGGTCACGTTTGTGCCGCCGGCACGGGCATGCCCTGGGAAGCACCGCTGGATCAGCTCCTGAGCTCGATCACGGCTCCATGGCTGAAGCTCGGTACAGTGGCGGCCATTGTGGTGGTGGGCCTGTTGCTGGGTTTTTCCGAGACCGGCGGTTTCTTCCGTCGGGTGATGTACGTGGTGTTCGGCTTGTTGCTGGCCTGCGCAGGCGCCAGCTGGGGCTTGACCTTTTTCGGATTTACCGGCGGACGGCTGGTGTGACTTCATGAAAATTCCGCTTTACGCCGCCACCACTGGCGTATCCTGATGGGGGCCATGGATCGGCAAACCTAAAGCGGCGGTGGCATCCGCCGGCTGCTAAAAATATCGGGCCGAACCGGCTTGGTGATTGAGGCAACAGACTGAATAGAAAGTAAACGGAACGCGGACCGACAGCCATCATGGCAGCGGTGGCTTCGGGGTCCGGATAAACCGCCGCACATCGAGAAGATGGTTAGGGCGGATCTCCGGGGGGGCTTCATCGGCTTTTGCAATATCGCACAACCCGTATCGTAATTACAAAAACAACCATGGGCATTCGGGAACGCAAGCAAAGAGAACGCGAAAGGCGAAATCAGCAAATCATGACCGCCGCCAGGCGGGTTTTGACCCGCAAGGGTTTTAATTCGACAACCATGGAAGACATCGCCAAAGAGGCCGAGCTGAGCCCGGGCACCTTGTATCTGTATTTTTCCGGCAAAGAGGCGCTGTACGCGTCCTTGTCGCTGCGCGTGCTGCAGTTCATGAACATGCGCTTGAAAAGTATTGCCCGCAAAACAGATATGAGCTGCCGGCGGCGCCTGGCCCTCATGGCACAGGCCATGTATGATGTCTATCAGTTTGATCCCCTGATCGTTGTCAACATGTCACACATGCAATCCAGCGAGATCCTGCTGAACCTGTCAGAGGAAGTTTTGGAACAGATCAAGGCGCTGTCGCGAGCAACTACCGGAGCGGTGGCCGGGTTGATAAGCGAAGGCATCGAAAAGGGTGTTTTCGTCGACCGGAATCCCACGGCTCTGGCGGATATATTCTGGGCTATATTTTCCGGTCTCGTACTGTGGGAGGAAAGCAAAAAGCGCCTCAACAGCCGGAAGGATTTTTTGAAGGACACCCTGGAGCTGGCCTACCGGATTTTTATTAAGGGTATTGAAAAGCATGCATGGCCGGGGTACCCGCCACAGGCGTAGAGGCCTGTCGATGGAGAATAAATCGTTCGCCGTCAACTTTTGGGACAGCGTTTCAGCGCCTGTGCGTCCACGCAGGACATGAACGGCGACGGATTCGTGGCGGCGGGAAAAAACTGCCGGAGCGCGTGCCGTTGTCCTGGGGCCGCCGGGTATTTCCGGGCGGCGCCTCAATTTTGATTGACCGCATGGCGGTGGGTGTTCAGGCCGTCGCTGCGGGCCTGAAAGACCGCGTCGGCAGCCACTATCCAAAACTCGCCGCCGCAATTCTGATGAAAACCATCGGGGCCGGCCCGATTTTCCGTTTCATGTGCGGTCAGCGTCGGCATGATCCCAATGCCCGATGCGAGGTGACATGCAGCCACGCTATTTATCCAAACCCCGGCACCGGTTCCGGCCGCTTGTGATCGGACTGCTGATCGCGGCCGTGCTGCTGGTCGGTTTGAAACTGGCCAGCACGCGCGTGATCCTGCAGGTCACCGGCAGCCTGCCGAAGGGCATCTACGCCGTACATGCGCCCGGGCGGATCGAACCCGGCATGCTGGTGGTTTTCGACATACCGCGGCGGGTGAGGGGCCTGGTCCTGGCGCGCGGCTGGATCCCCAAACACCTGCGTTACTACCTGATGAAGCCCGTGGCGGCCGTCGCCGGTGACAGCGTCATCGTTTGCGAAAAGGGGCTGTATGTCAACGGCAGCTATTGGGGCGCCGTCAAGAGATACGACAGCCGGGGGCTGGTCCTGCCGGCGCTGAACAAAAGCTACGTCCTTGACGCCGGCCAGTATTTTACGGCCTGCCGCGGTGACGATTCTTTCGATGGCCGGTACTTCGGGCCCATCAAACGAAAAGAGATCCGCGCGGTGGCGACCCCGCTGTGGGTTTTCAACTGAAAAAGGTCTTTTCACGGGGCAAAAAGACCACCCAGACGTACTGAGCGGCCCGTATACGGGCGATCGGCACAAAACCCATACATTGGTATGTAAAAGACGGCAAATGCGGCGCTATCGCAAAATCAACGAGAGCTACGAGGGATTTGAGACCTGGTACAACGCCCTGCGCATGGCGGTGCGCATGCACGTGCAGATCTTCGTTTTCCTGCTGGTGGTCAACCTGCTGTGCTTTGCCGCGGGCGTCTACCTGGTGCTGGGGCCTTTTGCCACCCGGGCCACGGCCGGCTGGGTGGCGGCCAAAGCGGCCGCAACGGTTTTTCCACGGGCCACGGTGGTCTACCGGAACCCCGATGGCAGCCGGGTCCGCACGACCGCGCGGGCGCTGGCCGAAAATGCGGCCGTCAGGGACTTCGCTCTGGCCGGCCTGAAGCGCGCCGGGTGGATCTATTTGTTTTCGCTGGGGGTGTTTTTGCTCTGGCCGCTGGTGCTGGGAAGGTTTGCACGCCGGGCCAGGGCCCAGGCCGACCGGCAGTACATCCGCGGATCCAGGCTGATAACGGCGCGGCAGTTCACGCGCCGGGCCAGGAAAAGAAAGCAGGCCCTGGACCTGCCGTTCGGGTCGGTGCGCATGCCGCGCAAAGAGGAAGTCAAGCACACCTTCATCATCGGCCGGCCGGGCAGCGGCAAGACCCAGCTTTTGACACCCATCCTGCAGCGATTGAAACAGCGCGGCGCGCGCGCCGTGGTCTACGACTACAAGGGCGACTACGTGTCCCGGTTCTTCGATCCGGCCACGGATATTATCTTTAACCCTCTGGACAAGCGCTCCGTGGGCTGGAATTTGTTCAACGAGATAAAAAGCCGTCCGGACATCGACGCCATCAGCTACTCGCTGATCCCGCCGGCGCTGTCAAACAGCGATCCTTTCTGGCGCGATGCCGCCCGCGGCGTGTTCGCCGGCATCCTGCACTACCTGCACGACCAGGGGCTCGGCACCAACGAGGGCATCTGGCGCCATGTGAGCGCCGACGGCGAGCAGATCGCCGCCTGCCTGAAAGCCACCCCCGGGGGAAAGGCCGGCCACCGCTACATCGAAAGCCCCCGCTCGCGCCAGGCGCTGGGGGTGTTCGCGGTCATGATGCAGCAGGCGCGCTGCTTCGCGTACCTGGCCGGCCACGACGGTGATTTTTGCATCAACGACTGGATGCAACACGGCCGCGGCATGATCTTTATCACCAACTACGAGATGGTGCAGGACACGTTGCGGCCGATGCTGTCGTTGTTCATCGACTTGCTGGCGCGCCGGCTGCTGTCCATGGCGGATGACCACCGGCGGCGGCTGTTCTTCTTGTTGGACGAGTTCGGCACGCTGCAGCGCCTGGATGCCCTGGTGAAGCTTTTGACCGGGTCGCGCTCCAAGGGCGGGTGCGTGTTTTTGGGCATCCAGGACATCGGCCAGCTGGATGTGCTCTACGGCCGGGACCTGCGCAAGAGCATCGTCAACGCCTGCGGCAATACCGCCATCTTTGCGGTGGGCGATCCGGACAACGCGCGCTTTTTGTCCGACAAGATCAGCGACACCGAGTACAGCGAGATGGAGACCAGTTATTCCATGGGGGTGGAGGACTTCCGGGACGGCACCAGCTTGAGCCAGCGCAAGCGCAAGGAGCCGCTCTTTCTACCGGCCGATATCATGCGCCTGCCGGACATGACCGCCATCGTCAGGTTCGCCAACCATGACCACCTGATCTCCAGGTTCACTTACCGGAGCTTTGCCGATGTGAACCCGCGTTTTGAGCTCAGGGACGATCTTCGGATGCGGGCAAGCGCTGTTGCAAGAGACGCTGAAGATGCCGGGCGCCTGGATGTCTGCTTCGAGGGTGTATGAAGGTGCTACCTGAAGACAATATCGTCGGCCGGTCCAGGATCGACCGGGCGCTGCTGGTCTCGGCCGACTGGCAGGCGGCCAAGGAGGGCTTCGACACGGCGGCCGCCGGGCGCATCGTGGATGCGCTGTGGTCCGGCCGAAAGACGCAACAGCTAAAGGCGCTGTTGCCCACGCCCGAAACCACGCTGCTGCTGACCCAGCCGAGCACGTCCAAGACCAATGTGATCCCCGTCTGTTTTGCCGAAAGGCTTGCCCGGGAGATCGGCGCGCCGTACCTGGTGGGCGATGCCTATTTTAAGTCGCTGCACGGCCGCCAGGCCAAGCACATGAGCCGGTCGGAGCGCATCTTCAACCGGCGGCGGTACGCGCCGTTTGATGCAAACGAATTTAAGGAACGGATCGGCGCAAGACAAATCGTCATCGTCGAGGACATCCTGACCACCGGGGGATCGGTGGCCGAGTTTGCAAGCTGTCTGGACGGTCTGGGGCTTAAAATAAAATCGGTGGCCGGCCTGATGGGCGACAGGCGCCTGAACGTTGATGAAAAGACGCGCCAACGTCTGCAACAGGCGCTGGCGGCCAAACAACTGCCGGCCGGGGATCTGGCAAGTATTTTAACGCGCACCGAGGCTGGCGCTTTGATCATGATCGCAAACAACGTAAGGACAGAACATGCCCGCGAAAAACTTGCCCGTAACATACAAGGGTTACTTGACAGAGGAACTGCTAAAGACCTGGGAAGAGATCCGCAGCCCGGAAGGCACCCGGGCGCCGGAGGAGATGATCGCGGCCCTGAACGAACTGCTCAAAGAGTACGACCTGGGGCTGTTCGGGGTGCTGAAAACCGACCGGAAGTAACCGGGTTTTACGAGATCACCGCCGTTTACAAAGAAGGTGAACGTATGCGGGAGGTTGTCACCGAGGTTTGCGTTTGCCCGGGGCTGGACCGCGAGCAGCTCAAAGCGGTGCTGAGACAAGAGGCCTACCGGTTCGTGCGGGACCACCCGGGCATCGCTTATCCGGAAAACGCCCGCGTGCTGATCCGGCCGGTTGTAAAACAGGTTGCGTTTGCCAAACCGATCGAGAAGGGCAGGGGGCTTTAGCTTAACCGGCCGTTTTTGATTTTATGCGAAGGTTTTTAGCGTAACAGGTTGTTCTGTATTTCATGCGAAAGGATAGAGAAGATAATAGAGAGGGGGATCACATGGCCATACTGCGCATCAGCCGGGTCAGCGGCCGAAAACATCCGCGTGAGATCGCCAAGCTGAAACTCTGCGATCATGAGTGGGACCGTCTGCGCTGCCGCATGACGCCGCAACAACCCTGTACATGCCGCCTGGATCTGATGGATGACAACGGAAAAGACCGGCTGTACGCGCCCATTTGCATCAGTGCGGCGCAAACAGACCATCTGTTGCGCGATGTCTTCATGCTGCGCGGGTAGGGGAGATGCCATGGAGTCCTTCGGGGTCGTCGATTTTAAAAAGCGCGAAAGGGAAAAGCAAAAGCGGGTCTACGGCATGCTTTTGTCTTCCATGGGGGATCTCATCTGCCGGCTTTTAAAAGACGACACGGTCAGCGATATCACGGTCAATCCCGACGGGCGCCTGTGGGTGGACCGCCTTGCAGTGGGCCGCAGCGACAGCGGCGAGACGCTGTCGGAAGCCGATGCCGAGCGCATCATCCGCATCGTGGCATCGAGTTTAAACACCGTCTGCAACCGCGAAAACCCCGTCCTGTCGGCCGAGCTGCCCGGCACGGGCAGCCGGTTCCAGGGGCTGTTGCCGCCGGTGGTCCCGAAGCCCTGTTTTGCCATCCGCAAGCACGCCGTCCGGGTGTTCACGCTGGATGACTATGTCCGCGACGGCATCATGGAAAAAGGCCATGCCGTCCGCATCCGGCAGGCGGTCAAACAAAGGGAGAACATCCTGATCGTGGGCGGCACGGGGTCGGGCAAGACCACCCTGGCCAACGCGATTTTAGACGAGATCGCCAGGTACAACGACAGGGTGGTATTGATCGAGGACACACTCGAATTGCAGTGCCGGGTGGACGATTTTGTATCGCTTCGCACCAAAGACGGCGTGGCCGACATGACCGCCCTTTTAAAAGCCACCTTGCGCCTGCGGCCGGACCGCATCATCGTGGGGGAGGTGAGGGGAGGGGAGGCCCTGGCGCTGTTAAAGGCCTGGAACACGGGCCACCCCGGCGGGCTATCCACGGTGCACGCCAACGGGCCGCGCCAGGGGCTCATCCGCCTGGAGCAGCTCATCCAGGAGGCGGCCGCCGGCATCCCCCGGGCGCTGATCGCAGAGGCCGTGGACCTGGTGGTCTATATCGAGCGCTGCGGGGT
>Ga0256841_1000095_pt1 | contig 94809 bp, 60 predicted proteins | sample 356308metaG_FD_185971 | JGI IMG/M metagenome (GOLD analysis project Ga0256841, IMG submission 185971) | Hydrothermal vent microbial communities from Mid Atlantic Ridge, Atlantic Ocean - 356-308 | ecosystem: Environmental > Aquatic > Marine > Hydrothermal vents | place: Atlantic Ocean: Mid...
CCTGGTTTGATGTAGGTAGCAGTATAACCTTCAGTAACAGCAGCACGGCGAATTTCACGGTAACGGATACGACGGCGGGCAGTTTTACGGTTCATGCCGAGAACAGCACGGACAGCGGAGTGAACGGAGAGAGCGGTTTAATCACGGTGGCAGCGGGTTCTGCGGATCATTTTACGGTGGTATCGTCGGAGTCAGCGATCGAAGTGGGCACGGATCGGAATCTTCAGGTTCGCTTGTATGATGCGTGGGGCAATCCGATCAGCGGCAGCACGGTGACCTTTACGCGCAGCACGGGCAGCGGGACGTTTACAGGGGGCGTATCGAGCATAGATGATGTAAGCGACGGTACGGGATTGGCGGAGGCGCTCTATACGGCCAGCGAAGATGTGAGTTACGGAAGCGATGTAATAACGGTAACGAGCGGTTCGGCCAATACGACGATCACGCTACCCTTAGAGACGGGAGCGATCAGCTATTACGGATTCAGTCCTTCGTCGGCGCAGAATGTAACGGCGAATACAGGCATCAATTATACGATCACGGCCTATGATCAGTATGACAATGCGGTCAGCAATAGTGAGACGGTGAATTTAAGTACGCCGGGCAGCAGCACGGCCTGGTTTGATGTAGGTAGCAGTATAACCTTCAGTAACAGCAGCACGGCGAATTTCACGGTAACGGATACGACGGCGGGCAGTTTTACGGTTCATGCCGAGAACAGCACGGACAGCGGAGTGAACGGGGAGAGCGGTTTAATCACGGTCAGTCCCTCGGCTTTAAGTTATGTCCTTATCCGTTCGGAAGCGCATAACGGCGGACAGGAAGTTGGGGATCACTCTATGAGCACCGACGAAATTCTTTACCTCTATGCGGCCGGATATGATCAGTTCAATAATTATATTGCCGATACAAGTGTAACCTGGTCGACGAACGGCACCCTGGAAAGCGTGAATGCCTCGGGGAACAAATTCGGATTCGATCCAACGACTACAGGTTCCGGACAAATTGTGGCTACCCCGGCGGGTTCGGTTACAGGTGATGCGACGGGGACTATTTCCGTAACGTCCGGAGGGTTGGCGGAACTGCGCATCCAAACCGATACGCAGGCAAATGGTCATGTCTTTGGAGATACAACGATTACAGCCGATGATTTCCTCACTCTGTATTCTCTGGGCTATGATGCGGATGGTAACTTCATCGGGCGCGTATCTGCCAATTGGGATAGCACGGGAGTCATTGATCAAATAACGCCTGCCAATCCCACCGATAGCATTCATTTTGAAGCAGTTCATTCCGGTAGCGGTACCATAAAGGCTTCGGCTAACAGCAATAGCCTGGTTACGGATGAAAGCGGTCTGATAACCGTAAATCCCGGTAATACAAGTTATGTATTGATCCGAACGGCGCCGGGAGGAAACGGAAGTGAGGTTCAGGACTCCACTTTAACGGCCGGAGGCAGTATGGACCTGTATGCTGCCGGATATGATATTGATAATAATTTTACCGGCAATACGGCAGTCAACTGGCATGTGAACGGTACATTAAGCGGTTTAGGAGATAGTCTTAACACCTATTTTACAACTATAAATCCATCTCAACCCGGCTCCGGTCAGGTTTTTACCACCAACAGTAACGGCTGGACGGATGATCAAACCGGTACAATTACCGTTAATAATTCAACATTGAGTGAATTGCGAATTCAAACGGTTGCCGGTGCTGACGGAGCGGAATTAAATAGTTATACGGGAACAGCCGGAGACTCACTCGATCTTTTTGCCGCTGGATACGACCGCTATGGTAATTATTTAGGATTGCAGGCTGTCTCCTGGACGGTCAGCGGAGACACGATCGGCTATTTTCGCAATGCGGTGAGTGATACCAATCAAAACCGTTTCTATTTCAGAATTGTAAATACGGCTCAATTCAGGATTGTTTTAAATACGTTATCGGATTATTCCGGTTTAATCAGTGTTTCACCGGGTACTCCGGCACTCGTCACCCAGAGTCCCGTAGATACCTCTTCGGCCGAGGTAAATCATGATCTCAGTGATTCTCTTCTGGTTAAGATTACCGATGTCTACGGAAATGTCGTACCCGGGGTTTCGGTCAATTGGGAGACGGCTAATGACGGTACTTTAACACCTGCTTCGGATCAGACGGATGTTCAGGGTATATCCCGTTCCAGATGGACTCTTAAGAGCACGGTTGGTCTCGACTCGGCGCGGGCCGTGATTAGCGCCATTCCGGATACCGCAGTGTTTTATGCCAATGCAGTTAGTGCGGCAGCAGATAGTTTACTATACTGGAGCGGTGATGGCCAGCAGGATACGGTTGCTCAGCGCCTCGACAATGAATTTGTAGTTCGTGTAGTAGATAGTCTAAGTAACCCGGTAAGTGGAGTAAGTATAACTTTTAGCATGGATTCTCCTTTGGATGTACCGGAAGGCGGTTCGGATTATATAATTCACACGGTTTCCGCTCTGACGAATAGCAACGGTTTTGCCAGTACGGCGTTTACTCTGGGGAGTAAAACAGGAACATATCGGGTTTGTGCTCATAACAGTGAATTGAAAAACAACCCCATATATTTTACGGCTACAGCAGTTCCTGATGTTGCCGACAGCCTGATCCTCTATGCCGGAAATGATCAGAGCGGAACAGTCGGCCAACAATTATCCGATACGTTGAAGGTAAAGGTTCAGGATGCCTACGGCAATGCGATTTCAAATGCAGGACTAAACTGGATCCCGTCTGCTGACGGTACGGTTAGCTCGGATTCTTCTTATACGGATAGCTATGGGATTGCGCGGAATCTCTGGAGCCTGCGAACCCAATCCGGAAAGGATACTTTAACTGTGACCTCGGGTAGTCTTCCTTTAGTTCGGTTCAATGCCACGGCTAATGCCGATGTCGCTTCTACCGTTGTTTCGACATATGGGAATAATCGCTCTGCCATAGCCGGGGGCAATCAAAAGATAGAAGCCCGGGTAGAAGATCAATACGGAAATGTAGTTGAGGGAGCCACGGTTAGTTTTGAGCCCACTTCTAATTTTTCCAATCATACCGATTTAAGTGATGAAAACGGCCTGGTGGAAAGCGTTTATATTACTCCCACGGGAGCGGATTCATCCATTGCCAAAGCATATATTAGCGGTTTGGCAGATACGGCATATTATAAGATTTATGGAATTACCTATGTAAGCAACACTTTGGAACCGAAAGTTGCCAATCCTGGAGATACGGTTATATTTCGTGTACAGGTCTCCAATCCCGGGCCCAATACGGTTGAACTGGATCAGGCCAATACCATTTTTTCTTTTACGGATGATTTGGATACGATGTTTGCTGCAGTGGATTCTCCGGCCGTATTATCTGCATCCAGTCAGAATATTAGCTTACGATTTCAGCAGATAATCATCGATTCGGCTTTCAGTTCGGGGAATTACACTCCTCAGATACAGTTTGCAGGAATAAACGATGATGTCAATTTGAACGGTATATTAAATACGGATCCCGGTGAGCTGTCCATCGAACCGCTGCATATCCAATATGTACAGGTACAGGATCCGGCCTCCAAAGCGGTTGAGCGGGGCGGAACCATGAACCGGGTCATGATGCGCGTCCAGAATTCCGGTAACCGGGATATCGGTATTGATAATGCAACACTCACCTTCAATCCGGATGAAGGATTTGTAGTTCAGCCGGATGCGGGTAATGCTACCCAAATTCCGGCAAATGGCACCGTTGATTTGCGTTTTTCGGTACAAATACCGGATGATGCCTCTATTGGCACTGTGGATGTGGATGGCCTTATTTTAGGCACGGTGATCACGACCGGAGGCAGCGCTTCCGACCATCACGCGGATCAGACCGATCAGTTCCGGGTAACTTCCGGTATTCAGCTTACCTATCAGAATTTTACACCGCAGACGGTATCCGAAAATCAGAATACGGCTTTTGTCCTGCAAATCCAAAACAATGGTGATTACGATTATGTACTGGATAAAGATTCGACGCGCTTCGTCTTTGGGGCGCAGACTTTTTATTTGGATGGGAATCAAACCTTAGGCCCCTCTTCGCTTACAAGTCTGCAATTTGCTACAGCGGCAATCACTTTGCCGAGCGGGGCGACGTATCCCGGCACAGCCTTTTTATATGGTACGGTCAACGGCAGCGCAACCTATGATACGCTGTTTACGGCGGACGGCGGCGATAGTTTACATGTCCAGTCCGTGGCGGATTTGGAAATAACGGCTATTCAACTAACCGATACCCTGGTTACCCAGGGCGAAGAAGGAGATACCTTAAAAATCGCCATTACCAATATCGGTCAGGCTTCCGCTCTTATAAACAGTGTAGACAGTATATCCATTTCATATAATTCATCTTATACACTTACACCGGTGCAGAATTTCCCTTATACTTTGCACGGTAATGAAAGCGATACCCTGTTTTTCAAAATTAAAGTTGCTGCGGATGCGCCTACCGGTCCGGATACCTTCCGGGTGGCCATCTCTTTCAGTGACGTAAACAGTGAACTCGTTTATCAGGAGGAGAAACCCGCTCTTTACGCTGCCTGGCGTATCATTAGTCCGGGGGCTCTGCATCTATTATCCGTTCAGGCGGATTATGATTCGGTAAGTACCGGTCAGAGCAACATTCCCGTATTGGTCCGCCTGGAAAATAACGGTGCCTATACGATTCAGGTAGACAGCGTCCGGCTGACTCTGCCGACGCAGAACTATGTAACCAACACACTACTGCGCACGATTTCCCGTCAATTACAATCCGGCGAGCAGGATACGGTCTGGTTTCATGTGGAAGTACGGAGCGATGCCAGCAGCGGAACCGACGCTCTCAATGCCAGTGCTTTCGGTATAAATTCTTATGATCAGTCGCAGCTTTCGGATCAATCTGCAGATACGACCGATAGCTGGCTGGTTCAGCAAGCCGTTGCCATAACGGTTTTGGATAACCAGCCCGTACAAGTATCAACCGGACAAAATATCAGTCCCACAGTCGAGGTTCGTAATACGGGAGAAGCCGACCTGTTAATCGATACAACCAACAGTCGACTGGAAATGGTGGGACAGCCGGATTTCAGCAGACGATTGACGACACCTACGGTGATCGGCGGCAAAAGTACGGTAACCCTCCATTTCGAAGCGGGTGCCATAAGCCAATCATCCGGCACCTATACTTTGCAGTTGAATTTGGAAGGAACTGAAAATCATGCGGCTTATAATCAAACGTTACCAACTGTACATGATCTTGTTGTGCAAAACCGGGCGGCAGTTGTTATTGATTCCGTAATTGCAGAAGCGACTCATATTGCCCAGGGAAGCGACACGTTGATAACGGTACGGGTATCCAATACGGGTGAAGCAAAACTGATTGTGGATTCCTTGCGGATTACCGCCTATGATGTAAATCAAACCGTCACACCGACTTTACCCTTTACCATGAATGGCAATAGCTTTCAAAGATTTCAGGTTCGGTTTACTCTTCCTGATGATGCGGCTACGGGTAATCAAATTTTGGATGCAAGAACAGCGGGCCGTGATTCCAATTATGTGGCGGCAGGAAATGATTCTACAATCCGTGATGAGGGGGCGAGCGTAACGGATAACTGGTCCGTATTTACCCCCGCAGATATTACGGTTACTTCGATCACTTCTCAGGATAGTGTGGTAAATCAGGGTCAGGATAATAATCCGGTTTATATTCATATTCAAAATAACGGTCAGTCACCGGCCTTCATCACCTCTTTAAAATTGGTGGAACGAATCGGTCTCTATGTTCACCACTATCCGGATCTGAATTTCACAGTTCAGGGTGGAAGTGATACCACTGTTACGGATTTGGTGGATGTTAAAATAAATTCAGCGACTGGCAAAGATACACTGCAGGCACAGGTAGGCTACCGGGATCAGTATTCCGGTAAGAAGTATAGTTATCAGAGTATCGATTCACTGGTATGGCGGGTTACGAGCGGCCGTTCTGCAGTAAGCATTACTTCGGTTGCTGCTTCTCAAAACAGTGTCTCTCTCGGACAGAATACGGCTAATGTCAGGGTGCACATCGTCAATGACAGCGATGGACCGATCACAATTGATTCGCTCCAGCTTCGCTTTACGCATAACGATACCTCTGCATACGGCTACGGGGATCCGATCCCACCTCTGGGTTCGATCGACGGGGGACTTGAACAAACATATACCATTCCCATAACGGTTCGGGAAAGCGCCTTAACCGGTCCGGATACTATTTCATCCAGAATCCATATTCACGAAGAGATATCGGGTAAATCGTATTGGTTCGAAAACTCTTCTGTGAACGATTCGTGGCTTGTGGAACAACGGCCGCAAGTTACGATTGCCAGTGTGCAAATAGCTCCGGATACGGCCTCAACCGGCCAGCAAAATATAACGGGTACGGTGGTCGTTGCCAATGCCTCCGGAACCTACAGGGCCAATGCGCGGGTCGATTCCGTGCAATTACACTTAAATCTGGGTGCTCAAAACCAGGATGACCGATTTATAATCATTCGAGCCGGTAGTCCCTCCCTGCCGCTTGAGATCGGAGCCGGAACGAATGTCAGTTTTCCCTTTGATGTGGCTGTTACCGACACGGCCCAATCGGGCGTTCATACCGCTACCGGCCGGGTCGTCAGTTCGGACGTAAATGACGATGCCCAAAGTGTGGTGGATACAACTTCTTCTCCGGGTAGTCTGACCATCCAGCAAAAGGCGGCCGTTCAGATCAGCTCGGTCCGCGTGGTGCCCGATACGATGCATCAGGGGCAGCAAAACGGTTTGGTGTATGTGGCAGTGACGAATAGCAGTGAAGCCACGGCGATCATTAATCAAGCCGATCTGTCCTTCAGCCAGATGATTGATTTTAACCCGGTACTAACAAACCACAGCACCCCCTTCAATTTAAGTGGCGGTCAGTCGGATACGTTGATCTTTTCCATTACAATAAATACGAATGTTTATTCCGGCCCCGTAGATGTAAGCGCTTCAATTTCAGCTCAGGATATAAATTCGGAACAAACCATCTCAGCCGATGCGGTAAATGCAGCCCGTTTTGAAATTCAGACTCCTGCAGACATTAGTTGGTTAAGTACAGACCCCACTCAAAGTGCCGGCAATGATTCGGTCGTTTTTTATGTGGATTTGAGGAATGACGGACAGGCCGCGGTTGATATCGATTCCAGCCATACCCGGTTGCAGATTTTAGATAATAATTTAAACCCCACCGGTTATTCCATACCCATGGCCGATTCCAGTTTGTTACGCCTTCCCGGAGACCACCAATCAACCCGACTTATCTTCCGCCGGACATATTTAAGCGGTCTGAGCGGCTCTACGTACTATTACCGGTTGAACCTGAGAGGAAATTCGAATCACGAGGCCTCTGTGGATCAATCCATCGATGCCGGAATCCTGCATTATGGAGATAGTCTGGTTGTGATCACTCAGATAGCGGCCAATAAAAATAATGCGGTATGGGGGGAAACGGGGTTGATGGTTTCCATGGTCGTTTCCAATGGTGTCGGACCGCAAACCATCGACCAGGAAGGTACAAAATTGATTTTTACGGATCAAAACGGGGGCCTTGTTCAGGTTGCTAATTATCAAAGGACCGATACCTTAACGGTTCTGCAACAACAGAATAATAATCAACTTACCTTTTCATTCGATGTTCCCCATGAATTTTTTACCGGTACGTTAAATATTTACGGTCAAATTAGCCTGGAAAACGGGACGAATGTGGTGGAGTCCCAGAGTACGCATGCCGAAATACAGGTAGCATCGGGTGGTGCGGCCCATTACGTGGAACAGACTCTGTCTCCCGATACGATTATCTCCAGAGAAATAGTGGCATTTCATATGGCTTTTGTTGATTCGGGAACAGCAGATCTAACACTTCTGCCTGATTCCACCTTTATTCGAATTGTAGGTGCAGGAGTGAATGATATTTATTTGTCGGGGCGTTACACTTTAAAGGGTAAGGATGAATCGGACGGCCGGGTTGAGAATACAAATGTAGTCTTTAACAATGCCACCTTACCTGAACATTTAACAACCGGTGTTTATGATCTGTATTGGTCGGCGGTAGGAGAATTGCCGGACGGCCAGACGATTCATTCGGAAGGTACAAGTCCGTCGGCCGTAACCATTATTAATCCGGCAAATTTAATCTTTACTCAGGTGTCTGTGGATTCTCAAATTGTACGTCAAGGCCAAACCGATATTCCTTTGCGAACGGTTATTACAAATCAGGGCCAATCACCGGCCGTGTTACGGGCCATTCAGTTTGACTTTCGTCAGACTCAAACCGATCAATTGGTCAGCTCCGAATGGCTCCAAAAGAGCAGTTCGGCCCTTTTACCCGATACGCTAACTGCCGGACAAAGTACCAGCTATCAATTTACATTTAATTTAGATGCGGAAGCGACTCTCGGTTCGGTTACTGCTCAGCCTGCAGGACTCTTTTCGGACCTGCGGACGGAACAGATCAATGATACAAGCCGCACGATTCTCGCCGCGGATACGGTTGTAGTCATTTCACCGGCGCTGTTCCGGATCGATTCTCTGACGATACCGAAAGACGCACTGGCACCCAATGCTCCCTTCGTTAATGTGGGAGATAGTTTTCATCTGAATATCCGGATGCACAATGCAGGTTCTGATGAAATCCCAAGAGCCTATCTCAGTTTATACAGAGGATCGACCCGCCTTGTCGGATTTACAGTCGAATCGATTATGCCGGGTAGCACGGTTATGCATCAGGAAGAAACCGTTCTGAATCAAACGGGTGCCTACCAGTTTAAGGTGGTCGTCGATTCCGCGATGGATAAAACGGGTAAAAGAATTACCATTAATCAACCGCTTGATAATGTGGAAACGGTTCAGGCGGTGCTGCCCGCTTTGTTAAATGTTGCTGCCTCTGTTAGCGCACCGGTCGGGGCTCAGGATTCCATACTATCCCGCGGACAACAGTTTACAATCCGGGCTGCCGTTTCGAATAACGGGCAAGCCGAATATGGCAACGGAAAATTGAAACTGATCCTACCTGCAGGATATAATTTGGTTGCCGATACCCTTAGCCTGCGTAGTTTTAACCCTTCGACGAAGTATGTGGAATGGACTGTCTCGGCCAATCAGCTCACCTCCGGACCGGATTTCGATTCTCTGCAGGTAGCGATTTTCGAAGCACCGATCGACCTGAACAGCGGAAGCCCCTCTGTACTCGGTAAACGTATCTCTGTCGTTCCTGTGCGTGTCGTCCCGGCCGGTATAATCCAGGCGACCTCTATTAGCGTTACTGAACCGGCGGGAGCTACGGATAACATTATTTCCACCACCCAGGTTTTTACCATTCATGCGCTATTCGATTATTCTACTGCGATGAACGATAGCAATCGCCTGGCTCGTATTATCCTGCCCTCCGGATATTCGTTACTGGATAGTGGCAGAATCAATCTAAGCACGGCAGGTCTGCAGGATCATGTGGACTGGAGGGTCGTTGCGCCGGAGACGGTCTCTTCTCAGCCGGATTCGATCTACATAATTTTAAGCGGAAACGATGAAAACAGCGGGCAGTTCAAACAAACCGAATCACCCAAACTGGGCCTGCATATTATCAACCGTACCAGTCTGGCCTTGAACCTGAAGATCGTTGAACCTACCGGTGCTATGGATGATACGGTATCAGCCGGTCAGATTTTCCGCTTACAGGCCACGGTAACCAATAAACCCGGTGCTGCAAATGCGCAAGGTACAGGAGAGGCGGTTATTCGTCTTGGCGATCGCTTTGAGCTGGTGGACAATCAAGGTCAAGCCCTGCCAGCGGATTCATTACGGACATTCTCTGCGAATAATCCTTTTGACTGGTGGTTAAAAGTTAAGCCGCTCAGTACGAACCCGGAGCAGGCTATGGCACAGCGTTTTATTCCGGGCTTCCGGCCACAAAATTCCAACCACCTTCTGACTCTGCTCGACAACCAGTTTTCCGTCTATCTGAATCAGTTACCGCTTGATGAAAACTCGCTTAAACCGGCTTATATTCAGAATGATCAGGCTTTAAAAACCATCGCCATCGAAGGGGCTGCCCAAATTAATCAATTAACCACAACCGTTCAGGATACACTTTCCACGGGTCAGGATTATACGATTCAACTGACAGCGGATCTGACCAGTACGGTAACAAACGGCCAGGCAACTCTTATTTTACCGGTCAGTCTGGGCGCTTCTCCCAATACCCCTCTTCCCCTGAATGGCACGAATCAGGCTCAATGGAATTTAAAGGTACCCGTTGATTACAACGGCAGTGGCAACGAGATCATTCAAATTCAGCTTCAGGCCGAGGATGTGAACAGCGGCCAATTGATTCAGGGCCAGACCCAGGCTTCGGTTCATATTCAACGGTATGCTTCGTTGGTATTTCGCCATTTCTCGGTTAAACCGTATGCTGTAGCCAACACAAAACTTGTTTCCCGTGGGCAGAAAATAGAGCTGCGTATTAAACCAGGCTACGCTTCCTATGCCGGTCATCTGCAATATGCTAAATTTACGGGTAGCGGTACCGTTCTCCTGGATTCAACCATCCATGCTCAGGGCTTTGAACTGGATGCAGGCGACACCTGGGAAAAATCGTTTACAGATACCAATCAGGTGTTACAATGGGTAGTCAAGGCGCCTCAGGCCGATTTAACGGCCAATTTCGTATTACGGTATAATAAAATGCCAGTCGATTACAATAGCGGGCAACCCGTACATATCGGCTCGGATTCGGGCCTCGTTGTTTTCCCGATTCGGGTGCGCCAGAAAACAATTATGGTGACGATGGACAATAGCTTCATATCCGACACCTCTTTTACCCAGGCCGAAAGTGATGTACCGTTGATGGGCTTCAGAGTATCGAATGAGGATTATGATGATGTGCTTAAAGTTCACGGATTGAAGATTGGATTTTATCAATCCATTGGCGAAGCCTCAGCGGATAATCTCCTTAATTCCATGGCTCTGTTTACAATGCTTAAATCTATCCGTGTCGTGAGTATGGATGATTACCAGGCTCAATTAAAGAAAAAGGGCTCCCTGGCCGCCATTCAGGATTATATTAATTTCCAAATTACAGATACCACATCCAATCCCGTGGAATTGACTTTTGCGCCGGAAGCGGAATTAAATGCCCGCACTATCGGCGACTTTGTAGTCTTAACTTCTTTTCAGGATAAGGCCATAAACAGGGGTTTCCGTGCGGTGCTGAGAGATGTAAATGTCTATGATTTTGATGCTGCGCATCCTTTGAGAATAATCGATTCTACCGGAGCCAAAATCGGAGAAAGTGAATTGATGGGTTCCAAAGCGATAACGATTCTTTCCGAAAATGTGGCAGAATCCTTTGGAAACTATCCGAATCCTTTCGGAAGAAGGTATGAATCTACCAATATTACTTTCCGCCTCCTGGATCCTTCCGATGTACGGATTCGCATATTTACACTGACCGGCGAATTGGTTTGGACGCGGCAGATCAACGGTTTGGCACCGGGATTTTATCAGAATATGGTCAAGTGGGACGGCCGGAACGACAGGGGATATCGGGTGCTGAACGGAATTTACTTATGCGCTATTGAGCTGGTGCCGCGTAACGGGAAACCTAAAGTAAGGCATATTATAAAAATCGGATACTTAAAATAAGAGAGATAAATTTATGAGCAGGCGTTTTCTCATATCACAATTTATCATGGTTCTGATTGCACTTCTGTTTGCCGGAAAAGAAGTGATGGCCCAGGAGAAGGGTCAGGGCGGAACGGAAAGCAATCTCAGCATGGGTTACGGTGCGCGGGCTTTGGGCATGGGGCAGGCCTTTACGGCCATGGCCGATGATCCCACGGCTGTGTTTTGGAATCCGGCAGGATTGGAATATGTCTATCAGCAGAGTGTCAGTTTTTTCCATTCCACTCTGTTCGAAGGTACCATGTATGATTTTCTGGGCTATGCGTATCCCACATTGAATCTGGGTACTTTCGGTATGGGTATAGGCCGGATCGGCATCGGGCAAATACCGCAGCGTGATGCGTTTAATAATTACTTGGGTACCTTCTCCTGGGATGAAGTTCAGGGCTATTTCTCTTACGCCAAGAAAATCTTCTGGGATTTAACCCCGGGCATTACCGTCAAGGTTGTCCGCAAGGCCTGGAACAACCTATATAGTGAAGGAAGTAAAATAGACTACGGCGTGGGTATGGATTTAGGGTTTATGTACCGACCCGAAATTTTTACTTCCGCGTTGTTACGTGACTGGTCCTTCGGATTCAATCTACGCAATATATTTACTCCTCAAATAAAAGAGGGAATTGATACCGACGCTCTGCCCCTTTCCATTCGCGCCGGTTTGATGCGCCGGATTTTATTTAGCGGTGCGAATACGTTAAATGTTCTGCTGGATTTTGATTATTCGCAGCACCGTGATTTGCGGATTCATTTCGGTACCGAGTACCGTTTCAGAAATCTGGGCATGGTTCGTTTGGGCTATGACGGAAAGAATCCCACCTTTGGGGCGGGGGTTAAATATAGTATCTTTCAGATTGATTATGCTTTTGGGAATACCAGTTATTCGGACGTTTTATCTGCCATGCACCGGTTTTCTCTGTCTTTTAATTTCGGTTTGAACCGGGATCAACTATTCGAAATTGCCCAGGCCAAACGAAAAGCTGAAGAAGAACGAATTATTGCCGATATAAGAGAAAAGGATCGGCAAAAATTTGTAGCCGAGCATCTGAGTAAAGCCGATAAATATTTTTCCAATGGTAAATATTTGGACGCAATTGTCGAGTATCAACAAGTAATGGGTCGGGATGCCTTTAATCCACGGGCCAAGATCATGCTCGATTCTTCGGATGTAATGTTAAAAAGGCAGCTGGATTCGGAACGAGCCCTGGCCGTTCGCAATGCCATAGATAAAGATCGGGCGGAAAATACCCGTGCCTTTGTAAACGAACATTTCGAGAAGGGCAGAACTTTTCTCAATAAGAACCGCTTTACCGAAGCATTGATGGAATTTAACCTCGCTCTGGATAAAGCGCCGAATGATCCGACTCTGGTGAGTGCCATTCGTACCACCAAGAGGCGTATGAATGAAGAGGTAAAACGTTTAATCGTGCAGAGCCGTAAACAATTCAAGCAGGGAAATTATGCCAATGCACTGAACCTTTTGGCAGATGCCAGCGTGCTGGGCGGAGATAATCAACCCATCCAGAATGAGATCCAAACGCTTACCCAGCGGATCAGACTTCAGGAAGATATCCAGAAAGGATTAGGACTTTTCGATATCGGTCAATATGACCAGGCTTTGAAAATTTTTGAACAAGCTCTGAAGATCAGCCCGGAAAACAAACTGGCTAAACAATATTATGAAAAATCAAAAGTAGAAACCGTGGGTAAGACGGAGAAACTGGATCCGATCAATGAACGGCGTTTTCTGCAAGGGGTTGATTTCTTTGTAAAAGGGAAATATACTCGGGCCATAACGATTTGGGATGAGATATTAAAGAAATATCCTTATAATAAAAAGGTATTAAAGGCGATACAGGGAGCCAGAGACCGGCTGAAAAAGACCAGGTAAAGTATTTTAAGCGGATAGTTTTATGTTTAAAAATGTAAAAAAGGAAGAAATTACCATTCCGGCCCAGATGAGTTATCTCATCCAGGTACGGGATTTTATTGATCATATCGGTAAACGCTATAGATTCGAAGAGAAAATTGTCAACTCTTTTAAACTGGTTGTTGATGAAGCATGCACCAACATTATCCGTCATGGCTACCGCGATATCAAAAATGGTGAAATAACCATTAAAGCCATTGTTCGTCGATTAAGTTTAACCATTCTGATTGTCGATCAGGGTAAAAGTTTTGATCCCCGACAGGCGGCCACTCCCGATTTGGCCAAATATGTAAATATCGGCAAAAAAGGCGGCCTGGGTATCATGATGATGCGTAAGTTGATGGATGACATGAGTTATTCCGTCACCGAGCGTGGGAACGAATTTCGGTTAACCAAATATCGTGATCAGAGCCATGAATCGAAAGTAATGTTGTGGTGGCACGGCCTTAATTTGAAAGCTAAATATTCCATCTTTGCTTCGGTTATTTTTACGGTTTTGGTCCTGGCTATTTTTATCCCGATTTATATGAATACGAACGAAAAAGTCCTGGTGGATGCCTTATCCGTAACCGGGGCGGCTTGCCAGGCTATGGCCGATAATTCGGTGGATGATTTGCTGAATGATAATAGCGCCGTACTGTTTGAAAACGCTTATTCTTTCAGAAATTCCGATTCCCTTCTGATCAAAGATGTCTTTGTGGTCGATACAGCGGGAGCAATCCTCGCCTGGGGTAATACCTCCCGAACTTATGAATTTTCAACTTATCCCAAGCCCGGGAATGCGGCTTTGGTCGATACTTTTAAAAACGCACGGGTATTCAGTTACGCTCTAAATGATACCGTGAAGATTTACGACGTTTCGGCAGAAATTACCCTGGGCGGCGTTAAAAAGATCGGTGAAGTACATGCCTGGATTGACCAGCAAACTATTGTTGACCGGGTCAATCATAAAAAACTTCGCCAGATTATATTTCTGATCATTATTTTAGTGGCCGGATATATTCCGCTAGTCTATTTAATTAACCGTATCTTATCTCCATTTCATAGTCTGGCCGAATGGGTTCGAGAAGTGATTCATGGAAAAGTAGACCAGGACGAAATCGATATTGACGCTTCGGATGAGATTGGTGAGATTGCTCAGGCCTTTAACGAAATGACTAGTAAATTTCGTGAGGCCCAGGTTAATTTAATGGAGCAGCAAAAATTGCAGAAGGAGTTGCAGGTTGCCCAGGAAATTCAGCAAATGCTATTGCCCAGCGATTTCCCGAAAGTTGAAGGATTTGAAATTGCTTCCTATTACGAAGCGGCCAAAGAGGTGGGCGGTGATCTATTTGATTTTGTTGAAGTAGATGATGAAACCATTGGTATTTGTGTGGCCGATGTTTCCGGAAAGGGTGTGCCGGGATCACTCATCATGACAATGATCCGTACGGCTTTACGTCTGGAATCCCGCGGTAACAAAAATCCGGCCGATGTTCTGGCCCGGGTTAACCGCTTCGTGGCGGATGATATGAAACGCGGTATGTTTGTTACCATGTTCTATATTATTCTGGATTCACGTAACCGTATTATTCACTATGCTAGCGCCGGTCATAATCCCATGATTCTCTACCGCGGTTCCAGCAGACAGACCTATTATCTGAATCCTACCGGATTCCCGGTCGGTATTCAATTACCCGATCTGCATCTGTTCGATAAAACCATTCAAACCGATTCCATCCGTCTGCGTGAAGATGATATTCTTGTTTTATATACGGACGGTATTACCGAGGCCATGAACGCCAAACGGGAGCTCTTCAGAGAAGAGCGCTTTCTGGAAACCATTCGTCGTAATGCTCATCTCGATGTGGGTGAATTCGTAAAAAGTGTAAATCAGGATTTAAAAGCTTTTACCGGTGGTGCCCCTCAAAATGATGATATTACCTTTGTGGCCGTCAAGGAACGCATGATGGCCGGTGACGTTAAGTATCGCTTACAGGAAGAACTGTTTAACATGATCGAAGAAGGGGTAAAGGTAAAAGATGCTCTGGAAAAGTTAAAAGTATCTCCTCATCAGTATTATAAATACAAAGAGATCATCCAGCGCAAAGGGATGAAAGGTCTGCGTGATTATTTTGAAGAGCAGGACTATGTAGAGAAAAAGCACCTATCCATAGAGGCAAAGACAAAGATTTTTGATATTATACGCAAACATCCGGATTACGGACCTAAATTAATTTCCTATGAATTGCGTAAAGACGAATATGGCAATATGAGAATCGATGCGGACCGGATTTATAATGAACTGATTAAACTGCGTTTAAATACGCAAACCTTACGGGAACGCTATCTGCGTAAGAGCAGTAAACGTCCTTTAAAACAACCCGGTACCCCGCTGCTGACTCTCGATGGGAAAGTTATTTTGGACTTCGAATCCAGTGAAAGAGAGATAGCCAAACGTCATGAAGTAGAAGCTAAAGCCATGCGGGCTATCAAACCGGAGGAAACCGAAGAGCGGAAGCCGACGACCATTCACCTTACCACTACAGAAGCGGAAGAGGAACTCTCCGGGAAATTCATGCATCAGGCAGCTACTATGCCGCCTGAAAAAGAAAAACGATCTGCAGCTCAGCCAGAACCGGAAGTAAAGGAAAAGGCAGCGGATTCTAAGCCGGATGTGAAACCGAAAACCGAGCCAAAAGCAAAGCCGAAGCCGAGAGCTGTGCCTGCTGCACCTAAGCCCCAGGCGGAGCCGGAAATGAAAGCTGAACCCGCGCAACCGGAAGAAAAGGGTACTCCGCAAATCAGGGAGGATCATCCGCCCGAGAAGGAAGTTTCCAGGAAAGACTTATTGCAGTCCGTCACTGCGGATCTGAATAAGGACGATATACTGCACTATTTTGATTTGGTGAAAGATGATTTTACAAAGATACGTACGATTATAGGGAATATAGAAGAAAGCGAACATTTAAAACAAGATATAAAGACTCTTAATGTATTATTGAAAATCAGCTTAAAACATCCTCATTTAAAGAAAATTCCTGATGTCAAAGGACTTTTTGAACAAATTCAGCACATATTTGATATAACCTATAAAGATTTTGAACATATTGATGCTAAAGTTATTTATATTAATTACAAAGAATTATTGAAATATTTCAAAAAAGACAATAAATTTAAAGATTATTCCAGTTTATTCGAAAATATAAATACAATCGGATTAATTCATCGCCATATACAACGGAGTGTAAGCGAACATTCTAAGGGAAAAACAGATAGTTATAAACAGATTCGGGAAAAATTAGCCAGTAAAAAAGTAATATCAAATACTGCATTATTAGAAGCGATAGAAAAAAATAAAGAACAATAAAACGCTTCCCGATCAATTATTGCATTCCTGCAAGAGGAGGATTGAATGGAAGGAATTCAGGTCTCGACAGAGATCGCTGGCAGCCACAATCAGATTTCAATTATCAAAGTGGGTGGTTATATCGATACGACTACCTCTTCAGAGTTGGAACGTGCTCTGGACTCATTACTGAAACAAGGTCGGTTTTTCATTATTGTCGATCTGGGCAATGTAGATTACATAAGCAGTGCTGGCTGGGGTATTTTTATCAGTGAAATTAAATCCATTCGTGAGAATGGCGGTGATCTGAAATTGGTTCGCATGGTACCTGATGTATATGAAATTTTTGAATTGCTGGAATTTCATCATATTTTGGATGTCTATGATACGGTGGATGAGGCCGTAAATAAATTTGAGATGCTCCAGGCCGCCGGCAAACCTGTTGCCAAGGAGATTACATTACCCAAACCCGAACCGGTTAAACAACCGAGTACGGCTCCGGCAAGCTCCGAATCAGTGGCTCGGTCGGCAGAGGGAGAAGTGGAACAAACGGATGAAGTCGAAACCACCCAACAGGTGGATATCGCCGATTTAACGGTTGACGAAAAAATTAAAATCATTGTCAAAGAAAATCCGGCATTAGGTGCATTTAAAATAAAAAAAGAATTAAATACAGCCCGTTTTGGTTATACCAAGATGGGATGGTTCCAGGTACGGGCGGAATTGGCCAAATTGAATCTGAATTCCAAAGCCCGTCGTTATCAGTTTGCCACGGCTAGTTAATTAATTATTTGTTTTATTATTTGGTAAGGTAGGTGTTCAATGCCTGTAATAGTCGACATAGCCCTGATTACGGTTATCGGGGTAGGTATTATGTCCAATTTTTTTGGTTTACCCGGCAATATTTTAATTGCCTTAAGTACGCTCTTCATGGGTATTACGACCGGTTTTAATCAATTCTCGGTTACTTTTATTTTAACGGTCTTCGCCGTTCTTTTAGCGTTCGAACTGGTTGAGTTTGTGATGATCTCTTTTACGGCTAGAAGGTTCGGTTCTTCCCGTTGGGGAATCGTCGGTGGAATTATCGGCGGTCTGTTGGGTGCCGCAACCGGCGCTTTTTTCACACCCATTTTAAGTGTGATTATCTGCTCGATCATCGGGGTTTTTATCGGCGCATTTAGTTTGGAATTCATTAAACAAGGAAATCTGAAAAGCAGCTTACGCAGTGGTCTGGGTGCCTTTATCGGCAAGATTGGCGGAGTAGCCGTCAAAACCATTGGTGCGTTAACCATGGGGATCATGATCTTGCAGCGTGCGCTTTAACTTGTTATTAATAAGGAAAGCATGTAATTTCCCGGAATAGGTAAAATCTGTTTCGGGTTTTTTTATGATAAAGATCTTCTTTTCCGTTTTTCTGATCATATCGTTCTCCTGCAGTCAACCGATTGCACCGGTACGTATTCATTACAGCGGTGGCGGTGACTGGTACGGGAACAAAACCACCTGGCTGAATATCCTGCGTGAAGTACATCAGGTGGTAGGGGTGAATACGGCAAAGAGAGAAGTTGCCTATCGGATCACAGACCCGCAATTTAAAAATTATCCGATTGCTTATATAGCCGGCCACGGCAATATATTTTTCTCTCGGGAAGAAACGGCTGCTTTGCGTCGGTATCTAATTCATGGGGGCTTTTTGTATGCGGATGATGACTACGGTATGGATATCTCCTTTCGACGAGAAATGAAAAAGGTTTTTCCGGAGTTGAAATTCGTTGAGCTTCCCTTCTCGCATCCCATTTATCACGATTATTACCAATTTAAAAACGGGCTGCCTAAAGTACACGAGCATGCCGGAGGCCCTGCCCACGGGTTGGCCCTGATCTATCAAGGACGAATGGTTTGTTTCTATAGCTTCAATACGGACATCAGTGATGGTTGCGAAAATGCGGAAATCCATCATGATCCGGAACCGATACGACGCCAGGCCCTGAAGATGGCTGTGAACATTTTTTTGTATGCGCTGTTAAATTAAATCGGGCCCCGGTTGATCCCTTAAAAGAAATAGAGTGAGAAATATCAGGCCAAAAGGTTGTTGCAGTTTATCAGATTTTACATTTTAGTAAAAAATATCCTGCGACAAGGTGCAGGAATTTATTTATATGAATGAAAAAGAACAATATTTTTTAAGCAGTTTAAGGCGGTATGCCAAACGCTGGTTATGGTTTAATTTTTGGGGCGGATTTACAAGATTCGTACTCATCGTATTGATCTTGTGGATTAGCGTTGCCCTGGCTGACCATTTGTTCTTTTTTTCCAGAATAACCCGCTGGGGCCTCTGGTTTGTAAACGCTCCCCTATTGATCGCTTTAGTTTATAAATTGTTATACCCGCCGCTTTATGCCCTGAGAAAATATAACAGAGACAAAGACTTAACTCCTTTTGCCCGAATGCTTGGGGCCTCTTTCTCTGTTCAGGAGGATGAATTTGTTATTGCCTGGCAATTGATGACGGACCATGAGCAGCCGGGTACATCACCGGGATTACGTGCCGAAGCTGTGCGGCATTTTTTAAATAAATACGACTCCTCTGTTTTTGCTTCGAAAATTCATCTGGCCGACTTTTTCCCTTCTATTAAATGGGTTTTAGCCATTATTCTGGGCGCCTTGTTGATAATGGGTTTTCGTTTTCAGGATATTTCTATCGCTACCCTTCGTCTGCTTAATCCAACGGCTGATTATTTGCCGACTCCTCAATATCGATTTCGGGTTGAGCCGGGTAATGCCTATTGTTTAAAAGGTAAACCCATCCAGTTTTCAGTTCATTATAGCGGGCCACCTTTGCAGGAGGTCCATCTGGAGTTGGCTTTGCAAGATAAACCGAAGGAAACCCGCAGTTATGTAATGCAAAAGTCGGATTCGGTTTATGTGTTAAAGATGAGAGATATTCGTCAAACCGTTTATTATTATGTGTGGGGTCTGCCTGTTGATGAAAACCATTTTGGCGACCGGATCAAATCGGAACGCTATATGATTAAGGTATTGGTGCCTCCGCGGGTGGAAGACCTGCAGGTTGTGGTTATCCCTCCTTCTTATAGTGCTTTAAAGAAAAGTCGAATGGATAAAAATGTAGGTGATATTTCGGCCCTAACCGGGTCGGAAGTGGAACTTCATTTACATTCCAATAAACTTCTGGCGAGCGGACAGGTTGTATTTGCTTCCGGGAAAGAAATCCCGTTAAACATCAGCGGGCCCAGAATTTCAGCCCGGTTTACCGTAAAAAAGGAAGATTCCTATCATATCATGATACGCGATACATCGGGGTTGGAAAATCAGAAGCCGATTGAATATCAGATCGGCCTGATTCCGGATGATCCTCCTTCTGTGGATATTATACAACCCGAAGGCGATGTGGAATCGAATCTGGACGGTCTTTTAATAGTAAAAATGGAAGTCCATGACGATTACGGTATCCGTAACGTCGGGCTGAAGTACCGGATTTTAAAAACGCAAAAATCGGAGACGGATTCTTCCTGGCAGTACATTCCGATTGAAAAAGGACAGAGGCGGGTAAAACAGGAGAATCCCCGATTCATCTGGGATTTTAATACATTGCCGCTTACCTTCGAGGATGTTATCGAATACTACGGACAGGCGGTTGATAATAATGTAATCAGTGGGCCGGGTATCGGTAAAAGCAAAATTTTACAGATACGGTTTCCTTCACTGCAGGATATATTCGCCGATTTCGATCAAAAGCAGGAAAAACAGGTTGAAGAATTGGAGGATGTGAGTGACAAGGCCAAAGAGCTTAAAAAAGCTCTGAAGGATTTAGATCGGGAAATGCATCGTGAAAAAAAGATAAACTGGGAAAAGAAGCAGGAGATAGAGAAGAGCATCCGAAAGCAGAAGGAGATGCAGAAGCGGGTAGAAGAGATCAAAAAGAATCTGGATGAAATGATCCGGAAATTGGATCAGAAAAATATGCTCTCCCCGAAGATACTCGAGAAATACACCAAACTTCAGGAACTTTTTCAAAAGGTGGTTACTCCCGAGCTTATGAAAGCACTTCAAAATCTTCAGAAGGCGATGGATAAAGCGGACGCACGGCAAGTGAAACAAGCTCTTCAACAATTAAAACTTAATCAGGAAGCATTCGAACGGAATATTGAACGGGCTATGGAATTACTCAAACAGGTTCAGTTCGAGCAGCGTCTTGATGCATTGATTCAAAAAGCACGCCATCTGAAAGAAGAGCAAAAAAAAATATCGGAACGCATAGAAGATCAGCAAAATCAAAGGGATCAATCCGCACAGGATATTGCAAAAACCGAAAAGAACCAGGAAAAGGCTTTTAAGGATTTCAGGCAGAGTCTCGAGCGCTTTCGCCGAGAAGAGCGCTTAGCACAATTTCCTGAAACCCAACAGCAGGTCGATTCCCTTTCAGCTCATGTGAAGAGCGACAGGATGGCTGAGAAAATGCAACAGATGCAGCAGAGTCTACAGAAAAACCGACTGAATTCGGCCCAACAGAGCTCTCAAAATATGGAACGAAATTTCAGCCGATATCTTCAGTCCTTACAGATGGCTCAGAAGCACATGCTGCAAAAGAGTAAGAAAAAGATTCAGCAAGCGATGCGACGCGCCTTACAACAAATTCTGGAATTATCTCAGAAGCAGGAATCGCTGCAACGCCGTACCGGGAAATTGTCACCGCTGAGCGATCAATACAGTAAAATTGCAGAGCAGCAGGAAGGAATCCTGCAAAATTTTAATAAAACGATCAACGATATCATCCGATTATCGAAAAAAACATTTTTCATCTCTCCGAACATGAATATGCCTTTACAGGCGGCACGACAAAATATGCAACGCTCGCTTAATCAACTATCCGAGCGCAATCGTTCCCTGGCACAGGGGAATCAACGGCAAGCAATGAGCTCTATGAATATCAGTGCCCTGCAATTAAAAGCCGCTCTTTCTCAATTAGGTAAGTCAAAATCGGGAACAGGCTTTGCTCAATTTATGAAGCAATTACAAAAAATGGCCGGATTACAGGGACAAATCAATAACCAGAGTATGAACCTCTTTCAACAACAGGGAAATGGAGGCATGCTTTCTGCTCAGCAAAGGGCACAGATGCGAAGACTGGCGGCTCAGCAGGCGGCGATGAGTCAGGCTTTAAAGCAGTTGAGCGAACAGAAGAGTCAGCAGGAAAATACTCTGGGGCAGTTGGGCAAGGTGGCCCGGGACATGGAAGAGGTGGCAAAAGATTTGCTGAAACAAAATCTGAATAGACGTACTATCGAGCGGCAGCAAAAAATTCTGTCCCGTTTATTGGATGCGCAAAAGTCAGTAAGACAGAGAAAGTATTCCAAGAAACGGAAAGCGGAACAGGCTAAAAAGTATGCGGTAAAAGACCCCGGGGAAATCGGGGCAACCACGGTTGCCGAAAAAGAAAAGATCGAGCAGGCCTTACGCGCTGCCATGCAGGCCGGTTATGAGCATGACTATCGTGAGCTGATTGAGGCCTACTTTAAACAGTTGTTACAACGGGAAAGCAAATAAAAAGTTCTATTGATTTTCGTATTCTTGTACGGTTTTTTCTACGACGACCAACTCAACCCCCGCTTTTTTAAATAGCTCACGGGTCTCCTCCCCGGCATGGTAATAGCGTTTGGCTATAACCTTTTTAATCCCTACACTGATAATCAACATGGCACATACCCGGCACGGCTCCATTGTGCAATACAGGGTTGTCCCCTCCAGAGGAATACCATAGCGAGCCGCCTGGGCAATGGCATTTTGTTCGGCATGGATAGTACGGACGCAATGCTGACGCACCGTGCCGTCTTCATCAATGACTTTACGCAACAGATGCCCTACTTCATCGCAGTGGGGAAGTCCCGGAGGAGAGCCCACATACCCCGTGCATAAAATACGTTTATCCCGGACAATGATCGCTCCGCTTTTACCGCGATCGCAGGTTGCCCGTTTGGCCACTTCATCGACCAAATGCATAAAATATTCATCCCAGCTGGGGCGATTTTTGTTCATTAAAAAGCTCCATTCGATTAAAGCACTAAGCTCCTAAGGTGTCCAGGTCCAGTGTATCGCCTACATTAAGTAATTTTACCCTGTCTTTAAAACGGCGAAACATCATCTGAATAGCCTCAAAACCGGTGCAATGCAAAGGAACAATAAACCGAGGATTAATGCGCCTCAGATTTCCAATAATTTGTTCCAATCGTTCTTTAGGGACGTGCGAAAGATGCATGCCGCCCATGATGACAAAAATATTTTTGGTGCCCAGTATTCGCATGGCATGACGCGCTGTATTAATCACACCGGAATGGCCGCAGCCCATAAGAATAACCAGCCCTTTGACCGTATTCAATATCAAAGCCATATCATCATGCAACTCATCATGAATATAACTCTCCAGTACCCGTTCCTGGTAGCGTTCATCGATATGTTCGTATTTGGAATTGCGGGGGATCTCTCCGCTGATCCAGATATCGGGCATAATCTGGGCGGGATTTGTTTTAAAAACAAATTCAGCACCGGAAGAGTGAAGTTTACGCTCCTCCCAGGGAACACCTATATCCAGCCTGCCGCCGGGATAAACTTCAAACTTTTTGTTAACCACCGCCGGATGACAGATTACCCTGGTTTTACCGAACTTTTTAATAAAAAAGGGCAAACCGCCGGTATGATCGTAATGACCGTGACTGAGCACAACCGTATTGATGGAAGCTAAATCGATTTTTAACTGTCCGGCATTCCGTAAAAAAGCATCCGTCTGTCCTGTATCAAACAGCAGTGAGCCCCGGGGACTGCGCACTAAGATGGAAAGACCCTGTTCTGCTAAAAGATGAGGATTGGCGGCTCTGTTCTCCGTTAAAATAGTTAATTTAAGATGTTCTAACATGGCCGTTCCTCCTGCTCAAACTATCACACTACCCTTAATATATTCATTTTCTATGAAGAAGGAAATGAATTTTAAGAAATATCATCCCCGATCATATAACTGAATTTCCGATTATTTTTTTGGTCTTTCTTTAGGACTCGGTTTTTCTTTTACCGATCGGGTAATCTTATCGGCTTCCCATTTTCCCTGCCGGGAAAGAATATAAATACCCAACAAAACCAATGGGATGCTTAGTAATTGTCCCATATCCAATGGCAAATGCGCTTCGAAAGGTTCCTGAACGGCTTTAAAAAATTCTACGAAGAAACGGAAACTGAAGACCAAAATCAGAAACCATCCAAAGAGCTGCCCCCGTGGTGTTTCGGCTCCTTTCTTTTTATACAGCATAAGCAGGATAATAAAAATGATCAAATAGGCCAGAGATTCATAAATTTGGGAGGGGTGCCGCGGAATATTATCGACGCGCACAAAAATAAAAGCCCAGGGGACATGGGTCGGCCTGCCGATAATTTCGGAATTAAAAAGATTCCCCAGGCGAATGAATGACCCGGCCAAAGCTACAGTAATCACAATGCGATCTGTAATCCAAAAAAAGGGTTGATCCGGTTTCTTTTTCGAGTAAAGCCATAAGGCAATCAAAATCCCAATCGCCGCCCCATGGCTGGCCAGACCTCCCTCCCAGACCATCAATATTTTTATAGGATGGCTCAAATAATAGCCCGGGTCATAAAATAAACAATGACCCAAACGGGCACCGATGACCGTGCCGAGAAGCATATAGATAAGCAGCGTATCCAGGTCTTGCGGAGGTTTATGCTCTTTCTTGTAAATCCAGTTGAAAATGTATAAACCGACTACGAAAGCAAGCATAAATAACAAGCTGTACCAGCGAATCGCAATAAAACCGATACGAAAAATTTCAGGATCAACATCCCATCGAATCATTTTGACCTCAGTGATATAATTTTATTTCTTGTAAACTAATGGAGTTCGCTCTAAAAACCATGCATTTCACCACGCCTAAGGCAAGAGAATGGCCACCAATGTTTTCAACGTAAGCTCAATAAAAACAATCGGTGTGTTGGGGTGAAAATCAGTAGCCAACCCTTTTTTAATAGTCTCATAAATACAAATCAAATCCTCTGATTATTCATTGCCGCATTTCCGGAGCAGCCGTGTGTTTATCATCCTGTGCTCTATAAATACAATACGGATGATCGTTTAGTTCCCCCGATCTACAAGAACCGTATCCGGTCTGTTGAAAACAGAAATCCAAAGTTCACCCGGCCCTATCGGGAAAACAGGTATGAGGAATAAGAAGGCCGATAAAAATCGTTTCATTAAGAGCTCCGAATTCGCATATATAGCTAAAAATAAAAGAAAAATAAAATAGTTACAAATGGATTTTCATTCTGGATTTAAATACGGAAAAAGCATTATATTCCGAACAGTTCACAAAAATAAATTAAAGGAGTTGTAAAATGATCAGTAAAAAAATCGAAAAAGCCATAAACCAACAAATCAATGATGAATTTTATTCTTCCTATTACTACATGGCCATGTCGGCCTATTGCGAAGGTATCGATTTGCCCGGATTTGCCCAGTGGATGATGGTCCAGGCCGATGAAGAGCAAGAACATGGAAAGCGCTTTTATCAATTTCTCTTAGCGCGGGACGGAAAAGTAGTCTTAGATAAAATAGATAAACCACAGGGCGAATTTAAGTCCATTCTGGATATGTTTGAACATGTCCTGGAACATGAAAAATTTGTGACCAAGAAAATCAACGAGTTGTATGAATTGGCTTTAAAGGAAAACGACTATCCGCTACAAGTTGAATTACAATGGTTTATCCAGGAGCAGGTGGAAGAAGAAAAGACGGCCAAAGATATTATCCGGCAAATTAAATGGATCGGCGATCAGTCTACGGCCCTGTTTATGCTGGATCAGAAGATGGCGGAACGGGGCGGTTCACCTTCGTCTTCTGCGGAATAATGAATGCCGAAATTAGTGGGCCTAAAAAAGCTTACCGGATAGGAATGTATAACCACTCCCAGGGATTTTATGAGTTATTTACAGGTTGAAATCACGGATCAAATTGCCACAGTGACGCTGAACCGTCCCGAAAAACACAATGCATTTCATTTACCCTTTTTGGATGAGATTCAGGATACAATGGCCGGGCTGGCTGAGAATACGGCAGTGCGGTTGGTTATTTTAACCGGGGCAGGGGAAAAATCTTTTTCATCCGGAGTGGACCTGAATGCCCTGGTGCATTTTAAATCTATCGCAGAGGCCCGGACATTTGCACTCTCTCTGGAAAAGGCCAACACGGCTCTCTTGCGTTTCCCAAAGCCGGTCATTGCTGCCATCAACGGTTATGCTTTTGGCGGAGGTTATGGTCTGGCCTCTTCCACAGATGTGCGTCTGCTGGCCCGGGGAGCCAAAATAGGATTTCCGGCGGTTCGTTTAGGTGCGATTCTTCCCATTGGCTGCACCTTGCGATTAAATGTGCTGATCGGTGCGGGGCGAAGCCGTGAGCTTTTGCTGAGCGGCCGGGTGATTGATGATCGGGAGGCACTCCATATCGGGCTGGTGAATGAGATTGTTCCCTGGGAAAATCTGCTCTCCCGTTCCCGAGAAATTGCAGATGAAATTTTGAAGGGCTCGGACCTGGCCCTGGAAATGACCAAAAAAATGACCAATCAGGAATTATTGGTTAAGATCGAACAGTATTCGCTTACCGCGGCAGAAAATTTTGCCTTCCTCGCTTTTAGCGATGAATGGAAAACCCGTATCCTTAATTTTATTTCAGGAAAATAGCACTTATAATGCGTATTTTCGCTCTTTCCGATATTCATATCGATTTCGAAGAAAATCGTGCCTGGATCGACACCCTGTTTACAAAGGATTATCACCGGGATGCTTTGATATTGGCAGGCGATATTTGTCACGATACGATTCTTTTAAAAGAAACGCTTCTGCAATTTAAGGAGCGGTTTAAGTATCTGTTTTTCGTTCCCGGTAATCATGATTTATGGATTCGGGACCAGCGTTTTCCGGATTCGGTTCGGAAGTTCGAAGACATCAAAAGGTTTTGTCAACAGCAGAAGATCCAAATCCAACCTGTGCTGCTGGGCGAAAATACCGATCCGGCTCCGGTTTGGGTCGTACCTCTTGTATCATGGTATTCCCTTCCGGAGGAGGGGCCGGATTCATTATTCCTGCCGAAGCCGGGGGAAGATGAGAATAATCGTTTATGGAGCGACAATTATTTCATTCGCTGGCCCCAAACTAAGGGTTTATTTCACCCGGCTCAATTTTTTTTACGACTCAATAAAAACGAGAAACCAGTTCTAAGCGAATTTCCGGTCATTACCTTCAGTCACTTCCTTCCGAGAAAGGAAATGATGTTCGGTGAATCTCTTAAACCGGATGCGGAAAAGATTAAAAAATTTGATCGTAATCCGCGCTTTAATTTCAGCCGGGTTGCCGGGTCTTCTCTGATCGAAGAAGAAATTCGACGCCTGGGCTCCGTTCTTCATGTTTATGGGCACCAGCATATTAATCGCGATCGGGTGCTTAGCGGTGTCCGCTATGTGGCTCATTGTTTGGGCTATCCCCATGAGCGGTCACGGGGTATGCCGGGCAAAATCGATCGGGAATTGAAATGGATCTGGGATACGCAGAGTGGAATGGTCGGTGGAACTCAATTCCCGGGCTAAAATGGATATCTTTTCCAGAGACATGCGCATGAAACCAAAGCATTCGATCCTTTTTATAGTAGTATTCGCCATACTGAGTGGGGCAATTTTTGCATTCATGATCATGAGAATCGGTCCGCAGTTAGAACACGTATACGGTTTCGGCATGGTTGAACTGCAAAGTGCGGGAAGTAGTACAAATCTACAGCGAATGCTTGCAGTTATCCGGGCCAGGGGAAGCCATGCCTTTATTTCCGGTCTGTGGGTTGATAATTTTTACGCGCTTTGTTACACCCTGTTTTTCTGGCTTAGTCTGAGCGCCTGTAACGAGGGACGGCTTATCGGGTGGAGCATCCTTTCCCTTATCCCCGGAGGGTTGGACCTGGGCGAAAATTTTCTTGAAATGTATTTTATTCATAAGGGATTGAGTGATTTGGACGGTTGGACGTATTTGCATAATTTAGTGGTGATTCTGAAATGGGATACTGCATTTATCCTGATCCTTTTTCTTCTCGGGTGCCTGTTTTATAAGATGAGAATTTTACGTTGAATAAAAAGCTGCTTTTATTTGATATAGACGGTACCCTGCTTTCGGCACAAGGTGTACCCAAAAAGGTGTTTATGCAGATCCTTCACCGCCGTTTTCCCGAGTATGCGCATGGCAGCAGCCTTAATTTCTCCGGGATGACCGATCCGCAGATTGCTATGAATATTCTCAAAATGAATCACTCTCAGCATAGCGACAATAGGCAATTGATTCAGGATTTGCTAAATGATTTTCTGGATGAACTATCGCTTCATATAACATCCCGGAATCCGCCCCGGATTTATCCGGGGGTGATCGAGCTTCTGGAGACCTGTCGTTACCGTCGCGGATGTTTTCTGGGGCTGGTCACCGGGAATATGCAACGTGGGGCTTATATTAAACTGAGTGCCTGTGGTTTGCAAAACTACTTCCCGGTAGGCGCTTTTGGCAGCGATTCCCCCGATCGTAATCAATTACCACCGATTGCCACTCAACGGGCGGAAGCATTTTACGGGCGGCAATTTAAAAAAGAAGATATCTGGATTATAGGTGACAGTATTTATGATGTGCGTTGTGCCAGGGTTAATAATCTGCATTGCCTGGCGGTCTGTACCGGACTAACGGAGGCCGCTATCTTGAAAGCAGAGCATCCCGATGCTATAGTATCGGATTTTCGTGATACACAGAAGATCATGGAAATCCTCTGTTCATAAGCTCACTTATAACCCTTCATCATCTTTAATTTTCCATTTGTCGCGGATTTTCGCCATTGGTCGTTAAATGCTTTGATTTTTTTTCTGTTTGGTTATCTTTTCTCCGTATTCATATGCAACTCATTAATCGTAAAGGAGAAAAATGATGCGTCTAACAATTTTTGGTCTTATTTTACTTTTAACATCTCAGCTTTTGGCCTTCAAATCCGGCACAAGTTACAAGAGCGGCCGATCATTCACGGTAAGTGAACAAGATACTCTGCAGAGAGACCTCTATTTCGGTGGCGCTGATCTAAATGTGGATGGTATCGTTAAAGGAGATGTTATTGCCGGAGCCCGGGAAGTTTATGTTCGGGGAGAAATAGGAGATGATTTATATGCTTTTTGCGAGAGTGTCTATTTAGAGGGTAAGGTTAAGGATTCTTTTGTAGGTTTTGGCAAAGAAATAACGATTCGCGGAGTTGTTGACGGAGATGTGATCGCCTATGCCGGGACTGTCCGTTTAAACGATGGTGCCCGGATCAATGGCAACTTATATGTGGGCTGCGGAAAATTAATTATCAATAATGCGCTAATTAAAGGAACCATTAAAGGAGGGGCAGGAAGGGCTTTTTTAAATAACAAGGTGGAGCAGCCAATCCGCTTAAATGTCGGATCGATCCGCTTCGGAGACCGTTTTAAAAGTGATCAGGTCGTAGCAATTACCTTGCATAAAAAGCCGCAGCAAGCTCTGGAAAATGCGCCTGTAAACCTGAAAATTACGATTAAGCCTCAAACCTATTTTTATGAACGGGCCCTATTTTACTGGTTATTACTATCAGCGGTCATAATCGGCATTTTATGCATGATTCTCTGTCCGAAACTTTATGATAATCTGGCCGGATTCGGTCGGCAAAAACCATGGACAAATCTGGGTATGGGCGTGATCCTGGTGATCGGTATGCCTGTTGTAACCGTGATCGCCATTATTGTTCTGCCGCTGGCTTTTATTTTAGGAGCCGTATATCTTATTTTATTATATCTAAGTAAAATTTTTGCTGCTTATATCATTGGAGAGTGGCTTAATCGAACCCTGTTTCCGGAGAAACGGATCAATAGATATGTACTCTTTAGTGTAACGATACTTGTACTGATCCTTCTTTTTGAAATTCCGGTGATAGGATTTTTAATTAGACTCTTGACAATTATCTTCGGCAGTGGCACATTTTTATATTATCTGTTGCAAAAGAGAAACAACGGGAAACCGGCTCTTGTATAAAAAATATCTCACATACGGAATCCTCGTAATTCTTTTATGGGGATTCTTTTTTCTTCTTTTTCGTAGCTCTTTCACCTCCTTAGGCGGTCAGTTCCTCTGGTCTTTAGCCTATGCCTCGTTTATTTCTCTGGCCGTCTTTTCGGTGAATCAGTTGTTTATCTCCAAGCTTCTCGCATACAGAATGAGTGTTCAGATTTTTTTAAAAGCAATATTATATGTGATTGCGATTTTAATTGCCTTCCTAACCGTCTTTAGTCTGCGTACTTTTTTAACGGTTTCCATGCAATCCACAGCAGACAGCGTTCTTCCCAATCTATTCGGCGGCATTGCCGCCCTGCTTTCAGCACCTATCCGCGGAATGCAGATTCAACAGATTATTCCCATGCCGGTAATTTCGATTTTGGTCTCGCTTTTTATTTTAATTTTACTGATCGCCATATTTAGTATTGTAATCAGTCTGGTCGATACCCAGTGGCGACAGATTCAGTTTCAAAAAAAGATGCAGGAGGCGCGTTTAAAAATTCTGGAAATGCAAATGCAGCCCCATTTTTTATTTAATACGCTGAATATGATCGTTTCCGTTCTTGCTAACGATGCACCAAAAGCCGAGCAGTTACTGGTACAATTATCCGATTTTTTACGTTTTAATTTTACACTGGCGGATCGTCAGGAAATAACTCTCAAAGAGGAACTGGAATTTATTTCGAATTATTTAACATTAATAAAAGCCCGTTTCGGTGAAAAAGTAATTTGGAAAATAGAAGCGGATGCGCAGTGTTCGGAATACAAAATACCCACGATGCTTTTTCAACCCGTACTGGAAAATGTATTTAAACATGGCTGGAGTGAAGATCACCTTCAGTTGAAGATAATTATTCGATGCAAAGTAACCGATCACAAGATCTTGCTTGAGATCAATGATAACGGCAACGGTTTTGATCCCAAGCGGTTGCAAGGGTTTCCCAAAGAAGGACATTCCCTTCAGAATTTGCAAAACCGTCTGCAATTACGCTACGGTTCCAATAATTTGTTACAAATCAATTCCGAACCGGGGCAGGGAACACGTGTGTTGATTGAAATTCCGGAGAAAAAACTATGATTACAACGATGATCATCGAAGATGAACAAGCGGCTCGTGAGCGGATGATGTCGCTCATCGCAGAGTGTCCGGATTTGACACTGCTCGGTATATGTGAAAACGGTAAAGAGGCGATTCAAAAAATAGATGCTTTGAAACCACAGTTAATTTTCTTAGATATTCAGCTTCCTGATATGAACGGGCTGGATGTGTTGAGAATGATTACACACCAGCCCAAGGTCATCTTTACCACGGCTTTCGATCAATATGCAGTACAGGCTTTTGATCACAATGCCCTGGATTTTTTATTAAAACCCTTTAGTCGGCAACGTTTTTCTCAGGCCGTACAAAAAATCATTCAAAGTTATGATCAAAACCGGAACATAACCGGTCAACTCCGCCGGATGATGCAAAACTGGCAGGAACCCCGCCAATTTCTTACCCGAATCCCGGCTAAGGTGGGTGATAAAATATACATTTTAAAAACTTCGGACATTGTCTATTTTAAAAGCGAAGAAAAAATCGTTACCGTTCATTTACAAAAAGAATATTTTATGGTCAATTACACACTCGAAGAGTTGCAGAATCGTCTTAATCCGGAAATATTTTTTCGTATACATCGTTCAACCATTGTCAATTTAAACTATGCCTTGTCCATTCAGCCCTTATTTGGCGGCACTTATGTGATGAAAGTAAAGGATGCTCATCATACGGAACTCAATGTCAGTCGAAGTGCCGGTAAAACCATTCGTCAACGCTTGGGCTGGTAAATTTAGATTAAACCGTCCCACGGAAAACCCCATAAATATTTGCATAACCCTTTTATTATCTCCACATTGGGTTAAAAAATTACAGGATTCTTATGCTTTATAAGATTATGGCTGGCCTTTTGATCTGGATGGTGTTGTTCGGCAGACTTTGGGCGGATGGGAGTTGGAAAATTTACGATGATTCCCAGGTTGCGCTTATTCAAATAAGCGTGGATCCCGATGATTTACAATGGATGTATGAGGAGGATAACTGGAAAAGCGACTCTTTGCATGTGGCAACTATCCATTTTAGAAATGCTCTGATCGATGAGGTCGTGGATTCCGTTGGATTTCGTTTGAGAGGCAATACCTCTCGATCGGCTCAAAAGAAATCGTTTAAAGTTTCCTTTAACGGATTTATTTCCGGAAAAAAATTTCATGATGTAGAAAAACTAAACTTAAACGGTGAGCATAACGATCCCTCCGTTATTCGCAGCAAATTGTGCTGGGATTTTTTTAATAAGATGGGGGTTCCGTCGAGCAGGGCCGCCCATGCCGCCGTTTATATTAATGGTGCGTACTATGGTTTATACATCATGGTGGAGCACATAGACGAGCAATTTTTAAAGACCCGCTTTGCCGATGCCGGGGGTAATCTTTGGAAATGTCTGTGGCCGGCAGACCTTAATTACCGCGGTGCCGATGCAGAGGATTACTACCCTTTTTACGACGATCAGCGGCCGTATGAGTTGAAAACCAACAAAAAAGTCTATGATTATAAACCCCTGGCCCACCTGATCGATATTATCAACAATACGCCGGATGATCTTTTTGCCGACTCTCTTCAGGCTAATCTGGATGTAGCCGGTGTACTGAAATACTTCGCTTTAAATATTTTTAGCGGCAGTTGGGATGATTACTGGTCATTAATGAATAATTACTATGTATATTATGAACCGATTACCCGCCGGTTTCACTGGATTCCCTATGATTATGACAACACTTTCGGAGTCGACTGGTTTAATATAGATTGGGCGGAAGCCGATCCCTATCACTTTCCGAAAGTGAATGACGGCCCTCGTCCTCTCTCGGAAAGAATGATGCAGAACGGAGGATTGCGCAATCTGTATACCCATTTTTTATATTTCTATTTGGATCATCTCCTGGATTTATCTCAATGGCAAGGTCGTTTGGATAGTCTGCAGGATCGGATTACATACTGGGCATCTATTGATACTTTTCGTACTCTGGATTACGGATTTACCATGGCTGATTTTTTTAATTCCTATGACCGGACCGATTATTCCAATCAGCATGTAAAATATTCTATAAAAGAATTTGCCCTGAAGCGTGCCGCTACGCTTCGCGACCAACTGGACTGGCAACAGGGAAAGCCTGTAATATACGACCTTACCTGGTATCCCCACTACCCCCTGGCAACGGATACCATTTATATCGAAGCGGCTGGATTCAGTCATGCCGGCCTGACCGAGGTTACCCTTGATTTGCAGGGCCGGGGCATCCTTCCCATGCAGTATAAGCCGCTTGCCAACACAACCCATGTGGAATATGCCGATCGCTGGCTTGGGAAGATCCCGCCCCTGGGAGCCAAAGGAGAAGTGCATTTCAGGATTCATGTTTTGGACAACGATGATCAGGAAACGAGCTATCCGCCCGATAAACCGATTTTCATCCGCGTACCGGGAGAAAGCGACAGTGCTTTGCTTATTAACGAATTTCTTGCTAAAAATGACAATACGAACCGGGATTCGGCCGGTGAATATGATGACTGGATAGAACTATATAATCCTTCGGACAGCATAATGCCCCTGGCCGGCAAGTATTTGACCGATTCTCCCGAAAATTTTAGCAAATGGCGTTTTCCGCAGAATGCTCCGTCTGTGGATGAGCATGGCTTTGTACTCATCTGGTGTGATGATGATCCGGGTCAGAGTGGCCTGCATACCAATTTCAAACTCTCTGCCGCCGGTGAATTTATTGGTCTTATTGCCGAAGACGGTATCACAGTGATCGATTCGATAACCTTTCAAAGGCAGCAGGCGGATGTATCGTTTGGAAGGTATCCGGATGGCAGTGAAAATTGGCTGGCACTGAAGCCGACGCCGGCAGGCAGCAATAGTCCCACAGCACTCACTGCAGGGGAAGTGGTTCGCTCCTTTGATTTGATCATTTATCCCAATCCTTTTAACAATGAAGCGATCTTGCAATATGAGCTTCCCCAAAGCGGAAAGGTTACTATTCGTATGTATAATTCGATTGGAAAATCGATATGGACAAAACAATTGTCCCATCAAGGGGGAGGATATCATCAATTAAAATGGGCAGGAAAAAATAATAACGGCCGGGCGGTTAGCTCCGGTATTTTTTTCTGCCAACTTAAATTCGGGAATCGATCTATCACGAAAAAATTGATTCTTATCCGATAAATAAATCAAATGATCTAAAGGCAAAAAAGATGAAAGACGATAAAAAAATTATCATTGTGGGCGACCGGGTACTTATTCGCCCGGATGAAGAGCGCATGCGAACTTCCTTCGGTTTGTACCTTCCCCAGGGGGTGGAATCCAAGGAAAAAGTTCAGGGGGGTATGATAGTTAAAGTAGGCCCCGGTTATCCTCTACCCGATCCCAACAGCATGGGAGAAGAGCCGTGGGATAAATCCCGTATGGAGCCCAAGTATCTCCCGCTTCAGGCCGAAGAAGGGGATTATGCTTTATTTTTACGTAAAGCTGCAATCGAAATTGAATTTGATCATGAGAAATTTATTATTGTGCCGCAGGCTGCGATTCTTCTGCTAATCAGGGATGATATCCTGGAGAGAATTCAAGACGGCTTAGATGAAGAGTCCGAATCCTGAACGGAATAAAAATTCCTCTTTATCGTTTCATAGAATAATCAATCGGTTATTCAATTATCAATCAATTTGGGCTGTTACTTGTATATTTTTCTTATTCTCATTCTATTCATCCTTTTCATTATAGGTCTGCCCTTTGCAGCCCGGCGTCTTTTTCATATAGCCAATCGTAGAATTTGGCAGCTTCCCGCGCTGGATAGGTGGATGACCTTTCTACCGATAGTGACGCTTTCCTCCGTGGCACTGTTTCTTCTTGCCGTGAGCCTGCATTTTTTTTATGCGCTGTCCATATTGGGACTTATTTTTGTCTTTTGCGAAATCTCTGCCCTGGTTTTGCTTCTGACCCTGCCGGTTTCATTGCTGATTTCCAAACAGTTCCCGAACAGGCCTCAGCAGAACACGACCTTCTCTTCTTCCCGCAGATTTTTTCTAAAATCATCCACCTCAATTCTTCCCGCTTTGGCCGTTGGAGGTACGATCCGCGGAATAGGTGGGGCCTATGAAAGGGTTCGAATACCCAAAATAAGATTTCTTTTTAAACAATTACCTCCGGCTTTAAATGGATTTAAAATTCTTCATCTCAGTGATCTTCATTTGGGATATTATCGAGGTATGGATGATTTGGAGAATCTCTTATCCCGGGTAGCCGATCAAGGCATCGATTTGGTCCTTATTACGGGAGATGTGGCCGACGACCTGGACTTGCTCTCTCCTGCTTTAAGGTTAATCGATCAGGTACCGAGCCGCTTTCCCAAGATCATGTCCCTGGGCAATCATGAATATTACCGGGGGATAAACATCGTACTTCATATCCTGTCCAGAAGCCCGATTCGTTTACTGGTTAACACCGGAATTTCGTTGCCGGTTAACGGCCGCATTGTTTATGTAGGCGGTGCCGATGATCCGGTAACGTTAAGGAATGATATCTCCGGATTCTTGCAGGAGACCGCATTTAAAGCGATGAAAATGGCACCGAGGGATTCCTTTAAGATTTTGATGAGTCATCGGCCGCGGGCTTTAAATGTTGCCCCGCCATATAAAGTTGATCTGATTTTGTCGGGACATACTCATGGCGGGCAGATCGGCATCAATGGCCGGAGTGTGTTAGAAGGGCTGGACAGGAATCGCTATTGGTGGGGCAAATACCGTAGGCAAGGCACTCAAATGTATACCTCTTCCGGGATCGGCCACTGGTTCCCGTTTCGGCTGGGATGCCCGCCCGAAGCTCCGGTTATCGAACTTAGGAGTGATCAGCGGATAATGGTTTAATTGAGCGGTAATATTTGTCCGTAAACCACTTTTAGGATTCTTGCGAAGTTATTATACCGTTTTTTGCCGATATGAAACGTACAATAAATACCACTGTAAATAGGGGCCTCTTCTATATAATCTGCGATATTGTGCCGGTTTACGGAATGCTCGTTTCCGGATACGGCCGATAGAATAAAATTGAATGCGTCGTAGCCGATTAAAGACAATTTATCGGGCGTTCGTTTATAGGTCATCCGAAAATCATTGCGGAATTTCCTGAAATCCCAACTCTGATCATTTAAATATCCGTCGGAGACAAATATTAAACCGTTAATATAATTTTTATTTTTTTTAAGAGCCTGCTCATCGTACCAATCACTATTGCCGAGGAGTTGAGCCTGAATATTCCAATAAGCAAACTGAGCGGCCATCATTCCGATATCTTCTTTGTAAATCGGCAAGAAAAAGCCGTCGAAGGATTTTACAGGTATATCAGCAGAGTCGATTTTGCTATGAAATGTTTTCAGTTTTTCCTCTGCTTTATTTAAATAGATATGGTAGAGCGAATCCACAGCATGGTCTGTTAAGGTGGAATCGGTTTGTAGAACGGAATCCTGAAAAGCCAGTTTGAGTCCTACACGCTTTATAGCTTTAAAATGGCGGGTAATATCCTGATCCTGAGGATAATACCATTGTTCGGCAACAACTTCGTTACCGAAATCTTTCTGGAATTTAATAAAGTCATTAGTAAAGTGGATAAAATAACTGTCAATCGGAGAAAGAGAGGCGTAGCGGTGTAAGTGCAGGGAGTCCTGAGCAAACCGGGCCAGCTTTTGGGCCTGAACATCGATCGGTGCAGATAGTTGAATCAAGTTTGTGGAAAGGTTGCGAAGATTGTCATTCGTTGCCGTGGGTGTGATGAGAAGTAGATCTTCATAATCGGCAATTACGGCACAAGCTGCGGTAATATCATTCTCAACGGGACCCCAGACGGCGGAGATGGATGGATCGCGGGCAATTTCTTTCATCTTTTCCAGGGCGGTAGTCAAGTCGGTACCGTAATCCACAGGAACGATTTCCACCAGAGGATCATTGGACTGCAGATAGTTATTTAAAGCGAGTTTGGCTCCGTCCAGAAGGGCCCGGCCGAAATCCTGATTATCTCCGCTCAGGGGGAGCAAGGCGGCGATTCTTAGAACCCGTCCGTTCTTATTTTCAAGAACGTCATAAAGTTGTTGTGCCTGATCATAGATATCCGCAGCCGCCCTGGGCAGGTGTAATAATTTTTGCAATGAAACCATGGCCAACCTGGTTTTACCAAGACGATAGTAACGTTTGGCCAGGTGGTAGAAGATAACTTCTCTGGTAAAATCATCTTCCTGCTTTTTTGCCAGATCCTCCACTTCATCTGTAGTAAGACGATAGCTCATAGTCTCTTGTGCCAAATGTTCGGCCTTGCGGATTAAGCGTTTATCCCCGCTTTTTTCCATTACATAGAGCCAGTTAGTAATGGCGGAACGGATGCGGTTAAGTCGGAAATAGTTTTCCCCGATGAGGAAATAGATATCATCGGTATATTGGCTGGCGGGAAATTTCTTTAAAAATTTTTGGCTGTAAGTTAATGACTTTTTATACTTTTTTTCTTTGTAGAAGGTTTTGGCCAGCATAAGCCAATTGGCCGTAGTCAACTTGCTGTCCGGTAGTTTTTCAATAATTGTGCTGAATATTTTTTCGGCAGCGGACCAATTCTCGCTGCGGTATTCTTTTACCCCTTTTTGAAAAATAGCCCATTCCCGCCGGGAAGCTTTCTGGGCGAAACTATGATTCGTTAAGAGAAGGAATAAGATAAAGACCAATATCCATCGATGATTATGCATGTTTTGAGAACCTTTTCGTTTCTGCGCGCAAATCTAATTTATTCAACTGTTACACTCTTCGCAAGATTCCTTGGCTGATCCACATCGCAACCACGCATTACGGCGATATGATAGGCCAGGAGTTGTAAAGGAATGACGGAAAGCAGGGGGGTTAAAGCCTGGGCGGTACGGGGAATGTAGATTACATGATCGGCGTGTTTTTCAATTTTCGTATCACCTTCGTTGGCAATACAGATAATTCTTCCCTTACGGGCTTTTACTTCTTCGATATTACTGATTACTTTATCATAAATGGAATCTTTTGTGGCGATAAAAACCACCGGCATATTTTCATCGATGAGAGCAATCGGTCCGTGTTTCATCTCTGCTGCCGGATAGCCTTCGGCGTGGATGTAGGAAATTTCTTTTAGTTTGAGGGCCCCTTCAAGGGCTACCGGGAAATTGTATCCACGGCCCAGGTAGAGGAAATTGCGCTCGTCTTTATATTGGGCGGCAATACTGTGGATGAAATCGTTCTGATCCAATATTTTTTGCACATTCCCGGGGATCATCAGCATTTCATCAATCAGCTCTTTTCCCTGGACAACGGACATGTGTTTTCTACGGGCAATCATCAGGGTAATGAGGAAGAGGGCGGTGACTTGTGATGTAAATGCTTTTGTACTGGCCACACCGATCTCCGGGCCGGCGTGGATATAAACGCCGGCATCTGTCTCGCGGGCAATTGTGGAACCGACGGCGTTTACGATTCCCAGGACCATGGCCCCTTTATGCTTGCCTTCGCGCAGAGCGGCTAAAGTGTCTGCGGTTTCACCGGATTGGGAGATGGCAAGGACTACTTCGTGATCGTGAATGATGGGATTACGATAGCGGAATTCGGAAGCATATTCCACTTCGACCGGAATACGGCAATATTCTTCCATCAGATATTCCCCGATTAAAGCGGCATGCCAGGAAGTTCCGGAAGCAGTGATATAAATTTTATTGGCATTGGTCAATTTGTCTTCAACGGCGGTCAGTCCGCCAAGTTTAACCAGCCCTTCTTCCCGTAACAGTCGTCCACGCATGGTGTCCATAATGGTTTGCGGTTGTTCGAAGATTTCTTTCAGCATATAATGCTCGAAACCGCCCTTTTCGATATCATTCAGACGCATGGTCACTTTAACCAATTGTTTCTCAATCGGTTTGTTGAAAATAGTTTTAGTGATCACACCCTGGGGAGATAAAATGGCCATCTCATCATCATCGAGATAGAATACATTTCTGGTATGAGGAATTAACGGCGTTACATCCGATGCTACAAAAAGAGCATCTTCACCGACTCCGATAACGATGGGACTTCCCTTGCGGGCTACGTAAATTTTTTCCGGATCATAGTTACTGATAACCGCTACGCCGAAGGTGCCTTCCACCTGTAAGAGGGCTTCGCGAAAGGACTTCTCGAAATCTCCGTCATAATTCTCGGCCATTAAATGGGCAATGACTTCGGTATCGGTCTCGGAGCTGAATTTATGTCCCTTTTCTATTAAAAATTTTTTCAGACTGGCATAATTTTCAATTATACCGTTGTGAATAAGGGCAATATTACCGGATTCGTCGGTATGAGGGTGGGCATTATTCTGAGTAGGCTTACCATGGGTTGCCCAGCGGGTATGGGCGATGCCCATATGCCCGAGCAGTGTATGACCGGCCAGGTGGTTTTCCAGATTACGTATTTTCCCTACTTCACGGACCACTTCAATATGATGATTGTTTAAAACGGCAATACCGGCCGAATCGTATCCGCGATATTCCAGTCGTTTCAGGCCGTTTATCAAGATCGGCGTTGCCTGCTCTTTACCGATGTAACCGACGATTCCACACATAAAATATTCCCTTCTTTATTCCCATTCAATGGTTGCCGGTGGTTTGGAACTGACGTCGTAAACGACCCGGTTAATGCCCGGCACTTCGTTAATAATCCGATTGGATATCCGGCTTATTAAATCATAAGGCATGGGATACCAATCGGCCGTCATCCCGTCCATGCTGGTTACGGCCCGCAAGGCAACCACATTTTCATAGGTTCGCTGGTCGCCCATAACTCCGACACTTTGTACAGGTAAAAGTACGGCAAAAGCCTGCCATATCTTGTTATATTCGTCCGCATTGTGCAATTCGTTAATAAAAATAGCATCCGCTTTTTGTAAAAGAGCAACGCGTTGCGGGGTGATTTCACCTAAAATGCGAACGGCCAAACCCGGTCCCGGAAAAGGATGCCGACCGATGAGGGTCTCAGGCATTTCCAATTGCCGTCCCACCTGACGTACTTCATCTTTAAACAATTCACGTAAGGGCTCGATCAGCTTAAAATCGAAATGTTCGGGTAACCCGCCCACATTATGGTGCGACTTGATAGTGGCCGACGGCCCTTTGAAAGAGACACTCTCAATAACATCCGGATAAAGGGTACCCTGGGCTAAGAAATCAAAATGGCCCAGGCGTTTCGCCTCTTCTTCAAAGATGCGGATAAATTCATTACCGATTATTTTCCGTTTTTGTTCCGGATCGGTAACGCCTTGCAATTTATTATAAAAGCGCCGACGGCTATTGACGGAGGTCAAATTAATGTCGAAATATTGGGAAAAAACGCGTTCCACCTCCTCCGCTTCCCGCTGTCTGAGCAAGCCCGTATCTACAAACATACAATGCAGTTGATTCCCGATGGCCCGATGCAGAAGTACTGCGACTACACTCGAATCCACGCCGCCGCTCAAGGCACAGAGAACCTTTCGGTCTCCAACTTCTAAGCGGATCCTTTTCACGCTTTCCTCAATAAACGATTGAGGCGACCAATCACCTTGGCAACGACAAATTTCAAACAGGAAATTGGCAATGATCCGGGCTCCATATTCGGTATGAACCACTTCGGGATGAAACTGAAGTCCGTAAACGGTTCGCGTTGCATTCTCAATGGCCGCATACGGAGAATTATCGGTTCGGGCAATGGTATGAAATTCGGAGGGAAGGGCCGATACCTTATCCCCGTGACTCATCCAGACCTTACTTTCTTTCGGAACGTTTTTAAAAAGGGGGTTTTCCAGCGATAGATGAAGTTCGGCCGGACCATATTCTTTCTCTTTAGCGGGAGCCACCGTTCCGCCAAACAAATGGGTGATTAATTGCAATCCGTAACAAATACCCAGAACCGGTACGCCCAGGGTGAAGAGTTCCGCATCGATTTGGGGTGCTTCCTGCTCATATACGGAAGAAGGGCCGCCGGAGAGAATGATCCCTTTTAAGTTCTCAGTATTCAGAGAATGAAGGTTTACATTAAAGGGATGGATTTCACAATAAACTTGTTGTTCCCGGATTCGGCGGGCAATAAGCTGAGTGTACTGGGAACCGAAGTCCAGGATGATAACGGTTTCGTGACCCGTAACGGCTATTCTGTCCGGAAGCGCCATGTTTTTAATTCCTCGCTAAAATGATGGTTGGTCAGATCGTAGTGAATGGGAGTCACAGAAACCTTATTGTGCATCACAACGATATCGTCTACATCATCATCCGTATCCAGGATCATCCGTTTCCCGGTGAGCCAATAATAGGTGCGATTGTTGGGATCCGTGCGTCGATCAAAGGATTCCTCATAGCGGCCTTTCCCCTGGCGGGTGATCTCGATGCCTTCAATCTCGGATTCGGGGACGGCGGGCACGTTTACATTGAGCAAGGTTCCGGAAGGTAAACCGTTCTCAATGATTTTGCTTGCCATGGAACGGGCTATTTTTTTGGCATAGGAGAATTCCTGTTTGCTGAAGGAGGCCAGCGATACGGCCAGAGAAGGAATTCCCATAATCGTTCCTTCGGCTGCCGCAGAAACCGTACCCGAATAAATAATATTAATGGCCGTATTGGGGCCCTGATTTATACCGCTTACAACCAGGTCGGGTTTTTTCTTGAGCAGGCAATGAACACCCAATTTCACGCAATCGGCTGGTGTGCCGTTTACGGCATAACCGAAGAAACGACCCTGGCGATCGATTTCCTGGACACGGAGGGGGTCGGACAGAGTGATGGCATGGCCCACAGCACTTTTTTCGGCAACCGGAGCAACGACAATTACCTGCCCGAGATCATTTAATGCTTCCTTAAGATGCCAGATACCGGGTGCATAAATACCGTCGTCATTCGTAATTAAAATGGATAAGTCCGGCATGAATGATTCGCTTTTAATTGGTGCGTCCTGAGTTTAATTTTGATTAAGCCACATTGTTCTGGTGAGCGAAGAAATCCAGCAGGCTGGCAATTCGCTGTTTTAATTCATGGCGATGAACGATGATGTCGATAAAACCGTGATCCTGAACGAATTCGGACCTCTGGAATCCGGGCGGCAGGTCCTGACCGATTGTTTGTTTAATGACCCGCGGGCCGGCAAAGCCAATCAGAGCACCCGGCTCGGCAATATGAACATCGCCCAGCATAGCGTAACTGGCGGTAGTACCGCCGGTAGTCGGATTGGTCAAAATTGAAATATATGGGATCTTATGTTCGGCCAGACGGGCCAGCTTGGCGCTGGTTTTGGCCATCTGCATCAAACTCAATATACCCTCATGCATACGGGCTCCGCCGGAAGAAGAAAGGATCAGCATCGGCTGTTTGTTCTCCAGGGCAAGATCAATTGCTCTTGAAATTTTTTCACCGACAACAGAACCCATGCTGCCACCCAGAAATTTAAAATCCATTAAAGCCATGACTACTTTGTGCTTCTCGATCTGGCCCGTACCGGTAACGACCGCTTCGTTCATTCCGGTTTTTTTAACGGTAGCCTTGTACTTATCGCTGTATTTTCGGGAATCTTTAAAATTAAGCGGATCGGCTGCCTTCATGCTCTGATTAAATTCAGTAAACGTACCCTTATCAAACAAAATAGAGATATAGATATCACTACCTATGCGGAAATGGAAATCACATTTAGGACAGACATAGAGCTTTTTTTCCAGTTCCTTTTTGTAGATAATTTCTCCGCAATTATCACATTTTATCCATAATCCATCGGGTAATTCTTTTTTCTCAACCGGTTTAAGAGCCTCTTTTTTTCTTTTAAACCAATCCATAAATGCCCCTTATCGAATTAAATGTTCTTTCTTATTTTATTGACCATTACCAAGGCATCTTCTCCGTCTTCATAATAGGCGCTACGAACATAGAGCGCTTCAAATCCGTTCTTTTTATATAAAGCGATGGCCGGTTTATTCGAAATCCGAACTTCGAGAAAAGCCTCCTGGTAAGCACTGAATTTTTTTAAAATATGATCCAATAAAAGTTGTCCGTACCCTTTCCTTCTTTGCTCCGCTACAATGGCAAAGTTACTGATATGTAATTCACCGCTAAAATGCCAGACTACGGCATAGCCGATGATTTTTTCTCCTTCCTGCATGATACAGGGATAGGAAATATTTTTATTTTCAATTTCCGCTAAAAAATGGTTTTCCGTCCAGGCATCTTTAAAAATTGTTTTTTCCAGATGGACTATTTGCGGAACATCATCCTTTTTCATCCTTCTGAACCGGATATTCATAGCACTCCGGCAAAGGGTCTGATATAAAGAGGTTCGATGTTCTCCGGATCGTCTGCTCCGGCAGTTTTGAATTTTTCGTCGCCCAGTATCGCCAGATAATGTGCCGGATAATCGGCCTTGGCATGGAGTAAAACATTTTTTTGCTCAAGCAGCTCCACGGTTTCTTTATCTAAATGAAGACTATGATGCACAATCAGCTGTCCATGGGCTTCGATCTCGGATGCCAATTGTTCTTTGGCAACAACCTGATGTCTTTCCAATTCACTAAGCAGACCACCTGTAAAACGATGACGTGCCAGGTAAACTTCTCCCCGCCGGGCCTCGATAGCAGTGTAAACAGGTTCCTCTTTTAATGATCTCTGTAAAGATAATATTTGATGGTTGGAAATGCCAACCAAAGGTATGTTTTGTCCCAGACAAAAACCCTGGGCAAAACTCAAACCGATACGTAAACCGGTAAATGATCCCGGGCCGAGAGCAATGACAACTAAGCGGATATTTTCCTTATTGAATTTTTGCAGTTTGTCCACATTTCTTAAGAAAGCCAGACCCTGTTCGATGATTTGTCCCAATATAGTGGCATGCTGCAAGGGTAATTCCAGATTGTATTCGAGCAAAGTCCGCTCTTCATAACGAAAGGCAATGCTGCACAAAATATCCGAGGTTTCAATGGCTAAGATCATGGGCTTTTCTGTTTAGACCGTTTAAAAAAGCTGAAAATCCGTTTATCATTTTGCATGTCAATTTTAATTTCAAAAAAATCATCCAAACGATTTTCAATCAGTTCCGGCCATTCGATAAAGGTTACGGCTCCCGTATAAAGGACTTCTTCCCAGCCCAGATTATCCAGCTCAAGAGGGTCCTCAATACGGTAAAGATCGATATGGTTAACCGGCTGCGTGCCGCTGTATTGATTGATAATTGTGAAAGTCGGGCTCACCGCTGGTTGATCCGTGTGCCATAATCTACAGATGGCTTTCACTAAAAATGTTTTTCCACTACCCAATTCCCCTTTGAGCAATACAACATCGTTGGGCTTTAAATAGGTGATCAGAGCTTTAGCAATCTGCTCTGTGTCTTCCGGATTCCGGGCTTCATACCGATCGATTAGCTTCATGGATAGTTTGAGTAATTGTTAAAGCTTTTGAAGTTAAATGAAAAAGGATACGAAGGCAAGTAAAGGGATTTAAATATTTAGAAGAGGTTCAATTCGATAATTTAATATCACGGGTCATTACTCTTTGAACCGTGCGAAGCAGTTGTTTCACATTATAGGGCTTAGCTACAACGCCTTTGAATCCGTATTGTTCGTATTCGGCCATAATTGTATCGTTGGAATATCCGCTGGAAACAATGGCTTTAATCGTAGGATCAAATTTGAGTAATTCCTTAATAGTCCGTTTGCCTCCCATACCGCCGGGGATGGTTAAGTCCATGATAAATAGATCGATGGGATGATGGTTGTTCATGAATTCCTGATAGACCCGGAGAACTTCCTGTCCGTCCTGGCACAAGGTGACCGTATACCCGTGGCTTTCTAAAATTTCTTTAATCAATTCGCGGACACTGACTTCATCATCCAAAACCAAAATATGACCGCTTTGTTGCTCGAAACGTTCAATAGTCGGTTCATTGGAATGATCGATTTGGTGCTCTGCTGCAGGAAGGTAAAAAATGAACTGGGCCCCCTTGCCTAATTCGGATTCTACGGTGATATGCCCGTCATGTTTTTTGATAATGGAATAGGTCGAAGCCAGACCAAGCCCGCTGCCTTTTTGTTTCGTAGAGAAATAGGGATCAAAGATACGCTCGAAATTTTCTTTTTTAATTCCTATTCCCGTATCACGGAAAACAATCTTTACATAACGTCCTTCATGCAGAGGTAAGGAACGGTTGCGGTGAATAATAATATTTTCCGCTTTAATAAATATATCTCCGCCTTCGGGCATGGCCTGCATGGCATTGATCGACAGGTTATTGAGCACCTGATTGATTTGGCCTTCGTCGATTTCCACAGACCATAAATTTTGTTCGATATCAATATGAGCCCGTACATTGGACCCTCTAAGGGCAAAATCGACGGAAGAAACAATCAACTCCTGGACGGAGGATGCTTTTTTTATGGGAGTGCCGCCTTTGGAGAAGGTCAGTAATTGTTGAGTCAGACCCTGGGCACGCAAAGAGGCTTCTTCCGCCTTTTTGAGAAGGGAATGCGCTTTAAGCTGGTCCCCGCTCTGAAGCGTGATATTTGCCAGTGAAATATTTCCGATGATCGCCGTTAGAATATTATTGAAATCATGGGCCAGGCCCCCCGCTAAGACACCTAAAGATTCCAGTTTGCGGATCTTAAGTAATTCATCTTCCAGTTCTTTCTTTTCGGACACGTCTTCGAAGGCGATTACCGTACCCCGGATTCTTTTACCGAGTGTCCGAACCGGGGCACAGGTAAAAGAAACCAAATATTCTTCACCCTTCAGGGTGCGAAAAATAACCGGTTTTTCAGTCTGATATAATTCACCGCTTTCGATTACCCGTTGTACGGGTTCATCTTTAAATCGTTTACCCTGCTCGGTGAACAAGGTACCGACTTTATTGACCGGTTGACCGAAAAGATCGATTTCCAGTTGGCCCAGTATCATTTCTGCAGAACGGTTTACCAGGACAATTTTGCCCTCCATATCGGTGGCAATGACACCCTCGGCCAGGCTGCTCAAGGTAGCCTGGAGGCGTTCCTTCTCTTCTATGAGTTGTTTCTGGGCGATATTTTGTTCGGTAACATCCCTGCCGATGATCAGCAAAGCTTTTCGTGAACCGTCTTCGTTGAACAGAGGGACTTTAATGACATCGAAGACTTTTTGCTGGCTGCCTGCCAGGGGGATTATTTCTTCGTTACGGAACAGGCTGCCTTTTTGCCAGGTCAGCTCATCGCTGGCTGCCGATTGGGAAAAGATTTTTTTATAGAAAGGGCTCAATTCCGCCAGTTCCGAATCGGTCTTTCCTGAGTAAGGTTTACCGTCGAGTTGAAATAAACGTATGGTAAAGCTATTAGCCATTAGCCAGCGTCCCCGGCCATCTTTGAAGCAGACGATATCGGGCATGGAATCGATAAAAGTTCGCAGACGCGTTTCATTTTCAATTAAGGCCTCTTCCGCATTCTTGCGGTTGGTGATATCAAAGGCGGTGCCCAGAGCCGCCGGTTGTCCCTTGTATATGATCGGCCGGGCCGAAAAATCTATCCAGCGAATGGCCCCGTCCGGTTTCAGCAGCATCATTTCATATCGTTCGGGAACCTGCTGCCCGGCCTGGCGATCCCGGCCCCGTTTTTTAACTAATTCCCGATAGTCAGGGTGAACCACTTCCCAGAAATTCATGGTTAGAAGCTCTTCTTCAGAATAACCGGTAAGTTCGCTGGTAGTCGGATTGACATAGACAAATTTCGTTCCCTGGTAAATAAAAATAGACGAAGAAGTGGATTCGGTCAGGGCCCGGAACAAGCTTTCATTTTCCTTAAGTACCTGGTAAGCAATCTGCACCCGGTCTTTCTCCGCCTCTAATTGTTTGGTGCGTTGCGATATCTTGATTTCCAATAATTTGTTTTCTCTGCGGATGCGTCGGATATGGAAAAGATGAAAAGCAAAAGCGAGCAGGGCAATAAAAGCGGCAATAAGTAAATAGAACCACCATTTCTGCCAGAAAGGCGCCAAAATTTCAAAGGAAAATTGAGCGGTTTTTAAACTGCTTTGCCCCCGGGCGTTCAGAGCCTGTACTTTAAAGATGTATTTGCCCGGGGGAATACCCACATACGTGGCGTAATGCTGATCAGTAGGTAAAGACCAATCCTCATCTAAACCATCTACTCTATATCGATAACGGATCGATTGGGCATTCGAAAAGTAGGGTCCGATGAAGTTAAAAGTCAGATAGTTCTGGTTGTATGGTAAGAGGGAGCCCTCTTTGATATACTTATTTTTCGTTCCCAAAAGAACATTTTCCAGGACGATCTTGGGAGGTACGGCAGCAGGGACTTCCCGTTCTTCATGGTAACAGACCAGACCGGCAATCGTTCCGATCCATAAATTGCCGAAGCGGTCTTCATAAAAAGCATTTTGGTTCACTTCCTGGCCGAGGAAGCCTTCATTTAAACCGAAATGTTGCAAAGAAGAATCCTTACCGGAAAACCGATCCAGACCGCGACTCGTGCCGAACCAGATGTTATGATGTTTATCCATTCCTATGGTAAAGACATTTTCACCGCTGAGCCCGTTTTTCAGTGAGAAATGTCGGATTACGGAATCGGCACATTCGTAGACACCGGAGCCGCTGGTAGCAATCCAATAATGTCCTTGCCCATCCTCGGTTAACATGGTGGGTATTATGGACTCATTGGTGCTTTTATGGAAAGGAATGAAAGTGTTCCCGTCATATTTCAGCAGCCCTGCCTCTTTAGTAGATAAAACAATGTCGCCGTTCCGGGAAATGTAAATGCTGTTGATCTTATTGCTGGGCAAGCCTTGCGGTGCCAGATAATTACGGATTTTATAATTCCACGGCTGAATTCTTGAGACCCCTCTTTCCAGAGTGGCCACCCAAATGTTTTTATTCCGATCTTGCTTTATATCCACAATATAGTCGGAAGCCAGACCGTTTTGGGTACTGAAATATTTTTTTATCCCGAACCATTGATTAAAAACAAGCAAACCGCCTCCGTAGAGTCCGGCCCATATGTCTCCGTTTCGGGCCAGCATTAGAGAGGTTACAAAAGCGGTTTTAAGTCCGTTCTTCTTGCTTATGGTATGAATTTTCTGAAGGTATCTGCCCTGTTTTTCCATTCTGTAGATGGTAATACCCCCTTCGGTAGCAACCCAGAGTCGTCCTTTAAGGTCTTCAACCGTTCGCCAGACCGTATTGTTTAAAAGACCCTCGGCCGTGGTGAATAATTCGAAGTTACCGGGTCGGTATTTATTAACCCCGCCTCCCCAGGTCCCGAAGTACATATTCCCTTCACGATCCTGGTAAATGGCGGATACGCCATTATAACTCAGGCCGTTCTTTTCCGTAATATTGCTAATTACAGCCGGAATTGTACCGTCGGCAGCATGCTCAATCATCGAGACGCCGGAGAAGGTGCCGATCCACAGGTTCCCTTTCCTGTCCTGATAGATATCCCATACCCATTTCCCGGCCAAACCGTTTCGCGGGGAATACTGGAATCGAACGGAGGCAAATTCTTCTTCGGGCAGCAGAAACAGACCGGAATCGCGGGTTCCCACCCAGACCCGTTGCCGGTTGTCTTTCAGCAAGGCAGAGAGATTATCGGAGGGCAGACCCTGTCTCCTGGTGAGTATCCGCAAGGAAGCGGGCTCTTTAAAATGTCCGGTATCTATTCTTACCAGACCCTTATCGGTGGCCAGATATACATATTGATCGACACAGATCACGTCGCGAACCACATTGCTGGGTAATCCGTTCGTTTCATTTATTAAGTAAGCATCGCCTTTTTTATAACAAAGTACACCCCCCTGCCCCAGACCGATCCAGATATGTCCGTTCCTGTCTTTAGCGATTCCTGTTACCGGGTGATGCCGGGACAGGCTATCCAGTAGAATAGGGGTAAAGGTTCTTGTTTTAAAATTATATTTGGTGAGATTGCCGTCCGTATGTCCGAAGAATATTGTGCCGTCCGAATCTTGAAAGCTGCAATTTAAATCATTAAACGCCAATCCATCCCAGTGGCTGAAAGTTCGGAATTGTAATCCGTCGAAACGGGAAAGTCCGTCCGCCGTACCGAACCAGAGAAAACCGGCGCTATCCTGGACAATTGTTTTTACCTGGGATTGGGCAAGGCCGGATTCGACGTTATAGGCCACTATCGGCAATTTCTGAGCGTAGGTACGATGGGATAATACTATCACAAAAATAAAAATGAAGGCGATTAAAGAATTAAAACCAGAATTTTTCATGGATCTATTAAATTTAGCCTGTTGCGAATTTCAGCGTTATCTTTTACTCGGCATAAACGGGATTTTTTTTAACTAAATCTTTTTAAGCTGCCCGGTAAGGTTGAATTCTGATCCATGCCGAATGGTACCTAAATGTTTTACAACCCCGGAAAATCACTGTTCATATACGATATGGGTAGCTCCCGGGAAGGTTCGGGTCGATCGAAACCTTACCCTCTACAGGATTTGTAAAGATAGAAAGGTAAAAAGGAATTAGGACTAAATCAAATTATGGAGGTCTATTTCCCTTCTAAATAAATAACCGGTAATATCATTTCCTCGATGGATACACCGCCATGCTGAAAACTATCCTTGTAATAATTAAGATACTTATTATAATTAGTGGGATAGACGAAATAAAAATCTTCTTTGGCAAAAATATAGGTTGTATTAATACCATGCATGGGAAGTTTCCAGTCGGCCGGATTTTTAACAAAGATAGCATGTTTGCTGTCGGCTTTGAGACTTCGGCCGTATTTGTAGCGGAGATTGGTAGACGCTTCGCGATCGCCGATCACCTTGGTAGCATGGAGACCTCTTACACTGCCATGATCGGAAGTAATAACCAACGGTATTTTGCTGGAGGCAATGGCTTTTAGAACTCCCATGATTGGAGAATGGGCAAACCAGGAGAGAGTAAGGGAACGGAAGGCGGCTTCATCCGGGACAATTTCTTTTAAAATCGGCAAATCGGATCGGCTGTGGGCCAAAATATCCACAAAATTAATGACAATGGCCAGAACTCGTGAGTCTAAATAGTTACTCATGTTTTTTTCAAGATTACGCATATCTTCGGTATTCATAATCTTGACATATTTTAAATCATTGCCCAGATCAAGACCGTGCCTTTTTAACTGCAGATCGAGCAGCTCTTTTTCATAGCGGTTGAGACTCTCATCATCTTCATTGAGCGACCATAGTTCGGGATACTTCTTCTCGATTTCCAGAGGAAAGAGGCCGCTGAACAAGGCATTCCTGGAAAAAGGGGTAGCGGTGGGCAGAATGGAATAGTAATAGTCCCGATGAATACGAAACCAGTCATAAAAATTGGTTTCCAGGGTCAACCATTGATCCAAACGCAGACAATCGATGACCATGAATACGGCTTTCCCGCCTTTCTTCACCTGAGGAATAATATATTTTTCAATAATATCGGTAGACAGAACAGGTCGATTATTATCTGCGGGATTTTGGACCCATTGGCCATAATTCCGTTCAATGAATTTGCCGAATTCCACATTGATTTCATTGCGCTGGTCATACAAAATTTGTCGATAGTCCTGGTCATCGGCATTGTCCAGCTCAATATCCATTTTCGATATTTTAAGAGTATGTTCAATCCAATCATCGGGATGCAGGGCATTCATCAGGGAAACGGATATCTGGGACAATTCCTGAGCATAGGTGGCACTACGTTTTTCGGTAATGATATCGCGGCGATTGAGGATTTTTTTCACGGCCATTAAAATTTGGCTGGGATTCACAGGTTTCGTCAGATAATCGTCGATCCGACGACCTATGGCTTCTTCCATCAGGCTTTCTTCCTCATTTTTGGTAATCATGATAACCGGAATATGGGGAAATAGGTCTTTAATTTCGTTGAGGGTAGTTAAACCGTCCTTGCCACTCATCATTTCATCCAGGAGCACAATATCATAAGCCGTATTTTTTACTTTATACAGGGCGTCGTCACCATTGGTGGCCGTATCGACCTCATATCCCTTTTTTTGCAGGAACAGAATGTGGCCCTTCAAGAGCTCTATCTCGTCATCAGCCCAAAGAATTTTATGCATTACTTCTCCTGAGAAATTTATAGTTATATTTCTAAACTTTACTCGTTTCCTAAATTAAGCGGCAAACCGATTGGACACAATAGATGAAAAAACCTCTCAATCGGTGAAGTGGCGCTGGCGGACCGCTTCGAATAAAATTACCCCCGTAGAAACAGACGCATTTAATGAATTCACTTTACCAAATTGGGGAATAGCTATTTGTCGGTCGCAAAAAGAGAGTAAATGTTTTCGTACTCCCCGTCCTTCATTACCGATTACAATAGCAACTGCAGCGGATAAATCCGTCTCATACATGGTTTGAGTGGAAGCAGGCATGGTGGCTAAAATATTAATTCCCAGAGTTTTTAATTCGGTTAAAGTTTTCGTTAAGTCGGGGCTGAAATAATAAGTAAGATTGAACATTGCCCCTGCGGACGTTTTGGCCACAGTGGCATTCAATTCCGCGCTGCCTTTTACCGGCAATATAATCAAATCCACTCCGCTGATTTCTGCGGTACGCAAGATGGCCCCCAGATTATGGGGGTCCTGAATCTGATCCAAAATCAAAAGCAAGGGTTCATTAATTTTTCTTAACAACTCTTTCACCAGGGGAAGGGAAAGTATCGGAGGCTTTTGAACCAGGGCGACGACTCCCTGGTGAACCACAGCACCGACAAATCGTTGTAAGTCGTTTTTTGCTATTTCCTGAAGCGGGACCGATCGTTTACCGGTCTGACGGATGATTTGTCCGATTCCTTTTCCCTGCAAATTTTTGGCAAGCCACACCTGTTCTACTTTCAGTGAAGAACGTAGAGCCTGTAACACGGGTTGTCTGCCGTATATATAGAGCTGCTCATTCTTTGTTTTCATCATCCGCTTCTTTTCCTTTGCGATAGCGCAGAATTTCAACCGATTCCTGGGTCATCAGGGCGCCGTTGCCTCCCTCTTCCAGCATTTTACTAAAGGCCTCGATAGCCGTCCGGATACGATGCTCCGTGTCTACGATTTCGATCAGAAGAGGTAAATCCTGAGACAAGCGTAGGATATTGGCGCGATGAATGGTACGGCTGTCCGCACCGAAACCTTCAATACCTCGAATGACGGTACTTCCGGCCAGGCCCATCTCTTTGGCTTTAACCACAATGGCCTCATAGAGCGGTTGACCGTGGTAACGATCCTGAACTCCGATGTAGATACGCAGAAGTTTACCGATCCCTTCAATTTTCATGGTTCACCCCTTTCTGTTAAAGAACTCGTCCTGTGATGATTCCCACCCAAACGGCTATGAGGGCAAGAAATACATTTAACAGGATATTTACAAGCGCTTTTAAAATCAATCCGTTTTGGACCAAAGCGATGGTCTCATAGGAAAAAGTTGAAAAGGTGGTAAAAGCGCCCAATAAACCGATGGCAATCAGATTGCGGGTCACATCACTGACAATAAACTTAGTAGTAACCAGGGTAATAAATAGGCCCAAACAAAAGCTGCCGATCACGTTTACAATTAAGGTTCCGTAGGGAAGTTTTGCCCCAAGTATATTATAAGACCATCCCGAAAGCCAGTAACGAAAAACGGCTCCGATAAATCCTCCGGCTCCTATAGCGATAATCTGCATCGATACTTCCTGTTTTAAATTCTCTTTCTGCCGAGCTTACGCATTATTATTTTTTAATTCCAGTAAAAAAAAGTTGTTCCCGAAGTAAAAAGATACCGATTACGACGATAAGGAAAATCATTGTCCGTTAAGTTGTCTGCAGTACGAATTTAATTTTAATCCGAATAAAAAATGAGTAAACACCACTACGGATATTCGAGGTTTCCAGTAGTAATTTTGTATTGCAATCTACGCACTAAAATAGTAAGATATGCCATGATCCGGAGAGGTCATTCATCTGGGAGGAGAGCCTTATGGGCAGAATATTTATCTTTTTGTTGATAATTTTGATGGATTTTGCTGCTTGTAAAAAACAGAATACCCGACAGACGAAACATAAAGGAGGGAAAATCATGGCGCTGACTATTACCAGCTCTGCATTTGAGGATGGCGGCCTTATTCCCACACAATATACTTGTGATGGTAAGAATATCTCTCCGCCGTTAAGCTGGACCAACCTGCCGGCAGGCACGAAGAGTTTGGCTCTGATTGCCGATGATCCCGATGCGCCGGTCGGCACATGGGTGCACTGGGTGGTTTTTAATATTCCCCCGGAGAAGAAGGGACTTCCCGAAAAGGTTCCGACCAAAGGGGTTTTACCGGATGGTTCACTTCAGGGACTGAATGATTTTCAGAAATTCGGATATGGAGGGCCGTGCCCACCCGGTGGTACTCATCGTTATTTTTTTAAATTGTATGCCCTGGATGTGGTTCTAAAAGAGGAGGCGGGTCTTACTAAAATGGAGCTATTAGACGTCATGGAAGGGCATATTTTATCCCAGGCGCAATTGATGGGACGTTACCATCGCTGATCCTTTTTAAAAAACCAGGTTGCACAGACCTGGTTTTGTACGAGTAAGAATTTACGATATAAATGGTAAAATGGTAAGAACCCTTTTAAGAAAAAAACAAAACAGCGACGTTTACAAAATGGTTCGGGGTGCAAAAGAGGGTCGAGGCGTAAACGTTTCTACGAGCCTCTATTTTCATCGTATTATCGTTAATAAAAAAATTGAAACTAAAAAGATGCTGTTTATCCGATGACAGGTTTCTTTCCCCATACAATTGTGATATAAAATGGCATAAAGAGAGGAGGTCTGTCATGCATGGAATATGAATGGTTCCATTGGCTATTACTGTTTGTATTATGCGGATTCCCGTTTTATTAATTTCACCTTCATAAAACGGTGCACAGGCGGTTGTAACTTTTTAGCGACCAGGTCAAGCAAAATTCTGGCGGCGGCTTCGCCCATATCGAACATTGGCTGACGAACGGTAGTTAAGGCTGGTTTTACATAAGTGGCCAACTCGATATCATCAAAACCGATTATGGCAATGTCTTCCGGTATGCGCAGTCCGGCTTCCTTAAAACGTAGCATAGCGCCGATAGCCATATAATCATCAGAACAAAAAAGTGCTGTTGGTCTACTGGAAAGTTTTAAAATATCTCCAACCGCTTCATAGGCTTTATGCTGGTCAAAATTACCGGTGACAATCCAATTTTTGTTAATCGATAAGTTCAGTTTTTTCATCTCTTTTATAAAACCGCTATATCGATCCTGGGCATTAACTTCCGCCATAAAACCTTTCATAAAACCAATATTTCTATGACCGTTATCATAAAGGTATTTTACCGCCATCCGGGCGCCGCGGATGTTTTCGCTATCCACAAAATTACAAAAGGGAGTATCCTGTTTAAAATTCACCAGAATAGAGGGAAATCCGCTTTCAAATAATGGCTGAAGGCGTGGATCGGCGGAAGTAATTTTAAGCAGGATAAGACCGTCAACCAAATTGTTGAGAGCGATATTCAGATATTCCTGATGGTCGCTGTTGTTCTTTTCCACAGGATAGAGTATAAGGCGGTAATTATTTTCCTGCAAAATGTCGCTTATTCCACTTAGTATTTGGGCCAGGTAATTATCCAGAAAAAGATGTTCGGTTTTAGGAATAATTACGCCAATCATCATAGTGCGCTTGCTGGACAAACTGCGGGCAAGCAAATTGGGTTGGTAATTCAGTTCTTCTATCAGTTTTCGGATGCGTTCGGCGGTTTCTTTTTTTACCGGGCCCGTACCGTTGATCACCCGGGAAACGGTCATAGCCGAAACATTGGCCAGGCGGGCAATATCGGAGATAGTGGTTTTCATAATATATTCCTACCGCATATACAACTTTATGTTACCGTTATCAACACCTGTTATTATAATAATAAAACTAAAAAGTACCAATTTTTTTTGTCGGAAAGCGTTTATTTTGAAGCGATATTTTTCCAAAAATAGGGTAATACTCCTTTGCTAACGAATAAAAAATAAAAAAATATTGCATAATCTGTTTTGCTTCATTATATTTTTACACAGAGTGTTAACGTTAACAGAGAACGATAACATTAGGAAGGATTGTCTAAATTATGTCATTAAAAATGACCTTTCGCTTTCTTACCCTTTTAATTATTGTTTTATTAATTGCCTGCCAATCTTCCCCGACGCCGAAAAAAGGCGATATTGATCTCTCTGAAAACTGGTGGATCGCCAACTCCGCACAATTGGATGCCGATGTACAAACAGTCGTCGGTCCCACTGTAAATCCGGATGTCTGGTATAGAACCGGTGTTCCATCGACGGTTTTAGCGGCGCTTGTTAAGAACAATGTCTATAAAAACATCTATTTTGGTAAGAATCTTATAAAAATCCCGGCAGAACAATTTGAGAATTCATGGTGGTATAAAACAGATTTTTTTGTTGATAAAGAACAGCTTGGCAATAATGCCTTCCTAAATTTCGACGGAATCAATTATCGTGCTAATATTTGGCTTAACGGCAAAAAAATAGCTGCGGCAGATACTATTTTCGGTTCTTTCCGTAAATTTCAATTTGATATTACCGGTCAATTACGATCCGGTAAAAACATTTTAGCTGTTGAAGTTTTTCCTCCCCGGCCCGGTGATTTTACTCTCGGTTTTGTGGATTGGAATCCCAGGCCGCCGGATAATAATATGGGAATTTGGCGGCCGGTTACCCTGCATTTTAGCGGGCCGGTTTCTATAAAGAATACCTTTGTGCAAACAAAAGTAAATCTTAAAACCTTAAAGGAAGCAGAGCTATATATTTCTACTGAACTATCTAATCATAGCAATAAAACAGTTACCGCTAGCTTAAACGGCCAAATAGATGAAATATCTTTTAACCGGAAAATCACTTTGCAACCCCGCGAAACCCGGCTGATAAAAATAACACCACAGGAACAGAGCGTGCTCAAAATAAAAAATCCACGTCTTTGGTGGCCCAATAATTACGGCCAGCCGGAATTATATCAATTGCAACTTCGTCTTTCGGTTGAAGGTAGGGACTCCGATTATGACTCGCTTACCTTTGGTATTCGTGAAGTAGAGGACTATTTCACTAAGGAAGGCTACCGCGGATATAAAATAAACGGCAGACCAATCCTGATAAAAGGTGGCGGTTGGGTAGATGATTTGTTGCTGGCTGATACGCCGGAAAAGCTGGAAGCTCAAGTTAAATACGCCAAACACATGAATCTGAATACGTTGCGCCTGGAAGGGTTTTGGGGAAAAGACCACACCTTATACAATTTGTGCGATCGCTATGGGCTTTTAATAATGGTAGGCTGGAGCTGCCAATGGGAATGGGAAGAATACGTAGGCAAAGCCTGTGATGATTTCGGCGGTATTAAAACAGATGAAGAAATCGGTTTAATCGTTAAATCCTGGAATGACCAAATCACTATGTTCCGTAACCATCCTTCTATTTTAGTCTGGCTTGGTGGAAGTGATAAATTGCCCCGACCGGCTTTGGAAAAGAGGTATCTTGAAGTATTAAAAAAAATAGACCCTTCCAGGCCATACCTTGCCGCAGCAGGCGGTATGAAGAGCGAAATAAGCGGGCCGACCGGTGTGAAAATGAACGGTCCGTATGCCTACACGCCCCCGGTTTACTGGTATGAGGATAAAGAGAACGGCGGGGCTTTCGGCTTTAATACAGAAACCGGGCCGGGCCCGCAGGTTCCCCCGCTGGAAAGCATCAAAAAAATGATTCCCCAGGAGCATCTATGGCCGATTGACCATTATTGGGAATATCATTGCGGACGCAATAATTTTAATACTTTGAATCGCTTTGTAAAAGCTATGAATGAGCGATACGGACAGGTGAAGAACCCGCAACAATTTGCCAAGGTTGCACAGGTGATGAACTATGAATTGATCCGGCCGATGTTTGAAGCTTTCGCCGTCAATAAGACAAAAGCGACAGGCATCATTCAATGGATGTTTAACTCGGCATGGCCGGAAATGTATTGGCAGCTCTTTGACAGCTACCTGATGCCGAACGGCGCTTTTTATGGCGTTAAAAAAGCGGCCCATCCTCTGCATCTCGTCTATAATTACGATGATAAATCGATTTATGCCGTTAACCAGTATTTTAAAGAGGCAAGGGATTTAAAAGCGGTAATAAAGGTTATTAACATAGATTCAAAAGAAGTATGGAATGAATCCCTGACCTTTGAGCTTGGCAAAAACAGCGTAAAAAAAATATTGCCAGCCGATGTAATGGGAACGACAGGGATGGCTGAGTTAAGCGAAACCTATTTCCTTAGTTTAAAATTACTGGATACGGAACGGCGGGAAATCAGCAATAATTTTTACTGGCTATCTCAAAAAGCGGATATTCCAGATTACGCAAGGTCAGAATGGTATTACACTCCCATTAAACAATATGGGGATTTTAAAGCGCTTCATTCTCTGCCGCAAATTGAGATTGAGGCCGAGCACACATTTGTAGATGATGCCAATGGATGGCAAAGAATTAAGGTAAAACTTCATAACCCCACGGATGTGTTGGCCTTCTTTATCGAACTGAAGGTGGAGAAGGGTGCCAGTGGTCAATCGGTTCTGCCGATATTTTGGGATGATAATTATATAACTCTGCTGCCGGGAGAGAGGAAAAGTCTGTCGGCAAAGTATAAAAAAAGTGATTTAGACGGCAATGAACCGGTTTTTAAATATAGCGGCTGGAATGTAAAAAATAATTAGAATTATTTTCATTGTGTGTGATTAATGAAAACACAAAATATCCTGTTCAGAAGATGTTCAATATTACAAACATGTGTACATGAACTGTGAATTATACGGTTTAGCGATTTTTCCCTCAATCCTGGTACTTAAATTAAGCGGAAGGCAGCATCGAGAGCTTAATACAATTTATAAAGAAAGAAAAAATGAGTACAAAAAAAATTACATCTACTGCCTGTGAAGTTAAACAGACCGCTATAATCCGCTTGCTATTGATAACGTTGCTTTTATTTTCTCTGGTGCAAGCCCAGGAAGACCTGCGCGAATACCAACATGGTATCGATTTTGTTCCCCGTACGGACGGTACCTATTGGCTTATCTGGGCCAGCTCAGGCAACCCGCCCACGGGTTCTGCGCCGGACGGGAGTTGGACCCATGATATTTATTATTCCTTGATCGAGCCGTCCAATCCTGTCCTGAATCCGGTCAGGATCATTTCCAAAGATGAAGCGCAGGAACCAGCCAGTTCGGCCGTTGCAAGTGACGGAAACATAATGATAACCAATGAAGACGGCTGGAATGTAAATAACACGATTGGTCAGCGTTACGGCGTTTACGATAATGACTTAGCGGATGTAAAACCTTATCCTAACATGGTGCTGGACGGTGGCCACTCCGGGCATGTAGCGGCGGTATCGAACCGTTTTGTCGTCTTCTACTCCGAAGGTTGGGTTGATGGAGGTGGTGTAGATGACTTAGGCTCCGGGGACGATGTCATGTTGAAAGTTTATAATTCCGCAGGGAATTATAAGCGGGAAAGAAATATATCCGTTGGAAATACATACCGAGACTGGTGGCCGCTTGTAGCAGGGTCTCCTCAGCATGCCCTGTTATTATGGCAAAGATTTGTTAATGGTAAAGAGTATGTGGATTTAATGTACGCGGTGTACAACCCGGCTAATGGCAACACGGTAAAAGGCAATACCCGGATCGCTCAACAAGTAAAATACTATACGTATGATGTGGAGTACATTCCATCCATTCAACGCTTTCTAATTATCGGCACTTACCATAATGGGGGGGGCTTTTCCTTTTTACTGGATGAAAATGGGCAAAAAACAGCACAAAATTTTTCATTACCGGAGATTGTTCGCGAAGCTCAGCCCGCCGTCAAAGACAGTAGCAATATTGCCTATGCCGTTTATCCGTCAAGCCCCAATGGCCTGGCAGTGTTGGAACTAAGCGCTGCGAGCATTGCTTTGAATAATGTGATATCCGATTCTTATGACTGGTCATATATGGGAACGGACGGCATATTTACGGGAGAAAACTCGGTTTATTTCGTTTCGCTATCCAAGAACGGCTGTGTGGAAAAAATATTTGATAATGTAATATCGCCCGCAAGCTTGAACGGGGATAATACCTTAGATAAAGCCACAGGTTTTTATCTGGAACAGAATTATCCCAATCCGTTTAACCCGCAAACGACAATACCCTTTTACCTACCGCGCAAGGCATCTGTTTTTATCGGAATATATGATGTACAGGGTAATCTGATTGATACATTAATTAACGAGGAGGTATCGGCGGGCAAGTATGAATATACTTTTAACGGAAGTCTTCTGCCGACCGGGTTTTATTATTACCAGGTAAAATTAGATAATCGTATTATCGGTGCGAAAAAAATGGTATTACTACGGTAAAGGACCGGAAACATAAGGGGGCCATTTCGACTTGGTAATTTAGGCAAAATAATAATAGCCTATTGCTAATCAAACAGAGGTTAAATTAATATTATTATGAAACGTAATTACTCGATCGTTATTCTGATAATGTACACTTTTTTTGTTATTTCTTTTTTAACAAATATTCTTGGACCGTTAATTCCGGATATTATTGATAGCTTCGGACTGAGTTTGGCGATGGCCACCTGCAGCATGGCCATCAATCCGTTGCTAAAAGTAGTCGGAGGCGAAGAACATTTTGCCTTTAATTACTAATGAAACTGTTCAGATAAAGAAAAACGGAGAAAGTTGAAAAATGGAACTGGATATGGAAGATAAGTCAATAATAGGTGTTGATCTGGGTGGAACCTCAATAAGCTCGGGCTTAATTAAAAATAATAAAGTGGCTAAACTATTTACCCAAGCTGTATCTGCCGGAGATTCGGAACAAAAAGTGTTGGGCGAGGTAGTTCTTGCCATCGAAGAAGTGTCGAACGGAAATGTAGCTGGTATAGGAATTGGCGTACCCAGCCCGGTTGACATCGAAAAGGGGATTGTTTACGCTGTACAAAACATTCCCTCGTGGCAGGAAGTACATCTTAAAAAGCATCTTGAAAATCATTTTAACCTGCCGGTTTATGTAAATAACGATGCAAATTGTTTCGTGGCGGGGGTTAAATATTTCGGAGCCGGTAAGAATTATAAAAATATTGTAGGACTTATCCTTGGTACTGGAGTAGGAGCGGGATTAATTATTGATGAAAAGTTATATTGTGGGCTGAGTGGCAGTGCAGGTGAAGTCGGTTTGCTCCTTTATTTAGGCCATACCTATGAATACTATTGCAGCGGACAATTTTTTAAAATTGAATATGGGGTTTCCGGAGAAGAACTGTACAATAAAGCTAAACAAGGCGACCGCAAGGCCTTGGAAATCTTTGCCATATTTGGAGAACATGTAGGTATGCTTATCAGAACCATTCTTTTGGCGTACGATCCGGAAATTATTGTTTTGGGCGGTTCCGTAAGTAAGGCATTTCCTTTCTTCAAAAAAAGTATGCAGGAGAGGATTAATACATTTGAATATAAACATATAGTAAACAGATTTACCATAAAAGTAAACATGGTTCCTGAAATCGCTGTGCTGGGTGCTGCGGCGCTTTACCTTGATGCACACAATGCACATAAAAGATTGAATATCGAAAGACCGGCTTCGTTGGTTGAGCATTAAAAAATAAATTATCTAAGGAATTCGTATCATGAGTAAAAGAAAAATTTTAACAATTTTCATTTTTGCTTTAATTCCAATCTTATGTTTTGGCGCAACCACTGGTAAAATCAGCGGATTGATAAAAGACTCACAAACAGGAGAAGCTTTACCGGGTGCTAACATCTCAATAGTAGGCACATTTCTGGGAGCCTCAACCGATTTGGATGGATATTTTACCATTATTAATGTTCCGCCCGGCTTGTACAACCTTAAGATTACATATATCGGTTATACTGAAAAGGTTATACAGGGTGTCCGAGTACATATTGACCTTACAACAAATTTAAATATCGAACTCGAATCTGAGTTATTAATGACAGATGTGATTACTGTTGTCGCAAAGCACGAAAAAGTACGACGAGATGTTTCCGCCAGCGTAACAAATATTGAAATGAAGCAAGCTGAAAGTCTTCCTATTCTGGATATGGCTGCTATAATTGGACTGCAAGCGGGAATAGAACGGAATTTATCTATTCGAGGGGGAGGGCTTGAACAAACCGGGTTTTTATTGGACGGTTTTAGTTTTAAAGACAACCGTACCAATATGCCTTTGACTACTTCATTACCATTGAATGCGGTTCAGGAAATCGCTGTACAAACGGGCGGGTTTAATGCCGAATATGGCAATGTACGCTCCGGTATAATAAATACGGTGATCAAGGACGGAAACAGAGAAAAATATAGCGGAGCCATCACCGTGAACTATAGCCCACCAGCTCCCAAAAATTTTGGAATTTCACCTTTTGATCGAAATTCATTCTGGTTACGCCCGTATTTTGATGATGCAGTTTGTTGGGAAGGCACGGATAAGGGTGGCTGGGATGAATACACACAAAGACAGTATATTAAATTTGTAGGTTGGAATGAAATATCAAGAAGAACCTACGAGAATGATGATCCGAGCGATGACCTTTCCCCAACCGCTGCTCAACGTATTTTTGCCTGGCAGCATCGCCGGGATGGTCATATTACTAAACCGGATTATAATATTGACATAGGTTTTGGTGGGCCGGTGCCGCTTATCGGAAAAAAATTGGGTGGTTTGCGCTTTTATGCAGCTTATCGTAATTACAATACACAATATCTTGTTCCGCTTTCACGAAAAGGATATTCCAATCATAATTTTTTACTAAAACTTTCTTCCGATATTACTCCCAGCATGAAGTTAAGTGTAACAGGGGTATATGGTGAAATTTTTGGAACCGCATCCAATACCGAATCGGGAACCGCACTATTCACGGATATTTGGAACGTTGCTGCAGGAGTAAGTGATGGCTATTTCAAAGAAACAAGACTATATTCCGATGCTTTCTTCAGCGCTTCTACCAAATATTTTTCTCTGATTTCTTTTAAGCTGACACATACCCTAAGTCCGTCAACTTACTATGAAGCCAGCCTGAAGTATTCTACAAATAAATATTTTACCCAACCCTTATATTGGCGTGATACCAGCCGTGTACATGAAGTATTCCCCGGCTATTATCTTGATGAAGCGCCCTTTGGTTACATCGACAATTCAGTAAATGGTATGGCCGGGTTTCATATGGGCGGTCATATTGGCGAAGCACGGGACTATAGCCGTACAGGGACATTTGCAGCAAAATTGAATATGACCTCGCAATGGGGACGACATCATCTGTTCAAAGGAGGTATAGAATTATCTTCTACGGATTTGAATCTTGATTACGGCGGTCATAATTCTCAGTTTCCGGGAAATGTTTCTTGGAATAAACTGCATAAATCACCTTTGCTCGGCGCTTTTTATTTGCAGGATAAAATAGAATTCAATGGTTTTATTGCCAATATAGGCTTGCGAGCCGATTATTATCAACCCAATACAGATTGGCCTGATGTGAAACCCTATGATAGAGAGTTTTATTCGGACAAATATACCAAAAGTGATGAAGCTAATATTAAAATGAAATCGATTAAACCGCAGATTACATTTAGTCCGCGCCTGGGTATCGCTCATCCGATTGGAGAAAACGCCAAATTGTATTTCAATTATGGTCACTTCCGACAACTGCCCTCAGCCGAAGGGATTTACGAAATGCGGCGCACAGGATTTAATCAACTTATATCCATTGGAGATCCTTCGCTGTCTCTGGAAAAAACAGTCGCTTATGAATTGGGTTATGAACAAGCAATCGGAGATCTATTCTTAGTCCATTTGGCTGGTTATTATAAAGATATTTCAGCCCAACGAAGTTATGTACATTATGTCGATATCAGTGAAAAGGTAAACTACTGGAAAGAAGAAAACAATAATTACCAGGATATTCGTGGATTTGAAATTTCGTTACACAGAGATAATGGTCTCTGGATAAGCGGTTTTGCCAATTATACGTATATGGTGTACACCAGTGGATATTTTGGCGTGGAAGAACATTTCGAGAATCCCGCTGACCAGAGAGACTATTTGGCCAAGAATCCCTATCAGGAAAAACCTCTGCCGCAGCCTTATGCCCGCATTAACCTGAATCTATTTACGCCGGCCGATTTTGGTCCCAAATGGATAGGGTTTAACTGGCTGGCCGACTGGAAAACGAGTTTTATTTACTATTGGCGTTCAGGAGATTGGGACACCTGGAATCCCAACGATCGTCCGGGCCTGCAATATAATATTCAATGGAAGGATTTTCATAATATGGATATGAGAATTTCCAAGGTATTCTCTTTTAACAGATTTAACTTAACCTTATTAGTTGATATTGCCAATTTATTTAATTTCAAAGAATTCTCTTCTTATGGTTTTTATGACGGCCAGGATCGATATTATTACTTGAGGTCTTTGCACCTACCCCGAGAAACAGCTAAAAAGATAGGTAGTGTTTACATCCCTGGGGATGATCAGCCCGGGGATAGCCGGAAACCGGGGGTCCCATTCCAACCCATCCAGCCGATTGGAAGTATTGACAATATTACGAGCCCCAAAGAAGGACTCATTTATTATGACATGACATCAAAAAAATATGTAGAGTATACCTCCTCCGGCTGGGCAGAGGTTGAATCCGGACGTATGAAGCGAATACTGGAAGATAAAGCCTACATTGATATGCCCAACCAAACGTCATTTACGTTTTTGAATCCCAGAGATATCTTTTTTGGCTTAAAGATATCATTTAACTTTTAAACAGGTCGGTTGTTCCAAAGTAGCAAAGGCAAACAAGTTTTGTGCTGGATGGTATGAAATAAGACATTAAGAGGAAAAGAAGAACTTGCAAAGGTAATAAAGCATTGGTAATAGAAATTTGTCATAGAATTATATAAACGGGATATTGCTTAAATCAAGAATTAACAGAAGAACCAAATAAAGTATAAAGGGTTAAAATGAAGACAACATTTATAAACAACCTCAAAGTATATTTAAGCGTCACAGTTATGGTTCTTTTTGTAATTTGGCCTGTATCGGCCCAGGAAGTAAAATGGATACAAATAGGGCCGCTGCATAACTGGTATTTAGACGCTGGTAGTGAGCCCGAAGAGGGGCGAACCGGTAACGCAACCGGTAATGAGCAGCAGGATGGGTTGCGTTGGCCTGCTTTATACAGATGGCAGGATACCATGGTGGGTAAAGCCCTGTGGATAGGTACGACAAACTTCGATGATCCGGTTACTGAAGTTACTTACCCGTACAAGGTTGTGGCGGTAGGGCCAAGATCACAAATGATTGACCGACAATACACATTGATGCCGGTAGAAATAGAGCTAATCGGTAGACATAATCACCCTCTCGTTCTGGTAGATGATATAATCGCTTCCGATCTGGAATATACGGACCGCCTGGACGATATCGATGAGAATTTACCCACCGACCGAATGATCCGGAATATTGTGAATAGTTCAATCGGTATTACAATGACCCGAAAAATCTATTATAATTCGCAGCAATATCACAATCAGTATTTTATTTACGATTATGTTTTCAAGAATACGGGGATTATAGACAAAAAGGGAACAACAATATCAAGAAAATTAACCGATGTAGTATTTTTCTTTCAATATAGATATGCGATTGGTCATGAGGCCTGGCAAGAGGGAGATTATCCCGATGAAGTGAACTGGGGACGAAATACGGTCAACGATGCACGTAACGAAACGCCATCCGATCCTGGACCTCCGCCTGTTTGGTCCGAAAATGCCCCTCCACGCTGTTTGTTCTCCTGGCATGGTCGTCATTCCGCCCTCACTTTCGATAATATCGGTGGACCTTTTGTAAATAAAGACGGGCATTTGTCGGCACAACAATTTGTGGGAGTGATTACTCTTCATGCGGATAAGGCAACGGATGATAAAAATGACGACCCGTATCAACCAGCAACCACGATGTTTCAAGGTGCGGATGATGCGCTTATTCAATATGGCAGCGGAGCCAATGCACAGTATAATCAAACTCTAATGGCCAGCCGCTACCAGGCGATGACCGCCGGACATCCGGCGCCAGGTCAGCGTCATGCGGATTTAGTGGATGGTCACCCGGCAAACGAATATGGTACCGATGCCGGAGGCTATGTGCAAACGCAGGGTTTTGGCCCATACGACCTGAATCCAGGCGATAGTATTCACATAGTGATAGCCGAAGCGGTTGCCGGAATCAGTCGTGAAAAGGGTATTGAAGTGGGTAAAAAATGGCTGGAAGGTATTTCCGGTGAGGGAAGCGGCGGTTATATGCTGCCGGATGGTTCCACTACTTCCGATCCCAATGAATACAAAGACAAATGGGTTTTTACAGGCCGGGACTCTTTATTTATGATATTTAATCGGGCGATGGAGGCTTATAAAAACGGTTTTAACGTTCCTCAACCACCACCGCCTCCGGAAGTTTTTACGGTAAAATCCGGCGGAGATCGTATTCTTCTGAGCTGGTCTGCCAATGCGGAAGACTGGACTCATTTTAAGGGATATAAAATATACCGGGCGGTAAACCGACGCGACAGCACGAGCTGGGAACAGATATTTTCCTGTGAAAAACCAAATATTGTAAATGAATATGCCGATACTTCCGCCATTCGAGGTTTGGATTACTATTATTATATTCAGACCTATGACGACGGTTCCACTAATCCGGTTCATCCGGGAGTCCCCCTGACCAGTAGTATGTTTTATACCTTGACGAATGAACCCGCTTTTCTGCGACGTCCTGCCAAAGAGGGGTTAGAAAACATTGTGGTGGTTCCCAATCCGTATGATATTCGCGCCAAACAATTTGGCAAAAACGCGCCGGACCGCATAGCTTTTTTTGATTTACCTCCGGTTTGCACCATCAAGATATACACCGAACGGGGTGATCTAATTAAAACGATTGAGCATACAGACGGTACCGGTGATGAATTTTGGAATTCGATTACTTCTTCCAGGCAGGTTGTAGTAAGCGGGATATATATTGCTCATTTCGAAACACCGGATGGTGAAACGACAACTCGTAAAATAATAATTATTCGTTAAGAAGGTAAATCAGGAGTTTACCATGAAAATAAAAAACAAGATATATGGAATCTTAATACCGACATTGTTGTTACTTAGTATACTTCATGCGGAAGTCCCCGTAAAACTGGCGCAATCGGGTATGCAGTTTTTAAGCGTCACCAGCGATGCCCGTGCAGCGGCTCTGGGGCGCTCGGTTACGACTATCGATATGCAATCCGCCGCTTTATTTTACAACATTGCCGGCATGGCGCATCAGAATAAACTGTTTGATGTTTCCCTCAGCCGAAATAACTGGATCGCCGGCATCTATCATCATACCATCTCTTTGTCTTTTGCTCCGGCCGGAGGCAACTATGGCATTTTTGGTATAAGTTTTTTGTCGGTTGATTATGGAAAGATTCAAGGAACCGTTCACAGCGAAAATGAGCAGGGATACTTAAAAACGAATATACTTAAGCCCACTGCGTATAGCATAGGATTAGGCTACGCCCGCGCCTTGACCAATAAATTTTCCGTTGGGGGTCAGGTGAAAATAGTACATCAAAATTTAGGTGTAAGCGTGGTAAGTATAATGGATTCCTCTTTGAGTAAAACGGAAAACGCTATCACTCCCGTGGCTTTTGATTTCGGTACTATTTTCAGAACAGGATTTAAAAGTCTTAAATTTGGCATGTTTGTCCGCAATTTTTCAACTGAGGTAAAATATGTCAGTGAGGGTTTCCAAATGCCACTGGAATTCTCAATAGGTGTTTCCATGGATGCAATGGATTTTTTGGGCTCCAGCGAACGGCATCAGGTGCTTCTTTCCGTTGACGCGGTGCATTATCGTTCTCACAGGGAGCAGCTTAATGTCGGTGTGGAATATGCCTTTCGGAAAATCGTTCAATTGCGATTCGGTTACCGCTCCGGTAATGATGAAAACAACATAAATTTTGGTTTGGGTTTAAATTATCTGAAGTTTGCTATTGATTATGCCTATACCCCCTTCGGCGTTTTCAATACTGTTCAGAGATTCACTTTTAGATTTTCATTTTAACTACCCGGGAGTGAACAATGTATATTAAAAGCATATTATTTTTAGTTTTTTTTACAATATTTTTGCTAATCGGATGCAAAAATGAAATACCAAACGGGGTTTGGGACCCGAATTCTGACGGAAGGCCACAACCGGTAATTCAAAGTGTCTTTCCTACAGAAGGATCCTATGCCGGTATTCAGGTCATTACACTGAATGGTTCTAATTTTTCTCGAAATCCAAAGGAGAATATCCTTACCGTAAAAGGCAATCGTGGTGTTATTTTGTCTGCTACTGAGACTCAGATTACGGCTATTCCCCCGCTTGTTATTAGCGATTCGGCAACGTTGCGTCTGGATGTTATTGGTTCTTACGAAAGTGGGAAATACTACCCATATCGACTCATATCGCCGGCAAATGTTTATGGTAATTTTACTGAAGATGAATTCGTCCAGGATATCGAATTCGATAAAGATAATAATCTCTATGCGCTAATCACCAATGCTACCGGCCAAAGGATTATCTATAAACAAATCGCTGAGGATACCACTCGGATCGAATATGGAAGAGTAAACTTTCCCATTGGTCAGCCTTCAATGAAATTTGGGCCGGACGGTTCGTTATTCATTTGTCGAAAAAATAATAAGAAATTTTATCGTATTCCACCCGGAGGAGGGAATGCCGAACAGTATGTGAGGCTACCGGGTAAAGTACAAACCTTCGATTTTGATACGGATGGCAATATTTACATAGGCGGCAGTGGCAACAGTATTTATCGGATTAAGGGTGATAAGACGATCGAGACGGTGGCCGATTACGATACAATTGCTATCGTCTCGTTACGGCTTTTTGAAAACTATGTGTATATTGCCGGGCAGTATAAGCAGCAAACCCCTGAAGGATTAAAGATTTTTCAAAAAATCTGGCGTAATTCCATAATTTCATCTTCGGATTCGTTAGGGTCAAAAGAGCTAGTATTTGATTGGTCGGATTATAACAGCGAGAACCTTATCTCGGCTATAACATTTTCTGCAGAAGGCGATTTGTATATCAGTTCTAATGCGGAAAATCCGGTTACGGTAATCTATACCGATAAGAGCGTATCCCCATTTTTAGAAGGTGTTTTGCCGCCTCCGGCAATTGGCCTAGCCTGGGATGAAAGCGATTTTTTTTATTATATACATAAAGTGGAAGTGCCGGCTAAAAAGGAAATCATCCGCGTATATACGGCTAAACGGGGAGCGGTATATAACGGTAGACAATAAACAGTGTTTATCAAAGAAAGGAGGCATTGCAAAAATTAATTGTAATTACAAAACTTGAACAATAATTTATGGGAGGTAATCATGCGTTTATTTTTACTCTTACTTATATTACCAGTTTTATCGTTGCAGGCCCAATTGGTAGAACCTTTTGATGGCGATATTACCGAATGGTTCGATTATTGGTGCTCCGGCGACGGATATGTCAATGTTAGCTATGACTCCACTTTAGCGGGTCATGAGGGTGCGGCGGCCTTAAAATGCGACTGGAAACTGGACATCGTGGATTATGGCGGAGGCTGCAGTTTCGCCCATAAGGTTGACTCGTTGCAAAATATTGATATGTCGGCTTACGATACGCTGACCATCTGGTATTATGTTGAAAAACCGATGACTTTCGAGTATAAAGATAGTATCGCATTTTCGCTAATTTTGCTCGATAATCCGGATCAGGCAGATTATGATCAAAATGGAACGGTAGAAATGTGGGGTTTTGATGCTTACGGTGTTTATGACAACACAGTTGGTTGGCATGCTATTTATGTTCCGCTCGAAGAAAGCGATAGCAGAGAGACCGGTTTAGTAATGCAGGGAGATGCTTTAAACGGAAGCTTTGACGCGGACGCTATTAAAGGTTTTTATCTCGAATGGGGCAATTGGGAAAGATGGTTTGCCGACACGACAGGCACCATTGCCGATTCCGGTATAGTCTATTTTGATAATATGGTGCTCGGCACGGTACCGGTAACGGCCATCGGCGACGAAAAGCCGAATATAATTAATACTTTTGAGCTAAAGCAAAATTATCCGAATCCTTTTAACCCTTCCACCACAATAGAATATTCGTTGAAAACGGCCGGTCATGTAACGATCGAAGTTTATGACTTATTGGGGCAAAAGGTGAGTACTTTAGTCAATGCAAAACAAACTGCTGGTTCGCACCAGGTTAAATTTGAGGCGATAGACCTTCCTTCCGGTGTGTATTTTTATCAAATTCAGTCCGGCGGTTTTGTTGAAATGAAAAAAATGGTTCTGATCAAATAAGCAACAGTTGAAATAGAAGTAGCGGAAAAGTTTCCGGTTAGGTGTTTCTACACTTCATCGGTTTATACGATTAGATATGTAATCATCTACTTACGCATCTAACCGGAAATTTGTTTATTCCTTTGTTGAAATAGAAGTAAAAAGGGCTCAATGAGATATTTTCTAACATTTTTATTCATATCCTTTTTCCTAAGTATAAAAGTATTTGCCCAAAATTTAGACCCCTTATGGGAAATATGGAAATATGAGCATGGAATCACTATTGAAGAATATACCACATCAAGTGGGCAGGCCAATTACTACATAACCTGGTCTAGTTCCGCAGGCTCTCCCTGGACTCACGATGTTTTTAACCGCATTGTATGTTTTTCTTCGGATGGATCTTTAATAACCAAACAAAACGACAAACGATATATCTCAGTCTGGGAAGCACAGGAACCGATTAGCACTTCGATAAATCCGGCTAATAACTATATCTTTAGCGTATTCGAAGATGGCAGCGATTCTAATATCCCTAATGAGGCGGTGAATGTACACGGACAGATTCATCTGCCGGATGGCACCATAATTAAAAAGAATTTTCTGATCGCCGGTGGACCGGATGCACAGCATTCCGCAGTAGGCGGCCATATAAAGAATAAATTTTTAGCTGTATATGTTGACGATAATATGGGAGACAGCGGAATAAGCGCGGTTAAAATAAGAGTATACGACGATGAAACGGGTGATTCGCTGCAAACGCTCGATTTAACACCGTTAACCGAATATCATTGGTGGCCGGTAATTGAAAGCACATCAAGCCACAGTCGCGCTCTTTGTGTGTGGATTGAGGATACGGAAAACTTGAATGCCGCCGTGGTGTATGAGCAGGATGGAAAAGTAAAAAGTACGCCCTATATCAGAATATTGGAGGGTACTCAATTTGTTAATCAGCAGGTGAATTGGCTTGAACATATATCAAAGTTTGTGGTGATTGCCAAAAGAAAAGGTTCAAATAACAGTAAACTTTGCCTTATTGATACTCTGGGTAATAAAACACTACAAAGAACGGTACCCGGCGCTGTTTTTCAGGAAGCAAAACCGGCGGTAAAATGGGATGAGAATTCCCAAAGTTATATCTATATTTATCCTACCGGCAAAAATGATTTAAATGTACTCAAAATAACCGACGAACAAATTTCATTTTACAAAAAAATTATCGGCGATGAGAACTCTGAACTACAACCTTTCCAGTGGAAAGCAACGGGAATATGGAGCAAGTTCATTCAGGATACTACAGGCAATACTACATGGAACAATCGATATATTATCCTTTTTGTAATGGGTGATTACAATACCGACGGAGTGCATCTTATACCGGTTCATATAGATACAAATATATTTACCGGTATTTCTGACTTCGACGGGGGAAAAAAAAGACCCCGTGAATTCCGTCTTTTTAAAAACTATCCCAATCCGTTCAATCCGACCACAACCATTAGCTATCAGCTTACCAAGACGTGTAAGGTGGAGCTGAGCATCTACAGTTTGCTTGGGAAGAAAATACAAAGCTTAGTTAAGGCGCAGCAAAATGCCGGCCGTTATAGCGTTCGGTTTGAGGCGACAGGCTTGCCCAGCGGGGTATATTTTGCGCACCTGCGAATTGGCAACCAAAACGCTATTCAAAAAATGATTTTAATACAATAACTTTGTATAGGCTATCCGTAGGTAAAAATAATGATATTTAAGAGGATTGATATCCTGTTTGCGCTGATTCTTACCATGGCGGCTTTTGGTTTAGGCCATGCTGATGTGAACGGAAACTCAGTGGCCTCTTCCGATTCTTTCCCTATTAATAAAGGAAAACTGGTTTTCCACTCTTATACGGATTATAGTAGCGGGGATGGTAAACTTTTTATTTATGACTTTGGGGCGGACACTCTTGTTGAAATAAGTAAAAACTGGAATATTCACCATACTATTAACGGCCATTTTTCACCGGATGGTAAAGAACTGGTTTTTATGGCCCAACCCGCAGGTCAGTCTTCTTATAATTCCTGGAATATATATTTATGGTCTGTTGGTAGCGAAAACGAACCTGAAAGGTTAACGCCTAATAACAATATCCCGAATGAAGACCCAAAATTTTTTCCTGATGGTCAACGTATAGTTTTTAAACAGAACGGCGATATAAAAATCCTTAATCTAAGCACCAAACAAATAACAGCGGTAACATCAGACGGCTTCGATGTAGAAGAGTCCATGCCTTATCCGACAACCGACGGGGAAAAAATTGTTTATACGAAAAATTCTAAAATTTATATCATAGATATTGACGGTACAAATGATAGGGCGCTAACCACTGAGAATCATTTAGGATGTTACTATCCTATTGTTAAAGATGACACATCTTATTTTTATCCCAGATGGTACTCCACTATAAATCATCACGATGATGTTTATCTTGGAAATCTGTTAGACGGTACTTCGGTTCGTTGCCCCTTTAATAAGATAAATGACGATGATTCAGATCCGTTTCCGGTATCCAATACAGACTATGTTTTTTTCTCTAGTAATCGTAGCGGTGGCCAGGGAGATTGGGATATCTACCTTGGTAATGCCAAAACGGGCCAGGTATGGTTATTAAATAAGTTTGGTATCAATTCTGCGAAAATGGAACTAGGCTCTGCTTACTATTGTAATAATACAACCGTCATTTACAATAGGCAACCGGACAGGAGCATGGGTTTTATTCTCAGACAAAACTACCCAAATCCATTCAATCCATCCACAATAATAATTTATCGGCTTCCGGAGTCCGGTGAAGTTGAATTGAGTGTCTATACATTACTCGGTGAAAAGATACGTACCCTGGTAAACACATATCAAAGAGCCGGGAAATATACAATCCGCTTTTATGCAGCTGGTCTGTCAGCCGGTGTTTATTTTTATAAACTAACAACGGGCAAAAACACCTGGATGCGCAAAATGCTCTTGATGCGCTAAAAAGGTATCGAAGAATTATTTTATCCGAGGGGAAAATGAACAGGGATCATATTTATGTTTCCATACGTTCCGACAGCAGCCCAAATAGCTCGCATGGCATCGCTATAACAGTCTTTTTGATAGTCAATTTGGCTTTGTTATTAAACCGCCCTATCATTCCAAAGGACAGACCTGGGTTTGTATAAAACCGTTTCATGCTCAACTTCGATAAGTATATTAAAGCTGAGCATACGAATGTTGTATGATTTATTCACATTTTTATAAAAGGATATCTTGACCCAATTTTTTTTACTTTACAAATAATTATTTTGTTTAATCGCTGTTCGTAGCAGCCATGCCTCAGGCAGTTGAACAGGCCAGTGGACAACCCCGTAAAAATGAGGCCCGAATAGGTCTTATTGAATGAAAAGGATATAAATTTAAGTATTGTACTTATTAGTTGAATCCACGAATTACAGTAATAGAATGCTAAAAGATTATTGCAAATGATACAGAATCTAATCCTATTTCATTCAGGCGCTCAGGTTCCTCTTCCTGGGATCGCCTGCAACTATATGGTGATGGCAATAAGTTTGCATGGTGTCTTCACGAAGGAAATTAAAACGTCTATATTCGCAGCCGTAATTACACATTTTCCATTGTTCGTTTAAAAATGCCTCCCATAGATATTATGCTTATATACGCTCAGATAACTGCTGGAGCAGCTTTTCTTCGGATAACTGTATGTTTGAAAATAGGCCGTATGGTGTTGTTATATTTTATACTTATGGCATACGCCAATTTGAATCATCAGGGTATGAGACAAGCGCCTTCTAAATCTGCCAATCTATTCATCAAAATAAGTTTGTAAAATTGGTCGGATAAACCCTTTGGAAAAGATATAGGAGACATTTATCTTTTTTCAGGACTTGCCAACCGTCCTGAAGGAAGATGGTTGGTCCTTACTGCCTTTTTAATGCAACTTTTCCCGGTTTTTAACGTAAAAAATTCTTTTGTGGTTAAGAGAAAAGCGGAATCGAACACATGTCTTACCTCATTTACTTTCACCTAATTTTATATAATTTGCAGGAGGGTTTATGTATTTAATACACTACCATTCAATGGATAAGGTACTACAGCAGTTGAAAGTGCTGCTTATCATGGCTATGGTGCTGATCTCCGGACAGCTCTATAGTGCAACGAATTCGGCTTTATTTCATCAACCGGATATTTATGGGAATACAATTGTTTTCACGGCCGGGGGCGATCTGTGGTCGGTAGCGGCAAGCGGCGGTGCAGCGGTCCGTTTAACCATGAACGACGGCAGGGAAGGATATGCCAAATTTTCACCGGACGGCAAGATGATCGCCTTTACCGGTGAATATGACGGAAATGCGGATGTGTATGTAATGGATACCCACGGCGGACATATCCGTCGTTTGACCTTCCATCCCGGTTATGATCTGGTGGTCGGTTGGCATCCCATAAAAAATAAAATCATTTTTCGTTCCGCTCGGGACAGTTACAGCAGATTTAGCCGTTTATATATGATTAATCCGGACGGTACCGGGCTGGAACGCCTCATCCTGCATGAAGCCGTTCAGGGCAGCTTTTCTCCCGATGGGCGCAAGATTGCTTATAATCGGGTCTCGCGGGAAACCCGTACCTGGAAACGTTACCGGGGCGGAACCGCTCAGGAAGTATATATTTATGACTTCAAAACACAGAAGGATACGAATATTACCAATTTCCGCGGCACGGATCGTTTGCCCATGTGGATGGGAGATAAGATTTATTTCAGTTCGGACCGGGATCGTGTACTGAATATCTATGCCTATGATACAAAGAGTGGGCGGATAACCCAGTTGACTCATCATAAAAATTACGATGTGCGCTGGCCGAGCATGGGACCCGGGAAAATTGTCTACGAACTGGGAGGCGATATCTGGGTGCTGAATGTAAGTAACGGACAAACTAAAAAAGTGCCGATTGAAATAAACAGTGATTTTCCGGAAACACGTCCCTACCTGCGTGATGTGAAGGATTATGTAACCCATATCTCGGCTTCGCCAAGCGGGAAACGGGCTCTAATTACAGCCCGTGGTGAAATCTTTTCCGTTCCGCGCAAAGAAGGGGTCACCCTGAACCTGAGCCAGACCTCCGCTTCCCGGGAAAAAGAGGCCGTCTGGTCTCCGGACGGTAAATCCATTGCCTTTCTTTCCGATCGGGACGGAGAATACCAGCTATACACACAAAAGCTCACTCCCGGCTTCAGGCCGGTACAATTAACCCGTTTTAAAAAAGGATACCGGCATACTCTGCGTTGGTCGCCGAACAGTAAAATGATCGCCTATACGGATCAGACCCTGTCTCTTTACTACATCGATGTAAACAGCAAAAAAATTACCAAAGTGGATAAAGCCGACTATCAGAACATCGATATTTCCATGGATCTGAAAGCGATTTATGATTTTGCCTGGTCTCCGGATAGCCGCTATCTCGCTTATTCTAAAATGGATTCCACACTGGTCAATAAGATATATATTTACAGCCTGGATACGCATCGTATTCATTGTATCAGCGGAGACCTGTTTAATGATTTTCATCCTGTTTTTTCCAGAGACGGAGCCCATCTTTTCTTTATCTCCAACCGGCGTTTCGATCCCACCTTCGGTGATATCGAATGGGAAATGGTATACAAGAACCTGGCCGGTATTTATGTGGCCACCCTGCGCAAAAACGGTCCTGCTCTCTTTCCTCTAAAAAATGATGAGGATAATTCGGTTAAGAATCCAAACAAGAAAAAAGAGAAGCCCGTTCATGTACAAATCGATTTCGCCGGTTTACAGCAAAGGATTGAGGCCCTGCCGTTGAAACGGGGGAATTACCGCTATCTGTCCGTTAACGATAAGAATCTGTTTTATCTAAATAAAGATAAAGGGGATTTCAACCGTTTCGAATTCCGCTCCCGCGGGCCTATGGATTTGTACGCTTTTTCGTTAAAAGATCGGAAAGAAGCTGTAATCATAAAAAAAATACAGGCTTATGACCTGTCTGCCGACGGATCGACGATTATATACAAAAAAGGGAAAAAGGTCGGCATGATTGCTTCGTCTGCCAGAGATAGCAAAGGCAAGGCATTGACTCTCGACGGTCTTAAAATGCAGTTGAATCCCCGGGAAGAGTGGCGACAGATTTACAATGAAGCCTGGCGTATTGAACGCGATTTCTACTATGAACCCCATATGCATGGTGTGGATTGGAAAGCGATGCATGATAAATATGCTAAATTGCTGCCCCGAGCTACCTGCCGTGAGGATGTTCGTTTTCTGATCGGTGAATTAATCGGGGAATTAAATACTTCACACACCTATGTTTATTCCGGTGATTACAAGCGAAAAGCGAAACGGGTCAATGTGGGGCTGCTTGGAGCCGATTACGGCATTGACGCGAAACAGCATCGCTATTATTTTAAAAAGATCTATCAGATTCCGGAATGGTTAAAACCTTCCATGCCACCTCTGTTCGGCCCCGGAAAGAATATTAAGAAGGGAGACTATCTGTTGGCGGTCGATGGACAGGAAGTCACCACGGATAATAATATCTACAGCTACTTTGTGGATAAAGCCGGTAAGGAAATAACCCTTACCGTCAATAGCCGGCCCGATATGAAAACCGCCCATACCATTATCGTGAAGCCGCTCTATAGTGAATATCGGTTACGGTATCTGGATTGGCTGGAGCATAACCGAAAGGTGGTCGATAAAGCTTCTCACGGACTCATCGGATATATTCATTTGCCGGATACCTACGTCAGCTCCGCCCGCATCTTCCCAAAATATTTTTATTCCCAGACCACTAAAAAGGGTTTGATCGTGGACGGCCGGTACAACGGCGGCGGGTTGGACCCGTCTATTTTTCTGGATCGTTTGGCACACCGGCCTCTCTCTTACTGGACGCGACGCTATTCTCACGACTATCCGGAACCATGGATGGGAACCAATGCTCATATGGTCTGTTTGACCAATCGTCAGGCCGGATCGGGCGGCGACGAATTGCCCTGGGAATTTCGTCATCGCAAGATGGGAAAGATAATCGGCACCCGTTCCTGGGGCGGGCTGGTCGGCTACTCGGCCGATTACCGCCTGGTCGACGGTGGAGTAATTACCATGCCCGATTATCGAATTTATGATACACACGGTAAATGGACGGTTGAGAATGAAGGCGTAACACCGGATATTCCGGTTGATCTTGAACCGGCTCAGATGGCCAAGGGTTATGATGCCCAACTGATGAAGGCGGTAGAGGTATTAATGAAAGAGATCAAGGCTGATCCGCGGCCCTGGCCCAAACATGAACCCTTTCCGGTAGATAAAGAATAAGAGGATTTTTTCAATGGCTGTTCTATATTTTTAACGGAACAGCCTTTTTTATTGCCTGCCGGGCATCAGGTGATTATATTTCCGATAACTTCTTGCTATTAACTCTAATCCGGGGGTGCTCATGAAACGAAGAACCTTTATTCGGGAAAGCGCTTTTCTAACGGCAGGAGCCGTTATGATTCCCGCTTCGAAATGGCTGTTTGCTCAACCTGTTTCCGCAACGTTTCCTCAGGCGGTTGTGGTAAAAAACGGACAGCCGTCACAATTGCTGAAGGCAGCTCTGCACGCCCTGGGTGGTATGGAGCGCTTTGTTAAAGCAGGCGATGTGGTTGTGGTGAAGCCGAATATCGGTTGGGATCGTCCGCCGGAATTAGCTGCCAATACCAATCCCTTGCTGGTCGAAGCGATCGTTAAGGCCTGTTTTAAAGCAGGAGCTAAACAGGTGAAGGTTTTTGATCGCACATGCAACGATCCCAGAAGGTGCTATCGGAATTCGAAAATTGCCGAACGGGCCAGAGCAGCCGGAGCCGATGTTATGCATGTCCGCCGGAATCGCTTTACAACACTGGCTATTAACGGGCAATTAATCAAAGAATGGCCCATCTACGAAGACTACCTGAAGGCGGACAAGGTGATCAATGTTCCCATCGCCAAACAACATTCGCTCAGTACGGTTACCCTCGGTCTGAAAAATCTGATGGGTGTGATGGGCGGAAACCGGGGCAATATCCATAATCATTTTGCCCGGAAATTAACGGAGATCGATGGCCGAATTCTGCCTACGCTAACGATTATAGATGCGTATCGGATTCTGACTGCAAACGGGCCCCAGGGGGGAAGTCCCGATTATGTGAAGATAAAGCGTACTTTAATTGCCAGTGATTGTACGGTTTCGGCCGATTATTTAGCTTTGCCTTTGTTTGGTTATCATCTGGAACAGGTAGAGCATATTAAAGTGGCTGCTCAAAAAGGTCTGGCTCGTTATGATCTTAAAAAGTTAAAGGTTAAAGAAATTAATCTGGCCTGAAATAATTTCCGAAGGATATCAGAGGAATCTTCTTAATGCTGGCCCGAATTCGAAGAATCGTTCAGATCCTGTTCTTTCTATTTTTCCTGCTGCTCTTTTTGCTGGCCCGCTACCCTTATAGCGGACGTATACCGGCCGATCTGTTTCTGCGTTTCAGCCCGTTAATGCCGCTCTTCGACTTTATTAAGCATTTACATGTTTCCCTGCTATTCTGGCCGGCCCTGATTATCCTGCTGATAACTCCTTTCCTGGGACGGGTGTTCTGCGGCTGGGTTTGTCCTCTCGGAACTTTACTGGATATTAGTAGTAAATTTCTGCATCCTCCTGATAATTTGATCTCAAAAAAATGGCAGAAGCTGCGCTCCGCCAAATTCATGTTTCTTACGGGGCTGATTATCTTAGCTGTGTTGTCCGTTCATCTTTGGGGTTATTTTGATCCCTTGTCTATTTTTAACCGTGTTCTAACGATTGTTTTTTATCCTTTGTTTACGGTTATAACGGAGAATACCCTGCTTGGCCTGACAACTCTTCCCCTCATCGGGAATCTGAGTGGTGGGCTATATGATGGATTTAAAAACATCATCATGCCTGAAGCACAGGCTCATTTTCAGCAATTATTTTGGATCATACTTTTCATCGCAGCCATTATCGGGATGGAAAAAATTTCCCGCCGATTCTGGTGCCGTTACCTTTGTCCGGCCGGAGCCCTGCTGGGCATACTATCCAAGTTTCGCTTATTGGAAAGAAATGTCAGCAATTCCTGCGTGCTTTGTAATCAGTGCCAGGCCGCCTGTAAAATGAATGCGATACCTTTCGATGATCCCTTTCATACTTCAAAGGTGGAGTGCATTCAATGTTTTAATTGCGCTTCTACCTGCCCTTCAAAAATCAGCGCGATTTCTTATACCTGGAAATGGAAGCCTTACCAAAGTAAGGTAGATTTAAACCGGCGCCAGTTTTTACAGACCGGTGCGGCGAGTGTGCTAGCAGTGGGTTTACTCAATTTGCCTTTACCGAATAAGGATAAGAAAGAACGCCTTTTGCGTCCGCCCGGGGCTTTAGCAGAAGATGAATTTTTAGACCGTTGCATCCGTTGTGAGGAGTGCGTCCGGATTTGTTCTACAAACGGAGCCTGCCTGCAACCGGGATCGATTCATACGGATCTGCGCCAGCTCTGGGTACCGGAAGCCAATATGCGGACCGGTTATTGTGAGTACAATTGTAACCTTTGCACACAGGTTTGTCCGACCCGGGCCATTCAACCTTTAACCCTGGCAGAGAAACAGAAGACGGTCATAGGGATTGCCGTATTTAATAAAAATATTTGTATTCCCTACGAACGCAATGAAAATTGTATGGTTTGCGAGGAGCATTGTCCGACAGAAAAAAAGGCCATCCAATTTAACATCAAACAGGTTAAGCAAGCGGATGGCAGCGTGAAAGAGGTTAAATATCCCTATGTGATCCGGGAGCTTTGCATCGGCTGCGGAATATGCGAAAATAAATGTCCCCTTCCCGGAGAATCGGGGATTTTTGTGGTACGTCAGGCCCAAGAAGAAGAATACGAGGGCTACGTGAGTTGATGCCCGGATTCTTTTTTTGAAATTTTACCGATCAGAAATCCTGCCGTGGAAAATAAAAATCCCCAGAGAATATAGCCCAGGCCGGTTTTAGAGATAGCCCCGGGTTGCCAGGGGTTTAGAGCCCCCTGTTTCTCCAAAAAGTAAAAGATGAGAGTAGCCAGAAACCCGAACCCAATGGAAAAATGAATTTGTCGGGGGGTGGTGGATTTAAAGAAGCTGGCCAACACCGGGATAAAAACCGTGGTAGTCAGGATACCGGACGAAAGATAAAATATATCCCACAAGCTATCGGTAAACAGGGCATAGATAAAGGAGATGAAAATAGCTGATAGAGATGAGAGTCGAGCCAGCCGATTCAGTTTTTTAGCGGTCCATGTATCACGTAAGGCCGGTTCTAACAGATCGTGTGAAAAAGAAAGAGCAACCACGTTTCCACAGGTATCGATGGTGGACATAGCCGCGGCGATTAAACCCACGGTTAACAAAACATTCAACCAGACCGGGGCGTAATCCTGCATAATGCGGGTGAAAATCAAAGAACCGTCCTGCAACGAAGGTGGAATGACACCATTATGGGCCGGATAGAGGAGGAGAGCCGCGCTGCCGATGATGAAGGGCATCAGGCCCACAAAAATAAGAGAATTCAGGCTGGCAATGAAAATACCCTGCCGGGCCGAACGGTCCGAGCGGGCTGCCTGCAAACGAATCCAGACATCGGTTTCAATCAGCCAACCCGGAAGATAGGCGATAAAAGTCATAAGAATTAAAGCGATCCCCGGTGAGATCAGCAGATAGGGACTCAATTGTTTCGGTGGGCGGACCTGCTTTAGCAGGGATATACCGCGTGGTAAGGCGTGCCAGGCCAATAGACTGATGGCAGTGATGAACAAAGCTACCAAGACAAATTGAATCTTATCGGTGGAAACAACCGCTTCGAATCCCCCGGTATAACTATAAGCGGCTACGATGAGTGTAATCAATAAAAGCATCCAGTCTAACGGTAACCCCAGAAAAGGGGCGATGATTTTACCGGCAGCAAAGATTTCGGCTCCGGCCCAGGTAATAAAAACGACGATTAAAGCCGGAGCCAATAATTGTCGGCTCCGCGGTCCGAAACGTTTTTCCAGAAGTTGGGGTTGGGAAAAAGCCTGCATGCGGCGAAAACGGGGAGCAAAGATAAAAAATCCACCCATGGTAATCAGCCAGGGAATAATCAATAACCAGGCCCCGCCCAATCCGTACCAGTAGAAGAGTTGCACGCCATACACACAGGACCAGCTTACCGACATCATACTGGCTGAGATGGATAAACCCACTGCCCAGGAAGACAGATTACGGCTGGCTTCCCAATAAGCGGCATTATCCATCTCCTTGCCTAAATTCTTATCGCGCCACCATACATAAAAACCGATAAAAATAACGGTGGCAGAGTAGAAAACAAATCCCGCCCAATAGTAATTTTGTGCCATATAGCTCTCAGTTTAAAATTAATTTCCATCGATTTAACTTAAAAATAATACCAAAAGCGATTTAAGCAAAGATAAAATTTAACCGTTGCCTTTCATAACTCGGGTTTAATAATTTATACGCAATGATAAAAAGAAACCTGTAATTCGTTTATGGAATTACAACAATAGAAATTAAATTCGCATTTTTTGGAAAAGTCTGTAACTTCCATGTAGATTTTGTATGAACTCAGGTCGGTTTAATCTGCAGGAAGACCTGACTCGGATTTTCGCTTTTTGGCAGGTTTGAATGAATAAAAGACCTGTAGGAATGTACCATATAATAGTTGGTTTTTTAATTTAAGTAAGGAGGGTAGTTTATGGATCAGCCTCAGGGTTTTGATTTTAAAATGGGAAGGCCGCCCCAGTTGTCTAACCGTGTAATCCGATGGTCGATTATAGGCGTTATTTTTCTGGTGTTTGTTTTCTCCAGTTTTTTTACCATCAGTCCGGAAGAAGTGGGCGTTGTACTGCGCTTTGGCCGTTATACCAGAGAAGCATCGCCGGGGTTGAATTTTAAATGGCCGTTCGGAATCGAAACGGTTTATAAGGTTCCGGTGCAACGGCAGTTAAAACAGGAGTTTGGTTTTCGAACCTTGCGGGCGGGGGTACGGACCCAATACTCCACCAATCGCTATCTGGACGAATCTTTGATGCTCACCGGGGATTTGAATGCGGCCCAGGTAGAATGGATCGTTCAATACCGTATTAAAAATCCCTATAAATTTTTATTTAAGGTACGTAATGCAACTCAGACTTTCCGCGATATTAACGAAGCGGTAATGCGCGAGATTGTAGGTGACCGGACGGTGAATGAAGTGATTACTGTGGGACGTCAGAATCTTGCCGATGCCGTCTCGGTTAAATTACAGGCTTTGTGCGATCAGTATGAGACAGGGATTAAGGTGGAACAGGTCGTCTTACAGGATGTCAATCCGCCGGATGAGGTCAAACCCTCTTTTAATGAGGTCAATGAGGCCGAGCAGGAGAAGGAGAAATTAATCAATCAGGCCCTGTCCGAATATAATAAAGTTGTTCCCAGAGCCAAGGGGGAAGCGCAGCGCAAAATCGAAGAAGCCCATGGCTATGCGCTGGAACGGGTCAATGAAGCCCGTGGTGATTCCGCTCGGTTTGTATCCATTTTTAATGAGTATCGAAAAGCCAAGGAGGTAACCCGCCGGCGTATTTATTTGGAGACCATGAAGGATATACTCAATAAAGTCGGTAGAAAACTGATCACGGACGAAAAGGCTTCGGGCATTTTACCCTTGTTTAATTTAGAGAACGGAGGGCTGAATAATGCAAAATAAAAGCACAATCATCCTGTCGGCAGTCGCAGTGATTGCCGTATTATTACTTGTTTCGGGCGCTTTTATCGTAGACGAAGCACATCAGGTAATCATTACCCGCTTTGGAAAACCGGTCGGTCAACCGATCACTCAACCCGGAGTCCATTTTAAATGGCCGTTTATCGAAGATGCCCATTTTTTTGAAAAACGGTTCCTGGAATGGGACGGGGATCCGAATCAGATTCCTACCAAAGGTAAAAAATTTATTTGGGTAGATACTTATGCCCGCTGGAGAATAGCAGATCCTTTACTCTTCTTCCAGCGTGTTCGGGATGAACGTGGTGCCCAGGCCCGTCTGGATGATATTTTAGACGGTGAAACCCGAAACGCAATTGCCAACCATTATTTGCGTGAAATTATCCGTAATTCGAATCGAAAACCGATGGTCACGGAAATAGATAAACTTCAGGAGGAGGATATCTCCAGTGTTTTCCCGCCGATTAAATACGGAAGGGAAAAAATAACCAAAGAAATCTTAAATGTGGCTTCCAAACGCACCAAAGAGCTGGGTATTGAACTGCTCGATATCCGTTTTAAACGAATTAATTACTACGAAGATGTACGTAAAAAGGTGTATGAACGCATGATTTCGGAACGGAAACGAATTGCCGATAAATTCCGTTCGGAAGGCCAAGGTAGTGCTTCGAAGATCCTTGGTGATAAGGAACGGGAGTTGAAACGGATCCAATCGGATGCTTACCGCCAGGCAAGAGAGATCATGGGTACGGCCGATGCCAGGGCTACGGCCATTTATGCGGCTGCCTATAACCGTAACGCGGATTCCAGAGATTTTTACCGCTTCCTGAAAACATTGGAAACCTACAAATCGACTTTTTCGGATAAAGACTGGTTGATTCTTTCCACCAAAAGTGATTTTTACAAATATCTGGAAAAAGCATCCGGGCAATAGGATATGCACAGGCCGCTCTTTGGGCGGCCTTTTTGCTATTAAAAGGGTTTGATTGTTTTTAAAATTATGTCCATATTCTTCATGCAAGGTAAATTGAATGTGAGATAAGACCGGATCGATGAAAAAATTAGTATTTGTTTTAGCGATTATCTTTCTGCTTGTTCTAAACTTGCCGGCTCAGCAGAATGGCTTAAGAGATACAACCCAAACCGCAGTACAAACGGATTCGATGGCCCGTCCAACCATACGTACCATCCGACTGATTCCGTTTTCCGTTGATGTCAACGGGCGTTCTGTGCGGGTGAATGATTCGCTTCCGGCCACATTTTATCGTTTTAAGAACCTGATTCAATATAATTACAATGGCCCGGCCGATGTCTTTCGCAATCAATCTTTATACCAGATTTTTGATTTTTCAGAAATGGGCCTGCCCCGCTATGTGGCCTTCTTAAATTTTTTGCCGCACGAGATGAAAGTCCGTTATGACGGGCATATTCTCAACGATCCCCTTAACGGTCTGTATAATCTGCGTTATATTTCTCTCGATGCCGTGGACAGGATGGAAAAAGGGCTCTCTACCGGTCTGAATATTCACGGCAGAACCATAATTCCCGAAGTTCCCTATTCACGCATCATGTTTCGTCAGGGAGATTTCGGTTATACGGACCTTGATTTGCAGTATGCCCGTAAATTTTCCGATCGTTTTAGTTTACAATTAGATGGAATGAATAAACTGCAGGACCGTAACCGCTATCATGGTGCCATTTACCATGCCCGGTTATATTATCAAATCAAGGCTGGTATGTTTAGCCGCTGGCAATTTTATCGGAATCAGGAACACATGGATGTTCTTAATCGGAGTATTTTTCCCGAATATTCAATAAATGGAGAACGCGATGCCTTTTTAGGGGATGTATTCTATCAATCCCCACAGAGTGACAGCTCGCTTTATCATGTAGGAATCGGCATCGACCGCAGTCGGCGTAAATCGCAATCTAATGCGGATAGTTTCAGGGTGTATCATAAATATGACCGCTATAGCCTAACGTTAAGCCGTAACGGCCGGTTCTACTCTGGAGACTACGTGGTTTCGACCCATTTGAGTCAATATCGTATCTGGGGTACGGCATACCGGAAACCCTATACGGATAGTGAATTAAGGACTCTGCTGAGTTGGCAAACTCGCATAGGAAGGATGCTTTCCATAAAACCGATTCTCCGTTTGATCTATCGCTATGGCAACAGCCCTCTTGTTTCACCCGCCATGGAAGCCCGGATAAGCCGGAAAAGATTTTCCTTCTGCTTTGCATGGAACCGGGAAATTCGTTATCCCTTGCGAAGTGAAGCATCCTTTGGATTCAGAAACTATTTGGGAAACGGCCACTTGCAAAATGAAATCCATAAACAGGTTCGGGCCAAAATCGCATATTATCCTCTATCCGGATTAGAATTCAAGGTAACAGCCGGACAGACCCGTATTCAGGATGAAATCCGTTTTAACGGCTCGACTTTTTATAATGCTTCCCGGCGTACTTTTAGCTATATTTCTGTTCTCGGATCATGGCAGTTGTGGAAGGTTGCGTTAGCTTGTGGCGGACAATGGAATCGGGCGGAGATCCATATAGGGCCGGTTCATTCCGGCTGGTTACAGCTTCGCTATCATGATATCTGGTTGAATGGCGCATTGGGCATTGATGCTATCGGCAATGCACATTGGTTCGGTGCCCACAACCAATTGCTGTATAATCCTATGGTAGAACGTTTTTACTGGAACAGTGGCCAGACCGGATCCTTTTATACTCTGAGTTATAAACTAATTGCTACTATCAAAGATGCCAGGCTGTTTCTGGAGATGGATAACGCATTGGCCCAACAGTATGAAATTATTGCCGGTTATCCACAGAATTTTTACCGTGTGCGCTTCGGCGTTAACTGGGTTTTATGGAATTAATTGTGCAGATTTTTCACATCCTTCTATTCCCTAAAATTCGATCCTGTTGATAGAACAGGATTCATTTCATGGCACTTCATTTGCATATATTTTCCCAAAAAATCAAATATAGGAGTTTGCCATGAAATTAAGAGAAATTCTTAAGATTGTATTCATGGTCGTTACGATGCATATTTCTGTCGTACAGGCCATGAATTACAAGGTGGGCCTGGCTGCCGGTTATACCGACGGTAGCGGCATTATGTTCAATGGTACTATTAGTCATCTGGCGCGCCATTTTCCCTTTCAGATACGGTTAGGAATTGGTTATACCAACATTGAAAATCCGGGCAAAGCCCTTGATGCCCGCCGGATTTTTATTAATAACGCCACCAACGGGACGCCACAAAAATATGGTCATGTATGGGATTTTCGTATGGATTTATTCTATCCTGTACACTGGCTTAAGCTGCCATCGGCATATTTTTATGCCGGTCCGCGTTACGCAAGCTTTATGGGAAATTTTAATTTTATCAATGGTAACGAAGAGTTCGAAGTTATGTCTCATCACTGGGGGCTGGGGGTTGGCCTGAATAACAGCTTTCATGTCAGTAAACGTTTGGAATTGGTGGTGGATAGTGGTGTCGACTATTTTTTCCCCGGGACGCTTCACGGACACGATACTTCCTATACTCCGGATAATGAAAATGTGAATCCGCGGGAAGACTATAAATACGGTGATGCGGATGCCGCCATTAATCAGCCCAAATTTGGTTTGCGTTTCTTAATGGGCCTTAATTATTTTTTCAGATGAATATCCTCTTTCGGAATCGGGCTCCTTACCGGAGCGGATTTTCGGTAAGGGTTGGATTCCGATAGAAGCGGTTCAATGTGAATCCGTTCCGGGTCCAGGTCCCGATGTGCGATTAGAGACGGCGGCGCATGAGCATTTTTATTTTTCATTGTGTTATATTCGTTGACCGCTTTTTGAAACCCCTGCGGATGGGTTGTGTCCGGTTTGCTGATCCATTATTCTAGTTAAGCCTATTTCATCTGGTTCTATGTCATTTCGTATGGATCTGCTCATCATTTAGTCTCGCAATGATACCGATTTTTCAAATGAAAAATCCTCACAGGAACATTCGGCTAAATTACCTGAATTTTTTATTCGTCTCTAACGGAACGACCTAAAATATGTGCACATCATTTCCCGCCAATGAATTGACGGGCTATCCCTTCGGAAAAATAAATAGGCAGCGAAATACAACAGCCTTAAAGAGGCATAGGATCGTTCAATCGTGAACATAAACCTTTCAATCTAAGGGCTTTTGGCGATCGTTCTTAGATTAACCCATTTGATAAAAATTACTCTACAAAATTCCCAGGAATGATTTTTCAGTACCATTTAACTACGATGTTTCCGTAAAACCCTATCTTTTAACTTATTCGCCCTTTTTATAACGCCCGATTATGAATGTAGACAGCAAAGTACTTTTTTCCCGAACAGGATTTTTAGACGTCGTACCATGGGGTGATTAATTCCACCTCACTATGATCATTCCCATTTGACGAACTGCGCAAGCGAGGGTTTTGAATTTTATACAAGGTGCCTTTGTAATTAATCGGAATTTTCAGTGACATTTAATTTTAAATTCACTAAATTGCCGAAGAAGCAGGGTATAAAAATAAAGGCAGAAGATATGAGTAAAGAAAGAATTCGGCAATTGCGTCAGTTGATGAAAAAACATAAAATTGACGCCTATCTCATTCCCGGCACCGATCCTCATCAAAGCGAGTATGTGCCGGCCCTTTGGCAACGCCGGGCCTGGATCAGTGGCTTCGACGGTTCGGCCGGCGACCTGGTCGTTACCGCCGATCAGGCCGGATTATGGACCGATTCCCGTTATTTTTTACAAGCCGAGGAACAATTAAAAGATAGCGGAATCAAGCTGTATAAAATCGGCCGACCCGAAACGCCTTCTTTGATCGGCTTTCTTAAGACAACCCTTCCCAAAGGTGCCGCATTGGGTTTAGACCCGCAATTGCATACCGAGGCGGAAGTGGAAGAGATGCGCTTAGAGTTTAAAGCCAAAGGCATCGAAGTTAAATTTATTGAAGAAAATCTCGTGGATCTTCTTTGGAGCGATCGGCCGGATGTACCTTTGGATCCGGTGATGATCTGGGATGAAAAATATGCAGGGGAATCGGCGCAAAGCAAATTAGAGCGCATCCGGCAAAAAATGTCCGAAGAAGGCGTGCAAGCGCACATCCTTAGTGAACTGGACGCTATTGCCTGGACCTTCAATATCCGCAGTAAAGATGTACAATATAATCCGGTGGTTATTTCGTATGCGGTTATTACGGCGGAAAAGGCCTTTTTATTTATTCATCCCAAAAAACTGAATCGCAAGGTTAAAAAAGAATTGAAGAAATTGGCCAAACTCTATGATTATGATGAATTCGGTAAACGTCTGCCTAAGATCATTGAGAAGAAAAGTACGGTTTGGCTGGACAAAGGCACCATTAGTGCCTGGATTGTTTATCTTCTGGAAAAGAAGAAGTGTGATTTTATTTTCAAAGAGAGTCCGGTAACCTTGTTTAAGGCCATTAAAAATGAAACCGAACTGGCCGGCTATTTTACCTGCCACATACGTGACGGGGTGGCCATGGTGCGTTTTTTACGCTGGCTGGAACAGAGTGTGCCTCAGGGAGGCGTGAGTGAAATGTCCGCTGCCGATAAGCTGGAAGCTTTGCGGGCCGAGCAGGATTTATTCCAGGGACTTAGTTTTGAATCCATTTCCGCATACAACGACCATGGGGCGATTGTTCATTACACCTCTTCCGCAGCAACGGATGTGGAGCTCAAAGCCCCCGGTATTTATCTGATCGACTCCGGCGGGCAGTATTTGGACGGCACTACCGATATTACACGTACGATCGCCCTCGGAGAACCGAGCGCAGAACAAAAAGACCGATTTACCCGGGTGCTCAAAGGACATCTGGATCTGGCCATGTGCTCTTTTCCACGGGGTACACAGGGCATCCAGTTGGACACGATTGCCCGAAAACCGTTGTGGGATATAGGTCTCAATTACGGGCACGGTACCGGGCACGGTGTAGGTGCATTCCTCAATGTGCATGAAGGGCCTCAGGGTATTTCGTACTATCGCGGAATCGGTGTTCCGTTGGAGGTCGGCATGATCTGTTCCAATGAACCGGGCTACTATAAAAAGAATGCTTACGGCATGCGTATTGAAAACTTGATTAATGTGGTTAAAGATGAAGAAAAATCAGATGAGGAATTCGAGTTCTATAAATTCGAGACGGCTACGCTTTGTCCGATAGACCGTAACCTGATCGATACATCCCTGTTATCCGAGGATGAAATACACTACCTGAATGCCTATCATAAACGAGTTTATGAAATTCTTTCCGTTTATCTGACCCGGGAAGAACGGGAATGGCTGGCAGAAGCTACCCGGGAGGTCTAGTTAGGGTACCCTTCCGCCTTTCAGAGGGAAGGGTACTTTGATAATCAGGTAGACACCCCTGTAAACAAACTTGACATTTTTAAACGTCATAGCCCCCTCTGTGTACCTAAAAGTCAACCAGAACCGTCTGGCATGGAAATTGATTTTCTTTGCATTGGAATTAAACCTTTATCCCAAAATCATAGTACTATTTTTAAAAATTGAGGAGGACTATTTCCATGAAAAAAAGAATACCCGTACTTTTATTTGTGAGTGCTTTGCTGGTTTGTGTCCACAGCGGAAAGTCGGCCGACTCTTTATCAATAAGAAAAGATATGGGCCGTGCTTTTGAAATATATTTATGGAATGGCCTCGACATCAATTATCTTGATCCGCTTTCATCAGAAAATTTCTGGCGAATGAATCTCAGAATAAGTGCCCATAAATCGAAGATCAATTCCGACAATAATTTGCATAATAAAAGCGAACGCCATGAATACTACCGGAAGACAACGGATGATTCGCGCAATGATCATCAATATCTGACAGTCTCCGCTCAATATCTGTATAGGGTATATGCCAAACATTCTTTCAGAGTATATGCGGGAATCGGTCCCTATTTGAGTATGAACAGAAGTTACTCCGAAAGTATCCTAACTGATTTCCACAGAGATTCGACTACTTCAATGGACCACAGTATATCCTACGGCATTGATCTGGGCGGGAAGCTGGTGGGCGGCATTTCTTCCAGTTTCAACCAACGTCTTTACCTGTTTGCAGAATATCAGGTATTTTTTGCGTACAACTGGAATAAATCTAATTATACCAATTCTCAATGGTTCCTGAACGGTTCAGGAAAAAATGAATACAAAAACGGGCGGCATGCCTCCGGCTGGTCGACCGGATTGAGTGGAATAAGAGTAGGTATTGGCTTCTATTTTTAATATATTTGTCTTGCAACCTTTGTGGGAGGAAATACAATGTCAAACATCATGCGAACAGCTATCATTCTTCTTGGTTTGTTTTGTGTATTACCGGCCCAAAGCGGAAAGATCGTAGGAACGGTTTTGGACCGGAGTAGTCATGAAGCGGTTAGCAAAGCCCGGGTAAAAATAATTGAACTGGAGCTGCAAACAACTTCGGGGAAGGACGGAAAATTTGAATTTGACGAAGTACCGGCCGGTAAATACCGGATCGTGGTTACGCATCTCAAATATGTGCAAAGAATCCTACCCGATGTGATCGTTCAGGAGGGCCGGGTGACCAAGGTGACCGTCTACCTGACTAAACATCCCCCGGATCTCGATACCCATAGGATGAAACCGCAGTCAGCCGGGAAAGGGGAAAAACAGATATACGAGTTTTTTTCAACACATAAGGATAAAGCCGGAGGCGAAAAACAACCGGGAATACCCGTTCCACCCCCTTTACCTCCGCGCAAGGAAAGTAGAACACTTGTTACGGAAAGCAGTGCTCCACCTTCCGAATCCGGATTAAAAGCCGGCTATGCGGATGATAACCGGCAATTCAATTATTTTCTTAATTTTTTAAAACAATACGGCCCGCAAGCCCCGCATTACCCTCTGGAAATTGAAGAACGAATTCATCTGCGTATTCTGGATAAGAACGGCAAATCCTTGCCGGGTGCCGAGGTGCGGGTTTATGCGGTAGATCAATTGCGTGATTCGGGCCTCACTTACGCGGATGGGTCCTATTTTATCTATCCCCTGGAAATGGATACCAATACGGATCATTACCAGGTTTATATTCATTACGGTCAATTTAAAAAAAAGCTTACCGTTCGGCGTAATGGGCCACGGCTATTGAATATTCGGCTTGAAACCAGCCGACAATCTTTTGTCCATATTCCGATGGATATCTTGTTCATCCTGGATGCCACGGGGAGTATGGGAGAAGAGATCGAACGTCTGAAAAGCACCATTGATATAATTAAGCTCAATTTAATCTCATTGAATATCAAACCGAAAATCCGTTTCGGTATGGTTTTGTACCGTGATCGGGATGACGATTTTGATGTTAAAAAAGTACCGTTTACCGATGATTTGCAACAATTCAGCGAGCAATTACGACAGGTTCGCGCCGAAGGGGGTGGCGATACTCCTGAGGATTTGCAGGCAGCGCTTGAAAAAAGCATGCGGGCCATGTCCTGGAATAAACAAGGCTTGCATCTGGCGTTTCTCATTACGGATGCGCCTCCGCATCTGGATTACGGGCAAGCCTATACCTATGCGGATGCTGCCCGCGACGCCCGTCAAATGGCCATCAAAATTTTCACCATCGGTACCGGTGGTTTGGATATTTCCGGAGAATATGTATTACGCCAGATAGCTCAATTCACTTACGGTAAATATATTTTCCTGACTTATGGAGAGAAAGGCGAGAGTGAAGGAGGCAGGCCGGGAAGCGTTAGCCATCACACAGGCACTAATTTTCAGAGCGAGAAACTGGAAAGTATCATCATTCGTTTTGCCAAACAAGAGCTGTCTTACCTGAGTGAGCAACCCATCGAAGAAGCGTTGCCCTACTTTCGGGCCAGGAAAATAAAGGGCGAGAAAAAAGAAGCCACTCTTCGTAAACTATTCAGCCGGGCTATCCAGGAGCTGAAAGATTATTCGTCGATAGCCATCCCGGCGGGAACCGATGTCAGCGTTATTCCGATTGTGGTAAAGCATGAAAGTTTGGCCAATAATGCGGAATACTTCACGGAACAGCTTACTTTAGCCATGAGTAAGGATGCCACATTTAAAATGGTTGAACGCCAGGATTTTCAGTTCATCGCCAAAGAGACAGGATTACAGCTTTCGGGCATCGTGGAACCAAAAGATGCAGCCAAAGTGGGGGCCTTTATCGGTGCGGATATGCTGGTGATCGGAAGAATGTATTTCAAGGACGGTCTGTATGAACTATTTTTAAAGTTGGTGCGGGTGGAAAGCGCGGAAGTGGTGTCTGTGACCAAGATAAAAATTGATCCTCAACTTGGATTGTAAACAGAAAGTGTAGCTAAAATGAAAAAGCCCCGCAGGAACCCTGCAGGGCTTTTCTTAGCAAAATCTTTTTTATGCGGCCTCTTCCAATTCCACTCCCAATACTTCTTTCATGGCCTGTTTAATGGTGCCTTTAGGCAGAGCACCGACAGCCATTTGGGGTTTATCATTCATGGGAACAAACAGTAGGGAAGGAATGCTACGGATGCCGAATACAGCCGCTAACTCCTGTTCTGCTTCCGTGTCTACCTTATAGACGTGGACTTTACCCGCGTATTCATCGGATATTTCTTCCAGGACGGGTGCTACCATTTTACAGGGTTGACACCAATCTGCCCAGAAATCGATAATACAGGGCAGGTCACCTTCGTATTTCCAGTCCTGATTTTGTTCGTAATTAAAGACCTTCTTAAGAAAGTCGTCTTTCGTCAAATGGGTTGTCACAAGAACCTCCGTTGTGCTGATATGAAAATTTATTGTAATCTAAATCGTTTTATTTGATGATATATTTTGCAAAAGGTTACTTAATATAACGGAATTTAAAAAATATTATTCCTGAATCCTGAAAAGCGGGATATTTGTTTTAATAAAATAGTTCTTTTCTCGCTTTCGGTTAGATCTAAATACTAGCCTCATTATTGAATGCCACGATTAAAAATGGTTAACATTTCCGGGAAAAGGCCGAATACGGTTAAAGTGGATCCAATAAAAGATAAGGGAATTTTTTGCGCGGAATCTATTTATACGGTATTATTTTTCTGTTTTTGCTCTTCGGCCAAATAATTGCCGGGCGGATTGACTATACCTTCAGACATAATTCTTTACAACAAGGCCTGTCACAAAGTACGATAAATTGCATTGTTCAGGATAAACAGGGTTTTATCTGGATGGGTACCGAAAACGGATTGAATCGTTACGACGGCTATCGATTTTTATCATTCTTGACTCACGCCGGAGATACCTCCGGAATATCGGATAATTATATTCATGCTCTGGCCCTGGATTCGGCCCAAAACCTATGGGTGGCCACTCACAACGGTTTGAGTCGACTGGATTTAATCAGCGGGCGATTTACCAATTTTTTTCTGAACACGGAATCCGGACTATCGGATTTTTTAGATGTGAAGGCCGATTCCGAAAACAGACTCTATTTAATAACCAGGCAAGCCTTGTTTCGATTTGATCCTCAAAAAAAAGTATTCGGGAAAATTCGATTTTCTCCCGGCTATCCCGGAAAAATCATATTTAGGAAACTATGGATTCATGGGAAAGACCTCTATATCGGGACAAACAGGGGAATGTGGGTTTATGATCGGAATAAAAATATCATTTCTTCCCCAGGTATAAAACAGACGGAAATTACCGCTATATTCAGTAAATCTGCAAACTCCGTCTGGATCGGTACCCGTGACGCCCGTTTATTTAAATATATGGTATCCGGCAAGCGTCTTATCGAATATCCTGAGATAAGGAAAAACATATCCGGTGGGATTACTGCGCTGGAAATAGATTCGTCGGGTTTCCTGTGGATAGGTACGGAGTTTAACGGATTGTATCGCTTCAATCCTGCAAACCGGAAGCTGTTGACCATTCCGGTCGATACCCAAAATCCGACCGCACTTAATAATATCCATATCCGCTCACTCTTTATTGATCCCGAAGGTGTTTTATTTGTGGGAACGGAGGGAAGTGGAATTAATATGACCTTAACCCACAACAAAGGTTTCATCCGTTACCGTATTTGTGAGTCGGATGCTCACAATTCGGATGCCAATATGATCTTTTCCTTTGCCCAGGATGCGGATAATAAGGTGTGGATAGGTGGCTGGGGCGGTGTATACCGTCTCGATCCGCAAACAGAGGGGATAAAATTTTTCCCGATTGTCTCAACCAGCCATTCACAAAAAACATTGGTCTGGTCCTTATTGATCGATAGATCCGGCAGACTTTTAGTAGGAAGTAAAGGGAAGGGTCTCTACTATCTGGACCGGAAGAAAAATCAATGTTTACGATTTCCTTCGGCTATAAACTCGGAATCAAATCTGGGGTCTAAATCAGTCTATGCCATGGTTGAAGATCAAGACGGTTTCATCTGGTTGGGGACTTCGGCGGGCTTGTATCGTTATCGCGAAAAGGGGCACGGTAAACCGGGTATTTCCGTCTTTTTAAAAGATAGATTAGTCAGGACTCTTTATCAGGATGATAAAGGATATATCTGGGCGGGTTCTTTGAAAGAGGGGTTATTCCGGCTGAATCCGGTGACCCTTGCCGTAAAGCAGTATAAACAGAACCGATCTGAGACGGGAACGCTTTCCAATAATATGGTGTATGCCATTACAGAAGATCATAAGGGATATATCTGGGTTGGCACCGGTGGGGGGTTAAATCGTTTCAACAGTATGACCCAAAGGTTTGAATACCTGCCCAGGGATTTAAACCGAAGGGTAGGTACGATATACAGTATTGGAGTAGATAGCCGGGACAGGCTCTGGCTGGGCACCAGTCGCGGACTTGTTTTTGTGAAGCCGAAGCGGGCAGTCTTCGATTTATACACGGAATTTGATGGATTACAGGGTAATGAGTTCAATGTCGGGGCGGTTTTAAAGGCCAGGAACGGTGAGTTTTATTTTGGTGGAATCAATGGTTTTAATCGTTTTAACCCGCTGCAAATTCGAAAAAATCGTCATATTCCTCACATCCAAATTACGGATTTTAAATTTTACAAAAACGGTCATACCATTCATAATACACTCGGACATGAAGCCCTAATCCCATCTTTATTCCGTTTAAATCAACCTGATGCGGTTCTGAAGCTGGCCTATGATGAGAACTTTTTCAGAATTGAGTTTACCGCTTTGGATTTTACCTTACCGGAAAAAAATCAATATGTATATGGTCTGACGGGTGTGGATAGCAAGTTGAAATATGTACGGGAACAAACCTTTGCCGAATATACCAATATCCCTCCCGGTGA
>Ga0256841_1000096_pt1 | contig 94530 bp, 78 predicted proteins | sample 356308metaG_FD_185971 | JGI IMG/M metagenome (GOLD analysis project Ga0256841, IMG submission 185971) | Hydrothermal vent microbial communities from Mid Atlantic Ridge, Atlantic Ocean - 356-308 | ecosystem: Environmental > Aquatic > Marine > Hydrothermal vents | place: Atlantic Ocean: Mid...
CTTCCCTGAAAAACGCCGTGAATACCTCCCTGTAGGCTTGACTGCGGCATCCCTGCCGCAGACATTTTCAGGGAAGGCCACTGGCGCGGTTTTCAATGACTTGAGTGGTTGGATGACGTGGTCCTGTCCATGGGGGACCTTTCCACCTGTCATCCGGTGATTTTTTGGTACAATTCACCGCTTCGCTCGAATTGGCCGGATGAGACACCCCCACGGCAGATGGGGAGGAACCCTGAGACACCCCGGCAGCGACGCCCACCCACCTGGAAATAGTTTGGAAACGCCATGGCCAAAGACTTTCTCTTCACCTCCGAATCCGTCTCCGAAGGTCACCCCGACAAGGTCGCCGACCAGATCTCCGATGCCGTGCTGGACGCGATCCTGGCCCAGGATCCCCACCCCGAGCACGCCCGTGTGGCCTGCGAGACCCTGGTCAAGACCGGCGCCGCCATCGTCTCCGGCGAGATCACCACCGAGGCCTGGGTGGACCTGGACACGCTGGTGCGCGAAGTCATCCGCGACATCGGCTATACCAGCTCCGACGTGGGCTTCGACGGCGCCACCTGCGCCGTCCTCTCCCTGATCGGCAAACAATCGTCCAACATCGCCCAGGGGGTGGACCGGGGGAATCCCGAGGAACAGGGGGCCGGCGACCAGGGCATGATGTTCGGCTACGCCACCAACGAGACCGAGGTCCTGATGCCGGCCGCCATCACCTACGCCCACCGCCTGGTACAGCGCCAGTCGGAGATGCGCAAGGAACACGTCCTGCCCTGGCTGCGGCCCGACGCCAAGAGCCAGGTCACCCTGCGCTACGAGGACGGCCGGGTGGCGGCCATCGATGCCGTGGTCCTCTCCACCCAGCACGATCCCGACGTGGACTACACACACATTCACGAGGCGGTGATGGAGAACATCATCAAGCCGGTGCTGCCCGAGTCCCTGTTGCACAAGGACACCCGCTATCACATCAATCCCACGGGGAGCTTCGTCATCGGCGGGCCGGTGGGTGACTGCGGCCTCACCGGGCGCAAGATCATCGTGGACACCTACGGCGGCGCCGCCCGTCACGGTGGCGGGGCCTTCTCCGGCAAGGACCCCTCCAAGGTGGACCGCTCCGCCGCCTATGCCGGGCGTTACGTGGCCAAGAACATCGTCGCCGCGGGCCTCGCCGACCGCTGCGAGATCCAGGTCTCCTACGCCATCGGCGTGGCCGAGCCCACCTCCATCTCGGTGGAGACCTTCGGCACCGCCCACATCCCCGAGGAACGCATCGCCGATCTGATCCGCGAGCACTTCGACCTGCGTCCCTTCAGTATCATCCGGATGCTGGATCTGGTCCGTCCCATCTACCGCAAGACCGCCGCCTACGGCCATTTCGGCCGCGAGGAGCCCGAATTCACCTGGGAACGCACCGACAAGGCCGAGGCCCTGCGGGATGCGGCCGGGCTGTGATGTCCGCCTGACCCCCACCCCGCCGAGGAGCGTTGCAACCCGGCCCTTTGCCCAAGGGCCGGGCCAGGCTCGGCGGGAATCCCCCTACTTCAACGGCGCTCACCTCTTATGACCCTACCGATAGGAGATGAGTCAATTGAACGCTGAATTCACCGACTACAAGGTCGCCGATATCCAACTGGCCGACTGGGGCCGCAAGGAACTGGCCATCGCCGAGACCGAGATGCCCGGCCTCATGGCCCTGCGCGACAAATACGCCACCGAAAAGCCCCTGCAAGGCGCCCGCATCAGCGGCTGCCTGCACATGACCATCCAGACCGCGGCCCTCATCGAGACCCTGGTGGCCCTGGGCGCCCAGGTACGCTGGGCCTCCTGCAACATCTTCTCCACCCAGGATCACGCCGCCGCCGCCATCGCCGCCCGCGGCATCCCGGTCTATGCCTGGAAGGGCGAGACCCTGGAGGAATACTGGTGGTGCGTGGATCAGTGTCTCACCTGGCCCGACGGTCAGGGCCCCAACATGATCCTGGACGACGGCGGTGATGCCACCCTCCTGGTACACAAGGGCAGCGAATACGAACGGGCCGGGTCTGTGCCCGACCCGGCCGGTGCCGACAACGAGGAATGGCGGGCGGTACTGGAACGCCTCCAGGCCACCCAGGCCCGGGACAAGAAAAAATGGACCGGCATCGCCGCGGGCATCCGCGGGGTCACCGAGGAGACCACCACCGGCGTCCACCGACTCTACCAGATGGAAGCGGCTGGCGAACTCCTGTTCCCGGCCATGAACGTCAACGACTCGGTCACCAAATCCAAGTTCGACAACCTCTATGGCTGCCGCGAGTCCCTGGTGGATGGCATCAAGCGTGCCACCGACGTGATGATCGCCGGCAAGATCTGCGTGGTCTGCGGTTACGGTGACGTGGGCAAGGGCTGCGCCCAGTCCCTGCGCGGCCTCGGCGCCAGCGTCTGGATCACCGAGATCGACCCCATCTGCGCCCTCCAGGCGGCCATGGAGGGCTACCGCGTGGTGACCATGGAGGAGGCCGCCCCCCTGGCCGACATCTTCGTCACCGCCACCGGCAACAAAGACGTCATCACCCACGACCACATGGCCGCCATGAAGCACGAGGCCATCGTCTGCAACATCGGTCACTTCGACTCCGAGATCGACGTGGCCGGGCTGCGCCAGTATCCCTGGGAAAACATCAAGCCCCAGGTGGACCACGTGTGCTTCCCCGACGGGCACAAGATCATCCTCCTCGCCGAAGGCCGCCTGGTGAACCTGGGCTGCGCCACCGGCCACCCCAGCTTCGTCATGTCCAACTCCTTCACCAACCAGGTGCTGGCCCAGATGGAGCTGTTCAACCACCCGGACCAATATGAAAAAAAGGTCTATGTCCTGCCCAAGCGCCTCGACGAAGAGGTGGGACGGCTGCATCTGGCCCGGGTGGGCGCCCATCTGACCCGCCTCACCCAGGAACAGGCCGACTACATCGGGGTGCCGGTGGAGGGACCCTACAAGCCGGACTATTACCGCTATTGAACATGCGGCGCCCCCGGGGGCGGCCCCCCCGGGGGAGGTCCGCCCGCCGACGGCCGTCGCCCGGCGGCCATCTCCCGTCAGTGCCTCCGGAACAGGGTCAACCATGTCCCCCATCCCCTTCAGCTTCGAACTCTTCCCCCCCAAGACCCCCGCCGGACTGGAGCGCCTCCAGGCCAGCGTGGCCGAACTCCGGCCCCTGGGCCCGGAGTACTTCTCCGTCACCTACGGGGCCGGCGGTTCCACCCGCGAACGCACCTTCGAGACCGTGGCCTGGCTGCGCGAACAGGGCATCGACACCGCCCCCCACCTGTCCTGCATCGGCTCCCAACGCAGCGAGATCGACGAGATCCTGGACCACTACCGGAACCAGGGGATCCACCGCCTGGTGGCCCTGCGCGGCGACATGCCCTCGGGCATGGGCGAACCCGGGGACTTCCACCACGCCGACGAACTGGTGCGTCACATCCGCGCGACCCAGGGTGACTGGTTCCGCATCGAGGTGGCCGCCTATCCCGAATTCCATCCCCAGGCGGCGAACGCCCGGGCCGATCTGGACCACTTCGAGCACAAGGTCAAGGCCGGCGCCGACGGCGCCATCACCCAGTACTTCTACAACGCCGACGCCTACTTCGCCTTCCGCGACGACTGTGTGCGGCGGGGCATCGAGGTACCCATCGTCCCCGGCATCATGCCCATCACCAACTACCTGCAACTGGCCCGCTTCTCCGACGCCTGCGGGGCCGAGATCCCGCGCTGGGTACGCAAGCGCCTGGAGGCCTGCGGAGACGACCTGGAGGCCATTCGCGCCTTCGGCCACGAGGTGGTCCTGGGCCAGTGCCAGCGCCTGATGCAGGGTGGGGCCCCGGCCTTCCACTTCTACACCCTGAACCAGGCCGCCCCGGCCCTGGCCCTGTGCCGGGACCTGGGCCTGGCCTGACGCCACCGGCCCAGCGAACGCCCGGCATGACCCCCTCCCTCATAGAACGCGACCTCGGTGTCCTCTGGCACCCATGCACCCAGATGAAGGACCACGAGGCCCTGCCCCTGATCCCCATCCGCGGCGGCCGCGGTGCCTGGCTGGAGGGCCTCGACGGCCACCGCTACCTGGATGCCATCTCCTCCTGGTGGGTCAACCTGTTCGGCCACGCCGAACCGCGCATCGGCGCGGCCATCGCCCGGCAGGCACGCACCCTGGAACACGTCCTCCTGGCCGGCTTCACCCACGAACCGGCGGTACGGCTGGCGGAGCGCCTCCGGGACATCACCCCCCCGGGGCTAGAGCGGGTCTTCTACGCCGACAACGGCTCCTCCGCGGTGGAGGTGGCCCTGAAGATGAGCTACCACTACTGGCGCAACCTCGGCCACCCCGGCAAACACCGCTTCGTCACCCTGGCCAACAGCTACCACGGCGAGACCCTGGGGGCCCTGGCGGTGGGCGACGTGGCCTTGTACAAGGCCACCTACGAGCCCCTCCTCATGGAGGCCCTCACCGCCCCCTCGCCCGACGGCTATGCCCGCGCCCCGGAGGAGGACTACCGCGCCCACGCCCTGCGCCAGGCCGCCGGCATGGAGCGGATCCTCGCCCGCCACGCCCACGAGGTGGCCGCGGTGATCGTGGAACCCCTGGTGCAATGCGCCGGCAACATGCGCATGTACCACCCGGTCTATCTCGAACGCCTGCGCGCCCTCTGCGACCACTACCGGGTCCACCTCATCGCCGACGAGATCGCCGTCGGCTTCGGTCGCACCGGCACCCTGTTCGCCTGCGAACAGGCCGGGATCAGCCCCGATTTCATGTGTCTGTCCAAGGGCCTCACCGGCGGCTTCCTACCCCTCGCCGCGGTCCTCACCACCGAGGCCGTCTACCAGGCCTTCTACGACGACTACGAGCGCCTCACCGCCTTTCTCCACTCGCACAGCTATACCGGCAACCCCCTGGCCTGCGCCGCCGCCCTGGCCACCCTGGACATCTTCGCCGGCGAGCCGGTGATCGAACGCAACCGCGCGCTGGCCCGGGCCATGGCCGAGGCCACCGCGCCCCTGGCCGACCACCCCCATGTCGCCGAGGTGCGTCAGACCGGGATGATCCTGGCCATCGAGATGGCCAAGGACAAGGCCGGCCGCGAACCCTACCCCTGGCAGGAACGCCGCGGCCTGCGCGTCTACCGCCACGCCCTGGAACGCGGCGCCCTGCTGCGGCCCCTGGGCAACGTCATCTATTTCATGCCGCCCTACGTCATCACCCCCGAGGAGATCCGCTGGCTCGCCGGGGTGGCGGCCGAGGGCATCGACCGGGCCACCCGGGACCGATGCGCATCCCCCGCGTCTACACCGAACGCCCCCTGAGCGAAGGGGCGCAATGCCTCCTGGAGGCCCACCCCAGCCGCCACCTGTTGCGGGTCCTGCGCCTGCGTCCACCGGCCCCGCTGCGCCTGTTCGACGGCCGGGGCCGGGAACACGAGGCCCGCCTCGACGGCATCCAGGGCGATGCCGCCCGGGTCACAGTGGGCGCCCCCCTCGCCGCCCTGCCCGAACCGCCATTGCGACCGCACCTGCTGCTCGGGATCTCCAAGGGCGAACGCATGGATCTCGCCCTGCAGAAGGCCACCGAACTCGGGGTCGCCCGAGTCACCCCCCTGTGGACGGAACGGGCGGTGGTGCGGCTGCGGGGAGAGCGCCTGGAACGCCGCCAGGAACACTGGCGGGCGATCCTGATCGGGGCCTGCGAACAGAGCGGACGGCGGGATCTGCCCCGACTGGACGCCCCCCGGCCCTTGGCCGGGGCCCTGGGCCTGGAGCTGGGGCCCACCCGCCTGCTGCTCCATCACCGCGCCGCAGACACCCTGGCCGGCCTGGGGCGGCCCGGCCGCGCCCCCGTGCTGTTGATCGGCCCGGAGGGCGGCCTCGCGGAGCAGGAACGCCGGGCCGCCCGGGACGCGGGCTTCACCGCCATACGCCTGGGACCGCGCATCCTCCGCACCGAGACCGCCCCCCTGGCCGCATTGGCCGCCATGCAGGCCCTGTGGGGGGACTTTCGCTGAACCGGGCAGCGGAACAGCGGGCCAGACACCCCGATCTCTCCAAGAAGGGCAGATGCGGGCGGAGCGGACACCTGGACCAAGCCACGATGCGCAGAGATACCGCCACCATGATTTCCGGGGCGCGCCTGGACGACCCTGTCCGCGCCGAGCAGATCCGCCTGCTCTATACCCAGTCCCCGATCCTGTTCGCCGGGATCTTGTCCCTCATCGCGGTCACTGCCTGGTTCCTGTGGGACAAGGCCGACCCCGCCCTGCTGCGCCTCTGGCTGCTGGCCAATCTCCTGCTGGTGCTGGCCCGCAGCGGCCTGGTGCTCCTGTTCAGGCGCCGCGCCCCGACCGCATCTGCCTTGCGCTCCTGGGGAGACGCCTTCTCCATCACCGCCGCCCTCTCGGGTCTGTTGTGGGGGAGCCTGGCGCTGTGGGCGCTGCCCCCCGTGACCATCGACAAGGCGGTCTATATCGTCACCATCCTGTCGGCCATGGCCTCCGGCAGTCTCGTCCCCTTGAGCGCCTGGGCCCCGGCCTACCACGCCTTCGTCATCCCCACCCTGTCCCTGCTGATCCTCGGCCTGTTGGCCGTGGGCGGAGACATCTTCTATCTGCTCGCCACCCTCGAAGCGGTATTCCTCGTCACCCACCTCTTTTTCTCCGCCGCCACCGCAAGGAGCATCCGCGAGACCCTGCGGATGCGCTTCGAGAATGCGGCCCTGTACGAACAGGCCAGGCAGGCCAACCGGGAGAAGAGCCGTTTCCTGGCCGCGGCCAGCCACGATCTGCGCCAGCCGCACCAGGCCCTGGGCCTGTTCCTGGAGGCGCTGGAACAGGCCGGCCCCGGGCCCGAACGACAGGCCATCCTGGACCGGGCGCGGCAGGCCTTTTCCGCGCTGACCGGCCTGCTCGACCAACTGCTCGACATCTCCAGGATCGACGCCGGCACCCTGGAGGCCGAAATGCGCCCGCTGGCCCTGAGGCCGCTGCTGCAGCGCCTGATCCTGGAATTCATGCCCCAGGCGGACCGCAAGGGGCTCGAGCTGCGTCTGCGGCAGACCGATGCCGTGGTGTTGGCCGATCCGGGACTCCTGGCCCGGATCCTCTCCAACCTCCTGCACAACGCCATCCGTTACACCGACGCCGGGGGCATCCTGCTGGCGGTCAGACGCCGCAGCGGGCACTGGCGCATCGAGGTGTGGGATACCGGCCGGGGGATCCCGGCGGATCGGCTCGCCGAGGTGTTCCGCGAATTCACTCAGCTCGACAATCCCGAGCGCGACCGTGAGAAGGGCCTGGGCCTGGGGCTGTCCATCGTCCAGCGTCTGGCCGCGCTCATGGGCACAGAGGTCAGCGTCCAGTCGCGTCCGGGGAAGGGCTCGTGCTTCTCCCTGACGCTGGCCGCGGCGGCGCCCGCCCCCGTCACCCACGAGAGGCCGGACGCGGCCGCCGCCGGCGGGCTCGGCGACCTGACCGTGGCCGTCATCGACGACGACCGCCTGGCCCGCGAGGGGCTGGAGGTGCTGCTGGCCGCCTGGGGCTGCCGGGTGCTGGCCTGCGGCTCCCAGGAGGAATGCCTGGACCGTCTGGCGCGCACCGGGCTGCGCCCGGACGCCCTGATCGTCGATTACCGCCTGCGTGCGCACCGCACCGGGGCACAGGCGGTGGCCGCCGTCCGCGCGCAGACGGGTCGCGAGGTCCCGGCGCTGATCGTCACCGGCGACACCTCGCCCGAGCGAGTCGCGGAGGCCCGGGGCTGCGGCCTGCCGCTGCTGCGCAAGCCCGTCCGCCCCGCCGACCTCAAGGCCTTCCTCGCCGGCATCGGCAGGCCGGCCGCTACAGGATCCCCCGCTTCAGGGCCAGATTGACCGCCTGGCTCCGGTTGCTGGCCCCGAGCAGGGTGAAGATACGGCGGATGTGCACCTTCACCGTGGACTCGCTCAGCCCCAGACGGTCGGCGATCTGCTTGTTCAGCAACCCCTCCTGCAACAGGCCGAGGATCTCCAGTTGCCGCGGGGACAGCCGCACCCCCGCCTCCTGCGCATCCTCAGGCATCCCGTCGAGCAGTTGCGCCGGCAGATAGGTGCCGCCCGAGAGCACCAGTCTCAGCGCCGAGAGCATCACCTCCATCGGGGTGTCCTTGGGGATGTAGCCCCGGGCGCCGGCCTCCAGCGCGCGCCGGATGATGGCGGGCCCGGCCTGCCCCGAGACGATCACGATGCACGCCCGCGGCGCCCGCTCGGCGAGCGCCCGCAGGCACTCCAGGCCACCCATCCCCGGCAGCTCCAGATCCAGCAGGATCAGGGCAAGATCCGGGTTCGCCCGGGCCTGCTCCAGGGCCTCGGCGGCGTTCCCCGCCTGCAGCAGCCGGGGGAACGCCTCCTCCATGCCCGCGAGGACCTGGCACAGACTCTCCCGGAACAGGGTGTGGTCATCGACGACGAGCAGTTTCATGCGCCGATTCTATACCCGTCGCACATGAATATTTCCGTCCTTCGCTCCGTAGACGGCACTTCCCTGTGCCACTCCTCGTTCTTCGAGGGTGTTCCTCGTGCTCCTGGGCAAGGCGCGGAAGCGAGTCATCGCAGGGACTATGGCGAGCAATCGCCACACCGCCCAGGGGTACGAGGGGCGGCCACAGTAGCGAATCATTCATGTGCGACGGGTATACGAGGGTCACCCAGAAGGGTTAACCCGTTTTGCCGACTCGCCGGAGCGAGACGCGCTGACTATCGTTGGCTCAAGCGACTTCGGAACCAGCAATCATGTCACATCTCCTCCGTCAAACGATCTGCTGCCTGCTTCTGCTCACCGGCAGTCTTGGTGCCAACGCCTTCACGATCAGCGTAATCCCCGACCCCGGCCTGCTCGGGTCCGATTTCAAGATGACCGGCTTCGAAGGCCTGACCGGACAAGTCACGGGTTCGGAGGACCTCTTCAAGAAAATCGGTATCGAGAGCGTGAGACTCGCCCATCTGTCACCAGACAAATCGCCGACGATATACGGTCAGAGAGGCGACGTCCTGGATAAGGGTGTCGATGGTAATACCCTCGTCAGCCAGAGCGGGGGAGTGGCGATAGCACCTCCAGGCGATACATTCCAAATCATCGCTGCCGAATCAGGGTTCCTGTTCGAGCTTGCCGGTCTTGCGACACAGATGAGCTTCAGGATCGTGGAAAAGGCCTTTGCAGGTGATTTCACAACGGTGTTTTACCTGGAGGGGACACAGCTGGGCAGCCTGGCCGTCGACGGGCACGGAAACACGCTCTATCTGAACACAGACAGCCCTTTCGACGCTTTTTTCATCACCCCCGGGCAGCAATACCCTTTGGATACCTGGGGGATCGATGACATCGGCCTCGGCGGGCGACGCAAAAAGAAAAAGAAAAAAGGAGGGCCGTTACCCGCCCCCACCCCCGTCCCCGCCCCCGGCACCCTGTGGCTGGCCGGCCTGGGGTTGGCACTCCTCCGGTCCCGGGGCGCTGCCCGAGCGACGGCTGCGGTGCCCGAGCGCATACAGGTCATCGGTCCATCGGACCCGGTGGAACCTGAGGTTCAAGCGGCCGCATCGAATCCCATCCCCGAAGGAGATCTCCAATGACCACCAGCGTGACAGATGCAGCGGGCGGGCGTGGCCGCTCGGCCCCCCTTCCGCGGGCATCCCTCACCGCGCTTCCCCGCCCATCCGCCCCGGACAGGCGAGAGAAGGCCCGTTCGGCCCTGCTCTCCCTGCTCCTCTTTGCCGCCGCCGGAGGCGCCGGGGCCGCCACCGTGGTGGAGACCCCAGACCCACTGTCGGTGACCGGCCCCAGCCTCGGCACACTCCTGGAACCGGACGTCTTCGACGCCGATCTGACGTTGGCTCAGCGGATACACCGGCACTTTTCCATCGGGAGGATCAGCGGCAGCCGCAACGCGGTCATCTTTCCCGCGATCAAGCTCTTTGGCAAGACCATCACATCCGCCGTGCGCGGAGACACCCGGACCGGCACGCGCCTGGACCTCGATATGGATGTGGGCAACAGCCTCAAGGCATCCACCCGGTTCTCGATCGGCCGCTGGGCCACGGGCCTGACCGTCCACCCGCAGGCGACGATCCCCACCTTCTACGCCGATGGGTTCTTCTCACTCGACACCCGTACACGGCTGGGTAGTTACTCCCCGGATTTCGACCCCCGCTTCCAGGGCAGTCTCGGATTCGGGCTCGATCAGGCCTTCAAGGTGGGCCTCAAGGCCCTGCTCCTGGGCAAGGGGATCGACACCAGCGCCCTCCTCGGCTTCGCTGCGAACGTCACCCTGTTCGACGTCTCCATCGACCGGCTCGGTGCCGACCTGAAACTACCCACCTCGCCCGTCGGCGATTTCGGCCTGCCGATCCCCGGATTCTCCTCACCCATCGCGGCCGACGTTCCGGGAAACGACATCCTCAAGCGTTTCACCTTTGGCGGCACCAACCAGATCGTGACCGTCGATGTGCTCAATCCCCTGAGCGAGAAGAGCAGCAGCTACCGCACCTTCAGCGAGGGCGACAGTGCCGGTTTCCGCACCCGCACCTCGTTGTTGCGCGCCGGCGTCGATCTCCTCGGACTGGCGGGGGCGGCGGTCGGCGTCCCCACCCAATTGCACAAACGCTTCGGCAACCTGAGCCTGGACCTGGCGCCGGCGAGCGTGGACTTGCAGGCACAGCTCGGCATAGGCCTGGAAGGACGGGTGACGCCGGAACTGAGGGCGGATCTCACCAACACCTCCGACAACACCCTGTTCGTCCGTGACGCCTCGGGGGTCACGGCGCTCGCGCCCGGCCAGACCCTCCACGACCAGCGCTGGGATGCGCTGCCGGAATTCAGCGCCAGCGCCCCGGTCGATCTGGCGGTCCATTTCACCGATCTCGCAGTCACCCAGGAACTGACCGGCAAGGCACAGATCACCCCCATGTTGAGCCTCAACATCCCCAAGAGCCTCAGCATCAAGAAGAATGGCAAGCCCCTGCCCTTGCTGAAGAAGAGGGGCCCCCTGGTGAGCCTGTCCCTCTCCGGCGACACCAGCGAATTCGAACTGGGCCACCAGCAGCTCAGTGTGGATGACCTGGGGCTCTCCGGCAGCGGGCTCTCTCTGCACCTGGCCCCCGAGACGCCGAAGTTCGCGCGGGCCGCCGGCAGCACCGACAGCAGCACACACAGCATCGAGGGGCTGAACTCGGCGGCACGGGCCATACCTCCCCACACTTCTTGTGTGGTTTTATGGTATAATTATATTTGGTGTGACAAGAATCACAACGGGTCGCTCGACTCGTCGAATGAATTGGTCACCCAGCAGGAGCGAGATGCCTTCGAACAACAGCAGAATGCCCTCAGAGCCCAGATCCTGAATGACCGCAATGCCCCTCGCTTCACCGACGAGGCGACGAAACAGGAGTTCGGCGTCGGCAGGTTCATCGAGGACAACTATGCCCTACAGGTGAACGATGGCGAGGACCTCACCCTCGTGGATACGGATTTCAGCCAGATCTTCGGCCAAGTCCATGTGGCGGCCCTCGGCCGCCTGCGGGTCGAGAACCTCGATGGCGCACCCTCGGAGTTCGAGGACCCGGAGCGCGGCATTCCCCTCATCCGCAACGACGGCTCGCTGGTGATCACCCAGGGCAGCGATCCGGCACGGCTCATCGTCTTCTCCGACCAGCAGCCGGTGCGCACCTTCACCGGCCGCGGTGAGACACGTTTCGAACTGGGCGGCAGCGGGCCGCAGACGGGATCCACGGTGCGCATGGGCGTCGCCGACGGTGGCATACTGATCAACGACAGCCAGCATACGATGCGCTTCGTCAACGGCAGCGGGGTGCGCTTCGGCAGCCCCAGCACGGTCGGCGGCGCGGCGCTCGTCAACCTCGGCGAACTCGACTTCGAGGGCACGCGCGTGGATATCGTACTCGGCGGCACGGGGGTGTCCGAGTCCGAATGGGCGGCCGGACCGCCCAACCGCCGCCACACCACGAACTCCGGCACCCTGCGCGCGTCGCGGAATGCAGGCGTCCTGCTGTTGAACCTGGAGCAACTCGAGAACAGCGGCGACATCATCGCCGAGAGCGGGGCCGACGTGCGGCTCCAGGGGGTGGCGCGCATGTCGCTGGGCAGCACCAGGTTTGGCGAATCCTTCACCGACCCCCAGCTCAACCTGTGGAACGACGGGCGGACGGTCGGGCGGATGCTGGCGGATGGCGCCGGAAGCTCCTTCGATATCGACGGCCGGGTGCGCCTGCGCGCGGGCAGTCACCTGTTCGCGGCGCGCAACGGCGCGCAGATGGACATCGCCGACGGTATCGGCAGGCGTTACACGATAGAGACACCGGATGCCGGGGTCGCCACCCTGGAGGTGGGTGCCGGCGCCCTCATGCAGATCGGCGGCCTGGCGCGGTTCGACGGGAGCGTACGGGTCGAGGCCGGCGGGACGCTGGCGCTGAACGGCCTGGCCTCGCGTACCGAACGCGGCCTGAGCATCGAGAACGCCGGCCTGCTCGACCTGCTGAGCGGGGTGCATGGGCCCCTGCCGCAGCCGACGGAGACAGTGGTCTTACCCTACAACCCCGACGGATCCACACCGCCGCCCCCGCCAGAGCGGGTCGCCACCGTCGAGCCCCTCGATTTCAAGAACACCGGCACCGTGCGCATTCACTCCCAGGCCACGCTCGGCTTCATGGCCGACGTCACCGACTACGCCTTCGACGGCGTCGCCTTCGAGGGCGGGACCTGGGACCTGTCCGGCGGCAAGATGGTCATCGGCCTGCGTGACCTCCGTCTCGATCCACAGCTCTTCCCCAATGGTGGGGCCACCACGCTGCCGGATCCGGCGACGGTGAAGATCACCCACAACCGCGCCGATGTCTCATTGCGGCTGAATGCGGATTTCAAATACGCCTTCGTCGATGGGGTGGACGATCTCCCGGACGTCATGACGAATGGTACCGACTACCTCTCCTACCTCACCACCAACGAGGGCCGGCTCACGCTCGATGCCCATCACGGGACGATCCTCAACGACTTCGACAACAGCGGGCGGGAGACAGCGTACGGCCCCGGTGAACTGCTGTTGAAAAACAGCGCCCGCCTCGATGTCGCCGGGACCTTCGGCAACCTCTCGGGGCAGGTCCGGGTCGAGTCCGGCAGCACACTGAACGCCTCCTCCGGCTACCGCATAGAGGGCGGGACGCTGAGCGTAAGCGCAGACAGCCGGCTCGGCGGCATCGAAGACCTCGCCGGCGGCGGCGCCCGCATCGCCGCCGGGCGGCGCTTCGAGATCGCCGATCACAGCACCGTCACGACCGATGCGAACGGCAATGAAACCACCGTCGTGGACCCGGGCGTGCTCGATCTCCAGGGCCGCTCCATCACCGGGATCGCCGGGGAGGTGCTGCTCTCCGGGGCCGACGCCCGTTTCGATGCCCTGACGGGCCTTACACGCATCGACGCCGGCGGGCGGCTGAGCCTGGATTTCGGGGCGACCCTCTCGGTGGGCACCGACGCAGACGTTCGCTCCGGGCTCGACAATTTCGGCACCCTGGAGATCCGTAACGGCTCCGTGCTCTCGGTGTACGGCGACTATGTGGAGCAGGTGGGCGGCCTCACCCTGTTGGAGAGTGGCGGTCTGCTGCAGGCCGATCGCTGGATCATCGCCGACGGACAGAGCATACACATCAACGGCACCGCCAAGACCGACATCGATGCCTCGGGCGCCGACACCCGCATCGGTGGCAGCGGCAGGATGTTCGGAAACTTCTCCCTCCACGACGGGGCCGGTATCAACCCGGGCAACTCCCCCGGGACCCTGGACGTCTTCGGCGATCTGTCCCTGGACGACGGCGCCCGGCTCACCACCGAGATCGCCGGCTTCGGCACGGGGGCATTCGACCGCCTGAACCTGTTCGGTGATCTGCTCCTCGGGCAGAGCGGCGATGGCGCCCTATGGACCTTCGACTTCACCGGTCTCACCGACGATCCGCTGCAGCATCTCGACGAGGCCGTGACGGTGCTGGTGATCGACGAGATCGTCGATGCCAACGGCAATCCGCTGCTGGACAACCAGGGCAATCCGATGGGACCGGGCGAGATCGACGGCTGGTTCTCGTCCATCGACTTCCTCGGCCTGAACGGTTTCTCCCTCGCCTACCAGCCTGGCGGCGGCCTGGGTGACCGGATGTTGCTGGGCCGCAATGGATTGCTCGACCTGCTGCTGGTGCGTGACCAACAGGGCAGCCAGACACGTTTCGACCTGGTATTCAGTCGGGTCGCCCCGAGCGGGGTGCCGGAACCCGGCAGCGTGCCTCTCCTGACCGCCGGACTGCTGGTCCTGGTGCCGTTGCTCGGCCGGCGGGCGAACCGGCCCCGGCCGTCGTCTGGGCCGCACCCCGATCACCTGCCTCCTATGGCCTGGGCCATCAGGGGCGTGAGTTGAGAGGCGATTGGCTGCGCCCACAGGCCTTCCTGCGGAAGGGCGTTGCGTGGGAGCGGCCTCAGCCGCGAGATTCCTGCACGGAGGGGCCGCGGCTGAAGCCGCTCCTACGTCGATGCCGACGGGGAAAACGCGGACGACTGTGAAGCAGTCTCAGAATCTGAGCGGATGAGCGAGGCCGCCGAACCAGGGCGTGGGCGGTACGCGCCGCCGCTGTCCGGGCGCCTGACCGCCCGATGACCGGGCTGGCGCGAAGGCGGCGGATTCGCCCCCAGGACCACGTCATCCAACCACTCAAGTCATTGAAAACCGCGCCAGTGGCCTTCCCTGAAAATGTCTGCGGCAGGGATGCCGCAGTCAAGCCTACAGGGAGGTATTCACGGCGTTTTTCAGGGAAGGCCACTGGCAGAGGGGCGGTTAGATGACGGAGCCCTGGATTCGCCCCACCTCCCCCTGTCATTCCATGGCCAAAGGCGATAGAATGTGCGGCTTGTCCCTTGGGGTTCACCCAACAGTAGTTCAGGTCGAGGAATGGCGAAAGAAGACGTAATCGAGATGGAAGGGACCGTCGTGGAGACCCTTCCCAACACCACCTTCCGGGTCGAACTGGAGAACGGGCACGTGGTCACCGCCCATATCTCCGGGAAGATGCGCAAGCACTACATCCGCATCCTGACCGGCGACAAGGTCACGGTGCAGCTCACCCCCTATGACCTGACCAAGGGGCGCATCGTCTACCGCGCCCGCTGATCCACCGGCGGAGGCCGCCGCGCGGGGCCTCAGTGCACCGCCTCTTCCTCGGTCTCCAGCACCAGCTTTCCGTCCTTCACGGTCACCCGCACCCGGCCACCGTCGCTGAGATCACCGAACAGGATCTCGTTGGCGAGCGGCTTCTTGATGTGATCCTGGATCACCCGGGCCATGGGCCGCGCCCCCATCTTGGGGTCGTAACCATGCCCGGCGAGCCAGGTCCGCGCCTCCGCCTCCACCCGCAGGGCGACCTTCTTGTCCGCCAACTGCTCCTCCAACTCGAACAGGAACTTGTCCACCACCTGGGTGATCTCTTCACTGCCGAGGGCATGGAACGGGATCACCGCGTCCAGGCGGTTGCGGAACTCGGGGGTGAAATAGCGCTTGAGGGCCTCCAGGCCGTCGCCGCTGTGGTCCTGGGTGGTGAAGCCGATGGATGCGCGCTCGGCCTCCATGGCCCCGGCGTTGGTGGTCATCACCAGGACGACGTTGCGGAAGTCGGCCTTGCGCCCGTTGTTGTCGGTGAGGGTGCCGTGATCCATGACCTGGAGGAGCAGATTGAAGACGTCCGCATGGGCCTTCTCGATCTCGTCCAGGAGCAGGACCGCATGGGGGTGTTTGTTGATCTCCTCGGTGAGCAGACCGCCCTGATCGAAACCCACGTATCCCGGCGGCGCGCCGATCAGGCGTGACACCGTATGCCGCTCCATGTACTCGGACATGTCGAAGCGGATCAGCTCCATGCCCAGGATACGCGCCAACTGGCGGGTGACCTCGGTCTTGCCCACGCCGGTGGGGCCGGTGAACAGGAAGGAGCCGATGGGCCGCTCTTCGGGGCCCAGGCCCGAACGGTTCATGCGGATGGCCGCGGACAGGGCGGAGATGGCCTCGTCCTGCCCGAACACCACCAGCTTGAGGTCGCGCTCCAGGTTCTTGAGGGCCTCGGTATCCGAGGTGGAGACCTTCTTCGGCGGGATACGGGCGATCTTGGCCACGATGGCCTCGATGTCGGCCACCCCGATCACCTTCTTGCGTCTGGACTGGGGCCGCAACTGGATGTTGGCCCCGGCCTCGTCGATCACGTCGATGGCCTTGTCGGGCAAGTGGCGGTCGTTGATGTACTTGGCCGAGAGTTCCGAGGCGGCGCGCAGGGCGGGCAGGGAATAACGCACCCCGTGATGTTCCTCGAAGCGCTGCTTGAGCCCCTTGAGGATGCGATAGGTCTCGTCCGCGCTGGGCTCGGTGACGTCGATCTTCTGGAAGCGGCGGGCCAGGGCCCGGTCCTTCTCGAAGATCCCCCGGTATTCCTGATAGGTGGTGGAACCGATGCAGCGCAGGTCGCCGTTGGCGAGCACCGGCTTGATGAGGTTGGAGGCGTCCATCACCCCGCCCGAGGCGGCACCGGCGCCGATCACCGTATGGATCTCGTCGATGAACAGGATGGTGTCGGGGCGTTGCTTGAGTTCCGCCAACACCGCCTTGAGGCGCTTCTCGAAATCGCCCCGGTACTTGGTGCCGGCCACCAGGCTGCCCAGGTCGAGGGCCCAGATGCTGGCCCCGGCGAGCACCTCGGGCACCTCGCCATCGACGATCTTCTTGGCCAGGCCCTCGGCGATGGCGGTCTTGCCGACGCCGGCCTCGCCCACCAGGAGGGGGTTGTTCTTGCGCCGGCGGCAGAGGATCTGGATGGTGCGCTCGATCTCGTGGGCGCGCCCGATGAGGGGGTCGATCTTGCCCCGCCGGGCCTGCTCGTTGAGATCGACGCCGTAGCTCTCCAGGGGGCTCGGGGCGGCCTTGTCCCCTTTGCCCTCGGCCGCGGGGGCCTCGTCGGGTTCGTCCTGCTGGTGATTGCCCGGGACCTTGGAGATGCCGTGCGAGATGTAATTCACCACATCGAGACGGGTGATGTCCTGCTCGTTGAGCAGATAGACCGCCTGGGAGTCCTGCTCGCTGAACAGGGCCACCAGCACGTTGGCGCCGGTGACCTCCTTCTTGCCCGCCGACTGCACGTGGAAGACCGCACGTTGGAGCACCCGCTGGAAACCCAGGGTCGGCTGGGTCTCGCGCGCGTCCCCCGGGGAGATACGCGGCGTGGTGTGCTCGATGAAGGTGCCGATCTCTTCACGCAGGCGGCCCATATCGGCGGCGCAGGCCTCCAGGACCTCGGCCGCCGAGGGATTGTCGAGCAACGACAACAGCAGGTGCTCCACGGTGATGTATTCGTGACGCCGCTGCCGGGCCTGCTTGAAGGCCTGGTTCAGGGTGAATTCGAGTTCTTTGCTGAGCATTGACATGGCGATTCACAGATCTAAACGGACCTCAACCCCCGTCCCACACGGATTCTCGACCACTGTGGCGATCCCTCGCACCCCGGGGCTTCGTTGGGACCTCCCCGCGGCGGCCCGTCACCGCAGCTCGAAGAACCAAGGACCCAGGCACGCCGGGCAGAAGGAACCATCCCACACCCGGCCATCCGCATTCAAGCCTCCTCCAGGGTGCACAGCAGGGGATGCTGACGGCTGCGCGCCAGGTCGGTGACCTGCTGCACCTTGGTCTCGGCGATGTCCCGCGTATACACCCCGCACACCGCCCGTCCGCGGGTATGCACATGGAGCATGGTCTGGGTCGCCTTGTGGCGGCCCATGCCGAATATGGTCTCCAACACCTCCACCACGAAATCCATGGGGGTGTAATCGTCGTTGAGCAGGATGACCTTGAAGCGGCGCGGCCGCTTCAGTCGAGGCTTGGCCGGTTGGACCGCGATGCCGTCGTCGAAGTCCCGAGGATCCCGCTGGCTCATAGATCGGATTCTAGCCCTTTTCCACGCCCATGGGGGCCGAAACCACCGCAGTCCGTGGATTTGACCTCCATCCAAGGCTCACTATACTTTTCGATCAAGGCCTTATACCCAAATTCCAGAAGGATATGGGGCCTGAACCGGGGAAAACCAACAACTCGATACGGACATGCGCTCGCAACCAAAGCTCGACAGGAGGAGTTTTCCATCATGGCAACTGGTGTAGTGAAGTGGTTCAACAATGCCAAGGGATATGGTTTCGTCCAACCCGACGGTCAGGAGAACGACGTCTTCGTCCACTTCTCCTCGATCGAGATGGACGGTTACCGGACCCTGAAGGAAGGACAGAAGGTGGAGTTCGAAATCAGTGAAGGCCCCAAGGGCCTGCACGCAGCGAACCTGCACCGACTTTCCTGAGACCGGGGTCCCTGGGGGCTTGGCACCCAGGGACCCCTTCCTTGAAGGCGGTCCGGACACAGGCGACAGGCCTTGCGACGGCCTCGTCCGGGACCTGCGGGAGCGGCTCCAGCTACGATGCCGTTCACACCGAAACGGCCCGGTACGGCTGAAGCCGCCCCCACGCAAGGGATCTGTCGGGCGGGAACCGGGGCAGATGCCCCCTTGTTCCCGCACCCCATCCCGGTTCACATGTGGGAGATCAGGGCCTCGCCGAATCCGGAACAACTGACCCGGGTGGCCCCGTCCATCAGTCGCTCCAGGTCGTAGGTGACGGTCTTGGCCGAGATCGCCCCCTCCACCCCCCGGATGATGAGATCCGCCGCCTCCACCCAGCCGAGGTGGCGCAGCATCATCTCCGCGGAGAGGATCAGGGAACTGGGATTCACCTTGTCCTGCCCCGCGTACTTGGGGGCCGTGCCGTGGGTGGCCTCGAACATGGCCACCGTATCCGACAGGTTGGCCCCGGGGGCCAGACCGATCCCCCCCACCTGGGCGGCGAGGGCGTCGGAGATATAGTCGCCGTTCAGGTTCAGGGTGGCGATCACGTCGTATTCACGCGGGCGCGACAGGATCTGCTGGAGAAAGGCATCCGCGATCACGTCCTTGACGACGATGGGTTCGCCGGTGCGTGGATGCGCGAAACCGTGCCAGGGCCCCCCGTCGAGGGGCCGGGCGCCGAACTCCTCGCGCGCCAACTCGTAGCCCCAATCCTTGAAGGCACCCTCGGTGAACTTCATGATATTGCCCTTGTGCACCAGGGTGACGCTGGGGCGGTGGTTGTCGATGGCGTACTGGATCGCCTTGCGCACCAGACGCTTGCTGCCCTCCTCCGAGACCGGCTTGATGCCGATGCCCGAGGTCCCGGGGAAACGGATCTTGGTGACCCCCATCTCCTCCTGGAGGAAGGCGATGACCCGCTGCGCCTCAGGGCTGCCGGCCGGCCATTCGATCCCGGCGTAGATGTCCTCCGCGTTCTCCCGGAAGATCACCATGTCCACGTCCTGCGGGCGCTTGACCGGGCTCGGGGTACCGCGGAACCAGCGCACCGGACGCAGGCAGACGTAGAGGTCCAGGGTCTGGCGCAGGGCCACATTGAGGGAACGGATGCCGCCGCCCACCGGGGTGGTGAGAGGGCCCTTGATGGATACCACGAACTCGCGTACGGCCGCCAGGGTCTCGTCGGGCATCCAGACGTCGCCGCCATAGAGCCGGTTGGCCTTTTCGCCCGCGAAGACCTCCATCCAGGCGACACCGCGTTCGCCACCGTAGGCCTTGGCCACGGCCGCGTCCACCACCCGCTTCATCACCGGAGTGATGTCCACCCCGATGCCGTCGCCCTCGATATAGGGAATGATGGGGCGGGCCGGCACCCGCAGGTTGCCATCCGCGTCCACCTCGATACGCCCACCCTCCGCGGGTACCACAATCTTGTCGTAGGCCATGGATCTCACCAAAACACGAAAAACGGGCATCTTACCAGACCCTGGAACCGGCGGTGTGAATACAGTCGATGTGGCACCGTCCGTGCCTCAGAAGGAAAGGGACGGCCCCCTGTTCTCCCATTTTTTCAAGCACTTCTTGTCACGGCAGCAAAATGCCGGAACCGCCCTGCCCCGAATCCCGCCTGAACGAGAACGAGGCCTTCGTACAGCATGCGAGGCGTCCTCCATGGCATCGCGCCTCCGCCACTTGCGGATGGGGTGCCGATGGACCCCGTACTTCCGGGCCAGGACCGTGGCCGGCCGGTCGGAGGCCTGGATCTCCCGTCGGATCTCCGGGGTGCTGCGCGCCTTTTTGTGGAGCCGGACGCGCATGCCCTGGCACCGGCTGATGAGTGAGCGTTCCACCCCGCGCGGCCAGACAGACCGCAGGCGCCACGGGGGAGGCGGATTCCAGTCGCCCTCAGGGCGCCTTCCATCCACTTCCCCCGCGAGGAGGGTCTCCAGGCACCTGGGATAGCTCCGTCAGTGGCCTTGGCCCTTCCCCGTGACGCCGCTCGTTCCCGACCCGGAAGGCCTCCCGTCCCGCGATGAACTCGACGACCGGCCAAGCCGGACAGGGTATACTCCCCCCCATGAACAGCTTCACCTGGATCTTCCTCGCCGCCCTGCTCGCGGGCACCGCCCTGCGCCTCTGGCTCGATCGGCGCCAGGCCCGCCATGTCAGCACCCATGCCGGGCGCGTACCCGAGCCCTTCGCTGGGCGCATCGACCTCGAGGCGCACCGCAAGGCCGCCGCCTACACCCTGGCGCGCTTGCGCCTGGACCGGGCCGAGACCGTCCTCGGCACGCTGTTGCTGCTCGGCTGGACCCTCGCCGGCGGCCTGCAATGGCTCGACACCTGGCTGCGCCATTATCTGACCGATCCCGTCTGGCAGGGCACCGCCCTGCTGGCCCTGGTCATGCTCGTCAACCACCTGATCGAACTGCCCCTGGACCTTGCGGCCACCTTCGGGGTCGAGGCACGATTCGGCTTCAACCGTACCACCCCGCGGCGCTACGTCCAGGACCAGGCCCTGGGGCTGGTCCTCTCCCTCGTCCTGGGGGTGCCCCTGATCGCCGCCATCCTCTGGATCATGACCCACAGCGGGGCCTTCTGGTGGCTCGCCGCCTGGGGGCTGTGGATGGCCTTCTCGCTCTTCGTCACCTGGGCCTACCCGGTGCTCATCGCGCCCTTGTTCAACCGCTTCCAACCCCTGGCGGACACACGCCTGCGCCAGCGCCTGGAGGCCCTGCTGAGGCGTTGCGGCTTCCGCAGCAAGGGGATGTACGTGATGGACGGCTCACGCCGCTCGGCCCACGGCAATGCCTATTTCACCGGCTTCGGGCGGAACAAACGCATCGTCTTCTTCGACACCCTGCTCGCGGACCTCACCCCCGAGGAGACCGAGGCGGTCCTGGCCCACGAACTGGGCCACTTCCGCCACCATCACGTCGCCAAGGGCCTGGCCCTGACCGCGATCCTCGCCCTGGCGGGGTTCGCCCTGCTCGGCTGGCTGGCGGGGCAACCCTGGTTCTATCGCGGACTTGGGGTGGAACGGGTCTCTCCGGGCATGGCCCTGACCCTGTTCGTACTGACCGCACCGGTCTTCATTCTGTTCGTGCGCCCCTTGTTTTCGGCCCTCTCCCGCCGCCACGAATTCGAGGCCGATGCCTACGCCGCCCGCCAGGCCGATACCGATGCCCTGATCAGCGCCCTGGTGCGCATGTACCGGGAGAACGCCAGCACCCTCACACCGGACCCGCTCTATGCCGCCTTCCACTACAGCCATCCGGTCGCGGTGGAACGTATCGAGCACTTGAAACGGGCCCGACCGACCCCACATGCAACCCAACCGGCGGCGGCTTGATCTGGCCTGCCCCCTACTTCATTCGGAGCGACCCATGCCTACCTACGACTACCGCTGTACTGCCAACGACCGCGTGGTGGAGGTCAACCACCGCATGAACGAGGAGATCCACACCTGGGGCGAACTCTGCGAACGCGCCGGCATCGACCCCGACGACACCCCGCCGGACAGCCCGGTGGTGCGCCTGGCCACCGGCGGCAATCTGGTCTCCCAAACCGGCTCAGGCGCCGAACCCGCCTGCGCCACCGGGAGTTGCTGCCCCGGGGGCGTCTGTGGACTCGGCTGAGGCCCGCCTGTCATCTCCCTTTCCTCAATCGAGAACCCCCGGGAACCCGGCCGGGCCCCCGGGGTCTCAATAGTGTCCGTTCCACCATCATCAGAAGAGACTTGCGAACCCCACTATGAACAGAGCTGAATTCACCGTCGCCCGCGCCCCGCGCGAATCGGCCCTAGCCACCAACCGTGTCCTGCGCAACACCTATACCCTGCTCTCCGCCACCCTGCTGTTCAGCGCCGCCATGGCGGGGCTGTCCATGGTCCTGGCCATGCCAGCCTGGATCTATCTGGCCAGTTTCATCGGCTCCATGGTCCTGATCTGGTTCGTGCTCCCCCGTACCGCCAACTCGGCCTCCGGCCTGTGGACGGTATTCGCCATCACCGGCCTCATGGGCTTCGGCCTCGGGCCCTTGCTCAATATGTACCTGAGCCTGCCCCAGGGACCGCAGATCGTAGGCACCGCCGTCGGTGGCACCGGCCTCATCTTCCTCGCCCTGTCGGCCTACGCCCTCATCACCCGCAAGGATTTCAGCTTCATGGGCGGGATGCTCATCGCCGGGATGCTGGTGGTGTTGGTGGCCATGCTGGCGAACATCTTCCTGGAGATGCCGGCCCTGTCCCTGGCCATCTCGGCGGTGGTCATCCTGCTCATGAGCGGCTTCATCCTGTACGACACCGGGCGTATCATCAACGGCGGCGAGACCAACTACATCCTCGCCACGGTGAGCATCTTCCTGAGCATCTTCAACATCTTCATCCACCTCCTGAACCTGCTCACGGGCCTTTCGGGCGAGGACTGATCTCCCCGGCCCCCATCGACAGCCCCGGCCCCGCCGGGGCTTTTGCTATGTAGGGGATATGTGATGGATTGGACCAAGATCCTCTGGGCCCTCGCCCTCGGGGCCATGATCCTGTTGCTCTGGCCCCAGGCCAAACGGATGCTGGCCGAGAGCCGCAAGGCGGAACCGGGCGAATGGGCCGGCGTCATCCTGCCCCTGGCCCTGGTGGCGGGTCTGGTGGCGGTCCTGGTGCTGTTGGTCCGTTGACCCCGTCCGAAGCCGAAGCCACCGCGTTGTTCCCGACTCAGGCGGTTGTCCACTGAACGGCCAGGCATTTTCTCCGGACCCTAACCGCGGCCCGGCCCCGTCCTGGCGGCGAAGACCCGAATCAGGCCAAACACACCGTTCCCATCGGGAAACGCTTTTCTGATCCACGGGTCTCGTGATGCCCATCGATTCCACGGATTGTCTGCCACGAACCGCGACAGAGGGATGCCTGCGGATTTCGCCGATCCGGAGTGAAGATTGCAGACAGGCGCGTTCCTCCGTTTTTGTCCATCCTGCTTGCTAGAGGCGACGGGTATATCTCCCGTTTCCGAGTCCCTTTCAACCCGCACCTTGCCCCGATCGCTCCGTGGAGCGACACTGGTGCCTTCATTCCACTGGGAGTAACCGATGGATAAATACCGTCACATCCTGCTCGCCACCGATTTTTCCGAGCACGCCGAGCGGGCCGCCGAGCGGGCCAAGGAACTGGCCGATCTCTATCAGGCCCGCCTGACCCTCCTCCACGCCGTGGAGGATCTGGTGCTCTACGACGAGTTCTACGACCCGGTCATCCCCGACCGCCTGGAGGTGGACCAGGAGCGCCTCAATCGGGGTCACGAGATGTTGGTGAAGCTGGCCGAACGCATCGGCGCCAAAGAGGCCCACAGCGAGGCGCGCCTGGGCTATCCCAAGGCGGTGATCCTGGAATACGCGGAGGAACAGAAGGTGGATCTGATCGTGGTGGGCTCCCACGGCCACCGCGGCCTCGCCAGGCTGCTCGGATCCACCGCCCGCGCCCTGGTGAACGACGCCCCCTGCGACGTGTTGCGGGTGCGCCTGCCGGGCTGAATGACTTGCCCGGAGCACCTCGCCATGCCGCTGGGAACGACTTAGACCGCGATCCGGCGTGGCCAGTCCGTGCAGGAGTCGTCGCGGCTGAAGCCGCTCCCACGGCGATGTCCATGGAAACGACCGTGACGGCCATGGTCCGGGACAGTTCGGTGGTAACGGCATGCCCGGGCCACGTCTGAGCCTGGTGGTGATCGCCCGCGACGAGGTGGAACGGATCGCCGCCTGCCTCGATTCGGTGCCCTGGGCGGACGAGCGCCTGGTCCTGGATTCGGGCAGCCGCGACGGCACCCAGGCCCTCTGCCGGGCGCACGGGGCGCGGGTGGTGGAGACCGACTGGCCCGGCTTCGGGGCGCAGAAGAACCGCGCCCTGGACCTGGCCCGGGGGGACTGGATCCTCAACCTGGACGCCGACGAGTGCCTGAGCCCGGCGCTCGCCGCCGAGATCCAGGCCTGCATCGCCCGGCCCGGCCCCGACGCCTACTGGCTGCCCCGGCGCTCCCACTACCTGGGGCGCGTCATGCGCTTCGGTGACTGGCGCGGGGACCGGGTGCTGCGCCTGTTTCGCCGCGGACACGCCCGTTTCAGCGACGACCTGGTGCATGAGCGCCTCGTGGTCGAGGGCTCGGTCGGGGTACTCCACGCCCCCGTGCTGCACTATCCCTTCGACGACCTGGAACAGGTCCTGGACAAGCTCAACCGCTATTCCACCCTGAGTGCCCGCCAACGTCTGCAACGGGGCGAGACGGCCGGCCTGGCCAAGGCCCTGACCCACGGCGGCTGGACCTTCCTGCGCGGCTACCTGTTGCGCGGCGGTTTCCTGGACGGCCGAGAGGGCTTTCTCCTGGCCCTCTCGAACGGCCTGGGGACCTTCTACCGCTACGCCAAGATGACTACGACGGCCCAGCGGGGCCCGATCTAGCAGCAGGCCGTCGCAAAAAAGATCGGAACAGCGCGTTTTCCAGTCCCGCGGTCGAGAGAGCCCAGACAAGGACCTTCTCGACATCCCGCCAGGGCACGGCCTGACGGGTCTCTTTTGCTTGACAGCCCGCCCTCCGGCCTATATTGGTAGCCGCCTTTTCCCAATCCCAGGACCTGCCGATGAAACTGGTGGTAGTGGAATCGCCCGCCAAGGGCAAGACCATCAAGAAATATCTGGGCGAGGACTTCGAGGTCCTCGCCTCCTACGGCCATGTGCGCGATCTGGTGCCCAAGGAGGGGGCCGTGGACACCGAACACGGGTTCCGGATGAAATACCAGCTGATCGAGCGCAACGACCGTCATGTGCAGGCCATCGCCCGCCGCCTCAAGTCCGCCGAGGCCCTCTATCTGGCCACCGACCCGGACCGCGAGGGGGAGGCCATCTCCTGGCACCTCTATGAGTTGCTGCGCCAACGCGGCCTGTTGAAGGACAAGCCGGTCTACCGGGTGGTGTTCCACGAGATCACCCGGCGCGCCATCCAGGAGGCCATCGCCCATCCACGCGAACTCTCCCAGGATCTGATCGACGCCCAGCAGGCCCGCCGTGCCCTGGACTACCTGGTGGGTTTCAATCTCTCGCCGCTGTTGTGGAAGAAGGTCCGGCGCGGTCTCTCCGCCGGTCGGGTGCAGAGCCCGGCCCTGCGCCTGATCGTGGAGCGCGAGGAGGAGATCGAGCGCTTCGTGCCACGGGAGTACTGGACCCTGGAGGCCGATGTGCGCAAACAGGAGCGGACCTTCAGCGCCCGCCTCAGCCGCTTCCAGGGCGAGAAGATCGAACAGTTCAGCATCACCGATGGGGAGCGCGCCCAGCAGGTGGAGCAGGCCCTGCTGGAGGCGGCCCAGGGCCACCTGCGGGTGGCCCGGGTGGAGCGCAAACAGCGCCGCCGCAACCCCGCCCCGCCCTTCATCACCTCCACCCTCCAGCAGGAGGCCGCGCGCAAGCTGGGCTTCACCGCCCAGCGGACCATGCGCCTGGCCCAGCAGCTCTACGAGGGGGTGGACATCGGCGAGGGCGCGGTCGGTCTCATCAGCTACATGCGTACCGACTCGGTGAACCTGGCCCAGGAGGCCGTCGCCGAGATCCGCGGCTACATCGCGGAGCGCTACGGCGCCGATCAGATGCCGCCCAAGCCCAGGCTCTACAAGACCAAGGCCAAGAATGCCCAGGAGGCCCACGAGGCCATCCGCCCCACCTCCATACTGCGCACCCCCGAGGCCCTGCGCGGTCATCTGAACAAGGATCAGTTCCGCCTCTACCAGTTGATCTGGAAGCGTGCCCTGGCCTGCCAGATGATCCACGCCACCATCGATACCGTGGCCGTGGATCTGGCCGCCGGCAGCGAGGCCAACCTGTTCCGCGCCACCGGTTCGGTGATCGCCAAGCCCGGTTTCATGCAGGTCTATCAGGAGGGCCGGGACGATGCCAAGGGCGAGGACGACGAACGCATCCTGCCGCCCCTGGAGGTGGGGGACCTGTTGGATCTGCTCGGAATCCGCACCGACCAGCACTTCACCGAGCCGCCGCCCCGCTACAGCGAGGCCAGCCTCATCAAGGCCCTGGAGGAGTTCGGCATCGGCCGGCCCTCCACCTATGCCAGCATCATCTCCACCCTCCAGGACCGCGAGTACGTCACCCTGGACAAGAAGCGCTTCCGCCCCACGGACGTGGGACGGGTGGTGAACCGTTTCCTCACCAGCTATTTCACCCGCTATGTGGACTATGGCTTCACCGCCGCCCTGGAAGACGAGCTGGACGCCGTCTCGCGCGGCGAAGAGGCCTGGGTGCCCTTGCTGGAGCGCTTCTGGCGTCCGTTCAAGGACAAGGTGGATCATACCCAGGAGAACGTGAAGCGCAGTGACGTGACCCAGGAGGCCATAGACGAGAAGTGTCCCAAGTGTGGCGGCGACCTGGCCATCCGCCTCGGCCGCCACGGGCGCTTCATCGGCTGCACCCGCTACCCCGAATGCGACTACACCCGCGACCTCGGTGACGACGGCAGGGAACGCGCCGCGCCCGAGATCGTGGAGGGGCGCGCCTGTCCCGAATGCGCCGCCCCCCTGCACGTCAAGCAGGGACGCTACGGCAAGTTCATCGGCTGCTCCGCCTATCCCAAATGCCGCTATATCGAGCCCCTGGAGAAGCCCGAAGACACCGGCGTCCCCTGTCCCAAGTGCCACCAGGGCACCCTCATGAAACGCAAGTCCCGCCGGGGCAAGGTATTCTATTCCTGTTCCACCTACCCGGAATGCGACTATGCGGTATGGAATCCGCCCCTGGACGAGCCCTGTCCCCGCTGTGGCTGGCCGATCCTGACCCTGCGCACCACCAAGAAGCGGGGCACCGAGCGGGTCTGTCCACAAAAGGAATGCAGTTTCGCGGAGCCCTGTGAAGAGGGGCTGGCGGGAATGGAGAAGGCGCAAGGCTGAGTTCCGGGGGACGTTCCCTCAAGTTTTCCCGGACCGGGCCGCCACCGATCTCTGTCCGACCGTACCAGCCGGGATGGTCGGGACCTGGTTGCAATGGAAGCCTCTAGATGAAGGAAGAATCCGGAGATGTCGCGGCCGCCGAGCTGGATCTGGTCTACAGCCAGACCCCGGTCGCCTTGGCCGCCAGTTCCACCGTGGCCGTGATACTCTGGTGGCTGTTGCGCCCCCACGCGGGCGCGCCACTCGATCTCTGGGTGGTTCTGCTGCTGGGGTCCAACCTGGCCCGCATGGGCCTCTGGATGTGGCGGCGGAGCGCGCGGGAACGGCACCATCCGCGCTTCTGGCGCCGCCTGTTCATCATGGGGGCCTTCCTCTCCGGTGCGCTCTGGGGCGCCCTTGGGCCGTTCCTCGACCTCTCCTGGCCCTTGGTGGAACAGATAACCCTGCTGCTGGCCCTGGCGGGTGTAGCCACGGGCTCGATCCCCTCCAATGCGGCCGTGCCGGCCGCCTGCTACGCCTTCCTCGTCCCCACCTTGGTGCCGCTCGAAATCCATCTGGGCCTGATGCCGGTGCCGGGTACGGGGGGTCTGCTGCTGCTCGTGGTGCTGTTCGCCCTGGGGCTCCTGGTGAGTGCCTTCAACACCTGGCGCTTCAGCCACCGCGCCTTCGTCCTGGCCGAGGAACGCCGGCGGTTGGTGGGCAACCTCGAGGCCGAGGTGAACGACCGCCGTCACCTCACCCGCCGCCTGGAGTACCAGGCCAGTCACGACGGTCTCACCGGCCTGGCCAACCGCCGCGAGTTCGAGCGCCGCCTGGCCCAGACCCTGGCCAATGTACGCAAGGAAGGCGGGACCTGTCTCTGCCTCTACCTGGATCTGGACCAATTCAAGGTGGTCAACGATACCTGCGGCCACGGCGCGGGAGACGAACTCCTGCGCCAGGTCGCCACGCTGCTGGCGGCTGGCCTGCGCCGCTCGGACCTGCTGGCACGCCTGGGGGGCGACGAATTCGGGGTGCTCCTGGAGGGCTGCCTTCTGGATCAGGGACGGGAGATCGCCGAGGCCCTGGTGGAAGCGGTGAGGGAATTCCGCTTCGTCTGGGGCGACAAGAGCTTCGACATCGGCGTGAGCATCGGCATGGTCCCGGTGGAGTCATCCGCCACCGATATCGCGGAGGTCCTGAGCAATGCCGACCTGGCCTGCTATACCGCCAAGGAACGCGGGCGCAGCCGGGTCCACGTCTACCGGACGCATGACCGCCACCTGGCCGCGCGGCGCGGGGAGATGCAATGGGTGGCGCGTATCGACCAGGCCTTGAACGAAGGGCGGATGCGCCTGCACGGGCAGATCATCCTGCCCCTGAGCCCTGGGAAGGGGCGCTCACCGCACCTCGAATTCCTGGTACGCATGGAAGACAGCGAGGGCGGCATCGTTCCGCCCAACGCCTTTCTGCCGGCGGCCGAGCGCTATGGCGCCATGCCCCGCCTCGATCGCTGGGTGGTGGAACAGGCCTTCGCCTGGTGCGCCGCCCAAGGGGATTCAGAGTTCGTCTGTGCCCTCAATCTCTCCGGCACCAGCCTCAGTGACCCGGGGATGCTCGACTTTCTGCGTGCGCAGCTCCAGGCCTGCACGCTGCCCCCAGGAAGGATCTGTTTCGAGATCACCGAGACCGCCGCCGTATCCGACATGGCGACCGCCAAGGCCTTCATCGATGTCCTGCGGGACCTGGGTTGCCGTTTCGCCCTGGACGACTTCGGCAGCGGTCTGAGTTCCTTCGGCTATCTCAAGGCCCTACCGGTGGACTACCTCAAGATCGATGGTGAGTTCGTGCGGGATATGGCCCACGATCCGGTGGACCGGACCATGGTGGAGTCCATCAACCACCTCGGCCACGTGATGGGCATGGAGACCATCGCCGAGTTCGTGGAGGATACCGAGACCCTGGAGATCCTGCGTGGCCTGGGCGTGGACTACGTCCAGGGGCAGGGTATCGCCCCGGCGCTGCCTTTGGCGCAGATCTTCGGGACCAGAGAAGATCCGCATCTGCCCTGACGGGGGCCTCATCTGGCCGTCAGCTTGATCTCGATGCGCCGGTTCCGGCGATAGGCGGCGGCGGTGTCCGCCGGGTCCAGGGGGTGGTATTCGCCGAAACCGGCGGCGGCGAGGCGTTCCGGGGGGATGCCCTGGGCGGCGAGGAAGCGCACCACGGCCACCGCCCGGGCGGCGGAGAGCTCCCAGTTGGAGGGGAAGCGGGCGTTGTGGATCGGCCGGCGGTCGGTGTGTCCATCCACCCGCAGCAGCCAGGGCAGGTCGGCGGGGATGCGCCGGGCCACGGCCTTCAGGGTGCGCGCCAGTTGCACCAGGCGCTTGCGGCCCTCGGCCCCCAGCTCGGCCGAGCCCGAGGTGAACAGGAGTTCCGCCTGGAACAGGAAGCGGTCTCCCACCACCCGCACCGCCGGGTCGTTGCCCAGGGCCTCGCGCAGGCGGCCGAAGAACTCGGAACGGTATTGTTCCAGGCGGTTGACCCGCCGCGCCAGCTCGATATTGAGGCGTTTGGTGAGTTCCTGGATGTGGCTGTCCTTGGCCGCCTCCCGGGTGCGGGCGACGGCCAGGGCGCGGGCGATCTCCTCCAACTGGGCCTTGAGGGCGGCGATGCGTTCGTTCAACAGGGCCACCTGGGCCCGCGTCTCGGCGCTCAGACGGCGTTCCTGGTCGAGGCTCGCCGCCTGCCGGGCGTTCACCGCCTCGGCAGCGAGGCGGCGGCGGTATTCCCCGGCGAAACCCCGGTGCACGGCCTCCATGGCATTCACCAGGGCCCCGACGCGGCCCTGGAGGTCGACCCGTCGGCGTTCCAGGCCGGCGATCCGGTCTTCGAGGCCCGCGCGTTCGCCCTTCAAGGCCGCCACCCGGGCCCGCAGTCTTTCGCTGTCCTCCCGCTCCAGCCCCAGCAGTTCGGTCAGCTGCGCCACCCGCTCGTGGAGCACGTCCAGCTCGCTCTCCTGGCCCGAGACGATGCGCGCCAGCAGGGCCTGGGCGAACACGAACACCAGGAGCACGAACACCACCAGCATCAACAGGGACGAGAGGGCGTCCACGAAGCCCGGCCAGACGTTGGTCTGGCGGCGACCACGGCGGCGGGAGAGGGCCATGTTCACCCCCGCCCGCGGGGCGGTTCTTCAAGGAGCCGTCGGAGCAGCTCGCGCTCGGCGCGGATCTCCTCCACCAGGCGCTCCAGGGCGCCCCCGCCCACCGGCGACGCGGATTCGTCCACCTGGGGGCCCTCCCCGCCGGGGGCCTGGATCAGGCGGGTCACCCCGGTGAGCCATTCCTCCAGGCCGTTGAAGAAGCGGTTCTGGACATGGCCGGCCTGGAGGTCGATGAAACCCAGCACCAGGGAGCCCCCCAGCCCGAACAGGGAGGAGCTGAAGGCGGTGCCCATGCCGGCCAGGGGGGCGCGCAGGCCGGCCTTGAGTTCCTCCAGCAGGGCCACGAAGTCACCGCCCTGGACGTGCAGGGCATCGATCACCCCGGTCACCGCCTGGATGGTGCCGAGCAGGCCCCAGAAGGTCCCCAGCAGGCCCAGGAAGACCAGCAGGCCGATCAGATAGCGGGACACCTCGCGGGACTCGTCCAGGCGCTCGCGGATGCCATCGAGGACCGTGCGCAGGGACAGGGCGGAGAGTTCGAAGCGATCCTTGGCAAGGCGCGAGAGGTGGCGCGCCAGGGGCTTGAGCAGGCGCGGCTCGGCGCTCAGCGAACGCCCGCTCTGGCCGGTGCGGAACATGCGGATCCAGCGCACCTCGGCACCCAGGGCCCAGACCTGCCAGAGATTGATCCCGATCCCCACCGCCAGCACCGCCAGGATCAGGCCGTTGAAGCCCCAATTGGCCAGAAAGGCGCTGCGCAAGGGGGCGAACAGCAGGGCGCAGACCGCGCCCGTGAGGGCCAGGTAGAGGCCCATCCAGATCAGGCCGTGGCGGGGGTTGCTCATGGTGGCGGTGCTCCTCGGACGATGCGCCGCAATATACCCCAGGCGCGGCGGCTTGGGGACTGCAGCCATCGTCTCTCCCGGGCGAAGCAAAGGACTTTCGGTGACGAACGGTTGGCTGCGCCAGATACCCGGCGCCTCAAGGTATGGGGGGCGGGACCGATAATTCATTCAGCGACACCACCCGCCCCCGTATGGGCGCCCTTTGCGAGGAGACGCATCTTGACCACACACCCGAGCAACAGATCGGGCGGTTTCACCCTCACCGAGCTCATGGTGACGCTGGCGATCGCCGCGATCCTGGCCACCGTGGCCATCCCCACCTACCGCCAGCAGGTGGAGAAGGCGCGCAAGGCCGAGGCCAAGACCAACCTGAGCGCCCTGGCCCTGCTGCTGGAGCAATACAACTCCCTGTACGGGCGCTATTGCCCAGACTGTACCGATAGCGCGGCCCACACCTACCAGTACAAGGAAAACGCGAGCGGCAGCGCCACCACAGACCAGATCACGAGCTGGCTGGATTTCCGCCCCAAGCAGGCCACCGACGCCGGCGCGGTGCGCTTCGACTACAAGATCGTGGCCACCGCCGACAGCGCCTATACCCTCACCGCCACCTCGGTGGCCGGGCGCGGGGCCCCCGAGAACTGGGCCCTGACCCTGGCCGAGGACGGCACCAAGACCGAACGAGACCTCTCCGCGGGCACCACGTCCGCAGGATGGAAATGACATGAACCAACAGCCATCCCCCGCCCCCCGCACCCTGCACGTCCGCTGCCACCCTCTCCCCCGGAGCCGGGGTGAAGGGATCGCCAAGACGCCCGCCTACTTTCCTCTGCCGGTCCAGTGCCGGCATCACGAGGGCTTCGCCCTCATCACCGTGATGCTGCTGCTGTTGCTGTTCACGGTCTCGGGCATGGGCACCCTGTACAACGTCCAGGCCGGAAGCAAGAGCGCCGGTTTTCTGCGCCAGGAGGTGGTGCGCTTCCAGCAGGCCGATGGCGGCGCCGTCTCGGTCCTGGGCTACATGACCGCCTTCAAGCAGACCAACGTGCCGCGCGAGGTCAAGGATACCGATGCCTACTCGGTGGGGCTGCGCGTGATCGGTGACAGCGTCCGCTATCCCGCCGGGTTCTCGGTACTCTGGAAGGGCGTGGACGTGCACGAGACCGCCGCCTCCAGCGATGGCAAGGCCGAGGTAGAGGTGGTGGCCTTCGTACCCGTCGCCCCCGCCACCTATGGCAACGAATGAGGTATCCGGTCATGCGTGCCCTGCTCTTCACCCTGTTCTCTCTTTCCGTGCTGTTCCAGCCCCCCGCCGGTGCGGCCACCCATACGGCCATCCTCAAGATCACCAACCCCAACGGGTCTGCCAGCGATGCCCCGGTCTACGCCTCGGCCCACGGCAGCGACTGGACCCAGGTCTACGTGGAAATCCCCGCCAAGCTCTACATGGACAAGGGCTGGTTGCGCGAAGACCTGCACAACCTGAGGTTCATCGACATCGACTCGGGCAACCTCGCCCTGGCCCACTGGGTGCCGCCCAAGAAGGATTCCAACCTGCGTATCGACAAGCTGGGCACCTGGTTGCTGGTGAAGGACCTCGCTCCCGGGGAGACCGAGACCATCCGCATGGAGATGGTGGATGGGGCCAGTTACTACGCCAACCCCCGCGCCGGGAGCGACCGTACCTACGACCGGACCAGCTACAACGCGGCGTCCAGCGTCTTTCCCTGGTACAGCTCCAACCTGGGCGACTGGAAATGGAATGCCACAGGGGGCTGGACCAGCAGCAACGTGAAATTCATCGACCATGCCCTGTATTCCGAGGACGATATATGGGGTGACGACAAGAGCGACGCCGACGCCAAGACGGGCAAGGAATTCATCCTGACCCTGCACCTCCTCAAGTTCTACTACAGCAGCTCCAGCGAGGTGATGTTCTATTTCCTCTCCCAGGCGCCCTACGACAAACCGGATGAGTTGAACACAAAGAACGGCTACCGTCTGTTCATCGCCAAGGCCGGGAACTATTCCTCCGTCTCCGACGATCTCCATTACAGCCGCCACCACTTCAAGCTGAAATTACAGCGGCGCACCGGTTCCGGCGGCTGGTCCACCCGGGCCGTGGGGGACTGGTATCCGTACCACAACTCCCGCCATAGACTGGACATCAAGGTCTCGCGCGACCGGGTGGGCCTCTGGATCAACGGCCGTCACTACCCCCTGACGGCCCGCCATGGGGCCAGCGTGGACGCGCACAAGGATTACATCCGTGAGGATTCCTGGACCCAGGGTCACTTCGGCATCGACCGGCGGGGCTGGCACCGCTGCTGCGGCACCGACCTCAACTACCTCACCCTGCGCCGCCTGGTCTGGCAGGAGCCCACCTTCGAACTCTATGGTGACACCGACCTGGTGATCGGCCAGGGCAGCCCCGATCTGGGCCAGGACGTGGTGGAGATCGCCCCCAACCTGCAACGCATCCACGACACGGTGGGCGGTAACAGCCTCGACGACTATGTCTTCGCGGTCTTCAACATCGCCCACCAGGACCAGATCATCGATGACTTCAAGCTCAAGCTGCGCAATCGCGGCAGCGCCGCCGAGACCTTCGATCTGACCATCCACAACAGCGCCCCGGACGACTGGTTGCTCTATCTCTGCGACTCGGGCGGCGGCAGTTGCAGCGCCACCCTGCCCGCCACGGCGACCCTGGCCGCGGGCGCAGCGCAGACCTGGACCCTGCGCCTGGTACCCACCCCCAGCGCCCTGTTCAACGGCAGCCGGGCCGATATCGACGTGCGCGTGGAGGCGCGGGGCGACGGCAGCTTCGACGCGGTGCGCTACAGCACCCGCATCCTCACCCAACTGGGTTGTTTCTGGCACTACAAGGCCCCCCAGTCCATCGCCTGGAGCGGCGGCCACGGCTACGACAAACTCAACGACTACCAGGTCCTGGTGAAGATCCGCGGCGAGGCGACCCTGAGCAACGCGCGCGCCGATGGCGCCGATGTCCTCTTCACCGACGCCCAGGGCAACCTCCTGGACTTCTGGATCAAGTCCTTCGACCGCGCCCACGGCAATCTCGACGCCTGGGTCAAGGTCCCCGGCATCCCGGTGGGCGGGGGGGACATCTATGCCTGGTGGGGGAACCCCGAATACAGCACCGGCCGTTCCGACCCCCAGGCCACCTTCGACCTCTGGGAAGACTGGGACCGGGACTATGTCTTGCATCAGCCCATCGGCTGTGACGACGACACCTTCGAGTGCGACGGCTGGGGCGACGATCCCCACGGCTGGGCCAACGTCCCCACTCCCGACGACGACTACAACTGGTGGGAGCTGGAAAATCTGGGCGGCAGCCATGTCCTCCAGGCCGACAAGGGGGGCAGCCACAAGTCCAGCGACACCGGGCCCTATATCCACAAGGGCGGCCTCGGCTGGGACCACTACGAGGTCTACTACCGGATGCATTCGGGGACCTACTACCAGTACGGCGGTGGCGGCACCTGGGGCAATCCCCAATACAACCCGGTCTATTTCAACGACGCCGGCAACATGTGGGGCATGGAGTTCTTCGCCGACAAGTACATCTTCCGCCCCTACGCGGCCGGCATCGACTACGTCTGGCAATACCAGACCTATCCGCGCGACCTCCTCGGTGACCGCTTCCCCAAGCGCAATCACTGGTACTGGGTAAAGGTGCGGGTCTACAAGGACAAATCCACCGGTGATGCCCAGTTGCGCCTGCGCATCGCCCGCAACGATCCGGGCGACGTGGACGACGACAGCCACTACACCGCGGTGGGCGATTTCCTGGCCCCACCGGTGTTCTCTCTGGACTACGGCGAGATCGGTTTCGGGGGCTGGGACTCGGGCTTCGCCTTCGACGACGTACGGGTACGCAAATACGTCGAAGACGCCGCGGGCCACGAGCCCTCGGTCACTGCGGGCAGTGTCATCCCCCAGGATCCACGTGGGGTCATCACCCTGTCGTCCCCCCAGATCACCGCCCCCATCCTCGGCGGCCGTCCGGCCTATATCGACACCGAGACCATACCCTATGCCTGGCGCGGGGACATCAAGGTCTACTACGCCGACTGCTACATCAATGGTGAATGTCAGGGCAGCGAGGATCAGGCCCATCGCGGCACCCTGAGCCCCTTCGGCCAGATCGACGCCGACACCGCCAAGGGGGCCGGCTGGTATCTCATGCGCCGTGCCCCCGGGGCCAACAACGACAGCGCCGGTGATCCGCGCCGGATCTACACCACGGACGGAACCCATACGGACTGGGTGGATTTCGAGGCCGACAATTGCGCCGCCCTCGAGCCCTGGCTCGGCACCGGCGGCGCCTGTGACGCCGACGACGGCACCTATGACGAGACCGAACGCCTGGTGCGCTTCGTGCGCGGCTTCTACGTCCCCGAGATCCCGCGTTCCGCGGGCCGCAACCTCGACGCCCTGAGCGGTTATGGCGATGGCGACGGGGTGGCCGAGGACACCGAGCAGTGGAAACTGGGCGATCTGCTCCACTCCAGCCCCCTGCTCGTGGGGGTGCCCAAGCTGGCCTATCAGGACGACAGCTATTGGGATTTCGTGGACGCCCACGACGACCGCGACCTGGTGGCCTACGCCCTCACCAACGAGGGCATGCTGCACGCCTTCCGCATCGCCCGGTACGACACCGATGCTTCGGCCTATCTGCCCGATGCGGACATGACGGAACTCTGGGCCTTCATACCCCATGCCGTGTTGCCTAACCTGAAACGCACCACCGACGCCGACCACGACTACCTCGCCGACGGCCTCCTGCGGGCCGTGGACGTGAACTTCGGCGGCGGTTGGCGCACGGTGCTGTTCGGCGGCCTGGGACGTGGTGGTCTCAGCTACTTCGCCCTGGACGTCACCGATCCCGCCGCCCCCAGGCTCCTGTGGGAACGGGCCGGCGACAAGGACACCTCGGGCACCACCCTGTCGGCGGCCGCCCTGGGCAAGCTGGACACCGACGGCGATGGCGAGGGGGACCTCTGGGTGGCGGTGCTCGGCTCCGGCTGGGACACCGACTATGCCGACAACTACGAGGACAAGTACGCCTGGCTGACGGTGCTGAACCTGGAGACCGGCGCGGTGGTCAAGAAGGTCCGGGTGAGCCCCAAGGTGGGCAATGTCCTCACCGATATCACCGCCCTGCGCGACGCCGCCGACGGCACCTTGAAGACCCTCTATTTCGGGGACTACTACGGGGCCCTGTGGCGGGTGGACGGCAGCCGCCTCGGCGGCAGCGCCTTGGCCGACGGGGCCACCCTGGATGCGGCCACCGACATGCTCTTCCAGCCGAACGACTACGCCACCACCGGCCTGCCCTCGGCCGTGGCCCGCCCCATCACCGTGCGCCCACGGGTGGCCAAGGGCGAGGGCAGCGAATTCTGGGTCTACTTCGGCACCGGTGACTACAACGAGTACGAGGCCACCTATCCCCATCAGGCCTTCTACGGGCTCAAGGACCGCGCCGACCGTTATGTGGGCGATGCCGCCCTGGTGGACATGACCTCCACCGCCAGCACCAACACAAGCAGCGACTCCTGGTTCCTCCGCCTGGGGGTAAACGACCCGCACGACTATGTCCTGGCGAGCGGCACTCAGTCGCTCCACGACCGTAACGAACGGGTGTTGCGTCCAGCCGAGGTCTACGGCGGCTTCGTGTTCTTCACCAGCTTCGAGCCGGCCAACCTCCCCTGTGGCGGCGGCAAGTCACGCTTCTACGCCCTCAACTACCGGAGCGGGGCCCTGGAGAGCGGACTGTTCCAGGGGGTCGGCGCGGGGCTCGACGAGGTGCGCAGCGTGGAGACCGCCGATACCGGCATCCCCTCCCAACCCATGATCCTGGAGGGACAGAGCGGCCAGGGTACGGCCGTGGCCGCGGGTGTCACCTCCAGCACCTCGGGTGGGGTGACCCGCATCGAACTGGCCCCGGACAAATTCTCCACCGCCCTGGACATCCTGCTGTGGAGGGAGAAGCGATGACCTCCGGCCCCTGCCGCGGCCTGACCCTGCTCGAGGTCCTGGTGGCCATCCTCCTCATCGGTGTGCTGGCGGTGCTCGGCGGGATCGGCTTTGGTTCAGGACTGCGCCGGCACCAGACCCAGGCCTGCGCCGACCGTATCGCCGCGAGCCTCTATCAGATCCGCACCCAGGCCCAGGCCGAAGGCGAACGGGGAACACTCCTGCTCGCCCCGGGGGCCATCGCGGCCGATCTGGACGGCGACGGCAACAAGGAGTATTTCATCGGCTTTCTCGATCTCGATCGCAACGGCAATCTCGACACGGGCGGGGCCACACCCGACCGGGTGATCCTCCATGGCACCCCGGGCGATAGCTTGTGCAGCCCGGTGGTGCGGATCAATGCCGGCACCACCACCCGCAAGATCCAATTCAGCGCCCTCGGTTCCCTGCTCGGGGCCAGCGGCGACAACCTCTATCTCACCGCCGGCGACAAGGCGGCGCGGGTAGAGGTGGTCTCCCTTACCGGACTCACCCGGGTGTACGTGAATATGGACGCCTGCGGCGGAGGTGTCTGCACCACCGCCCAGGAATGGATGGAGACCGGGTCGTGAAGGGACGTGGCTTCTCCTTGGTGGAGGTGCTCATCTCCCTGGTCATCCTGGCCATGGGGGTGAGCGCCCTCGGTGGTATGTTGCTCACGGCCATGCGCCTGCAACAGAGCAATCTGCGGGTGGAGATGGCCAGCGCGCTGCTCGCCCAGACCATCGACGAACTCAAGACCCTCTCCAACCTCGAACTCCACGAGGCCACCCAGGTCCTCGATGCCTCCAGTCTGACGGCCCTCGCCGCCCAGTACCGCTTCAGTGGCATCGACACCACGAAGCCTGCGGGCTACGACTATGTGCGCTGGCGGGGGATCACCCGCACCGCCGCCGACGGCGGCAGTTATGTCTTCACCGTGAAGGCCGCGGTGGACGAGAAATACCTCTACCAGGACATCCTCAACCGGGTCCAGGTCACCGTGTTCTGGCCGGTGGGCCGGAGCGCCCGGCCGGCGGACTCGCTCCAGGCCGTGTTCTTCATCGAGAGGAAATAGGCATGAACAGGCACAAGCATCAATCGGGTCTGAGTCTGGTGGAGGTCATGGTCTCCCTCGCACTGTTCGGTCTGGTGGTCGCCGGTACCGTGGGCGCCTACTTCAGTTTCATCGAGACCTCGAGCCATGCCACCCAGGTCTCCCACCGCATCCTCGATGTGCAACTGGCCCTCAAGCTGTTGCAGCGCGACCTCAACATGGCCGGTTTCGGACTGCCCGCCGCCACCCGGGTCGCCGGCCTGGACGGGGGCGGCGAGACGGTCACCGAGGCCGCTGTGGGACTGGACATCGACGGCGATGGCGATGCCGGGGATACGGTTGTCAGCGATGTGGTCTACGTGGCCGACGGTTGGCAGATCGTCAAGGACATCACCGACAACGGCGCGGCGGACGGCGACATCATCGAAAGCCCCACCGACTACTTCGCCAAGCTGGTGCACCAGCGGGAGGCCGGCGGATATCACGCCGCCCTGACCCAGGACGTGGATTCCGGCGCCACTGCCCTGGCCGTCGACCGGACCGACATCAACCTCGGCGAAGAGGCCCATGCGGATGCCGATTTCGCCGCCGGCGACGCCCTGATCCTCTATGCCGAGGAGGCCTCCGGCACGGCCTGGTATGTGGAGGGCCACCGTCTGGCGGCGGTCTCCGGGGACAACCTCTCTCTGGCCGCCGGGGATGGCGTGGGCCGCGGCTACAGCGCCGCGGACAGCCGGATCGTGCCGGCGATCCGCTGGTACATCCACCAGGACACCGGCGAGGCCACACCCTGGCTCTACCGCAACGGCAGCCGGGTCCTGCCCGGGGTGGTGGATTTCCAGGTGGAATACGGGTACGACCGCCACCACGACGGCCTGGAGTGGTCGGCGCAGACCCCGCCCGCGGGGAGCGTGGACGGCGCCGACAGCGGCGCGGCCGGTAACGAGGCGAAGATCCCGTTGCTCGAGGCGGTGCGGGTTGAACTTGCGGTCGCCATGGGCGGGGCGTCCGGGGTCAAGACCTCGGGAGGGGGCGATGCACGCACCCTCAGGCGCTTCGAGACCACGGTGATCTTGAAGAACTGACAGGCCGTCGGATCGGCGAACGGCCCACCGGCCGGGTCAGTACCCATCGCCCCCGATCCCCCGGCTTCGTTCCCGGTCCACCAGATAGCAGGGCCGTCCCTTCACCTCTTCGTAGATGCGTGCCACATAGGTGCCGAGGACGCCGAGGCTGAACATCAGGGCGCTGCCCAGGAGGAGCAGGAGCAGGATCACGGTGGTGAAACCCGATACGGCGATGCCGGCGAACTTCTGGTAGAGCGCGATGCCGCCCAGGATCAGGCTGGTGAGGAACACCAGCCCGCCCACCAGGGTGATGACCTGCAATGGGGCGCTGGTGAAGGCGGAGAGGGCATCCACCGCCAGGCGGCCCAGGCGCAGGCGCGACCATGAGGGAGACCCGTGCGACCGCGGTGGCACGTCGAAGGGCACCTGGGCCGTGGGCAGGCCGAGCCAGGGGATGAGGCCGCGGAAGAAGCGGTTGCGCTCGGGCAGGGCGCAGTAGGCGTCCACGGCCTGACGGTCGAGGAGCTTGAAGTCGGTGGCGTTCTGGATGGCGAGTCCGGAGAAACGGGTGAACAGGCGGTAGAACAGGTACGCGCCCAGGCGCGCGCCGGGGGATTCGCGTCCACGCGTGCGTTTGGTGCCCTCCACCACCCGGGCGCCGCCGCGCCACAGTGCCAGCATCTGCGGAATGAGTTCGGGCGGATGTTGCAGGTCGGCGTCCATCACCAGCACCACCTCGCCCCGGCTCGCCTCCAGCCCGGCGAGGATGGCCGCCTCCTTGCCGAAGTTGCGGGTGAAGACGATGAGGACGACGCGCGGCTCGGCCTCGGCCAGGCGGGCGGCGATCTCCGCGGTGGTGTCCCGGGAGCCGTCGTCCACCAGCAGGATGCGCCACTCCAGATCGGGGATCTCCGCGAGGACCGCGCGGATGCGCGCCAGCACCGGTTCCAGGGCCTCGGCCTCGTCGTACAGGGGCAGGACCAGGTCCAAGCGGGTCAAGGGGCGCACACCGGACAATCGGGGTCGGGGCGCAGGCGCAGGCTGCGCCAGTCCATGTTCAGGGCATCCCACAGCAGCAGTCGGCCGAACAGGGGCCTGCCGGCCCCCACCAGGATCTTCAGGGCCTCGGTCGCCTGGATGCAGCCGATGGCGCCCACCACGGGGGCCGCGATGCCGTTGGCCGCGCAGGTGGCGTCGGTATGGCCGTCCTCGGGGTAGAGGCAGCGGTAGCAGGGACCGGGGCGCCGGCCGCTGAAGCTGGCCACCTGTCCCTCCCAGCGGATGGCGGCGCCGGAGACCAGGGGGACGCCGGCGGCGAAGCAGGCCGCGTTCACGGCGAAGCGGGTCTCGAAGTTGTCCGAGCAGTCCAGCACCAGGTCCATGCCGGCCACCACCCCGGCCAGGGTCGCCCGGTCCAGGCGTTCCTCCAGGACGCCCACTTCCAACGCCGGGTCCAGGGCCTCCAGGGCGGTGCGCGCCGATTCGGCCTTGGGCCGGCCGATGCGGGCCTCGGTGTGGATCACCTGACGCTGGAGGTTGCTCGCCTCCACCCGGTCGAAGTCGGCCAGAGTCAGGTGACCGACCCCCGCCGCCCCCAGGTAGAGGGCCACGGGCGAGCCCAGTCCGCCGAGTCCGACGATGAGTACGCGGCTGGCCGCGAGCCGCTCCTGCCCCTCCAGGTCGATCTGGGGGAGCATGATCTGGCGGCTGTAACGCAGCAGGCGTTCGTCGTCCATGCCCCCTATCCGGGCCGGCCGTCGATGCGAGGGGTGACGAGGATGGGGGCGTAGACCCACAGGAACAGGGCGAAGGCGAACACCCAGAGCGCCCCCGCCAAGTCCACCCAGGCGGCGTACCAGGCAGGCAGGGCGGCGGGCAACAGCACCCGGACCACGGCCGCGGCATTGAGGGCCAGATAGGCCGCGTGGGTCGCGGGGGCGGCCGCCAGGGGGCGGCCGCTATGGCCGAGGGCGACCCGCGACATCATCCCCAGGGTGAGCACGCCGATCCCACCCAGGGTGAAGGCGTGGACCGCCAGATCGACCGGGTACAGGCCCCAGACGGCGATCCCCTGCAGCAGGAATCCCAGCACCAACCAGGCGTAGGCGGCGAACAGCACCCACAGGATCGGCAGACGCCAGATCCCGGGATGGTGCCAGTTCCACAGACGCAGGCCCTGGACCGCGGCCAGGGCCAGGGAGAGGGCACCGCCGACGCCCTGCTCCGGGGCGAGGACGTGCCAGGGGATGTAGACCAGAAACAGGCCATAGAGGCCGCGTTCCAGCCACCGGGGCCGCCGCGGGGCGGCCCCGGGCACGGCATTCCCGGCGAAGAAGGGGATCACCCGGCCGCCGATCCAGGTGAGCAGGAGCAGGGTCAGGTCCAGCTTCATGCGAATGCCGGCGTCCGCGGTCTGGGCCAGGCCCAGGAGTTGGGCATGGACCAGGCCGTTGGCCAGGGCCATGGCCAGCAACAAGGGCACGAACAGGCGGTTGAGCCGGTTCTGCCCCCGCCACAGCGGACGCCCCAGGGCGACGGCCAGGGCCGGCAGGAAGGCCAGGTCGACGAGACCCGCCAGCCAGGCGGGGACGGCGAGCGGGGCCAGCCGGCCGGCCAGCCAGAGCAGCGCGAGGCCGCCCAGGGGCCAGCCCGTAGGGGTCGGCAGACCGGTCCAGTTGCGCACCGCGGTGAGCAGGAAGCCAGCCACCACCGCGTCGGTATAGCCGAACAGCATCTCATGGCGGTGCCAGCTCAGGGGATCGAAGGCCCCCACGGCCAGGGGGTGACCGGCGAAGGCCCAGAGCCAGGGCGGCACCAGGATCAGCGCGGCCAGGCCGGCGAGCAGAAAGAAAGGGCGGAAGCCCAGCGCCGTGCCCACGAAGGGCGTGCGCGTAGGCGTGGGGCGCGGGGTGTCCATGAGGATCTCGCGGGCCATAGATTTGGAGGTTCCCATGCATTCGATCGACGCAATCGTATCATGGGGCCCATTCATGTGATGAAGGAGGACCTGTTGCCGGCCTAAAATATTCCGACCGTGTCTTGGCTTGAGCCTTCACCGAGGCCGACGAATGCCCGCAGCGCTGCTCTCAAGGAATCCCCGGCCCGACCGCTACAGGTGCAGGTCACTTCTACTACACTGAGGTCTCGGGGACATGAACTGGATAAGAAGAAGCCTGCGCAACAAACTGCTACTGCTGATCGGTGGCTACAGCCTGGTGGTGGCCGGAGCGGCTGTGTATGAATACTTCAACGCCGAGGACAGCGCCGCAGCCATCCAGGACGCCGTCACCCTGGACCTGGCCAATGAACGCGATGTCCTAAAGATCGTGGTGGACTTCAAGAAGCAGGTACAGGAGTGGAAGAATGTCCTCTTGCGCGGCAGCGATCCCGCTGCCCTGGACAAGTACTGGGCCAGCTTCGAACGCCAGGAGAAGAGCTTGCAGGAGATGGCGCGGAGCCTGGGCGCCCGGCTCGGCGATGCCCAGACCCGGGATCTCCTGGAACGTTTCCGGAAGGCCCATGGCGACCTGTCCGATGCCTATCGCAAGGCCCGGGAGGCCTTCGTGGCCAGTGGCTTCGACCCCAAGGCGGGAGATCGCCTGGTGAGGGGGATAGATCGGGCGCCCACCCGGTGGCTCGAACAGATGGCGGAGCGCATCTCCAAGCGGGCGTCACAGGCACTGGAGCAGACCCTGGCCCATTCACACCGCGCCTCGCTGATCTCACTGACGGTCCTGGTGGCTGCGATAGCGGGAGGATTCCTATTCTTTTCCTGGTTCGCCCGGCAAACCTTTGTACAGCCCATAGTGCGTCTGCGCGAGGACCTTGAGCGTGTCGCCGACGGCGATTTTTCAGAATCCATAGGCACGGGCAGTCAGGACGAGATCGGTGACGCCGCGCGCAGCGCCGACAGATTGCGCGAACATCTCGCCGCCATGATCGGTCAGATCGCGGTCACCTCGAAGCAGTTGAACGAGGTGGCCCGGCAGGCGACAGAGACCACTATCAGCACCCAGGAGGCCATGGTGCGTCAACAGGCCGACACCGGACAGATCGCGGAAGCCCTGAGTCAGATGGAAACCAGGATCCAGGAGATCGCAGGCAATGCCACCGGTGCGGCCGAGGCCGCTCAGGCGGCGACCGGAGTGACTTCCGAAGGCGAACGGGTGGTGCAATCCGCCGCGACATCCATTGCCGAATTGGCCGGCGAGATGCAAACCGCGGCCGATGTGGTGCAGACCCTGGAGGCGGACAGCGATGCCATTGGCAAGGTCTTGGACGTGATCCGAGGGATCGCCGAACAGACCAATCTGCTCGCCTTGAACGCCGCCATCGAGGCCGCCCGGGCCGGTGACCAGGGGCGAGGGTTCGCGGTAGTGGCCGACGAGGTGCGCGCCCTGGCGCAACGCACTCAGGAATCCACACGTGAGATCCAGGCGATGATCGAGCGCCTTCAGGCAGGCAGCCGCAGCGCGGTCGAGGTGATGGCCAAGGGTCAGGAAAAGGTGACCTTGAGCGTGGACCGGACTCGGGACAGCGGCGATACCCTCGAGCGGATCCTGCGGTCCATAGAGGACATCGGCCAGATGAACGGCGAGATCGCCACGGCGGCGGAGGCACAGAGCCAGGTCACGGCCGAGGTCACGCGTAACCTGGAGAACGTGAACAAAATCAGCGGCGACACCTCGGCCCGGATCGGACAGGCGCGTGCCATGGGCGAGGAACTCGCGGCCCGGGTAGGAGAGTTGCAGGGCGTGCTGGAGCGCTTCCGGGTGCAGGCATAGGCAGCTTTCCCAGGGGGCCGGGACACTTCCCCCTGGGGCGAGGACAAACAATCCGGCAGATGCGGGGCCTCGCGCAGCACCGAGCCTGCCTGCTGTCCGAGCGCGAAAGGATCCGGAACCGGCAACGCGATCCCCCGGTTCATTCATCTCGGCCCATCCATGTCCCGCACGCAGGGTACGGCGTGTGGGTAGAGTCGATGACTGGGAAGACAGGCGTGGGTATTGGGGAGTCGCTGTTTGCCGGGCGTTTTCGCTTGCACCGGCACCTCAACCCATGCCACAGCCCCGTTTCCGGTCACCGCTCGTCGAACCGGAGATGCGGATTTCCCGCATCCGGCTCTCGGACACGACCTCATGCGTTCGCCCCCGCAGGGTCGCGCGTACGCTCAGGCAGACGGGCCCGCCCCAGTACGACGTACAGGTACGCGTCAGGGTGGCGCGACTGACCCTTCCGCGGCTGCTTGCGCTTTTTGCGTAACCACCGGCGGAGGCCTTCGCACGGTACACAGCGATATCCGGGCTAGCGGTCTGCTTGCCGCTTCATTTCCTCCCGAAAGACCCGCTCGCGCAAGTCGGCCAGCGTACGGTGCAGGCCATGGCAACGGGCACAGACCGTCACCGCCATCTCGCCCAGGAGACGACCACTGTCCGTTTCGGCCCCGGACAGGGCCTGCTCCAGCCGGTCCAACAGGGCACGGGCTCCGTCGCCGAGGATTCGTTCCCGTGGGACCGGATCCTGGCGGTGGCAAGCGGCGCAGTCTCCGCCCAAGGCATCGAGGAGGGTGCGCAGCTCCATGAAGGCGCCGCGGGCGTCTGCTTTGCGTCCATCCATGGCGGCGATCTTGATCCGGTTCAACCGGACGGAGAGGCGTGCCATCAGCGCAGGGTAGGTCAGGGTCTCGCCATGGACGGTGACCCGACGGTCACGGTAGGTGGGGACCCGATAGCGGGCCGCAGCCAGGGCCCGGTAGTCGCGATGACAGGCGTCGCAACCGTGACTCAAGGCACGCAGGGCACGTCTCGCCCGGGCGGTGTCCCTGCGCTTCAAGGCGGCCCTCAAGGCCACCAGTTCATCGGGATCCAGTTGCTCCCGCCACTCGGGAACCATCTCGCCAATCCGTTCGTAATGCCCGGCGAGGCGCTCGGCCCAGGCCCGGGCGTGCCCCCAGTCGCCCGAGTCGAGGTATTCGCTGACTGCCTGCATCTCCCGGCGCAGGGCGAACATGGTGTGCAGCCAGACCTGACGCTTGTTCGCCGGTTTGTACCAACGACCGAGCGACGGGGGCAGGGAGGGGAGAACGATGCCCTCTTCCCCGGCGCCGAGGGACGACGGGGCGATGATCGCGGCGCCAATGAGGAGCAAGGCCGTCAGTAGATACATCGGACGTTCTCCGGAGTCTCGCGCCGGGATTCCCGCCTCAAGAGCGCGGATAACGATCCCCCAAGTTGGCCGGGCAGAGGACCTCGCGCATGATCCCGATCAAGTCCAGCAGTTGGTCGTTGCGGATCCGGTAATAGATGCGGTTGGCCTCCTTGCGGGCCACCACGATGTTCTTGTTGCGCAGTTGTTCCAGGTGCTGGGAGATGTTGCTCTGGGTGGTGCCGGTGCGTTCGACGATCTCCCCTACCGAGAGTTCGTTGTTGCCCAGGGAACACAGGATCTTCCAGCGCAGGGGGTGGGCCATGGCCTTGAGGGCGTTCGCGGTGAGGGTGGTGTCTTCGTCCTCCCGGGGGTTGAGCAGGGGGGGGATGGGGCTCTGGTTCATAGATCGCTCCTCGGTGAAACCTCAGTCTTCCGCAGGGGCGGTCACCACGCCCTGCTCCGCATCGTCGCAACGGATGAACCCGGTCATGTCCTTGGCGATGCAGATGATGTCGGTGATCTCCCCGTCTGAGTTCTTGATGGCGGTACGCGAGAACAGGATCGGCACCCGGCGCCCGTCCTTGGCGATGAAGCGGGCGTCGATCTGGCTCAGGGCGCCGACCCGGATCAGGGCCTCCAGCCAGGTACCCATGAAGGCCCCGGCCACTTCATCGCCCTCTTCCTCGAAGACGTCACCGATGGACATCCCCAGGAGGTCCTCCTCAGAATAGTCCAACATCCGCCGGGCCGCGGGGTTGGTCAACTTGATGCGCCCCTCGGGGTCGAGGACGAGCAGGGCTTCGCCCATGTAACGAATGATGTTTTCGAGGTAGCGTTTGGCCTGGTCGAGTTCACGGGTGCGTTCGGCGACGCGCTCTTCGAGGATGCGGTTGAGGTCGCGTTCCTTTTCGATCAGCCGGAAATAGGTGCTGATCTTGTTGATGAGCTGGATGTCGTCGATGGGTTTGAGCAGGTAATCCACCGCCCCCACGGCGTAACCCTTCTGCTGGAATTCCTCGGTCTTGAAGGCCGCGGTGAGGAAGATGATGGGGATATCGCGGGTCTTCTTGCGGACCTTGAGCAGGGAGGCGGTCTGGAAGCCGTCCATCTCGGGCATCTGCACATCGAGGATGATGAGGTCGATGCCCGGTTCGCGCAGGGCGATCTCCAGGGCCCGCCGCCCCGAGGTGGCCTCCAGGATGGTGACGTCCATGTATTTGCGGATCAGGGTCCTCAGGGTGAACAGGTTGTGCTCGTGGTCGTCCACGATGAGCAACTTGAAGCCCGGGTAGCGTTTCATCTGGTTTCAGCCTCCGTAGCCGAGGCCGCGCCTCAGCGCCTCCTTGAGTTCCTCGGGCGCGAACGGCCGTGGCAGGTGGACGATGCCCGGTCCCCCGGCGCAGGGCGGCGCCTCGGCACCACCGAGGAGGACCACCTCCAGGTGGGCAAAACCGGGCTGCCGACGGATGACGTGGATAGTATCACAGGCGTCCGCGCCAGGGGCATCGAGGTCGAGCAACAACACTTGGCAGGCCGGGTCTTCGCGCAGGCCCTCCAGGGCCTCGTCCGGATCAGCGGCGGCGCTGACCCGGGCGCCCCAGGCCTCGAGCCGCGGCACCAGATCCAGAAGGCTGGAGACATCGTTGGCCAGGAGCAGGATGCAGGCCGCGGACAGGTCGGTCTCGGGAACCGCCTGGGGTGTCGGCGGGCTTGGCGCGGACGCCGGCGCGGACGCCGGCTCGGGTACCGGGGGCTGGGGGCCCTCGGATTCCACCTGGGGGATGCGTTCGGGTAGCAGGAGGGTGAAGGTGGCGCCAGCGCCTTCCCGGCTCTCCAGAGTGATCTCTCCCCCCAGCAGATGCGCCAGCCGCCGGCTGATCGAGAGCCCGAGGCCGGTACCACCATAACGGCGGCTGGTGGAACCGTCGGCCTGACGGAAGGCCTCGAACACCAGGGCCTGTTTGGCGGGAGGGATACCGATGCCGGTGTCCACCACGGCGATGCTCAGGGCATGCTGCGGATCCCCACCGGGGCCGAGGCGCAGGGTGACCCCGCCGGTGCGGGTGAACTTGACGGCATTGGAGAGGAAATTCTTGACGATCTGGCGAACCTTGTAGGCATCGGTATAGAGGCGTTCGGGCAGATCCGGCGACTGTTCGAGACGCAGGAATAGCCCCTTTGCGTCGAACTGGGGCTGCATGAGTTCCACGACCTCCCGCACCAGGTCCACGGGCCGCACCCACTCCAGGTGAAACTGGGTGCGCCCCGCCTCGATGCGCGAGAGGTCGAGGATGTTGTCGATCAGGGCGCGGAGATCGTCTCCGGCCTGATGGATCACCTGGGCCTGGCGACGCTGTTCGAGCGGGAGGCCGGAGTCCGGGGCGGCGAGCAATTTGGAGAGCAGGAGGATGGAGTTCAGAGGGGTGCGCAGCTCGTGGCTGACGTTGGCCAGGAATTCAGACTTGTAGCGGTTGGAGGCCTCCAGGGCCTCGGCATGGCGGCGCAGGCTGCGCGCATGTTCGGCGTGGCTGCGGGCGAGCGCGGTGAGATCGCGACCAAGGTCGCGAATCTCCGGCGGTCCGCGCCACTCGAAATGGACCTGCTCGTCCTCGGCGAGCATGTCGCCGATACCTTGGGTGAGCTGGTGACCGAAGCGCTCCAGACGGACCGCGATCCAGCGTGCCAGGAGGATGACGATCACCACCAACACCAGGATGATGGCCAGGACCCGTTTGACCAGGGCGTTGCGGAACTTGGCCAGGGGCGAGGGATCCACTTGACGGCCCACCCACAGGGGTCCCGAATTTTCGGTGAGGAACATGGGAACCCAGAGGATCTCTCGGCCGTCAGCCCCTTCCCACAGGCCCAGCTTGCCGGCGGCAAAGATGGCATCGAGCCCAGGGAAGTCCGCGAATGCCCGTCCGGGGCTGCTCAGGGCCTTATTCGATACGAGGTAGCTGCCCTTGTTGTCCACCCATAGGGTATTGCGATAGAAGCGGGCCATGCCACCCACGTCCAGGGTGATGGCCACCAGGCCGATGGGCAGGGCAGACGGGTGCTTGCGGTCGAAGATGGGGGTAATGAGGTTCAAGGTCATGAGATGCCCCTGCGGGGGGCCCCGGTCGTCGGGGGCGAGCCGGATGCGGCTCACCAGGACCCGCGGCGCCTCCAGGCCCAGGGCGGCCGATACAAGCTCTTGTGGAGGGGGCTCGGGCAGGGTCGTTGTGGGATGCCAACGGGTGGTGCGGGGATCCCTCTCCAACCAGAAACGGGGCCGGCCCTGATCGTCCATGAACAAGATCTGGATGATATCCAGTTGGTCGTCCAGGACCTGATTGGCCCATTGCGTATAGCGGGCACGTGCGCGGTCCACCGCATCATTGGTGGTGGACTTGCCGAGCAGGGTGCCGGGTTCCGGCAGCTTGGCCAGCAGACGCACCATCTCGTGCCGGCTCGCCAGATGTTGGTCGAGGTCGCGGAAATCGGCGCGCAGGTTCTGCAGATAGGCCTTCTGGTAGAAGAGTTCCAGGCTGCCCAGCACCAGCGGCAGGTTGATGACCACCGCCGCCAGCAGGGGAGCGATCCCGAACAGGAGCAGAAAGATCAGGATCTGGGACCGGAGCCTCACGTCAGCTCGAAGGTCGTCGGGGCGCGCACCGGACCCCGCGCCCGTCTGGCGGGAGAAGGATATCCTCCGAGGCGCCAACCACGGCCGGGGCCATGGCCGTGAGCGGTGTTCTCAGAGGGCGCGTACGCAATCCAGGACCGCCTGGGCGTGGCCCTTGGGCTTCACATCGGCAAACACGTGACGCACGATGCCCTCCTTGTCGATGACGAAGGTCGTTCGCCGGATACCCTTCTTGCGTTCACCGCGCACGGTCTTCTCCACCAATACGCCGAAGGCGGCGCAGAGTTCACCCTCGATGTCGGCGAGCAGGTTCACGGTGAGTCCGTATTTGTCGCGGAAGGCCCCGTGGCTGACGCAGGGGTCCATGCTCACCCCCAGCACGCGGGCGTCAGCAGCCTCGAACGCGGGCATGAGATCGGTGAACTCCAGGGCCTCCAAGGTGCAGCCGGGGGTGTCGTCCTTGGGATAGAAATACAGCACGAGGTGGTGCCGGCCCAGGAACTGGTCCAACTGCACCATCTGCATGTCCGCGTTCGGGGTGCTGAAGTTCGGCGCCCGGTCTCCGGGGTTCAACATGGGGGTCGTCTCCTGGGATGGCAGAGGCCTTCTACGGGCCCCACTCGCTTCGATGATCGCTCAGGACCGAAGCCTAGGGGGGTGCGGGAGAGAGGTCAACCTCGGCCGCCCATGAAACGGTATCCCCGGCCCCACACGGTTTGGACGTATCGCGAATGGCGTCCGTGGTCGCCCAGCTTGCGTCTGAGGCGCGCGATGTGCATGTCGATGCTGCGGTCAAAGGCGGAGCAGCCGGGCCCGCGTAGCCGGTCGAGCAGGTACTGCCGGTCCAGGGTCCGGTTGGGGTGGGTGGCGAGGATCTCCAGCAGCTCCTGTTCAGTGGCGGTGAGGGATACGACGTGACTGCCGCGGCGCAGTTCGTGGCGATCCGGATCCAGGGCGAAAGGGCCGAAACGGATCTTCGCCCTGTCGTCCCCGCGTTTTCTACCACCGCAACGGCGGCGCAACAAGGCATGCACCCGGGCCAGCAGTTCACGGGGATCGAAGGGCTTGCCCAGATAGTCGTCTGCGCCTGCCTCGAGGCCCTCGGCGCGGTCCTGCGGGCGGGCCATCCCTGAGACCATGCACAGGCTGATGTCGGTCTCCTGTCTGAGGTCACGGGTCAGCAGCAGGCCGTCGCCGTCGGGCAACAGGCGGTCGAGCAGGATCAGGTCGGGTTGACGACGAGCCAGCCAGAGGCGCAGACCATTCGCATTCGCCACGCCCTCCGCATGCAGGCCATCCTGACGCAACAAGCCCTCTATCAGGGTACGCAAGGTGGGATCGTCTTCCACCACCAATACCCAGGGGGCGTCTTCGTTGTCACTACGCATGGCCGCCGCCTCTATCCGTCACGACCACAATATGTTAGCAAACAATGAAATACTTTTGTTACATAATCAAGGGAAAATACCTCGACTGGAGAAGATGAGCCACTTGCAGACCCTCCGGGTACTGTCTTCGAGTAGAACAAGATCCGGCTTCCCGGGAAGGGGGTATGCCCTCTCCAAACGGCGGCTCGCAGCAGCCTGCCCTTTGACCGTTGTGGCGCCACCCCGCCGCAGCGGTCTTTTTTCGAGCGCGTTTCCCCGCCGGGTGATGATTACATCAGGGATAGCTAAAGTTGTCGCTGATCATGCCGCCACCGTCTTCGACGGGTGGTCTTGCATTTCCACGATCTTGGCCGCCCCCTATTGGCAAGTCCTCGGAGACATCGGCATGGTCAGCTCGTTGCAAAGATTCAGCATCAAGGCCCGTGTGATCGGGCTCGGATTCGGCGTGATTCTACTGGTGGTCATCAATGGTGCTCTGGTTCTGAATTCAACCCGGTCCATACAGTCGTTGTGGGATGATTTCGGCAGCGGAGTGGTGGCCCGTCGGGAGTCGCTGCAGGGCATGGGTTCGGCCATGGGCTATGGTGGCCTCATCCAGAACTTCAAAAACTATGTGTTGCGTGGGGATACGCGGTACGCCGAGCGGGCGACCGAGAACTGGACTACCCTCAGCCAGCAGCTTGACGCCTATGCCGCCCTGCCCGGGGTGGACAAGGAGGAACGTCAGGCCCTGGCGGCCATCCGGGCGGTGGCCGAGCGCTATCACCGGCATCTGGCCGAGGTGGGACGCCTATGGTCCGCAGGCAAGACGCCCAAGGAGATCGACCATGTGGTGAAGGTGGACGATGGTCCGGCCTTGCAGGGCTTCGCGCTCTTGGAGGAACACGCTCAGGCCCTGACAGCGGCTACGGGCAAGGCATTGGGCGGGATGCTCGGCCACCTGAACCGGCTGACTCTATGGGGTCTGGTGATCCTGGTCATGGTGCTCAGCATCGGCATGGGGCTGGTGGGACTGGGTATTTCCCAAGGCATCCACCGGGTCAGCCGCTTCGTGGCCGGAGTGGAGAAAGACAGCGACCTGTCCCGACGGTTGCCGGTGGAAGGAAACGATGAACTCGCGGATCTGTCGATCCACTTCAATGCCTTGCTCACCCGCCTGGAGTCCGCTTTGGGCGGGATCCTGAATGCGGTCGGCGCCGTGGGCGCGAACACCCTGCAGGTTGCTCAGCAGGCCCAGGAGACGGTCGAAGGGGCACGCACCCAGTTCCGCGAACTCGAACAGATCTCCTCCGCCATGACGGAGATGTCGGCGAGCGTACGCGAGGTGACCCAGAACATCCAGCGTGCCGCTGAGGCCGCCCAAGGCGGTAACCAGGAGACGGGCGATGCCGCACGGGCGATCGGGGAAGCGAATCAGATCCTCGAGCAGCTGAACACCGGCGTCGACCACGCGGCCGAGGTGATCGGTCGCCTGGAACAAGACAGTCAGGCCATCGGCAAGGTCCTGGAGGTGATCAACAACATCGCCGAGCAGACCAACCTGCTGGCCCTCAACGCTGCAATCGAGGCGGCACGCGCGGGCGAGCACGGCCGGGGGTTCGCCGTGGTGGCGGACGAGGTGCGCACCCTGGCCTCACGTACCCAGGAGTCCACCCAGGAGATCGAGGCCATGATCGGCCGTCTGCGTAGCGGTGCGCGTGACGCGGTGGAGACCATGGCCGAGGGGCGCACTCAAGCCGGACTCGGTGCCGAGCGAGTCAAACAGGCCGGTCAGGCCTTTGAGCGGGTGGCACGCCTGAACGCCTCCATCAATGAGATGAGCACCCAGGTCGCCACCGCCGCCGAACAACAGAGCGTGGTGGCCGAAGAGATCAACCACAACCTGGTGACCGTGGCCGGGGCTGCGGAGCGCACCACCGAGGCCGCTGAGCACACCCTGCGGGAGGTGGATCAAATCGGAACCCACATCGCGGGCATGCAGGAATTGATCGCCGAGCGTTTCACTTTGGGAGACGAAGGCCTGCTGTTGGAACAGGCCAAGGGGACCCACCTCGCCTGGAAAGGGCGCCTGGCCGCCTTTCTGAGCGGCCAGGGCCACCTGTCGCGGGACGAAGTGATCTCGGATCGCGACTGTGGACTGGGCAAATGGTATTATGGCGCCGGCCGGAAGCGTTGGGGCCATTTACCGGGAATGCGCGATCTGGAGGTGGCCCATCGTGAGCTGCATCACCTCATGGGCCGGATAGTAGAGGCCAAAGAGGCCGGACATGAAGACCAGGCCCGCGCCTTGTTGGACCGGCTGGAGCCTTTGTCGACGCGCATCGTGGCACTGCTCGACGGGATCGAGGCGGAGGTGAGGCACGCGCATTGATCGGACGGACGCCACGCCGGTCCGGCCGTTCGCGGTGGGACCGGCGGCATGGCCGCCGCCCCTGCATCACAACCCCTCGAAGATCCGATCCAGGAGAATCCGCAGGCGTTTTCGCAGCAAGGCATAGGAGAAGTGCCTGCGCCCGATCTGGAAATTGGTCTCCACCATCTCCTCGATGCGCCCGGGGTCGGCCAGCAGCCGGCGGGTGGCCTCGACCGTGGAACGATCCACGAATTCGGTGAACTCCACCACCTGGAACCCCTTGGGGCGGATGTCTGTCTCGAAGATATTGTAGGCGTTCACCACGATGGGCCGCCGGTGATACACCGCCTCCAGGAAGGCGTTGCCGAAGCCCTCGATGGCCGAGGGGTAGGTCACCAGATCGGCCCGGCGGTAGGCGTCGGAGAGGGCGTAGATCTTGGCCCCGTTGTCGGCCGCACCCCGGTGGTGGTTGAAATGGCCGGCGGCGAGGATCAGATGCACCCCCAGGCGTTCGGCCTGGTCCACCAGGTAGTCCTGATAGGCGCAGCCCTCGTCCCCGGCACTGTGGCTGACCACCAGGGCGCAGGGCAGATCCAGGCGGCAACTCAGTTCCAAGGCCCGCTCGATACACTTGCGCGGCACCACCCGGGTGGGCTGGAGCAGGAACAGGTCGCTCTCCGACAGGCCCAGATTGCAGCGCAGGTCGTCCGCGTAGGAGTCGTCGTCGGCCGGAGGGTGCTCGAAGTCCATCACGTTGGGGATCACGGTGGGGCGCAGGCCCGTACGCCGGGCCAACTCGCTGGCGCCATAGGAGTTGATGACCACGTGGCGGATGCGGGCCATGGTGGGGGGAAAGGCCGCCTCCAGGTAGTCCTGGGCGGCGTTCACCAGGTAGCGCGAGCGCTCCCAGACGAAATCGTGGTGGTGGGCGATGGTGGGGATCCCGGTCTCCGCCACCAGGTCGGTGATGGCCATCCCCAGGGGGACGTTCATGGGCAGGGACAGGGCGTTCTCCACCACGATCAGGTCGAGTTCGAACTCCGAGACGAAGACCCCGAGGGCGTGCTTGATGATGCGCCAGAGGTCGTGGATCTGGTCCGAGGTCTTGGGGGATCGCCGGGTCTGACCGAACAGGTCGGCATTGAGGCGCAGGACATCGGGGTGCTCGAAGTGGGCGCGCGGGCAGATGCGCACCCGTTCGGGCGGGCGGTCACAGGCACCGGCGAAATAGAAACACTCGTAGCCCAGCTCGGTGAAGGCATCGGCCCACTTGAAGGCCTCCAGGGAGACCCCGTCGGTGCCTTCGAGGCGGGTGGAGATGAAGCCTATGTGCAGGGGGTGATCCACCATCGGGCGGCCTCCATGGGGGGGCCGTCGGCCCCGCGGCCGGCGGCTCCGGGGATCACTCGCCCTGGGCCTTCTTGTTCATGAACTTCTTGTTCACCTCCACCTTCGCCGTCCGGGCCAGTTCGCGCACGTATTCGCTCAGGTGGCGGCGCAGGATCTGTTCCTTGAGCGACACCTCCACCGCCTCGCGTTTAGGCGGCTGCTTGGCGCGCTTCTGCTCTAGCAGGATCACGTGCCAGCCGAACTGGGTCTTGACCGGGGTCTCGGTGAAGTGGCCGGGCTCCAGCTTGGCCACCGCGGCCGAGAAGGGCTTGACCATCTGCGCCGCATCGAACCACCCCAGGTCGCCGCCCTTCTTGCCCGAAGGGCCGGTGGACTTCTCTTTGGCCAGGGTGGCGAAGTCGGCGCCCTTCTTCAGTTGCGCGATGATCTCCTTGGCCTCGTCCTCTGTCTTCACCAGGATGTGGCGGGCCTTGTATTCCTCGCCGGGCCGGTTCAGATAGCGTGCCTTGTAGGCCTTGTCGATCTCCGCCTCGGTGGCGGGGTGTTTCTTGGCATATTCCTGCAGGGCCAGACGGGAGAGCAGTTGCATCCGCTGGACGGCGAGGGCCGCCTGGACCGCGGAACGCTTGTCCAGGCCTTGTTTCTCCGCCTCCCGGGCGAGCAGAACCAGATTGATGAGTTCGTTGATGGCCTGGTTCTGGACCTTGGGGTTGCGGCGCAGGCGGGGAGCCTTCTGGAATTTTTCGTTGATGTAGAAGGCGAACATCTCCCCGGTGATGGGGGTCTGATCCACCGTGACCAGGGCCTCCTTGGCGGCGGCCTTGGCCTTGGCCTGGGTGTCCGGGGCCGGAGGCGAGGAGTTGGATTGCCCGCAGGCGGCGAGCAGGCCGAGGGAGAGGGCGATACCGGTGAGGGCGAAGCGTTTGTTCATCTTGGGTAGGGGTCCTTGAAAATGGGTTCAGGCGGGCAGCACCCGCTTGAAGGGTTTGACTTCGACCGCCTCGTAGACGTCGGCGGTCACGTAGGGATCGGCCCGCGCCCAGGCGCGGGCGGCCTCCAAGGCGGGGAACTCGGCCACCACCAGGCTGCCGCTGAAGCCCGCCTCGCCCGGATCTTCGGCATCTATGGCCGGGTGAGGGCCCGCGAGTACCAGCCGGCCCTCTTCCTGGAGGGCGCGCAGGCGTTCCAGATGGGCCGGACGTGCCGCCAGGCGGGCGGCCAGGCTGTCTCGGCGGTCACGGGCGATGATCGCATACAACATCAGTCTTCGTCCTCCGGTCGTTGGGCGTGGCGGGCGAGGAAGAAGGCCTGACCGATGACGAACACCACCGTCAGGCCCAGCAGCCCGAACAGCTTGAAGTTGACCCAGCGCGCCTCCAGGTCGTGGGCGCGTTGACACAGGGCCAGGGCCTGGCCCTGGAACTGCCCGGCGCACCGGTCCAGGTCGATGTCGCCGGCCATCTCCACGGCCCCGTGGAGCGCCCGGTCGGCCACGAAGAAGTCGTTGGCCACGTACAGGTTGACCGCCCCCAGGAATAGAAAGAACAGCCCCCAGGCCAGGTTGAGGCGCCGCCACAGGGGGGCTGGGATCTCGATGGCGTGGCCCATGATGCGTTCCACCAGGGGCCGTTTCCCGAAGAACTGGCTGCCGATGAAGACCGCCCCGAACAGCCAGTTGACGATGGAGGGCTTCCACATGATGAAGGTGCGGTCCTGGAGCACGATGGTGAGGCCTCCGAACACCACCAGCAGACCGAGGGTGACCAGGTGCATGGTCTCGAAGCGGCGATGGCGGAGCCAATGCAGGCCCACCTGCACGAAGGAGGCGGCGATGGCCACCGCGGTGGCGATATAGATGCCGTAGAGCTTGTAGGCCGCGAAGAACAGCAGGATGGGGAAGAAATCGGCGAGGAGCTTCATGGGCGGGTTCAGTGCAGGCGGTGGGATTCGTGGGCACGCCGATAATACGCGAACATCAGCTCGCGCACCGCCGCCGGATAGTTCAGGGCCTCCATCTGCTCCATGCCCTCGGCGAAGAATTCGGGCGCGGCCTCGGGCAGCCATTCCAACAGATCGTCGAAGGCCAGGCGCATCAGTTCCGGCCGGTGGGTGCGGGTGGCCACGATGGCGCGATTGGTGAGCAGGGTGCGCCAGGGCTGGCCGGGGAGCGCCTGGCGCGGGTCCTCGGGGAGCCGGGGGTTGGTGCCCTCCACCAGGTCGTTGGCGAATTCGAACAGGCGGGCCAGGTCCTGGGGGTCGTGCAGGCGGTTGGCGAAGGCCGCGAGGGCATCCACCGCGGGCTCCAGATTCAGGATCTCGGCGCCGTTGTGCACCAGCCAGCAGCTGAAAGGGAGGATCAACTGGCTGAATTCGAGGGCCGCCCCGGTCAGGTCGATACGCCGGGCACAGCCCGCCATCTCGTTGAAGAAGCGCAGCCCGATCTCACCGGCGGTGGTGAGATCGGGCGTCTCCCCGGGCGTCGCGTCCCCGGCCTCGGGCAGCGCCTCCTGCAGGGTCGGATCGGCCAGGAAACGCAGCAAGCGCGACAACTCGGGCCAGGCGGCCAGGCGCGGGGCCGGATTCCAGGGGTCGCGCGCCACCTCTTCGGGGGTCATGCGTTCCTTGTAGGCCTCCAGGAGGGTTGCGCCGAGCTCGCCCACGCGCCGATCGATATATTCCAGGTCAGGGAGGGGCAGGTTCATGGGGCGGATTCTATACCAGTGCCCGAGCGAAAACCCCGTTTTCATTCAGGCACGGTCCGGGGTGGGAACGCCCCCGCGTTTTTTCACCGCAGAGAGTGTGTCTTAGCATTGTATACCCGTCGCACGTGAATATTTCGCTACTGCGGCCGCCCCCCGCACCCCTGGGCTGTGTTGCGAAAGCTCGCCATAGTCCCTGCGATGACTCGCTTCCGCGCCTTGCCCAGGAGCACGAGGAACACCCTCGCAACACGATATATTCACGTGCGACGGGTATATTGTAGGTTGGGTTAGCGCAGCGTAACCCAACAGATCGAACTCACCCGGCCGATGGCCGCGGCGGCAGCCTGGATGAAGTCCGCGCGCTGTGGCCACGCCGGATCACGGCCGGGGCCGCCCCAGGGCTCCGTCATCTAACCGCCCCTCTGCCAGTGGCCTTCCCTGAAAAACGCCGTGAATACCTCCCTGTAGGCTTGACTGCGGCATCCCTGCCGCAGACATTTTCAGGGAAGGCCACTGGCGCGGTTTTCAATGACTTGAGTGGTTGGATGACGTGGTCCTGGGGGCCGCCCTTACGTCAATGCCTGTAATGAGTTTCTCGGATAGAATGACCGATTTCCCGCCTCGGTCCATGCCCATGAATCACGACCTGCACAGCCACTCCACCGCATCCGACGGCACCCTGAGCCCGGCGGAGCTGGTGGCCCGTGCCGCCGCCGCGGGGGTCGGGGTCCTGGCCCTGACCGACCACGACACCACCGCCGGGCTCGCCGAGGCCGCGCGCGCCGCGGCCGCTCAGGGGATCGAACTGGTCCCCGGGGTGGAGATCTCGGTGACCTGGGGCGGGGGGACGGTCCACGTACTCGGCCTGGGGGTGGATGCGGACGATCCGATCCTGGCCGCCGGGCTCGCGGGCCTGCGCGAGTTTCGCGGCTGGCGGGCGCGCGAGATCGGCGCGCGTCTGGCCCGGGCGGGGATCCCCGGCGCCTATGAAGGCGCCCTGGCCCTGTCCAACGGCCGCCTGGTGAGCCGCACCCATTTCGCCCGTTTCCTGGTCGCACAGGGCCATGCGCGTGACGAGCGCGCGGTGTTCCGCTCCTACCTGGTGTCGGGAAAGCCGGGGCATGTGCCGGGCCGCTGGGCGCCCCTCGAGGAGGCCCTGGCCTGGATCGCGGCGGCGGGCGGGATCGCCGTCATCGCCCATCCCGCCCGCTACCGCCTGACCCGCACCCGTCTGCGCCGCCTGCTGGGGGCCTTCAAGGAGGCCGGCGGTCAGGCCCTGGAGGTGGTCTCCGGCAGCCACAGCCGCGACGACTGCCTGGCCATGGCCCGGCATGCCCGTGACTTCGGTCTGCTGGCCTCGGCCGGCTCGGATTTCCATGGCCCCGAGCACCCCTGGATCGCCCTGGGGCGGCTGCCGGAGCTGCCGGAGGGCTGCCGGCCGCTGTGGGAACACTGGCCCGAGGCCGCCTGAGATGGCCCAGTTCTTCCAAATCCATCCCGAGGATCCACAGGTGCGGCTGATCCGGCGCACCGCGGAGATCGTGCGTGCCGGTGGGGTCGTCGTCTATCCCACCGATTCCTCCTACGCCCTGGGCTGCGCCATCGGCGACAAGGGCGCCCTGGAACGCATTCGGCGCATCCGCCGCCTGGGCCCGGAACACGACTTCACCCTGGTGTGCCGGGACCTCTCCGAGATCACCCTCTACGCGCGCACGGACAACCGCGATTTCCGCCTGCTCAAGGCCCTGACCCCGGGGCCGTACACCTTCCTCTTCCGCGCCACCAAACAGGTGCCGCGGCGCCTGCAACACCCCAAGCGCAAGACCATCGGGGTGCGCGTGCCCGATCACCGCATCGCCCAGGCCCTGCTGGCGGAATTGGGCGCCCCCCTGATGAGCACCACCCTGATCCTGCCCGACGACGAGATGCCCCTGACCGATCCCTACGAGATGCGCGAGATCCTCGGCAACCAAGTGGATCTGGTCATCGACGGCGGTTTCTGCGGCTTCGAGCCCACCACCGTGGTGGACATGATGGCCGATCCGCCCCAGGTGGTACGTCTGGGGAAGGGCGACGCGGGCCTGTTCGAGATCGCCGACTGACCGCGGCCCCCGGGTCCGGGCCCCGGCGGCGGTCCACCGGACGGCGCTCAGGCCTACCGCGTGGAGGTCCTGGCGGCGATGTGCATCCCCACCAGGGACGCCACCACCACGGCCATGTAGAACTGCCCCACGATGGCCTCGACGTAGGCGAGCGAACGGGCGAAGGGGGTCAGGGGCTGGATGTCGCCGTAACCCAGGGTGGTGAGGGTGATGAAGCTGAAATAGTTGAGGGTGGACAGATGGGCGGCGAGAGGGGCGCCCGCCGCCAGCCCGGAGAAAGACCCCGGATCCATGAAATCGAGCCCGAGATACAGGATGCCCCAGAGATTGCCGAGGAGGAGATAGATACAGATGCTGCCGACGATCCGGTTGAGGTCCACGGGCCCGGTGGCGAACACGCTCCGGGCCAACAGGATCGCGGTCAGGAGGAAGAACAGGAACTCGTCGATCAGGATGGCGTAGGCCAGCGCGTAGCTGCCGAGCGCGATGGCCATCAGGGTGGCGATGGCGTCGCCGACGGCCATGACCAGGCCCAGATAGAACCAGTGCCGGGTGGCGGCCAGGCTCCACACGCCGATGACGAGGGTGAAGGCGGTCGCCAGTTGCATCAGGACGAAGCCGCCCCGCGCCCCCAGGCCGGACACCATCGGAGAGGCCAGGGCGAGCACCAGCAGGCCAAGGAACAGATAGAAGAAATTTCCACGCCGGGGCGGCCTGCGCCGCCCCTCGTGAGCGGGCGCCATGGCCTCTACGCCTCGGGGGTGTAGGGCACGCGGAAGAATATCGCGTAGAGCACCGGTACGATCAACAGCGTGAGGAGGGTCGCGAATCCCAATCCGGCCATGATGGTGATGGACATGTTGACGAAGAACACGTCTTGGAGGAGCGGGATCATGCCCAGGATGGTGGTGGCCGCGGCCATGGTGACGGGGCGCAGGCGGCTGGTGGCCGAATCCAGGATGGCGGTGAACCGCGCCTTGCCCTCGGTGATCTGTTGATCGATCTCCTCGATCAGGACGATGGCGTTCTTGATCAGCAGGCCGATCAGGCTCAGGGCCCCCAACAGGGACATGAAGTCGAAGGCGCCGTTGAAACCCAGCAGGCCTGCGGTGATGCCGATGACGGCCAGGGGCACGGTGAGCCAGATGATCAGGGGCTGGCGGACCTGGCCGAACAACAGGACGCTGACGATGATCATCAACAGGAAGCCCACGGGGATGGCGCTGGACAGGGCGGCCTGGGCGTTGGCCGAGTCTTCATACTCGCCGCCCCACTCCAGGGCGTAGCCGGGGGGACGCTCGATGGCCTCGATCTTGGGCCGTAAGCGGTTGAACAGGGGCGTGGCCAGCTCGCCGGTGGGATTGCAGGAGGCGGTGATCGTCTGTATGCGGTTGCGGCCGCGGATCACGGCGTTCTCGAAGCGGGTCTCGAAGCGCGAGACCACCTGGGCCACGGGCACGGCCCGCTGGAGCACCGGGCTCCACACCTGGATGTCCTGGATGTGGGTGACGTCCTCGCGCTCGTTCGCGGGCGGGCGGAAACGGATCGGCAACATGCGGATGCTGTCCCGGTAGCGGCCGATCTCCTTGCCTTCGAAGGCCGCCTTGAGGGCCGCCGCCAGGTCGTCCCGACTGATGCCCAGTTGCCGTCCCACCTGCTCGTTGAAGACCGGTGCGATGTAGGCGACCGGATTGCGCCAGTTGTCCCGCACCTCCTTGGCCTCCGGGTCGGCGCGCATGATGGCCTTGGCCTGTTCCGAGAGTCGGCGCAGCACCGCCGGGTCGGGTCCGCTGAAACGGGCCTCGATCTTGCCGTCCCGACCCGGTCCGATGCGCAAGGGCTTGATGATGGGGTCGAGCTGGGGCATCCGTTCGTGCATGTAGTCCTCCACCGCCCACCATATGGAGGGGATCTGCTCCCGCCGTTCGGTCTGGACGATGACCTGGGCATAGGCGGGGCTGGCCTCCTTGGGCTCATAGACCAGGGAGAAACGGGCGTCGCCGCCGCCCACCAGAGACGTGGTCTTGACCACCCCTTCCTGGTGGCGCAGGAACTCGGCCACCTTCAGGGTATCGTCCCGGGTCTGGCGGATGTCCGTGCCTTCCGGCTCCCACAGGTCGACGAAGAACATGGGGGTGTTGGCGTTGGGGAAGAAGGCCTGCTTGACATACCCGAAGCCCACCACCGAGGCCGCGAACAGGCCCACCACCAGGGCCACAGCGAGCCAGCGCGCGCGGATGACGTTCTTGACAAAACCACGGTAGACCCGGAAGAGACCCTTCTTGTACGGATCCTGGCCCGGCCCGGCCCCGGCCTTCTCCGGTTTGATCAGGAGGGCGCACAACAGGGGCGTGGTACTCACCGCGGTGATCCAGGAGAGCGACAGCGAGATCAGGATCACGTAGAACAGGGAACGGGCGAATTCGCCGGTATTGTCCTGGGACAGGCCGATGGCGGAGAAGGCGAGGATGCCGATCACCGTGCCCCCCAGCAGGGCCATGGCGTTCTTCCCCACCACCTCGCGCGCCGCGTCGGTCGCCTTCATCCCCCCCTGGAGACGGGTGAGCATACCCTCGGCCACCACGATGGCGTTGTCCACCAACATCCCCAGGGCGATGACCAGGGCCCCCAGCGACACCCTCTGCAGCTCGATGCCGTACAGGTTCATGACGAACAGGGTGCCGGCCACCGTGATCAGGAGCACCGCGCCGATGATGAGGCCGGTGCGCAGACCCATGAAGACCAACAGCACCAGGATGACGATGAGGATCGCCTCGCCCACGTTGAGGACGAAGCCACTGACCGATTTGTCCACTTCCGCGGGCTGGTTGTATATGACCTGGAGGTTCATCCCCACCGGAATGGTCGGGGTCAACTCCTGGAAACGCCGGGCCAGGGCCTTGCCCACGGCCACCACATTCTGCCCCGCGCGCATGGAGATGCCCAGGGTCAGGGCCGGCTTGCCGTTGAAGTACAGGAGCTTGGTGGGGACCTCTTCATAGAGGCGGTGGATGGTGGCGATGTCTTTCAGGTAGACCAGTCTCTTGTCGTCGGAGGCGACCAGCACATCGCCGATGGCCTTGACCGAAGTGAACTCCCCGGTGGGCTGGATGCGGATGTAGTCCACACCGACCCGGACCTTGCCGGCGTCCGCCACCAGGTTCTGCGAACGCAGGATGCGCGCGATCCGCTCCAGGGGGATGCCCAGCTCCCCCAGGCGGCTGCGGGACATCTCCAGATAGATCACCTCCTTCTGCTCGCCACCGATCACGATCTTGCGCACCCCGGGCACCAGCACCAGTTGCTTCTTCAGGGCGTCGGCCACGTCCTTGAGATCGCGATAGGTGTAGCCCTGCCCGGTCAGGGCCAGGTACACGCCATAGACATCGGCGAAATCGTCCACGACGAGCGGATTCACCCCCGGGGGCAGTTTGTGCTTCATGTCCGCGATCTTGCGGCGCAGTTCGTCATAGATGTCGGGAAACTGCGCGGCCTTGTACTCGTCCTTGAACTCGATGCTGATGTCGGACAGGCCCGGGCGCGAGATGGACATGTTGATACGCTTGACCTGGCCCATGAGCTGGATGGCGTCCTCCAGGTGGTAGGTGACCTCGTCCTGGACCTGCCGCGCCGTGGCCCCGGGGTAGGCGGTGAGGATCTTGGCCTGCTTGATGGTGAAGTTCGGATCCTCGAGCTTGCCCATGTGCTCGAAACCGTAGAAACCGCCACCCACCAGGATGATGATCAGGAGCCAGGAGACGACCGGACTCCTGACGGAATATTCGCCGATATTCATCGCCTCTCTTCCCCAGCGTTTGCCCAGAGGACCACCGGAGTCACTGTCCACACATCAGTTTGAGGTCCTGGGGGCGCGGTTCGGCCTGCTCCACCGAAGGCATCAGCCGCACCTTCATCCCCTCGGCCAGATAAGCGGCGCCGGCGGTCACCACCCGCTCACCCGCCTTGATCCCACCCCGCACCTCCACCCGTGTGCCCTTCATGGGCCCCAGGTCCACCCGGCGCGCATGCACGGTCAGGTCCTTCTCGTCCACCACCCAGACCCGCGGCGCCAGCTTGTCGTCCCCGGTGAGGGCGGTCAGCGGCAGATAATGGATCTCGGGCCCGGACAGGTGCCGGGTCAGGTCCAGGGTCACGGTGGCGGTCATGCCCGGCAACACCGTCAGCTCCTTGGGCCTGGGCATGGTGAAGGTCACCTCGAAGGTCTGGGTGGCGGGGTCGGCGCGGCTGGCCGCCTCCTTGAAGGTCAGGGGGAAGCGCTGGCCCGGCACGGAATCGAAGGAGGCCCAGACGGGGACCGGTTTCCTTTCCCGCTGTTCCTGCTCCGGCTTGAGACCCAGGATGATGTTTTCCGGGACATCGAACTTGACCTCCAGGGACGTGGTGTCGCTGAGCGCCAGTACCGGCTGCTTGGCCTGGACCTCTTCGAAGCGCTGCACGTAGCGTTGGGCGACGGTGCCGGCGAAAGGCGCCTTGAGGCGGGTGTAGGAAAGGTCCTGGCGGGCGCTCTTCAGGGCGGCCGCGGCGCTCTTGAACTGGGCCTCGAGGCGATCGTAGTCCATGCGCGCGATATGGCCCTTCTTCACCAGCTGGCGGGCACGCTCGAAGTCCTTCTTGGCCCGGGTGTAGGTGGCCAGGCGGTCGTTCACCACGATCTGGAAATCAGTGGCGTCCAATTCGGCCAGCACCTGCCCCTTGCTGACGTCCTCACCCTCCGCCACCGGCAGTTTCACCACCTTGCCGGGGACCCGGAACGACAACTCCGCCTTGCGGATGGCATCGATCCGGGCCGGAAACTGGCGTATCCCCCCCTGGGCGGGGGCCTCCACCCGCAGGGTCTTGACCGGCCGGGCGGTGTCCGCGACCCGCGGCTTCTCCTCCTTGGAGCAGGCGGCGAGCAGCAGGACGCAGGCGAGCGAGGCGACGACGAACGAACCTTGATGGCTTGACATGGGGATCTCCGCGAGAGCGATCATCTTCGAGCGCGGCAGAACTATACCCCCTGTGCCGGGGCATTACACCCGACCCCCGCCCCCAGGCCGTCAATCCACCAGCGCCACCGCCTTGACCTGGGCGAAGACCCGCCTCCCCGGCCGGATGTCCAGGAGCGCCGCCGACTTGCGGGTGATGCTCGCCAGCAGGGGGCTGCCGGCCAGGTCCAGGCGCACCAGCACCCGCGCCGGACCGTCTCCGGTCAGGTCCGCCACCGTGGCAGGGAAGATGTTGAGGATGCTGGTGCCGGTCTGGCGCGCCAGGGTCAGGCTCACGTCCCGCGCCAGGACCCGCAACCGTACCCGCCGGCCCACGGCCAGGTCGTTGCGGGTGATGCTGAAGCGGCCGCCGGGGAAGTCGAGCCAGGTGAGATGATAGGCGGTATCATGGCCGCCCACCCGGGCCTCGATCAGGGCCTCGGCCGCGGCGCCCTGTTCCCGGGCCAGGTCGAGACGGGTCAGGAGGGCGTTCACGGGGCCGGCGGCGCGGATCCGCCCGGCCTCCAGGAGGAGCAGGTGGTCGGCGAGGCGCGCCACCTCCGTGGGGGAGTGGCTGACGTAGAGCACCGGTATCGCCAGGGCCTCGTGCAGGCGTTCGAGAAAGGGCAGGATCTCGCGCTTGCTGGTCCGGTCCAGGGCCGCCAGGGGCTCGTCCATGAGCAGCAGCCGGGGGCCGGCGAGGAGGGCGCGGGCGATGGCCACGCGCTGGCGTTCGCCGCCCGACAGGCCCTGTGGATGGCGCTCCAGCAGCGCTTCCAGGCCCAGCAGGGCGACGGCCTCGGCGAAGTCCACCCGCCGTTCTCCCCGGGGGGTGCGTTTGTATCCATAGTCCAGGTTTTCCCGCACCCGGAGATGGGGAAACAGGCTGGGTTCCTGAAACACATAGCCCAGGGGCCGCCGGTGGGTGGGCACGAAGCGGTCGCCGTCCTGCCAGACGGCCTCACCGACCCGGCAGTAGCCCCCGGGGTCCCTCTCCAGGCCCGCGATGGCGCGCAACAGGGTGGTCTTGCCGCAGCCCGAAGGGCCGGACAGGGCGGTGACGCCGCGCGCCGGAAGGCGTGCCTCCACCTCCAGGGTGAAGGCCCGGCGGGCGATGCGGAAACGCACCTCTATGCTCAAGGGCGGACGGGGCGGTGGCGGCGGTTGAGGGCATAGACCGCCATCAGCAGCAGGAAGGCGAAGCCGAGCAGGCCCGCGGAGAGGACGTGGGCACGGCCGTATTCCAGGGCCTCCACGTGGTCGTAGATGGCGATGGACAGGACCTGGGTGCGCCCGGGGATGTTGCCGCCGATCATCAGCACCACCCCGAACTCACCCAGCGTGTGGGCGAACCCCAGGACCGCCCCGGTGAGGAAGCCCGGCCGGGCCAGGGGCACGGCCACGCTGAAGAAGCGGTCCAGGGGCGAGGCGCCCAGGGTCGCGGCCACCTCCAGAGGGCGCTCGCCCACCGCGGCGAAGGCGTCCTGCAGGGGCTGGACCACGAAGGGCAGGGAATAGAGCACCGAGCCCACCACCAGGCCGCCGAAGGTGAAGGCCAGGGGGGCGCCGCCCAGGGCCTCCAGGAGCCTGCCCAGCGGGCCCCCGGGGGCCAGGAGGATCAGCAGGTAGAAGCCCAGGACCGTGGGTGGCAGCACCAGGGGCAGGGCCACCAGGGCCTCCAGCAGGAACTTGAAACGCCAGCGGCTGCGCGCCAGCCACCAGGCCAGGGGGGTGCCCAGGGAGAGCAGGATCAGGGTGGTGAGGCCGGCCAGCGCCAGGGTCACGCGCAGGGCCGCCAGGTCCGCCTCAGGGGGCATCGGGGGTCCCGTAGCCGAAGGAACGGATCAGGGCCCGCCCCTCATCGCTGCGCAGGAATGCCAGGAAGGCGCGAGCGGTGGCGTCGTCGCGCAACAGCACGGCCTGTTGCACGATGGGGTCGTATTCTTTCTGCGGGGGTTCCCAGAGCGAGCCCCGGCGGGCGCGGCGTGCCTGGGAGAGGGCCACCAGGCCCAGCTCGGCATTGCCGCTGCGCACGAACTGGAAGGCCTGTCCCACGTTCCCGCCGCGCACCAGGCGCCCTTGCAAGGTCTGCCAGAGGCCCCGGTGTTCGAGCACCTGACGGGCCGCGCGCCCATAGGGGGCGAGGCGTGGATCGGCCACCGCCAGGTGCTTGAAATGCCCCTCGGCCAATACCCGGCCCCGCCCGTCCACAAAACCGGCCCGGGGGCTCCATAGCACCAGGCGGCCGATGGCGTAGGTGAAGCGGCTCCCGGGGCGGGCCGTGCCCGTCTGCTCCAAGCGCCGCGGGCGCTCGCTGTCGGCGGCGAGGAAGGCCGCGAAGGGGGCGCCGTGCAGGATCTGGGCGTAGTGCTTGCCAGTGGAACCGAACACCAGGGTGACCTGCTGGCCGCTATGGCGTTGGAAGCGGGCGGCGAGCGCGCGCGCCGCGTCGGTAAAATTGCTGGCCACCGCCACATTGACCGGCTCCGCCGGCGCCGACGGGGCCTCGATCAGGACCAGGACGGCGAGGATCGGGATGATGGAAAGGCCATAACGCATGAGGAAATGATATCCGCCCGAGGCGGGCCTTGCCATGGGGCGGTCCTCAGGGATGCGGCCGGCAGCCGTAGAGAGAATCCTCCCGGCCCTGAAGGAATCACCACCCGGGCCCCAGGGCCGGGTGCAAGTCGGCGATCGCTGGAGGCCGGGGAGTCATCTTCCAGGCCGCGGTGGATACAAAGGGGGCAGGGGTTCGGCCGCCTGCCTCGGCCCGGCGGCCTCGCGGAGGGGGAAGCGGCCGTCGAGGACCCGGCAGAGCGCCTCGCCCTGCCAGGTCCCGCCGGCGGGCGCGTATCGCACCTGGATCAGGGCGCGCACCTGATCCGCGGCGCGAGTCTCCAGGCGGGCGCCGAGGGCGGCCAGGTCCAGAGGGGGATCCTCGGGCCAATGCAGGCGCGCCAGGTCCAGGAGGATACGCTCGGCCGCGGCGGCGTCGCCTTCGCGGCAGACCCGGGCCAGGGCCTTCCACAGGGGACGGGAATCGGGCCGCGGGCGCTTTTCCACTCGCGGCCGGACCTTGGGTGCCGCGTTCCGGCCGGCGCGGCGGCGGACGCGCCACCAGATATACACCAGCCCCAACAACAACACGGCCCCGGCGGCCCATGCAGTGGAGCGGCGGTCGAGGTGATAGGACCCCCCGGGCGCGGACGCGGCCGACTGGGACGGGGCCGGTCTTACCTGCGGCGGGGGTGGGGCCGCCTTGGGCGCGGCGGCCACCTTCAGCCGCCAGCGGGGCAGGACCGCGGTGGCCGGGCGGTCCTTGCCGGTGTCCCACCAGTCGAGCCGGATCCCGGGCAGTTCCAGGGTGCCGGGACGCTGGGGCACCAGGGTGAAGCGTTGGCGGCTGCGTCCCACCACTTGGTCCCCCTCCACCCGGTCGTCGTTCTCCGGCGGCTCGGGAAAGACCTCCACCCCGGGGATCGGGCCCAGTTTCAGGATCGGCAGTTGCGAGGCCTCCAGGCCCTTGGCCTCCAGGGTGAGGGTGCGGCTGACCGGCTCGCCCTGTTGCAGGCGCGGGGGGTGTTCGGCCCAGGAGTCCTTCAGGGTCAGAGCGGCGCTGGGCAACCAGTGGCGGCCCTTGAAGGCCGCTGGACGGGGACGGACCTCCAGGGTCCGGGGCTTGCTGGCGGCGGAGACGGCCCGGCCGGGGCGGGCGAAGGGGTCCATTCCCAGGGCGCCGCCGAAGGGGGAACGGAAGAAGGGGTCGGTGAAGGGATCGCGCCCGAACAGGCGTTGCATCAGGGGGTCTCCCCGGTCGCGCTCGGCCCTCAGGTGGCCCTCGAAGCGCAGGGGCGGGATCTCCAGGTGACCGCTGCGCTGCGGAAAGAGGACATAGAGCCGCTCGATGACGTTGAGATAACGGCCGTTGCGGGTCACCCGGTAGCGGCGGTCGTCGCCGATGCGTTCCAGGACCACGTCGCCGTTGGGCGCGGGGTCGGCCAGACGGCCGTCGAGGACCTGATCCGTATGATACAGGCGTACCCGCAGGAGGACCTGTTGCTGGACATAGGGGTGGGCATCGGGGGGGATCAGCTCGGTCTCGATGGCGACCTGTCCCTGCAGCCGCCGTTTCAGCGCGGGGGGGAGTGGGCGCACCTCGAGTTCCAGCGGCGCGGTCCTGGCCTGCCCCAGGGTCAGCGCCGGGATGCGCAGGTGCCCGGCCCGTTTCGGCTTGAGGGAAAGGATCCAGCCATGGGTCTCGCTGCGGCGGCCGTTGGTCACGGCGATACGGGTGCTCTCGGTGGAGCCGAGGATCTCGAAATCCTTCTTCAGGGGGGCCGTGTCCGGGGCCGGGACTCTGTCCGCCCCGGAGACTTCCAGATAGAGGCGGACCGGGTCGCCCAGATAGGTGGGGTTGGGCTCCACCCGCGCCTGGACCCCGGCGAGGGCCTCCAGGGGGAACGCAAGGCACAGCAGGATCGCTACGACAAGGGGCATCTCTCGGTCACCAGGGTTGGGCGGGCGCGCGCCGCCGGGCGCGGGCCCGATACTGATACAGAAACTTGCGCCGCAGCAAGCCACCCGGGTCGTCGGGGATGCGGCGTAGCCATTGTTCAGCGGCCTGGCGCTCCTCGGCGGAGAGGGGATCCAGCGGTCCGGCGCTGGCGGCGGCCTTTCCGGCCGGGCCCCGGGGGGCACTCGCGGCCTGGCCGCCGTCCGTGCCCGGGGAGCGGGCCAGATCCTTCAGGCCCTTCGCGAAGACGTTGCCCTTGCGCCCGGCCTTGCCGGGTTCGCCGGTCCCTGCGGCATGGCCTCTGTCCGTGGACGGGTGCTCCCCGGCTTTCCGCTTCGTCTCGGACCGCCCGGACTTCGCCGGGGCCCGCTGGGCCTTTCTATCGGCCCCTTCCGCCCCGGCCGCGGGCGCCCGTGGCGCCGTCCGAGACTGCCCGGTACCCGCCTGGGCGGCCTTCCCTGTACCTGCCCGGGCCTGTCCGGAGCTGGACCCGCCGCTCCCTTGAGCGTCGTTCGGCCCTGACTTGGGTTGGGCGTTTCCACTCTCTCGGCCACCGTTCCGGGCCGGCTTGGATTTGGATGCCCCGCCCTCCCGGCCACCGTTCCGGGCCGGCTTGGATTTGGATGCCCCGCCCTCCTGGCCACCGTTTCGGGCCGGCTTGGGTGTGGATTTTCCGCCCCCCTGGCCACCGCTGCGGGCCTGTTGCGAGCGCGGCTCGCTGCCCTTGCCGCCCCGTCTTCCAGGCTTCGGCGGTGGCCGGCGGCGTTCCCGGTCGCGCAGCAACCGCTGCAATAGGGCCTTGTTCTCGAGGGCGTCGGCCATGCCCGGCCGCTGTTTCAGGGCGCGGTCGTAGGCGGCGACGGCCTCTTTGTAGCGCCCCAGGCGGGCCAGGGCATTGCCCAGGTCATAGGCGGCATCGGCGCCCCGGGCCTGTTTCAGCGCCTCGGCGGCCTGCCTGTAGCGCCCCTCGCGATAGAGGGCCGCGCCCCGCCGCAGGGGGTCACGGGCGAGGGCCGCGGCCTGTCTCGCGCGGCCTTGTTCGAGGGCCCGCTGGGCCTGTTGTTCCGGGGTCTCCCACAGGTCGTGCCAGGTCAGGGCCCGGGCCGGGCCGGGGGTCAGGCCCAAGGGCGCCGCCAGGATCAGGCCCAGCAACCAGCCACGACGGAAGCCCAGGGCCGCCAGCGGCAACAGCAGGGGCAGCAGCCAGGGGCCCCGGTCGATCCATTCCTCGGCCTGTCGTCGGCGGCCCTGTCCGGGCGCCGCCACCTTGAACCGCCACAGGGGGGCGAGGCGATGGAGATCGGTGTCGTCGGGGGTGAGATCGGCATAGCGGCCGTCCCCGGCCTCGGCCAGGCGTTCCAAGGCCCGGCGGTCGAGACGGGCCAACACCACCCGTCCCCGGACATCACGCACCTGGCCGCCGCCCGGCGCGGGGATGGGCGCGCCCTGGGGAGTGCCCACGCCCAGCACCCCCAGGCGAAAGCCGGCGGCGGCCAGGTGCCGGGCCGCCGCCAGGGCCTCGTCGCCGCGGTAGCCGTCGGTCACCAGCAACACCCCCCCCTGAACGGCATTGCCCCGGCGCAAGAGATCCAGGGCCCGTTCCAGGCCGCGATCCACACGGCTGCCCTGGACCGGCATGAGATCGGGGGAGAGGGCCCCCAGATGGGCCGCCAGGGTACGGGTATCGTCGGTCAGGGGGGTGACCACGAAGGCGTCTCCGGCAAAGGCCACCAGGCCGGTGAGGCCCGATTTGCGCCGGCGCAGCAGGGCCCGCACCTTGTACCGGGCCCGCTCCAGGCGTGACGGGCGGAGATCGGCGGCGAGCATGGAGCGGGACAGGTCGAACACCACCACCAGGGCGTCCCGGGGGGCGAAGGCCGGCCGGGGTCTGCGTTCCCAGGCCGGGCCGGCCAGGGCGGTGACCGCCACCAGCCAGGCCAGGGCGAGCAGCCCGAGGGCACGCGGGGGGCGGCCCTCCGGCCCCCCGCCCACCAGCATCGCGGGTTGCAGGGCGGGATCCAGGAGGCGCCGCCAGGGACTGCCCGCGGCCCTCCCCCGCCAGGCCCACCAGAGGCCCGCGAACAGCGGGATCAGGGCCAGGAACCAGGCCGGCCGCAGGAAATGGAAGGCGTTCACGGGGCGCTCCGGCGGGCCGTGGCGAAGGCCAGCAGGCTGAGCCCCAGGGCCAGGCCCAGGGGCCAGGGGAAGCGTTCGGCCACCGGGCGGTAGGTACGCGCCTCCCGGGCCGAGGGCTCCAGTCGGTCGAGGAGGCGGTAGACGGCCTCCAGGGCCCCGGGGTCGCGGGCGCGGAACCAGCGGCCGCCGGTGATCCGGGCGATGGCCTGGAGGGTCGGCTCGTCCAGCTCGCCGCCCTGCCGGCCGATGCCGATGGTGTAGATACGGACCCCGGCGTCACGGGCCAGTTCGGCGGCCTTGAGGGGCGGCACCGCCCCGGCGGTATTGGCGCCGTCGGTGAGCAGTACCAGCACCCGGCGGCCCTCGGGACGCTTCCGCAGACGCTTCACCGCCAGGCCGATGGCCTCGCCGATGGCGGTCTCCTTGCCGGCGAGACCGATCACGGCCTCGTCCAACAGGGTGCGCACGGTCTCGCGGTCGAAACTGAGGGGCGCCTGGAGATAGGCGTGGGAACCGAACAGGATGAGGCCGATGCGGTCGCCGGCACGGCGGGCGATGAAGTCTCCGGCCACGGCCTTGACCGCCGTCAAGCGGTCCACCACCCGCCCGCCGAGGATCATATCCTCGCTGGCCATGCTCCCGGAGATGTCCACCGCCAGCATCAGGTCGCGCCCGCTGAGGGTCAGGTCCACGGGCGGCCCGAGCCACTGCGGCCGGGCGGCGGCGGCGAGCAGGGCCAGCCAGGCGAGGATGCCGAGGGCCAGCGGCAGGCGCCGGCGCCGCCTGGGCCCGGTCAGGGCGGGGGCCAGGGCGGCGAAGAAGGGAAAGCGGAGGGCGCCCGCGGGTGGGTGGCGAAACGGCGGCCACCACAGGGCCACCAACAGGGGCAGGGGCGCCGCGGCCAGGGCCCAGGGCCAGGCGAAGTGGATCTGGCGCAGGGTCTCCGGGATCATGAGCCGACCCCCAGATTGCGCCGGATCCAGGAACGGGCGAGGGCCTCCAGGGCCGGCCAGTCGTAGTCCACCCGAACGCGGTAGGGACCGTCGGCCAGCACCCGTCCGGGGCCGTCACGAAAGCCGGGGCCGCCGGTCCGTTCCAGGAACTCCAGCCAGGCCGGACCCTGCAGGGCGGCCACCTCGCGGCGGTCGTGAGCGGCCAGGGCCACCCGCCGCAACAGGACGTTGAGGGCGATCAGACGGCGGACGGGATCGGGCTCCGCCGCCAGGGCGGCGAGATCGGCCAGGACACGCCGGCGCAGGCGCCGCCGGCGCCAGGCCTGGAGCAGCCACCGCAGGAGCACGCCGAGGAGGAGCAGCAGCAGGGCGGCGAGCACCCACCAGCCCGGAGCCGGCGGCCACCAGGGCGGCTCCGGGGGCAGATGCACGGGTGCCAGGGGCAGCTCGGCCGGCTTCATCGGCCCCGCCCCAGAAAGGCGCCGATACGCGCCACCGGATCGTCGGCGGTATCCAGGTCCAGGAGGGGCGCGGCCAGGCGCCGCAAGACCTCCCGCAGGTACCGGTCACGCTCGGCGAAGAAGGCCTCGTAGGCGGCGCGCACCGCCGGGTCGCGGGTATCCAGCAGCCCCCGCCGGCGGCCGTCGGTGACCGGGTAACGCCCGGGGGGAGGGGGCTCCCGCTCCAGGCGGTCCCATACCCGGCAGGCCAGGACCTCGCTATGCAGGCGCGCCCGTTCCAAGGCGCGCACGCCCACCTCGGCGAGGCCGTGAAAGTCGCTCAGGATCACCACCAGGCTGCCGGGGCGGGTGACCCGGCGCAAGCGGCTGAGGGCCTCCTCCAGGCCGCCGGCGGCGCCCCCGGCCTCCAACAAACGGCCGGGATCGCTGGCGCTGACCAAGGCATGGAGGAGACGCAGGACCCCATGGCGCCCCCCTCGCGGACGCAGCTCGTAACGGCCCTCGGCCACCACCAGGCCGCCCACCCGGTCGCCATGGCCTGCCGCCCACCAGGCCAACAGGGCCGCGGCGCGGGCCAGGACCACCGACTTGAGGGCCCCGCGGCTGGCGAAGAAGGTGGTGGGAGAGAGGTCGGTCACCAGGATCACCGGGCGCTCACGCTCCTCGTGATAGAGCTTGACGTGGGCCTGGCCGGTGCGGGCGGTGACCCGCCAGTCCATGTTGCGCACGTCGTCGCCGGCCTGGTAGGCGCGCGACTCCAGGTAGTCCATGCCGCGTCCCCTGAAGGCCGAGCGGTGGGCGCCCGCGAGGGGGCTGCGGGCGGGCCCGAGCCGGCGCCCAGGGCGTTGCTCCAGGTCCAGACGCAGGCCCACCAGTTCCTCCAGGGAGACCCGGGTGGGGTCGCCGGCCGCGCCCATCAGGCCACGGGCACCAGGCGCAGCAGTTCGCCGATGAAGTCATCGGCCTCCACGCCCTCGGCCTCGGCCTCGTAGGACAGGAGCACGCGATGGCGCAGCACGTCGTAGACCACCGCGTGCACGTCCTCGGGGGTGACGTAGTCGCGACCGTCGAGCCAGGCGTGGGCACGGGCGCAGCGGTCCAGGGCGATGCTCCCCCGCGGGCTGGCCCCGTAGGCCACCCAGTCCGCCAGGCGTTGGTCATAGGCGGAGGGGTCGCGGCTGGCGAGGACCAGTTGCAACAGATAGGCCTCCACCGCCTCGGCCATGTGCAGGGCCAGCACCTCGGCACGTCCGGCGAAGACCTGCTCGCGGCTGAGCAGGATCTCGGGGCGGGCCGCGCCGCGCAATTCCTCGCCGGCCTCGCGCCGCGCCAGGTGGAGGATGGCCCGTTCCGCGTCCGCGTCGGGATAGCCGATGCGCACGTGCATCAGGAAGCGGTCCAGTTGGGCCTCGGGGAGGGGGTAGGTCCCCTCCTGCTCGATGGGGTTCTGGGTGGCCATCACCAGGAAGGGGCGCGGCAGGGGCCAGGTCTGGAGGCCCACGGTCACCTGGCGTTCGCCCATGGCCTCCAACAGCGCCGACTGGACCTTGGCCGGGGCCCGGTTGACCTCGTCGGCGAGGACCAGGTTGTGGAAGATGGGGCCCTTGCTGAACACGAACTCCCCCGTCTGCGGGCGGTAGATCTCGGTGCCGGTGAGGTCGCCGGGGAGCAGGTCCGGGGTGAACTGGATGCGTTGGAAGTCCCCTTCGAAGTGGTCCGCCAGGGCCTTGATGGCGCTGGTCTTGGCCAGCCCCGGGGCACCCTCCACCAACAGGTGGCCATCGGCCAAGAGGGCGATGAGGAGGCGTTCCAGCAGGGCCTCCTGGCCGATGATGCGGCGGCCCAGGGCCTGGCGGAGGGATGTGAAGGCGGCGCGGGGAGAGGCGGTTTCCGACATGGACGGCTCCTGGTGAATTCGCATCTGAAGACCGTGGCGGGAGCGGCGAGTTCCTCGGGACAGGCTGCCGTGCCAGGCCGTCCCGCCGGGCAGGGCCGACAGGGTATTGAAACAGGTCCCCCCTGGACTCTTGCAACCACGGAACCGGAAGATGCGATGTTCCGGTTCCTTCATTTTCGACGGCTGACGGCCACCGGAAAGGGCAGCACTTCCCTTTACCCGATGCAGGCCGTCGAAAAACGAGGTCTTTCGACGGCCTGCTACGTCAATGCCCATGGGGAAGATACGGTGAACCATGATTACGTGGATTACGTGCGAAAGGTATGATCACGGGACCTCCCCACCCCACGCCTTGCTGCCCAATTCTTGCCCCGGAATCCCCATGTCGGCACTTGTTCAGAATCCTGGCGCCGCGGCGGTGCTGCGCTGCCGTTCTCACCTCTACGCGCTGCGCCCACTCCTCGCCCGCTATGGCCTGAAGGTGGAGGAGATCCCCTCCGGCCGCCCCATCCCCGGGAGTTTCTGGGGAGACAGCGAGGCCGGTCTGATCGGCGACGGCCTCTACGTGCGTGAGGACACCCCGGTCCATTCCGCCTTGCACGAGGCCTGTCACTACGTCTGCATGGACCCTGGGCGGCGCGCGGCACTGCACACCGACGCCGCCGGCGACTACGCCGAGGAGAACGGGGTCTGTTATCTCCAGATCCTCCTCGCCGGGTACCTGCCCGGGGTGGGGCGGGGGCGCCTGTGCGCCGACATGGACGCCTGGGGCTACAGCTTCCGCCTGGGGTCGGCCCGCGCGTGGTTCGAGGAGGACGCGGAGGACGCACGCCTCTGGCTGCTCGGCCACCGGCTGATCGACGCCGAAGACCGCCCCACCTGGCGGCTGCGGGGGGTATAATCCCAAGGCGTATCCACTCTTTCCATCTGGAGAAGCCCCATGAGAAAGGCCCTGAGCATCCTGCTGCTGGGCAGCGCCCTGCCGTTCGCCACCCTGGCCCGGCCGCCCTTCCCCTACGGCCCCATCGGTCCTGTCGGCCCCGGTCCGGCCTTCCTCCGCGGCCCCGCGGAACCCATCGCCCTGTACCTGCGGCGGGAGACCCGTCCCGACGCCTACAAGGCCATCATCGAGCTGCGCGGCATCACCCCGAAACAGGTGCAGGTCTCGACCCATGGGCGGATGGTGGAGATCTCCACCCAGGCCGAGGATCAGACGGACGAGGAAAAGACCGGAGCAGCCGGCTACTACCGCTATTTCAGCTACCGTTCCAACCGTCTCAGGCGGCGTTTCAGCGTACCGGGCGACGCCGACCTGGGCGCCATGCAGCGTGAAGACGGCGAAGACCGGATCACCCTCACCATTCCGCGCAGGAGCGCGCGTTGAGCACACCCGTGGAGCCTTCGCCCATGCCCGCCGCCTTCGCCAGCCCCCAGGATGTGGAAGACGCCTTCTACGACGCCATCGAGGCTCAGGACTTGCAGACCTTGGGCCGCCTGTGGGAGGCGAGTGAGCAAATCGCCTGTCTGTTGCCCATGAAGCCCCTGTTCATCGGCCGCCAGGCGGTGCTGGCGGCCTGGGAGCGCCTGTTCGACGACGACCACCACCTGGATATCGAGGTCAGGCATCTGGCCTGGGTGGAGGCCCCGTCCCTGGCGATCCACTACGTGGAGGAACGCGCCACGGTCAGCGGGCAACCGCAGGGTGGGCCGCCCCTGTACGCCACCAACATCTATCGCCAGGGCGCGGACGGCTGGCACCTGATCCTGCATCAGAACGCCCCCATGCCGCCGCCTCCGGGCCTGGTGCCGCCGCAGGGGATGCCGCCCCGGGCCTGAATCCGCCGTTCCGCGAGAGAGCACTGCGTGGGGGCGGCTTCCGCCGCGATGACGCCTGCACGGAGTGGCCGTGCCGGATCGCGATGGAAGCCGCGCCCACGCCACTGCCCAGGGGGAAAGGCGGTGAACTATGCCGATTCGCCGCCCATCCGTCGGCGCGCGCGCGCCACGGCCGCGCGTACCTGATTGGGGGCGGTGCCGCCGAGATGGTCGCGGGCGGCCACCGAGCCCTCCAGGGTGAGCACCGCGAACACGTCCGTCTCGATCAGATCCGAGAAGCGGCGCAATTCCTCCACGGAGAGGGCCTCCAGATCGCGTCCCTGGGCGATGGCATAGGCCACCGCCCGGCCCACCGCCTCGTGGGCGTCACGAAAGGGCAGACCCTTGCGCACCAGATAGTCGGCCAGGTCCGTGGCCGTGGAATAGCCCCGCCGGGCCGCGGCGCGCATGGCCTCGCGGTCGGGGCGCAGGGTGGGGATCAGATCGGCGAAGACCTTGAGGCAACCCTCGAGGGTGTCCACGGTATCGAACAGGGGCTCCTTGTCCTCCTGGTTGTCCTTGTTGTAGGCCAGGGGCTGGCCCTTCATCAGGGTGAGCAGGGCGAACAGGTGGCCGAACACCCGGCCACTCTTGCCGCGGATCAGCTCCGGTACGTCGGGATTCTTCTTCTGGGGCATGATGCTGGAGCCGGTGCAGAAGGCATCGGCCAGTTCCACGAAACCGAACTGGGCCGAGACCCAGAGCACCAGTTCCTCGGAAAAGCGGGACAGGTGCATCATGAGAATGGCGGCCGCGGCCAGGAATTCGATGGCGAAGTCCCGGTCGGACACCGCGTCCAGGGAGTTCTCGGCCGGGCGATCGAAGCCCAGGAGTTCGGCCGTATAGGCCCGGTCGATGGGGAAGGAGGTGCCGGCCAGGGCGGCGGCCCCCAGGGGCATCACATTGAGCCGCCGGCGGCAGTCCCCCAGGCGCTCGTGATCCCGCTCCAGCATCTCGAACCAGGCCAGGAGGTGGTGGCCGAAGGTGACGGGTTGGGCGGTCTGGAGGTGGGTGAAGCCGGGCATGACGGTATCGGCCTCGGCCTCGGCCAGATCCACCAGGGCCCCTTGTAGGCGCCGGATACCCGCCCGGATCGTGCCGATCTCGTCACGCAGCCAGAGGCGGATGTCGGTGGCCACCTGGTCGTTCCGGGAACGGCCGGTGTGCAGCCGCTTGCCCAGCTCGCCGATCTCGGCGGTGAGGGCGGCCTCGATGTTCATGTGCACGTCCTCCAACCCCACCGACCACGGGAACTCGCCCGCCTCGATGCGTTTCCGGATGGCCTCCAGACCGGCCTCGATGCGCTCCGCGTCCTCCCGGCCGAGAACCCCCTGGCGCGCCAACATCCGGGCATGGGCGATGGAGCCCTGGATGTCGTGGGCATAGAGGCGCCGGTCGAAGCCCACCGAGGCGGTGAAGGCCTCCACGAAGGCGTCGGTGGGGGCGTTGAAGCGCCCACCCCAGGGCTTTTCGGACGAGAATTTCTCGGGCATGGAGGCGACTTCCTGATGGGCGGATGGAAGCAGACATTATACCCGTGGCATCTATACCCGTCGCACGTGACGGAGCGTGGCGGAATCGGGGGTGACGCGCGGGTGACGCCCGCCCTGCCGCCCACCATCGGGTCTCTCGCCTCTCCAACCCCTGTCCCCCGGCTTCCGGCCGGCGGCCTTCATCCAGGCTGCCGCCGCAGTCTCCTGAGCCATGCCAGCGTCGGACATGAACTCCGAAACATGAGTAGCATATAAGGACATTCTAATCTTATTGACCCCGAGCAATCCCGGCCACCCAACCCTGATCTAGACTTCAGGTGTCAGTGGAGAAAGCGCGGCGCGAGTCGCAGGAGGTTCAGCATGAAACGTCGGCACACATTCATGGCGGCCACGGCGACAGCGGTCCTGTTGGCCCTGCCGCTGTCTTCGGCGGAGGCATGGTGGGGTTGGGGCCCCGGCAGCTGGTTCGACGGTTGGGGCGGCTTTGGATTCTCCTTCGGTTTCGGCTTTCATGGCGGGGGTTGGGGGAATCACTGGTACCATCCCTGGTACGGCTATCCCTGGTACGGGGGCTACCCCTGGTACGGCTATCCCTGGTACGCAGGCTATCCGGTCTATGGGTATCCGTTCCCCGGTTATCCCCTCTACGGATATCCCACCTATCCTCAGGTCCCGACCCAACCGGCGACCTCCGCCGAGAAGTGACGGGCCGGGGCGGCCTCGTCCGACAATGGGTGGGGACGCGACCACTGGCGGCAATGGGGAGACAGGGCCCCCTTCCCCGGCACGGACCGCTGGCGTAAGGTTGCTTTGGAGGCATACCCCGATCCCTCTGGGAGGTACACCGCCCGATGCCGCTTGCCGGTTCCCACCCATTGTCCGCCGGGCGCCCGCGCCTGCGTACCCTGCTCTGGCTCGCACTTCCCTTCCTGATGGGCTGGGCGGCGCTCACGGGCCTGTTCTATCAACGGGGCTACACCAACGTCCTCGACGATGCCGGCGACCGCCTGGAATCGACCCTCTTGTTCCATCGCGCCTTGCACCGCTATGTGGAGAAGGTACAGAAGCCGGAGATCTATCGCCTGAAGGACGAAGGCCGTCTCTATCCTGCGTATTTTTCGCCGAAGGTCCTCTCCTTCACCTATATCGCCCGTAACGTCCAGCAATTCCTGGCCGAGGAACGCGCTCGCGCCGGCAAGCCCAAGGTCTTCTTCAAGCTGGCCGCGCGCGATCCGCGCAACCCCATCAACCGCGCCGATCCGTTCGAGACCGGCCTGCTCGCGCGCATGAACGCGGATCAGATCGACGAATACCGCTCGGTGGTGGAACGCAACGGCGGCCGTTACCTGTATCTGGCCCTGCCGGTGCGGCCCAACACGCGCAGTTGCATGCGTTGTCACGGCGATCCCGCCGATGCCCCCGCGGAACTGGTGGCCCAGTATGGCGACGAGGCCGGGTTTCACGAGGCCCTGGACGATATCCGCGCCCTCATCGCCCTCTGGACCCCGCTGGATGCGGTACTCGCCGGCCTGCGCCGCGACACCCTGGTCTTCGCCGGGGCGAGCCTGCTCGTACTCAGCCTGATCTATGCCCTGATCGCCCGCCTCACCTGGCGGCTGCGGGTGGAACAGGCGCGGGTGCTGGAGCAGAACCGGGAGCTGGAACGCCTCTCTTCCACCGACAGCCTCACGGGCCTGTTCAACCGCCGCCAGTTCAACCGCCAACTCGCCCATGAGATCGAGCGCGCGCATCGCTACGGGACGCCCCTGAGCCTGATGATCCTGGACCTGGACCACTTCAAGGACATCAACGATCGCTTCGGCCACCCGACCGGTGACGAGGTGTTGCGCGCCTTCGGTGCCTTCTTGCGGGAGCACAGCCGGGCCAGTGACCTGGTGGCGCGTTGGGGTGGAGAGGAATTCGCCCTGTTGTTGCCTCAAACCGGGCTCAAGGATGCCCGCCTGTTGGCCGATAGCCTCCGTGGTCGTCTGTCCCTGGCCTCTTTCCCGGAGGGCATAGAGTTTACCGTAAGCATCGGTGTGGCAGGCCTGGACGCCGATAGCGACGCAGACACCCTGGTGCGGCGCACGGATCGCGCCCTCTACCGGGCCAAGCGGGCGGGGCGGGACCGGGTCGCAGTGGCCGGGAGCGACGAAAGCGGGATCACGAGAGGAGTGGATTCGGACCGATGAGGCTTCAGACCCGGCTGGGCGTCGCCCTGGCCGCCACCATGGGCGTCCTGTTCGTGGTGGCCGCGACCCTCGACTACCGGCATGCCCAGGCCCGCGCCGAGACCGAGGCCCTGCGCGAGGCGCGGAACTTCTACGCCCTGCTCATGTCGGTGCGGCGGGTCTATCATCACGCCTTTCTCGACGCAGGCATCCCCCTCACCGACAAGACCCTGGGGCTGCTCCCCGCCCATGCCCTCGCCAGGATCTCCGCGGACTTCGCCCACTGGAGCCGCAGCGGCCTGAGGTTCAACAACGTCAGCGACCGGCCGCGCAATCCCCGCAACCGCGCCGATGCCGACGAGCTGCGGGCCATGGCCTGGTTCCGCGCCCACCCCGACGCCGAGGAGCGCCTGGTCACCAGCGAGCGTGGCGGTGCGTGGTATCTCTATACCCGCCCCATCTGGATCGAGCAGTACTGCCTCAAGTGCCACGGCCGGCGGGAGGACGCCCCGCCCACCATCCGCGAGCGCTACGACACCGCCTACGACTACCAGGTGGGCGATCTGCGGGGTCTGGTGAGCATCCATATCCCGCGGGCGGCGGTGATGAGCGCTTCCCTGGCCTCCTGGCGCAACGATCTGTTGTTGTTCACCCCGGTCTGGCTGCTCGGCTGGGCGCTGATCCACTTCTGGATGCGCCGCCTGTTGCTGCGCCGCATCGACGCCCTCACCGGGGCGGTGCAACGGATCGAGCAGGGCGAGGCCCGCCCGCCCCTGGCCCTGAGCGGAAACGACGAACTGGACCGCCTCGGCTCGGCCCTGCTCACCATGGCGCGGGCGGTGGACGACCGCCAGCGGGCACTGGAGCGCGGGCAGCGGCTCTATCGCCTGTTGAGCGATGTCAACCAGATGCTGATCCGCCGTCCCGATCCGGCCCGGGCCGTCATGGAGGTCTGCCGGCTGGCCATGGACTCGGGCCTCTTCCCCCTGGTCCAGGTGTGGGTCTGGAGCGAAGACCGCCGGGCCTGGAGACCGCTGGCGCCCCCCGGGCAGGCGCGGCCGCCGGTCGAGGGCCTGCCGCCATCCCTGGCGGAACGCCTGCCCGAGGAGGGACTCGATGAGACCGGCCTCGTGATCGACAACGACCTCACCGCGCGGCCCGGGGCCGGGCCCTGGGTTACAGCCGGGCTGGCGGCGGTCGCCGTGGCCCCCTTCACGGGCTGCGAGGCGGGACCGGGGCGGCTGGTCATCTACGCCGCCGAGAGCGGATTCTTCGTCTCCGACAGCCTCGCCCTGGTGCGGGAGATGGCGGAGGACCTCTCCTTCGCCCTGGAGAGCCACCGACTCGCCCAGGAACACCGCCGCACCAGCGAGCGTCTCGACTATCTCACCTTCAACGACCCCCTCACCGGCCTGCTCAACCGCGAGGGCTTCCTGGATCGGCTGGGTCAGGCCCTGGCGCGGATGCGCCGGCACGGGGGCCGGGGTGGGCTGCTGCACCTCGACCTGGACGGTTTCAAGCACATCAACGACACCCTGGGCAGTCCCACCGGCGACCGCCTCCTGCAACGGGTGGCGGCGGACCTGAAGGCCTCGCTGCGCGCCGAGGATCTGCTCGCCCGGCCGGTGGGGGACGAGTTCCTGGTGCTGTTGGAGGCCGTGGACGAGGAACCTCGGCGGGTGGCCACCGAGACCCAGCGGGTGGCCCTCAAGCTCCAGCAGGCCCTCGATCACCCCTATGCGGTGGACGGCCACGAGGTCCGCGTCGGCTGTTGTATCGGCCTGTCCCTGTTCCCGGTGGAGGACGAGGGTCTGGAGGTGATCCTGGATCATGCCGCCATCGCCCTGCACCGGGCCAAGGCCGACGGACGCGGCCGGGTGCGTTTCTACAGGCGCGAGGACCAGGTGGCCGTGCGCGAACGCCTGGCCTTGGAGCAGGACCTGCGCAAGGCCCTGGAGGCGGGGGACTTCGCCCCCTTCATCCAACCCCAGGTGGACGCCGCAGGCCGCCTGCGGGGGGCGGAGGCCCTGATGCGTTGGCGCCGTGACGGCACCTGGACCGCCCCCGGGACATTCATAGGCGCCTTGGAGGACACCGGCCTCATCGTCCCCGTGGGATACCTGATCCTGGAGCGGGCCTGCGCCCTGCTCGCCGGCTGGCAGCGGGCCGGCCGCCTGCCCGCCGGGTTCCGCCTGTCGGTCAACCTGAGCCCCAGCCAGTTGCATCGTGCGGACTGCGCGCGGCGGATCGACCACGTCCTGGCCCGCACCGGGGCCGACCCCCAGCTGATCGAACTGGAGATCACCGAGGCCAGCCTGGTGCGCTCGCCCGAAGAGGCCGCCGCGATCCTTCAGGGCCTGCGCGAGCTGGGCATGACCGTCGCCATCGACGACTTCGGGACCGGTTATTCCTCCCTCGCCTATCTGGCCCACCTGCCTCTGGACCGGATCAAGATCGACCAGGGCTTCGTCGCCCGCATGGGCCGGGAGCCCCGCGTCCTCGCCCTGGTGGAGACCATCGTCTCGGTGGCCGCGCGCCTGGATCTGGAGGTGGTGGCCGAAGGGGTGGAGACCCGAGAGCAGCTGGAGACCCTGAAGGGGCTGGGCTGCGAGCGTTTTCAGGGCTATCTGTTCGCCCGCCCCATGGAGCCGGAGGCGTTCGCGGCCGGATTGCCTCCCGCCGCGTAGCCGGGGGCCCGGCGGGGGGCCTTTCCATGCCCGTGGGAACGGCTTCGGTGGCACCCCGGATTCCGCTGCGCTCCATCCGGGCTACGCGCGCCGCATTTCCGTCTCGTAACCCAGATTCGGGCCCAGCCAGCGCTCCATCTCCTCCAGTGGCATGCCCTTGCGGGCGGCGTAATCGGCCACCTGATCCCGCCCCAGGGCGCCCACCGCGAAGTAACGGGCCTGGGGATGGGCGAAGTAGAGACCGGAGACGGCCGCGGTGGGCACCATGGCCTTGGACTCGGTGAGCCAGATGCCGGTGCGTTCCCGCACTTCGAGCAGATCCCAGAGCAGATCCTTCTCGGTGTGGTCGGGGATCGCCGGATAGCCCATGGCCGGGCGGATGCCCTGGTAGGCCTCGGCGATCAAGGCCGGATTGTCCAGGGCCTCGTCCGCGGCATAGCCCCAGTAGTGCCGGCGCACCTGGAGGTGCAGCCATTCGCTCAGGGCCTCCGCCAGGCGGTCGGCCAGGGCCTTGAGGAGGATGGCCTGGTAGTCGTCGTGCCCGGCCTCGAAGCGCGCCAGGTGTTCATCGATGCCGATCCCGGCGGTGCAGGCGAAGGCGCCGATGTGATCGGCCAGGCCGCTGCCGGCGGGGGCGACGAAATCGGCCAGGCACTCGTTGTGCTTGCCCTGGGGCTGCCGGGTCTGCTTGCGCAGGAAGTGGAAGCGGGTCAGCTCGTCGCCCGAGGCGTCCAGCACCGCCACGTCGTCCCCTTCGGCGCGGGCCGGGAACAGGCCGATCGCCGCCGCGGCCTCCAGCCAGCCCTCGGCGACGATGCGCTCCAGCATGGCCCGGGCGTCGGCATAGAGCTTGCGCGCCTCCTCTCCCTTGGCCGGGTCGTCGAGGATCTGCGGGAAACGCCCCTTGAGCTGCCAGGCGTGGAAGAAGAAGGTCCAGTCGATGAATTCGGAGATCTCCGCCAGGGGCAAGCGGCGCAGGGTATGGATACCGGGCCTGCGCGGCGCCGGCGGCAGGGCCTCCCAGTCCACCGGCGTGGGGTTGGCCCGGGCCTCGGCCAGGGTGACCAGATCCCGCCCCGCCGCCTTGCGCCCGCGGCGTTCGCGGGCGGCGGCGTATTCCGCCTCGGTGCGGGCCAGGAAGTCCGCCTTCTGTTCGGGCGAGAGCAGGGCCGAGGCCACCCCCACCGCGCGCGAGGCGTCGGGGACGTAGATCACCCCGTGGACGTATTCGGGGGCGATCTTCACCGCCGTATGCACCAGCGAGGTGGTGGCGCCGCCGATCATCACCGGGATATCGAAGCCCTGGCGGGTCAGTTCCCGGGCCAGATGCACCATCTCGTCCAGGGAGGGGGTGATGAGGCCCGAGAGACCGATGATGTCCACCCGCTTGTCCCGCGCCTCCCGGAGGATGGTCTCGGCCGGGACCATGACCCCCAGGTCGATCACCTCGTAGTTGTTGCACTGCAGGACCACGCCGACGATGTTCTTGCCGATGTCGTGGACATCGCCCTTGACCGTGGCCATGAGGATGCGCCCGGCGGCCTGGGCCGCGCAGTCGCTCTTCTCGGCCTCCAGGTAGGGTTGCAGATAGGCCACCGCCCGCTTCATCACCCGGGCCGACTTCACCACCTGGGGGAGGAACATCCGCCCCGCCCCGAACAGGTCGCCCACCCGGTTCATGCCCGCCATCAGCGGCCCCTCGATCACCGCCAGGGGGCGGCCCAGGGACTGCCGCGCGGCCTCGGTGTCGGCCTCGATGTATTCGGTGATGCCCTTCACCAGGGCGTGCTCGATGCGCCGTTCCACCGTCCAGGTGCGCCACTCGGCGGCCGCCTCGTCCTCCTCGGCGGCACCGCCCTTCTGATACTTGGGGGCCAGCTCGATGAGCCGTTCCGTGGCCCCGGGACGGCGGTTGAGGACCACGTCCTCCACCGCCTCGCGCAGCTCCGCGGGGATCTCGTCGTAGACCGCCAGTTGCCCGGCGTTGACGATGCCCATGTCCATGCCGGCGCGGATGGCGTGGTACAGGAACACCGCGTGGATGGCCTCGCGCACCGGGTCGTTGCCGCGGAAGGAGAAACTGACGTTGGAGACCCCCCCCGACACCAGGGCATGGGGCAGGTGTTGCTTGATCCAGCGGGTGGCCTCGATGAAGTCCACCCCGTAGTTGTCGTGCTCGGGGATGCCGGTGGCGATGGCGAAGATGTTGGGGTCGAAGATGATGTCCTCGGCCGGAAAGCCCAGGGTCCCGGTGAGGAGGCGGTAGGCGCGGGCGCAGATCTCGATCTTGCGCGCCCGCGTGTCGGCCTGTCCCTGTTCGTCGAAGGCCATGACGATGGCCGCCGCACCGTAGTCGCGCACCTTGCGCGCCCGCTCGATGAACTGCGCCTCGCCCTCCTTGAGGGAGATGGAATTGACGATCCCCTTGCCCTGGATGCACTGCAACCCGGCCTCGATCACCTCCCACTTGGAGGAGTCGATCATCACCGGCACCCGGGCGATGTCCGGCTCGGCGGCGAGCAGATCGAGGAAGCGCACCATCACCTCGCGTCCGTCCAGCATGCCCTCGTCCATGTTCACGTCGACCACCTGGGCGCCGTTCTCCACCTGTTGCAGGGCCACCTCCAGGGCGGTCTCGTAGTCCCCCTCGCGGATCAGGCGGCGGAAGCGCGCCGAGCCGGTGACGTTGGTGCGCTCGCCCACGTTCACGAACAGGGACTCGGGGAGGATGTTCAGGGGCTCCAGGCCGGCCAGGCGGCATCCGGGCGGGATCTCCGGGAGGCGCCGCGGGGGCAGATCGGCCACCGCCGCGGCGATGGCGCGGATGTGCTCGGGGGTGGTGCCGCAGCAGCCGCCGACGATGTTGAGCAGGCCCGCCTCGCCCCATTCGCGGATCTCCCGGGCCATCTCCTCGGGGCCCAGATCGTAGCCACCCATCTCGTTGGGCAGACCGGCGTTGGGGTGGACCGAGCAATGGGTCTCGCAGACGCGCGCCATCTCCTCCACGTACTGGCGCAATTCATAGGGCCCCAGGGCGCAGTTGAGGCCCATGGACAGGGCCTCGGCGTGGCGCAGGCTGTTGTAGAAGGCCTCGGTGGTCTGGCCGGTGAGGGTGCGCCCGGACTGATCGGTGATGGTCCCCGAGATCATGAGGGGCAGGCGCCGACCCCGCTCGGCGAAGACCCGGCGGCAGGCGTAGATGGCGGCCTTGGCGTTGAGGGTGTCGAAGACGGTCTCGATCAGGAGCAGGTCGGCGCCACCCTCCATCAGACCCCGGGCCGCCTCGCTGTAGGCGCTCACCAGTTCCGGGAAGCGGATGTTGCGGAAGCCCGGGTCGTTGACGTCCGGGGAGATGCTGGCGGTGCGGTTGGTGGGCCCCAGGACCCCGGCGACGAAGCGCGGCTTGTCGGGGGTGCGGGCGCTCCAGGCATCGGCGCAGCGGCGCGCCAGGCGCGCCGCCTCCCGATTCAGCTCGGCGCTCAGGTCCTCCATGCCGTAGTCGGCCATGGAGACCCGGTTGGCGTTGAAGGTGTTGGTCTCCACGATGTCCGCCCCCGCGGCCAGGTAGGCCTCGTGGATGCCGGCGATCACCTCCGGCCGGGTCAGGGTCAGCAGGTCGTTGTTGCCCTTGAGGTCCGAGGGCCAGGCGGCGAAGCGTTCGCCGCGGTAGTCGGACTCCTCCAGGCCCTGGCGCTGGATCATGGTGCCCATGGCCCCGTCCAGGATCAGGATGCGCTGGGCGAGGAGATCGGCGAGGGTGTCTTGGGGGTCGGACATGGCGTGTTCACGGCGGTCGGAGGCCAGAAGAGGCGGGTTCCGGGGGGAAGATACCACGCCTGCCCGCGATGTGGTGTCGGTCGATCGTCAGGATGCCCCCTGGGCATCCCGAAAAATCGGGAGGCCCATGCGGAACGGGGAGGTTCCGCCATTTTCGATCACGTCAACTGATCGATAATGAGAGCAAAGCGAAAATCGTGTTCTCGTTTGCGACGAGACGAATTTCAGGGAGGGGATTTTTCGAGACCCCCCATGGCGATTCGCATACCTGCCGTCCCAGCCCGAATGGCGCATCAAGGCGCCCTCCGGGTCAGGAGACCTTGCCGTCACCTCGGTGGCGGCAAGGACCGCCCACGCGGGGTCACCGCTCGCCGCTGGTCAGGGCCGCGCCGAGCGGGACGGTGGCGCGGCGGCGCAGGGTACCGGATACGAGGCTGCCCAGGGCGATGCCCCAGACCACCGCGGGACCGGCCGGCAGATCGAACAGGGCCGAGGCACACAGGCCCACCACGTACCCGCCCAGACCGGTCAGCCAACCCCCGATCAGCCCACGCACGGGCCCCTGCCCACGCGCCGCCAGGGCCGGCAGGATGAGGCTCGCGAATACCAGGTAGACCCCGACCACCTGCACCGAGGCCGTGATGGCGAGCGCGAACAGGACGTAGAAGCCGAGGCCGCGGCGCAGACCCGGAAAGGCGAACCACAGCCCCAGGAGCACGGCATACAGCAGCGCGATGGGTCCCAGCTGCGGCCAGGTGACCCAGAGGATCTGCCCTGAAAGGAGATCCTTGATGTGCTCGCCGCCATGGTTGTCGTGGGCGATGACCAGGAGACCGGCGGTCGCCGCGAGGATGAAGGCGACGCCGATCAGGGCCTCCTGGGTCTCGGGCCAGCGGCGGTCGAGCCAGCCCAGGAACAGGGCGCCGCCGAGGGCGGCGCCGCCGGCGGCCGCCTGGGTGACCCAGTCGCCCCCCGCGGGCAGGGCGAGCTGGGCGACGAGCATCCCCAGGCCGGCGATCTGCGCCACCGCCAGATCGATGAAGATGATCCCCCGCCGCAGGACCTCGCGCCCCAGCGGTACATGGATACTCAGGACCAACAGCCCGGCGGCCAGTGCCGGGCCGAGGATCGTCGGGTCCAGGGCCCGCCAGTCGGGACTCATTTCAGGGCACCCAGGAGACGGGCAATGGTGTCGTCGAAGAGCCCGTACAGGTCCTTGGCGGCGGGCGTGCCACCGACGGTGAACGGCAGGGTCACCTCGGGGATACCCGCGTGTCGAGACAGCCAGCGTGCCGGCTGCGGGTCCATGTAGGCGGCGTGGATGATCAGCCGCGCCGGCTGGACCGCCAGGCGGGCCTTCAGCGCGGCCAGATGCCCGGCGGTGGGCGGCAGGCCCGGCTTGGGCTCGAGTTCCCCCACCTGGCGCATGCCCAGCCAGGCCAGCAGATAGGGCCATTGGCGGTGATGCACCACGACCGCGACGCCACGCAATGGCCGGGCGCGTTTCTCCCAGCGCGCGATGGCGGCCTGCCAATCCGTCTGGAAGGCCTTCAGGCGGCGGGCGAAGCCCGCGGCATCGGCAGGGTCGATCTCGGCCATACGCGCGGCCAGGGCCTCGGCCACTCGGGAGATGTTGCGCGGATCGGTCTGGATGTGCGGGTTTCCCTCGGGATGGATGTCCCCCTCGGCGCGGTCCAGGCGGGCGGGCCGTTCACGCAGGCGCACCTGGTTGGCGGCCAGGAAATGGCCCGGCCGGCCCGGCTGGATGCGGCCGTTGTGGGCCTTGCGCAGGAGCAGCGGCAACCAGCCGATCTCCAGTTCGGCGCCGGTGCAGACCAGCAGGTCGGCGCGGCGCATACGCGCGATCAGGCTGGGACGGGCCTGGATGTGGTGGGGATCCTGGAGGGCGGTGGTGGCGGTGAAGACTTGTACCGCATCGCCGCCGAGGACCTGGGCCAGGGCACCCCATTCGGGCTCGCAGGCGAACACCCGCAGATCCGCCCGGGCCGGCAGGCTGAACAGCAGGGCAAGCCCCGCCAATAGGGAGAAGAGAGATCGATTCATGGCGAAGTCCTCAGAACGCGTGGGCGCCATGGGCGCCGAGGGCGAAGATGTATTGGATCAGGAACTGGTCGTCGCTATGGGGACGGGAGTCGTCGCGGTTGTACTGGAGGCGCAGCCGGCTGAACTCGCTGTGGGACCAGTCCAGCATGACGCTGTAGTGGCGCGGATCCCGGCCCAGGGGGTCCAGATCCGTGCCGGCGAAGGCCGCCCCCGGATCGTCGGCATGGAGTCCCGCCACGCGCAGGCCGAGCCGCCAGCGCGGGACGAATTGGTACGCGCCTTGCAGATACCAACCGTTTTGATGGCCCCGGTAGGCCAGGGGGGCGCCGTCCCCGAAGCGATAGTCGCCGTCCTGGTCCTGGTGGAAGTACTCGCCCTGGAGGCGCAGATTGTGGCGATAGGGATTGCCGTTGGGCGCCCATTTCCAGACTGCATCGGCGATCCACAGGCGGGTCTCGCCGCTGAACAGATCGGGGGCGTCGGGATCGCCCGAGGCACGGTCACGGGCCTGGGCCTGGAGATAGGAGAGGCCGGCCTTCCAACTGTTGCTCTCGTCCCAGTCGCCGCCGATGTGGGAAAAGAGGGTCCAACTGCCGAGGCCATCGTGACCCCGCCCCCCGGCCGGGTAATGGTCGCCGGCAAAGAGGTCCGCGCCCAGCTCCAGATACAGATCCGTCGGCGCCAGCCAACGCAGCTCCACCCCGTCGTCGTTGTAGCCGTTACCGAGCATGGCCCGGTACGGCAGGGGACGATCCGCGAAGTCGTCGGCGTGGCTATGGAAGCCGTTGAGGTAGCCGATGCCGGAGAAGAAGCGGCCGATCGTGAGGCCGAGGCCCGCGGGCAGGGCCGTGGTCTGGATGAAGGCCTCCTCCACGCTCACCGAGTCCTCGCCTGCATCGCTGGCGAAGCTGGCGGTGAACTGACCGTAGAAGAGATCGTCGATGTTGGCGGCGATGCCGAATTCCGATTCGTCCAGGGACAGCCCGGCGTCGCCCTTGAAGGATTCGTCACCGAGGCTGAAACCGGGGATGCCGTTCTCGGACGCGGGCCGCGAGAAGGCGCGGTAACGGCCGTTGAGCACGAGATCGACGGCCGGATTGAAGGCATTGGCCGATTCCGTGGGCGTCCCGGCCGGGGCGGTGGCCATGCGATCCACCTCTTTGTTGGCCCGTTGCGCCTCCTGGCGGGCGTCACGGGCCTCGCGTTCGGCCTGGGCGAGACGCCGCTCCAACGCCTGGATGCGTCGCGCATAGTCCTGTTTCATGGCGGCGATCTCCTGCTGGATCGCCTCGATCTCCGGGGGGCCGGCCTCTACCACAGGGCTGAGGAGGCCGATGCAGGCGGTCGATACGACCGCCCGCGCAAGTTGATTCGAGCGCATGCTGAGATACTCCTGAAATCCATAGCCGCCGCAGTCGGGGTCTCGGCGATTCACGGCCGTTCTGCGTAATCCCGGGCCGGGCACGGAAAGCATGCATAGCGGGAGCTATGGCGGGTCTCCGCGACGACACCCAAGACCGCGGGCGCGGCCACGCTCGGCGAACATTCGAATGCGACGGACAGACAGATGGAAGGCGCCGGGATTCCGCGCGGAGCGGGCCCGGCACCGTGGTCGTTCTCAGATGGAGGCGGGGGATGCGCGCGCGGGAGGGAGACCGGTGACCCGGGCCGCCCGGGGAAGACGGACAGGCGAAGGCGGAAGGACGAGCAGACAGACCCCGGCCCCCGGCAGCACCTGGGGAAGGACCGGTGGCAGTGGGGCATGGCCCTGGGCCACCAGGCAGATGGTGCAATATTTGTCCGGCGTCTGGTGTACGACGGGATGCAAGACCAGACCGACGAGGCCGATCAGGACGATGCCGGCGAGCCAAAGGGGCAGCCTTCGAGAGCCGTGGGATCCGGCAAGGAAAGGGGTGTGCTCGACGGACTGGGGCATGGAGATCAGTGTAGCAGCGGTTCTTCGGTTCGGTCAAAGGTGACTTCGAAGGCCGACTGTGTGCCGCGTGGGCAGGCCGGAGCGCGGCCTACGTGACGCCCGTCCCGCGCTCCCCCCGCACCTCCACCCCCTCCCCCAGCTCCATGGCCTGCGGCCGGTGACGCACCCGCACCGCCAACACCTCCACCCCCGCGGCCGCCGCCTCGGCGAGACCGTGGGCATAGGCCGGGTCGATATGCGCCGCCGGGCTGAAACATGTGCCTTCGGGACGGTTGAGGGCGAACAGCAGCACCGCCCGGAGACCACGGACGGCGAGGGCGGCGAGCAGGTCCAGATGCCTGCGGCCGCGCACGGTGACGGCGTCTGGAAAGCTCAGACAGCCGCCCTCCCAGAGGGTGACGTTCTTCACCTCCACCAGGCAGTCGTTCCCCAGGGCGAGGTCCAGGCGGCCGGCGGGCAGGCCGGGCAGGTCCAGGCGGGGCTCGCGGCGGGGTTCGGGATAGCCGGCGAGGGCGGGCACGCGCCCCTGGGCGATGCCCTCGGCCACCACGGCGTTGACCCTGTGGGTGTTGATGCCGATCCAGCCCCGGCCCATGTCCACCCGCTCCCAGGTCCAGGCCAGCTTGCGCCGGGGATCGTCGCTGTGGCTGAGCTGTACGGGGGCACCGGGTGCCCAGCAGGTGCGCATGCTGCCGGTGTTGGGACAGTGGGCGGTGACCAGGCGCCCGTCGGCCAGTTCCACCTCGGCGAGGAAGCGCTTGTAGCGCCGCAGCACCCGCCCGTCGGTAAGGGGCGGCAGGCGCAAGTCAGGAGGTCCCGAAACCGCTCAGGGCCTGATAGGGCACCACCTCGCAGACCAGATTGCTGACCACGGCCTGGGGCGGGCCCTGGCGCAACCAGTCCCGCAGGCGCTCCAGCGCACGCGGGTCGCCGCAGGCGAGCACTTCCACCCGCCCGTCGGGCAGGTTGCGGGCCTCGCCGGTGAGCCCCAGGCCGAGGGCCTGTTCGCGGGTGGATGCACGGAAGAAGACCCCCTGGACGCGGCCGCTCACCAGACAGCGGATACACACGGCTTGGGGCTCGGATGGATGATCGGACTCGGTCATAATGGGGTTTCCAGGTATGAACTCCTGAGCGGCCTCAGTCGGAGCCGGTCCCGCTCCGTCCCGCGATGAAACGCTCGATCCCGGCGGCACTCACGGGACCCACCTGACGGGCGACCACCCGGCCCTGGGGATCGACGAGAAACGAGGTGGGCAGGCCGGGGATGGGCCCGAGTTCGGTGGCCTCACGCGGGCGGTCGCGCAGGATGGGGTAGGTGAGAAGCTGCTGCTCCACGAACTGGCGCAGGTGTTCGGTGGTGGCGTTCTGGAAGGCGATGCCTAGGACCACCGCGTCCTTGTCCTTGTGCCGTTCATAGAAATCCTGGAGTTCGGGCAGCTCTTCCCGGCAGGGGGGGCACCAGGTCGCCCAGTAGTTCACCAGGACCCACTTGCCACGATAGTCGGAGAGGTGGTGGGTCTTGCCATCCAGGTCCTGGAGGCCGAAATCCACCCCCTCCGAGCGGGCGCAGCCGGCCAGGCCGAGCCCGACCAGGAGGCCGAGCCAGAACAGGCGTGGGGCGATGGTCCGTGCAATGCGCATGGCCGTGGCCCCTCAGGCATCTTCGCGGTGGAAGACGGTGCCGTGGCACCGCGGGCAGGGTGGGATGCGGCCCGCACGGTGCAGATGCAGCCGCTCGCCGCACTGGGCGCACACCAGGGTACCGGGCCCGGCGATCTCTCCGGTCCGGTAGGTGGCGGCGCGGGCCTTCAGGGCGAGCAACTCCAGCACGGTGGGATCGGCCACCGAGAGCAGGGCCTCGCGGGTACGCTCTTCGAGCATCTCCACGTCGAAACCCAACCAATCGCCCAGGTCCTTGCCGGTCTCCGCCAAGTATCTGGCCTGGTGGTCCAGATCGCGCTTGAGAGAGTCGGCGACGCGCCCGGCATCCTCCTCGGTCAGCTCCTCCAGTTCCACCGCCTTTTCGCGCGCCCTGTCGATGAAGCGGTGCAAGGCCTCGCGGCTCTTGTGCTCGGCCTTCTGGAAATCGGCCATGGCACGTTCGAGCATCAGTTCATAGGCCTCGCCGAGGCCTTCGATGGGATCATGGGGAGGGGGCAATTCGGGCATGAGGATGAACTCCTGGATCAGGGTGGAAACGTCCGCGTCGGAGTGGATCGTCGATACCCCTATTGTGGCATATCGGCACGGATGAGGGGATTTCCTGATCTGGATCAGCAAAACCCATGGTATCGCTCCGGCTTGGATTCCGCCTTGGGATACCCTTCGGCGCATCCGCCCCCCACGTCCCTGGTCTCCGGAAACCGGGGTCGAGGGGCTGCGCCAGGGAGTGTCTTCCATCTTCAGGAGAAATACCATGAACCATTATCGTCACGTCCTGTTTGCGGTGGACTTCGACAACGCTCCGGAGAACGCCGGACTGCGGGCCATGGAGGTGGCCCGCTGCCATGGGGCCGAGATCACCCTCTTGCATGTGATCGACTATTTTCCCGAAGAGATCCCCAACGACTGGGTCCCACCGGAGGATGCCGACCCTGGCGACTACCTGAAACGGCGGGCGGGTACGGCCCTGGACGATCTGGCCGTACGCATCGACGCCCGCGCCGCGCGCCGCGAGGTGTTGTTGAGCGAGGTGTCGGCGGCGCGCGCCATCGTCCGTTACGTGGACGAGAATGGAGTGGACATGGTGGTTCTCGGGCGGCGCGCGGGCCACAGCGAGGCCTTGTTGATGGGCTCCACCTCCGAGGCGGTGCTGCGGCGGGCGCCTTGTGACCTCCTGGTGGTACAGGGCACATGACCCAGACCGGGCGATCTCCGCCGAGAGACCCGCCGCTCGCCCGCCAGCGGCGTCGCGGCAGCGGTGACGGCATCCGGCCCGGCGTCGCTTCGCGCCGGCCATCGCATCAAGTGCACCGCAAGATTCCAATAAACTGAAATACAACGCTTTCTTGCATAGCGGAGGGTTCTGACATATAGACAGGTAAACAGGCGGAGACGGAGGAGCCCTCCATGTCAGAGCATCCCGCCATCGCGGCACCGGCGCGATGACCCTGAACGAGCTCAAATACGTGGTGGCGGTGGCGCGGCTGCGCCATTTCGGCCGCGCCGCCGAATCCTGCTTCGTCAGCCAACCCACCCTCAGCGTGGCGGTGAAGAAGCTGGAAGACGAACTCGGGGTGATCCTGTTCGAGCGGGGACAGGGCGAGGTCAACGTCACCCCGGTAGGGGAACGGGTGGTGACCCAGGCACAACGGGTCCTGGAAGAGGCCGGGGGCATCCGCGAGATCGCCAACCAGGGTAAGGACCAGTTGCAAGCGCCTTTGCGTCTGGGGGCCATCTACACCGTCGGCCCCTACCTCCTGCCCCAACTCATCCCCTTGCTGGCGGAACGCGCGCCGCGGATGCCGCTGATCGTCGAGGAAAACTACACCGCCGTACTCACCGAAAAGCTCAAGCACGGCGAACTGGACCTGATCCTCATCTCCCTGCCCTTCGAGGTCCAGGGGCTGATGACCCAGGCCCTCTACGACGAGCCCTTCGTGGTCTTGTTACCCAGCTCCCATCCCTGGAGTCAGGAGGATCGGGTGTCGCCGCGGGAGCTTCCGCATGAGAATGTCCTTCTCCTGGGTGAAGGGCACTGCTTCCGTGACCAGGTCCTCCAGGTCTGCCCGGAGTGCATTCAGAACAGCACCGAAGGCGGTCACCTCCAGCGCAGCCTTCAGGGCAGTTCCCTGGAGACCATCCGTTACATGGTGGCGAGCGGCCTGGGCATCACCGTGCTGCCCTGTACGGCCGCCCGCGCCGATCGTTTCTCAGAACGTCTCGTCACCATCCGCCGGTTCGACGGACAGCCGCCGCACCGCCGCGTGGCCCTGGCGTGGCGCAAGAGTTTCCCCCGTCCCAGAGCACTGGAGGCGGTGCGCAAAGCGATCCTCGACTCGGGCCTGAGCGGGGTGACACCTGTGGCCGGGGCTGAAAATGCGCCCCAGCTGCACAATGGGAGACACCCATAGCCACAAACTATCGTTGCCATTGGAAGTTCAGATTGCGCCTTCGGACGGACCCCCTTATATTCCCGCTGTCTCGCGGGGCGATCTCCCGCCGACGATCAACCACGAGCCCAGGTGTCATGCCCGGGTAACAACCCCATTTTGGAGAATCTCATGGACCTCAAAGGCAGCAAGACCGAACAGAATTTGAAAGATGCCTTCGCGGGCGAATCCCAGGCCAACCGCCGCTACCTCTATTTCGCCGCCAAGGCCGACGTGGAGGGCTACAACGACGTGGCCGCGGTGTTCCGCTCC